>Ga0190282_1004_pt1 | contig 452943 bp, 412 predicted proteins | sample ZER3_100Endo_I3_FD_131024 | JGI IMG/M metagenome (GOLD analysis project Ga0190282, IMG submission 131024) | Enriched cells of freshwater protists from Biology Centre CAS, Ceske Budejovice, Czech Republic - ZER3_100Endo_I3 | ecosystem: Environmental > Aquatic > Freshwater > Unclassified ...
GAAAGTCACAACTAGTGTGCATTCTAAGATTGTTGTATTTATGTATTCCTAATTCAACCTGACTTTTTGCTTGAGTCATACTTTTGAAGGTTTTCTCCAGATCGAGTTCCATCTCCTGCCTGCTACAACATTTAATATTGTAACCAATTCAAACATACTACCGGCCACGGGGCCGCCTGCAAGCTACCAGCTCCGGGGCAACTCCAGGACAGCTCCAGGAGAGCTTCGACAAAAGGTACCTGTTTTCCGAAGCAGACTTGGAGCTGGGTCGGTTTTGTCCCGGATCTGTCGGACACAAAAACCTTGTAAAGAATGGACCAATAATCTCAATTGCCTGAGGATGGATCATGAAACCCCGGATCTTGGAGCTGTGCATTGAAGCTTTGATTTGCAAGGCTTCCTCTTAACTCTTTCTCAAGGGTTGGGTGACCCTTGGTAGGCCCCCGGACCTTTCAACTGTTAAGTATTGGTTACGCCATGCCGCCCAGGGACAGTTTTGTATTACACTGACCAGAGACGGAGATTGAAGACAATAAGCAAACGGCTGAATTTGATCAGGACTACTTTTAATGCATCCCTGCACCCGCACCGGCAGTAGCCGCTACTTTCTTTGTGATCGTCTTCCTTCCAAAATGAAGGATCGCGAGCGCAAGCAGGGTCGTAACCGTCATGATCGTCACCATCGGCACGGCCGAAGTCTGTTCGAAGAAACCGATAAAAGAAGAAGCGATGGCACCAAGCGCCATTTGAAATGCACCCATTAAAGCAGATGCGCTGCCCGCATTTCGGGTAAAGGGGGCAAGGCAAAGTGCCGCTGCGTTGGGGTTGGCAAAGCCCAGGCTAGACAGGAAAAAGAATAACATGACCAGCGTTCCGGTGAGGCCGAACCAGCCATTCATACTGCCAATAAGCAGGATGATCACGGAAAGGGCCTGCCCGATCAGTGCGGCATAGATCAGCTGTTCACTGCTGTATTTTTTGAGCATCATGGTATTGACCTGGCTGGCGCCGATGAAGCCAATGGAAAGACCGGCGAAGATCCAGCCGTAAGTCTCTTCTTTTACTTTGAAGATAGACATGAAGAGGATCGGCGAGCCGCTCACATAGACAAAGAGTCCGGCAAAGGCCAGCGCGCCTGTAAACGCATAAGTATAGAACTGAGGTTCCTTGAGTACGGCAATGAAATTGGTGATGATCGGTTTGGGTTTCAGCGAGAGCGAGGTATCGGGTTTGAAACTGTTGGGCAGCCAGAGCCAGCTGGCGATCATATTGAACAGGCCCAGGCCCGCCAGTACGAGGAAAATGGTGTGCCAGCCGAAAGCCACAGAAATGTAACCACCTAGGGTAGGGGCGACCATTGGTGAGGCGCCCAGCACCAGCATCAGCAGGGCAAAAACTTTGGCGTTTTCTTCTACTGGGAAGAGGTCGCGTACCATCGTGATCGAGGCTACACCTGCGGCGCAGCTGCCGATGGCCTGGACAAAACGCAATGCTATAAAAGTATCTACGTCAGTAACAAAGGCGCAGAGTATTGAAGCGATGATGTAGACAGACAGCCCGACGAAGAGGGGTTTTTTCCTGCCGAAACGGTCGAGCAGGGGGCCGTAGAGCAACTGCCCGCCGGAGATGCCGATAAAGAAACTGGAAAGTGACCAGGCTACTTTGCCATCGGTCGTGTTCAGGTCCTGGGCAATGGCTTTGAAGCCGGGCAGGTACATGTCAATAGAAAAGGGGCTCAATGCCGTGAGTGAACCCAGTATCAGGATCAGGAAAAAATAGCGTTGCTTAGTCATAGGAGTTTAAGGCTGCAAATATAAGAGGAGGATGGGCTTTGTGGCGATCATCAGACCGTCATTTATCAAAATTATATAACTTTTATTCCGGATTATGTAAGGCTTGCAGAACAAGGCCGCCGTACTTTTGTAGTGTTAAACAGAAAGAGAATATTATGGCTTCAGCATCAAATACAAATACCCTTTCCCTGCCGGTACTCGGGATGACCTGTGCGGCCTGCGCCGTAAGCGTGGAGTCTATGATCGGCGCGCAGGAGGGTGTAGAGAAAGCGGAGGTAAACTATGCTACACAGAAAGTAAAGGTGACTTATGCGCCTGACCGGGTCAAACCTGCCGATTTTCAAAAGGCGGTTCAGTCTATTGGCTATGACCTGATCATCGATACCGAGAATGCAAATGAGCAGCAGGAAGCGGCACAGCTTGACAATTATAAAGCATTAAAAAAGAGAACCATTGCGGCGGGTATATTAACCATACCTGTAGTTGTGATCGGGATGTTCCTGATGGACCTTCCGGCCGGAAATTACATCATGATGGCGCTGACGGCTCCGGTGGTCTTTTATTTCGGAAAGAATTTCTTCATCAACGCCTGGAAGCAGGCGAGGCACAGCAAGGCCAATATGGATACGCTGGTGGCTCTGAGTACGGGGATCGCATTCATCTTCAGTGTGTTTAATACCTTCTGGCCCGAGTTCTGGCACCAGCGGGGGATGCATGTGCATGTGTATTATGAGGCGGCTGCGGTGGTGATCGTATTCATTATGCTGGGCAAGCTTTTGGAGGAGAATGCCAAATCCAGTACTTCAGGTGCGATAAAGAAACTGATTGGTTTACAGCCTAAAACGGTGATCCGGATTGGCGAAATGGGAGAAGAAGAAATCCCTGTGGCTGAAGTGGAGAAGGGCGACCGCCTGCTGGTCAGGTCCGGCGAGAAAATCCCGGTAGACGGAACGGTCTATGAAGGGAGTTCTTATGTGGATGAGAGCATGATCAGCGGGGAGCCGGTGGCGGTGCTGAAGGAACAGGGTACAACCGTTTTCGCAGGGACGATCAACCAGAAGGGCAGCTTCCGTTTCAAAGCGGATAAGGTTGGCGGGGAGACTGTGCTGGCCCAGATCATACAAATGGTGCAGGATGCACAGGGTTCTAAAGCGCCTGTGCAGAAACTGGTGGATAAGATTGCGGGCATCTTTGTGCCGGTGGTGATGTTCCTGGCGGTGCTGACCTTAGGCGTCTGGCTGCTTGCGGGTGGGGAGCACGCCTTTACTCAGGGGCTCATGGCGATGGTGACTGTACTGGTCATCGCTTGTCCCTGTGCGCTTGGTCTGGCTACGCCGACGGCCATTATGGTGGGCATCGGCAAGGGTGCAGAGAGCGGAATCCTGATCAAGGATGCAGAAGCGCTGGAACTGGGTTATAAGGTGAATGCCATCGTGCTGGATAAAACGGGGACGATAACTGCCGGAAGGCCAGCTGTTACGGCCATTTACTGGAACGATTCACTGAGCATGGAAAAGGTTTTTCTGGAACAAATATTTGTAGCCCTGGAGCAGAATTCTGAGCATCCTCTGGCAGAGGCAATCGTAAAGGAGCTGAAAGACAAGGGGGTAAAACCTGCGGTAATTTCAAACTTCAACAGCCTCACGGGAATGGGTGTAACTGCGGTTTATGAAGGCCGGAAATATACCGCCGGAAGTCATAAAGCGGTAAAAGATCTGCTCATAACCAGCGGGATGCAGGAACAGGCTAAAGCTTTGCAGGAGCAGGCGCAGACGGTCATCTTTTTTGCAGATGAAAAGGAGGTACTGGCTGTGGTGGCGATCGCCGATCAGATCAAGGAGGGTTCGCAGCGGGCAGTTGCGGCTTTGAAAAAACTGGGGATAGCGGTCTATATGCTGACCGGAGACAATGCGCAAACAGCTGCAGCGGTGGCGGCGCAGGCCGGGATTGAGCATTACCAGTCTGAGGTATTGCCTGCAGATAAGGCGGCATTTGTGAAAAAATTGCAGGAGGAGGGTATGGTGGTGGCCATGGTTGGCGACGGGATCAATGACAGCCATGCTCTGGCTCAGGCGGATGTGTCTATTGCCATGGGCAAGGGTTCGGACATTGCTATTGATGTGGCGAAGATGACGCTGATCTCTTCGGATCTGCAGCAGGTGCCAAAGGCATTGCAGCTGTCCAGGCTGACGGTCAGGACCATCAGGCAAAACTTGTTCTGGGCGTTCATTTATAACCTGATTGGCATTCCGCTTGCTGCTGGTATTTTGTATCCTTTCAACGGCTTCCTGCTGAATCCGATGATCGCAGGGGCGGCGATGGCACTCAGTTCGGTTTCGGTGGTGGGCAATAGTCTGCGCCTGAAGCTGGCAAAACTCAAATAGTAAACGATAATATATTTTTAATCATTAAATTAGATCAGGATGCATACTTTAAAATTCAAAACCAATATCAAATGCGGTGGCTGTATAGCTGCAGTTACGCCATATTTAAACGAGATCAGCAGCACATGGAGTGTAGATACCGACAATCCGGATAAGGTGCTGAGCATTGAAACGGATGAGGCGGTCAATCCTAAAGAAGTGGTTAATGTACTGGATACTGCCGGTTATAAAGCGGAGAAGATATGATTCTTCACATTAAAAATATGGTCTGTGACCGTTGCGTCATGATTGTTCAGCAGCAGCTGGGCAATCTGGGGCTTAAGGTCGGGGAGATTTCACTGGGCAAGGTAGAAGTGAGTCCTGAACCGGCTGCGGCGCAGCTGCAGGAGATCAGTTCTGCCTTGCAGGTGCTTGGCTTTGAGCTGATCGACAAGGAGAAGGATCAGCTCATCGAGCAGGTGAAAACGGAGGTGATCATCCTGGTGCATCATTCTGATCTCAACGAGCTCAAACAGAGTATTATGCATGTGGTAGCAGATCGGCTGAACAAGGATTATGCGTACCTGAGCAGGTCTTTTTCTGATGCGGAGGGGATCACTATTGAGCGCTATATCATCCAGCAGAAGATCGAGAAGGTAAAGGAATTGCTGGAATACGGGGAGCTGAACCTGAATGAGATCTCTTATAAAATGGGCTACAGCAGCAGCGCGCATCTTTCTTCACAGTTTAAGGCGGTGACGGGGATGTCGCCCAGTAAATACAAATCTGATTCTGGTCAAAAGAGAAAACCTTTGGATAAGGTCGGGTAAATTCATAAAACATTCAGAATTGATTGCGTAGCTTTAGGTGTTCATAAACAGGCACGAATGAAGGTATTGATCGTAGAGGATGAGCCGGAGCTGAGCAAGAGTATGCTGACTTATCTGAAAAGTCAGAACTACTTGTGTGAGCTGGCGGCGGATTACCAGCAGGCGCTGGAAAAGATTGAGAGTTATGATTATGACTGCATTTTATTGGATCTGATGCTTCCGGGTGGTAGCGGTATGCGGATCCTGGAACTGCTGAAGGCGCAGCAGAAGGAGGATGGGGTGATCATTATTTCTGCGAAAAACTCACTGGAAGACCGGATAGAGGGCTTGCAGATCGGGGCGGATGATTACCTGGCCAAGCCTTTTCATCTGGCGGAACTGTCTGCAAGAATCTTTTCTGTGATCAGGAGAAGGAATTTCGGCAATTCAAATGTGATCCAGCAGGAGGAACTGAAGATCGATCTGCTTTCCAAGCGTGTCAGCGTGAACGATATGGAGGTGATGCTGACCAGAAAAGAGTTTGATATGCTGATTTTCTTTATCGGGAATAAGAACCGTGTGGTGTCTAAGAATGCGCTGGCAGAGCATTTGTCGGGTGATCTGGCGGATATGCTGGATAACCATGATTTCATTTACGCGCACATCAAGAATCTGAAAAAGAAGCTGATGGAGGCGGGCTGCAAAAATTACCTGAAAACATTGTACGGGAACGGATATAAATGGGAGGGATGACGAAACTGCTGGATAAACCCTTACGGGCTTTTACCATTTACGCTTTCGTGGTGCTGCTTTGCAGTATCCCGGTTTATTTCTTTATGGTAGATTTCATCTGGATTCATGAGGTGAATGCGCACAACCAGATCGTGGCCGAGTCTACCAAGAAGAACCTCAGGGAATTGAAACTGAGTGATGCGGAGGCAGAGGAGGGGATCAGGCTCTGGAACAGGCTGCAGCCGGAGACCAGATTGGTGCAGACGGACAGATGGAGACCGGACAGTACTTATAATTTATACCGTAAGAACAAGTACATCCTGGAAAAGGGTTATGACCGCTTTCAGGGGCTGGTTACTTGTTTTGAAATGAATGGGAAGTTTTATAGTGTTACTGTGGAAAGTAATGTGGAGGAGAGTTATGAGACCATCGCGGGGATTACGGCCATTACCATTGCGTTCTTCATTATTCTGCTGTTTGGGTTCATTAAGCTCAACAAGCGGATTTCTGCCCGGCTTTGGCGGCCTTTTTACCAGACGCTGGAAAAGATCAGGGTTTTTGACCTGAACAGTCAACAGACCATTGATTTTGAAAAGAATGGCATTGCTGAGTTTGATGAGATGAACACGAGCATCAACAAACTGATAGCAAGTAATGTTTCGGTATACAGGCACCAGAAGGAGTTCATCGAGAATGCGGCGCACGAATTGCAGACGCCTTTGGCGGTGGTGCAGTCCAAGATTGATCTGCTGTTTCAGAACGCGGAGATCACGGGGCAGCAGTCTGAGCTGATCGGGGAGATTCAGAATGCTTTGTCCAGAGTATCCAGGATCAACAAGAATCTGCTGCTGCTGGCGAAGATAGAGAACCATCAGTTTGCGGATACGGAGGAGCTGAGCATGTCTGAGCTGCTTCATGAGATCTTGTCTCTGTTGTCTGATTTTACGGAGGAAAGGTCAGTGAAACTCAGGATTGCGGATGAGCTGAGTCTGAAAAGCAACCGGATGCTGGTGGAAATCATGGTCACTAACCTGCTGATGAATGCGGTCAGGCACACGGGGCCTGATGCGAAGATTGACATCAGGCTGGAAGGCCGGACACTTACGGTGGCCAATACGGGGACGGCGGCACTGAAACCGGAGAAGTTGTTTAAGCGTTTCAGTTCTGCCTCGAGCCAGACTCCGGGCAGCGGGCTGGGGCTTTCTATCGTAAAGGAGATCTGTACACGCTATGGCTGGAATGTGGAATACCGGTATCTGGATGAGCGTCACATTTTTGCAGTTACATTTTAATCCTGTAATTCAGAATTTAGTCAGAATTGTAGATTAGGTTTGCAGTATATATTCTAAAATATGCTCAACCAGATATTCAAAGGCAGGTATAAGGTCCTGTTTTCTTTTATAATCGTTTTTTTGTGTTCATCTTTTGTGATCAGGACGGCTTTATTGCTGCTTTCTGTCGCTAAAGCTGATTTTAGTATAGGGGGTGTGCTTAAGATCTATACACTGGGACTGGTCTATGATTTTGGGGTGGCTTTGCTGCTGACAGCTTTATATAACCTGTATCTGCTGTTCCTGCCCGACAGGTGGATCGGTTCGGTGTTCAATAAGGCGGTAACTTATGTCTGGCTGTTCCTGATCCTGCTCATTTCTTTCTTTTCTTTCTTCGCTGAGCTTACCTTCTGGCAGGAGTTTGAAAGCAGGTTCAATTTTATCGCGGTAGATTACCTGATCTATACTTATGAGGTGATCAATAACATCAATGAGTCTTATCCTTTGCCTTTGCTGATCGGCGGGGTATTGTTTCTGGTGCTGCTGGTCATGCGGCTGTTTTGGGTAAGAAGGGTTTTTCAACTGGCTTTTAGCGTGGCGATGCCTTTTAAACGGCGTCTGCTGGTTTCGGGGACGCTTTTGCTGCTTACGGTGCTGTATCCGCTGCTGCTGAGCAATTCTTTTGCGGAATGGGGCAGCAACCGTTATCAGAATGAATTGTCGAAGGCGGGTATTTATTCTTTTTTCTCCGCTTTTAAGAACAATGAACTCAATTATAATGATTTCTATGCGTTGCTGCCTCAGAAGGAGGCTTTTGCGCTGATCCGGAAGGAATTGAAGGAGCCGAACAGCAGTTTTCTGAGCAATGGCAATTCAATAAAAAGGCTGGTGACGAGTGATCAGCCCCTTTACAAACCGAATGTGATCATGATTACGGTGGAGAGCCTGAGTGCTGATTTTATGGCGCATTTTGGCAATAAAGAGCAGCTGATGCCTGTGCTGGATGCTCTGGCTGATCAGAACCTGCTGTTTACGAACATGTATGCGACGGGTACCCGAACGGTGAGGGGCATGGAGGCTTTGACTTTATCTGTACCGCCGACTCCGGGCAGCAGCATTGTGCGGCGCCAGGACAACCAGGACCTGACTACTGTTGGACATATTTTTGAGAAAGAGGGGTATACGAGAACGTTTTACTATGGGGGTGACGGGTATTTTGACAATATGAACGAGTATTTTGGCAGCAATGGCTTTGACATCACCGACAGGGGCAGAAATCTGAAGATCAGTGATACGTATCAGACGAAGAGGACTATTATCGCGGATAGTCAGGTTCATTTTGAAAATGCCTGGGGGATCAGTGACGGGGATTTGTTTGAGGCTGTTTTGCGGGGTGCTGCCAGAGATTTTAAGGCGGGTAAGCCTTTTTATAATTTCGTGATGACGACTTCCAATCACCGGCCTTTTACTTTTCCGGCAGGAAAGATAGACAGGAAGCCGGGAAACAGGGAGGGCGCGGTAAGGTATACAGATTATGCGATCGGTGAGTTTCTTCGGAAGATGCAGCTGCAGCCCTGGTTCAAAAATACGGTGGTGATCATTGTGGCCGATCATTGTGCGGGCAGTGCGGGCAAGAATGAGATTGACATCAGTAAGTACCTTATTCCTTGTGTGATTCTGAATCTGCCTGTTAAGGGCAGACAGGTGATTGACAAGATGTGTTCGCAGATCGACCTGTATCCTACTTTGTTTAACATGCTGGGCTGGAATTATGAGAGCAATCTCTACGGCAGGAATGTAATGGATCCCTCTTATCAGCCAAGGGCTGTTCTGGGAACTTATCAGAAGCTGGCTTATCTGCAGAAGGATAGTCTGGTGATCCTGGGTCCGCAACAAAAAATTGAAACTTTTATTTACCATAAATCCGACAATGAGCAGAAGCCGGCTAAGTTATCTGAAAGGGTGATTCATCAGGCTATGGCCAATTACCAGACTGCTTATGATCTTTTTAAGAACGGTGGAATGCACCAATAATTCACAATTATGATTCGACTGATTACCATTTTATGTTTGCTGCTGCCATATCTTGTCCAGGCACAAAGTAATTCAGCTATTACAGCTTCAGGTCTGGTTAAGGATCTGGGGAAAATGCCTGTTCCTTATGCGAACGTGGCTTTAAAAAAGCAGAAAGACAGTGTATTTGTCATGGGGACGATTACCAGTGAGGAGGGCCGGTTTACTTTATCGGGGCTTTCTGCGGGCAGTTATATCCTGGAAATTTCTATAGTAGGGTATCAGACTTCAAAACAGATAGTTACCATTGGTGCCCTGAGTTCGTTTCTGGATCTGGGTGCTTTTGAATTGCAGGATGATGCGAAGTTATTGAGTGAGATTAATATCGTGGGTGCGGCAAAGGACGGGGTATCGGCTAAAATGGATAAGAAGACTTTTACGCTGGCCAATAATGTGGCGCAATCGGGCGGTTCGGTATTGCAGGCGATGCAAAATATTCCGGGGGTAACGGTGCAGGATGGAAAGGTGCAACTCAGGGGGAATGATAAAGTGGCGGTGCTGATCGACGGCAGGCAGAATGCGGTGACGGGTTTTGGCAGCCAGACGGGCCTCGACAATATTCCGGCTTCGGCTATTGAGCGCATTGAGATCATCAATAATCCATCTGCGAAGTTCGATGCCAATGGGAATGCCGGGATCATCAATATCATTTATAAAAAGAACAGCCAGGAGGGTTTGAACGGTAAGATAGGTCTGATGTCGGGTTTGGGTGCGCTGTGGGTCAGAAAGGAAAACCTGCCGGGGATCAGGCCGCAGTTTAGTGCGACGCCAAAATTGAATCCTTCTTTGTCCCTGAATTACAGGAAGCATAAGGTGAATACCTTTTTGCAGGCAGACTGGCTGTATACGCAAACGCTGAACAGGAATGATTTTGCGGAAAGGATTTATGAGGATGGTACGGTGATCAGGCAGCAGGTGAAGCGCAACCGGACAACTACTTTTTCTACGGTGAAAACGGGGGCGGACTGGAATCCGGATGATCAGAACACTTTTACGCTTTCTGCTTATCTGAACAGGGAAAAGATCATCGATAAGGGGGATATTCCCTATTTCAACGGGGATTTGAGTGTGCGTAGCAGGTTGTGGCAGTTTCTGGAGGATGAGGTGAAGTATACGGCTACGGCATCGGCGTTGTATCAGCATAAGTTTAAACAGCCTGGTCATTTGCTGAATGCGGGCTTCAATTATACTTTTCACCGGGAGGATGAAAAGTATTTCTTTACCAATGTCATGCCTTCGTTTACGGGTGAGGATGCTTTTAAATTGCTGTCGGATGAGCATGTGGCTGATCTGAACCTGGATTATACCCGGCCGCTGAAGCATGGCAGGCTGGAAGGGGGACTGAAGTTCAGAAGACGGACGATACCGACGGATATGCAGTTCTTTCCGGGTTTGAATTCTCCGCTGGATGTTAATGCTGGTGGCTGGGCGGATTACAAGGAAACCATTCCTGGGGTGTATGGCAATTACGTGCTGGAAAAGAATGGTTTTGAACTGGAAGCGGGTTTAAGACTGGAATATGTGAAGGTGAATTATGACGTGAATCCGAATCACAATACGTATAAGAGTGACGGGTATGATTATACCAGACCATTTCCGAATCTGAGACTGGGCTATAAGCTGGATGAAAAGAATAAGGTCTCTTTATTTTATAACGAGCGGGTAGACAGGCCTAATGAGGTGGACATCCGTATTTTTCCTAAGTATGATGAGCCGGAGGTGATCAAGGTGGGGAATCCTACTTTGAGACCTCAGTTTACCAAAAGTATGGAAGCGGGACATAAGCTGACCTGGGGTAAGGGGAGTGTGTATACGGCGGTTTACCACAAAATGGTGGATGCCACGATCACCAGGATTGCGACAGTAGTGCCGGGCAGTACATTGATCTATAATATCTTTCAGAACGCGGGTAAAAGCAGGAATTCGGGAGCAGAGCTGACGTACCAGCAGGATCTGACCACCTGGTTTTCTTTTAATGCCAGTGCGGCTTTGTACAGGAATACGATTGATGCGTTTACGATTGAAAACCGGTATCCGGTGCCCACGGTATATACCATGGGTAAGGAAAGCATCACTTCCTGGAATTCAAAGCTGAACGGGATGTTTAAATTTCCTAAAAAGACAGAACTGCAGTTTTCTGCAGTCTATCTGGCTCCTGATATCATTCCTCAGGGTAAGATCGGATCCAGGTTTTCGGTGGATATGGGTGCTAAAAAACAGATCCAGAATGGAAGGGGGGAGCTGTTTTTGAACGGTACGGATCTTTTCAATACCCTGAGACCAGAAAGAGAAATTACGGGTAACGGTTTTAAACTGATCAGCAGGGATTACCTGGAAACGCAGGTGTTTCGTCTGGGATACAGCTATAAGTTCTAGTTATTTATTCATACTTGATTGCTTTTATAGGGTCGGCCTTTGCTGCTTTGATGGCCTGATAACTGACAGTCAGGTAGGCGATGGCGAGGATAGATAGGGAGGACATGAGGAGCATAAAAACACTTATTTCTACGCGGAAATCAAACCTGGAAAGCCAGCTGTTCATTAGGTTATAGCTTAAAGGAAGACCGATGGCTACTGCGATCAGTACCATTTTTAGAAAATTCCAGCTCAGCAGGGAAACAATGCTCAGGTTGGTAGCGCCCAGTACTTTTCTGATCCCTATTTCTTTGGTCCTTAGTTCGGCACTGTAAGCAGATAAGCCAAGCAGGCCCAGACAGGACACAAAAATAGAAAGACCGCCGAAAAGGTTGGACAGGATGGACAGGGTGCGCTCTCTTTCGAACTTAACCTGGTAGAGGCTGTCTACAAATTTGATCTCTACGGGATATACTGGGTTGAGTTCTTTAGTAATTTTGCTGATGGTGGCTATGGCTTCTGTTGTGCTTTTATGTTCGTTTAGCCTCATACTGATCACATCAGGGAATCTTCCCCAGGCGATGACCATTGGCATTTCTTTTTTGGTGGGGTCACCCCAGATGATGTCTTCAAAAACTCCGATCACGGTCCTTTTGGTATTGAAAACTATCTGTTTGCCCACAGGGTTTTTTAGATTCATTGCTTTCACTGCGCTGCTGTTCAGTAATATGGCGCTGCTGTCTGAGGCTTTGTTCTTGTCAAAATCTCTGCCCATTAGCATCCGCACATGGGTCGTGGCGGTGAAATCTCCTGAAGTGATGATCTGGTTGAAATTGATATTGCGGTCTGTAGGGGACATGCCTTCCCATTCGAGTCCCCTGGTAATGGAGTTTTGTGTAGAGATGCTGGCTGTTGTTCTTGTCATGGCGTTTACTGCGCCTGACTGGAGCAAGCGTTCTTTCAGGAGGTCGTATTTTTGAAAAAGCATTCCTTCGAGGGGCATTTCCACAAGGGATTTGCTGTCATAGCCCATGGGTCTGTTTTTTATGAATTGTAGCTGCTTATAGACAACTATGGTTCCTGTGATGACAAGCACGGCGAAGCTGAACTGAACGACTACGAGCACTTTTCTGAGACCGACTGAGGATGGATTGAGCTTTACTATGCCTTTTAATGTATTTATCGGGGTAAATGAGGAGAGATAGAACGCGGGATAGCTGCCGGAAATGATACCTGTCAGTAAAACGGCCAGCAAAACGAACAGCCAGTTGCGTATACCCAGCGTGTGGATGCTGAGGTTGGTTTTTAGCAGGTTGTTGAAGAGGGGCAGCGTGACCTCAATGATGGCGATGGAAATGATCAGTGATATGATCACCATGATGATGGATTCTACAAGGAACTGCAAAATCAATGAGGTCCGGCTGGCTCCGATGGTTTTCTTTATGCCAACTTCTTTAGCTCTTTTGCCTGCTCTTGCAGTAGCCAGATTCATAAAGTTGATGCAGGCAATGAGCAGGATTCCCAAAGCCAGACCGATGAAGATCCTTACCTGAAGGATCTTTCCGCCTGAAGGAATGCCGTTTTCAAATTCATCATACAGGTGGCTTTTGAGTAGCGGGTAGAGAAAGGGTTCTGCTTTGTTGGTGTCATCGTGTTTGTTGATGAAATGATGGATATTGCTGTTGAAATGGTTGGTATTTACACCTTTGTTCAGCCTGAGGAGTGTATATATGGAGTAATTTTGCCATTGGCGCTCCCGTGGAAAGATTCCCTGGTTTTCATTGAAGGAAACCAGGCTTTCGAACCTGTAACCTATATTCTCCGGAAGATCTTTGATGATACCGGTTACGGTGAGCTGCGCAAAGTTCATGTATTTGATGCTTTTGTTTAGCGCAGGAACATTTCCGAATAGTTTTTTTGCGGTGCTTTCGGTCAGAATGATCGAGTTGGGTTGCTGGAATGCCGTTTCTGCGCTGCCGCTGAGGTATTCATAGTTGAGTATTTTCAGGATATCAGGTTCGGCAAGCCGGTTTTCTGCTTTTACACTTTTGTCTCCGCTGACGAGCAGCACTCTGGAAGCCCAGGTGATGTTGGCGATCGCTTTGATCCCGGGCAGTTCGGTTCTCATGGCAGGAGCCAGTGCGTTTGGTGTTTCATTGGTGGTTGCTGAAATGTGATCGAAGTTGTCTTTATGGTTTACTTTTACTTCATAAATGTTTGCGGCATCTTTGAACTGTGTGTTGTAGCTCCACTGCTCTGCCACATAAAGCAGCAGCAGTAAGGATGCGCTCAGGCCGGTTACAAGACCTCCAACGTTTAATAGAGTGAAACTCTTATTTTTCCAAAGGTTTCTCCAGGCAATTTTAAAGCTGATTTGTTCCATAATCTGCATGATGCCAATGCTGTACCAAATTGTAAAGCTATGTTTTGAGGCTCATAATGGAAATATTAGTGATTTAATTGTACATTTTCGAACAGCGGGTGTTCATGGATGGACAGTCCTTGCAAATAATTATGTAAATTCGTCCATGACATATTGTTTGGCAATAAAGGTGAAGGAGGGACTGGTAGCTATAGCTGATACAAGGATCACCTCGGGATCGGATACGACACAAAAAAAGAAAGTTTATTTGGAGCAGCGGGATAAATATTCCTTGTTTATCATGACCAGCGGGCTGCGTTCCGTGCGGGATAAGGCGGTTTTATATTTTCAGGAGCTGGTAGAAGAGGGTGAGGTTCATAATAAACTGTTTAAAGCAGTGAATGCTTTTGGAGAGCAGGTGAAACGTGTGGGCAGGGAGGACAAGGCTGAACTGGAAGCCGGCGGCCTGAAGTTTAACCTGCATACGATCATTGGCGGTCAGCTTAAGGATGATAAGGAGCATAAATTGTTTTTATTGTACCCTGAAGGAAACTGGGTGGAGCTGGGTGAAGGTGCACCTTATGTTGCGATAGGCAATTCCAGTCATGGAAAGGCCATCCTGAACCGCACGCTTACGAGTGAGTCGAGTATGCAGCTGGCCTTGAAAACAGGTTTTCTGTCCTTTGATTCTACAAGGGTAAGTGCGAATGATGTGGATTTTCCTATTGATGTGGTATTGTACCGTAACAATAGTTATCAGATGGTAGAACACAGGTATGGCAAGAAAGATCTGGAGAATATTTCTGATCAGTGGGCTGATGAATTGAAGCATGCTCTGGATAATATTCCTGAGGAATGGATGAACCTGGTGTTTGAAAAAATGCCTGAAAAAAAAGAAAAAAATATATGAGGTTTGAGGTATCAGCAAAATTAAAATATGAAGCAAAGGCTCCTTCGACCCTGATTCTGAGCCTGCAGGCTTACCAGTCTGAGGGCCAGCAGGTGCTGGAAGAATCTTTTGTGTCTGATCCTTTACTTACTATACATGATCTGGTGGGAGACAGGGGCGAAAAGCGCTTTATGGTACTGGAAATTCCAAACAACGGAGTGATCAATCTGGATTACCGGGCTGTGGTAGAGAATGGTTGCAGTCGTGTACCGGTATCGGAACTGGACGAGGTGATGATTAACCGGATGCCGGTGTCTGTATTGCCTTATCTGAATGCGAGCAGGTACTGCCAGTCTGATAAGCTGTATAAATTTGCTTCTAATAAGTTTGGCCATTTAAAAAATGCTTACAAGCAGGTGATTGCGATCAGGGACTGGATCTATACAAATGTGGAATATAAGGGTGGTTCTACCAATGCCAATACTTCTGCGCATGATACGCTGACTGAACAGACGGGGGTGTGCAGGGATTTTGCGCACCTGGGCATTGCTTTGTGCAGGGCACTTACTATTCCTGCAAGGTACTTTACAGGATACGCCTATAAGTTGAAGCCACAGGATTTTCACGCCTGCTTCGAGGTGTATCTTGGCGGAAAGTGGATCATTGTGGATGCCACTAAACTGGTTCCGCTAAACGGGATGGTGAAGATAGCGACTGCTATGGATGCGACTGATGCCGCATTGGCCAGTATATTTGGAAATCTTCGTTTTCTAAAGATGGAGGTGCAAACGCAGGCTTTGGATGCTGATTTTGAGGATGCGGTAATTGATGAGCATTTCGCGTACAGTTATTTATAGACAGGTTTTAATCCATGACTTTCTATACTAAGTTTTTTGATTTCTCTCAGCAGATAAATTACAGGACTGAGGTGCTGGCCGGGCTTACTGTAGCGATGACCATGATGCCTGAGTCTTTGTCTTTTGCGATACTGGCGGGTTTCCCGCCGCTTACGGGTCTTTATGCTGCTTTTATCATGGGGCTGGTCACTTCTGTACTGGGTGGCAGACCGGGGCTGATCTCTGGCGGTGCGGGAGCGACGGTGATCGTGCTGATTGCGCTGATGAAATCTCATGGCCTGGACTATGTGTTTGCGGCAGTGGTTCTGGCGGGGGTGTTTCAGATCCTGGTGGGTTTGTTTAAACTGGGTAAGTTTGTGCGCCTGGTTCCTCAGCCGGTAATGTTTGGCTTTGTGAATGGTTTGGCGGTGATCATTTTTATGGCGCAGCTGGAACAGTTTAAAACGGTGATAAACGGACAGCCGGTATGGTTGAGCGGTACGCCGTTCTGGACAATGTTTGGGCTTGTTGCACTGGCTATAGCTATTGTGGTTTTGTTGCCCAGGCTGACCAAAGCTATTCCTGCTTCTCTGGCGGCTATAGCAGTGGTGTTTTTGCTGGTGCTTGTTTTTGGAATTGATACCAGAACGGTAAGGGATATTGCTGCGGTGGGTGGTGGTTTTCCGCCTTTACATATGCCAAAGGTGCCCTTTGATCTGGATATGCTGAAGGTCATATTGCCTTATGGGCTGATCATGGCCGGAGTAGGGCTTACTGAAGGATTGCTGACGCTGAATATTGTGGATGAGATTACAGAAACTAAGGGCAACAGCAACAGGGAATGCCTGGCTCAGGGTACTGCCAATATCCTAAATGGTTTTTTTACGGGAATGGGGGGCTGCCCGATGATCGCGCAGACGCAGGTCAATCTTTCGGCAGGTGCAAGATCCCGCTTGTCGGGTATTGTTGCTTCTTTAATCATATTGGGTATTGTACTGTTCGGAGCGCCATTGATAGAGAAAGTACCGATGGCGGCATTGACGGGTGTGATGATCATGGCGGCTATTGGCACTTTTGAGTGGATGAGTTTCAGAATTGTCAATAAAATGCCTCTTCAGGATGTTTTTGTGGGGATATTGGTGGCTGTGATTACGGTGTGGCTGCATAACCTGGCACTGGCAGTACTTATTGGTGTGATCTTGTCTGCACTGGTATTTGCCTGGGAGAGTGCAAAGCGGATCAGGGCCCGCAAGTATTTTGATGAGGATGGGGTAAAGGTTTACGAAATCTTTGGTCCGTTATTCTTTGGTGCGGTAACGGCATTCAATGAAAAGTTTGATGTGGCAGGTGATCCGGAGAGGGTGGTTGTAGATTTTAAAGAAAGCAGGGTAGCGGATATGTCTGGTATTGAGGCACTGAATAAACTGACTGAACGCTATCGTGTGGCGGGGAAACAATTATCACTGAAACATTTGAGTCCTGACTGCAGACGGCTGCTGAAGAATGCGGAAGAGGTGATCGTGGTTAATATACTGGAAGATCCGAGATATAACATTGTTACAGATAAAAGTTAACGGTTTTTTTGTAACATTGAGTCTTATTATTGATCAAAAACAGAAAAAAACAGCACGCTCAAATGCCTTCTTATAAACATTATTCTTTCGATCTCTGGCTGACCCTGATTAAGTCCAATCCTGCTTTTAAAGCGGAACGGGCAAGGTATTTTCATAGCCGTTTCAACAGTACAGGTAAATCCCTTGAGGAGGTGTCTGTGATTTTCAGAAGGGTGGACCTGATGGTGAATGCCATCAATGAACGCACAGGTAAAAATATTGATGCGGAGGAGATGTACCTGATGGTGATCAGTATCATCAATGATTATTCTACTGCTTTTGATGGTATTGACTCGGATGCTTTGTATGAAGAGATGGAAGTGCTTGTATTGGAGCACATGCCGCTGGTGTATTGCCCGGATAGCATGGGTATATTGTCCCGTCTGAAGGATTCTGGCAGGAGCACTACCAGTTTGCTGAGCAATACCGGTTTTATAAAGGGCAGGACGCTGAGAAAAATCCTGAACCATCTTCAACTGGATCAGCTTCTTGATTTTCAGCTGTATTCTGATGAGGTACGGATGTCTAAGCCGAACCTTAAATTTTTTCAGCTGATGCTGGACAACATAGACAGACAAAAGCACGTTGAATTAGGATTACATGAAATCATCCATGTGGGGGATAATCAGCTGGCCGATGTGAAGGGGGCTGAGGCGGCGGGGATTAAAAGTATGCTCATCAATTCTAATCATTTAACCATTTCTTCTTTATTGCTATGATCCCATATACTTATTCTTTACACAAAATACAGAATGCCGGTGGATTTGGTTTCGATCCGGATGATTATAGCCGCTTTAAGTTTGGTGATGACCGGGCTGCCAGAAAGTTTGGTGAGGACCTGGCGGATGGTTTTATCAGTGATTTCCTGGAAGACAATCTGAAAGGTGAGCAGATCGTAGTGATCTCCAGTCCTTATTGCTTTATTCCTACGGCTACCTTTGCCATGAAGAATTATTTTATATATCAGCTGAATCACTGGCTGGTCGAAAACAACAGACCCGTAGTACAAGAGGCAAAAGTACACCGGACCATTACTTATAAGGATGATTACGGGGCTTTGAGTGCAGAGGAAAGGATTAAGCTGATCGGGAATGATTCATTTCATATCGATAAGGATTTTCTGACTGATAAGGTATTGTTCTTCCTGGATGATATCAAGATCACAGGCAGCCATGAGAAGATGATCCTGAAAATGGTTAAGGATTATGATTTAAAGAACAACATTTTTATGTTGTATTTCGCTGAGCTGGTGAATGCTGATATTCATCCGAATATTGAGAATGTACTGAATTATCATAAGGTTAAGTCGGTGTTTGATCTGGATGAAATCATAAAAAGCGGTAATTTCTGTTTTAATACCAGGATTGTTAAATATATCTTAAATTGCGATTTTAATAGCTTTTCTTTATTTCTGGAGCGGCAGACGGATGACTTCATTACGAGCTTGTACAATTTGTCTTTGGGCAACAGCTACCATACCATCGAATGCTATTCAACAAATTTGACTTTTATAAAGAACTACTTAAAGAATAAAAACTATAAATTGATATAATTATGGCCATTAACTTACAAAAGGGGCAGAGAGAGAATATTGATGCTCCTAAATTTACAATTGGTTTGGGTTGGGATACGAACAGTTCTACAACCGGAACTGCGTTTGACCTTGATGCTTCTGCTTTCATACTGGATGAAAACAAAAAACTGGTTTCTGATGAGCATTTGGTTTTTTATAACAATTTAAAATCGCCTGATGAGTCTGTGGAGCATACGGGTGATAACCTGACAGGGGATGGTGATGGTGATGATGAACAGATTAAAGTAGATTTGACTAAGTCGGGAGCCAGGGTTTCTGAGATATGTCTTGTGGTTACTATTCATGATGCAGAAAACAGGAGACAAAATTTTGGACAGGTGAGGAATTCATTTATCCGCATTTTTGATTCGGCTACTAATGAAGTGCTCCTGAAATATGAACTGGAAGAAGATTTTTCTATAGAAACAGATATCGAATTTGGCAGGATCTATAAACGTGATAACAAATGGAAATTTGAGGCAGTGGGCATGGGTATGAAGGGTGGTTTACAGGATTATTTAAATAAATATCAATAAGTTATGGCAATTAATCTTCAAAAGGGACAGCGCATCAGTCTTGAAAAAAATAACGGCAGTAAGCTGCAGGGTGTTTGTGTTGGGATAAACTGGGGTGCGATAGAGAAAAAGGGTTTGTTTGGTTTCAGTAAGACCAAAGAGGCTGTGGATCTGGATGCCAGTTGTGCTTTGTTTGATGAAAATAAGCAGTTAAAGGATGTTGTTTATTTTGGTAATCTGACTTCTAAGGATGGTTCGGTGCGCCACAGCGGTGATGACCTGACCGGTGATATGGGAGGTGATGACGGATTGGATAATGAAGTGATCACACTTGATTTTTCAAGACTGGACAGTAATGTAAATTACGTGGCTTTTGTACTGAATAGTTTCAGGGGGCATGATTTCGGTACTATTCCGTTTGCGTCTATTCGTATTTATGAGGGTACTCCAAAACGTGTGAATGAAGTGTTTGCCACTTATGATATTGCCAACGGTGCCGGTTTTGCGGGGCATGTATCTATGGTACTGGGTGTATTTTATAAGAAAAACGGGGAGTGGAAGTTTAACGCCATAGGTGAGCCAACCAAGGACAAGAAACTGGAAGAAACCGTGAAGACCGTAACGCAGAGTTATTTATAAGCCAACAGCTTTATAATTAAATAAATTATGGAAACTAATCAGAATGAAGCGCAGAGCCTGACACCGGCAAAGATCGATAAGGAGGGTAATGTAGACCTGACGATATTGAGTGCTGAGGATGAAAAGAAATATCAGGAGATCGGAAAATCACTTCAGCCCTCGGATGTAAACTCTATATTGAACTATGGGGTGGAAACACAGAATTCGATGGAGAAGTATAGTAATGATTTCTTATCGTCTGTACGTACTTACAATAGTGGTGAAGTTGGGGGATTGATCAATGAGTTGCTTACTGAACTCAATTATATTGATGTAAATGAACTGGAACAGGGTGGTTTTAAGTCATTCCTGTCTAAGATTCCTTTCCTTAAAAACCTGGTAACGGATGTTAAAAAACTATTTCAAAAATATGATGTAGTGGTGAACAACATCGATAAGATCACCAATAAGATCAAGGCGGGACGTTTGAATTCGATCAAGGACAACAGTTCGCTGCAGACCATGTTTGACAGCAATGTAAACTATATCCATGAGATGGAGGAGCTGATCATTTCGGGACAGTTGAAGTATAATGAACTTACACTGAAACTAACGGAGATGGAAGGCCGGCCGGCGGATTATCAGGATTATGAAATCGCGGATCTCCGTGATTTTGTGAGCAGGCTGGATAAGCGGCTGGCGGATATGAAGATCGTTCGGTTCATTATGCTGCAGTCGCTGGCACAGATCAGGGTAGTGCAGAATAACAATACTTCTATTGCTGAAAAAGCGCAGTCGATCGTCTCTACTACCATTCCGGTTTGGAAAAATCAGCTGACGATTGCTGTAGCGCTGCAGAGACAAAAGGCCAATGTAGAGATGCAGAAAAAGATCTCTGACACGACCAATACCATTTTGCAGAAAAATGCCCAGATGCTGAAACAGAACAGCATTGATGTGGCTAAGGAAAATGAAAAAACTGTAGTTTCGCTGGAGACGTTGAAAATGACTACTTCTTCACTGATTGAGACCTTAAATGAAGTGAAACAGATCCATGAGGCCGGTGCACAAAGCAGAAGGGTATTGGATGGAGAACTGAAAACGCTGGAAGAAGAGCTGAAAAAGAACGTGACCAGGGTTAGTTAAAATAGCAAATGGATGAACGGCGGGAAAATATATTAAGAACATCGCGCACAGAGATCAGCAGATTACAGCTGCTCTCTGTGTTTTTTGAAGAGGAGGCGTTGTATAAGATTTATTTGAGGAGCCAGGTGATTCATCAGCTGTTTGAGAATAATGAAGAACTGGATATTGATAAGCTGGAGTTGTTTCATGTCCAGTTTACAGCCAGTCTGATTGAGCTCCTGAAAAAGATCAAGAAAAGCAACGAAAGGAATGTGAGTCTGATCTATGATGAGATCGATCTGAATAAGGAACTCATCAGAAAGATGAGCAATACGGTGTTTTCTGAGAAAAATTTTAATCTGGATAAGCAGAAGCAATCCCTGAAAATTAATTTATCACTTAGAAAGTTATTTGAAGTACTTTCTGATCTTTCTGAAGATTTTCCGTTTGCGAAGAACATCAACTCATTCCATTCCAGGTATTCAAAGGATTTCTTTTATGATGTATCTGCTGAACAGCTGGGGAAGCTGATTGCGTTTGATCCGAAGGATGTGTATGTAAATGAGCACGCTTTGATAGAACGTAAACTGATGGGCCTGCTTTGTAAGTATGATTTCAGAACGGAATTCTTTTATGGCCTTAAGTCCGGACAATTGATCATTGAACTGTATAAGTTTATCGATGCTGATCGGTATTTCCTGTTTTTTCCCAGCAGAAATTTGTTTTTATTCTGTGAACTCAATGAACTGGAAGGTATTGACTGGACGAATAATTTGTCTGAAAAGGGCAGGATCGTACAGGAATTGTCTTATAAAAATGATAAACTGATCAGTAATGCCGCGACTTTGAAGACGTTCATTCCGAATGAGATCATTGCGCTGCTGGAAGAAAATTATATGAAGATTTCTGATATCAATTTTATAGATCACCTGAATAATTATGATGTTCAGGCTAATATTTTAAAAGCGATGCTGAAAACTGATCTTTTTTAGCATTTTTAGCTAAATTTTGATAATAACACAATTGTAAATAAATAGAAAATGGATAATTTGATCAACCACCCTGGTGTGATAGCTGGGTTTGCGGTTTTAGTAGTAGTGATGCTCCTTCTGGATTTGGGAGTGTTTAATAAGAAGGTACATGCTGTAAGCAGCAAAGAGGCCGCTATTTGGTCTGTAGTCTGGATCTCCTTGTCAATGGCATTCAGTGGAGTGATCTATTATGTTTCCGGTTTTGAAAAGTTTACTCAGTTACAGTCAGCCTACTGGATAGAAAAGGCTTTGTCAGTGGATAATTTGTTTGTATTTATTCTGGTATTCGGGTTCTTTAATGTACCAAAGGAACTGCATCATAAGGTGTTGTTTTGGGGGATTATAGGGGCATTGATCTTTCGTGCCATCTTTATTTTCGCGGGTGTGGGATTAATCAATCTTACTTATCTGCCTGAGATGACATTGTTGGGGCATGAGGTCAGGATCAATATTGTTCTGCTTGTATTTGGTCTGTTCCTGATCTATGCAGGGATCAAGTCTGGTTTGAGTGGAGATGATGACGACGAAGACAAGGATTTCAGCAAGAGTGCCGGAGCCAGACTGATCTATAAGTTTTTCAAGGTAAGTAAGGAATTTGACGGTGGTAATTTTTTTACGATTGAAAATGGGGTTAGGATAGCTACTCCTTTATTGGTTGTGGTTGCTGTTATAGAGTTTACAGATGTGCTTTTTGCAGTGGATTCTATTCCTGCGATCTTTGCAATTGCTCCTGATGATCCGCTGATCTTGTATACTTCTAATATTTTTGCAATTCTTGGGTTAAGGGCTTTGTATTTTCTGCTGGCAAACTTCATACATATGTTTAGCTTATTGAAATACGGACTGGCAGTTATTCTGTCTTTCATTGGGGTTAAAATGGTGATCGCACCTTTTTATCATATCTCGTCTCCATTGTCATTGTCGATAGTGGGTGGTGTTCTGGTACTATCGGTTATCGCTTCATTGTTGTTTGTCCCAAAAGATAAGCCGGAGGCTTAGAATCATAGATTTTGAATAAAAAAAGGGCCGCTTCATGAAGCGGCCCTTTTTTTATGATTGGTCTTTAATTAAAAGAGTGAGAATTCTACCCTTCTGTTTTGCTGACGACCTTCAGCGGTTTTGTTTGTAGCTATTGGCTGGTTTGGACCGTAACCAGTAGCCTCGATACGTGAAGCATTTGCTCCTTGTGATACCAGGTATGCTTTTACAGATTCTGCTCTGTCTTTAGACAAACGTAAGTTCAATGCCATTGATCCTGTGTTATCGGTATGACCGGCAAGTTTCAGACTAAAGTTTTTCTGTACCAGAAGTTCTGCAACTTTATTTAGCGTAGCGTATGAAGTTGAGCGGATAGTAGCTTTACCAAGGTCAAATTCAAGGTCTTTAATGGCCTCATCAACTACTCTGCGGTCGGCTTCTGTGATGATCACTTTTTCCTGGATAACCGGTGCAGGAGTTTTCAACGGACATCCTGCTCCATCAACTACTGTGTTTGCAGGAGTTTCAGGGCATTTGTCGAATTTGTTGGCTACACCATCTCCATCGTCATCACCCAATTGTTTCATCAGTTCTTCTTTTTCTCTTCTTGCGTTTTCTTCAGATGAAGACAGGGCTTTTCTCAATTCTGCGCTTTCTGCTGCACTTTCTTCACGGATTGCTGCTACTGCACTATAGTTCTGCAATTGTGATGTTCCTTTTCTTCCAAGAGCAATTTCCAGACCGGCATGTGCGTAAGAGAATTTATCATTTGCTCCGCTGCTTACACCGTCGAAATTGTTGGCTTTAACAAAATTTACCTGATAACCCAGATCGATGTTTACGCCTTTTGATACTCCGAATTTAAAACCTGCTCCGATTGGAATAAACCAGTTGCGGTTATAACCAGTGCTGGCTGCGTTTACGGTTGCATCTGTAGTTGCTGCAGAAGACATGTAACCTGCACCTGCAGTCAGGTAAGGAGAAAGCACATTGCGTTTCTGATTCAGACTCATGTTGGCAATAGTGAAGTTACCGCTTACTGCTGCTGACCATTCGATTTTTGAACTGAAAGTAGCTGAACTTCCAGGAGTTGCGTTTGGATAGCCTCCTCTTACTTTACCAGCAAGAAAGTCTGCCTGGATACCGAATCCGGGAATGATTTGTTTTTTGATATAACCACCGTAACCCCAGTCTTCATAAGGCGTAGCGAAGTCACCGTTAGTTCTGTTGTTAAATGGTGTATAATGTGTTAGCATACCACCGTTCACACCTATAGACCAGGTGCGGAAGTATTTTTTAGAAAATTTATCACCTGTTTGTGAGTCAGCTTCCTGTGCTAATAATTGCGATGATAACCCTACTAAGGATAGTATCATTGCCACTTTTGTAATCTTAGATTTCATTTTTCAAGTAGTTAGATATATAAATGTTCAGTTTATTGTGTTTGAACACTTAATTACTTGTAATAATCCTGCCAAAGCGATTTTTTAGAGTTTTAACGTCTAGAATGCTTTAATAATCAATAGTTTAGGCTGATGCTTCAAATTGACTTAAAAAAGTGACCCTCCCTGTAGAAGGAGATTTTATTGTATACTATTTGCTACATATTTTGCTTTTATGCATTTTTACAAATTGAAGGTTTCACCTTTCTCTGGTAAATTAACCTGGTAATTTTCTTTTTCCAGAGCGATCTTAAGGCTTTGCATCCTGCTGATTTCGCCATGAACCAGAAATACACCTTTAAGTTTTGCAGGATCTTGCTGCTGGACTGTTTTCACCAGGTCATTGTGATCGCCGTGACCGCTTAGAAGATCTGTTTGTTTTATAGTGGCGTAAACCATGAGGTCACGGTTTCTCAGGCGAATGATCGGATCTCCCCGCAAGAGCCTATCGCCGAGTGTACCTTTTGCACAATAGCCTATGAAAAGTATGGTACAGTAGTAATTCTGGATGTTGTAATAAAGGTGATCCTGAATCCTCCCGCCTTCAAGCATTCCTGCTGATGATATGATGATGCATGGCTCATGATAGTTGGATATTGATAAACTTTCCTTTTTGTCGTGTACATAGGTCAGCTCTTCAAATTCAAATTCATCACCTTTTTTTTGATAAAAATCATGAGATTCTTCATTGAGCAATTGATGATATTTACGATAAACATCGGTTGCGAAATTCGCCAGAGGGCTGTCTACAAATATTTTAACAGGGGGAAGAAGGCCTTCACTGAAGATCTTGTTCAGGGAATAAACAAGTGCCTGTGTACGGCCAATGCTAAATGAGGGAATAATGAGCCGGCCAGGAAATTTAACACAGGTCTCGTTTATGGTATCGATTAGTTTTTCCTGAAGTGTGGTATCTGTACTATGATATCTGCCTCCATAGGTAGATTCGGATACCAGGTAGTCAACCTGAGGAATTGGATCGGGGTCTACCAGTACTGGATAATTTTTTCTTCCGATATCACCTGTAAAGGCTATTTTCTTATTGGTTCCTTTGTCATTTATGCTGAGGACAACTGCTGCTGCACCCAACAGATGGCCTACAGGTATGAAGGTAACCGCTACATTACTGTTTAGTTTGAATTCTTTATGGAATGAAATGGTAATAAAACGCTCCATGGTATCGTTTACATGCTTCTGCAGATACAATGGTTCTGGTCCTGACCGGTGTCTTTTTCCTCTTGATCTCTTATTTTGTTTGCTGAGAAAGACGTTAACGGAATCCTGCAATAACAGTTCTGTAAGATCAGCGGTAGGGGGTGTTGACAATATTTGTCCCTGAAACCCCATTCTGACTAATGTAGGGAGATTACCGGAGTGGTCGATATGGGAGTGGGTAAGGATAACGACATCAATATCAGCAGGGTTGAAAGGAAAATATTGATTCTCTTCCTGATAGGTATCTTTTTCGTAATCTAATCCGCAATCAATAAGAATACTATAATTATCTGATTGCAATAAGTGCATACTGCCGGTGACCTGCTGTGCAGCTCCCCAAATGGTCAATTTCATACGTTATTTATCCTAATAGCGCAGCAAGTTATCATTTTTTGAGCGCTCCGGAACGCAGCAAATTTATAATTTATCTTCATTAAGCCATTTAATCCAGTTGGAAATTTTATAGTTGTATTTAAGTGCAGATGGTATCTGATTGGTAACCACTTGTTTCCATGTCGTCAATTCATCTGTGAAGGTTGGGATGAGCAGACTTGAACGGGCAGCAGCTTTTTCATAAAAAATTTGCCTTGAAGGATGGTCGGGCGTAACTGCATTGATAATTAATCCATATGCTTTTTGTTCTATTATAGCAGTGGTCAGTTCCACGCAATCGTTTAGATGTATGAGGTTGACAGGTGCACGGCCGTTGGGGATATTTGTTTTTCCTCCAAAGAATCTTCCGGGATCTCTTCCGGGGCCTATCAAACCGGCAAATCTTATGATAGTGGTTTTGAAATTTGTTTGATTCAACAGGATGTTTTCTGAGGCTAGTATAGCATTTCCTGATGGAGTCTGTGGTGCGGGTATAGTGGATTCTGTAGTTTCCTGATTGTTGTCGCCATAAACTGAGGTCGAGCTGATGAAGATCACGTTTTCAATGCTTCCCCTGGCTGCAGCGGTTGTTATGTTTTTTATTTTATCAGGATAGTCTGTCTGATTGCCCGTGTTCCTGCCGGGAGGAATGCATATGATCAGGATTTTGCTATGGAAGAACTCCTGATCAAAATTTGTGCTGTGCGGTTCGAAGCTGACCAGATAGGGGTCAATCTTTGCTTCTTCTAATAAAGTTATTTTCTCAGGATTTGTGGTAGAGCCTTTTATTGCATATTGGGATGAAATAAGTCTCTTCGCAAGTGGTAAACCATACCAGCCGCATCCAAGGATGCTAATTGTATTGTCCATTTATTTATTTTGTATGATCAGAAAATAAGGGAATAAAAAAGGGGTATATGATTGCATATACCCCTTTTTTATAATCTTAATATTGGCTAAAGAACTTTTACATTAGATGCTTCAGGGCCTTTTTTGCCATCGTTAAGCTCAAATTCCACACTGTCACCTTCACTCAATTCTTTAAATGAGTCACCTGCTATAGCTGAAAAATGAACAAAAATATCTTTTCCTCCGTCAGCCGGGGTGATGAATCCAAATCCTTTAGAGGTGTTAAACCATTTTACTTTTCCTGTAGTACGCATATTGTTGAAATATTTATTTGTGAAAGTAATGATTAGAATACTAATATCAAAATACAGGATATGTCTTTAAATTATATGACAGTTGCATTAAATATAAAACATATTTCATCGTGTTTTGTTAGTTTCAGATGTTTTGGAACATGTAATTGCATATTATGAAAAACAATAAAAATCTTATCCCAAAGAAGGGAAATGATGAGAAGGACTACAACCTGGGGCTTGATGCCGACCACTCATCTGATGGTGATACACCAGAGGCAAGATGGAATGATGACAATGACAGGATTTCCGGAAATCCTGAAGGAGAAAGCGACGATAGCGATAACAATACTGCCTTAATTAATTCACCCCTGGACGACAAATAATTGTTTGGCATCATTTTTTCTTAGTTATATCTGATTATTCATTAAAATCTTAAAACCATGAAATACGTATTATCAATACTGGCCATTGTGTTTACCTTATCTGCATGCAGCAACAATGCAAAAGAGGAGGCACTAATAAAACAACAGGCAATAGCCGCAGTGAAGGACAGTTTAAAACTGGACAGTTTTAAAAGAGTAGAAGAAAAGAGAAAGCAGGATGAAGTTGTAGCAGCAAGGGTGAGAGAGGAAAAGAGAACATTGCTGTTATCTGAACGTAATGATCCGGCTCCTGAACCCAGGCAGTATAACGAAACAACGGCACCTGCTGCTAAGAAAAAGGGCTGGAGTGATGCTGCTAAAGGTACTGTAATTGGTGCTGGTGCGGGTGCGCTCGGAGGTGTTTTAATAGATAAAAAAGATGGCCGGGGTGCAATTATAGGTGGTCTGGTTGGTGCTGGTACAGGTTATTTGATCGGCCGGGACCAGGATAGGAAATCGGGTAGAGTAAAGCCTAAAAACTAAGAGGCTGATCTGCATATTGATGATGCAGGGTCACTACTTAATTTATGGTAGTGACCCTGCTTTTTTTTAAACCTTTATTTTTCTTAACATTCAGTGAAATTCTTCTATAAAATATTTCGTATGTTCGTTATACAATTCATACAACCCATTTCTTGACATAAAATGACTAAGAAACAGATATTGATTGTTGATGATGAAGTCAGCATATTGAAATTATTAAATTTCGTTCTGTCGGGACAATATGATCTCGTTATTAAAACCAGCGGCGTTGAGGCGCTTACCTGGCTGGAAGAGGGCAATTCTCCTGCGCTTATTTTATCAGATTTGGAAATGCCTTATTTTGACGGTAGTTCTTTTATTTATAATTTAAAGATTAGCGGCTTTTACCGTGACACTCCTGTAATCATCCTTTCAGGTGCGAGTAATTTACAGGAGAAGGTCTCACAAATGCCTTTTCAACTGGATGATTATATCCCTAAACCATTTAATCCTGCTCAACTTAAGGAAGCCATTTCTAATGTTTTTTTAAAATATGATTCAGCAGGAAGTTAACTCATCATCGGCAATGCATAAATCTATTTCGCTGTTATATTCGGCTCCTTCTTTTGTGGGAGAATTACTGCCCCAGTTGGAAGCATCTTTTGAAATTCATTCAGAGGTAAATATTGGAGCACTGGATTTTTATTTGAAGGATCAATCCTTGTATACTTTGCCCGATGTAATTATTTTGGAGGTAGATGAGGAGGGAGAGTGCTTTGATTATGTTGGCAAATTAAAGAATAATGTGCTTTTAAAGGGTTTGGTTATTATTTTACTGGCTAAAAGACAGGATCTTAATTTAAGAACTAAGGCGATGAAGCTGAAGGTCAATGATCTCTATAGTGCACCTTTACCTGTGCAGGACCTATGCGAGAGAATATTCTTTCTGGTTAAATTTAAATTGATCAAACCCCAGCTTTCTGATCTTTCCGCTATTGATTTTACTTATAAAATACCTTTTACAAAGCGCTTATTTGATATTCTTACATCAGGATCTGCATTGCTGATATTGTCTCCGTTGCTTTTGATAGTTGGAGCAATAGTGGCACTGGAATCAAAGGGGCCGGTTATTTTTAAAAGTAAAAGAGTTGGTACAGGTTATCGCATCTTTGATTTTTATAAATTCAGGTCTATGAGACAGGGAGCAAGTGATGAGCTCAAGAAATTGTCTACGGATCTGAATCAATATGATAAATCTGAATCAGGAAGTACAACTTTTGTTAAGCTGAAGAATGATCCCCGGATTACAAAATTTGGAAACTTCATCAGAAAATATAGTATAGATGAGTTGCCTCAACTGGTTAATGTGCTTATTGGGGACATGTCTCTGGTAGGTAACAGACCTCTGCCTTTATATGAAGCGGAAATGCTGACTTCAAATGAATGGACGATGCGCTTTCTTGGACCGGCAGGACTCACAGGTTTGTGGCAGGTAAGCAGGCGCGGTAAAGCAGATATGTCAGAGCGCGAACGTAAGAAGCTGGATAATTTCTATGCGCAAAATCATTCTTTCTGGCTTGATGTAAAGATCTTATTAAAGACACTTCCTGCGATAGTTCAAAAAGAGCAGGTTTAATTTCTATAAATAAAAAAAGGGCTGGAACATTTTAATGTTCCAGCCCTTTTTTTATTTATAGTTTAATTTTACTTGTCATTACAATTTTGCCTTGTAATATTTACTCCATTTAAGATGACATCAAATTCTGTCCGCCTGTTTAGTTGCTGATCTGCTTCAGAGCACGGAACCCCATCAAAGCATCTGTTGACAAGCCTTGTTTTTCCATAATACTCCACTTTTATTCTTGCTGCTGGAATTCCTTTGGCCACCAGATAGCTTTTGGACGATTCTGCTCTGCGGATGGAAAGGCTTCTGTTGTAGGCTTCAGACGCTCGGCTGTCACAGTGACTTGAAGTGATTACTGTGATTTCAGGATACTTTTTCATCAAGCTGGCCAGTTCATCTAAAGCTGGTCTGGAGTCAGGTCTGATTTCTGACCGGTCCAGGTCATAATAGATGTTTTGAACGGCGAATACTCTTTTTAGTGAGTCGCAATTGTTCAGTACATATTGCTGCGCATTTTCTGTTTTATTGAGTCTGATGTCTAATCTGATTACGGAATCTTTTGTAATGCCTGTTGAGCTTACAAAACCCATTTGGCTTACATAGCCCAGTTTTTGTCCGGTAGTTTCATATTCAGTTTCCAGAGGCATTTCTCTTCTGAATTCACCTTTTGCATTTGCTCTGATGGTGTCGATACCATCAAGATGACGCATCAATACCCTGCTGCCGCTCAAAGGTAATCTTGTTTTTGCATCTGTGATGGTGCCTTCCAGCAGAATCCTATAGGTTGCTCTTGAAAACTGATAGATATCGTCATTACCTCTTCTGTTGGATGACAGGAAACCTGTCTTTCCATCAGCGGCTTTTATTAAACCAAAGTCATCGGCGAAGGAGTTGATGGGTAATCCAAGATTTCTGACAGGTGAAACGGGTTTCATTTCTTTTAATTGTACTTCAAAAATGTCCAGACCGCCAAGTCCCGGATGACCTGTTGATGAAAAATAGAGCATGTCTTCTTTATCCAGGTTAGGGAACATTTCATTTCCTTCTGTATTGATCTGCTTACCAAGATTAACGGGTTTGGTCCACTGACCTGAACCGGAACGTACGCAATAGTATAAGTCAGTTCCGCCGTATCCTCCTGGCATATCGGAAGAAAAAATCAAAATATTTCCTTCTTTATTTAGTGCCGGATGACCAACGGAATATTCATTATTATTGAAAGGGAAGGGGGTTAGGTTATTTAGATTAGTGCCGCTTGCAGTAAACATCTTAAGTTTATTTATACCTTCTTTACTGGTTTGTGTACTTCCCTGATAGTAGTTATTACGGGTAAATATGATATCTCCGTTTGGAAAGACTGCCGCTGAGCCTTCATGATATTTAGTGTTAACCTTTCCTTTTAATAATTCTATATTGATATGTCTGGATAACATAATGCCCAGTGTGTCTCTTTCAAGTGAAGAGTTGTATTCTCCAAGTGTTTTGCTGTCATTACTCGTAGGACTGGTATCATCGTCATTGAAGCGGTATTTTATGCCTTTTTTACTCTGAGCTGCTGCAAGCAGGCTATCAGGGTTTACGGTTTTTATGTCCTTTAATTTGGCTACACTGTATAGATTGGTAAATGGAGTATTGTCCCAGCCAAATAATGTTTTAGATACTTTAGGTGATTTTCTATTGCTGCTGAAGATTAGACCGTCTTTGTAATATATCGGCGAATAATCAGCTCCCTGGCTGTTTAAATTAGTGAAAGACAATTTCCAGTTGCCTACATTTTTGGTTAGCGCGTTGAGTTTTCCTCCTGCAGAGAATGCCGTTGCACGTTTGTCAGCAGGGACCAAACTTAAATACTTTCTGTACCAGCCTTCTGAACGTTCGTAGTTTTGTTTATTAGCCAGAGCCTCTGCCAGGTACAAAGCCCATTTGGGCTGCAGGTCTTTTTGCTTCCCTAGCTTATCGTACCAGAACAATGCTTCGTCGTAGTTTTTTAGCATTCTGTAGCTATAGGCTATCATCTCCTGTGCTTTAACATTACCGGTATCCTTTGCCAGGACTTTCCTGAGTTCCGGAACAGCGGAAATGTATCTTAAAGCGTTATATTCTTTGGTAGCTCGTTTTAAATCCTGATCTACGTTGGGAGATTGTGCATTGACTTTTTGAATTACAGCAAGAAAAAGACATGCAAGAAAGATGGTTTTATGTATATATAATTTCATAGTTCAGTGATCAAAAATATCTAGGAGACAAAATTTTACCTTTATCAAAACCAAATTCGTAGCGAAGCATGATCTCATGACTTCCTGAATTGAAGCTCTTAAGCGGAGTGGTACTGCGGTCATAACTATAGCCTATTCGAATCTGCGGACTTGCCTGCACTTCGATCATCGCACCTATATCAGCACTGGTGCGGTATTGGGCTCCTATGCTTACCACGTCTTTGATCCATAGTGCTGCATTAAGATCTGCCTCAATAGGGGCGCCTTTGACTCCTTTGACCAATACTGAAGGTTTCAGCTTGAAGTCGGGTGAGAGGGGGAAAACATATCCGGTGGCCAGGAATAAATGAAGGGCCTGCTTACTGCCCAATGCTATGTTGTTTGACTCATATTTGGTCAGACTGTTTGGCATTATGTCGAGTGCAGATAAACCGATATAAAATTTGTCGGAGTTGTAATAAACACCTGTTCCTACGTTGAACAGGAATTTGCTTACGTTGTCTGCAAAAGCGGGATCGTAAGCTGCTGATGAGCTTAATGGAACTTCGGTGAAGTTTGCTCTGTATTGACTAAATACGGTTTGAATACCAAAACTAAGTGATCCTTTTTCCATTCTGATTCGATATGCAGCACTTAGTGTACCTCCATTGGTTTGAGTAATACCTAATTTATCGGTAAATATCTGAGCGCCTATCCCTACCTGCTTGCCAAGAATCGGCGCATCTACAGAGAGGGTTCCTGTTTTAGGTGCTCCGTCAATGCCTGTCCATTGATTTCTGAACAATGCAGTCGCGGATAATACGTTTCTACTGCCTGCATAAGCAGGATTAATAGCAAGGGTATTGAACATATATTGAGAATACATGGCATCCTGCTGTGCTTTAATCGTATTGCAAAGCAGTAATATGCAGGATAGTAGTAAAATTGCTTTTATCTTTTTCATTTTATCTGTTGATTGTGATATAACCTACACGTTTGTCTTTGTTGTCAATTGTTAAGATGTAATAGTAAGTGCCGGCAGGAACATCTTCGCCAACATGTATGCCTTCTGTAGTTTTTCCGTTCCAGTTGTTTTGGTATGGTTTCGACTTATATACCCTGTTTCCCCATCTGTTATAGATTTCCAGGCTTAAAAGTCTTCCTAATGCATTTTCTATTACAAAAACATCATTTATTCCGTCGTTGTTAGGTGAAAAACCACCGGGAATAAATATGCCATCTTTGGCCAGGGTCACTGGTGTTGGGTCGTTTGGACTAAAATCACCTGTTGTTTGTGAGTCCGGATTAAATCCGTTTGTGGACTGGTCATCGGTGATCAATCCTGTTCTTACAGAGAATCCGGTTACAAATGCTGAATTTTTAAATACTCCGCCTTTATCTCCAAGAATAACATTGATCGTTAATTCTATGACTTCTTTTGAGGTAGCTTTTAAGATACTGGAGTTTGACAGCATTTCTTTATCACTGGTCCCGTTGAAATCACTATTGATGATCAGAGATCCCAGTGCTACAAGTTGTCTGATCTTTATAGTCGCTCCTGGGAATGCATTTGACAGATCATCTGTTAAACTAAGTCTGTTGATATCTGCTTCACCAGCATTTACTACCGTGAAGGTGTAAGCCAGATCATAGGTGCCGTCAATATTTTTAGTTGATCTGGTGAGGGCCTTTGCCAATCCGACTTTTGCTGGTATAGGGGCCGGAGTTACGTTAATTGTAACTGTAGCAGGATTGGACTGGTTACCGTCTTTGTCTTTAACTACGTAAACAAAATCATCTGGCCCCGTGTATCCCGGGTTAGGGGTGTATATTGGCTTACCGGTCAGCGGATCATAGGTGATGGTTCCATGTTTAGGAGGAGTAGTGATTATTATAGTTCCGTCATCAGGTATCGGGGTGTCAATGATTTTTGATTCTCCTGATGGTACTTCTACACTGATATCTGGTGCGTTAATGACTATTTGGGGTCTTACTGTTACATTTACTGTAATTGGATCGGACTCGACACCGTCGGCTGTTCTCAGTTTATAGGTATAGGTATCTGGTCCTGAGTATCCGTTGTTGGGAGTGTATACTGTATTGCCCTGTGGGTCTACGGTTACGGTTCCATGTAAAGGATTTGAGGCTAAGATCACGGTTGTACCTATCTGACTAAGATCGTTCGTTTTAACCGGAATAGTTACCGGGGTATTGAATGCTGTTGTGGAATTATCAGACGATCCGACAGGTTTTACTGTTACTGTTACTGTTATTGGGGCAGACTCCAGACCGTCTGCAGTGCGCAGGATATAAGTAAATACATCTGATCCGGAGAATCCGGGAGCAGGGGTATAAACCGGATTTCCGGCTGGATTTACAGTAACTGTTCCGTTGGACGGACTTGAGGTGATGATTAACGTGGTGCCGTCTTTACTCAGGTCATTGTCTTTTGCACTGATGATGACCGGGGTATTGGTGGTTGTAACTACATTGTCATTTGACCCGGAAGGTTTTACATTTACTGTTACTGTGATGGGATCAGATTCCAGCCCGTCCTTGTTCACAATTTTATAGGTAAAAGTGTCTTTTCCACTAAATCCAGGGTTAGGAGTATATAGAAAGGTCCCGTCAGGATTTAGGGATACTGTTCCATTAACCGGATCAGTATTTTTAATGACAGTGGAGCCTGCAGGAACGTTATCATTGTCAAGCACACGTATAGTTACCGGTACATTTGAGGTAGTAGTGGCATTGTCAGGGTTTCCTGTTGGCTTGATATTTACCGCTATGGTTACTATTGCAACATTAGATTCTGCTCCGTATTCATCCTTTATAGTATAAACAAAAGAATCATAACCGGTAAAGCCATTGTTGGGTCTGTATGTTACGATTCCGGTCACGGGATCAATTACAATGGTTCCATGTTGTGGCTGACTTTTTATGGATATACTGCTTCTCAGAATGGTGCTGTTACCATCAGGGTCGGTATCATTGTCAAGAATTGGAATTTTTATATCTGTATTCAGGTTAGTGGTAATGGCATCATCTGCTGCTACAGGTAAGCGATTGACAATAACCTGCACTTCGTCAAATAATTCGCACCCTCCTGGTGATTTAACGTTCCATCTAAATATATAAGTACCACTGATAAGATTGGTTGCTGTGGTATTGAAGTTTGCCGGGTTCACAAAAGAAGCTGAATTGGGCCCTGATGTCTGAGTCCAGGTGCCCTGGTTGGTTCCAGGGTTTGTTGCCTGAATATTAACTGCGGCAGGGGTTAATGATGTATTGATCAGTTTATCATCGCCGGCATTAGGCTGTGCCGGAGCTGCAAGGTAATTCAGGGTTATTGTTGCAATATTGGAGGTCTGACCAGAATTGTCATTGACTGTGTATTTTCCAGTTACTGTACCTACAAAACCAAGGAATGGGGTGAACTGAACTGAGCCATTTCCGGTTACTGCGAATACACCTTTATCTGCAACTGTAAATGAATTTTGTATGCCATTTGTATTTGGATCAAGATCTATTGTATTTGGAAGTAATGCACTTCCTTCGGTTTTTGCTGCATCATTTGCCAGTACGTTAATAATCGTCTGATTGTTTTGACAAGCAGAAGCCGCATCATTTCCGGCAACAGGAGGTATTTTTACGATGGGTTGAAGTACATCTATTAATACATTGCGTACTTCATGATAATTGGTCTGGTCGCCTGTAGAGGAAGCAAAACCATATCTAAGTTTAGATGGTGCCGAGTCCGGGTATGGGAAGTGATCAATTACTGTAACGGTACTGCCAGGTGATCCTCCTTTGGTGATTTGTACGGTAATGTAATAGCCTCCATCTGTTAAATTTGGTTCCATCAGCATTAAAACTCTCCTGTAACCCTCAGTGAAGGTGTCTGGGGTTCTCATCGCTCCATTTCCCACCAGTGGAAAGTTTGGGAAATCTGACATCTGCTTTGTTACCAGGAATTTGTAGTTGTCAGGAGTAAGTGCTGAGCCGTTACCTTTACCTCTTAGTGTGACTGAGCCGGGTCTTAATACGCCAATCGGAGTTGTTCCTCCCTGTCTTCCTTCAGTAGCGTTAGAAAAATTTCCGTATTCATCAAGGCCGACGGCCAGGTAACCCCCGCTCACACCGGGTGTAAGCACAGGATTGGTGGTTTGGGCATATCCCAGGGATCCTCCAAAAGAACCGATTACGAAAGGATTAACGTCAGCATCAAACAGAAAGAAACTTATCCCGTCTGCACCAGTTCCTCCATAAATGAAGTATTCAAATTCAACTTTTAATCCATTTGTTGATGGGAAGTTAACATCCGGATTACTAATTGCAAAGCCTTTTTCGTAATTTGCGTTACTTGTGAGTCTCAGGTAACCAGCACCGTTGGCATCTATTGGTGTGCCTACGTGATGGCCATTTTCAAATCCGCTTCCCGCAGCTGTTAAAAAGGCTGAAGGTGTTCCTCCGACAGTAATACCAGGAGCATTAGTACTCCTGAAACTTTCTATATAGGGAAATTGGGCATATGCTAATTGGGTTGTACTCAATAAAGCCGTAAAAACAATGATTAGGCGTAAAAATTTTATCATAATGCGGTTATAATTATAATATCTTAAGTAAGATATATTACCAAAAATATGGCCATGATTTGCTTTACTGTTCATAGATGGTATTATATAGGAATAAATGCCTTAATTTAAGATATTTATAGCGGTTAATAAAGATAGCATGAGTTAAATACTCTTGCTATTGTGAAATATTGGGATGATGTGGGGCATTAAAGTAGCGAAATGTGGTAAAATATTCTACAGATTGATCCAGCTATCTGTCCCCGCATCATATTTCTTAATAATTTTAGCCGGATTTCCGGCTGCAATGGAAAACGGGGATATGGATTTGGTGACTACAGATCCAGCGGCAATTACGGTATGCTTTCCTATGGTTACTCCGGCAGTAATGACTACGTTTGCCGCGATCCAGCAATCATCTTCAATTATAATCGGTCTTGTACTTACGGGTTGTCTGGATATAGGTATGTGAATGTTTTTGTATTCATGGTTCAAACCACTAATTACTACATTCTGTGCGATTATGACATTGTTCCCGATTTCTACAGGTCCGATAATTACATTACTCATTCCTACAAGTGTCTCGTTACCAATTACTACAGGGCCTACACCATTGTTAATCGTACAAAAATCTTCAATGACGGAATTTTTGCCAAGTTCGAAGCGATTAAATGGGAGTACGTCCATTCTGGTTCTCCACCTTATTTTACTCCCTTTTTTCTTTTTATGAATAAAAGGGTTGATAAACCAGCTCACCCATAACCTGGGACGGGCCTCCCCGGAAGGAATGAGCATCCAATGAACTATCTTCTTTAACCTGGAGTTTGTTTTTATTTTTTCGATAATCTTGAACATAATCTGGCTGTAATTATATATATGGTACAATATTAGCATATTTTGAAGCATATATATATATTTGAATTCAACTTAAATCCCTATGCAGAAAAACAGCACCCTGTGCAAATTAATTGTAATATTGTTCTTTATTCCTGGTTTTTTAGGGATAAACAGTGCTATTGCTCAGGAAAGTCTTTTGACTGATGTGTCTTACCTGTACCTCGAAAAATTAATTGCTTCAGCAAAGGAAAACTACCCAAAATTAAAAACTTTTAACAGCCAGGTAACCGCGGCCAGGAGCGATCTTTCGACAGCAAAAGCAGGATGGCTGAATCCTTTTTCATTTCAGTATGTTACGCGGTCCAATCAGGCTAGTTCTAATTTGGTTAACCTTACTACTTCAGATTTCCTTAATGGTTATCAGTTTGGAGTGTCAGTAAATCCCGGTGAACTCCTTTCCCGTCCGAGTCAGGTAAAGAAGGCAAAGGAACTGGTTAAAATAGCAGAGTTTAACCAGGAAGAGTACAATTTGCAGCTGGAAACTGAAGTCAGAAAGAGATATTTTGTATATTTACAGGCTAAGGCTTCGCTTTCTTCATATCTTAAAACTCTTTTAGATGTGGAAAGCACTTTGAAAATTTTAAAAATTAAATACCAGAAATCCGAAATTCCTTTGGAAGAATACAATTCAGCATCTCTTACTTTTAATCAGACTAATATTGCCAAAATTCAATCGGAGTCAAATTATTTGGTTGCAAAGGCAGATCTGGAAGAATTAACTGTTAGAAAACTTGAAGAAATTAAATAAGTAATGGAAGAACTGGCTAAGTTTTTAAATCTTCTTAAGAAAAATCGCCTTATTCTTGTTATCGTTCCGGCGTTAACGATTGTGATTACTTATTTCCTGGTGAGGAATCTTCCTGATTCTTACGTATCTCAGGCGCAATTGGCTACAGGGATAGTGGATGAGACCAAGCAAACCGGTCTTAATCAGGAAGCTCCTCAGGTTCAGCAGATTGTTCAGGAGTTTGGTAATTTGTTGGCCCTGATGAAGATGAACACAGTGCTGGATCAGGTTTCTTATCAGTTGATGATCCACGATCTTTCTTCTGACAGACCATTCAGAGTACCCAGCAAAGCGCTGAACAAGCTTAGTGCTCAACAAAAGAAATCATTGCTATACAATTTTCGTGACCTTTATAAAAAGGGAGCTAAGCTTAATCCTTATAATACTTCGCAAAAGAGAATATATGATCTGATCGCGTCGATGAAATATGACAGTGAAAGCCTGAAAAATAAAATACAGGCTTTCCGCTCCGGAGAGAGTGATTTTATAGTAATTCAAATGGAGTCAGAAGATCCTGATCTTTCTGCATTTGTGGTGAATACACTTTCTTCTGAGTTTATAGCTTATTACACCAAGGCTGTAAAGGCTAATCAACTTAAAACGACTGATTTTCTAAGGAATTTGCTGGCACAGAAGAGTAGTGTCCTGGTAGATAAAATGAATACCTTAAGAGATTACAAAGTCAAAAACAGGGTATTGAATCTTGATGAGCAATCTAAACAATTGTATTCCCAGATTATTGATTACGATAATAAAAGACAGGAAGCCATTCAAAAAACTTCTTCCTTTGCAGGTGCTCTTGATGAAATTGACAAGAAATTCCAACCGAATGAGCGTAAATACCTGGAATCGGCTATATCAGGTATTAACCAAAACATTTTAACTACAAAGGGGGAGATCAGCGGACTTTATGACCTGTATTATCAGAACGATCTTGATGAAAAATATAAGAGGTCTATTGATTCACTGAATGTGATCATGGAGGGAGAAATTAACAAATCATCAGATGCTTATATTACAAATCCGCTCAGTGCAAAACAATCCCTGGTAGAACAAAAACTGACGCTTGAGATACAGCTTGATATTTCACGTTATAGTATTAATTCGCTGGAAAGGGAACTCAGATCTTTGAATGCACAGTTTGATGCCCTTGTTCCGAGGGAAGCGGATGTGCAGCGTCTGGCGATGGATATTGATATTGCAAGTAAAGAATATTTGGATATTCTTAATAAATACAATCAAAGCAGTCTTGAAAATGCTTTTGAAGTAAAGCTTAATGTGGTACAGCCTGCTATGGCCGGACTTTCTCAGCCATCTAAAAAAATGCTGCTTGTTTTGCTTAGCGGAATTATCAGCGGTGTATTTTGTCTGTTTATTTTATTTGTGCTCTATTATTTTGACAATAGTATTGTGGCTGCAAAGGAGCTGGCGAATGCGACACAAATACCTGTACTGGGTTCTTTAAGACATTTTGCAATTAACTCGCTTAATCTGAATGATATCTGGCATAATAAAGATAACCTGAAGTCTAATAAGGAGTTTAAAAAGGAACTCCGGTCTATCCGGTATGAAATAGAGAAAGAGGTTGAGCAAAAGATGATCGTTATAACGAGTATTGAGCCGGGTGAGGGTAAAACTTTGCTTTCATTAAGTCTTGCTTTTGCCTGGAAGATGACGAACCATAAAGTATTGCTTATTGACGGAAATTTTGCAAATCCGGAATTATCAAAAGCTTCTTCGAGTGCTATTTTCCTGGAAGATTTTATGCAGGAAAAGGTAGAGATTGATCAGGAAATGATCAGAGAGGGATCTGTTTTTATACTGCGAAACAGGGGCGGAGATACTGCCTTGCTTGAACTTGCACCTCAGCAGAATATTCAGGAACGGATTAGCTTGCTTAAACGTACATTTGATGTGATCATCGTAGAGACTTCTGCACTGGACGGAATGAATCAGACTAAAGAATGGATGCTGTTCTGTGATGGAATCATTGCTGTTTTTGAATCCGGTCAAAGTATTAATGCGCATAAGAGAAATTTTATCTCTTACTTAAGAGATAGCAGGCAGCTCAAAGGCTGGGTCATCAATCAGGTACGTGGCAGCAACAAGTAATGGATTTCTTACTAACCATATGGATATTTATTCAGGTTCTAATAGGCTATAACCTTGTTTTTCCTATTCTGCTCTATTGCTTAACACCCCTGCTTAAATTTAATAATAAAATACCTGCTGAGCGGATTGTTAAACGCTATGATTATGCTTTTATAGTAACGGCTTATCAATATACGGATACTCTGAATTCGGTTGTAAGTTCCATTTTGAGAATTGACTATCCCAATTTTATGGTTTATATCGTGGCTGATAACTGTGACATCAGCGGGTTGAACTTTGAAAATGACCGGGTAGTGCTGCTTAGACCACCTGAAGTACTGGCAAGTAACACGAAGTCTCATGCTTTTGCTATGAATAATTTTATAAGGGATCATGATATCGTTACGATAATTGACAGTGATAATATCGTAGATCTTCATTATATCGAGGAACTTAATAAAAGCTTTAATGATGGATTTGATGCGGTACAAGGATTAAGAGCAGCTAAAAATATTGAGGGTACGATAGCTTCTCTTGACGCAGCGAGGGATATTTATTACCATTTCTATGATGGGAAATTGTTGTTTGAATGCGGTTCATCTGCTACGTTGGCTGGTTCCGGAATGGCATTCAAAAGCCAGATTTACAAAAATTTTTTAGAGGAGCATAACGTAAGCGGAGCGGGATTTGATAAGGTTTTGCAAGCTTGGCTCGTCAAAAAGGGAATGAGGATTGCTTTTAATGAATATGCAATTGTACTTGATGAAAAAACGTCAAAACCGGATCAGCTGGTGAAGCAAAGAAGCAGGTGGATCAATACCTGGTTTAAATATTCCGGATTGGGTTTTGGTATACTCTTAAAGGGTATTACAAGATTAAACAGGAATCAGATATTTTTTGGCGTAATCTTGCTAAGACCCCCGCTGTTTATTTTTCTGATCGCTTCTGCGTTCTGCTTTTTACTGAATGTAATCACCGGTAATTTCCTTATGGCTTTTATATGGATCGTTTCAGGTTTACTGTTTGTACTTTCCTTTTTTATAGCGCTGATCAGGGCTAAGGCTAATAACCGCATTTATTGGGCACTATTAAATATTCCAAAATTTATGGCCTATCAGGTTATTTCATTAGTCAAAGCAAAAAACGCCAATAAGATTTCTATATCAACCAGGCATTATTATAAAGATGAACAATCAGATAATGAAGATCATCCAAAATTATGAGAATAGATCCTATTGATATCGAAGAAAGAAACAGGAAGATTGCAGAGGAGCTCAAAAGAAGAGTGGCTATTGCAATTGCCCTACTGACAGTAGTGTTCTTTTTCTTAAAAATAGTCTTTCTGTAATGAGGCCAATGGCGAAGATATTTTCTGATTCCAGAATTACGATACTCTGTACTACATTGTCTTTAATATTTGGCATCATCATCTCTATAGCTGCTTTTAAATGGGGCGTTAAAGGCATGGTTGTTATCAGTCTTCTTTCCTTTGTTCCTTTTATTGTATTTCTTATACTAAGATATCCAAAATTTGGATTACTGTTTTATCTGGTAATGGCCTACTGGATTATGTTTCTTTTAAATTTTTCAGAGAATTTTCCCTTAGGAACACTAATGGATGTGCTCTTAGCGTTGCTTTTGATCGGGTTTTTTATTGCACAAAAGAAAAACCCCCGATGGCAGATTTTCAGAAATCAAATATCAATAGCAGTTATTGTCTGGTTAGGCTACCATTTGCTTCAGTTCTTTAATCCTACTGCTGAATCAAGGGTAGCCTGGATCTACACGGTAAGAGGGATTGCTGGTGTGATGTTGTCCTATTTTGTTTTTTCCTACCACATTAACTCTGTGAAGTTTGTCAGGCAAATTATAAAGGCCTGGATCATACTTTCTGTAATAGCTGCACTGTATGCTCTTAAGCAGGAATACTTTGGTTTCTTTGCGTTTGAACAAAAGGCGCTTGACAGTAATCCATTGCTTCAATCTTTATTATTTGTGAACGGACACTGGCGCAAAACTTCAATTTTTGCTGATCCGGTATCATTTTCCTATACGATGATCGTTAGTAGTATCTTATGTATTGCTCTGATCTTTGGACCGACATCAAGACGTCAGAAAATATTTCTTGGAATTGCAGCAGCATTATTTTTGAATGTGATGCTGTATTCCGGAACACGTGCGGCCTATGTTCTGTTGCCGGCATCTATGGTACTTTTTCTTGTGCTTAATTTTAATAAGCAAATACTTATATTTTCAATCGTAGCGGGGATATTTATGGGTATTCTCATTTACATACCTACCTCAAATCCTACGCTGTATAGATTTCAGTCGGCATTTAAACCATCTGATGATGCTTCTTATAATGTCAGGAAAAATAATCAGAAAAGAATTCAGCCTTATATACGATCACATCCGCTGGGAGGCGGACTAGGGTCAAGCGGGGCATCAGGGGTTAGATTTGCTCCTTACTCATTCCTGGCTCAGTTTCCGCCTGACAGTGGTTATGTGAGAGCGGCAGTAGAGTTAGGGTGGGTTGGTTTAATGATGTTTTGTGCGTTTATGTTTATCATACTGAGGGCGGGAATAAATAATTACTTTGAAATAAAGGATCCTGAATTAAAAGCTTATTGTCTGGCAATGGTGCTAATTGTGTTTGCCATAACCATAGGAAGCTTTCCTCAGGAAGCGATTGTACAGTTTCCACTGAGTATTTATTTTTATCTTGTAATTTCTTTGATTAATATCACGTTGCGTCTTGACAGAAGTAAAACCGAAGCTGACTATTATAAAACAATAGATGAAGTTAAAAAATAAAGATATCGTCCTTCTTGGAGCTACTAAGTTTGACGATGCTTTTGAGTCAACCAGTTTTACTACTGCAAAATATCTTGCTGCTGAAAATAATGTTTATTACGTTGATTATCCATATACGTGGAGAGATTATTTCAGGGAAAAGGGCTCAGTTAAATTTGATGTCAGAAAGAAACATTTCAATTCCGGGGATTTTTCAGTAATAGATACTGCAATTGAAAAACTAAAAATCATTGTCCCTTCACCTGTTTTGTCAATTAACTTTATTCCTGAAGGTAATGTATACAGGACATTGCTTAAAATTAATGAAAGAAAAATTTCATCTAAAGTGCTTTCAATCCTTAAAGCCAGGAATGTTACTGATTTCATTTTTATCAATTCTTTTAATTTTCACTATCCTGATCTGCCGAAAATCCTTAAACCGGTACTCAGTGTTTATCAGTGTGTGGATCCTTTGATCATTCCATATGATAGGAAACATGGGGTAACTTCTGAGGCAGAGATATTGAAAACATATGATCTGATTGTTTGTACGAGCAGGCAGCTTTACCAGGAAAAATTCAAATTTAATTCAAATACATACTTTATACCTAATGCTGCGGATGTTGTCCACAGCAACACGGCAATGGAGCCTTCATTAACTGTTCATCCTTTACTGGATGGCATATCAGAGCCCATAATTGGCTATTTTGGCAGCATTGAAAGACGTATAGATTATGAGTTATTGAAGCAGGTTGCGGCAGAACATGAAGACAAGAGTTTTGTTTTTGCCGGCGGGGTTGCTGATGAATATCTTCCTCCCGGATTTAAAGATTTACCAAATATCTATTTTATAGGGAAAGTGCCGTTTGCGGAGATGCCATCAGTAATAAAAGGCTTCTCTGTATGTATTATTCCTTTCAAAAGAGATAAGGTGAGTGCGACAATATTCCCATTGAAACTTTTTGAATATCTTGGTACAGGCAAGCCCGTAGTAGCTACTGACTTTAATCCCGATCTTAAAGAATACACTTTTGATACTGTAAGTTATTGCCGGAATTCCGATGAATTCTCCAGGGCATTATCTGAAGCGATAGATTCAGATACAAAAGAAAAACAATATCAGCGTTTGCAGATTGCTGCTGGTAATACCTGGGAAAGGCGTATTTCTGAATTAAGTGAATTAATCAATAAGTTTTTATAAATGACAACCGGCAATGATTAAGATATTTTTTGACCATCAAAAGTTTACCACTCAGCGATATGGAGGAATAAGCAGATACTTCGCCAGTATCATTAGTGAACTAAAACTAAGTGAGGAATTTGAATATATATTAGGGGTTCTTTTTTCGAAGAATCATTATATAAAATCTGAAAAGCAATTGCTTAATAATGTGCTTTTCAGAAAATTCCTGCTTTCTGAAATCAATAATTCTACTTATAAGCTAAATGCTGCGTATTGTAAATATTTACTAAAGAAGAATGATTTTGATGTTTTTCACCCCACTTATTATGATCCTTATTTTATGAGCGATCTGAGGAAGCCAATGGTAACAACCATTCATGATATGACTTATGAGCGGCTTCCAGAATATTTTTGGGCAAATGATCCGCTCAGTTATCAGAAAAGACTGAGCATCGACAGAGCGGATCAGATCATTGTCATCTCGGAAACAACTAAGAACGATCTTTTGGAACTCACGGGAGCAGATGAGCGTAAAGTAAAGGTAATTTACCATGGCATAGATACTAACACGCCTTTGTTGACAGAAGTAGTAGATCAGATCCCTGAGCACTATGTCCTTTTTGTGGGAGACAGGGGAGGCTATAAGAATTTTTATTTGTTTATCAGGGCCTATGCAGCTTTGAAGTCAAAGTACCCCGATGTTAAAATCATACTGACCGGAGGGGGGAGTATGGGTGCCGGGGATATAGAGTTTGTAAAAAGATTAAAACTGGAAGCTAGTGTTAAGCATGTGGAGGTAAGTGATGAACAACTGGCCTACCTGTATCAAAATGCTTTATTCTTTGTTTATCCTTCATTGTATGAGGGATTTGGATTGCCAATACTCGAAGCATTTAAGGCAAAGTGTCCTGTATTGCTAAGCGATGCTTCCTGTTTCAGGGAAATAGGAAGCTATGCAGCAAGGTATTTTGAAGCTCAGAATTTGGATGACCTGATATTTAAAATGGAAGAGCTGATTAATTCGGAGCAACTGAGAAAAGAGCTGGTGGTCAATGGAAGTCGGCGTGTACTTGATTTTCCTATTCAGAAATGTACCGATTCCACTTTAGCACTTTACAGATCGCTAATCTAATACATCACACCAGATGAATTTGTCAGTCATTACTCTTTTGGGATGTTCCTTTCCGATTCTGAAACCAAGCCAGTTTTTAGGGGCATAGACCACATTGTCCTTCTCAGATAGATAAGCGGCCCACCAGGCAAAACTGCTATTGGATATAATTGCAATGTCCGCATTTTTGATGATCTGAAAATCGGTGATTTCATCATTTGTTGAATAAATATAATTCGATTTTTCGCCAAAATAATCCTTTACATAGGTGATATCATCACTTACGAAGTAAACAAGATGATCATCAATATTGTCAATAGCCTTAAGCCTTTTGCCGAAATAAGCTATGGGCAGCGAAATATCTCTTTTTCCGTATTTCAAATAATCCGTTCGTCTGATATGTACAACAACAGTTTTATGATTTCTGAATGTGTTCCCGAAATTTTTATCAAATTCATCCGTAAACTTCTTTTTCAATGATAATTTAAAAGGTCCCTGAATATTTTTGAGATAAAAGTCAGTTTGATAAAATCCCTTGTAAATCGTCCAGTCTTCAACGGTTACATTTTTTGGGACTTGTATGCTTTCCAGGTATACTTCCTTAAATTTTAATATTTTGGGAAGTATTCTGGTATAGATGGAATAGACTTTGGAACCCAGTGTGAGGTTGTCGTGGTCTGCAAGATCAAAATATTTAGTGAGATAAGCATGATGAGGATTTACAAAAAAGAAAGTAAAACCCTTTTGATTCGTTTTTAAATATTGGAAAAATGCATACTGAAATATCTGATTTCCCATTCTGCCGATGAATTTCACGCCAACCATATTTAATTTTTCTTAAGTATAAATTTTTTAATGAATTCCGGATAAAAGTGATAGGCGTACACGAAAGCATTTAGTGCATTTACACGAAGCTCTTTCCAAAGGATGATTTGTGCAATCGTGAAACCGAAGATGTTAGAGATCAGAGTTGCATATGCAGCTCCAATGACACCATATTTTCTAATCAGGAAATAGTTCAGTGTCAATATTACAATGGTATTAATGATTACAATGATAAAAGTAGTACGTGTTTTACCCATAGAGTCGATAACCACGCCAAATTGTCTTCCAAAGGGGCCGAATATGCAATAAAGCAGGGTAATGTTTAATATAGGGACAGTATCTGCATATTTATCTCCTGCCAGCAGTTTGATGATATAGCCATCGAAGATGTATATAAAAATAATTGCAGGAATAACCATGGCTAAAATGGTTCCTACGGATTTCTCATAAAGATATTTAATTGCCTCTTTTCCTTCTGTTTCTATTCTTTTGGAACTTTGAGGGAAAACTATCGTCGCTACCGCATTTGTCGGGATATCTATAAGGTTACCAACACGTACTGCAATATTAAATGATCCGGATGCCGCCGGAGAGATAATCCCTGCCAGCATCCATTGATCGATCGTACCTGAAAGAATTGAGCTTACGGATGTTGCAAATGCATATTTACCGTAATGGAATATCTTTCTGATCCAGTCTTTGCTGAAAGAATAAGAGAAATGGATAAATTGCTTGGTATATTTCCAGGCAACAAGAACGCTAATGATTACGCTTCCAATCTGCACGTAGACAAGAGAGATCACATCTGTTGAGAAGTGAAATATAAAATTAATCAATAAAAAAAGGCACAGAATGGATGAGCGGATCAGCCCGCTGGCAAATACGCCAGTATACTTGAGATTGGCCTGTTCAATACAATTAAACTGGGTTAGTACTCCGGAGAACAGGAATACTACATTATACAAGTAAAACATCTGTTCCAGTTCAGGTGCTTTAAGCAGTCTTGCGAGAGTGCCTGCGAAGGCAAAATTCAGAATGATGCATATTATTGTAAGTGTGAAGCTAATTGTTAGGGAAGCTGAGAATATATGATTATGCTCTGATTTATCTGCACCGGACATGAATTTGATCAGTGCACTCTGGATGAGTCCGTTTCTGACGATTTCAAGAATGGTGATGGTTTGCATATATATACCCCATACGCCATAGTCATTCTTACTCAACAGCCTTACGAGTATAAAAAAAATAGCAAGATTAATCAGTGTTCCGGAGAAATTTTGGAGAATGTTAATAATTCCTGATTTGATCCAGTAGTTGTCTTTGTTTTGCTCCATCGGTTAGAAATGTGTATCCATAAAGTGGTCAATTTCATTTTCCGTTTTTGCATGAAGAACGAGAGCACCCGAAAGTTTAGGATATAGTTTATGAAAACAACCGAAATGATGTTCGCCACCCTTTTTTGATAGCAGAATGTTTACACCTCCAAAATAACTCGCTAAGGCACCTGTACCACCGTGTGTTGACAAAAAATGGTTGGCGTTGGCATAAACCATTAGTTGCAAATGATTGAAATTTCTGCATGCTGCTTTATTTTCCTTGTAAAGATTTTCCATCAGGATGATCTCAGGGTAATTTTCTTCAATCCAGTCATATTCGTTTAAGTCGTAGATGTCGCTGTTGTCATTTGTAATATTGGCTGGCCTGGGACGATTATAGATAATCTGGTATTTATCTTTGTAACGGTCAAATACATTTTTCAGGTAAGGGACACTTAGAAAACTAACAGGAGGGCCATCCCATTCCATATTATAGCGGTTTGCAACAATGAGGGTAGGTTTATCATAAACATAGATGTCATTACTGTACATTTCCTTCAGGGGAACCTGTGTCCATTTGCTCATGTTATAATTCTGGCTATACAGTATTCTTGGTGTTTCGAAGTTATAATTACCCTCAGTCGTACGTGTATCAAAAGACTCCTTGTGATCGGGAGAAAAAAAATATAACTCCCTGGTGTAATTTGCGTCTTCTGTGGATAATAAAGTGCCGTTTTTATAATGCCAGTAAGCGAATGGTAAGGCAAATGCGATATCCGGAGTAAATTCTCCGCTAAAAGAAATGCGCTTGTATGGTTTCTTTATGAAATAATCCTTAAATATATATTTAAGCTGTGTAAGCTGGCAAATATAAGTATCCCTGTAAAAATAGCGATAACCCTGGGGTACTTTTGGATATCTGATGATAACATAAAGACCTAAAAGTTTAATTATAAATTTTCTCAGCATAAAATATGATTCGGATAAATATAAAATTTTATTGGGAAAGTATACATCAGGATTAGATATGTAAAGTAACAATTCTTAACTTTAGTTTCCTAAAAATAATTGTTAATGGATGATATGTAATAAGCTTTTACCTTAATGAAGTAATATTACTAACTTACAAAGTAAGTGCACTTTTGGTGCATCATCACGCTATTAAAATATAAAGACGCAAAAATTTATTTATAATTGCAGATGCGCTCATCATTAGCCATAGGATAAGAGAATTTTATTATTAATGGAAAGAAAAAGTTCGGTAGACATATTTCGCTTATTGGCAGCTTTTGCGGTTGTGATCCTGCATGTCAATATGGGAGATATTTCTTATGGTAAAGTATTGTACATCAGATTGCTGGCAAGATTTGCAGTGCCCTTTTTCTTTATTGCTTCTGGATATTTTTTTTTCCTTAGCTATGAAAGCTCCGGAGACAAGGCCCTCAGTAAATCACTTGTTAAATTATTTGGTATCTATCTGGTATCCAGTTTGATTTATTTGCCTAAAGCAATTATGCAGAACACTCTGAGGATGGATGAAACAATTGTACTGAGGGGGACAGGAACCCACTTGTGGTTTTTACCCTCATTAATGTTTGGATTATTTGTTGTTTGGTATGTGGTTTCTTATGTGAAAAGTTATAAGATGTTACTTCTGAACTTACTGATTTTTATTGTTCCAGTTTATCTTTATTATTATTCAGATGGTAGTATAGGGAAATTGACGATTGATGTAGATTTTACAAGGTTTATTACTTCTGCAGGATTTTTGTCTATAGGTATGTTGATTGCCCGCTTTAAAATCAATTGTTCAATACTGAGCAGTTTACTGATCTTAGGATTGGGTGTTGCCACTCTTTTTGTTGAAATGAGTATACTCAAGCAATATGGGAATAAGCATATTTATGACATACAATTCAGCTTTAGCGGAATGATTATAGCTTTAGGATTATTCCTTCTTAGTCTCAATGCTTTCAATAATACTTATCTGGGTAATATAGGCAGTGAAATGTCTCTTGGTATCTATTTGTACCATCCGCTGATCAATACGGTGTTATTTAATGTTATCGTCCATCTCTCGGGCCGTTATTCGGGAATAATTTTAATGTTCAACCCTTTAATATGTTTTTTTGGAACATTATTTATACTGATGACTTTAAAGAAAATATATCCCAAATTATTTGCAGTTTTAAATGGAGAACTTAATCTGGTCAAAATGAAGAAAGTACAATGAGGTCAATATCAATACCAGTGGAAATATTAAAGTACAGGAGCAGCATTGATGCTGCTCAAATATGTAAACTGGCAGCTGCAGGCTATAAGAATCTTCTAAAGGACTCTCCTCCGGAAGTTTCTATTGTCATGCCAGCTTACAATGAAGAAGATAATATAGCCCAGACTCTTGCGTCTCTGTGCCAAAATAAAACTACACGGAGTGTAGAGATTATAGTGGTTAATAACAATTCTCGTGACCGGACCCAGGAACTGATCGATGCATGTGGCGTGAAAAGTATTTTTCAACCCATACAGGGAATCACTGTTTCCAGAAATGCAGGGTTGGCTGAAGCCACTGGAAAGTATATATTAAATGCAGATGCTGATAGTATTTATCCTCAAAATTGGATAGATTTGATGGTAGATCCGCTTGACGATAACAGGAACGCACTAACTTATGGGAGATTTGCTTTGATTCCCACCGGTAATACAGGTCGTCTGACTTATTTTTTTTATGAATATATTGCCGAATTCTCCCGCTGGATTAATAAATTTATTAAGGATGAAGCTGTCAATGTATATGGTTTTAATTCAGGTTTCAGAAGAGAACAGGGGCTGTCTGTAGATAGTTTCAACCATCCGGAGGGAACCAATGAAGATGGATGGATGGCGCTAAAACTAAGAAATAAGGGATATGGCAGGTTATATCTTGTTAAAGATATCCGTGCTATGGTTTGGACCACTGACCGCAGGATAGAGTTGGATGGGGGACTGATACAAGGAACTGTCAAACGTTTAAAAAGAACATTGTTAAAAAAATAAGAAATACGAATGCTGTTCAATTCATTAGGTTTCCTGCTGTTTTTCTCTATTGTTTTATTGCTTTATTATTTTCTACCCAGGAAGTATACCTGGATTATGCTGCTGGTTTCCAGCTTGTTTTTTTATATGTGCTGGCGCTGGCAGTATATTTTTCTGCTGTTTTTTCCGGCAACCATAGACTTTTTTGTAGCCAGAGCTCTTGAGCTCACGGAAGAAGAGAAGAAAAGGAAAATGTTGCTCGCTCTTAGTATTGTGACTAATCTCGGACTGCTTTTTTATTTTAAATATTTCAATTTCTTCGTTAGCAGTATCAATGAAGCCTCAGGATTGATGAATATTCCCTTCTTCCTCAATGCTGCAAAAATCTTACTTCCGGTAGGTATTTCCTTTTATACGTTTCAGAGTATCAGCTATACTGTGGAAGTTTACAGAAGGCATATTCCTGCGGAACGCAATTTTGCCCGTTTTGCCTTATTCGTTTCCTTTTTTCCTCAGCTTGTTGCCGGACCAATTAACAGGCCACAGGTATTAATGCCTCAGCTCAGAGCGTTAAAACAGCTTGAGGCAGATAATCTCGTAAAAGGAGGCCGGTTAATCCTTTGGGGCTTGTTTAAAAAGATTGTTGTGGCCGACAGACTTGCATTTTTTGTTAATATAGTTTACAATAGTCCTGATGAATATCACGGAGCAGCGGTTTTTTTAGCTACACTGTTCTTTGCATTTCAGATTTATTGCGATTTTTCAGGTTACTCTGATATTGCCATTGGCATAGCCAAGACCATGGGGATAGATCTTGTTAAGAATTTTAATAAGCCTTATTATGCCCGTTCGATTAAAGAATTCTGGAGCAAGTGGCATATTTCACTTTCTACCTGGTTCAAAGATTACCTGTACATCCCGTTGGGAGGAAATAAGGTTAGTGTGCCCCGTTGGATGCTCAATTTGTTTGTTACTTTTCTGGTATCTGGTATTTGGCATGGTGCCAGCATTAATTTCATCATTTGGGGAGCGATACATGGCTTGCTTAACGTCCTGGAGGCCATGAACAGTAAGTACAAGATACTTCCTTTTAAATTGCCTGGTTTTCTAAGTATGATCTGGACCTTTAGCATAGTTTGCTTTGCCTGGATTTTTTTCAGGGCAAATAATGTTCATGATTCATTTACCATTATACGCAATCTCTTCGATTTCCGGCATTCGTTTATGGGTGAGATAAAACAAATGACCGGAGCAGATCAATATAATTTTGCACTCGGAATTCCATTGATCATTCTTTTGATCTTATTTGAAAAGGGATGGGAGATACCAAAAGCTCAGTATTTTTTTTACAATAGTCCTGTTATCAGGTATTTATGTTACCTCATGCTCATTGTCCTGATCGCCATGTTTGGAGTATTTGTTTCACAAAGTAGTTTTATTTATTTCCAGTTCTAGAATCATGAAGAAATTTTTTAAACATCTTTTAGTTCTCTTTCTTCTTTGCCTGGGGATTTTTTGGTTACTTGACCTGGGGTTTACCTATGTGTTTAAAAGGGGGTATTATACTAAGATCCAATGGCTTTATAATAAACAGGCTCAGGAATACGATTATGCGATCAACGGCAGTTCAAGGGCTTACACAACGCTTGATCTTTCCAGAATAGAAACACAGACCGGAAAGAAAGGAATCAATATTTCTGTAGATGGAAGTTCAATACCAGATCAGTTTCTAATGCTGAAGATATTTCTTCATAACAAGAATACCATTAAAAAGCTATATCTGCAGATCGATCCTTTCTCCTCCGATACTGAAGAAATATTTGATTTTGCCGTTCCGAAATTTTTCCCTTATCTCAAGGAGGACGTTGTCTTCGATCACTTTAAGCAATTTGGTTATGAATGGAGTGCTTACAGGTATATCCCTTTTTATAGATATGCGAAGTATAATACTCTTTGGGGACCACATGAGGTATTGATCGATCAGTTTAGGATACTTCCCCAGGATTTTGACCGGTACGGAGACTTTTTTTATCCTAATATTGATTATAAAGGTCCCGCGAAACTACGTCATCTTACATTTGATCTGGATGGAAAGTATAAATTTCTAAATGAGATTATATCGCTTTGCAAACAACAGCATATAGAACTGGTTTTGTTCACTGCACCGGTAGCAGATATTATTATCGATAAAGAATATCATCAGAACACAATTCTGTTTACAAGAATGATGAAATCTAAAGGAGTTTTTTATTATAACTATGGAGATCTGTATGGTAATAACCCCGAAAATTTCTATAATGAAATCCACCTGAATACAAAAGGAGCAGAGGATTTTACTGATCACGTGTTGCCTATTTTTGAATAGACAGATGGATTTATATCAGGAAAAATAATCAGAATTAAACTTGAGATGTCTGTATAGATGACGTGCTGCTTTTATGAAGATATTGGTGGGATGTCTTTTCCAGTTTCTTTTGAAAGTACTTGGTTCATCTTCTGAATTTTTTTGATCAAATAATCCTTTAAAATCTTCATAGAATAATCCTTTTCCTTTTTTCTTCAGAAAAGACATCATCATACTGTATTCTGCCTGCTCAACATTGACACCCTCTTTGTATTCGCCAAACTTCTCAAGAAATGAACTTCTTCTTAAATGTGGGTGATCACTGTAGACGTAAAACTTGTTGTAAGTACTAAATAGACTTGCAGGATTAAATAACATTAAAGAGAAGCCATGAGCAAGAGGTTTTAAAAATGGGAATAAGGTGTAGGCATAGAACCTGACCATATCCAAAGCACTGTCATTTCTGAAAAAATCCAGCGCATTCTGCAGCTTTTGAGGAAAAACTGATTTGGGAACAAAGTCTTCCTGTACATATAAGGTATAAGGTTTACTCACCGCTCGCTGTCCTTTATTGATGTTGTTGCCAAGTCCTCTGTTGACAGGAGTAGTGATCAGCTGATAACCATATATTTGCTGCAGATTCTTTAGCTGCTCTAAATTTTCCGGCCTGCTTCCATCATCTGATACGACTATTTCTCCAAACTGACAATCAAGATCGTTAAAGGATTTCAACAGCCGGTTTAATGAATCAGGTCTGTTATAATGGGTGATCAGTAGAGAAACTTCTGAGAAATGATAAGAGCCGGAATGCGTTGCCATTTTATTTGGAATTGATGATATGGCTAATTTAATGTTTTTATATTTGCCATACATTGTTTAGTTAACTTTATATTTTATATTAGACAAAATGTAATTTAATACGATTCGGAAAATAGATAGCCAGCCTTTAATGAAACAAAAAGAAACAATATCCATTGTTGTCGCCAGTGATAATTTTTATGCTATCCTGATAGCTGCACTATTAAAATCCCTGGAGGAAAATCACCATTCACCTGAGCACATTGATTTTCATATCATTGATGACGGCATATCCACTAAGTCCAGAAAACAGCTGGAGAATATTCCTGATCCTGATAAGATCACGATAATCTGGCACAAGGCAAAGGACATTATACCGGCAGAGCTTCCTATTCCGATAGACACTTCCGGTTTCCCGATGACCACTTATCTGCGTGTCTTTTCTGCGGACATCATACCTGAGCATGTAGATCGTCTGCTTTATTTGGATGTTGATGTTATCCTGAAGGATGATATTTCCAAACTATGGAATGCAGATATCGATGGCTATACAATTGGTGCTGTTCAGGATGTTGCCCAGACGGTAGATTGTGAATGGGGTGGGATACCGAACTATAAAGACCTTGGCCTTGATCCGAAAACCAAATATTTTAATGCAGGCGTACTGGTGATAGACGTAAAGAGATGGCGTAAGGAAAGTATTCCTCATCAAATTATTTCAGCACTTGTTAAATATAAAAAGGATGTGCAGTTGGGAGATCAGTATGGATTGAATGTGGTTTTTGCTAATAAATGGAAAGAACTGGATTCGAAGTGGAATTGGTTTGCCTATCAGGAAGATGAGCAACCTTCACTCATTCATTTTCTGGATATAAAACCCATTTTCAAATCATACAATTCTAATCCAATATTTCAGAAGGATTTTTTTGAATACCTTTCAAAGACACCATGGAAAGGATTTAAATTAATTAGCGGTAATAGCCGCCTGTTTAGGAAAGTGTATAACAAACTCAAGAAGAAAATAATGAAAATCTTTAAAGCATAAAAAAAGCTCCGGATATTTTCCGGAGCTTTTTTTATGCTATTTAACTGGATAAATCAAGTCTGGATTAGCATTGCCAGCAAGTATCTTGTACCATTCCAGGCTGCTGTTGCCTCCTGAATTGGCCCAGTCACCAAAATTGGTGTAAGCCTGATCAATTCTTTTTCCTTCTACAGGATAGCCAAAATCAGCAATAGGAACTTCAATTGCCCATGGCAGTTTCTCTTTTGTACTGTAGAACTTATTGTTTTTCTTCGAATAATCATCTTTTGTGCCAAATAATTCGGTATTCGCCAGGTTTGTCGGGTTTTTTCCATAAAGATGAGTTTCATAACCCCTTCCAAATCCGGTTGTATTGTTCCAGATAAATGGATTGTAGGCAACTGCTCCGAAATTCTTAATTTCAGGGCCATCAATTACTTCAAATGAAACTTCAATGTCAACCTTTGGGGATATTACAGAACCAATTGTCGTATTTCCTGTTGCCTGAAGCTGACGACTGTTATCGAAAATAATCAACACTACGCTGTCTTGTTTGGATTCCAGGTAAACACCAGGAGAAGCTTTTATGATCTTCGCTTTTCCGGAAACCAAAGGGAACTGAACTCCTGCGCCATTAATATAATCGGCCCCTGTAGCGATTAGCTTATAGTTGGCATTGACTTCAACAACTTTGTTCTCTGCATTAGTTACTACTTTGTAGCGGTAAGTGATTACTACGTCATTCAAATCATAGTCACCTTTGGTTGGCCAGTTGTCTTCGAATGCTATAGTTGAACCTCCTGCATTATAATTTACTGAATAAGTGTTATGCGCTTTATTTTTATCTGTAGGGTAATCGTCATCTTCGTCAACAACGCCATCGCCATCGCTGTCTTTACCGGTTGTAGGAGCGGTACCATTTGATGCTGGCATACAATCATCTTTTTCTATGTAAGCCCCGCAACCTAAAGCTGCCGGAGCTGTAAAGAAGCCTGAAGGAATATTTTTTACTTCCGTACATAATTCGATATTACCTCCTACAATCTGGCTATTATTAGTTTGTCTGGCGTCAAGCAGCAAGTTGTTGTCTATTTTTTCGGTTATTTTCAACAGCGAAGTAGCGTTGGTTCCAAAAAAGCTAATCTTATTTTTTCCTTTTTCCAGCGACTTCGTTTCGAAATATGCACCATTTGAGGATCCGCCAATTAGATTGACCCTTCCATTGTCATTAATTCTGGTTGAGTTTATGGCTAAAACATAGCTGTAATTGTTAAGGATGCCATCGGCTATAACTGCATCTGCTGTTAGTTTACAGAAATTATTGATTGTACCACCACTATTTATCTGCAGCTGACCGAAGGTCGCTGTGCCATTATTGTCAAGTGTGCCTTTAATGTCAGGTTTATTCTTGAATTCAATAATGCCATAGTTTGTCCAGGTTTCATTTGTTTTTAATTCCGGACCTGCAAACACGACCGTAGTATTTTTTTCTACTACGATATTCAGATTGGTATGGTTTAAATTCCTTACGGTGACTGTACGTTCCGGGGCACTGATTTTTACTGTACCACCAGAATTTGCCTGTATGTCGATGGTCACATTCTGGTTAGAACTGAAGCAAACGACTTCCGGTTTTTCAAGTACTATATTAGAATTTGTAGTGCTTCTTTCGCAGGAAGGTATCAAAGCAGTACTTGTTTTTGAATCCGTTGTTGAAAGAGATTTTGGTTTTGATATACCGTCTGCATATACGGTACTTAATTTAGTAACATTGGTGGTGCCAAAAGATAGGTTGATGTTCTTTGAATTCAGTGACACAGTTTCACCGATCTTTATTCCGTTTGGCGCACTTTTAAGAATATAGACATCTTTAGTAGCTTTAGCGAAGCTAACTTTGGTGTTAAAGGGTCTGATCAGTGAGGCTGAACCTTTAGCGAGAATTTTCCCACCCAGAGCAGGGTCTGCGTCATAGATATAAATCACATGGATCAGATTCTGAAATCTGGAGTCACTTGTTCCGATACTGAAATTAATTTCATTGGTGGTATTCCAATTGAAAGAATCGGAAACGTTAATGTTGTCAATGCCTGTGTTGTTGGTCTTGGGTAAAGTATCATCAGTTTTCTTACACGAAAAAGTGATGAAAGAAAGGGCTAAAATAGCTGATAGTAATTTTATTTTCATATATAAGGTTTTCGTGACCTCTTATTCCAAATTCTATTCCTAATAGTGCTTAAATCGTGATTGTTTGAAGAGAAACTTTTTATAACTCCCTTGTATAGGCTTAGGGAAGTATTTTTTTTAGAAAAATAATATTTCGGGTATTTTTAGTGTTGAAAATAATTTAGGTGAAGGGGAAAAAGTTTCCCGATAGGGACTTTAATGGGTATCTTTTGCCCTATATTTTGATATTGACTATGTAGTGATTTTCTTTGGCTTCAGGGTCGTATTGATATACGAAACTATCTGATGCCAAAGTAATGATGTAAAATCCAAAATGTTCAGGCATCTGTTCTATGTCAATGTCTTCGGCAAATGGATTTAAAAACTTAAACTTATACTTGTCTAGTGTTTGGATATGATGTTTATTTTCTTTTGAAAAAGAGATTTTTATAGTTTTATCTATTTCTTCAAAGGGTATTTGCTGTTCGCTTGATGTAAATTCTATCTGAAGTCCTTTTTCGAGTTTTTGTATGGTTAAGGAAGGGTGATCAATAATGAGCTTAATCCGGGAATCGGCGTTTACTGAGTGTTTGATAGAGTTTGTTACCAGTTCTATCAGGATCATCTTTATTCTCCTTTGTTGTTTGATAGTCAGTTCCTTGCAACTCATTATTTTTGCCAGTACTGACTTGGTGAAACTAAGAATTTCATCAGTATGTTTAGGTACCTGTAATTCCAGTAATATTGGGAGAGGGTTATTCATTTAAAATTCTTTAATGGCAGCGTCCAGATCTTTTCTCAAAGTAAAGATTTTATCAAGTCTTGTTAACTGAAATAAATTTACTATGTCATCATTCATGTCGATTAAAATCAGTTTTCCATTACCTGGAAGCAATACTTTTAATATAGCAACAAGAGCACCCAGGAAAGAACTATCAATATATTCTACATTTAAAAAAGAAATAATTAACCTGTTATTTTCTGAATCAATACCTTGTACAACTTGTTCCTTGAAGTGATCAGATTTGGATAGATTTGCCTCCTTTTCTTCAATGGTGATTAAATTTACATTGTCTATTGATCGTTTGCTTATATTCATTGTTATAATCTTTTTATTGTGATAATACTGCAATCATCCACCTGAGAAGTATGTTTGTTGAATAAAATATCTTTTATATCTGTAGTAGATTCACCACTTTCTTTTAACTTGTATAGTTTATTCTTAAATATATTAATATCTGAGCGTTTAATTCCATCTATTTCAAAATCGATCATTCCATCAGAGATGATATACAATTCTTCATCTTCCTTTAACTCTACTTCAATCTCATTGAAGCTACCCTCAGCTTTGAAACCCAATAGAATGCCCTCTGATTGATAACTGAGCAATTCAGAGCTATCTGGTTTATATTTTAACAGAGGGAGATCACCTGCGCCAGAATAGCTTATTTGTCCTGTCTCGTCGTCTAATAGTACGATACTTAAGGTTGAAAATATGCCATCCAGCAATTCATCGAAATGAATAATCCTGTTCAATTTACTCAGAATTTCTGATAGCGAAAAATTTCCGTCATAAACACAAAATCTGATTGCAGATCTGATATAACCAAGAAAGGTAAATGAAAAAAACCATGCACCCCACTTTTTACCCATTACGTCACCTAGAATTACAAAGGTATAACGCTCATTTACCTGTATGAAATCAATGAAATCGCCTCCAGGGTGGTTTTGGTAGTTTGTATTAAAAAAGTTAATCTCGAAATTTTTAAGTAATGGGGTTTTGCCAGGGGTATTCCGAAGATTTAGCTTTTCCGCAATACCTTTTATCTCACTAAGGGATTTTTCATAATGCTGCCTGACTGATTGCATCAGGTTATCGATCTTGGAAAGTATCTGTTTGGGTGGTGTTCCTTTACTAATATAATCTATTGCTTTAAGGTCAAGTCCCTGTTGAATAAAGGTATTATCGTTGACAGAAGTTAAAAATAAAAATGGGATATGCTTAAGCTGGTCGTTCTCCAGCAGTATCCGTCTAAAATCAAAACCATCCCTTACCGGCATCTGAAAATCAGAAATGATAAGATCAGGCATTTCATATTTTAATAAAGATTCTGCGGCATCTACTGATAGCGCTATTTTACAGATATATCCGTTGGCAGTAAGTAACCTTTTGAAAAGCTCCAGCTGCACGATATCATCATCAACCATCAAGATTGTTTTATTCATTCTTTTTTACCTTTAAGAAGGATCTTAGTACAATAAATATACCTATCGCAATTATAGTCAGAGAAATGAGGTCCATGAGTGTTATTCCATCGTCCGGTGTAAAGTAAAAAATGGTAAACATCTCAAAATAAGGGGGTGCAGGCATAATGATCATGGCAAAACCCATCGTAATCAAGAGAAAGCCTATTATGGCTTTAATGGTATTGTTTAAGCCCTTTTTTAATTTATCCTTTTTAACCTGCCTGGAGTCAATATAATTAGTATTTAGCAGACTCTCCAGCAGGTTCAGCTGATCCAGTCTTTCCATACCGTCAGATAGGGAAACTTCCTTAAGTTCGTTTATGAGTTTATTGCCCTCGAGTTTATAGTTCAGCGCATCATTGATCCTGATTTTAATCCCTTTTATATTCTCAGAATCAAGATTACTGTCTTTCAAGAGTTCCATAAATTCATCCAGCTTCTGGATTAATTGTTCATCTTTGTGATGAAGCCTCTCAAAATGCTTTAGATCGTCGGAAAGTTTGTTTTTATCAGGCAAAATGGTCTACTTTGGGTGTTTTATTAAATCAGCTTATGAGCTTAATATCTATTATAACAGTAAACTTTAATCAGCATAAGGCAACACTGGAATTACTTAAATCCATATCGCAGTATTATCCTAATGCTAATATAGAGATTATTTTAGTAGATAATGGCAGCGACTTTAATAGTGAATCTTATTTTAAAGATCGGTTTGATAAGGTGATTTTTATACGTTCAGAAAAAAATCTTGGTTTTGCAGGGGGCAATAATCTTGGTGTAGAGCAGGCCACCGGAAAATATTTATTTTTTGTTAATAATGATACAGAATTTACACCCGGACTTTTGGAAGTGCTAGTTGGTACCTTAGATGAAAATGCACTAATTGGGGTGGTTTCTCCACAGATTAATTATTTTGATGACCAAGTGATTGTGCAGTATGCTGGTTTCACAGAAATGAATTATTACACTTGCCGGAACTACTGTATAGGGCAGTTCGAGAGTGATAATGGGCAGTACAAAAATCAAAAGAGAATAACAGGGTATGCACATGGTGCCGCTATGATGGTCAGGAGGGAAGTAATTGACAAAGCGGGCCTTATGGCTGCAAATTTCTTCCTTTATTATGAGGAAATGGATTGGTGTGATCGGATAAAAAGGGCAGGATATCAGGTTTGGATTAATACGAATGCACTGATTTATCACAAAGAATCATTGTCGGTTGGGAGGAACAGCGCGTTGAAGGAATTTTTTATGAATAGAAATCGTATCCTTTTTATCAGACGTAATGCCCGGTTTCATCAAAGGATCTTTTTTTATTTGTATTTTTTGGTGTTTGTGACGCCGCGTAACATCGTCAGGTACATTATATCAGGTACACCTGAATTCATCAAAGTTCTAATGAACGCTATAGGATGGAATCTTACCCACACTACCAATAGCCCTATCTTGGGGTATAAATTGAAATAATATGACAACAGCATTCTGGATTTCGGTTCTTTTAGTTTTTTATACGTTTTTTGGTTATGGTGTACTGCTTTATTTTTTGGTCAGGATCAAACGAATTCTTAAACCTGGCAGGAGACCTCAGCTTGCATTCAGTGAGATGCCCACATGTACCCTAATTGTAGCAGCATATAATGAGAAAGACCTTATAGAAGAGAAGATAATGAATACACTTTCTCTTCGTTATCCTGAAGAAAAACTGGAGCTTGTTTTCGTGACTGACGGATCATCAGATGGAACGAATGACATTGTAGCAAAATATCATCAAATAAAACTTTTGCATTCATCTGAGCGAAAAGGTAAGATTTCCGCAGTTCATCGCGCCGTGGCTGATGTAGGTTCTGAGGTTATCGTATTTACCGATGCCAATACATTCTTAAATCAAGATGCACTGTTGTTCATTTGCCGTCATTATGCTGATCCAAAGGTCGGTGCTGTGGCCGGAGAGAAAAGGGTAACTATAGATGCTACTGCTGATGCTACTGCCGGAGAGGGTTTTTACTGGAAATACGAGTCTAAGCTGAAGGCATGGGATTCTGAACTTTATTCTGTAGTTGGAGCCGCCGGAGAGCTTTTTAGCGTGCGTAAAACGCAATATGAACCTGTTCCTTCCAACGCTATTCTGGATGATTTTATGATCTCTATGAGAATTGCTGAAAAAGGATTTGTTATCGTTTATGAACCAGAAGCTTATGCCCAGGAAAATACTTCCGCAAACATCAAAGAGGAATTGAAGCGTAAGATACGAATAGCAGCAGGGGGCATTCAGTCCGTGATCTGGCTTAAGGCACTTCTGAATCCGTTTAGATTTCCCCTATTGTCATTTCAATATATCAGTCACCGTGTTCTGAGGTGGACCATTACACCTCTGTTTATGATTACTGCATTCATCCTTAACCTAATTATTGTATTTCAGGATGGAGGAAATTTATACCTTGGCTTAATGGTGGGACAAATCCTGTTCTATCTTTCAGCCTATCTTGGCAAACTTATGGAAGAACGGAAACTTCGCGTTAAAATATTGTTTATACCTTACTATTTTTGTGTCATGAATTATGCGGTATTCGCCGGGTTGTTTAGGTTTTTTCTTGGCAGGCAATCTGTAGTATGGGAAAAAGCCGCAAGAAAGCAATAGTTATTTGCTTAGTGTTATGGTATAGGTAGGAGTGATCCTGGCATTTAATGCTGCTGTAGTTGCCGTTCTGAGTTTTCCGGTTATTTTATAACTGAATGATGCAGCACTAATGATATCCTTCAGATCAGTTGCAGAAGTACTTACAGGTATTGAAATGGTTTTGTTCTTAGCGGAAGAGTTTCCTTCCACATTGGCCAGAGTAGTTTTTTTGTCTCCACCAGTAATCTGGATATTGATGTTCTCAAAGTTTCCGGTATAGTTGTCCTTTACGGTGTCTATATCAAGTTTAAGTGAAGTAATTCTCAAATTCTGTATATTACTGATTCCAAAATCAGAAGTAGCATCTTTAATGGCTTTATCGAGATTTAGTGATGAAGAAAATTCGCCAAAGACAGCTCCATTGTTTATACTCGATGTAATTGGAATGGTGAATTCAGTGCCGGTAGGGGTGAGGATTACATCGCGTTTTATAGACTCTTCTATCTTTTTGCAGGAAAAGATAGTGCTGAACAATACGATTGACGAGACTAGAAAAACATTTTTTTTCAGGATCATAAGCATGGTTATGTTGGTTTATTAAACGTACAAATATTCAAAATAATATTTACATTAACAGCGAGTTTCAGGACTGACAAAATAATCTCTCAAGGATCAATTTATAGCATCACTTATCAGATATTTGGCAATTTTTGCCCACCATATTATATTATGTGTTAATCTATAAGATTATGTAATTCAAATACTTTAACTACGTTATGGTAAATCATTTATTCCGGTTAATGTGTGTTATTCTGGTCAAAGAGGTTTTATTTTGCAGAATATTGTTTTGTTTGTTGCTTTATTTTGTTGTTTAGCAGTAAATTATCTATTATTATCTCTACTAATACTGCTGTCTATTGTATGCTGCAGAAAAATCACGTCTCATTTCTTTAAAACGGTTGACTACTGTATTGATAAACTCTTCGTCAAGCATTTGAAAGATTTCATCTACCCCGCCTCCACTGAGGTCAAGTTCTGATAGTTTATAACTTTGTTCTAGTGTTCCCTGTTCAAATTTTATAATGTACTTCTGGTTCATGTTAAATAAGGTGATCTTACAATCAGGGTGCGGCAGTTCGGCTATTACTCTCATATTTCAAGTTTCGTATTTTTATTATAGTTATAATTTTATGCCCATTTCTCTTATCAGAAAATCAGCTTTATCAATCTTGGATGCTACCCATAGCACATACCTGATGTCTACCCCAATGGAGCGGCTGTAGCTTTCGTTCCAGGCATAATCATTTATGGTAGCTGTATATGATCTGTCAAAATTGACCCCGATAAGTTCACCCATTGAGTTTAGTATAGGAGAACCGGAGTTGCCCTGAGTGGTATCCATATTATAGAGGAAGCACACAGGTACATCATTTGAATTCTTCTTTGTATAAGGCCCAAAATCTTTTGTTTCCCATAGTGTTTTTATCTGTTCAGGATAATTAAAATCAGCCTCTCCCGATGCTCCTTTCTCTATGATACCTTTTAACGTAGTGTATGGCCTCAGATACATAGCATCAGCGGGTTTATATCCGCGTACATAACCATAAGTAAGTCTCAGTGTTTTATTGGCATCGGGTACGAAGCTCTTTTGAAGGAACTTTTCCTTCACATTTACATAATCACCCATGAGCTTATTTAGAAGGCCTTCTCTTCTGTCTTGCTCAGGCTTCAGTTCAGCTATTTGCCTGGCGATTTCATTTTCAAAGATCATTACCCCATCATTATAGTTTTCTATTGATCTGGGTGAGGAAAGAATGGTATTGAAAAGATAGTTCTGGTTATTGAGTTTACTAATACCTAGAGTGGTTTCAACATACCTGTCAACGACAGTTTGTACATCTGAACCTCTACCAGTGATCTTGCCTGCAGCATCTACTTTTTGGGTTAAGTTAAATGCTGAGGCATCTTCCAGCATTTTTTTAAATATGGTTTTATCAGCATCAAGATCATATGATTCATAATTGATTTCCAGCTCCTGTTTTAGTATAGAGATATTTTTATCAAAGAAAGACTGCTTCCTGGATGCAATTTGGGCATTCAAAACAGCTTTAAAACTGTTCATACTTTTTGCAATTCTGATGAGGTTTGTAGAGTTGTAGATCTGGGACAACCAGAGGTCGCGTTGTGCGTCTCCATTAATGTTTTTGTACAGGTTGTCTATGTCCGTCATTAAACTGCCGTATTTTGCTTTTAGGCCCGCATTACCATTGATGAACTGTGCAAGGTTTGCATCCTCCTTTTTCTTTTGGGTGATAAGTTCAATTCCCTTTAGTCCCTGTATTTTACCCCTGTAGTTTTTAATGGTATTGGCATTTCTCTTGATGCGTGTAGCAAGTTTAAGTTCGAGAGTCTTGTTGCCTTTTCCTATGTTTTCCATAGTGGTATTTTGGAAGTCGTAAAGATCGGATACATAAGGCAGAACAAATTTTTGCTGATACTCAATAAATTGTGCCGGACGGTGACGAAAAGTTCTTCCGGGATAGCCCAGAATAAACACAAAGTCCTCTTCATTAGTACCCCTTGGGTTGACACGGAGGAATTTTTTAGGTTTATAGGGTATATTTTCTTTAGCGTATTTTGCGGAAGAACCGTCTGGTGCAACATAGGCTCGCATAAAAGAAAAATCTCCGGTATGACGCGGCCAGACCCAATTATCTGTTTCACCTCCAAATTCACCAATTTGCCTGTTGGGTATGTACACTAGTCTGACATCCTGTATTGTCTTGTAGCGAAATAGGACATAGGTTTTTCCTATGAACATTTCTGAGACTTCGGCCTTTATAGTGGGATCTTTTTTCTCTGCTTCCAAAGCAATATTTGCCATGGCATCATTAATCAATTTTAATCTGGATGCAGGGTCAGTAACCTGTGTAACACCTCCAAGTATGCGGTCAGAAACATCAGTATAACTTTCGGTGATCCGGCAGGTGAGTCCTTTTGCTTCTATTTCCATTTCACGTTCAGGGGCCACAAACCCTTTGTTTAAATAATCTTTCTCAGGGGTACTTGCCAGTTGCACTGCGCTAAAGGCACAATGGTGGTTGGTTATGATCAGGCCATCACCTGAAACAAAAGAGCCGGTACATCCATCAACATTAACCAGTGCATCAATAAGGCTGGTTCCTTTAGGATTATAGATCTCATTAACGCTAATCTTGAGCCCCGCCTTTTTGAGATCAAGTTTGTGGATCTCGCTAAGTGGAAACATACCTTCTTCCCAGGGCTTGTAGGCAGACTGGACCATCAGAATTAAAAACAGGGATGCGGATATTAATAGTAAAAGGAAAGTTCTAGTCATTGGATTACATTTATCAGGAAGTTTCTTAAGACATCCTTTATTTTCGTCATAAAGCAGACTGTTGCCAAATTTAATCATTTTTCCTTCTTTAAGTTTAATCGTCTTATTGGTTATGATCAGATCGTACTGGTTGTGTTGCTAAGAAAGAGAAACAACATCGTGTTTTATGAGATTGTAATGGCAGAGTGGTTGTGCAGGACTTTTGTATTTTTGTCCTGGAAAACATATAGCTAAAATGGCAGAAGATTTGTTAATCATAAAAGATAGTACGAAAGAAGCGCAGTATATTTCGTTGATTCCTCAGATAACGGCATTATTGCGAGGTGAAACAGACCTTATAGCGAATCTGGCTAATGTTGCTGCTGCATTAAAAGAACAGTTTAGCTGGTTTTGGGTTGGATTTTACTTTGTAAAGGGAGATGAGCTTGTGCTCGGACCTTTTCAGGGCCCGGTGGCTTGCACGAGAATAGGAAAGGGAAAGGGTGTATGCGGAACTTCCTGGCAAAGGCAGGAAGTTATAATTGTCTCTAATGTTGATGAATTTCCGGGACATATAGCCTGCGCCTCTGCCTCCAGATCTGAGATTGTTTTGCCGGTATTCAAAGCAGGGCAAGTAATTGGTGTATTAGATGCAGACAGCGAACTGCTTGCCCATTTTGATGATATTGATGCTCTTTATTTAAAAGAAATAATTGAATTGTTGAATGTCTAAACTTCCATTTTCTTTTTATCAGAGTCAGGATGTAAATGACTTGGCCATTCAGCTGTTGGGTAAGCAGTTGTTTACTTTAATAAATGGCGAACTGACAGGAGGGACAATAGTAGAGACAGAAGCTTATAAAGGCATAGAAGACAAAGCTTCTCATGCCTATGGAGGCAGATTGACTGACAGGACCCGTGTTATGTATCAGGGAGGAGGGTTGTCTTATGTATATCTTTGTTATGGAATTCACCATCTTTTTAATGTAGTAACTGCTCCCCAGGGAACCCCCCATGCAGTTCTTATCCGAGGGTTGGAACCATTGACAGGATTGGAGGTGATGCTGCGCCGGAGATGTATGGAAACCTTGAAGCCAAATATGACAGCCGGACCAGGTGCGCTTGCTAAAGCGCTGGGGATAGATAAAAATTTAAATTCAAAAGACCTTTCAGGAGAAGAGATCTGGATTGAAAATAACGGATTACAGTTTAATTCTGAAGTGATTGTATCCTCGCCCCGCGTGGGGGTTGATTATGCGGGGGATCATGCCCTGCTACCATGGAGGTATTATATTAAGGGGAACAGGTTTGTGAGTAAGCCAAATAGCTAATTTCTTTTCAACAGCCTATACGTTAGCCCTCAAAATTATCTAAGTTTGAACCGATGAATTTTGAGAACAATCTGGTCTTTGCACAAAAGCTTGATCAATCAGACCCTTTAAGAGCATTCAGAGATGAATTTCTATTTCCTTTACAAAATGAAATTCCCTTTATTTATTTGTGCGGCAATTCTTTAGGTCTGCAGCCTAAATCTGCGCGCGGGGTATTAGATTTGCAAATGAATAACTGGCAGAATCTAGCCGTAGAAGGTTGGTTTGAAGGTGACCAGCCCTGGATGTTTTATCATAAGAAACTTAAGAAATTGATTGCACCAATAGTAGGTGCGAGTGAAGAGGAAGTCTGTCCAATGAATACGCTTACTGTAAATCTTCATTTGCTTATGGTTAGTTTTTACAGGCCTCAAAGCAGAAGGTTCAAAATAATTATGGAGGCAGGAGCATTTCCTTCAGATCAGTACGCTATTGAAAGTCAGGTTCGGTTTCATGGGTATGATCCTAAAGAAGCGATTGTGGAAGTGGCTCCGAGGGTCGGTGAGTATACTTTGAGAACCGAAGATATTCTTGCCGCAATTCATGAGCATGGTCATGAATTGGCTTTGGTGTTGTTTGGCGGTGTAAATTATTTTACTGGGCAGTGGTATGATATGGAGGCGATTACATTGGCAGGGCATGCTGAAGGTGCTATCGTTGGATTTGATCTGGCGCATGCTGCTGGAAATGTACCTTTAGAACTGCATAAATGGGGCGTGGATTTTGCCTGCTGGTGTTCTTATAAATATCAGAACTCAGGTCCTGGAGGGATCAGTGCCATTTTCGTTCATGACAAGCATTTTACTGACAGCAGAATCAACAGGTTTGCGGGTTGGTGGGGTTACAAGGAGGAGGAACGGTTTAAAATGGAAAAGGGTTTTGTTCCCGGAACCGGAGCAGATGGCTGGCAGGTGAGTTGCACCCAGGTAATACCGATGGCCCTGTATTATGCTTCTTTACAGCTTTTTGAGAAAGCAGGATTTATGGAGCCACTCAGAGCTAAAAGTAAAGCTTTAACAAGCTATCTTTTTTACGTTATTAATGAGATTAATGCTGATCTGGGTTATGAACAATACAAAATCATTACACCTGTATCTGAAACAGAAAGAGGGGCACAGGTTTCTGTTATCGCAAAAACAAATGGTAAGCAGATATTTGAACACCTGGTGGTAAATAACATACTGGGCGATTGGCGTGAACCTAATGTGATCCGTTTAAGTCCCGTTCCTCTGTACAATTCATTTGAAGATGTATTTTTGACCGGTGAATCGTTGATGCACATCAGTAGATTAAGTTGTGTTAAATCATCAGATTAAATCGTATTTTAATGATTAAATAAAGAATCAATATGATCAATTATAATCCTAAGGACTGGATCAACTTTATCTTTCATGTTCATAAGGCAGATACCATTAGAAAGCTGTGGCCTCTTATGGTAAGTGTGGGTATCTTGTCTGCACTGATCGCCTTTTTTGAGCTGAATTATCTGAAACTGGGTGAAACCGTATATGTGAAAAATATTGGTATGATGCACAATCTGCTTGGATTCGTGATCTCGATGTTGCTGGTATTCAGGACGAATACCTCATACGACAGGTGGTGGGACGGAAGAAAGCTGCTTGGAGCACTTACGAATGTAAGCAGGAATCTTGCGATCAGGATTAAGTCGCTGAAACTTAGTGCGGAACATGTGGAATTCTTTAATTATGCCATCCCGAAATATGCATTCGCGTTAAAGGAACACTTAAGAGAAAAACAATATTTTGGAAAGAACAGTTTACTAATTGAGGTGGATGGAGGAAAGCACATTCCCAACCAGGTGGCTGCAAGCATTTCTGGAAGGATCTATGATTTGCAAGCCAATGGGGAGATCAGCCAGGAACAGCTGATTATACTTAGTGCAGATATTCAGCAGTTTACAGATATATGTGGTGGATGTGAGCGCATCAAGAAAACGCCGATACCTTATTCTTACAGTGCTTTTATTAAAAAGTTCATTTTCATTTATGTCATTACGTTACCAATTGGCTGGGTGTTTAGCCTGGGATATTTTGTAGTGCCTATCGTTCCTTTCATTCTTTATGTACTGGCCAGTTTGGAGCTGATCGCTGAAGAAATTGAAAACCCTTTCGGAGAGGATGCGAATGACCTTCCTGTAGATGAAATTTGCGAGAATATAGAAAAACACGTAGGGGAGTTACTAGGCTAATGGTTAAAATAGCATGGCATCCTTTGTACGCGCATCCATTGCCGGAAGGACATCGTTTTCCTATGGTTAAATATGAGCTTATTCCTGAACAATTAACTCATGAGGGATTGATTGATGCAGGTAATTTGTTTGCTCCTGAGCCTGTGGAAGAAGATGTGTTGTTGTTGACGCACGATCATGCGTATTGGAAGCAGTTGAGGGACTTGACTTTGTCGGCTAAAGACCAGAGAAGAATAGGCTTTCCTTTAAGCGCACAATTGGTAGAACGGGAATTGAGAATTGCACAGGGGACGATAGACGGTGCATTATTTGCACTGAAACATGGGATTGCTTTTAATGTAGCAGGCGGTACACACCATGCCGGGAGTAACTGGGGGGAGGGATTCTGTTTGCTTAATGATCAGGCAATCGCTTCGAATTACTTGTTACATGAGAAACTGGCAAAACGCATATTGATCATAGATCTGGATGTGCACCAGGGCAACGGAACGGCAGAGATCTTTTATGGTCAGCCAAGGGTGTTTACTTTTTCCATGCATGGGGATAAAAATTTTCCATTTAGAAAAGAGAAATCGGATTTGGATATTGCACTTGAAGATGGTTGTGAGGACGATGAGTTTTTGACCAGATTAGCCATTGCCTTGAAAGGTTTACAAAAAGAGGAACCTGATTTTGTATTTTATCTTTCAGGAGTAGATGTGTTGGAAAGTGATAGTCTGGGTAAACTGGCGATCAGCAAATATGCCTGTCTGGAACGGGACCGTATGGTGTTTCAATTTTGTAAAAATAATGGTTTACCCGTTCAGGTGAGTATGGGTGGGGGATATTCTCCAGACATAAAGGATATAGTAGATGCGCATTGCAATACGTTTAAGACAGGGATTGATGTTTTTGAATAGATTATGAAGATTGTTATCGCAGAAAAGCCTTCAGTAGGACGTGAGTTGGCAAAGGTCTTCGGCGCCACCACAAAGAGAGATGGATATATTGAAGGAAAGGGGTATTCCTTTACCTGGGCCTTTGGCCATTTGCTACAACTGGCGCCACCACAGGAATACGGGTATATAGGCTGGCGCAAACAACATTTGCCGATGTTACCAGCTAAATTCAAACTGGGGATCCGCAAGATAAAAACTAAGGACGGGATGGTGGAAGATCCTGGAGTAAGGAAGCAGTTAGATATCATCAAAAAACTATTTGACGAGGCAACGGAAATCATAGTGGCAACGGATGCTGGACGAGAAGGGGAACTCATCTTTAGATATATTTATTATTTTCTGAAATGCAAGAAACCTTTTAAAAGGCTCTGGATTTCATCACAGACAGATGCTGCCATTAAGGATGGTTTCAGGAATCTCAAGCCAGGAACGGATTATGATACACTGTTCAATTCAGCACATTGCAGGTCCGAATCTGACTGGCTGGTAGGAATGAACGCAACACAGGCACTAAGTATATCTGCCGGAGCCAGATCAGTTTTGTCCCTTGGAAGGGTACAGACACCTACGTTGGCAATGATCTGTTCGCGTTACCTGGAGATTAAAAATTTCATTCCCCAGACTTATTATCAGCTCGCTATACAGGTGGACAAGGATGGACAATTTTTCAGGGCTATGTCGGTAAATAGCTTTGATAAAAAAGAAGAGGCAGAAGAATTATTTTCGAAGATTGAGGATGTTGCCAGTGGTTTTTCCAATGGTGCTAAAATACTCAGTGTTGAGGCTAAACCACGGAAAGAGCCACCGCCATTATTGCATGACTTGAGTAGTTTGCAGCAGGAGGCAAACAAACGCAAGGGTCTGACGGCGGATCAGACATTGAATATCCTTCAGGGGCTTTATGAAAGCAAACTTGTAACTTATCCTCGTACAGGAAGCCGGTATATTGGCGATGACGTTTTCGCAGGAGTTTCTTCATTGATAGAAAAACTAAAGGAGCATAAAGATTTTGGAAAACAAGCTGAATTTTTAGGAACTATAGCTTTGAATAAACGCAGTGTGAATGCAAAGAAAGTAACGGATCACCATGCCATATTGACGACGGGTGAGTCACCTTATCAGCTCAGTGGTGACAAACAAGCTGTTTATGATATGGTCGCGGGAAGGATGCTGGAGGCTTTTCATCAGGAATGTGTGAAAGAGATCACGAAGATCACTATAGAATCTGGGTCTGCTTTTATGGCAAATGGCACTGTGATCCGTGCTGCGGGATGGAGATCGGTATTTAATGATACGGATGATGAGAAAAAAGATGAAGAGAATCCGTCTTTGCCAAAGTTAAAGGCTGGGGAACTTCTTGCCATAGTGAACAAGGCCTTACTGGAAAAACAGACTAAACCGAAGGCAATGTACAATGAGGCTTCATTGCTAAAAGCTCTGGAAACTTCAGGAAAGGATATTGAAGATGAAGAACTGCGGTATGCAATGAAGGATAGTGGATTGGGTACGCCTGCTACAAGGGCTGCCATCATAGAAACTCTGCTGAACAGGGAATATATCATCAGAGAAAAACGAAATCTTGTGCCTACTTTTAGAGGACTTGCTGTTTATGATGTGGTAAAAGACCAGAAGATTGCGCAGGCCGAGCTGACGGGACAATGGGAAAAACGGTTGGAGGAAATTCGCTCAGGAGCTTCAGTAGCTGAATTTAAAGCAGAAATAATAGAATATACGAGATCGATTACAAATGAACTTTTACAGTCAGGAACCGGTTTGGCAGAAAAATTAGTAAAACAGGAAACTGTTGGCGCTTAGTTGTGGATTGTTTTTGTGATTATAATGGCTTTTAATTTACATTTTCACGATTGCAAGGCACGATTGGAATGAACTATTCATCAATGTGCTGAAAAAAAATAAGCCGGGAAATAAAAAAAACGACTACTCCAAGACCTGTAGAATCAGTAATTTTAGATAAACAATATCAAACAAAACGTGTTTTAATTTAAATCCTTATTAACATGAATCAGACTAAAACAGACTTTGTTGAGATTTTTCAAACCATAAGAGCTTCGATGCAACCTTATGCCGCAATGGGATTTGATAACCGTGAGAATAGTGAAGCCGTATATGATCTTTGGAGTAACAAGAATGTGGTGATAGAAGGAAGGGAAAGAACTGAAATTTATTTTGCGGGTCTTATGATTCACAAAGGTCACGTGGGTATTTATTTTATGCCTGTTTATTCAGAGCCTGAACTTGTTAAGGTCTTTGATGCTGGTCTTTTAAAATTACTTAAGGGCAAGTCTTGCTTTCACATCAAAAAGCTGGATGAATTTTTATTGTCACAAATAGAGGATGCCTTGTCTGAGGGTTTTAAAATTTATAAGGAAAAGAGTTGGGTGTAATGTCTTGGCATACTGATGTGCGGGAAAGCCTTTCTGTGTTTGGTTTTTCTTTGAATTTTAAAATATCTGACCAGTTTACAATGCTTTTATTTGTGGATAACCAGGTTGTGGTGAATCTGCTTTCGCTTGATATGAATTACGATGCTGAGGACTTGATTTCATTACAGGAAACTCACAAACTAAATGATATTTATCTCGTTCATCTTTGGGAAGACATCTGGAGAAATAAAAAGGAGCAGGTTACAGGGCGTATTAAATCTATCCTTGGTTTGAATAAAAGAGTTCATGGGCGAAAAACCAGAATTGTTAAAATTACTCAAAAGGAGGCTGATGAATTTTTGATTCGTCATCACTTACAGGGAACAGCCAGATCTAAGTATAGATTCGGATTAATAGCGGGTGATGATCTATCGGCTGTAGCCTGCTTCAGTAACCTCAGATACATGAAAAAGGGAGGTCCTGAATATCGGTCTGCAGAACTTATTCGTTTTGCTACGAAAACTGATTTTACAGTGACAGGAGGATTCAGTAAGTTGCTGAAACATTTTATTGCATTGTATAGACCGGATGATATAATGAGTTATGCTGATCGGGACTGGTCTTTGGGAGGGGCTTATGAGCAGGCAGGCTTCAGGTTTAAAGAAATCACGCCTTTTGCTGAGATATGGTTGAATTTAAATACGATGGAAAGGTATTTTGTTCATCGCATACCTGAGGATATTTCTGAATTAACAAAAACACATCAGTACTTGAAGATTTTTAATACCGGTAATTTAAAATATATATTATACTTGCAACCTTCCGGAATCTGATCATGATTGAAAATCCATTGCTGGTAATACTGGGTCCTACAGCCTCAGGCAAAACGAAACTTGCGGTTAAACTTGCTGATGTTTTATCCGGGGAGATCATTAGTGCTGACAGCCGGCAGGTGTTTAGAGGTATGGATATAGGTACAGGAAAGGATATCTTGGAATACAAACTTCCAGAAAAAAATATTCCTTATCATTTAATTGATATCAGGGCCGCTGGAGAAAGCTATAATGTTAATGAATTTAAGGAGGATTTCTATAGGGCCTTTGAGGAGGTGACCCTCAGGAATGCGCTGCCGATTCTTTGCGGTGGAACAGGAATGTACGTGCACAGTATCTTTCAAAATCAGCAATATACTGCTGTTCCGGTTAATCAGGAACTGAGGGCTGAACTGATTCCACTGGACATTCAGATTTTGAGGGACAGGCTGATCATTTATCCAAAGGAATTAGTGGCGCATGCTGATCTTTCTTCGCATAAAAGGTTGATTAGAATGATTGAGATTGCAGAGTATTTAATGCACCATGAACTTAAAGTACAGAACCGACCAGATGTTAATCCATTTGTGGCTGCGCTTACCAATGAAGTGGAACAACGAAGAAACAAGGTGATTAAAAGATTGCAGACCAGATTCAAATCAGGAATGGTTGAAGAGGTCAAAACTTTACTGGCTACAGGAGTTTCCAGAGAAATGCTGACTTTCTACGGATTGGAGTATAAATTTATTACCGCTTATTTATATAATGAGATAAGTTATGAGGTGCTTTCTGAGCGTTTAGCCATTGCTATCTGTCAATTTGCAAAGCGTCAAATGACTTTTTTTAGGAAAATGGAAAAGGACGGTATTAAAATAAACTGGTTTAACGCAGACGAAGAACATGATGTGTTGATCACTGAAGTCTTGGATTCATTTAATTTATGGCGAATAGGTACGCATTAGTTTGGTACGTGATTTGCAATTGGATTGATCATGCTTGGTGATGGCATCTATCTTTAACTAATTAAACGATCAAAATGAAAAATTCGACTAAACTCTTTGCCTCTGCAGTAGCTGCCCTGGCTTTATTTTTTACAACTAATGTTAATGCACAATCAGGTGATTCAAAAGCCCTTCGTTTAGGTATAGGTGTAAGTGCAGGTATACCTACTAACGATAATTACAGTTTTGCGATAGGTGGGGATCTTCGGCTTCAAAAAGATTTCAGTTCAAACATTTCAGGAATTTTATCTGCAGGTTATAATAACTTCTCCCTGAAGGATGAAGCAGGAGGTGGAAATTACGGAATGATTCCTGTAAAAGCAGGTGCTAAAATATTCTTCGCTGAAAGCGCCTATTTTTCAGGTGAGCTGGGTGCAGGTTTTGGTACAAAATCCGGTTCTAAAACTGCTTTTTTATGGGCTCCTGGTATTGGATATGGGTTTGACAATGGTTTAGATCTGGGATTGCGTTATGAGGGTGCTGAAGTAAGTGGCGGATCTTTGGGACAGGTAGCCCTTCGTGTAGCTTACGGATTCAAATTATAACACTGAAAAAGAAGTATTTATTGAAAGCTCCTGATTTTTTCAGGAGCTTTTTTATTTATTTAAAATTAAAATGCTATTTTAACCTCAAAACCGATCTGTTGTTGTAAATACGGACTTTTCTATGACTGAAATGGACCATACACTATCGGAATAACTGATTTGTCAAATAATCAAATATCAACTTATGAAAAATTATATCCCGGGATTGGTTTTGCTTACCATATTGTTTTCCTGTACTAATAATGATACTAAAACTACCGGATCAACAGACAGTTCAACAAATACCATCAAAAAAGATAGTGTTTATAGTTTGGCAACAGTTGAACTGGCCAGTCCTGTCGAACAGAATATTTATAATGGCTATATTGCTTTGAAAAATTCTTTGGTAGCTACAAAATATGAGGATTCGAAAAAACTGGCCGCTGCTTTGGCTATAAGTCTTAAAGCAAGAGAAGGTTGCGAAAATACTGCTGTAACTGCTGAGAGGATAGCATCTGCTAAGGATATTATTGCTCAGAGAAAAGAGTTTACAGCAGTAAGTTCTGATCTGATTGCTTTGTTTAAGCACGCAGGAATAAAAAAAGGATCTATTTATGTGCAACATTGCCCGATGGCAAATAATGGAAATGGAGGGGACTGGCTCGCTTCAGAAAGCAAAATACAAAATCCATACTATGGAGATGAAATGATGGAGTGCGGAGCCGTAGTGGAAGAAATAAAGACCACTAAAGAATTGTAATCTTACCTGATTCTGACCCACATTTAATAATTATTTAACAGCTTTGTTATAGTAGTTAGGGAATCAGATCAAAAATGATTACTTAGTTTTGTTATTATAAATTTAAGAATATATATGTCAGATATCGCAGAAATTAAGATTGGCGGGAAGGTTTACGAATTCCCCGTTATAACAGGTACCGAAGGGGAGAAGGCTATAGATATTTCTAAGCTGAGAGATTTAACCGGACACGTTACTTTAGATTTTGGATATAAAAATACAGGATCTACTAAAAGTGCGATTACTTTTCTGGACGGTGAAAAAGGAATTTTAAAATATCGCGGATATCAGATAGAAGAATTAGCAGAAAAATCAACGTTTCTTGAAGTAGCTTATTTATTGATTTATGGTAATCTTCCTAATCAAACTGAATTGGACGGATTTCAGTCACAGATCAGCAAGCATACACTGATTCATGAGGATATGAAGAAGTTTCTGGATGGTTACCCTTCCAAGTCACATCCGATGGCGCAATTGGCTTCTTTGGTATGTTCATTGTCAACTTTCTATCCTGAATCATTAAATGCAAATGGTTCACCGGAGACAATGGATTTGACAATGATAAAGTTACTGGCTAAATTCCCGACTATTGTTTCTTTCATTTATAAAAAATCTTTAGGTCATCCGCTGATCTATCCTAAGAACAAATATGATTACGTCAGTAATTTCTTAAATATGATATTTGGCCAGCGTACAGAGGAAATTGACATAGATCCTGTTGTTGTGAGCGCCATGAATACATTATTGATTCTGCATGCAGATCATGAACAAAATTGTTCTGCATCTACTGTTCGAATGGTTGGTTCATCTGATTGTAATCTTTATGCTTCTGTTTCTGCAGGTATTGCTGCATTATGGGGGCCATTGCATGGGGGTGCTAATCAAGCTGTTATAGAGATGCTGGAGCGTATTAAGGAAGATGGCGGAGATACAGAAAAATGGATAAATAAAGCAAAAGATAAAAACGATCCTTTCCGTATGATGGGCTTTGGCCACAGGGTTTACAAGAACTTTGACCCAAGAGCAAAGATTATTAAAAAGGCTTGTGATGATATTCTGGAGAAACTTGGTATTGACGATCCTGTTCTGGAGATTGCTAAAAAACTAGAGGAGGCTGCGTTGAGTGATCCGTATTTTGTTGAACGCAAATTGTATCCGAATGTGGACTTTTATTCAGGCATCATTTATCGCGCATTAGGTTTTCCTACAGATATGTTTACTGTCTTGTTCGCACTTGGCCGTTTGCCTGGATGGATTGCGCAATGGAAAGAAATGCATGAAAATAAAGAACCTATAGGGCGTCCGCGTCAGATTTATGTAGGTCATATCAACAGGGATTTCACCGATATTGGGAGCCGGTAAAAAACTGGTTAGTAAACAAAAAAGTTCCGCTCAATACTAATTGAACGGAACTTTTTTGTTTACTGACTTTGTTCCTCTTATTGATTAATTTCATTGATGGCTTTTTCTTCATCTGGGTTGTGTTTGTGTTTAAACAGAACGGCAAATGCTATAGTTACAATCAACGCATAAATAGTAAAGGACAGCCAGATGTTATGCCAGTTTTTTACATCCAGTGCTCTGCTCAGATCACCGTTGTCCATTATGCTGATACCTTTATTCTTTAAGAAAAACAGCAAGTGTTGGTTGTCGGTTTCTGTATTGACAGATGCAGCCAGGGACTGGATATTGCTGTAATATTTTGTGAAGTATTTGTCGATCATCCACCCGGATAACAGGCTTCCGAATACTGCTCCAAATCCATTCGTCATCATCATAAACATACCTTGTGCTGAAGATCGGTTTTTCGGGGTAGTAGAGGTTTCAACGAAAAGTGATCCGGAAATATTAAAGAAGTCAAATGCCATTCCATATACAATACAAGATAGGACGATCATCCATAAATTACCTGCTGGATTTCCGTAAGCGAAAAAACCAAAACGAAGCACCCATGCAAGCATAGCGATTACGATAACTTTTTTAATGCCAAAATATCTTAGAAACAAAGGGATTGCTAAAATAAACAAGGTTTCTGAAACCTGGGAAATAGACATAATTATAGTAGAATATCGGATTACAAATGAATCTGCATACTGAGGAAATAATTTGAATTCATCCAGGAACACATCTCCATAGGCGTTTGTCAGTTGAAGAGCTCCCCCCAGAAACATGGAGAAAATGAAAAATAAAGCCATCTTATAATTGGCAAATAGCTTAAATGCTTCTAATCCAAATGTCTGTATAAATGAATTCTTTTCTGAAATCGTTTTTTGTGGTTTGCAGCTTGGAAGCGTTAAAGCATACAATCCGAGTGCAACTGAAGCAATACCTGCAATATAAAACTGATAGGCTGTTGCCTTATTGCCGGTCAGATTTGTTGTCCACATAGCGATAATAAAACCGACTGTACCCCATACCCGGATTGGCGGGAAATTTTTTATTACATTTAGGTTTCCAAACTTCAATGTGGTATAAGATATTGAATTACTCAGGGAAATTGTAGGCATGTAGAACGACATTGCCAGGAGCATCACCCAGAAGAAAGTAGTTGGATTATTTACCTGAGGAAGATAAAACAAAACGCAAGCATACAAAATATGAAGTATGCTGTACAAGACTTCAGCATTTACCCATTTATCAGCTATAATACCAGTAAGTGTAGGCATAATAAGTGATGCAAAGCCCATTGTTGCAAAAATTGCCCCGAATTGTGTTCCATCCCATTGTTTAGTTCCGAACCAATAATTGGCAATGGTCAGCAGCCAGGCTCCCCAGACGAAGAATTGTAGGAAGCTCATGACGGTTAAGCGAAACTTAACATTCATAATAATAGTTTAGTTAGAGAATAATCGTCAATATATAACTATTTGAACTTTGTTATGCTGAATTTCTCTTATTTATTTCGTCACGAATCCTGGCCGCTTTTTCGTAGGCTTCTTCGGTAATTGCTTCCTGAAGCTTTTGGTTAAGTTCTTCTATACTCAGCGATTTATATGCGGAGCCGGGTATGGAAGTTGAAATGTCTTCTGAACCTTGTTCTTTCGGGATATTGTCCATATTCTCAAGGAAAAGAAAATCGTTGCCCTCAATAACAATCCCGGCTGAGGACAAGATAAACTCATAAGTATAAATCGTCGCGTTAAATCTGACAGCAAGTGCTATGGCATCTGAAGTGCGCGCATCTATTTCCTGGGTAGTTTGTCCGTCTGTACAGATCAGTTTGGCAAAGAATACACCTTCAACAAGGTTATAGATTAGTATCTCCTGAATCTGAATGTTGTAGCTCTGGGCAAATGTTTTGAATAGATCATGCGTCAGTGGCCTGCTTGGTGTCATTTTTTCAATTTCAATGGCAATAGCCTGGGCTTCAAATGCACCTATGATGATGGGCAATCTTCTTCTTCCATTTACTTCACCAAGTACCAGCGCATATGCACCGGATTGGGTCTGGCTGTAAGATAAACCAACAATATCGAGTTTTACTTTTTTCATATAAAAATATAACCAGCAACTGCAATTATGCTGCCACTGGTTATTTAATTAGCCTTTATGTGCTTTAATAGCTTCAATTAATTTAGGGACAACCTCAAACGCATCACCAACAATTCCATAGTCAGCAACTTTGAAGAATGGCGCTTCAGGGTCTTTATTGATCACGACGATCACTTTAGATGAACTTACACCTGCAAGATGCTGAATTGCACCAGAGATGCCTATAGCAATATACAGATTAGGGCTTATGGCTATTCCGGTCTGACCAACGTGTTCTGAATGAGGTCTCCAGTCTGCATCTGAAACTGGTTTTGAACAGGCTGTAGCAGCACCAAGCAGTTCTGCAAGTTCTTCAATCATTCCCCAGTTTTCTGGACCTTTTAATCCGCGGCCCCCAGATACAACTATTTCAGCGTCAGGTAAAGATACTTTGTCCGTAGCTCTTACTATATCTTTTATGATTGCACCAAGGTCAGCAGAGTTAACTTCAGGACTAAATGCTTCTATTACGGTATCAGTAACGCCTGATTCTTTAGTTCCAAAGGAATTTGGGCTCAGTGCAATGATTTTGTTGGCCGAGGTGATCTCTACTGTTGCGAAAGCCTTACCAGAAAATGCGTTCTTTTTAACAGAGAAACTTCCCCCATCAATTTGAGGGAGCTCTGTTGCACCGTCTACCAGACCCGCCTTCAACTTAACTGCTATACGCGGAGCTAGCCCTTTACCAGAAAAAGAGTTGGAGAGTACTATAATATTTGCGCTTTCTTTACCTGCAGCTTCCGCAATCACAGAAGCATAAGCCTGGTTTATAAAACTTTTTAACTGATCATTGGAAACGTTTAATACTTTACTTGCCCCATAGAGCCCCAACGCTTTAAGTTCACTTTCTGCTACATTGCCAATAGATATGGCTGTTAAATTGCTGTTTTGCTGATCTGCGATGGCTTTTGCATAAGATACCGTCTCAAATACAGACTTCTTAAACTTACCATCTACTTGTTCTACATATACTAAAACTGACATAGGATTTTTTTAAGTTTTTTAATTAAATAATGAACGGAATCCTGCTTAAAGCACTTTTGCTTCCTGATGCAATAACTCAACTAATCTGGCTGCTTCTTCAGCCGGAATTAATTTTACTGCTCCTCTTGGCAGGGGAGTCTCAAATTGCTGAACCTTGGTCAACTGCTCAATATCGCCGGGTTCTAAAGTCACCAGAGGTTTGGTTCTGGCACTCATGATTCCACGCATATTCGGGATCTTTGGTTCGGCGGTTCCTTCTGAACAACTTGCAATGAACTTGCCTGAAACAGATATTACTTCTTTACCACCTTCGATCTCACGCTCTATAATAGCAGTAGTGCCATCATAATCTAATTTCTTTATTATAGAAACAGATGGAATACCCAGGAATTCTCCTACCATAGCTGCAACCTGCGCACCATTATAATCTATAGATTCACGACCACAAAGGATCATATCAAAATCGTTTTTTTTTGCGTACTCTGAGATCTGATAAGCTGTAAAATAGGCATCTCTTGGTGCTGCATTAATTCTTACTGCGTCATCTGCACCAATTGCGAGTGCTTTTCTTATAGTGGGCTCTGTGTGGCTTTCACCGACATTAATTACAGTTACCGTTCCTTTTCCGCCTTCACAAAGCTCAATAGCCTTTGAAAGCGCTATTTCGTCATACGGATTAACAATAAATTGTACTCCTGCAGTATTGAATTGTGTATTATCGCTGTTAAAAGTTATTTTTGTTGTTGTGTCGGGCACATTACTGATACAAACTAATATTTTCATACGTATAAATTTGTTTTGAAGGTAATAAAGCGTTTACAGCTAAAATTGTCTTTTTGCAAATCTAATTAAAAAAGCAGGGATAAAAAATGCAAAGTACCCGATTGGTCAAGTTATTAGAGTTTTTAGAGAGCGACCCAAATGATCCGTTTGTATTGTATGCACTGGCTACGGAATATAATAATGCAGGTGATACAGAAAAAGCGTTCGCATACTACCATAAACTGGTTTTAGAACATCCCGATTATGTAGGTACCTATTACCATCTTGGTAAATTACTTGAAAAAAATAATGACATTGAGCAGGCATTAACCATTTATCAACAAGGTATGGCTGCAGCCAGAGGTAAACGTGACATGCACGCATTTTCAGAACTGCAGGGTGCCTATAATTCTGCTGCAGGATTGGATTATGAAGACGATTAATCTTTGAAGGATTGGACAGGAAAAGACAACTTTTGTTCATTCGTGATGTAATACTCTTTACATTCACAGCTTTTGGAGGAGCGCAGGCACATCTCTCTTTGTTGTTAAAATATTTTGTGAAGAAAACAAAATACGTTACTGAAGAAGAATTGCTTGAACTCAATGCTTTGGCACAGATTCTTCCAGGTCCAGCTTCTACACAGACACTTGTAGGTATAGCCTATAAGGTAGGGGGGCTGCGCTTGTCGATCATTACATTTATTCTTTGGATATTACCATCTGCTGCTGCCATGACGTTCGCAGCGATCAGTTATGCTCAACTTGACCACAAGGAGAAATTTGTTGAAGTATTTGAGTACATCAAACCAATCGCATTGGGTATTGTGGCTTACGGGGCATATAATTTGTCTAGAAGGGTATTAGTTTCACAGGTTGCTGTTTTCCTGGCTATTGCCGCAGTAATTTGTACACTGGTGCTCCGTAATGCTTACGTATTCCCTATTGCAATCCTGATTGGTGGAATGATTTCTTCAGCTCTTGATACCCCTAAAGAGGAAACTGAAATCAGAGTGAAATTGTTTTCAGATATCAACCGTAAGAAATTAATTTATTTTTTTGGTGTTTTGCTCTTTTTAGCACTTCTTGGAGCTATTATCAACAAGACTTCACCATTTAGTTTGCCCATAAGGCTGTTTGAGAACTTTTACAGGAATGGTATTTTTATATTCGGTGGTGGCCAGGTCCTTGTACCACTGATGTTTACAGAATTCGTTCAAATGAAGCATTACCTTCATGCTTCCGGTTTTCTTTCAGGTTTTGCATTACAACAAGTGCTGCCGGGACCGACTTTTTCATTCACGAGTTATATTGGTGCACTGAGTATGAAGAATTTTGGTTACGGATTAACTGGGCAAATTCTGGGAGGTACAGTTGCTGTGTTAGGAATTAATCTTCCAGGATTGATTTTGGTGTTGTTTATTGTACCTTTCTGGGAAGATCTAAAGAAAATTACACGAATCAAAAACTCTCTTGCCGGTATAAATGCGGTAAGTGTTGGTTTTATTATTGCAGCTTTTATTCTTCTGGTAATACCAGTTGGTCTGAATTTTATGGCGATCATTATATTGATCGTTACTTTTTTAATTCTGAACTTCACACGAATAAGTCCTCCTCTTATCGTTCTTGCAGGTATCTTATTGGGTTATTTCCTTTAGGGCCAAACTATTAAGTGTTTTAGAACGGTGCATCTTCGTCTTGCATGTCATCCATACGTGAAGGTTTGATAATAACATTTCCCGCAGGTCTGTCAAAACTCTGGGAAGGGGCCATTCCCGAACTAGGGCTATCCATAGAAAATGAAGTGGGTGCAGAAAAACTCTCTTCCAGGTCGGTGAATTTTACGTATTTGCCAATGAAACGAAGCGGTACAATGCCTGTTTCACCATTCCTGTGCTTCGCTATGATTACCTCACCTACACCAGCCTGTGATCGCCCCTGTTCATCCTCTGTAATTCCATAGTATTCAGGTCTGTAGAGGAACAATACCATATCTGCATCCTGTTCAATGGAACCTGATTCCCTCAAATCCGAAAGCATCGGCCGCTTACCGTTTGCTCCTGGTCTGCTTTCCACGGCACGGCTCAACTGAGATAGTGCCAGCACAGGTACATTTAGTTCTTTAGCTACAGATTTCAGTGCCCTCGATATACTACCAATCTCCTGTTCTCTGTTTCCTCCTCCACTTTGGCCTTCTCCTTTGCCATGCATCAGCTGCAAATAATCGATGATGATCAATTGCAGATCATATTGAGATTTTAACCTTCTGCATTTGGCTCTGAACTCAAATATATTCAGTGCCGGTGTATCATCAATGAGCAACGGTGCTTCTGTAAGTGTGCCGATCTTACTGTGTAGCTGCTGCCATTCCCACTCAGCCAGATTTCCCTTTCTTATCTTTTCCTGTTCAATCTCTGTCTCCCCTGAAATTAAACGATTTACCAATTGAACAGACGACATCTCTAATGAAAATACAACCACCGGTCTTTTAAAATCAACAGCGGCGTTTCTGGCGCAGGTCAGTACAAAAGCAGTTTTACCCATAGCTGGACGTGCTGCAATGATCACAAGATCTGAAGGCTGCCAGCCACCCGTAATTCGGTCAAGATCGGTAAATCCTGAAGGAACACCGGTAAGTCCGTCACTCTTAGTCCTCAGTTCTTCCAGGGTTGCCAGTGACTGCTTAATGATCTCATCCATTTTCTGTGTGTCACGTCTCAGGTTGTTTTGAGCAATATCAAACAAGTTCTTCTCTGCATGATCCAGTAGGTCAAATATATCTGTAGTGTCTTCGTAGGCGTTCTGAATGATCTCTGAAGAGATTCTGATTAGCTCTCTCTGAATGTATTTTTGTGAAATGATACGCGCATGATATTCGATATTGGCTGCAGAGGCAACCCTGTTCGTCAGATTAGTAATGTAATAAGCACCGCCGACCATCTCCAGTAATCCTAATGTTCTTAATTCAGAGGTTACTGTCAGAATATCTACAGGTTTGGATTTTTGAAAAAGTCCCTGAATAGCTTCAAAGATCTTCTTATGAGCCTCGTGATAAAATACTTCAGGTTTTAAAATGTCAATTACGGTGGACAATGCATCTTTTTCAAGCATCAGCGCACCTAATACGGCTTCTTCAAGATCAATAGCCTGCGGTGGAATTTTACCCATCGTACTCATAGAATTTGTAATTCTGTTCTTCCGTGCAGTATAGCTTGCCCTGTCTTGTCCCTGATTTCCGTTATCGATACTCATGGAACAAAAATAGACAAAAAATGAGTCTCGGGTGGATTTGTTTATACACATTCCCACAGCCTGAATATTTGAATGACGTTGTAATTTTAATCAATTTTATAAATTTCCTAACAGAATGATGTGGATAAGAACAATCCTCAGGTGACTGAAAATTGATTTCTGGTAATCCCGATATTTCGGTTATTTTTGCAGTCAAATTAAAAGAGATGGAAAATGCCAGAAGGTCTGCCAGACCTAAAGAAAATAATGAGTTTGTGTTTGGTATAAGAGCTGTAATAGAGGCTATTAAGGCGGGTAGAGATGTGGAAAGCATATATGTGCAGCGTGGTCTTACCGGATCCATTATTATTGAACTTAAGGCATTGCTTAAAGATACAGATATTCCGGTGCATAATGTTCCTGTAGAAAAATTGAACAGGATGACGCAAAAGAACCACCAGGGGGTAATTGCTGTAATATCTGCGATTACATTTCAAAAAATTGAAGACATCATTCCTGCAATATATGAAAAAGGTGAAACTCCGCTTGTTTTGATCCTGGATGGAGTAACCGACGTAAGAAACATGGGGGCAATAGCCAGGACAGCGGCCTGTACTGGTGTTCATGCCATTATCGTTCCGGCGAAGAACTCTGCGCAAATCAATGCTGATGCGATTAAAACTTCTGCAGGTGCATTGTTTACCATTCCGGTATGCAGGCATCAGAATTTGCATAAGACAGCACTCTTTCTTCAGGAGTGCGGATTACAGATTGTTGCCTGCACTGAAAAGACAAGTGATCTGATCTATGCACCAGATTTTACAATGCCAACTGCTATAGTAATGGGCGCTGAAGACGAGGGTATTTCTAATGAAATTATGCGCATGGCCAATCACCTCGCCAAGATACCAATGGTTGGCGAAATCAATTCACTCAACGTTTCTGTCTCTGCTGGTGTCATTTTGTATGAAGCAATCAGGCAACGTCAATGATCGAATAGATAACCACTATAGGCCAATCCTTTGGCGACACTAATGAAATTATCCCCGGAATGAATCTTTGTTCCGGGAAATTTAGCTTCAAATAGTTTTTTCACAGCCGAGACCATGGATGTGCCTCCGGTCATGAATAAACTATCTATTTCTGTTGAATTAATGTGGTGCTTCGCTAAAAATGAATCTAAATACCGGTCAATTTTATTAATGTCCCTCTCTATGATCTTGTTGTAATCTTCAATAGATATCTGCTCTTCAATTTTTATATCCATTTTCTCATAACTGAACTGGCTTAATAATTGGCCGGACAATTCGATTTTTGTTCTTTCTATAGATTGAAAGACCGAGTAACCCAGGTTATTGTCGGTAAGCGTCAATAAGTTCTTAAATACAGGATCTTGCCTGGAATAATGGTAATAGGTTTGCAGATCATTTTTGATTTTCTGTCCGTTGAAAAAATTCATTTGTTCCCAGGAGCATATATTGGTGAACAAGGATACCGGGACTTTTAACAATTTCCCGGGAGAGGCCTCATACATGGTGTTTTTCCCAAAATATGGTGTGCCCTTTTCCCACATAAAAGCAGAATCAAAGCTATCCCCTCCAATATAGATGCCACCTGTGGCAATGATGTCCTTTTCCCTGTCCTTTTTCCCGATCTGTGAAGGGTTCAGGGTTAAATAAGTAAAGTCTGTAGTACCTCCGCCTAAGTCGGCAACCAATACATTCTCTTGCTCTGTAATCGTTTTTTCATAAGCAAATGCCGCTCCAATAGGTTCAAACTGAAATCTTACATCCAGGAAACCAGCTTGCTCTGCCGCTTTGCTTAATCTTTTCTGAGCGAGGGAATCCATAGAGGCATTGTCATCATCAAAAAAAACTGGTCTGCCAATCACTGCTTTTGTACAATCATGACCTATGATCTGATCAGCCCTGGCTTTGAGCGTTTTTAAGATCAGGGCAACAAGGTCCGATGCATTGAATCTTTTATTATGAATTCTTGTTTCAATAAAACTGCTTCTTGGTAAAATGCGTTTTACTGATTTCATAAATCGTCCTCTCATTCCATCATTCAGGTATTCCGAAATGGCACTTTCACCAACCACATAATTCAGTTCATCCGAAGAGTGCTGATCAATTGGAAAATAGAGTAGTGAGGGAAGAATAATCGTATCTACAATTTTGTTTGTCTCTTCATTAAAAATGGACAGGGCAGAATTCGTTGTGCCAAAATCGATTCCGTATAAAAATTTACTCATGAACGGGCAAGGTGCTGTTGGGATATAAAAATAAATCCGGGTCAGATTATATTACCTGGCCCGGATACTTAGACTTAAAAATACTTATATATACTTCGTTCCGAACTTTGACTTTACATCGGCCACAATTTGTTTGATACTCTGCTCTTCAGAACGGGGACAGATCAGCAGGGTGTTATTTGATTCAACTACAATGTAATTGTGAAGGTCCTGAAGGATAACCAATTTGTCCTTCGGTACATTAACCATACAATTTGATGAATTAAACATCATGACTTTCTCTGTAGGTATTACTGCATTACCTACATAGTCATGTTCAGCAATATCATATATAGACGCCCATGTCCCAAGGTCAGACCAGCCGAAATCTGCCGGAAGTACATATACATTATCTGCTTTTTCCATAATACCGAAATCAATAGAGATATTTGTACATTGCTGATAAGCATTACCTATAAACTCAATTTCCTGGGTTGTATTAAATACAGAATTACCCTGCTGAAATATTTCGTGCATATCAGGAAGATGTTTCAAGAATGCTTTGTTGATTGATTTTGCAGACCAGATAAAGATGCCGGCGTTCCAAAGAAAATCACCACTCTGCAGGAATGACTTTGCCAGGTCGAGGTTAGGTTTTTCAGTAAAGGTCTTTACTTTATGAAATTGGTTGTCGGTTTTAAGGCTGCTGTCTACATACTGAATGTATCCGTATCCGGTGTCGGGCCTGCTGGGTTTTATTCCAAGGGTAATCAGGACATCGTTTAGAGCAGCTGCCTGCAATGATTGTTCAATAGCTTCAACAAAAGCTTCCTGATCGGTAATCGTATGATCAGAAGGGGCAACTACAATGGTTGCATCAGGATTAAGCTGGGCAATTTTCATTGATCCATAAGAAATGCAGGGCGCTGTATTTCTCATGATAGGTTCTGCAAGAATCTGATTGTCGCTTATTTCAGGTATTTGTTCTTTGATGATACCCGTGTAGATTTCATTCGTTACGATGAAGATATTTTCAGGAGGACAAACCCTTAGAAAACGCTCATAAGTACTTTGTATTAAGGTTTTTCCTACCCCGAAAAAATCGATGAATTGTTTAGGGAATTCAGTTCTGCTCACCGGCCAAAATCTACTGCCAACTCCTCCGGCCATGATCAGGGCGTAATTATTCTTATTCATATATGATGCTCGTATCGTTATATTATTCCTTCCTGAAGAAGGTCATGTAAATGTATCATTCCGAAATAGCCACCATTATCAGTGACCAGTAATTGTGTAATATTATTTGCTTTTATAATTTCAAGTGCGTTTACCGCAAGTATATCCCGTTCTACCGTCTTAGGGTTTTTGCTCATCAGGTCGCTTGCTTTAATATCTGCTAAATTAGAATATTTTTCAAGCATTCTTCTAATATCCCCGTCAGTTATTATACCCAATATAACATCGCCTTCATTAACAACAACTGCACCCAAACGGTTTTGACTAATTTCTATAATTACATCCTTTACTGATGCAGATGCTGTTATACTGGGTTTATCGTTTTTAGCAGCGATATCTCCTGCTTTTAGATAAAGCCTTTTGCCCAAAGCACCTCCAGGGTGATACTTAGCAAAATCATCTTCATTAAAATCGCGAACATGCAGCAGGCATAGTGCCAATGCGTCTCCCATGGCCAATTGTGCTGTGGTACTGGTAGTTGGAGCCAGGTTATGCGGACAGGCTTCTTTTTCAACAAAAGTATTAAGTATATAATCTGCCCGCATTCCGAGATCAGAGTTTGACTCTCCAACCATACCAATCATTACATTTCCTGCTTGCTTAAGTAATGGGGTTAGTATTTTTATTTCAGGTGTATTGCCACTTTTTGAAATACACATCACAATGTCATTCTTTTGGATCATTCCGAGATCTCCGTGTACAGCATCTGCTGCATGCATAAAAACAGAGGGAGTACCTGTGCTGTTAAAAGTAGCAACGATCTTTTGTGCGATGATTGCACTTTTTCCTATGCCGGTCACAATCATTCGACCTTCACTTGCGGCAATCAGTTCGACAATTTTTACAAAATCATCATTTACATTTTTAACCAGACCCAAAATAGCCTGAGCTTCCAGCTGTAAAGTGTTAATAGCGTTGTCTATAATTGATTTTTTACTTTTCAAACAGAATTATTTAGTATATTGATGCTTTGTATTTGTGCAAAATTATGTTATTTTGAAGTAAAAATAGCACTGAATATTTTATACACGAAATGGATGTGAAAAAGTCGTTGTTTGACAACTTACAAACCTTTTTTGGTTTTGACAATTTTAAAGGTGACCAGGAGTCAATTATCACAAATATTCTTGAAAAGAAGAATGCGTTTGTCATAATGCCTACAGGCGGGGGAAAATCCATTTGCTATCAATTACCTGCTTTAATGGAAGGAGGAACAGCAATTGTTATTTCTCCTTTGATTGCTCTGATGAAAAACCAGGTTGATCAGCTAAGAGCTTTCGGTGGTAGTGATAGCATTGCTCATTTTTTAAATTCTTCGCTCAATAAAACCGAAATTACCCAGGTAAAAACTGATCTGTTGAGCGGACAGACCAAATTATTATATGTAGCACCAGAGTCTCTCTCCAAACAAGATAATATTGATTTTCTAAAACTCATAAAGATCTCTTTTGTAGCCGTTGATGAGGCGCATTGTATCTCAGAATGGGGACACGATTTCAGGCCGGAATACAGGAAAATAAGACAGGTGATTCAAGGGCTCGGTGAAGACATTCCAATTATAGCACTGACCGCTACAGCTACACCAAAAGTGCAGCAGGACATCATTAAAAACCTTCAGATGTCTGACGCTACCTTGTTTAAATCTTCATTTAACAGGCCAAATCTCTTTTATGAGATTCGGCCTAAAAGAGATGTAATTAAAGAGATCATTAGATATATCAAGTATAATACAGGTAAATCAGGGATTATTTATTGTCTCAGCCGTAAAAAAGTAGAAGAAGTAGCCGAAAGCCTGAATCTCAATGGTATTAAGGCTTTACCTTATCATGCTGGTCTTGAACCTAAAGTCCGGGCCGACACACAAGATAAATTTCTGATGGAAGATGTGGAAGTGATAGTAGCTACCATTGCTTTCGGCATGGGTATAGATAAGCCTGATGTGCGTTTTGTGATTCATCATGACATTCCAAAGAGTATGGAGGGTTATTATCAGGAAACCGGCCGGGCCGGCAGAGATGGGGGTGAAGGGGTATGTATAGCATTTTACACTCAGAAGGATGTAGATAAACTTGCTAAGTTCATGAAAGATAAACCAGTTTCTGAACGTGAGATTGGTACCCAGATTCTTAAGGAAGTGATTGATTATGCCGAATCAGGTGTATGCAGAAGGAAGCAGATTCTTCATTATTTTGGTGAAAATTTTAATGAAACAGGCTGTAACTGCATGTGTGATAATTGCAAAAAGCCTAAGAAAGTATTTGATGCAGAAGAGTCACTGCTGATCTTGCTTAAACTGATTGAAAAGATCGGTGAGAAATTTGATGATGCTCATATTCTTAACGTGATACTCGGTTTGGAGACTGCGCAGACTATTGCCTATGAGCACAGCAAGATTCCGGAGTTTGGTTTGGGGGTAGTTGAAGGAGAAAACCACTGGAAATCTCTGGTCAGACAGGCCGTGCTTAATAATTTTCTTTCAAAAGATATAGATAATTATGGATTATTGGGGTTAACCAATGGAGGGAAGAGCTTTATTGAGAATCCTTACAGTCTGAAATTTGTATTAAATGAACCTATAGAGAGTGCTGCTGATGATGATGAGGATGACGTGAAACATGGTTCCGGTACATTAGATACGCAGTTATTGCAATTGCTCAAAGATTTGAGAAAGAAAATAGCAAAACAGAAAAATGTTCCGCCTTTTGTTGTTTTTCAGGATCCTTCTCTTGAGGAAATGTGTACACATTATCCTATTGCTATGGATGAACTCAAGCAAATCTCAGGTGTAGGCAATGGTAAGGCAGTTAAATTTGGCGGACCTTTCCTTGAACTCATTAAGAAATATGTTGAAGACAATGACATTGAGCGACCTATAGATCTGATTATTAAAACCCAGGCAAACAAATCACAGTTAAAAGTTTCTATTATTCAGAATATTGACAGAAAGATTGGTCTTGAAGATATAGCCAGATCCAAGGGGATTACCTATGACGATATTCTGAAGGAAGTAGAAGCTATTGTAAACTCGGGCACAAAATTAAATCTCGGCTACTTTGTAGATGAAGTGATAGATGAAGATCGTCAGGACGAAGTATTCGATTATTTCCAGTCCGCTGAGAATGATTCTATTGATGAAGCACTTAAAGAGTTGGGAGAGTCTGATTATTCCCGCGAGGAGATTCAGTTAATGCGAATTAAATTTATGTCAGAGCTGGGCAACTAAGCTCACAATACAATTATAAAAACACATAATGATCAATTTTCCATTAGATAATTTAAAAAACCAGGAATCAGGAAATTTCTTTTTGATGGCAGGGCCATGTGCTATTGAAGGTGAAGAGATCGCCCTCCGGATAGCAGAAAAAATTGTAACTATTACTGATAAACTGAATATACCTTATATTTTTAAAGGGTCCTATCGTAAGGCAAACCGTTCAAAAGGCAGTTCTTTTACTGGAATCGGGGACGAAAAAGCCTTAAAGATTCTTGAGAAAGTAAGCAGGACTTTCGGTGTACCTACTGTTACAGATATCCATGAAAGTGGAGAGGCCGCTATGGCTGCCGCTTATGTCGATGTATTGCAAATTCCTGCGTTTTTATGTCGTCAGACAGATCTGCTCATTGCTGCGGCAATCACAGGTAAAGTAGTCAATGTTAAGAAAGGACAGTTTCTTTCCGCCGGTTCCATGAAGTTCGCCGTTGAAAAGATTATTGAAGCCGGTAATAATAGGGTAATACTGACAGACAGGGGGAATACCTTTGGTTATCAGGATCTCATCGTAGATTACCGTGGTCTGCCTGAAATGCAGGGATTCGGTGTTCCTGTAGTGATGGATTGCACGCACTCTTTACAGCAACCAAATCAAAGCAGTGGAGTTACCGGTGGAAAACCAGAGCTCATCAGTACTATTGCCAAAGCAGCAATAGCAGTTGGTGCGGACGGTCTGTTTATTGAAACACACCCTGATCCTGCTAATGCAAAATCTGACGGAGCCAATATGCTTCATCTTGATCTGCTCGAAGAATTGCTGATAAAACTGATCAGAATAAGACAAGCAGTTATCTAACCGCTTTTGTAAAGTTTAATGGAGTATATAGGTTACTAAATCAGATTAAATTCCGGTAATTGTAAACGAGGTTCTTCTGTTCAGCTTTCTTCCAGCTTCTGTATCATTAGAGGTCACTGGGATGGACTCCCCTAAACCTTTATAAGTAAGTCTTGAAGCAGGTATTTTTTGAATGATAAGATAATCATACACCGCCTTGGCCCTCATTAAGGATAACTTTTTGTTGTCTTCCTCATTACCCACATTGTCTGTATGTCCTTGTATTTCAATTCTTATTTTTGTGTTATTATTCAATAGACTGATAAGTGTATTCATTTCAGTTATAGACAGAGGTAAGATTTCATATGCATTTGTATTGAAAAAAATATTCTTTAATACTACATTGGTGCCTACTTTTAATTTGTTCAAAGCAATCTGCAAGATAAAAGGATTGTTAATATAGGTATCGTTGAGTTGATAGTTTTCAGAAAAGAACAGATATCCATTAGCACTCACATTAAAAGCATAGTTTCCGCCAATGGGCATTACAGCCAGAAACTCACCATTTTCTGAAGAAGTATAATCATCGTATTCTGTCTTTTTATTTTTCAGATTTATCACCTGCACACGGGCCTCCAGTAAATCTCCTGTTTCCTTGTCTTTCACAGTTCCTTTCACATAGGTAATGTGCATAGGTTTTTTGTCAGGAGGCATTTTAAATTTATAAATGTCCATGTCACCGTAGCCTCCTTTTAAATTGGAAGAAAACAGGGCCTCTGTACCATCGGGTGTAACAATCAGGCCAGTCTCCTCATTAAAAGTGTTTATAGGATAGCCCAGATTTTCGGGGATACTCCATTTTCCTGAATCACTCAGCCGGCTCAGAAAAATATCTTTATTGCCCATTCCCGGCCAGCCATCAGAAGAAAAATATAATGTCCTTCCATCAGCATGCAAGAATGGAGTATGCTCATCATACGGTGTATTAATATCTGGTCCGAGATTCTCCGGTTGACTCCAATAGCCATCAGTTTTTAATGTACTCTTCCAAATGTCATAACCACCCAACCCTCCCGGTCTGTTGCTCACAAAATATAAAGTGTTACCATCCGGGCTTATAGCCGGTTGTGATTCCCAGTAAGGAGTATTCAATGGAGCCCCAAGATTGAATGGCTCCCCCCAATTATTACCCTCTTTATGGCTCACAAAAATATCACATCTTCCTAACCCATCTGGCCTGTTGCAGCCAGTGAAAAATAAATACCTTCCATCTGCGGAAATAGACTGTGCACCCTCATTAAACTTTTCAGTATTGATTTTGTCACTTAACGGAACGGGAACTCCCCAGGAATCTTCACTTTTTGTAGAGATAAAAAAATCTTCATTGTCATTAATGTTTCTGCTGAAAATCATCTTTTCACCATCCGCTGTGATGGATGGAAAATAATCCCGGTAGACAGAGTTGATATTTATCCCCAAATTCACCGGTTCATATTTTTGAGGAGTTTTAATAGCAACAACAGCGAATTCACAATCTTTCAGGTATTTATTTGCTTTTCGGATAAAGTCAGCATCATTTCCCTTATAGATATCCAGAAATAATCTGATGCTGCTTAAAGCCTCATCGTAGGCTCCTGTGTTGATATCGACTTCTGCAAGCCCGTAATATATTCTGGGATCTGTTGTATTGCCGCCCAATGCTATAGCTTTTTTGTAGGCAGTTTTAGATGGCTCATAAGCCTTAATTCTTCTGTTGATATCTCCAAGCTGATGATAAGCAAACTGAAACGAAGGATCGGCCTCAACGGCCTCATCGAGTTCGGCAACAGCAAGTTTATACTGTTCAGTCTTCAGATGTTCCTGGGCCTTTTGAAAGCTGATTGAAGCTTTCTTTACTGTAGAAATCTGAGCGCAGACCGCGTTAATATTGCATACGGTAAAGTATAAGAAGAACAGAAATGACAATTTCTTCATGAACGCTGATATTAACGATTAGGTTAAATATAGCGAGAATATTAACTAGTTATGGAATATTCAAAAATTTATGCGTCTGAAGGGATATTTCCCATTTCGGATTCGACATGACGTAATCAATAATAAGAGGGGTAATTTCCTTTGATTTTGACCATTCAGGCTGTAGATAAAGCTTGCAGTTCTCAGAAACTGTTTCAGCATATTTCTCAGCCCATTCAAAATCACTTTTATTGAATACAATTACCTTTAATTCATGTGCAAATGGGGTAACATCCGGTCTTGGGGCCTTAAACTTTTTCGGAGAAAGACAAATCCAGTCCCATGTACCTGAAAGAGGATAGGCTCCTGAAGTTTCAATAAAGGTTTTGATTCCTTTTTTTTGCAGCTCAGCAGTAAGATAGTCCAGATTATAGATCAAAGGCTCTCCGCCAGTGATTACCACTGCTCTTCCAGGAAAACTGTCGGCCTTGATCACAATATCATCTGCAGCAGTCAGCGGATGCAATTCAGCATCCCAGCTTTCCTTTACATCACACCAATGACAACCTACATCACAGCCGCCAAGACGGATAAAATAAGCTGCTTTGCCTGTATTGAATCCTTCGCCCTGTATCGTATAAAACTCTTCCATTAAAGGAAGTAATGTGCCGTCTTCTGGTATTTGATGTGCCATAATAAGGGCGCAAAGTTAAATAAAATAATGTAAGCAAAGTCAAACCTCGTATATTGAACCAGTTTAATGACCAAGTAATGAAGAATACGGTTAATAATGATAAAATGGCATAAAATTGAGATGGTTCTTCCTGAAGATGAATTTGTGATGCAGTTGAATGTGGCTGGTAAAAAGCTTTGCCTGGTCAGGCATCAGGAGCAAATTTTTGCTGTACAGAATACTTGCCCGCATGCCGGTGGAATACTGAGTGGTGGATGGTGTAAAAATGGTCACCTGGTTTGTCCTATCCATCGATGGGAATACAACCTGCAGACTGGCAGGGGAGCCACTGGTCAGGGTGATTATATCGATACTTATCCCGTTCAAGTAAAACCTGACGGCATTTATATTGGTATAAAAGAAAGCCTTTGGAAAAAGCTCTGGAGCTGATAGCAGCAGAGCTTTTATATGGATTACTTATAGATTTCTCCTTTAGCAGAAGCAAGTGTATTTTTAAGCAGACCTACGATGGTCATCAGTCCAACCCCGCCCGGAACAGGAGTGATCCATGATGATGCAGGAGCTACATTTTCAAAATCAACATCTCCATATAGTTTGTATCCGGATTTCGTCGTTGTTGAAATTTCTCTGTTCATCCCCACATCAATCACAATAGCACCAGGTTTTACCATATCTGCAGTAATGTAGTTCTTTCTTCCAATAGCGGCTATCAGAATATCACCCTGTAAGCAAATTTCCTTCAAATTTGTGGTTTTGCTATGTGTTAACGAAACCGTACAGTTACCAGGATTGGCATTACGAGCCATTAATATACTCATAGGACTGCCGACAATATTGCTTCTTCCAACCACTACACAATGCTTACCAACAGTATCAATTCCATAAGACTCCAGCATCAGCATGATGCCATAAGGAGTTGCAGGAATAAAACAAGGCAGATTTCGCATCATTCTGCCAAGATTAATAGGATGGAAGCCATCTACATCTTTGCGGTGATCAATGGTTTCTGTCACTTTTTCAGGATCAATATGTTTGGGTAGAGGCAACTGTACGATCAGACCATCTACACCCTTATCCAGATTGATCTCTTCAATCTTAGCCAGTAATTCTGCTTCTGATACTGAAGTATCATACCTGATCAATGAAGATTGAAAACCAACCTTCTCGCAATTTTTCATTTTACTGGCCACGTAAGTTTCACTTCCGCCATCGTTGCCAACCAATATGGCTACTAAATGCGGTTTTCTGCCCGATGAAGCTAAAAACGAAGCAGCCTCTGCTGCAATGTCCTGTTTAATTTTTTCTGATACGAATTTTCCGTCGAGTAATTGCATTGGATTAAAGTATATTTTTGAGGCTAATCTAGTTTTAATACAGCCATAAAGGCCGTTTGTGGGATTTCTACGTTACCGACCTGGCGCATACGTTTCTTTCCCTGCTTCTGTTTTTCGAGCAGCTTGCGTTTACGGGAAATATCACCACCATAACATTTAGCAGTAACATCCTTACGCAGGGCACTAAGCGTTTCACGGGCAATTACTTTTGCACCGATCGAAGCTTGTATTTTGATTTCAAATTGCTGACGTGGAATCAATTCTCTCAGTTTTTCACAGATTTTCTTTCCAAAATCGTAAGCATTGCTGCGGTGAATCAAAGAAGATAAAGCATCAACAGGCTCTTCATTCAGCAACATATCCAATCTGACCAGATCCGATTTGCGGTAACCTACCTGATGATAATCAAAGGAGGCATAACCCTTGGAAATTGTTTTCAGCTTATCGTAAAAGTCAAAAACGATCTCTCCCATTGGCATTTCAAAAACAAGTTCTACCCGGTCAGCAGTCAGATACGACTGATTAACGATAATACCTCTTTTCTGAATACAAAGTGACATTACCGGTCCAACAAATTCGGCCTTCGTGATAATATTTGCTTTGATATACGGTTCTTCAACAGCGTCCAGTTTACTAGGATCCGGCAGATCTGAAGGGTTGTTTACAATAACTTCTTCACCCTTGGTGGTTCTGGCGATGTACGATACGTTTGGTACAGTAGTGATCACTGTCATGTCAAATTCACGCTCCAAACGTTCCTGAATAATTTCCATGTGCAGCATTCCTAAAAATCCGCAACGGAAACCAAAGCCAAGTGCTGCAGAACTTTCCGGTTCGAATACTATAGAAGCATCATTCAGTTGTAACTTGTGCATTGCTTCACGTAACTCCTCAAACTCATCAGTATCTACGGGATAAATCCCTGCGAAAACCATGGGTTTTACCTCTTCGAAACCCTGAATAGAATTTAACGATGGTCTGTCAACAGTAGTGATTGTATCACCAACTTTTACCTCACGTGCTTCTTTAATACCAGAAATGATGTAACCCACATCACCGGTCTTAACTACGGGGCGTGGAGACATATCCAGTTTCAATATACCTACCTCATCAGCCAGATATTGCTTGCCGGTATTGATGAACTTAACTTTATCACCCTTTTTAATTTCGCCGTTTACAACTTTATAATAAGCGATAATTCCCCTGAAAGGATTAAATACAGAATCGAAAATCAATGCCTGTAAAGGTGCCTCAGGGTCTCCAACTGGTGCAGGAACACGGTCTACGATCGCTTGGATGATATCCGGGATACCCAGGCCGGTCTTGCCTGAGGCAGGAATAATATCCTCACGCTTACAGCCGATTAAATCTATGATCTGATCTTTAACTTCCTCAGGCATAGCACCCGGAAGGTCCATTTTATTTAGAATTGGAATGATTTCCAGATCATGCTCCAAAGCCAGGTAAAGGTTGGAAATTGTTTGAGCTTGTATGCCCTGTGAAGCATCCACAATCAGCAGCGCACCTTCACATGCCGCGATAGAACGTGAAACCTCGTAAGAGAAATCCACATGTCCGGGGGTATCGATCAGGTTGAAATTGTATTCAATTTCACCAACCTTATAATTCATTTGTATGGCGTGACTTTTGATGGTGATCCCGCGCTCACGTTCCAGATCCATGTTGTCCAGCAATTGAGCCTGAGACTCACGCTGGGTGATTGTCTTGGTGTATTCTAATAAACGGTCAGCCAGCGTGCTTTTTCCGTGGTCAATATGTGCAATTATGCAGAAATTACGTATATGCTTCATCAGTGGCGCAAAGATAAGATTTTGAGCGGATTATTTTTCAGGAATTATTTAGTGCTGTTTGCCAGTTCAATGAGATTTTGAACCACATGACTATCCGTGAGATAATAGCTGAATTCATCAACTTCCGCACCCATGTTCAATCTTGAGTTTCTAAACTGCATCCCGCTACTAACTGCCGTTCTGGCTGAACCATGAAATTCCTTTGCTCCGGTATTTTGTATGATCTCTTCAATATTGTTAAGATTAATTCCTGCGCCAGGCATAATGCTAATCCTGCCGGCTGACTGGTTGATTAGTGCTGTTAACATAGGAATGCCCTTTAGAGCCGATGATTCGCCCCCTGAAGTTAGTATGCGCTCACAACCAAGTTCTATAATATCTTCGAGGGCTTCAAATAAATCTCTGCTCATATCAAAAGCCCTGTGAAAGGTAATACCCATTCCATCCGCTAATGCGATCAGTTCACTGCAGCGTTTTTTGTCTACCTGGCCATCTGCCTGCAAGACTCCTATCACAACGCCATCACAGTTCAGGGACCTGCACATTTTAATATCTTCCTTCATCAGCTCAAATTCAAGCTCAGAATACAGGAAATCCCCCCCGCGTGGTCTGATGATCGGATACACATGAATCTTAAGCAGTTTTTTAGCCATTGCGATTTGCGCATAGCTTGGTGTAGTGCCGCCTTCAGGCAGATTATCACAAAACTCAACGCGTACAGCTCCGCCCTCCTGTGCTGCGATAGCAGAGTGCAGGGAATTGGCACATACTTCCATATTGACCATAAAATTTCTCAATTGGTTTTTAAAGTCAAAATTATGAGGTGTAAAAGCTTTTGCCATCGATCAGCAGATCGTCCTTTGAAGAATTGCACACGGCATAGCTAAAACCTTTCTGTATGGCATAAGCGCCATATTCACCTTTTTTATTAAGTGCCAGGAAACCTACCTGGATTTTTTTTGCAGTCTCAGGTTTCTTTTTGATGATGCGCATGACAGCCTCTTTGCAGGCCGCCTCAGGAGAATAACCCTGACGCATCAGTTCTACTACTAAAAAACTACCCACATTGCGAATCACCTCTTCACCAACACCAGTAGAAGTCGCTCCGCCAATTTCGTTATCTACATACAATCCTGCTCCAATGATCGGGCTATCACCAACTCTTCCGTGCAGCTTATAAGCCATTCCACTGGTGGTACATGCGCCCGACAGATTGCCATTGGCATCAAGTGCCAGCATTCCTATAGTATCATGATTGTATTGATTTCCGGGTAGCCTTTTAGGGGCTGCTTTTTCATATTGCTTGTTCTCAATGTTCATAACCGGTTCATATTTTGCCGTCTTCAGCCATTCCTTCCAGGCCTTCTCACTTTCCGGGGTCAGCAAATTTACTTTCTCAAAGCCATTTTCAAGTGCAAACTGCAATGCCCCATCACCAACAAGCATTACATGTGGTGTCTTTTCCATTACCATTCTGGCTACAGATATTGGATGGACTATATGTTCCAGCGCTGCTACCGAGCCGCAATTTCCAAATTCATCCATAATACAGGCATCTAAGGTTACATGTCCGTCCCTGTCAGGATTCCCCCCATAACCAACAGTAGTTACTTTAGGGTCTGCTTCAGGTACATGTACCCCTTGCTCAACAGCATCCAGGGCCCTTCCACCAGTAGACAAAACCTTCCAGGCTGCCTTATTAGCCGGAATGCCAAAATCCCATGTCGATATCACTATAGGTTTCCCCTTTGCCATCAAGCCAGTATTACTACCCGTCATGCCCAGCGCATGGGTTTTATCTATAGCCATCAATGAAGCCGACAGCGCAGTAGCCTTTATAAATTTTCTTCTGTCAAACATGAGATTAAATAATTTTAAAATTATCCGCGTCCTTCAGAAAAGGGAAACTGCGGCGGGTTTTTACCAGTTCTTCGTAACTGATGCTGAAGGTATACAGATCTTCATCCTCAGGTTTATAGTAAACCGTTTTCCCCATAGGATCTATACATTGTGAATGTCCGCTATGGTAAACTTCCTTTCCGTCATGCCCTACGCGATTGGCTCCGATAACATAGCTTTGGTTTTCAATCGCTCTTGCAGGAATTAATGCATTCCAATGTGCGGAACGTTTGTCGGGCCAGCTTGCGATAAGCAGCAGAATATCGTACTCCTTATCCTGGTTGCGCAGCCATACCGGAAATCTGAGGTCATAGCAGATCGCCAGCCTGATTTTCCAGCCTTTTAATTCTACAATTACTTTATCCTGACCGGGCGCGTAATTCTTGTCCTCTTCACCCAGTCCAAACAGATGTCTTTTGTCGTAATGGTGATGTGTGCCGTCAGGCAGCATCCAGATCAGCCTGTTATAGTAGAGGCCGTTTTCCTGGATGATCAAACTTCCGGTCATTACACAATCATATTTCTGTGCCTGTACAGCCATCCACTGCATCGTTTTACCCTCCATATCTTCAGCAAGCGCTTCAGCATTCATACTAAAACCTGTATTAAACATTTCAGGAAGAATAATCAGGTCAGTTTTTTCCTTGATCCCCATGGAAAGCCTCAGGGCGAGGTTCTGGAGGTTCTTGTCTACATTTTCCCAAAACAAATATGCCTGGAAGATCGTAATCTTGAGATTGCTAATGTTCAGGTAATTTGGTTGCTCCATATATCAGTTTAAGGGATGTAACTTATAATTTCATTAACCTTTCAACGGCTTTTTCCAGAGTTTCTTGCTTTTTTGCAAAACAAAAACGCAAAATATGGTGATCCGTGTGTTTTGTATAAAAAGCTGAAACCGGTATGCTTGCTACACCATATTCCTTTACCAGCCTGGCAGCCATCTCTGTGTCCTTCTCATCATTCAAATGCGCATAGCTAACACATTGAAAATAGGAACCATTACAAGGTAATAATTTAAATTTAGTTTCACTAAGCAGTGATCTGAACAAATCTCTTTTTTGTTGAAAGAATGAAGATAAATCCATATATACAGAAGGATCTTTTAAGTAGCTGGCAATGCCCGCCTGCATTGGTGTGTTTACGCTAAATACATTAAACTGATGTACTTTTCTAAACTCTTTCATTAGTTTTTCCGGTGCCAGACAATAGCCTAGTTTCCATCCTGTGGTATGCAGCAGCTTACCAAAAGAGGCTGTAATGAAACTTCTTTCCTTAAGCTCGGGATATAAGGCTATGCTGTGATGCGTTTGTCCGTCAAAAATAATGTGCTCATAGACTTCATCACTTAAAATCAATATATCCGTATTTTTAGTCAGTTTGATCAGTGCCTGTATGTCTTTTTCAGACAAAATACATCCTGTAGGATTTTGCGGACTGTTCAGAATGATCATTTTAGTATTAGCAGAGAAAAGTTTTTTTACCATTTCCCAATCTATTTCATAGTTTGGCGGCGCCAGTTCATAAGGTTTCACCAATCCGCCCAATAGCTTAACCGCCGGTGCGTAGCTGTCATAAGCAGGTTCAAAAATGATTACTTCATCACCAGCACTAATGCAGGAACTCAATGCAGTAAAGATCGCCTGGGTACCCCCTGCAGTGATGGTTACTTCCTTTTCCGGATGATAAGCAGTACCATAGAGATTTTGTACCTTTTCGGCCACAAGTTCCCGCAATACCGGTAAACCCGGCATCGGAGCATATTGATTGAAGCCTTTTGTCATCGCCTGCGTCACCTCATTGATCAGTCTGGGATCGCATTCAAAATCAGGAAAACCCTGAGATAAATTTATAGCCTTATGCTCTTCTGCCAGTTTTGACATCACAGTAAAGATAGTAGTGCCTACACCGGGTAATTTGGATTGTATAGATATCATGTACAGGCGAAAATAGAAATAATATTTATCCTGTTATATCGGAATATTTTAATAATTTCAACCTGCTATGAGTTTCAAAACAAAAGAAAGCAGATTACTATTGGTTCTGGGCACTTTTTTCGTTGCCAATGCCATTCTCTCAGAATTTATTGGAGTTAAAATATTCACCGTAGAAGGCACACTTGGTATCGGGAAGTTTGATATCAATTTATTAGATGTTCCCAATCTTTCTTTTAATATGTCAGCAGGAGTACTTACCTGGCCATTTATATTCATCATGACTGATATCATCAATGAGTATTTTGGTGTAAGGCAGGTTCGCTACCTGTCTATATTAACAGCCATTCTGATCTCATACGCTTTTATCATAGTTGGAGGTGCAATGCGGCTCACACCTTCAGATTTCTGGATAAATCAGAACATCAATGGTCAGCCAACCAATATGAACAATGCTTTTGCAGGTGTTTTTGGTCAGGGGATGTGGATCATCGTAGGGTCTATAGTTGCTTTCATCATCGGTCAGATTGCTGATGTACTCATTTTTCATAAAATAAAAAGGATCACAGGAGAACGCGCTTTATGGTTGCGTGCCACCGGATCCACTTTGATTTCTCAGTTTATTGACAGCTTTGTTGTGATCTTTATTGCATTTTATCTCAATCCTGCCTACCATTGGAGCTGGCAAATGGTGGCCGCCATCGGACTGGTCGGATATACCTATAAATTTATTGTAGCTATTCTTATGACGCCGATTCTGTATCTTGTCCATGGGATTATTGATGGTTATCTGGGGAAAGACCTGGCTCATCGTATGATCCAGATGGCGGGTAGGAAATAACCTTTCAGAGCTTTATTCTGCGGTCAAAAACAAAAGATTCTGATTTTAAGATTTTTATGGATTTAAAGTCAGGATGCTTTGGATTGATCAGGTAATTGTATTCGGCAAAAATAATAGAAGAGGGGACTTTAAGCAGGGCAGATTTCTCTTCAATGATCCATTCTTCTCCGATCTGTTGAGTAAGCGGTATATTTTGGTATTCAGTCCAGTTGACCGGAAGTTTCTTCAGGTCTGCCGTCAGTATTTTGATGTCATCAGGAACTTCAATAGTCATCACTTTAAATGCCTGGTTAAGACCTATCTGATTTCTGTGCACTACATTTTCCAGGCAGGCCAGTGAACGGGATCCCGCAGTATAGATCATTTCGGTATCATTCAGATTCCAGCGGGCAGCCCTGGAGGAGGCAATAAGGTCAATGGCATATTTGGCCAGTGCAATACGGTATACCTGCATTTTGAACTAGGCCAGGTCACCATGTGCAATACGGATCAGTTCTTCTTCTATGAGCGTGATACCGGTAATGGTATCCATCAGGTCAAAGGGGAGCTGATTGCCAAGGCCATATGAAGGCGTATTAAGCCATTGATAGAACAGCTTGGCAGAACCGAATATCTCTATACCCTGATCGAATAATGAAAAGGATTTTAATATTTTTTCACTAAGCGCAGGATCTAATTTTGAAGAACTGGAAACATAATTCTGTATGGTTTTGACATTGGTTTTAAAAGTATCCTGAAATTGTTCTTTACTAAAGCCAGAAAGGTTCAGGAAATCAAGGGCAGCCCTGGCAGACAATCCTTTTTTAGAATTGGTTAATACTGTAATAGGGTTGCTGTATAAAGATTGATATTGTGCTTTTAATGCAGGTTCAGCAGCATTAGAAACTTTTGCTTTTGTTTTATAGGGTTTTGGAGTGCTTGCCATAACTTCCTTATTTAATACAATTCAAATATAGGAATTTTTTCTTTTTTAATTGGAATTTTTTCTGGAACTTAATCTCTATTATCTGGGCAATATTCTTTTAACATGATCAATCAGGTAATCGAGGTCAAACGGCTTACTGATAAAATCATCCGCACAGGCCTCTTCAAGTACAGCTTTTTCGGCGGCATGCGCAGACATGATAATGATCTTCATGTCTGATGTATCCTTGTTTGATCTTATTTTACGACAAATATCCATTCCGTTTCCATCAGGAAGCATGACATCCAGAAGAACCAGGTCAGGTTTTGCATTGTCTATATATTCATGAAACTCTTTCGCGGTAGCAGATGAAGTGACCTTATAGCCAGTTTCCATAAGTATATATTCCACAATAAACCGGATGTCATCATCATCTTCCACAACATGTATAAGTTTATCCATTGGTAGCAGTATATCTTTAAATTTCAGAGTAAGGTGTCTTTTTAAAAAACAACCAGTCAGAGGAAAAAAGGTTTTAAATAAAAAAACAGAGTCATATCAAAAATTATGATCAGGCGCAAATAATGCCTTGTTATTTGTAAAATAATATATATTTGGCTTATAAAGCCGCTTAGGCGGCTGCCATATGAATTAAAACAAATTAAAAACATGGAAAAATTTTCAAAAGTTAAAGAATTACTGGCTTCTGTAGAGGCGGATGCTGAAAAGTTTTACAATGCAGGCAACAACGCTGCAGGAACAAGAGTACGTAAAGCAATGCAAGATCTTAAAGTACTTGCTCAGGATATCCGTGCTGAAGTTACTGAAAAGAAAAACAGCAAATAATTATCAATTTATTAAGGATTTGACAGCGGCCCTTTCTAAGGGCCGCTGTCAATATATGCTTCTATAACTATGCCTTATCAACCTTCTTCTTCAAGATATCAACAAATGCAATATCGCCGCTGCGGCAATAGCGGGATTAAACTTTCAGCAGTTTCCCTGGGGCTCTGGCACAATTTCGGGCATGTGGACCAGCTGGAAAACAGCTCAGAGATTTTGAAACTGGCCTTTGACAGTGGCATTACCCATTTTGATCTGGCTAACAACTATGGCCCGCCTCCGGGTTCAGCCGAAGAGAATTTCGGAAGATTGTTAAAAAGAGATTTTAGTGGATATCGTGATGAAATGATCATTTCATCAAAAGCAGGATATACGATGTGGGATGGCCCGTATGGCGATTGGGGTTCTAAAAAATACCTCGTTTCGAGTTTGGATCAGAGTCTTAAAAGAATGAAACTCGATTATGTGGATATCTTTTATCACCATAGACCAGATCCCGAAACCCCACTTGAGGAAACAATGGCCGCGCTCGATCTGATCGTACGTCAGGGTAAGGCATTATATGTAGGCATTTCTAATTATTTTCCGGAGGAAGCAGCTAAAGCGATTCAGTTACTCAAAGAAATGGGTACACCTTGTCTGATCCATCAACCTAAATATTCCATGTATGAGCGTTGGGTAGAGGATGGCCTGCTAGATCTTTTAGGAAATGAAGGAGTAGGCTGTATCCCTTTTTCACCATTGGCACAGGGGCTGCTCACTGATAAATATCTGAAGGGCATACCTGTAGACTCAAGAGCTGCAAAACCCCATGGTTTTTTGCAGACAGAACAGGTTACAGAGGAAAAAATCGGGCAATTGAACAAGCTAAATACAATAGCGCAGAACAGGGGGCAAAAACTGGCACAAATGGCTTTATCATGGATACTTCGTGATGAAAGGATCACCTCTGTGCTGGTAGGTGCCAGTCGTCCAGAACAGCTTGCAGACTCTTTGAAATGTCTTGATAATATAGAATTTAGTGAATCAGAGCTGAATGATATAGAACATATTTTGTCTAATTCCTAGTCTGAGCATTATGGATTCACAAAGAACTTTACCGGTATTAAGTGCCGAGGAGATTAGGGTGCTTGGGGTATTGATGGAAAAAGCAAAAACCACACCTGAATATTACCCTATGACCATTAATGCGATTACCGTTGCCTGCAACCAGAAAACATCGCGCAAACCGGTAGTACAGTACGATGAACAAATCATAACGCTGACTCTTGATACTTTAAAGCGGAAGAGCCTGATTTCTACTGCTACAGGTGGTTCCAGCAGAGTTATCAAGTATAAACATAACTTTGCCATTGTTTTCCCTGTATTGCCTGCAGAAGTAGCTGTAATCTGCCTGCTGATGCTTCGCGGGGCACAGACTCCAGGTGAGATCAATACCAATTCAGGCAGGATGTATGAATTTGAGTCGCTGGAAGAAGTTCAGACTGTTCTGGAAAAACTAGCCAGTCCGGATGAAGCCTATATTATGCAGCTCCCGAGGCGTGCCGGGCAAAAAGAGACCAGATATATACATCTTTTGGCTGGGATACCTGACCTTACACAGGAAGATGCAGATGACGACCATTACAGCAAACCTGCCAGCGAAATAGAACAGAGACTGAGTAAAGTAGAAGAAGATCTCGCTGCAATGAAGGCAGACTTTGATAAACTGATGAAGGAATTGCTTGGGTAAACGGGACTAATTTTTAGCAGCTAATTTTGTCGTATCTGCTTTTGCAGTATCCGTTTTTTTAATTGTTACTTCCGTTTTTTCTGAAATAAGTTCAGGCGCTTTCAGTCTCATTTTAGGCTCAGTGCATGCTCCAAGCAATAAAAGCAATGATAATACAGGTATAGTTGTTTTCATAAGTTTTGACTAACTGATTATTTTAGTCAAAAGTATATACTAAATCAGATGTATTTTAGTTTTTGAAAGTATTTGACATATCTATGGCTATAAGACAGCGATGCGTAAGGCTTTCAGTCCGCTAAGCCCCTGCAGGTCTTCGAGGTCTAAATCTTCTGTTTCCATGTTCAGTACACCTGTTTCCTGCAAATACTTTACAAAAGGCAGATAGTCTTCTATATCCCTCCTGTTAAAATAGATGAGCGCAAGTTTATCAGGTTGGGTCAGCCTTTCCTGTGTATTTCTGATCAGTACCTTGTCGATTCTCTTCTTGATCATCTGATACCTGATGTTATAAGCACCCTCGACATCAAATTTCCGCTCATCAGCTCTGAAACTAATGTCAATAGTATGGTTATGGATAAAGATCAGCTGTGTGGTAGAGAGCTTTACAGGCATATCAGGAGTAAGCAGGCGGATCTTTTTAACCACAGCAGCCATAGAAGAAAGTTGCCACAAACGGAGGTTTTTGAGATGGAAATGGTTGAAGATCTTGTCCGGAGCTATCGATTGACCAATGTAGATGTCATATTCCACACCATCTGTCCTGAACTTTTCAAAGTAGCATGGATAAGATTGCTGCAGCTTTTCCTTTTCAGATTCGAAATAATTGTTAATGACAGTATTGATCATCTGCATGGAAACCTCCAGAGCCTGCCTGTGTTTGTAAACATCGCTGTTATTTTCAGAAATGCTCTGTAAATACTTTTCAGCTACTTTTTTAGTCCCCGGATAGGACTGAGAAATGATTTTCAGATAATCACTCGTTTCTTCTTTTAAAAAAATGTTCAGGTTATTTTCTTCAGTAGTATTTAATTCCCCTTCTTTAAGTAAATCATTCCATTTTTTGCAGTTGAACATAATTTCTTCCAGAAGCGAAGAACTGTAAGTTTTGTTCAGTAGCTCCAAGGTCTCACGGAGCATACTCAAATGCAAACCCAGATCAGCTCTGCTTGCACTATTTCGTTCCGTAGTAGAATTTCTGATATCGATCGCACCATAAAAAGGATAGACATTATTAAAGCTGATGTTTTCGTTGATCAGGGGCAAATTTTTCTTTTTATCATGAAGATGATGCCATGCAGCCTCGTTAAATTTCCACTGTACAGATGGCTGAATAGAAGTGTATTTCTCTTTGATAATATTCTCAATCTCTATGTTAAACTCGTCTATATAAACCTGCAGTAATTGAGCAATAGGGCTGAGCGCAGGTTCAAGAAGTGCAACTGTCTTTTCATTAAAGCGCGCTCCGTTGTAAGTATGCATGCCCAGTACACCCACAACTACATGATTATGAAATACCGGAATAAGCGCCATGGATTTTACATTCAGCGCAATAAATTTGTCCAGCCAGGGGAACATCTCCCTACTTTCAGCCTGGATGTCAGGCGAGAAAAAAGAATTAGGATTAGCTGCATAGGCCTCTGCGATCTCTTGAAAAGCTTCAGGGCTTAAACTTCGTTCGCCCCATACTGAAAATAATAAACCGCTGCCCCCTTTTACATATCCATACACCATTTTATTATTGACCCGGACAAAAGGAAAAAGATCAAACTCAATATCTGCGTTTTGTACCAGAGTTTTGAGCGATTGGATAACTTCTTTATAAGAAGCTTCTTCATCACCGGGACTGGGAGTGACTCTGATTTTTTTTATAGTTTCAATAGCCTGTGATGCGGTTACTTCAGTAATGGTAAGTACGGATATTCCCCTGAATTCAAACATATTCAATGGTAGAATCTCCTGAATTCTCTCTATTCCAGATTCGTCAGTAAGGTATAGCTGTATTTCTCTGAAAGTAAGTTCAGGAAGAGGTCGTTTTGCCCTTACCTCAATAAAATCGGTATTGATGCCAATATGAAAATATCCATGCAGTCTGGTATCCGTTTTCAGAACAGAATGGTATTTGTCTTTTATAGACGGCTGAAACTCATATAACTCATTTAAAATAAAAGAATAGATGAACCGCAAATGCTCCCTTTTAGATTCCTCAGAAGTTTTTGAAACTACATAATTTTCCTGGTTCTTTTGTTTGATATCCAATAAGGAGTACATCTGACTCGTTCCATAAAACGTTATAGCCCGCATTGGAAAACACAGTCCCCAGGCCAATTTATCTTCCGCTAATAAAGTAGGGGACAAGCAGGCATACATGTATTCAAGCAGCAATTCATGCTTGTAAATATCTTCCGGGCTGACAATTTCATCATTCAGTCCCTGTTTGTCAAATTCATTGAGTGCACTGATGTAAAGCGCGGCTTTAACCGTATTTTCTTCAGTTATCCTTCGCCGCAGGTATTTGATAAAAGGGCCGAATGAGATGGCTGAATCAACCTCTGGCAGATCTGCTTTACTATCAGAAAGATCGAGTATGGTCTTTTTCATTCTCTTATCAATTAAGCCTTATTTCTCATTGGACGGTTAGAAAGCTGATTTGTAACAACCTCAGTGAAATAAGATATAAAGATAAATTTTTTGGAGCTTTGTTCGCCTAAATATCAATAAGAACGAAAGCAGGTATCGTAATAACTGTAATATCAGGAGCTGAAATCCCCATTCTTTATCTTTTCTTCTTCTTTTTGTGCCTGCAATTTCTCTTTTTTAAGATCAATGCGAATCAGGTTATATATGCTCATATACACATTAGCGATCCATACAATAGAAAAGCCCGCGATCAGGTAACCTCTCCAACCGGAATACAGTAAAGTATAATTGGTGATTAATAGTATAAGGATCGTCACATAATGACTAAAGCAATACTCACATGTTAACATGTAAAAAAACTTACGCTTTATCAAATACCGGCAACTTCTGGATTTACAAACACAATATTCCCTGATCTCCCTGAAAACTTCTTCTTTGGTTACAGTCCAGGCAACACAAGCTACAGGCATTGCCAATATGAAGATCCAATATATGTGTATATCCATTTGTTTTGTTTAGAATTAGAACAAAATTTGCAGGGCTTTGTTTATCACTAAAATCGGATACCGGATAGTATTGATTTTACAGAAAAGATCTAATATTCAAACATAACATGAAAAAGAGCAAGCACAGTTTCTTTGAAAGAATATCAACTAAAATCACCAATTGGACCGGAAGTCCGGTAGCCTTTGGCGTCGCTTCACTCGTAATTATAGTATGGGTCATTAGCGGTCCGGTATTTCATTATTCAGACACCTGGCAGCTTGTGATCAATACAGGAACGACTATTGTTACTTTTTTGATGGTATTTCTGATTCAAAAATCTCAGAATAAGGACTCAAAGGCCATTCAGCTGAAATTGAACGAACTTATAGCAGCCAGCCGTCATGCGAGCAACAGAATGGTAGATATCGAAGATCTTACCGAATCTGAACTCGATGTACTGCATAAATACTACGAGAAACTTGCAGATATTTCAGAGAAAGAAGAAGACATTCATAAATCACATTCCATTGACGCTGCAGAAGATCTGAATAAATTGAAAAGCAAAAAGAAAGAGCTGGATCAATAGCTATTCTTCTTCAAGATAAATCCGGTGTACCAAAAACTTAACCTTTGCATCATGTTCCAGTAATTCCTTTATGTCATCAGAATTGACAGGATAAATAGTGTCATCAGAATCAGGAATTTCAGAATCCGGAATGAGCTCAAAAAAACTGACAGGCAGATCAGTATCCAGCTCAATAACTTTGATATATTTTACACCGTCCTTTTTCCAGTCATTCAGAATCTCTGCATTAAACTGCACATAAGGATTTTCTTCTTTAGCGTGTTCCATTAATACAAATCTAGTACATTTCGCAAAACCATTTCTATCAATAGGGGTTAATTAATAAAGAATATGAAATTATTAAAATCTAATATATGGAGAACAGCGAAATCATCAGCGACCTAAAAAGCCTTGTTAATATTGTTAATGACGGAAAAGAAGGTTATGACACAGCCAGTAAACATATTAAAGATATAGCGCTAAAAGCGGTATTTCTCAAGTACTCTGCCCAGAGAGCAGGATATGAAATGGAATTAAAGGAACATATTGCGCAGCACGGTGGTGATTCTGATAATCATAGCGGAGGCATACTTGGTGCATTGCACAGGACCTGGATTGAAATAAAACAGACCCTAAGTACAAATGAAAACCTGGCCATATTGGGAGCCATTAAGACCGGTGAGGAAGAAGCACTTGATAAATATGATCAGATTATTTCAGACCCTCTGACACATGCTGATCATATCAGCCTGCTTAAAACGCAACGGGGAGGTATCGCGGACGCACTAAGAGAAATAGAAAGTTTGTACCGGCAGTTTGAACTGAGGTAGTCCATTACCAGCTGCTTCCGGCACCTCCGCCACCGGAAGAACCCCCGCTGCTGCTCGAAGATGAACTGCTCCCTGAAGACGACGAAGAACTGCTGCTCCCTGAAGAAGAAGAGGAAGATGATGAACTGCCTGAATCTGAGATTTGGGGAATAACAAATTCCACATAATCTTCATGCCTGCAGTTGACACATACAAAATAGGTGCGGCCAAGACCTTCTTTTGATCTGGTAGCCCTGTATATTACCTTATTCCTCGAAATTGATGCGGTAATAAAGTGACATTTGCTGCATTCCTTAGCTTTTGATTTCAGATCACGATAATCAAGAATAACCCTTTCATTACAGGTATTGCATGACCAGACATCATAATCCACAGAGCCGATATCTTCTTCCTTAGACTGACCGGCAGACAAGTATTCATTGTCTTTATCTTCGTTTTGCAATAACATCGGAGTTTTGCAATTGTCGCAATTGATACCATTATAGCGCAGATCCTCCAGAAGTTCCAAATGCTTTTTCCAAAACAATTTCAACAAAGGGAAAGGAAATAATTTAGTAATCCACATCAGACTTGTAAAAGTATCCCGCCATTTTAAATATTGCTCATGACGTGTTTTGTCTTTAACTATAGATGAAATATGATGGCTGAGTAATAGAAAATGAATATGAAAATAAAGAAGCAAATAGCCATACAGGAACAATAATCCCCTTACATTATACCAGGAGATAGGATAATTTAGATTTAAATACAAAATGACTGCTAGTGGCAGTATAAAAAGTATGATGATCAGTCCAACCCCGTGATACCACTTCTTTGCAAGAATTTTTACCATTGCCAGCGTAAATGCGAAATAAATAACCGCCAGTATTATAGAGAAAATATTTCCGGGCTCATGATTTTTATAAAATGTTGCCAGTTCGCTGATATCCCGATCAGCCTGAAGGTCGGGTTGCTCCATCGAATAAGGCTGTACCATGTCTATCCTTTGATCTGCGGATGCAGAATCATAAGCAATGGTATCCGGAGCAACTAAATCCGGAATGGCGACACCGGAACCGGAAACAACAGGAGGACTGCTGTTTTGGTGATGAAGATAATCAATAACGGCATCCACACCCTTCTTCACAGCTGTATTAAAATCATTTTGTTTCGCATACGGAATCATGTGTTCCTGCTGAATCCGGTAACAAATTACATCCGGAAGGACACCTTCAAGACCGTACCCTGTTTCAAATTCAATTCTTTTTTGATCCTGAACAATCAGAATCAGTAATCCATTATTAGTTTCCTTACTGCCAACCTTCCAGGTATTAAAAAGTTCATGTGCTACATCTTTCGGAACCAGCTCGCCAATGCTTTTAACAAACACTACATCAATATGTGCCGCACCCGCCTGATCAAGCCTGCTAAGTTTAGCATTAAGCTCCTCAACAGTTTCCCTGCTCAATATTTCATCAGGGTTGCTTACATAGGTTTCATTCAGTGTTTTTGGATCCGGGATACTCAAAATCAATTGCTCCTGGCTTGGGTTTTCCTTACAGGAAAGTATAAGCAGGAACAAAAAGGAGAGGAAACTGAGCGGTAATTTTTTCATCTAAACTCTTGAATTGATCTGTATTTTTATAAAACGATAATAAGCTAAATATGTTTTGAAATGATTAGCGTCGCAAAAACCCCGCATAATTGTCGTCTTTGCACATGATTAATGTACTTAACCCATACTATCTTTACATCAACAAAGATAAGATCAACCTTAGAATTTTTAATAATGGAAACCACAAACAAAACACAGATCACAGTAGAAACTACAATTAATTCACCGGCAGATGGCTTATGGGAGCTCTGGTCAGCTCCTCAGCACATCACCAAATGGAATAATGCTTTGGAAGACTGGTATACTCCTCATGCGGAAAATGATCTTCGTACCGGAGGCAAATTTAAATCAACTATGGCCGCAAAAGATGGTAGTTTTAGTTTTGATTTTGAAGGTTTGTATACCAACGTTGAAGAACACAAGCTGATAGAATATAAACTTGGAGATGGCAGGGAAGTAAAAGTTTCTTTTATTGATGAAGGAGATGTAACCAGGATCATTGAGGTTTTTGATGCAGAAGGTACCCATAGTCTGGAAATGCAGCGTGCAGGATGGCAGTCCATTTTGGATAATTTTAAAAAATATGCAGAAGCGGAGCATTAAAATATAAACGCTACTCAAATTCTTCTTCAAGTCCCTGTCTGAGATCAAACAATGACCATTGCTTAGTTTTTATGTCCAGTTTCTTCTGCTGCAGGAGTTTAATGAAATCATCGACACCTATCTCCTCATTTCCGTTGCCATGAATAAGGACAATACTGCCATTTCCGGGGTGTTGTCCTTTGGCCAGCCATGCATCACTTCCAACGGTAATCAAACCAAAGCCAGTTATCCTTTCAATAATATCCAGATCAGAAACCAAACCCGGAAACCGGAAGAATACAGATGGAACAAGTCCATTTCTAAGCATTAAAACTTCATTGTCCAATACTTCAGTATTGATGTCCGTATTTTTTGAAAGCATAAAATTCTGTGATAAAGGCATATTGTTTACTTTGTGGTGATAAGAATGATTAACCCAGGTAATGTTCAGCCGATTTTCTCCGGCCATTTCCTTCAGCCATTCCAGATCATTTTCATGCCTTAACATCCACTTACCACTTACCGAAATGGCTACCGGTACCGGAGTTTGTACTTTCGTAAATTCGGTAAGCAAATCTGTGAAGATGATTTTATCCAATGGTTTTTTTGAAGGACAGAGGTCTATAGTCAATGCAATTCCTTTTTCCATGGGGATAGGATAATCCATTCCTGCATCCTGCAACCGATTTCCGTTACTCAGACTTGCTTCAAGCGCCCTTACATAGGCTGATGTTTTAAACGTTGCCATTACATTACCCAAAGCCATTGCAGAAAGCGTATAATGTTTTGCAGGTTCAATTTTTGTATCCAGTGTTTTCGGGTCCACAAGCAAGAGGTATTTCTGACCTCCTTTGTTAAAACTTCTAATACCAACCAAACGCTCAGCCGGGCCTTCAGCCAATGTATAACTTACTTTATACTGGCTGATCAAATCAGAAATTTGAGCCATTGCCTGACTACAAATCATACATAATAAGATAAAAAGTCTGATTTTCATGATTAGGTTGTCATTTATCGTTGTTATAAATATATTATTATAATAAATATAACTAATTGATCCGATCTTGGTTAACTTAGTTTTTTAGCAGTTTCAACGGTTCGCGGTTGTTGTCGGCTATTTAAATAAACGAATAGATTATGAGAGAGCTCAAAGAAAAATGCTTCGTAACAGGCGTAGAATCAAATAAAACTGATCTGGTCCCGGCAAATACCATCAGGAAGAATCTGGCAGAATTTATACAAAAAGAGCGGCCTGATTTTGATAAATCTCTTTACATCAGTCATGATGCACTGCAGGATTTCCGAAAACGCTATTTAGAAAGCCTGATCGAAGATGAAAACGGTAAACTGGATAAAGTTGAAAATGAAGTATTAGAGGCCATCTCCAGGCAGGAGTTTATTGCAGACAACCTTACCATTAGTGATAGTGAAAAACCCACCTATGGTCAGCATATCGCAGATAAAGTAGCTGCATTTGGCGGAAGCTGGACATTCATCATTTCTTTTTTTATAGTCCTGATGTTGTGGATAATGCTGAATTCAGCTATTCTTACAGGCAAGGCATTTGACCCATATCCATATATATTGCTGAATCTTATTTTATCCTGTATTGCAGCACTTCAGGCACCCGTAATTATGATGAGCCAGAACAGACAGGAGACCAAGGATCGTCTGCGAAGTGAGTACGACTATAAAGTGAACCTTAAAGCTGAGCTTGAAATTCGTATGCTCCATGAAAAGATAGATCACCTTATGATCCATCAGACACAACAATTGCTGGAATTACAGCAGATGCAGATAGATTTGCTTGAAGATTTAGTGGAAAAGAAAAAGGAAAAGTGACATCCGGTCATACTCAGACCAGGCATAATTGAGTATCAAACGTTTGCGTTTTGTTGAATTACACCTAGTTATACGATTTGTGTAGTTTAGTGACTGGTAATATAGAAAAATAGCAGAGCAGACATGATGAAAATATCCTGGAGTTCCATATCTGGAAGCACGATTTTATGGAGATTGGCCATTCCGTTGTTGATGATTTTTTGTATGTCAGTATCAGCCATGCAAAAAGCAAATGCTGTACAAGGCCCGGCACAACCAGATCAAAAAATTCTGAGTGCAAGGAAGATCAGTCCCACCATGATCGAGGTATTACTTTCCGGCAATCAGCGGCTGATACTGGATTTCTACGGAGAAAATATATTCAGATTTTTCAGGGACAATTCCGGAGGAATCATCAGGGATCCAGAAGCTAAACCTTCAGCCAGGATCTTAGCTGAACATCCGAGGAAAGCAGTTCAGAAACTGGACATTGCTGATGTGAATAGTCAAATTACCATTACGACCCACAAGATCAGCGTTCAGATAGACAAGAATACTGTTTTATTAAAAATCATTAATCTAGCTACCCAAGCCATTATTCTGGAAGAAACTTCCCCGGCCGGATTTGAAAAAGAAAGGGTGACGTTAACATTAAAAGAAAATCCTGGAGAATATTTTTATGGAGGGGGAGTACAGAACGGACGCTTCTCACATAAAGGGAAGACGATTTCCATTGAAAATCAAAATAGCTGGACAGATGGCGGAGTAGCATCCCCCAACCCATATTACTGGTCATCTAATGGCTATGGCTTTTTGTGGAATACCTTCAGGAAAGGCAAATACGACTTCGGGGCCAAAGAAAAAGGACTGATAAAACTATCACATGAAACAGATTATCTGGATGTTTTTTTTATGGCAGATGATGGAGCTGCGGCTCTTTTAAATGATTTTTATCAACTGACCGGAAATCCCGTGCTGTTACCTAAGTTCGGGTTTTACCAGGGACATTTAAATGCCTATAACCGGGACTCCTGGAAAGAGGATAAAAATGGGATTTTGTTTGAGGACGGCAAGCGCTATAAAGAAAGTCAAAAAGACAACGAAGGCGTAAAAGAATCTCTCAATGGCGAAAACAACAATTATCAGTTTTCTGCGCGTGCCGTTATCGACAGATATAAAAACAACGATATGCCCTTCGGCTGGCTGCTTCCAAACGATGGCTACGGTGCAGGCTACGGGCAAACCGGAACTTTAGACGGCAACATTCAGAATCTTAAAAGTCTGGGAGACTACGCCCGAAAAAATGGTGTAGAGATCGGACTTTGGACACAATCTGATCTTCACCCAAAAACCGATGTTAGCCCCTTATTGCAAAGAGACATTATAAAAGAAGTTAAAGATGCCGGGGTTCGGGTATTAAAGACTGACGTAGCATGGGTGGGAGCAGGATACTCTTTCGGGCTTAACGGAGTTACCGGCGTAGCACAGATCATGTCAGACTATGGAAACAATAGCCGGCCCTTTATTATATCTCTCGATGGTTGGGCAGGTACCCAGCGCTACGCCGGAATATGGTCAGGAGACCAGACCGGAGGTGTCTGGGAATACATCCGTTTTCATATCCCAACATATCTGGGTTCAGGCTTATCAGGACAGCCTAATATTACCTCCGATATGGATGGTATTTTTGGAGGAAACAATCCGGTGATCAACACGAGAGATTTCCAATGGAAAACATTTACCCCCATGCAGTTGAATATGGACGGATGGGGAGCTAATGAGAAATATCCGCAGGCATTAGGTGAGCCAACCGCTTCTATTAACCGGAATTATTTAAAGCTGAAATCAGAATTGATGCCTTATACCTACAGTATAGCCAAAGAGGCTGTTACAGGTTTGCCAATGATCAGGGCAATGTTTCTGGAGTATCCCAATGCCTATACCAGGGGAACGGCAACCCAATACCAGTTCCTGTACGGGCCTGATTTTCTAGTCGTTCCAATCTATCAGGAAACCATGTCAGACGATAGGGGTAATGACATCCGCAACGGAATCTATTTACCGGAAGGAACCTGGATTGATTATTTCACAGGAGAGAAATATACCGGTAACAGTATCCTGAATAATTATGATGCCCCATTATGGAAACTGCCATTGTTCGTAAAGAGCGGAGCAATTATTCCAATGACAAATCCAAACAATAATGTAAGGGAGATCAATAAAGGAATTCGCATCTATGAAATTTACCCTTCAGGAAAAAGTTCATTTACAGAATATGATGATGACGGCACAACAGAACAGTACAAATTGGGCAAAGGAGCATCCACGCTGATCGAATCCGATCTGGACAAAAAGAATCGTTTAGTTGTTACCATACATCCTGCGAAAGGCGATTTCGATGGTTTTGTAAAAGAAAAAAAGACCGAGTTCAGAATAAACATCACCTCGAAGCCCAAACAGCTGTCAGCTAAAACCGGGAAAAGTAAAGTCAGGTTAACAGAAGTACACTCAATAGAAGACTTGTCCGGGAAAGAGAATGTCTATTTCTACGACGCTGTTCCTAACCTAAACAGGTTTTCGACTAAGGGAAGTGAATTTGAGAAAGTTGTCATCGCCAAAAACCCCCGGCTATTGGTAAAATTGGCTGCAACAGACATTACGGTAAATCCGGTTACCCTTATTTTGGAAGGATTTCAATATCAACCTGCAGATAAACAACGCATATCATCCGGCACCTTAACCGCTCCGTTAAATGTCCGCATTACAGATAAAAATACTCAGGCTTATACACTTAAGCCGGAATGGGATAGCGTAAAAAATGCTGATTTCTATGAAATAGATTTCAATGGCATGCACTATACCACCATCAAAGACACCAGACTGCTATTCGAGGGCCTGGATGCTGAAACACAATATTCATTTAAACTCCGTGCAGTAAATAAGGAAGGAGCTTCAGACTGGACAGAATTTAAAGCTACAACCAAATCCAATCCCCTGGAATTTGCCATCCAGGGAATATCAGCGGAAAGTACAGCTGAAGATCAGGGAGGAGCTGAAATAGATCAATTGTTTGATTATGATGAAGGAAACATGTGGCATACCAAATGGGGCGCAAAATCAGTTCCCTTCGATATGATCATAGATCTGAAATCCATTAGTCAACTGGAAAAATTCCACTACCTGCCGCGTACAACAGGAGGAAATGGAGTCATACAAAAAGGCAAGGTGTTCTACAGCAACAACAAGGAAAACTGGACAGAGGCGGGTACTTTTGACTGGAAAAGCAATGAGGAAGTTAAAATATTCCAGTTCCTCAATCACCCATCTGCCCGCTACCTGAAAATAGCAGTTACCGAAGCGGTGGGCGGCTTTGGGTCCGGACGTGAACTTTACGTCTTCAAAGTTCCGGGAACAGAAAGCTACCTTCCCGGAGACATCAACAACGACCACCTGATTGATAAAAATGATTTGACATCATATATCAATTATACAGGATTGAGAAAAGGTGATGCCGATTTTGAAGGGTATATCAGCAATGGTGACATCAACAAGAACGATCTGATCGATGCCTATGATATTTCAGTGGCAGCCACACAACTCAACGGAGGGATTGACGATCGTAAAACAGATAGAGCAGAAGGCAGGGTGGAATTAAATACCGTCAAACAAAATTATAATAAAGACGAAATCATTGAGCTGAAAGTGAAGGGCATAAACCTTAAATCTATAAACGCATTAAGTTTTGCATTGCCATACCATTCGCAGGATTATGAGTTTTCAGGGATACAAATTCTCCATATGAAGCAAATGGAGAACCTGACAAACGACAGGCTGCACACCAATGGCAATAAAGCCTTATATGTTACTTTTGTCAACCTGGGCAACAAAGAAGTTTTAAACGGCAGTATGGATCTATTTGTAATAAAACTAAAAGCAAAACGTAAACTAAAATTTGAACTTAAAGCTATTGATGGCTTTCTTGTAGATAAAAATCTGAATTCAGTAAGATTTTAGGAAACTGATGTCAACAGGATCTATCTGGATATTGTTAGGGCTTTACTGAGTTCCATTGCCTTTTGCATATCGGCAATGCCATAGCCATAAGGAATTTCGAGGCTCTTGGCACGATCTCCGGATTTTCTGATCACGTCCAATAACTCTTTGTTTGTCAGTTTGGGATAGGCTTGCCATAAACAAGCAGCCAAACCGCACAGGATTGGACTTGCATAAGAAGTTCCGCTGCGGTTTTCACTAACACCATTAACGTTAATCACACTTGCTCCTCCGCCCATAGCGAGTACATCAGGCTTCATTCTTCCGTCTACGGTAACACCCCAGGAAGTAAAATAATCGATATTGCGTTTATAATTAACAGAACCAAGTGTAAGTACATTTGGAGAATCCGCAGGAGCTCCCACCCAGGTTCCTTCATTTCCGGCACAGTTAACAATGAAGATTCCTTTACTTGCCGCCATATTTGCAGCCCGGGTTGCAAGCGCAGTTTTACCATCCATATCTTCAAACTTATATCTCGCAGAAACCAGATCATAATTGGTACTGTAGGTCAGTGAAGAATTGATCATATCCACACCCACGCTATCCGCAAACTCTGCCGCATTTACCCAATAATCTTCTTCAATCGGATATTCAGAAGATTCATCTTCAGTTCTTAAAAGCCAGTAGTTTGCTTCAGGAGCAGTACCCACATATTTACCCGGTAGGTTCACCGCCATACAGGAAGTTACCCATACCCCATGAATATCTAAAGCATAAGGATCGTCATTCTCATACACAAAAGATTTCGCACCTTTAATGTTCACATTATTAAAAGCCGGATTACCCTTTAAATTGGTAAAACCAGCATCAATAACCGCAATATCAATCCCCGCACCTTTGAATCCAAGCTGGTGTAAAACCTGTCCGTTATTGATGTCGATATTCGTTAATGCAGAGCCGTAATCCAGATGTGTATCAGTGCTATGGTTTGAGCCCATACGCGGAACATCCACATACTTTTGTGCCGGAGCTGATGTTTTTCGTTTCCCTTCCCATACCAGTATTACATCCTTTACAAATGGCAGCGCCTTGTACTGATCAATAAGATACTGATCAGTACAATTAACACTCACCGTATTCAGCCACTTGCTTTTAGCTACAATGGTACCACCAACTTTTTGAATAGCTTTAAGGTATTCCGCAGAAATTGGCAGGTCTGAATCATCAATCGGAATATTCCTCGTAAGCCTCCTTTGTATTGCCTTTGCTGAAAGAAATGTTTCCGGTTGAGCAATAGATAAGTTCGAAATACCCTTATCCTTTAAAATCAGGCGATATTTATAATCATTGGCATCAGTGACCACAATCTTGCATTTACCAACCCCTTTTCCATTCACCAGAGTGGCCACAGCATAAGTTTCTCCGGCTCCTTCTGCCCAAACTATCCCTTCCTCAGTTACCCTGGCTACCCTGGGATTTTCTGAGCTCCATACCACCTGATCAGAATCTTCAGGCAGAAGATTAAAAACGGTTGCCTTTAGTCTGGCACCAATAGCAGATTGATCTTTTTTGAGATTAACTATAGAAGGTTGTATAAATACATTAACAGCGTCAGGGTCGGGATGAGCCGGGTTTTCCGATTTTTTACAGGCGGAAAAGAACAGAACAAAGACAATAAGGGATGAGCAATGTAAAAAAGTACGAAGCATTTATAATTTTCAGTTTAATGAATAATGTCTTAAAACCGAATAGGCTAAAGCGGGAACTGTCTTTTTATTCTTTTATAAGATTGTCGCAAAAATAGCAGAATTGATTAAAGATCAGTTTCAATCACATGCCGTTATTTGTCATTTTTTTTATGACTCATTTTATTCTCCTGTTCTCTGAAGTCAATTTAACAGTTTCTGTAATTCTGTTTGTTCTTGTCTCTTCTCTTTTGGCCTCTGATATCCATTTCAAAATGGCTTTTTTAGTAGAGCGCGGGAATTTCTCCCAATAGTCCCATGCAGTTTTATTGATTTCAAACTCTCTTTTAAGATCCTCAGGTACAACTATGTTCTCCACATCATTTAAGGCATCCCACATACCGTTGGCCCTGGCAATATCAATGCATTGCAGACCTGCCTCCTGCATCAGTCCCTCTTCAATCAGTTTTAAGGCTTTATTTTTATTAATTGCACTCCAGTTGCTTTTGGGTTTCCTCCTGGAAAAAAACTGATAACGGCTTTCTTCATCCCGTTTAAGGGTCAGGCTATCAATCCAGCCAAAGCAGAGTGCCTCATCAACAGCATTACTATGTGGGAGGCTATCTGCGGATGCATCTTTTTTGTAGATGACCAGCCATACAGATACCTCTTTATCATGGTTTTCGGCAAGCCACTGACGCCAGCCGGCCTGTGTTTTGGCATAAAAAACTTTGACTCCGTTTTTTGATTCCTCCATAAAACTATTTGTTTTCTTTCCAAAATGGTGAAATTGTGATATAAAAATAAGTTATTTATCACAGATTTTTGCCAATGGAACCAGGAAGCAAGAGATACCCGGAACCTGATCATATAAAGATAAATAGAATGATTATAAGAAAAGCAACCATAGAAGACGCACAAGCCATAGCCACCTATATCCTGCTGGCAATGGGAGACATTATTTACCAGTTTACAGGTGAGAAAGATGACGATAAAGCAAAAGAATTTATGCTGCACTTTATCGTCAGAACAAATAATCAGTATTCCTTTGAAAACTGCTGGGTGGCAGAGGACGAAAACAAAATAATTGCTGCCGTCTGCATTTATGACGGCGCTAAAATCAGGCAGCTAAGAGCCCCTGTTTTAGAGTACATCAAAAATGAATATGGTCATAAGCTGGTCCTTGAAGAAGAAACCCGGGAAGGCGAATTGTACATAGACTCTTTAGGTGTTGATCCCAGGCAGCAAGGCAAAGGCATCGGTTCTAAAATGCTTCAGTTCCTGATTGCGGAGTATGCGGTCAGGCAGCATCAGACTTTGGGTTTATTGGTTGATGGAGATAATCCTGATGCAAAACGCTTGTATCTGAAACTGGGCTTTGAGGTGATCAGTCAAAAGATTTTTGCTGGTAAAAAGATGGAACACCTGCAGATTAGCCGCTGAAATAAATCATAACTTCACAAGTCACTTTTTGCCTTACGCAAATAGGAGAGGGCGCCCGTAGACCATAGCGCACAGAAAATGAGAACGGGTTGAAAAAACAACCTGATCAGCCTGGCTTGGTCTGTATTAAGACCAAAGGCATCAGTTCCGTTTACATATTGGGCAATATTACCGGGGAAGATCAGTAAATAAAATGCTGCGAGCGCAATACCCACTTTGGCCCTTTGAGATAACCAGAATAACATGGCTATCCCTAACAAAATTTCTACTGCACCAGAGGCGAGCACAACAAAGTCCTTACCGAGAGGTATCCAATCAGGAACCTGCGCCTGAAACTCGGCTCTGTTTAAAGTAAGATGCCCGATCCCCGCAAACATCATGAAAAGGCCTAAAACTATTCTGATGATTTTTTGAAATGTATTGGTTTCTGTAGCTTTCATAGTCAATTTTAATAAGTTATTTTTTGCGAACAGGAATGCCACAGGCAAAATCATAAAAGATAACGAAACAGATACCTCTGTTGTTTTAATGATAGAGCAGATGACCGCAAAAATATGACATACCTTTTGCCTGGCTTAGATCGTTTCGAGTTGTATGCTTGTTATCCGGAACTTAAATGGAGGTTAGCTATACAAACTCCAAACAAGAGCCAAACAAGAGCCAATCAAGAGCCAAACAAGAAGAACTACCAGATTGGTCTGTCCTATCTCTTAAAACGTTGTTTTATACAGTCCCTTTTCCTTTAAAAATCCGTTTGAAAACTACCCTTTCAAACCCTGTTTTAACAGCTCTACTTTCTCCTGCTCGCTCTTTAACAGGCGTTCGTAAAGGACCTTGTTTTCTTCTAATGCATGCAATAGCTTATCCAGTGGATTAAATGTAGGATAGTAGCTAAACATGGATGCATTTTCCATAACCAAAACTATATAAAATTGTCATCATAGTTGAAATCAATAGCAAAGAATTTTTAGACATCTCAGGCTGCCATTTAAAAATTCTGTACAACAAAGCAATTCTTTGTTCAAAGATACCAGTTAATGGACAATTGGAAAGGTGTATAAAACCTGTCTTTGGGTATCATACCACACAGTACTTACAAAACTCCACTTATTCAAGATGCTTTTTTTGACTTAAAACCGCTTTCCGTCACATTTTTTTCGCATTTCGTCACATTTATTATTATCTGAGTTCCAGCCGGTGTAATATTGGTTTATATTAAATTTTTAGCTATAAATCCCGGGAATAAAATCCTTTAAATTAACACAATGAAATCATATTTACTTCTCCTGTTTTGCTGCTTCGGTTGCGGTTTATTTGGCCAGACTACAACTGATTCTATTCATCGGCAGTCCTATACCATGGATAACATTAAGTTCAGCAGTGTTGGGGATACACTGTCTGGTACCCTCTTTAAACCCAGGTATGCGCATGCCGCGTTAGTTCTCGTACATGGATCTGGTCAGGAAAAAAGGATGCAGGAGATGGCCTCATTTTTAGCAGGAAACGGTATCGCGGTGTTCACCTATGACAAACGAGGAGTGGGGAAATCGGGTGGGGTTTATGCCGGGCCGGAGGTCGGAACCAACAACATTGATTTTTCTAATCTCGACCTGCTGGCTTCGGATGCAAGTGCTGCATCTCAAACACTCCTGGCACATCTGCCCGCAAATCATGGACCGTTGGGTTTAATGGGTTTTAGTCAGGCTGGCTGGATAATTCCAATAACGGCAAAAAAAAATCGCAATGTAAGCTTTATGGTATTGTTTAGCGGACCTGTAGTTACAACTCTGGAACAGCTGCGATTTCAATTTTATACACAAGGAAATCGTAATTTTTGGGAAACGCACACTGAAACTGAGGCACGCGAACATATCCGCAACGATCCTGACCGGTATCAATTTTCTGATACCGATCCCAACGATGCCCTCGCCGGACTATCGACTCCCGGACTTTGGCTTTTTGGAGGAAAAGATATACAGGCTCCGGTAGGTTTATCGATTGAACACCTCAATGCACTTAAAGCAAAGGGTAAACCCTATGAATACCGGTTGTTTCCAGAGCTGGGGCATAATACTGCCTCCTCAAAATCACAAGAACCGGTTATCGTTGCTATTAATTGGATTAAAGCCATTGGCGGCCGTCTTTAGCAGTTTACATCCACCCCTCATTGATAACCTTTCTTACCAAATCTATTGGGGTTTTAGCACTAGATTTATTAAGAATATTCTTCCGGTGCGTATTAACGGTATGCAAGCTTATATATAACTCATCAGCTATTGTTTTACTGTTTTTACCTTCTACAATGAGTCTCAAAATTTCCCGTTCTCTTCTTGTAAACAGATCATACGATTTAGTTAAAACTTGCGCTTCCTGTATATTGTAGAAAGACGGCTCCCCATCAAGCCCGATAATGGAAAAACAGGGGATACCTTCGGGTTTAATATGTGATATATCTGTTTCCAAACATAAAGTCCGGTAAAAGTTGTCTTCATCATAATCTATTTGTACAGCTTGGTGAAGTAAACGTACGTAATCGCCGGTTTTTGTTTTTATCCTGAAATCATACTGCACTTTGTAGTACTCTATTTTATCGAAGGGCAGCGATTTAAAAAATTCTACAACCCTATACTCAAAATTTAAGAAATAGGGTTTGTCGTCAGGATGCATTTTATTCATCATAAAGGCTACCGACATTTCTTCAGGATCGTACCCTAAAATTTCTGTGACACTATTGCTTACCAATTCAGTATCTCCCGAGTACATATTAAAAATAAGATAAAAATAATTCCCTGCCTGAAACACATTCAAGAGCCTTTTATGTAGCTCTATTTGTTGCTGTAACTTAGCTGCATTTGCCTCCGTTTCTTTATTTACAACAGTTTTCCAGAATTTTTTAGCTGTGAGATAAAAGTTTGAGTCTTGCTCTTCCATGTATCAGTATAGATTTTAATCAAGCTTATTTTTTACAGTTAAATAAGTTTTTTATTTAAACTTACGTAAAGTTTAGTTTATCTATACGAATTATAATATTTAGTTCTGACGCTTTATTCCCAATATTAACAAGTGTAGGAGAGCAGCATTATTGTAATATCTAATATGGAACAGTTCCCATTTTTAACCTTAAAACAACTTTCTGCATCTGTGGTAAAAAAAGAAGAATAGCAATGACGAAAACCAAACCCACTAACATCAGAACGGTAAATTATATCCGTGATTATGAGGGACTGGTAGGGGAGTTGTGTGGGTAAGACTTATTTATGTCCTTGCAACGATGCTGGCCGAAAGCCGTTTCCCAGCCAGCATCACTACGAATTTACAAGTAAATTATTTTTTCTTCAGGCTGATGTTAACCACCTCTTTGTAGGTCTGTCCGTTAAATTCTTCGGTGTCCTCCAGATTGATCTGCAATTCCGAACTTGTTAATTTCCTGATGTTAAATACTTCAGGATCTTCACCCGGGTACTTGATGGAAAGGGTTTCACTGGTTGTGATGTACGTAAACTGGTTAATGTCACCTTCTGTATTATCCTGACCGCTGCCGTCTGACCTGAATTCGAAGACAAATTCACCATCCAGATCATTTGATCTGCTGACTTCTTTTCCGTTGAGGTAGCTGATTTCTTCAACAGCGGTAACAGTCCATTTGCCAACGATATTTTTTTCGCTGACTTTTTCTTTTTTACAGCCGGTGATAGCCACAAATGCTACAAGAAGACTTAAGAGTGTAATTTTTTTGATCATTGTTGATTTGTTTGCTTATTAAAATATATCCGTCACCCTGACGGATTTTTTGATGCAAATTGATCGTTAAAATTTGTCATATCCAATACCTATAAAGGGTCATTTTTAGATGTTATCGGAGGTTTGTCTCTTCCAGATATAGCTGGTGACTAATGCATTTCATAAAAAGCAAAATAGGACTAGATACGGTTTAAATACAGAACGATAGGATTGGGCCGAAAATTAGAATAGGCTTTCACTGCTGTATCCCGGCGCAATACTCAATCCTTACTTGTTGGCATTATAACACTTAAAATGATACACACCAGATGCAAACTCTGCTTCATATTTGTTGTTGACTTTTTTAGCGGGGATGGTTTTGCCGGAGTTATCCACCAACTTCATTAATTCTCCTGGTAAAATAAATGTTGCTGAAGTATTTGCAGGTATTTCTATTAGAATTTCCAGGATTCCTCCCTCACCAATTTTCCATTCAGAACGTACTATCCCAAATAAGCTATTATACGATGATTTACAATAAGTCAAATCGCCCACCGGGTTAGGCTTAATAATGAAATGCTTACTTCCAGCCTCTGTCATATCTTGTTTTATTCCTGCGATACCTGAATAAAACCACTCGATCACACTGCCAAACATTGGATGGCTATGAGAGCCACCGCCTGCCCATTCTTCCCATAATGTGCTGTTTTTATCGTCCAAAAGATAACCAAATCCAGGTTTATCTTTTTGGTTCATGATTTTGTAGGCAATGTCATCCCTGTCATTCTCGGAAAGTACTTTCAACAGCAGTGGAGTTGCCAGTATGCCGGTATCAAAATGATAGTCAAGCTTTGCTAAATGATTGATCAGGGAGTTGAAAACAGTTCCGTATTTTTCTTTGGGCACCAGGCCAAAAGCTAATGCAAAAACGTCAGCGCCCTGTCTTCCTTCCCAATAAGAGTTTGTTGATTCCTTGTAGTAAGCTGTATTGAAATCCATTTTAATCTTTTGGGCTAACCTTGAAAACTCAGATTCGTCCTCACTTTTCCCCAGGATACGACTGACTTTAATCATCAAATCGGTAACATAATAGAAATAAGCCGTGTTGACCAGGGGTTCTGGTAGTTTAATGTCGGACGGTGTACACCAATCGCCTAAGCACCAGCCATCAGGTTCTTCTTTAGTGATCAGCCCGTTTTCATTGGTTCGTGTTTTTAAGTATTCTACCCACTGTTTCATACCCAGGTAGTGCTGCTTCAGGATTGTCGTGTCGTTATAATAAAAATAGTACAACCAAGGCATAATTACATAGGCAGATCCCCATGCTGGACCACCACCACCCCCTCCAAATGGAGCCGAATGCGTCACAAACCCTGTCTTATGGTTTCTGGCATCATCAATATCAATTAGCCATTTATTATAAAACTGAGCCATATCAAAGGACAATAGGGCACTTTCCATAGCTACTTGTCCGTCTCCCGTGTAACCAAGTCGCTCCCGGTGCGGGCAATCGCTGCTTATGCTGCCGTGGAAATTGGCCTTTTGAGTGGTTAAATAAGCTGTATTTATTTTATTCAGGAAAGTATTCGAACACTCGAAACTTCCATTTAATGCCACGTCGGTATGCACGTCTTTCACTTGAATGCTTTTTGAATCAAGGATCACATCTTTTGAGTAAACTTCTATTTTTCTAAAAGCATGCCAGGTGAATTTTGGTTCCCAATTTTCGATGCCATTTCCCTTTAGAATATAGTGATCATATTGCCCGTAATCCTCGCCTTCTTCACTTATGTACCTTATTTTAATTTCACTTCCAGCCTTGCCTTTCACTTGCAAAGCTACCCAGCCTGCCACAGTCTCGTCTAAATGGTATTGATAAATAGAGTCTTTTACCCGGCCATCAAAGACCGGAGTTATCGTTCTGAGTACCTTATCGAATGGTGCTGTTTGCGAATGCAAAGATCCCGTAGGAGGTTTTGCAAAAATTGAGCTTTTCCATTTTGAATCATCATAGGCTGGCTTGTTCCAGGCACCCAGTTCTGATCTCGCATCATACTTCTCACCCGTAAAAATTCCGCTTTTCAACAATGGGCCATTACTTGTTTTCCAGTTATTATCTGACCCGATAACCTCTGATGTCCCATCGGTATACGTAATTTCCATCTGGAAGATCAGTTTCGGGACATCATACCACATCTTACCCTCCACGGTTCTATCCCGTTGGTTATACCACCCATCACCTAATATTATTCCTAAGGCATTATTTTTTGGAGTAATACTGCTGGTAATATCGAATGTGTTATAATATACCCTTTGCGTCGATTGATCATCATACGGATAAAGCAATTTTTTAAGCGGCCTTTTGTCGTAATTTGATACGGCCGGAGCCAGCACCTGATCGCCTACTTTTTTACCATTGATAAAAAATTCATAAAAGCCAAGTCCACTGATATACACTACCGCATGCTTAACCTTCTTTTTCACCATAAACTCTTTTCGGAAAAACGGTGCCGGATAAGTTATCGCTGAGTCAGGATTTTGATCAATAATAGATCCGATCCATTTTGCTTTCCAATCTGCAGCATTTAATAACCCCATGGACCATGATGCAGGAGGGCTCCAGTTAGACTGAAGGTTTTTCTCATCCCATACCATTACTTTCCAGTAGACCTTTTTTCTGGAACTTAGCGGCTTACCCTGATAAATTACTTGAGTAGAATTAGACGAATTAACTTTATGACTGTCCCATAAGTTACCTATATTCTTGTCTAATAAAAAAATACTGCTTGCTGCTAATATGTGATATGCTCTCTGTCTTTTAGCGGAATTTACTGATGTCAATTGCCAGCTGATGATAGGATGTCGGCTTTCTATAGCTATAGGATTGATTAAGTACTCACACTTTAAATTCCTTATTTTTACATCTGACTGCCTGCTGAAGGCCACAGACGTAAAAAAAAGTACAAATATTATAATGCTAAAACTAACTTTTATTTTGAAATTCATTTTAAAAAATTTAGAGCAGGTTGACATTGAAATCAGGTTTTCATTGAAGGAGCGAAAAACAACAATGTCTTGTAATGGCAGCTCATTCCAAAGGCTGTCATTACAAATGAAATGATATTGGATTAAAACGTCTTATTAAATCAAACATAATAATAAAGAAAATTAATACTGTCCTGAACTGTCTTGCTAAAAGAGAAACTAAATATATTGCAAAACGGTAAGTAATTTCTGTATTGAACACTCGCTGAAAATGCCGGAATTTTATTTAGGAGTTGACGTGGTGTTGTCTGTAAAATGAATAAAGCCTCTGCAAGTTACTTACAGAGGCTTCGATTTGAATGTGATCCCGCTGGGATTCGAACCCAGGACCACTACATTAAAAGTGTAATGCTCTACCAGCTGAGCTACGGAATCATTCTCTTTTTGAAGAGGGTGCAAAGATAGGATTATTTAATTATTATGCTAAATAAATTTTAAAAAAGTTTGTTTCCTGCTGAGAATGAGCGATTCAAAATTTAATCAACACCCAATTACTACAAACCATCAGGCCCGAAAAGGAAAGAAAAAGAAATGTTGCTTGTAGCTGTAAAGCCAATCACGTATCTTCAATAATTGTGCTTTAAACTATGAAAAGACTTTTACTGGCGGCCACTTTGTTTTTTGCTGTCTATTCCTCTTTTGCTCAGAACAATAAATCGGGTAGTCCCGACCAGCTCAATCAGGTAATCGCCCAAAAAAATGTCTTTGATGAAATTAAACTCAAACGCATCGCAGCGCTGGAAGCCAGTCTTAAAAGGAAATTGCCCCTCTCTGCCCAATACGATCAATACGCATCCCTGTACAATGAATATAAATCTTTCAATTACGACAAGGCATTCTATTACTCACAGAAAATGCAGGCCGCAGGCCGGACGCTTAAAGACCCCATTAAAATAGCCGATGGCAAGATCAAATTTGGCTTTATCCTGCTTTCCTCAGGGATGTTCAAAGAAACAGTTGACTCGCTCAATACCGTCAATGTGAACATTCTGCCGGACAGTTTAAAAAGAGAGTACTATTTCCTCACAGCCAGAACCTATTATGACCTGGCCGATTATGACAAGGATAAATATTATGCCCCTATATACAACAGAAAAGCAAGTATTTATATAGATTCAGCCATTACACATTCCGACACCAGCTCTTATGATTATACCTACAACCAGGGGCTCAAATACCTGAAACTGGGCGATAAGGAGAAGGCCGCTGTATTGCTGCAAAAGCTGATGGATCATTATCAACTGACCAATCATCAGCTCGCAGTAACTGCCTCCACACTAAGTGACATCTATATCCAGACCCGCAAAGAAGACAAAGCCATCGAACTGCTGACCATTGCAGTCATAGCCGATATCAAAGCCTCTACCAAAGAAGCCGCTGCGATGCTCAACCTGGCCCAGCTTTTACACCAGAAAGGTGATGTCAAAAATGCCTACATCTTCATCAACCAGGCCATGAACGATGCCAGCTATTATGGCGCACGTCAGCGAAAAATGCAGGTAAGTGCCATTTTAATGGTCATAGCCGGGGAAAAGATCAATTCTGTTGAAGAGCAGCGGAAAATCTTATTTATCTACGCTTCACTGCTGACGCTTTTGGCAGCTATTGTGATCCTTTTTGCTTTTATCATTTACAGGCAGCTGAAAAAGCTGAAAAAAGCAGATAAACTGATTGTTGAAGCCAACATCTCACTTCGTGAAACCATAGACAAGTTAAATGAAGCAGATCAGATTAAAGAGGAATACATAGGCTATTATTTTAACCTGATCACAGAATACATCACCAAACTGGACAAGTTCAAACGATCGGTAAACAATAAACTGGTTACAAAGAAATTTGATGACATACAGGGATTGGTAAACAACATCAACCTCAAGAAAGAACGGGAAGAATTATTTGTCAACTTTGATAAAGCATTTCTGACCCTGTTTCCCAACTTCGTGGAAACCTTCAATTCCTTCTTTGCATCCGAGCATCAGATCAGGCTAAATGCCGGGCAGCTGCTCAACACCGATCTCAGGATATTTGCACTCATCAGATTAGGCATCAGCGACACCGAAAAGATCGCATCCATATTGGAGTATTCCATGAATACCATTTACAACTATAAAGCGAGGATCAAGAGCAAATCCCTTCTTCCCAATGATGACTTTGAAGCCATGATCCTGGCTATCCGTACAACCTAAAGGTTTTTCAGGCTTATATTTCGTTTATATTTTTTAAGGCCGGATGTTTTGTAAAGTACTGTTAATCAGTTTTTTGCTTATGATATGGCTCTATATCGTTTATATTCGATTTTTGAAAATTGATACTTGTTAGTTTTTAGATTCTCTTTGAATTGTATTTGCAGCAGCCGCCAGGCCAAAGCAGATGCAGAAACCTAACCGATATAAACTAATGAAAAAACAAGTACTAAAATCCCTAGGGGTTTGTTGTTTGTTTCTGCTCGTATCGATCGCATCTTTTGCACAAAAGAGCACCATCAGCGGAACGATTACAGACCAAAACGGAACCCCAATCCCGGGAGTTACCGTTCAGTTAAAAGGAACATCAGCCGGCCAGATCGCAGATGCCCTTGGAAAATACACGATCACGGTATATAACCTCCAAACCGATAAGCTGATATTTTCCATGGTTGGTTTTGCCACTCTGGAAAAAAGCGCCTCCGGAGGTCCAACCATTGATGCGAAATTAACCGAAGACAACAATCAGCTCAACGAAGTAGTGGTGGTAGGCTACGGTACGCAACGCAGAAAAGACCTTACCGGCTCAGTTGCCTCTATAAAAGGTGATGTATTCAAGAACCAGCCCATCACCAATCCTACCGAAGCACTGCAGGGCAGGATAGCAGGTGTGAACATTGTCAAAAACTCAGGTGCACCCGATGCCCAGCCAAGCATTGTCATTCGAGGCGTATCCTCGCTCAACCAGCCCAACCCTTTATACATTGTAGATGGGGTAAGGGTTACAGACGTCAGCAGCATCAACGTTCAGGACATCGAATCTATGGACGTCCTCAAGGATGCTTCCGCAGCTTCCATCTACGGAGCCGCCGCCGCAGGAGGAGTAATTCTGGTAACCACCAAAAAAGGAACGACCAGCAAACCGCAGTTCAATTACAATTACCGCTATGGGATCAGCACACCTAAAGTAGGGGAGCTGCTGGACAAAGATGGCTACATCAGGCTGCAGAACATCATCAATCCGGGCAGGTTTACCGGTGCCGGCAGACTGGATACCCTGGCCAATACCGACTGGATAAAGGAGACCTTCAAAAACGCCAGTGAGCAAAATCACAACTTCTCCTTCAGCGGTGCAGCACCCATCGTAGATTACCTGGCATCCGGTTTTTACAATAAACAAGAGGGCGTTGCCCGCAAAAACTTCTCCAATATAGGCGGAGGCAGGCTCAATACCAATTTTAAGATCGGCAACTGGCTCAAATTTGGTGAACAGCTCTCCGTATCCAGACGCAGTACTTCCAATCCGCAAAACGTTGGGGTAGAGGCACAATTGCACAATTCGCCTTTCCGTACCCTGCCGATCATTCCGGTATTCAATAAAAATGGCAGCTATGGTACCTTACCTGCAGGCTATAACGGACTGGCCTTTGCAGGGACGCATCCTGTCGGAGCCATCGACAATGCCAACGTGGAGAACTTCAAAAACAACTTTCAGGGCAATATCTATGCAGAGATCCAGCTTCCGCTTGGGTTTAGCTTCAGGAGTAATGTAGGTTATACCTTTTACAATGAGACCCAGAACTACTTCCAGAATGCATTTTCTATAGGTGGCGTTGGTGCAGGCAAAAACTCGCTGAACAAATTTGCGATAGAAAGCCAGTCACTGCTCACCAACTATGTCCTGTCCTACAACAAGAGCATCGACAAACACAACATCAATGCGGTAGCTGGTTTCGAGCAGATTACCGGAAAATACAACGATGCCAATACCACCGCTACAGACATCAATACAGATGCCGGAAAGAATTATTCCTTCCTGCCCACAGCCGGTACTACCTATACTTTTCTGGGCAAACAGGACAATAACAATTTAGTAAAATCATTCTTCGGAAGGGTCAACTACAATTTCAACAGCAGGTATTACCTTTCTGCATCCATCAGACGTGACGGGAATTTTACCGTATTCGGTCCTGACAGGCAAAAAGGAACATTCTCGTCCATCTCAGGAGCCTGGAACATTGCAGAGGAAGATTTCTTTAAAGACGCAGTTCCAGCTATAAACACCCTGAAACTGAGGGGTGGTTATGGTGAATTTGGAAACAGCAATGTGGGTACCTATAGTTTTGTATCCAATTTTCAGCCATTCTCCAGTCTTGGTAATGGCAGTGCAGGCGGTGTCAATTTTTCACCGGGCGGACAAATCATCCCTGGTGTAGCGTTTGACCGTATCCCAAATCCGGCACTGCATTGGGAAACCGTTAAAGGCTCCAATATCGCTTTAGATGGCGAAATGCTGAACAATAAACTTTATTTCACACTGGAGTATTACGACAAAAAGACCGATGGCATGTTATACGCCCTGCCTCTGGCTCCCAGTGCCGGTATGGCTGGCAGCTATCTGGCCAATGTAGGTAATGTATCCAACAAAGGATTAGAGGTATTACTCGGCTACCGCAGCAAGATCAATGATTTCGGTTTCGACATCAACGTTACTGGCGCCTGGAACAAAAACGAGGTGACTAAACTATCTTCCGAAGCCAATTCGGCCATTTATGATGGTTACAATTATTACAACAACGGCGATATGGCTTTCCAGATCATGCCGAATCAAAGCATAACCATTACCAGAAAAGGAGATCCTTTTGGTTCATTCTATGGCTATAAAGTACTGGGCATCTTCCAGAACGATGCGGATGCGGCTAAGCAAAAAGTAGGTGGTATTCCGGCAAAGGCCGGAGACCTTCAGTTTCAGGACCTGACCGGTGAGGGCGACATCACAGACAAGGACCGCCAGATCATTGGTAATCCAAATCCCAAACTGGTCTATGGCGCCAATATCCGGCTGAACTATAAAGGTTTTGATGCGGCCTTCCTCTTCAACGGAGTAGCAGGAGTAGACCTGTTTAACGGTGTGAAAGCCTACGAAATGCGTCCTTTTTCGGATGGCAATACTTCACCAAAAGTATGGGGTGCCTCGTTCCTCAATGGAAACGGACTGACCAAACAACCGCGACTGGGTGTGGTAAATCCGAACGGGTCTTTCAATTTAGATCCTAACGGTAACTATTCTACTGTAAACAGCTATTTCGTAGAGAGCGGTGACTACCTCAAGTTGAAGAACCTGCAGATCGGTTATACCTTTTCCAACAGCCTGACTGAAAAGATCAAAGTGCGCAGTGCCAGGATCTTTGTGATGGCCAATAACGTCTTCACCATTACCAACTACAGCGGACTTGATCCTGAACTGGGTGCTTCTTTCTCTCCTTCGGGCTATGCCGGGGTGACCAGCAGAGGCATCGACGTAGTGAGCCAGTATCCGCAGACCCGGATCTATTCATTTGGAATTGATGTGAATTTCTAACCCTATAATCCAGACAACATGAACAAATCAATATATATCGTACTCCTGGCCGCCATGGTAATGGCCGGTTGTAAAAAAGATCCCTCTTTCGTGGCTCCGCCCGACAAAGTATCTACAGGTGCCTATCCAAAAAGCCTCGCCGAACTGAATACCATTCTTGGTCCGGCTTATGGTAACCTGAAAAGCATAGGGCTCTACGGTTTTGAGCTGATGCCCAAAGCACTGGAAAATTCCGTACACGCAGGTGATGCCAACTACAATGGCGATGCCGCATGGAATGAAATGACGGCCAACAACCTGAGCCCGAGCAATGGCAAATCTACCAATGCCTGGACAGCCCTTTATGCCGGTGCCGGTGCCTGCAATACCACGCTTCAGGCAGCAGATTTTCTCGAAGCCAATTACGGTTCATCAGCTTCAAAAGCAGACATCGATGCCATCAGAGGACAAGCTAAATTTATGCGTGCCTTCTATTACTTCCAGCTGGAAACCCTGTTTGGCGAGGCCTATATCAAAGCCGGCGGCGTCAATGAAAATAAGATGGGTGTGCCGATCTACAAAGAACTGCCAAAAACGGTTGATGCCACCCAGCAGGGAAGGGCTACCACCAAAGAAGTATGGGATTTTATCAAAGCTGACCTGAAAGACGCCGCCGTATTGCTCGGCAACAAAGTCTGGCCGGCGGCAGAAATAGGCAGGGCCAACCAATGGTCTGCAAAAGCACTATTGGGCAAGGCTTACGTCTTTACTGAAGATTGGGCCAATGCCAAAACCACCTTACTCGAGGTGATCAACAACAGCGGGAAGACCCTGATGCCTTTTGCGAAATACAAAGACGCCTTCAATGGCAATTCAGCCAATGAATTCAATGAAGAATCCCTGTTTGAGCTGAACGTAGACGGGGACAACAAAGGCAATTATGGACCATGGGGCAACAATCCGAACGCCACTACATTGAACGGCGTGATCTGGTCGCCTTATATCTTAAGCCTTACAGGTACAGAAACCGGATCCAGACCATTGGGTTATGGCGGTAACCTGGGCGTACACGATAAAAACATCACCCGTTTCGGTTATCCGCTCGGTTATTACACATTGGTCAGCAACCCGGCTTTTGACAACAGCAAACCTGCAAGTTTCAGTAATCCGGAAAAGATCATGGACCCGGCTTACCGGGCACAAGCTGAGGCTGTTCGCACCAATAAAACCGCTGACCCGCGTCTGTATGTCAATCTCGTGCAACCATGGCTCGATGTGCTGAACATAGACTGGGAGGGCGGGCCAAGACAAAATGTACCGGTTTCCAAACCCGATTACCTGGCCGGCGAGCCCAACACCTATGGCTGGGGTTTCAGAAAATATGCAGCTATAGATTATCACCTCAACAACGTCAATTACGACAAATGGAACTGGTATTTTCTGCGCATGGCAGATGTTTACCTGCTGTATGCAGAGGCCAGTATCGGTTCAGGTGATGCCGCAACTGGTTTGGAATACATCAATAAAGTGAGGCGCAGGGCATACGATCTGCCCATTAATGCGGTATCAGCAAAAGATTACGCATCTTTAAGCGCAAACACGCCTGCACTCAATGATCCTGTATTGGGTACAAACCCTTTAAGGTATGAGCGCTGGGCAGAATTCTTCCATGAAGGCTTATGGTGGTTTGACGTTTGCAGATGGAGACTGGGTCCGCAGGAAGCCTCATTTTACGGAAGAGCGAGGAACCTGTCCACTCCATTGACTTTCGATGAATCAAAAAGCTATGCATGGCCGATCCCATTGTCAGAACTCAACGCCAATTCAAAGATCACAGGGCAGCAAAACCCAAGGTATTAAACGAACACCCCGCAGGCCGCCGGAAATATCAACGGCGGCCTCTTTTAAAAAAAACATTCTGCTAATGAAGCTGCGTTGTATTTTCTTATTGTATGTATTGTTGTGCGGTACTACTCTGTTTGCCCAGGATACACTTAAAAACCTGCCGGAATATAGTTTGCCGCTGAGCAACGATAAACTGGTGATTGCCCATTGCATGACCAATATCATCCGCTTCAAAGGTCATCCGCTCGAAGACAGCTGTAATCCGGAGTTTTATTCCGCAAAAGGCAATCCTTCTGCAGCCCTTGGCGGGCTTACACAAGTTAAAGTCATGGCAGACAGTCTGATGTCAGAACGTTCCCTCGATGAAGCGGTGGAATTTGAAATGCGTGCCGCTTTGCGTTCCGGCATAGACGGATTCCAGTTTTACTATATCCTCGGCAATACAGCCTGGGACGACATCATCCTGGCTTATTTCAGGGTAGCCGAAAAAAAGAACATCAATTTTAAATTCACTTTCTGTATCTCCCATCCCGGAGGCCGTACAGAAACTGAAAAGATCGCAGAATTCGCCTCCAGGATAAACCGGATCCTGAACACCACAGGCAGAGACAATCCACACTGGTTGCGTACACCCGATGGCAGACTGATGCTGTACATGTGGGACGGAGAACCCCTGGCCGATATTCCCGCAGATAAAAAGGGACTGCCAGATCAGTATTACATCGCAAGAGCCTACAAGAGACTCGCTGATGCTGTCAACGAACGTTTTGCCTGTATTTTTACCATCAATAAGGAAATCAGCAAAGAGGAACTCAATAACTTTCTGGATTATTTTCCTGCCACCTGGATCTGGACACTGCCTTATCACGAGGCTTATATAGGCAATAGCGTTGTACAGCAATGCGAAGAGCGGAAACGTACCTTTACCGGCTCGGTATTCAATGATTTCTACACCTCCAAGTTGCTCAAAAAAGGAACCTGGGACATGTATCACCGTGTAGAAGATGCAGTAAAAGCCGGTTTGCCAAATGTGGAGCGCAAATACATTACCACAGGATTATCCTATAATTTCAGGAAGCTCATGGAATTTGGCATCGCACATAAAGCGACCATCATCAATGTCATCACCTGGAATGACTATCCGGAGGGACACCACCTTGCACCGGAAATCAATCACAATGAAGGTTTTTCGCTCTTGCTGAATCATTATAAAAGTGTCTGGAAAGGCACAGTTTCTCCTTATGCAGCTAAAGACCTGGCTATTGTGTTCTTCAAAAAATACAAGCACAACATCCAGCCCAATCCGTTCAATATCCCTGTGGTGCCTTTTCAAAAGGAAGTCATACCACCATCATCCGAAGATTCCATCGAACTGGTGACCATCCTTAAATCTCCCGCAATGGCTTCAATAAACGGAAGCAAGAGGAAGGTCGGGCCAGGGATGTCAGTATCCGGATTTCCGATGAAAACGGGTCCTGTTGCAGTTGCACTACTCCGAAATAACAAACAAGTACTTCAATTCAGTACACCCGAAGCGATCACAGATAAACCTTACCGGTCTGACAGGCTCACGTATACCTATAGCAGTGAGTTTAAAGCTTTTTATCAAGACCTCTATAAGGATTTCAAACCCAGCTTTTCTACAGAATACAACCCTTCATTCCACAAAGAATGATTACAGCAGCAATAAATAGAAGATAAATTAAATACCCAATGACAATGAAGAAACTACTGGTCTGCCTGTTCCTGATCGCTGGCGCAATAGACGCTGCCGCACAGGACAAAAGCACAGAGATCAATAAAAATAAGATAAAACTCCGGTTTTCGCTTGATGAAGCCGGCAGGGCGGGGTATGCACTGACGTATCATGGCAAATCCGTCATACAACGTTCCCTTATGGGTTTTTCACTGGCTGATGACAGTGCCTTTAACCAGCAGCTAGCCATAATTGGCACAGAAAAGACCACCGTAAACGAAAGCTGGAAACCAGTATGGGGCGAAGTAAGCAGCATCACAAACAATTATGAACAGCTCACCGTCAGGTTAAAACAAAAGAACAGCCCGGGTCGTCTGATCAACATCATTTTCAGAGTTTTCGATGACGGCCTGGGTTTCAGGTATGAGTTTCCCAAACAACCCGGACTGAAGTATTTTACCATCGCTGATGAGCTCACAGAGTTCAGGCTCGGTGCAGATCACCAGGCGTTCTGGATCCCTGCCGACTACGATACCAATGAATATAAATATACGACCAGTAAACTGAGTGCCATTGATGCCTTTGCGGTGTCCAGAACAGCCACCGACATTGCGGTGAGGGTAGTACCAGACCAGCAGGGTGTACAAACGCCCCTTTTGCTGAAGTCGGCAGATGGCCTGTACATCAATATTCATGAGGCTGCGCTGATCAATTTCCCGGCGATGCAATTGCATGTAGACCCACACAATTTTAACCTGACCGCCAGACTGGTCCCTGATGCTACAGGGAACAAGGCCTATGTGCACGCACCTTTTAAAACTCCCTGGAGGACCATTCTGGTCAGCGATAAAGCGGCTGACCTTTTGGCTTCCAAAACCATCCTGAACCTCAATGAACCTTCGGTTATTTCCAATACTGACTGGATCAAACCCATGAAATTCGCTGGTGTATGGTGGGAATACCAGACTGGTAAAAGTACCTGGAGCTATGCAGACCGGGCCGATACGCTCGATAATAATGGTGACCTGATTCCCAATGGCCGGCACGGTGCCAATACCGCCAATGTCAAAAAGTACATTGATTTTGCAGCTGCCAGCGGCCTGCAGGGTGTACTGGTCGAGGGCTGGAATTACGGATGGGAAGATTGGTTCGGTAACTGGAAAGAAGAGGTATTTGATTTTACAAAACCTTATAAAGACTTCAATGTAAAGGAAATCACAGGATATGCGGCCTCCAAAGGCGTCAAAATGATCATGCACAATGAAACCTCCGGTTCGGCTACCAGTTACGAACGCCAGCTTGATACGGCTTATAAATTCATGAACAAGTTTGGTTACCCTGCCGTAAAAACAGGCTATGTAGGCAAGATCATTCCCCGTGCCGAGCATCACGATGGCCAGTGGATGATCAATCATTACGAAAGAGTCCTTCAAAAAGCAGCCCAGCACCAGGTCACTGTCGATGCGCATGAGGCAGTTAGACCTACAGGTTTGCACCGTACCTATCCCAATTTCCTGGCCTCAGAAGCAGGCAGGGGAAATGAGTATAACGCATTCAGCGATGGCAGTGCGCCCGAACACGAAACCATCCTGCCCTTTACCAGGCTCATGGGTGGTCCAATGGATTATACCCCGGGCATTTTCAAAATAAAGGGGTATTCAACCGTAGCCGGCAGACAGGTACACACCACACTGGCCAAGCAGCTGGCTTTGTACGTCACTTTATATAGCCCTCTGCAAATGGCAGCCGATCTGCCTGAAAACTATGCGGCACACATGGATGCCTTTCAGTTTATCAAAGATGTCGCAGTAGACTGGGATGATACTAAAATCCTGGAAGCCGAACCCGGAGACTACATCAGCATCGCCAGAAAAGCAAAAGGAACCAACAACTGGTTCATCGGAGCCATTACTGATGAAAACTCAAGAACAGCGATCCTGCCGCTCCATTTTCTGGATCAGGACAAAAAATATGTAGTCGATCTATACAGAGATGCTGATGATGCCGATTGGAAATCTAATCCGGAGGCCTATACCATCACACACCATTTGGTTGATGTTAAATCTGTTTTAAAAGTAAAACTCGCCCCCGGAGGAGGGATGGCTGCCAGCATTCGCGAAGCTCAAAAGGAAGATCTGCAGAAACTTAAAAAGTATAAATAGTAAAGTGAAAAGATAAAGGGGGCCGGCATCATGCCGGCCCCCTTTATCTTTGCTATGTCAAATCCTGAAGATGTTTGCAGATTTTATCGCACTCAGTTTGCATATCAGCGCTGAACTGATATATTTGCGGGAAGAGCAACCAATATTAATTAAACAAAAGCACATCTATGCTTCGACAACTTGCAGGCATTTTGATTTTACTGTCTTTTTTACTGGTAAAAAGTGAAGGGCTGGTGAGTGCGCTGGAAGTTTTTAAACCTGCGGTAACACAGCAGGCAAATCAGCAGGATGCTGATCAATCGGCCGATGATGAAAAAGAATCAAAAAGCCAGGAGTTTGCAGATGAGTATATCCATGAACGGATCATTGTTCCCCTGCCTGTAGAACGCCCAAAAAAACTCAATCATATGGACTTTCCTGATACCGCAGCTGTTCACATGGCTGTCTGGGGTCCGCCTCCCAATTGTGTTGTCGCCTGATAACAATTGATTAGAGTTTAATTTAAGTATTTACACAAAACCTATTTATTATGACGTATCCATTATTGGGTAAAAGTGCTGTATTAGGCCTTTTACTAAGCGCTTGTGCCTACTCTGCCAGTGCGCAGAAAATCGATGAAAAAGAATTGAAAGTTGATGTGGAGAAGGTATCCTCATCAACAGCGCAACTGATCAGTCTTGAGCCTGTAAAGTTCAAATATGATGTTAAAAAATACAAACACCTCAATCTGCCTGAAGGCAACCAGTACGGTTTCCTGGCCAGTAATGTAGAGTCCTCTTTTCCTGATCTGGTTCATGAGACTTCAAAGCAGGTTCCGGCAGGAAAAAATTCCAATAAAGTAGCTTCATATAGTGACGTAGACAACAAAGACCTGATTCCGGTACTGGTGGCTGCCATTAAGGAGCAACAGGTTGCCATTGATCTCCTGAAGAAGGAGATTGAACTGCTGAAGCAGCAATCAAAATAAAGAATTTCCGTTTTTATTTAGTTTAGTTTTGAGGGCGTCGCATGTCATATGCGGCGTCTTTTTTATTTCTGCTTATTTCTGTTCGCCCGGCGAACTTAATGTGAATCAGGTGCTGCCAGCTCCTGGACAACTCCGTAACGGCTTCGATAGAGCTTCGGGAAAAGGTACCTGTTTTCCGAAGCAGTTACGCTTCTGGCGCGGATCTGTCCCTGATTTGCCGGAGAGAAAAATCAGATTGTCTGGTAATTGGTTTCGTTGTGAGTATAATCTCCGTGTATTGCTGAAAGATACCAAAGTGTTGGCTACACAACCATTGGTCAATGGTTGCAGCGACCGGGGACCATGCAAGGACCTTGCAAAGACCTTGCAACCATTGAGAGAGGATTAAGAGGAGTCCTTGAAGAATAGGCCGCAGTTTAGATTGAGTATGGTTTCATCATGGCGTCTTGTACAGATATTCAGTCATTTTTGCTTTTATTGCGTAATATTTGATATTTTTAAGGACACCAAATGAACAACCTATATGAAATATCTGCTCAGGGCGGGTTGTGTGCTCTGTTTGTCACTTTCGTCAACATTAGCCATTGCCCAGGACAAGTTAAGTCCCGCATCATCTGAAGTCATCAAAGGAGTGATCGGTCAGCGGCTGCAGGGCGCTTATGACAACCGAATCCTTGCTCAGGATGCGGATGAACTGATCGAACCCTTCAAACAAAGAAATGAAACCAGCTTGTGGCAAAGTGAGTTCTGGGGCAAATGGTTCACTTCTGCTGTACTGGCTTATAAATATCACCCGACACCTGAACTGAAGCAAAAATTAGATAAGGCGGTAAGCGGGCTGATGGCCACACAAACGGCAGATGGTTATATCGGGAATTATAAAAAAGAGAACCGTTTACAACAGTGGGACATCTGGGGGAGAAAATACTGCATGCTGGGTTTGCTGGATTATTACAGGCTTACCGGGGATAAAAACAGTTTAAAAGCCGCCAGAGGTGTCGCAGATAACCTGATGGATGACCTTCAGAAGGCTGACGGGGTCATCGTTACCAAAGGCAATTACCGCGGAATGGCAGCTTCTTCGGTTCTGGAACCGGTATGTCTGCTCTACAAATTAACCAAAGACAAAAAATACCTGGATTTTGCAGAAGATATTGTAAAGCAATGGGAGAGTCCGCAGGGGCCACACCTGATCAGCAATGCAGGGACAGATGTAGCCAGACGTTTTCCTAAACCAGAAAATTGGTATTCTTTTGAGCAGGGGCAGAAGGCTTATGAAATGATGTCCTGTTATGAAGGTTTGCTGGAGTTGTACCGGCTTACTGGCAAAAAAGAATATAAATCTGCGGTTGAAAGGGCCTGGCAAAATATTTTCGATACCGAAATCAATATCGCCGGGTCCGGTGCATCTACAGAAATGTGGTTTGGCGGCCGCCCGTTGCAGACGGCATCCATCAATCATTATCAGGAGACCTGTGTAACTGTAACCTGGATCAAACTCAGCCATCAGTTGCTGCGCCTTACCGGCGAAACCAAATACGCCGATGCGGTAGAAACAAGTTATTACAACGCTTTGCTGGGTGCCATGAGTGCCGATGGCAAAAAATGGGCAAAATATACTCCGCTGACAGGGCATCGCTTGCCGGGCAGCGGACAGTGCGGTATGCACATCAATTGCTGTGATGCCAGCGGTCCGCGCGGCTTGTTCAACCTTCCTGCTCATGTTGTGATGAAATCTGAGGATGGGGTATACCTGAATTACTATGCAGAGGGAAGTTATGATTTAAGTACACCGACGGGAAAAAAACTTATAATAACGCAGGAAACAACCTATCCTGAAAATGCTGGTGTGGAGATAAAACTGGAACTGGCCAGACCTGAGGAATTCGGGCTTTCTCTGAGGATACCTGTGTGGAGCCAGAAAAACAGCCTGAGTGTTAATGGTGAAAACCTGCCCGGTTTAACACCGGGCACCTACAAAACCATCAAAAGAAAATGGAAGAATGGTGACGTGGTCAAACTTAGTCTGGACATGCGGGGCAGGGTAGAGTACATGGGGCAAAAACCTCGGTATGCAGCTCTGATGCGTGGTCCCATTGTTTTATCCAGGGAAGAATCTTTGCCGGGTGTGAGTATGGGTGCACTTGTGGGGGTAAACAGTAAGGATGGTTATGTAGATCTGGAGCCGGTACCTCAGCATGGTAAAGATACCTGGATGCAGTTCAGATATAAGTTTGCCCCTGAGTCTTATACCGAAACCGGTTCACCGGCCGTTACTGCCGACTTCTGCGATTATGCCTCCGCAGGAAATGGCGAAAAAGCCGGGTTTTTTATCACCTGGCTTCCCCAGATTATTGATCCCAAAAAATAAAATATGAATAAAATTATAGCCTTAACCGTACTGCTGGTGTTTCCGGCAGTACTGAAAGCACAGGATTTTTACAGCGATGTCCAGCGTAAGGACTGGCTGGCCAAAGCTGAAAAAAGCAAACCCAAGCTCACAGAACAGCTAAAAAAACCAGTAAGAATCGTGAAAATTCAGGAAGATCCTGCTGCTTTTCAGGGATGGAAAGCGGTGCCTGCCGGGAAAATAGAAGACCTGTATGCGGGTTCGTTTAAAAATCAATCGGGAATTGTAGTGGATTTCGGGGAGCACCTTACCGGTTATTATACTTTTAGCATCAGGGCTACGCATAATTTTCCCGATGCACCGCTCAGGTTTAAGCTGACCTTTGCGGAGGTTCCGGGTGAGCTGGCTACACCTTTTGATCCTTATCCGGGTGGCCTGAGCAGGGCATGGCTCCAGGATGAAACCATCACGGTTATGGATTTGCCCGCTACGGTAACGATTCCGAGAAGGGTAGCCTTCCGGTACCTGAAGATCGACTTGCTGGCCAGTTCAGGCGGTTTTGATTTCAAAATTGAGGATATGAACTTTAAAGCGGTGAGTTCTGTTTCCAATGTGGCGGCTCCTTTAGCGGCAGGTACCAGTCCGCTGCTTAAAAAAATTGACAGTGTGGGCTTATCGACCCTAAAGGAATGTATGCAGACGGTGTATGAAGATGGGCCTAAACGCGACAGGAGATTGTGGATCGGGGACCTTTACCTGGAATCTATTGCCAATACCTATTCTTTTAAAAACCATGAACTGACCAAAAGGTGCCTGTATATCCTCGCGGGCCTTGCACAAAAAGATGGTTACTTGCATGCCAGTACTTTCGAAACACCGGACCTGCACGCACAGGTGGGGCAACCTTTTCTGTTTGAATACTCTTTGCTGTATAATGTTGCACTCAGGGAATACCTGGAGGCCAGCGGTGATAAAGAAACGGCTCTGGACTTATGGCCGGTTGCTAAAAAGCAATTGGAAAACATCAGTAAACACCTGGATGCAGAAGGACTTTTTGATCCGGGGAAGGCCGGACAGGCAGGCTGGTGGTTGTTTACAGACTGGCGTGAAGGATTGGATAAACAAGCTCCTTTGCAGGGCATTATGATCTTTGCCATGAAGGAAAGCCTGACACTGGCCAAACTCCTGGGGAAGGAAGCTGAGGTGAGGGAACTGAACACATTGATCGCCAAAATGACCAAAGCAGCAAGGAATCGTCTTTATGATAAAAAGACCGGTTTGTTCCTGAGCGGAAATGGAAAGCAGATTTCCTTTGCTGCGCAGTCCTGGATGGTATTGAGCGGGGTGGCTACAAAAGCTGAGGCGCAAAAGGCGCTTAAGGCAATCGTTAGTGAAAAAGCTGCGGTGAAACCGGGTACTCCGTACCTGACACATTATTATGTGGCTGCGCTCATCAAGGCAGGCATGCCTAAAGAAGCCAGGGCTTTGGTGGAAAGTTATTGGGGTGGAATGGTCAGAAAAGGGGCGGATACTTTTTGGGAAGCTTATGATCCGGACAACGATAAATTGTCACCTTATAATTTTTTCCCCATCAACAGTTATTGTCATGCCTGGAGCTGCACACCTGTTTATTTCATCAGAAAATATCCTGAAATATTTCAATAATATACCGGTGTTGTTATTATTAGGCATTTATTAATCATTTTTTAATGGTTAATGCTTTTTTTGAGTCTGAATACTTAAACCAATTATAACCGTGATCAAAAAACTCATTAATTGTTTCGTCTGCTTACTCCTTACTTCGGGCGTGGCCAATGCACAACGTTTAACTTCTTTTGTAGACCCATATATCGGTTCAGGTGACCATGGGCATGTTTTCATCGGTGCAAGTGTGCCTTTTGGAGCCCTGCAGCTGGGACCTGACAATTTTTATAAAGGCTGGGACTGGTGCTCAGGCTACAATTACCAGGATAGTGTGATCAGGGGTTTTGCGCATACGCACCTCAGCGGAACAGGTATAGGCGATCTCTCTGATGTGGCAATCATGCCTTATACTGGTGCTAAGAAAACAGATAAAGGACAGGAAAAAGAACCGGGAAGCGGATATGCCTCTTTGTTTTCTCATCAGGATGAGCAGGTGAAACCGGGTTTTTATTCCGTAAAACTGGCGAATGGGGTGCGGGTAGAACTGGCGGCTTCTGAAAGGGTAGGTTTCCACCGGTATCATTTTCCTGCGGGGAAAGAGGCGCATGTGATCATCGATCTGAAGGAAGGTATCAATGACCAGACTCCCGAAACACATATTGAACAGGTGGATGATTTTACCTTTAAAGGGTACCGGATCTCTTCAGGCTGGGCTAAAAATCAGCTGATCTATTTCGCTATAAAATCTTCGGTTCCCATTAAGGATTTTGAAGTGTACAATAACAATACCTTACTGGATGGAAAAAAAGGTACGGATAAGGCCATTAAGGGTCTGATCAATTTTGCCAATGCACCTGCTTTGCTGCAGCTGAAGGTGGGGATCTCTCCTGTAAGTGCTGAAAATGCACTGGAGAACATCAGTGCAGAGATTCCGCAGTGGAACTTTGATCAGGTGCTGAAACAGGCCGATGACAAATGGAATAAGGAATTGTCCAAACTCACTGTGGAAACCCGTACGGCGACTGAAAAGAAGATCTTCTATACGGCCATGTACCATACGATGATCAATCCTTCACTGTTTAACGACCATAATGGTGACTACAGGGGAACGGATTCAAAGATCTACAGGAAAGCGGTATTCAATAATTATAGTGTGTTCTCTACCTGGGATACTTACCGGGCTGCGCATCCGCTGTTTATCCTGACACAGCCTGCAAGGGTAAGTGATATGGTCAATTCTATGCTGGCCATCAGCGATCAGCAGGGCATGTTGCCGATATGGCACCTGATGGGCAATGAAACAGGTACTATGCCGGGGATCAGCAGTCACCAGATCATTGCTGAGGCTTACCTGAAAGGAATTAAGGGCTTTGATCCGGAACGGGCATTTCAGGCACTGAAAAAATCATCCGTTTCTGAGACCAGGAAACTGGGACTGAGTTATGTAGATAGTTTTAAGAATATCCCTTCAGATGAACTCGATGAATCTGTGGCCAGGGCGATGGAGTATGCCATTGGTGATGGCAGTATTGCTTTGATGGCCAAACAGATGAACAAAACTGCGGATTATGAGCATTATCTGAAAAGGGCTAAGAATTACCAGTTGTACTTTGACCCTGAAACCAGATTTTTCAGAGGTAAGAAGAGGGATGGTTCATGGAATCCTGTTTTCGGCCCTGATAAATCTACCCGTCCATGGATCAATGATTATTCTGAGGGTAATGCCTGGCAGTACCTGTGGCTGGCTCCTCAGGACATTAAAGGTCTGATGGCATTGCTGGGCGGTGAGCAGGCTTTCATCTCCAGGCTGGACAGTACTTTTTCCCTGAAACTGGATATGGGTAATGAAAGTGTAGCGGATCTGACCGGATTGATTGGTCAGTATGCGCATGGTAATGAGCCGGGTCACCACAGTACTTATTTGTATGCTTTTGCCGGACAACAATGGAAAACCGCAGAAAAAGTACGTTACATCATGAAAGAAATGTATCACGATAAGCCTGCAGGAATTATTGGAAATGAAGATTGCGGACAGATGTCGGCCTGGTATGCTTTTTCTGCGATGGGTTTTTATCCGGTGTTTCCGGCTTCCGGGAAATATGTGATCGGTAGTCCTATGGTGAATAAAGCAACATTGAAACTGGAGGGCAGCAAGCAATTCATTGTAGAGACAGTGGGCAATAGTGACAAAAATATTTATGTCCAGAAACTGGAACTGAATGGAAAGGCTTATCCGAACAGTTACATTCTGCACAGCGATATCATCAAGGGCGGGACACTGAAGTTTTTTATGGGGGATAGGCCCAATGAAAATTTTGGGAAACTTCAGCAGAACCGACCGGAGTAACAGAGATCCGGAAAACAACACACACAAAAGAAACACACACACGATAATGAACACAATTGATCACTTGAAAAGCAGGCTTATCATTTTGCTGGGGATTCTGCTCCTGGCAAATTATGGTTTTGCCCAGCTTAAGCACAGCAAGACTTCAAAATTTAAAAGTTATAAAGGTCTGATCATGGCGGGCTATCAGGGCTGGCACAATGCTCCGGAAGATGGAGCGGGCAGAGGCTGGTACCACTACCAGTCCCGCGGTAAATTTGAGCCCGGAAGTACCAATGTAGATCTGTGGCCGGATGTGAGTGAGCACAAGAAAACTTATAAAACATCCTTTGTACATGCTGATGGCAGTGCTGCTTACCTGACCAGTGCACACGATGCTTCTACTGTGGAAACGCATTTCCGCTGGATGAAGGAGTATGGGCTGGACGGGGTATTTATGCAGCGCTTCGTCGCGGAGATCAGGGGCCGGTCTGGTCGTAATCATTTCAATAAGGTATTGGGTAACGCCCTGGAGTCTTCCAGGAAATATGGGCGGGCCATATCGGTGATGTATGACCTTTCCGGCAGCCGGGATAGTATTGACGTACCCGTACTCATCAACGACTGGAAAAATCTGGTGGACAGCATGAAGATCACCAGCCGCGGAAACGACCAGACTTATCTCTATCACAATGGCAAACCGCTGGTGGTGATCTGGGGTGTTGGTTTTGGCGACAACCGGAAGTACACCTTAAAGGATGTCAATAAAATGGTTGATTTTTTTAAGAATGATCCTGTATATGGGGGTTGCTCAGTGATGCTGGGGGTGCCTGCTTACTGGCGTGAATTTGGAAATGATACGGAAAAGAATCCTTTGCTGCATGAAATCATAAAGAAAGCAGATATCATTCACCCCTGGACCATTGGACGTTATGGCAATGAAACTGCTTACAACAGGTATGCAGAAGTACAAAAAGGGGATGTCAAATGGTGTAAGGAGAACAAACTGGATTATGTAGGTGTGGTATTTCCGGGCTTTAGCTGGCACAATATGAATCCGAGATCTCCTTCCAACCAAATCCCGAGAAACAGGGGCACATTTTTCTGGAAACAATTGTCAACAGCCATACAAAATGGGGTTGAAATGCTGTATGTGGCCATGTTTGATGAGATCGATGAGGGTACGGCTATTTTCAAGATATCAAAAAATCCACCTGTGGGTGCAAGTACGTTTGTGACTTTTGAAGCGGATATTCCCTCAGATTATTACCTCTATCTTTCGGGCTATGCCGGTAAGATGCTCAGGAAGCAGGTGCCTTTCAGAACTGATGTACCGCCGCCTTTGAAAAAGTAAGATACGCTAATCTATGAGGACAGGAAATTCCCGGTATCCTGTCCCTATAGTCCAGCGAATTTTATAATCTCCTCTGTAAATTGCCTTTTTTGCCGGATCTTTTCCATCCCAGGTATAGATGAAAGTTTCCTGATCCATCTCACCGTTGCAAAGGTTTGTAATCAGTTTATTGTCCCTGGAATATAAGTCGATTTGTACTTTTTCCGATTTATGGGATTTGCAGATGACAATGGATGTGTGGTTTTTGGTTATCCGGTGTGGAAGTACTGTTGCTAAATAAAGCTCCCGGCTTTCAGTATAATGAATCAGGGGAGTGTTTACAGGTGCCTTGGTGTATTTTCTTTTGAAGCCCGGAGGGTTTTTGAGTATGTTTTTAAATGCAAGGTATTCATCTGACTGGTTGTCATTTTTAAACCTTAAAGCATACAGATCTCTTATGGTCTGGTCAAAATCAAGCAGCCCGGTCCATAGTTCACCTGTGTTTTTCGCATCAGCTCCATGGCCGTAGGTTTTCTTAAAACCGCCCACGCCCACGGTATCACTTTCAGCACCTTCTCCGTTTGAATTGATGAACTTGGGGCTCAGTTTATCTTTATTCCACATCACATCGAGATTGGTGCGGATAATCCTTTTGATGTCCTGTTCATCAAATACGATCCCATAATGAAAGGCTTCTGCTATTTTTTCTACTTCACCGGCCTGGTAACCTGAACGGAAGGGGTGTACCCATACGCCATGCCTGGTGTCTTTTTTATCAGGATCGACATCGGCAGGAGTAAGGGGCTCAAAGTAATTCCAGCAATAATGACCATCAAAATACTGAAAATGACTTTTTAAAGTAAAATATATTCTTTGAGCCCGCTCCTGATATGCTTTTTTACCTGTGAGCCTGTATAGTCTCAGAAAGACCTGTCCTGCATCGAGTTGTTTGTTAAAAGGGTGGCTGATGCCCGTACGCGCAACTGTGGTGTCTGTAACCCAATGGTCCAGTTCTCCGGGTTTAAGGAATTTGCTGAAGCCGGTGTAGGAGCCATAAGGGCCGTCTTCATACCATGTACCACGTTTATCCCATTTTTCTGCAAAGTTCCGGGCGGCAAGTTTAACGTATTCTGCTGCCTTGCTGCCATAAGTTTTCTTTAAGCTGTCCTGTTCAAGAATCAGGATACAAAAATCCAGTATGCCCTTAAATAGGATGGCATCTCCAACCATAGCGTCCTGCAAGTATTTATGATCGTATTCATATGGGCCAATCCAGCCTTTATATCCATCAGGATCAGTATCCATTGCATTAAGCAGAAAATCGTAATAGGTAATGCCTGCATCCAGCCAGGCTTTATTTTTTGTCAGTTCAAACGACCTGACAAATTTATCCATGTCATAGGCCGCATTCCAGCAAAAATCCTCTCCTTTGGCATTTTTCGCAAAAGCCGGGTTGTGGATCATCCTGCCGGCGGTTTCCATGGGATCCGTCTTTAATTTTACTGAAGTTTGCGCGCAGCAAATGGCAGAAATGTGGACTGAACTGACCAGGGCAATGAAATACAGAAGGCCGGGTGATCTTAAACTCATATTGTTAAATATAATAAAATGCTGACAATGTTTAGGCGGCAACTATTTACCTTGCATTCAAATTTTTTAGCTCATGAATTTTTCAGCATATCAGGAATACTTCCAGTCCATTATCGATGATCCCAATCCGGCAGCACCTTATGATAATCCTGTTTATATAGATTATACAAGGCTCAACTGGTCGAGGATGAACAGATGGCTGAAAGTTGGTGTGTTGTCTGATGAGCTCAAAGAAACCGTTTCTAAATTGACCACTCCCCAAAACTGGATCGTTATTACAGAACCCTGGTGTGGTGATGCGGCGCATATTGTGCCCTTTTTTCAGCTGATCACGCTCTGGAATCCATTGGTAGTTGTAGACTATCAGCTAAGGGACAGTGCTCCTTTTCTGATCAATGCGCATCTCACCAACGGGGGAAAGGCCATTCCAAAATTGGTCATAATAGATGAAAAGGGACATGATCTGGCCACATGGGGTCCGAGACCTGTGGAATGTCAGGCCTTATATACCAGGCTTACCGCGGAGAAAGCAGATTTTGAGACGGTAAAGACAGAACTTCAGAAATGGTATAATAACGATAAAGGAAGACTGATCCAGCAGGAATTAAATGCCCTGATCAGCCTGTAAACAGAGATCAGTAAATTTTTCTTTAATAATATTTGTTTCGTACGAAAGTTATCCTACCTTTGTTTTATGAAACAGAATATTTCTATGGACAACATTCCGGAACCTACAAAAGCAGAGCTGGAGATCTTACAGGTGCTTTGGGAATTTGGCCCTTCTACTGTACGTGTTGTAAATGATAAACTGAATGAGCAGAGAGATGTAAATTATACTTCTACGCTTAAACAGATGCAGATCATGGCTGATAAAGGCATTCTTAAACGCGATGAAAGTCAGATGAAGCACATCTATATTCCTGTGGAAGCAGAACACAAGACCAAGGATCAGCTGTTGAGCCGTTTTGTGAAAACTTTGTATAAGGGTTCGGCCTCTAAACTGGTGATGCAATTGCTGGGAGATAAGAAAACCTCTAAGGAAGATCTTGATGCGATTAAAAATATGCTGAACAAACTGGATAAATAAGAATTCAAATCATTTTAAGAAACACAGTTATGGAATTTCAATATGCTTTATGTGTTACTTTCTTCCACTCCTTGTGGATAGGATTGGTTGTCGTGTTACTGACCAGTCTGATTGTCATTTCCACTAAAAAGAGCCCCGCGTCTTTAAGGTATAACTTGCTTACAGGTTTACTTTTCCTGTTCGTACTCAGCATGTCCCTGGTGTTTTATAATACTTTAAAGCAGGGAGGTATGGAGTCTGCCTCAGTCCGGATAGGTTTTTCATCCCCGGATTCAGATCAGTCCGTTGCGGATGCTGTTCTCCGGACCGGTAATTCACCTGTTCAGGAAGCTTCGGGTATGATGAAAAGTATGAATATGCTGATGAAGGTGTGGACGTCTTATTCTTCGGAAATTGTCCTTATCTGGTTTCTGATCCTCTGCTTCAAGTGTATCCATCTGCTGATGGGACTGCATGCAGTGAATCATCTCAAAAATAACCAGACCACTTTAGCTGGAAGTTATTATGAACAAAAGGTAAGAGAACTTTCCCTTAAGCTGGGAATCTCCAAAGGAGTTCAAATCTTCCAGTCTGCAATTACCAGGGTTCCTGTGGTTGCCGGTCATTTCAAGCCGGTTATATTGTTGCCTCTGGGTTTATTGAATGGTTTATCTACGGCAGAAGTTGAGGCCATCATCAGTCATGAACTTGCGCACATTAAGCGGAGTGATTATCTGGTTAATATTCTCCAAAGCCTTGTAGAAATTATATTCTTCTTTAATCCTGCTGTACTGTGGCTGTCGAATCTGATCAAAGAGGAGCGGGAGCACTGTTGTGATGATCTGGCGCTGAGCTGTGCGATTGATAAACAGGATTATATTAAAGCACTGGTATTCTGTCAGGAATTTCAATCTGATACAAATAGCTATGCGATGGCTTTTTCCGGAAGGAAGAACCAGTTGCTGGAGCGGGTGAGCAGAATGGTCCTCAACAGGAGTTCTTCTCTGAACAGGATTGAAAAAACGGTAATGACCCTGACCCTGATATCGGTATTGATCTTTACTGCCGCTTTCACTGAAGGTACAAAAAAACCGGAGGTAGTTAAAACTCCGGTTGTTATTGCTGCCGGCAGTCAGCTTTATCAGGATAGTATACCAAAGAAAAGTCAGCTTAGAAAAACAGTTTCACCTAAAGTTGCTGCATCGGGAGTTTCAGATCAGTCAAAAAAGAAAAAGACTCAGGAGGAACTGAGAAAGGCAGATATTGACAGGCAAATTAAAGCTGCTGCTGATCGGGACTGGGTAAAACATGAGGTAAGCAGGAAGCAGGCTGAAAAAGCCAAAGCTGCTGCTGATCGGGACTGGGTAAAACATGAGGTAAGCAGGAAGCAGGCTGAAAAAGCCAAAGCTGCTGCTGATCGGGACTGGATAAAACATGAGATAAGCAGGAAGCAGGCTGAAAAAGCCAAAGCTGTTGCTGACCGGGAGGTTCCTGTGAAACCCGCAACCCCTGAGTATAAATCTGCTGCTCCCAAAAGTCCGGTAGTGGCGGCCGCTAAGGAGGAAATCGGACAGATCCATGTTGTTGAAGATGATTCTGATCCGAAGTTTATGACACAGGAGCTTCGAAATGATGGGTTACTGCAGAATTCTGCAAACTTTCAATACAAACTCAACAAGGACGAACTGATTATTGATGGTGTCAGACAGCGCGATGCCATTCATCAGAAGTACGCGAAAAAATATCTTAAAAACCGTAAAGGGACGATTACTACTACTGTAAGTACTGATTAAATGTAATGGTGATATCCGCACATTTCCGGTAATTCTTATAATTTAATTTTAGATGATGACAAAAAAATTAATGGTTATTTTAACCATAGGGCTTTGTATTGCCCCGATAATTTCGTTTGCACAGCAAGTTGCGGGTACCATATCAGGACAGGTTAAGGATGCGGAAGGTAAGGCTTTCGATTTGGCGACTGTTGCTGTTTTCAGTATTCAGGACTCTGTGATGATCAGGTCGACTTTTACGGAGGCAGATGGTAAATTTACTTTTGGTCAGCTGAAATCCGGTGATTATCAGATCAGGGTTTCGGCGATGGGTCATCAGAATTACAGGTCTACTACCATCAGCCTGAGTTCGGCTCAGCAGAATTTTTCTGTTCCTGAGATAAAATTAATCGCCACAACGACGAATCTGAGGGAAGTGAGCATAACGGGCAAAAAACAGTTCATAGAACGTAAACTGGACCGGGTAGTGGTCAATGTAGATGCGCTGATCTCGAATGCGGGTTCAACTGCCCTGGATGTACTTGAAAAATCACCGGGTGTACAGCTGGATCAGAATGGTACCATCAGTTTAAAAGGTAAACAAGGGGTACTGGTGCTGATTGATGACAGGCCTACTTACCTTTCCGGGGCTGATCTGGAAAATTATTTAAAATCTCTTTCATCCGGTTCTTTGGAGCAGATTGAAATTATGACCAATCCACCGGCTAAGTATGATGCTGCGGGAAATGCAGGAGTAATCAATATAAAAACTAAAAAGGGTAATTTAAAGGGCTTTAACGGTGGTGTTAATCTGAGTCTGAATCAGGGACAGCGCAGCAGGACCTTGAACAGTCTTAATTTTAACCTGCGGAACAGCAAATTCAATTACTTCATGAATTTTAGTTACAATTATAGCAATGGTTTCACGGATCTGGATATCAACAGGACCTATAAAAATCCTGATGGAACGGCCCGTTCTTATTTTAATCAAAACAGTTATTTTGACAGATCAGGTAATGCTTTTAATGTAAAGACAGGGGCAGATTATTATCAGTCTGATCAGACAACCTGGGGTTTGGTATTTACCGGAATGTCGAGGACTTCCAGTCAGAGGAATAACAATTCCAGTAACCTCTTTAATGCTGTCAAACAGCCTGATTCTGTCATAAAAGCCATTAATATAGATGAGATCGACTTCAATAACGGGGGGCTGAATTTGAATTACCGCCATGAGTTTGACAAAAAGGGTCATGGCATTACAGCGGATGCAGACTATTTGCTTTACCGGAATAAAACGGATCAGACTTATTTTAATTCGAGTTATTTCGCGGATGGCCGGTTGAAATCAGAAGATATATTGACAGGTCATCTTCCGGCAGATATTAATATTTACTCGATTAAAACCGATTATACACTGCCTTTGAAGTCTGAGTGGAAGCTGGCAGCGGGTTTGAAATCCAGTTATACTAAAACGGACAATACTGCTGATTACAGATATACAATAAGTGAGATAACTAAGCCTGATTATGACAAGAGCAATCATTTTATATATAAGGAAAACATCAGTGCGGCTTATCTGAATTTAAATAAGGAAATGAGGAAATTCTCACTGCAACTGGGGCTGAGGGTTGAAAATACGATTTCGGATGGCCACCAGCTGGGAAATGCGATGCGTTCTGATTCTACCTTTAAAAGAAGCTATACCGGAATTTTTCCGACAGTTTATGTATTGTATAAACTGGATACAGGCTCGGTCAATCAAATTGGCCTCAATTACGGGAGAAGGATTGAACGACCTTTTTATCAGGATCTGAATCCTTTTTTATCTCCGCTGGACAAGTTTACCTATTATGTTGGAAACCCGTTTCTAAAACCGTCTTATGTGCAATCTGTAGAATTGTCGCATGTCTTTAAGAACAAATTCACAACCACAATAAGTTATTCGAGGTCAAAAGACGATGTAAATGAGACCATAGAAATACTCGACGGTACTTATTATAGCCGTCCGGGCAACATCGGGCAGAAAACGTTTAAGAGCATTTCTTTTAACGGAACTTTTACGCTGGCAAAGTGGCTGACTACCGATCTCTATGCTGAGCTGACCAATATCACCACCAAAGGAGATTTTTATACAGGTATGTTGAATACCAGCGGAACCTTCTTTTCAACCCAGGCCAATGCCAGGTTTGCCCTGGGAAAAGGCTGGGATGCCGAGCTGAGCGGTAATTACAGGAACAGGATCGTAGATGCCCAGTTTGAGATGAAAAGTTTGTGGCAGGCCAATACCGCTGTTCAAAAGAAGCTTTCTGCAAGTACAACTCTGAAACTGGCTTTAAACGATCTGTTTTACAGCAGGATCTATAGGGGCATCATCAATAACCTGGCACAAACAGATGCCAACTGGACCAATAAGGGTGATTCCCGAACCGCAGTGCTGTCACTCAGCTATCGTTTCGGAAAGGCTTTTACAAGTCCTGCAAAGCGTGCTGAGTCGGGTGCGGAAAGTGAAAAGAACAGGGTAAAGAATTGATTAGTGTTTGCTTAGCCTGGCTTCTTCCAGATCCAGGTTGTCTTCCATTTCACGCATGACTTCATGGTCGTATTCTTTACTGTTCTTCAGTTTATGAAGGCCGGTTCTGCGTATGGCGATCAGTTCTAGCATGATTTCCCTGTAGAGTTTTCTCACGGAATTGACTTCATCTTTTTGTGTCTGTTCGATGAGTTTACGTTCTGTTGCCCTTATGCTGCGTTCCATTTGTTCCTTAATGCGTGCAATGGTTTCAAAGCGCTCCATTTCATCGCTGTATTTGGTGTCAAGATAAGTTATACATTCCCTGGCCAGTTGTAACCGGATGGATTCGATCTGTTCTTCTTCGGGAATTCGCTCATCCATTTCTTCTATCTTAAGCCAGCTCAGGAACAGGGGGAGGGTCAGACCCTGAAATACCAGTGTAACCAGGATCACAATAAAGGTAATGAACAGGATCATGTTGCGGTGCGGAAAGGGTTCACCTGTATTCAGAGTCAGCGGGATAGCGAGTGCTGAAGCAAGGGATACAACACCCCGCATACCTGCCCATCCAATAATGAAGGGCAGCTTCAAACCCGGGCTTTTTTCTTTTTTCCTGATCTTCGGGCTCAGCCATCTTGGTAAAAAACCCGCCACATACACCATGACGATTCTAACTATAATGACTATTGCACTGATGATCAGTGCATATTTAATGGCTTCTTCCATGGAATAACCTTCCAGTCCCTGTACGATGACCGGCAGTTCCAGCCCGATCAGGATAAAAACAAAACCATTGAGGAGGAAACCTAAAGTGGCCCATACTTCTTTGGCTTGCAGCCGGGTATGGTAGTTCAGGAAATCGTGCGAACGGAAGGAAAGAAAGAGGCCACCGCTGACTACGGCTAAAACCCCTGACCAGTGAAACTCTTCTGCAACGATATACATCAGATAAGGAGCAATTAGGGTAATCGGTGTAGTAATGCTGGATGATTTGGCCCAGTACCTGAGGATAAAGTAAAGAAAGTGTGCGATGACCAGCCCTACCACAATACCCATAACCGATAAGATAAAGAAATCTGTTACGGCTTTTTGCAGTACAAACTGACCGGTGAGGATGGCAGCCAGTGCAAATCTGAAAACGGTAAGCGAGGCGGCATCATTCACGAGGCTTTCACCTTCGAGTATAGTTAATCCCCTTTTGGGCATGCTTACTCCTTTAAGCACGGATGTTGCTGCCACAGCATCGGGAGGGGAGATGACTCCGCCCAGCAGAAAGCCGAAAGCAAGTGTGAAGCCCGGAATGATACTCACTGAAAAGTAAGCGATTGCCAGAGAGGTGATCAGTACGAGTCCAAATCCAAGCAGAGAGATCGATCTTTTCCATTTCCAGAAATCATTCCAGGAAGTATACCAGGCAGCTTCAAACAGCAGTGGTGGAAGAAAAAGAAGGAACACCAGGTCAGGACTGATGCTGATGGCGGGTATGCCGGGAATGAAACTGATGGCTAATCCGCCCAGGACCAGGAAAATGGGAAAGGAGATCTTCCACCTCTGGCTGAGCAGGTAAAACATAGCCATGGCGAAGAACAATGCAAGGATGAGCAGCAGATTGGCGTGTATCATCTTGTAAAAGTATAAAAATCACTTCATTTTCTGCATTATTTGTCATGTCCGGGAGCGGGGCTATGCGATTAAAATTTGTATATTCAGTTGCCAACATAATTTTATTAAAATGTCTGAAATAAATAACGAAGCACAATTTAGGGAGATGTCCAGTCAGCTGAGCTGCCCTTCCGGAGAGAATGGAATCAAAACAGCTGAAAATATGGCGTTAAATAACAGCAATATGATCCTGATTACGATTTCAAGTCTTGGGCTGAAGGAGAAAGAAAGGGTATTGGAAATAGGTCCCGGGGGTGGAAGCCATGTACCTGCAGTGATGCACCAGGCTTCAGGGTTGCTTTATGAGGGGATAGATATTTCAGAACTGATGATTGAGGAATCAATAAAGTTCAACAATGAACTGGTGACCACCGGAAAGGCTGCTTTTAACCTATCGAACGGGGAGACACTGGCTTTTGCCAGCGATTTTTTTGATAAGATCTTTACGGTAAACACCCTGTACTTCTGGAAGGATCCGGCAGCTTATGCCAGAGAGATATGGAGGGTACTGAAACCCGGAGGTTTGCTATGTCTGGCCTTTGCTCCGAAAAGTTTTATGGAAAAACTGCCCTTTACCAAATATACCTTTCAACTTTATACGGTCGAAGATGCCAGGGAACTCTTTCAGCATAGCGGATTTGAACTAAAGGAACTGGATGTGCACAATGAAATCGCGACCAGTAATGCCGGAATGACCATAGAACGGGAGTTTATCGTGCTGAGCTTACAGAAGCCATTAGAAGTGTCATAACCATTACAGACAAATTCCGTGAACCTGATCGGCAGCGGTCTCCAGAATCGTTTTAAACCAGGCAGGATCTTTCGTGGTCCTGCCCAGTAAAATGCCACCTTCTATTAAGGCAAATAAGGTAAGTGCTGTTTTTTGTGCATTTGTATCTGTTTTGAATTCGCCCGCCTTAATGCCGTCATCTATGAGTCCGGACATATCCTTTACCCAGGTCAGCATACCTTCAGCGGCACGCTGTCTGAGCGGTTCATGTGTGTCATCAGCTTCTGCTCCGGTATTTTGCAACGGACAACCACCTGCTTCAGCCTCGAATCCTGCATATAAAGTCAGGTAGGAAAGCAACTTGTCCCTGAAGGTACTGCATTGCTTAAAACCTTCCAGCAATTGCTCATGGATGTTGCTGAGGTTATAATCAAAGACAGCGAGCGCCACCTGTTCCTTGTTTTCAAAGTTACCGTAAATACTGCCCTTGGTCAGTTTTGTCGCTTTTTCCAGATCAGAAAGAGAAGTTCCGGCAAAACCTTTCTTGTTAAAAAGTTCTGCTGTGGCCTCTATGATAAACTGCCTTGTAGATTCAGACCTTGGTACAAATTTCATATGCAAATATACTTTTTAAATGCCATTTAAGGCACGTATGGCGGCATCAGGACCTGCTGTTCTGAACACATCAAAGATTTGTGCAGTACCACCTACATGTATTTCAAAGGTATCGCTTTCCAGCGCGGCTACAAATTCTTCTGCTACCTGTTGCGGCGGAATACCGTTTTCTCCGCCAATCTCTTTTGAGAATTCAGTATTGACAAGGGGAGGCATTAATTCAAATACTTTTACACTGGTATCGCTCAGATTCAGACGAAGCAATTGTGTATAGGCACGTACAGCTACCTTGCTTATACTGTAAGTAGGCACACCCAGGCCGGGAGCAAGTGCTACAATGGAACTTACATTTACAACAGCAGCTTCTTTTTGGCTGCTCAGCTGGGGAAGCAGTTTTTCAGTCAGGCGCATCAGCGAGATATAATTGGTCTGCATTTCCTCATCGGCCTTTTCCCAGGCTCTTTCGGTATCCGTTAGTTTATAAGCATGCGCAAACCCCGCATTGTTGATCAATATATTCAGTTCAGGGAAATCGGTTTTGACCCTTTCTACCAGTTGGTCCACATCAGCTTCACTGGTTACATCAAAAACAATTGCAGTAGCATTGCTGAGCTGTGCAGCTGCCTGATTCAGACGTTCCTGGTTGCGGCCGGTAATGATCACATGATTTCCTTTTTGTGTCAATAGCTTTGCGATTTCAAATCCTATACCGGCACTTCCTCCGGAGATCAGGACTGTGTTTTTTGTTGAATTCATTTTTACTGTGAATGGTTTTATATACTGATCGGTATTTCATTCACGACGCAAATATACTGATTGGTATATGATTATTTACAGCTTTTATGTTTATGTCATTTTTATGGCAAATGGGATGGATTTAAGCGGATTAACTGCTCCTAGCCGTAATAGCAGATGTAAGCGGCGTCAGCCTCGCAGATCACTTCGAAACTTGATCCGGCAGCAACTTCAAATTGTTCCTGAGGGCCATAGCTGGTGTAGTTATCGCCGTCTTTTACCTTTAGTATACCTGATATTACCAGCATGATTTCCGGAGCGGAGGCAGAGAATACATAGCTTCCCGGTTTCATCACGCCAACGGTAGCCTTTCCTTTGTCAGTATCCAGTCCAAGACTTTGAACCTTACCTTCGAAATATACGTTATGTTTTATCTGTTCGTTTGTAGCTGATGAACCAGTTGAATTACTCATGATTTAGGTATGTAAATGGATTTTGGTTTAAAAATGCAAATCTATAAAAAGATCTTAAAATCCTTCAATAAGCTGTTAATCCATGGCAGGTAGTCCCATGGCGATCCACTCTTCTTTTGAAGGGCCATAACATCCTGGAACAGCTAAGCCCAGCATCCTCATGATCACGGTCATCTGTCCGCGGTGATGGGTCTGGTGTGTCAGCATCACATGCAGTATTTTTCCTTTCATCCACTCTTCTCCGTACATGGGTATTTTGTCTTCCAGAGCAGAATCTGTCCATTTTAGCCTTAGTGCCCGGCTAAGCAGTTCAGAATTATCTGCATAAATGGCCGAGATCTCTTCCATCGTTTCAGGAACGGGCAGATGTTCCAGTGTATCTTCTGAAAGCAATCCCGCACGTTTGCCCATTTCTGTAATGGTTTGTGTCAGGTGCCAGGCAAGTCTGTCCAGTGAACGTACTTGTTCATGGATCTTCTCCGCCTTAGACTGATCTGTGATCAGTCTGAAGATTTTTAGTGTAAATTCTTCTTCACCCTTCCAGTCTTTCAGGAAGTCTTCTATTCTCCGGTACATTTTTCTAAGGTTTGTTTGCAGGAGCTAATTTGGGAAACATTAATTCCAGGTGCAAATTTTAATATCCACATCTTTTCTCCGGGTGCTTTTGGATTGTGACATATAAATGGAAAAAATCATCCTCTTTTTTTTGAGTCTTTTGATCTGTATTGATACATTGCCGTATGGAATTCAGACTGGCAAGACATACCAACAGAATTGACGAAATTATAGACTTTTATACGAATGCACTTGGTTTCAGTATACTTGGGAATTTTGAGGGGCATGAAGGGTATGACGGGGTCTTTATTGGCACTTCAGGAGCAGGCTGGCATCTGGAGTTTACAACTACAAGAGAGCCTCTGATTCATAAATTTGATGAAGACGATCTCCTTGTCTTTTATCCCGAAACTAACGGGGATTACCGCGATATACTGACCAGTCTTTACAATAATGAAGTAGCCGAAGAAGTACCTAAAAATCCTTACTGGCAATCTAATGGCAAGCTGTTTAAAGACCCTGATGGTTATGGTGTAATCATTTCAGATGTGAGATGCAGGGATAAATAATGGCTTTGCTTATCCGGATACCAGAGGAGAATAAAATAATGCTGCAATACAATCAGTAATATTTCGTTATATTGGCGACTGCTTACAGGAGTGTAGGGCTTTCTGTAAAAACCTTCTTCTTTATATTAACACCCGATTTTTAATACATTTTGTTTGTTAGCGTTTAGTCGATCAAACAAAATATAATGTCCCAAAAAGTAAAATTTCCAACCGTTCCACAGTCTACCTTTTTTGCCACAGTACGAAGCAGAGTTGATGATCATTTTAAAAATGACCAGATCAGCCGTCATGCCAATGCAGAGATGTGGGTTAAAACAGCTTTTTTTCTTAGCGGTTTTGTGAGTCTTTACCTGCTTATCATTTTAGATTTCTTACCTGCCGGTGTCATGCTTATTCTGGCAGCTGCACTGGGCATGTTCAGTGCCTTTGTAGGATTTAATGTTTGTCATGATGCCATTCACGGTGCACTTTCTGGTCATAAAAAAGTGAACAAATTGTTTGGCTTTATTTTCAACCTGGTCGGGGCTAATCCATATGTATGGAGCATCACACATAATATTGTTCACCATACCTATACCAATATACCCGGTCATGATGAAGACATTGAAATTGCTCCGGGTTTGATACGTATCTCGGAAGATGATGAAATTAACCGGATACAAAGATATCAGCACTGGTATGCTTTTCCGCTATACAGTCTGGCATCACTTTCCTGGGTATTCCGGAAGGATTATAAAAAATTCTTTCAGCCGAAGATCGGGGCTCATATCAACAAACATCCGAAACAGGAATATTTTAACCTTTTCTTTTATAAAGGACTGTATTATATGCTGTTTATTGTTATGCCTTTATGCCTTCTGGACATCACCTGGTGGCAGTTTGTAATAGGTTTTGTCACGCTTCATATCACAGAGGGTCTAACGATGGGTCTTGTTTTCCAGCTTGCCCATGTTGTAGAAGGTACCGCATTTCCGGTTCCTGATGTCAATGGCAATATGGAGGAGGCCTGGGCCGAACACCAGATGCGAACCACCGCTAATTTTGCCACCAACAGCAGGATTGCAGCTTTCTTTTTAGGTGGGTTAAACAGACAGATCGAACACCATTTGTTTCCGAAAGTGTGTCACATTCACTATGGTGCGATTTCAGTTATCGTTAAGAAAACTGCGGCTGAATTCAATCTGCCTTATATTGAAAGCAAGACCTTCGTTTCCGCGTTAAAGTCCCATTTTCAGACACTCAAAAGATTCGGACAGGAAGCGGGGAATCTTCAATCCTCCCCAATGGCAATACTTTCAGAAACCCGGCCCCATGTTCTTAAAATTGCTGATAATATAAAATAAATCAAACCTTTTCTGGCTATAGTGGTTGTATATATACTGACGGATCTATCCGGAAGTGTTAACCAATAAACTAGCAGCATGTCAATTTTCTTAGAGTTTCCCTCCATCGAAGATTATCCCGTCTATTCATTGTCTTCTGTCACGGAATATGCAGAAGGGGCGCTTATTCATGCATCGGCTTTTAACTGGCTGCTGACACTGGAATTTTCTGCCCTCAGATCTGCGGAAGATCCTTCAGAAGATTCTTCTTCGGGCTCTGAAATGCTGGAAAACCCAATCGGTTAAAGTGTATGCTTTATCGGGTATTTGTTTCAATAGCAATAGCTGAAATTTTGACTTCTTCAGAATTTTTTTTTGAACCTAAGTAGCCAGAGGTAAGGTAAACCAGAAAGTACTGCCGGCACCGATTTTACTTTCAGCACCAATTTGACCTCCATGTCTTTTAATGATTTCTGAACAGATATATAAGCCCAGACCCAGACCGGTATAGGTCTTTCCTTCATAATTTACCCGGTAATACCTGTCAAACAGATTAGGTAAAATTTCACTTGAAATACCCGGTCCACTATCTTTTACAGAAATTCTGGCATGACTCCCGGTTTTCTCTATGTTCAGATAGATTTTCTGTGATTCAGGCGCATACTTTACCGCGTTGTTTACAAAGTTGACGACTACCTGATCGATCCGATGCTCATCTGCGTGAACCTGCAATGACTGATCACCTTCAATAATGAGCTCATATTTGTTCTCTATCCGGACGTGGTTACAGCAGAGATTAAGCATTTCTGATAGAGTGAAGGTCGTTTTCTCCAGTCTGAGTTGCCCTTCTGCCAGGCGGTTCATGTTGAGCAGGTCATCGACGAGGATACTCATTTTTTCCATACTTCTGTTAGACTGTTCTATGAGCTTAATATGGGTAGCTGAGGTAGGTTTTTCTTTAATCCGGTCCAGTAATTGTAAGGATGCTTTTAAACTGGTGACGGGGGTTTTTAACTCATGGCTGGCGATGCTTAGAAAATCATCTTTTCGCTGCTCAAACAGTTTATGCTCCGTGATATCTGCAGTCATACCCACCATACGATCGGCATTTCCCTTATCGTCATAGCGCGGTCGGCCATGCGCACTGATCCAGTGGATTGAGCCATCGCGCCATTTCACGGGATACTCTGCTTTGTACACGGAATTGTTATTGATGGAATCTCTGACCAAAGCCCTAACCGTGTCATGGTATTCAGGCATCATGGCATTGAACAGATCCGGATAATTAAACTCTTCATCTTTGGCGTAGCCATAGTTTGCTTTGAATTGTTCTGTACTCTGCATGGTACCTGTTGCAAGGTCGACTTCTGTTGAGCCCAGGCCACTTGCATCAAGTGCAATTTGCAGGCGCTGATTCAGTTCTTCAGCAGCCTTTCTGGAATCTACCTGTTCAGTAACTTCACTGGCTACGACCATGATCTCTTTAACGTTTGCAGAATCAATGAGCTGATAGGAGAAATTTACATAGATGTTCTTTAGTGTACCGTCCTTTACAAGTGCTATTTTAGCTTCAAAGCCATGATAGGGGACTCCGCTTATATATACCTGATCAAGTATTTCAAGGAAAGGCTGACCCTGAAGTTCAGGTAATGCTATATGAAGAGGTTTACCGACAACAGAAGCGTCTTTCCCCCAAATGTGAAGTATCTTATCATTGACGCAATCGATCACAAGATCTCTTCCTTTTAAAGTTGCTATGGCTACAGGTGACTGCCCGATCAGATTACGAAAACGGGATTCACTTTCTGTCAGATGATTATTAACCTCTATCAAATGTTCCTGGGAGGCCCGAAGCTCCTCAACAGATGCGCTCAATTCTTCATTTACCGCACTGAGTTCCTCATTCATGGAAAGCATTTCTTCCTGCTGTTCGGTGATGAGAACATTTTTTTGCTGATGATTCTCAATTTCTTCCAATGCGGAAAGACGCAATTCGATCTGATCCATAATTGCTATGGCCATTCCGGATAGGATTTTTTCTTCCCGTTTGGAAAATAATCTTGGTTTTTTGTCAATGATACACAATGTGCCGATTAAAAATCCGTCATGTGTGATCAGGGGAGCTCCGGCATAAAAACGCAGGCCAAAATCTCCGGCTACATTTGGATTGGCAATCAGGCAGGGTTCTTTTAGCGCGTCTTCAAAAAAAGTAACTTCAGGATCCAGTACTGCGAGGGCACACAGGCTTTTTCCGCGCTCTGCTTCCTTCATTTTTCCCATACCCATATTGGCCTTAAAGAAAACCCGTTCAGCATCTACCAGTGAAACCAGAGAGATGGGCACATTAAAAATCTGAGTACACAATTGGGCTATGTTGTCAAAAGAGGCTTCGGAAGGAGTATCCATTATCCTGTAGCGCTTTAGAGCGACTAACCTTTCTGCATCATTCTCAGGAATGATATTCATTCCGAAGGTGTTTTCAATCATTTTAATCAGTCTAAAGATCTCCCGGACTCAAAGATACGATTCAGCGCAGATATTGTACTATATATTGACTTTACGAAAGGGGTGAAAAAATAAAATGTTTCAGCATATTGGTTGTGAGCGAGAACCGGGATTTTTTATTTGCTTTGTAAGTACCGGTCAAACCTTTTGATCCTGTTTGTGTTATCTGCGGGTAAGCTGAATAATATTTAAACTTATGGAACCATTTAACATCAGGGTCAGGTATGGTAGCGGAGAAGTCACGCTGACCATTCTGCCAGAAAACAAAGAGAATTTTAAAATTGTATATTATGGAGGAATTCTTGGGGGGATTAAAAAAGAAAATAAAGAATGGGACCAGATTCCACTTGAAGACGTTGCGGGTGCTGACCTGCCGTTATACGAACCTAAATATGGAGAGGAACGTATAAAGATAGAGCTTACCGGTCATGTAATTGATCGCATTGGAGAAGAAATAGATCTTCATCTTGAAGGAGAGCACTGACAAAGATCGATTGAACGGGATCTGATTTAACTGTACCCCTTATTAATAGTAATTTTGTATCTGTATTCTATTGCTATGGCCGGCTAATTTTGCATGATAAAGTAAAATGTCATGGAAGCAACAGAACATTCAGAAGAAAAGATAACATTCAGGGAAGTATATTTATCCGATTTGAAATCTGTAATCAACCTGTATCAGAGGACTTTTTTGAATGAACCGGCGAAAGGTTCGGGAATTGAACTGACTAACGATTTCGGATTGCCTGTCGGGGTTGCAGAGCGGAATAAAAAGGTGATTGCTTACGCCAGTGTACACATTGACCATGAAGGAACAACTACCTTTCAAATTCATGCCGATGGTAAATCTGAATCTGAAGAAATATCAGTAAATCTCAACCACTTTTCATTAAAGCAGTTTGGAAAGGTCTGGGGTACTGGGGAAGAATTGGGTTCGGGTACGCCGGTTAAAAATGCAATTGCCAGATTAGTAGACTGGCTTAATCACTGTAGTTAAATCTATTTAATATAATACGGAAATAATTGCCTCTGGAAATATTACGGTAAAGCACTTTGCGGTTAACTGGATTTCTCTGCAAAGTGGTAAATGTCGGCACGGTAGCTACCTCAGCGACTAATCTTCGTGTTCCGGTAAACTGAATTGACTGGTAATATCACTGCTAAAATTAGGGCCGTCTTTGTGCAGGTGGTTAAAGTCACGGAGAATACGATTACTGTTGCAGCGCCTTCAAATTTAAGTCTGGGGGCAATGAAATTGAACATTGTGACCGGAGGTCGGGAGGTTATAGTAGACGGTAATTTGCGTACCCCATCCTAAAGATGAGGCCTCAACTAATTTAGTAATAAAGAAACATAGGTTTTGAGTGGTTCAGGTGATATTAAGCTCTTTTTTGAGCTTATCTGATTGGGACGTGGCTTTGATTCCTTTGATGAGGTAGGCGATGATGATGATTTTGAAAATGATGCCGGATAAGAGTGACATGGGGTCAAATAGTGCGTTCAGAAGGTGGAGTGTAACGAATATGATTAGTCCGGTGATGAGTGCTGTTTTTGTCTTTTTCTTTGCCCAGATACCGAGCACAAAGAATATGGTTACTATTACTGCTTCTGAGATGAGGTTGGTGAGTTTTTCGGCTTCGTTTTTTGAACTTAGGTACATGATGATTGCAAAGATGGCATCCAGACCGGCGATGATGAATAGTGATTTCCGGGCTGAGTTTACTTTGTCGCTGAGTTCGGAGAGTTCTATTTGTTTTACTTCGCGTTCTGAGGTGAAATGGTCTTTTTCCTGCTCGTTGCCCTGCAAGGGGTAGTTACAGCCGTTGCAGTTAACGTCAATTTCTTCATAAGGAGCACTGCAGGCGGGGCATGGCATTGTTGAGGTATTCATGAGCTGTTAATTTTAGATAGTCAAATATTCAAGTAAAAAACGGAAAGTCAAAATACTGGATGGTGTTTGCCGCGATCTTTTTTGATATTGACAAAAGTTGAGGTGATGGTAAGAAGCAGGTCACCAATTCCGCCTGATTTTTCGTTATTTGCATTTAAGGCAAAAAGCTCCAGATTTCTCTGAGGCTTTTTGTGACTGCCATGGTACGAAGTTCGAATCAAATACATGTAAGTTATTGCAGGTAATTGAATTTGTAAGTAAGCTTGGTTTATCCCTGCCAATCGTCTCGGCTGGGAATTCTGAACGTTACAAAGTAATGAGCATCAGGTTAATGGCAGATGGTTACATTGCACATCTTGTTGGTGTTCTTCAGCGTGCTTTTCCAGATATTTCAAAACAAGATGCATGGGCTTTAATCTGGGATGCTGATGCAAAGTTGTGGCTAAATTTAAGCAACTGAGCCATCTGCTACACGAAAAGGAACTAAAGATTATATGAAATCGTTCTATCACTAACTGTTTCGATTGATAAGAACGGTCACGTGGAAAGAATTTATACGACTGATGAATCACATCCTGTTATAAAAGGAGTTGCGGAGCTGGAATCTAAAATGAAAGAAATATTAGATATGTTTTCAAAGGGTATGGAAACAGGACTCTTGTTATTCCCTTTTTTGTATAGATGTTTACCCAAAACATTAATACTACTTTGCCAGGCTTCTGTCGTTGCAAATTGTATACTTATTATCTGGAGCTTAAATAGCTGATAGCTATACAAACTCCAAACAAGAGCCAAACAAGAGCCAAACAAGAAAGACACTCAGAACAATCTTAAACTAGCCTTTCAAGCTCTGTTTCAGCAGCTCTACTTTCTCCTGTTCACTTTTTAACAGGCGCTCGCAGAGAACCTTGTTTTCTTCAATAACTTCCATCAATTTATCAAGAGGATTAAAAGTGCAATCACGATAACCATTGCCGACTGAACCATTATTAACCGAAGTATCATTACGCCCAGGATCTTAGCTATCTTCTCCAAAAGTTCATCCTCTACGATTTCACTGCTTTCCATCCTGGAAACGCTCTGCTGGCCGATGGCCAAGTTCCATAGCCAGATGCTCTTGCTTGATGCCCCGCAGTTCGAGGATACGGCTGATTTTTCTGCCGATGTTGGCAGGTTTTGCCATCGTCTCTATAGCGAAAACCATATTAAATTGTCATCATAGTTGAAATCAATAGCAAAGAATTTTTAGACATCTCCCGCTGCCTGTTAGAGATTCTGTATAACAAAGCAATTATTTGTTCAAATATACAAGGTAATGGACAATTGGAAAGGTGTATAAAACTCGAATCCCTTACTAGAAGATTTGAGAAAACTCACCGCCTTATATACATGAAATTGGAGATTCATGACAATTATTAATTAAAAGCCGCCCGGAACTCTAAAGGCGACAGATTGGTTTTCTTTTTAAATAAGGTGCTGAAAGACTGGGCATGTTCAAAACCCAAAGCATATGCAATCTCGCTGATGGAAAGGCTGGTCGTGGAAAGCCTTTCCTTAGCTTTTCCGATCAGCTTTTCATGAATATGCTGCTGGGTGCTTTGCCCTGTATGTACCCGTAACAGATCACTCAAATAATTTGGTGATAGATTCATTTTATCAGCAATATATTGTACTGTCAACAAACCATGTACATCGCTGTTGAAATACTGATCAACCAGCTGCTCAAATTTCGCTAGCAACGCAGAATTATTATTCCTGCGTGTAATGAACTGCCGTTCGTAAAAACGATTGGAATAATTTAACAACAATTCGATCTGTGTTAAAATAATCTCCTGGGTATGTTTATCGATATGAGAACATTCTTTATCAATTTTATTCAAAATGGCAATCAAGTCATCTTCCTCTTCGGCTGACAGGTGCAGCGCTTCATTCACTGCATAAGAGAAAAACCCGTAGCTGCCTATACTGTTCGCTAAAGAATGCTGCAGCAAAAAATCAGGATGGAAAATCAGCAGGTAGCCCGAGCCGCACTCCATATTCTGCAGATCGAGATACTGTACCTGATTAGGCGCAGTAAAGCTTAATACGCCCTTATCATAATCATAGTGCTGCTGCCCATACTTGATCTTACCCTTTGCCTCCCGTTTTAAAGCCACGCAATAAAACCGGTTGACAAAACCTTTCCAGACTTCATCTTCCAAAAAGATGCTATCGGCCAGATTGATCACGCTCACCAGGGGATGCAATGGTTCTGGCAAAGACAACAAACGGTGAAATTCAGATATTGAGTTGATGGCGTTCATAAACAAAATTAGTCAATTAAACTCATACTAAATTCATCATATGGTGCGCCGGTATCTGTACCCAGCGGTACAATACTTTCCAGATGTGCCAGTTCTGTATTGCTCAAATTAAGTGCTGTTGCCGCGATATTTTGCACTACAAACTTCCGGCGCTTTGTTCCCGGAATCGGCAAAATACCTTTACTCATGATCCAGGCCAAAGCCAATTGTGAAGAGGTCACGTTCTTTTCTTCAGCCATCGTTTCAATCGCTTTCACCAATTCGATGTTCTTGTCAAATTGTGCACCCTGAAAACGCGGAATAGCCCTGCGGAAATCTTTCTCCGGCAGATCATTCAGGCTTTTGATCTGTCCCGATAAAAACCCGCGGCCCAGTGGCGAATAGGCAACAAAACCAATGCCCAGCTCATTTAAAGTTCCTAAAACCCCGCGTTCCTCTACTGTACGCTCGAACAAAGAATACTCGCTTTGTACTGCCGTTATCGGATGTACTGCATGCGCACGCTTAACCGTTTCAGACGAAACTTCCGACAAACCAATATAACCCACTTTTCCTTCTTTAACCAGTTCACCCATGGCTTCCACTGTTTCCTCTATCGGTGTGTTTTTATCCAGGCGGTGCAGATAATACAGATCGATATAATCGGTGTTCAGATTTTTGAGTGACCGTTCCAAAGCTTTCTTTACATACTGTTTTTTTCCATTGATTGCCCAGGTAACCTTATCTTCATCATTGATCTCCCAGCCAAACTTGGACGCCAGAATATACTGGCTTCGATGATTACCCATCGCTTTTGCGATTAGCTGTTCATTCTTCAGCGGCCCGTACAGGTCTGCTGTATCTAAGAAGTTGCCGCCCAGTTCCAGCGAACGGTGGATCGTAGCAATTGCTTCCTGTTCATCCGCCGGACCATACATATGTCCCTCTTCAAAACCGGTCATTCCCATGCAACCCAACCCAATCATCGGGACAATCATCCCCTGGCTACCCAACGCAATTTGTTTTATTTCCATAACTCAAAGGTCGCTTAATGTAATTTGGCAGATGTAAGCAAACCCCTGAACCTTGTAGGCAAATCAAGGATTAAACTAATGCGACCAAATGTAAAAAGAAATTAGAGGACAATTTACTGAAAGCTTCAAAACAGGTGTCGAACCTTTATGAATGTGTCGATGCATTATTACAACAAGCAAAAATCAGGGAACAAAAAAGGGACAAATCATTTTTACCTGATTTGTCCCTGGAGGTGATCCCGCTGGGATTCGAACCCAGGACCACTACATTAAAAGTGTAATGCTCTACCAGCTGAGCTACGGAATCAAAGTTCTTGTTTGAACTTTACTCTAAGCGTTTCCGTTTAAAGTGGTGCAAATATAGGAGTACGATATATATATTGCAAATTATATAAGTACAAATTCTATACTCGACTGATTGTTAGCTTGATTATTTATTATTTACAGGGATTTAATGCTGAATTCATATACTTAAACCTCGGTTAACCGATAAAATTGATCAGCAGCTTGTTCAATTCATCCTTGTGTGTTATAAATAAACCATGCGGAGCTCCTTCAAATCTATAATAAGCTGCATTGGGCAACAGGGTAGAGGTGATCTCACTTGTGGCCTTGATTGGCACTGTTTTATCGTCATCTCCGTGAATGATCATTACAGGGATGGTAATGGTGCTCAGATCGGTTCTGAAATCGGTCTCAGAGAAGGATCTCACGCATACAGCGGTTGCCCGCGGGCTGCTGACTACAGCAAGCTGATGCATCCAGTTTTGGATCTCCTGACTGACGGGCTTGTTGAGCACACCCTCACTGAAGAATTGCTTGCCAAATTCAGTTAGAAATGCCGGTCTGTCCTGATGTATGTTGGCAATTATTTCATCAAACATTTCCCTGGGCACACCCTCTTCATGATTTTCTGTTTTTAACAGTAAGGGAACGACGGTGCTCACCAATACTGCTTTTGCTACGCGTGATGAGCCGTAACGTCCAAGATAACGCACCACTTCACCACCGCCCATTGAAAATCCAACAAGAGTGACTTCGTTTAATTCAAGGGTAGTGATCACCTGATGCAGGTCGGCTGCCAGTGTATCGTAATCATAACCATCCCATGGTTTGTCAGATTGTCCGAAACCTCGTCTGTCATAGGCGATACAGCGGTATCCCGCATTGACAAGTGCATTGACCTGATATTCCCACATTTCGTGTGATACAGGCCATCCGTGAATTAAAATAACAGGTTTACCTGTGCCCAGATCTTCGAAGAAAAGATTTACGGATGAGCTGTTGGAAGGGTCTTTTTTGATATAGGGCATAATATTAAAATTTTAAAATGTGCAACTGATTTAATAACATAGGTAGTAGTGGTTTGTTTAACAAAATAAACAACCATTAGCTATAGTAATAATATAATTCTGATATTTGAATAATGAATAAAGCTATTTTCTTAGATCGTGATGGTGTACTGAACCATGAAATATACGATTACATAACCAGAGTAGAAGATTTTAAAATATTGGAATATCAGATTCCGCCACTGAAAAAGCTGTATGATGAGGGATATTTATTAATTGTGATCACCAATCAGGGTGGTATTGCTTTGAAAAGGTATACTGAACAGGAACTTGGTGTGATGCACCAGATGCTAAGAAGCGCTTTCGTGAATAAATCTGCTGATATAGCTGCTTTTTATTATTGTCCGCATCATCCAACGGTTTCAGGAGAATGTAAGTGTAGAAAACCTTTGTCGGGAATGCTGCTGGATGCTATAGATATGTTTGATATTGATCCGTCATTATCGGTGATGATAGGCGATAAACCAAGGGATGTAGATGCAGCCAACGGAGCAGGAGTAAGGGGTATAGAAATTTTACCTGATGAGCAGATTGATTATGAACTGGTGAAGCAGGTGCTTGCAGGAACTGAATTTAAAACACTTTCGGCGGGGATAAAAAAACTTGCATCTGCGCAGCAGGAAAGCTAGAAAAGGAAGATAATATTCAATGAAAAACCCCGGTGCATTATGCACCGGGGTTTTTCATTGAAGTAGTAATCAAATATAATCTTACAAGCCTGCGGCTTTTTTGTGATCAGCTAAAAATGTAGCCAGTCCACTATCAGTAAGCGGGTGTTTCAATAAAGCAGTGATGGCTGATAAAGGAGCCGTAATTACATCTGCTCCTAATTTAGCACAGGCAACAATATGCAATGGTCCGCGGATAGAAGCTGCCAATATTTGAGTAGGGTAACCATAGTTGTCAAAAATCAGTCTGATGTCTTCGATCAGCTGCAGCCCATCAGTAGAGATGTCATCTAAACGGCCAAGGAAAGGAGATACATAAGATGCACCAGCTTTAGCAGCCAGTAAAGCCTGTCCTGAAGAGAATATTAGTGTACAGTTGGTTCTGATTCCTTTTGAAGTCAGGTATTTGATGGCTTTAACACCGTCTTTGATCATAGGGATCTTAACAACAATTTTAGGATCCAGTTTCGCAAGGGCTTCACCTTCTTTGATCATCTCTTCATAAGTAGTAGAGATTACTTCAGCACTTACATTGTCGTCTACAATCGCACAAATTGCCTTATAGTGAGCAATTACGTTAGCATCGCCGGTGATTCCTTCTTTAGCCATAAGGCTCGGATTGGTAGTTACACCATCTAATACGCCAAGATCCTGTGCCTCTTTTATCTGGTCAAGATTCGCTGTGTCAATGAAAAATTTCATGTTTGTTTATTTTGCAATTGGTTAATGAGTATGCTATCAATTTAATAGCGGCACTAAATTAGGGATTTATGATGGATTCTTTTAAGAAAATCTCGAATATGTCTCAGAAAAAAGAATTCTTCCGGAAAAAGAAAAAAAAAGGGCAAGCACCTCTTATCGCATCGCTACAACCTTCTACCCTTGCTCCGTTCCCGACCTGGGGGAGTTCAAAGGGAGCTGATCGTAAAAGACTTGCCCGCCACAAATGTAGGAAAAGACATCAGAGTACAAAAAAGAAAATTGCATTTATTTTAAGTTTTTGGACGTTATTGCTATAACCGGTTGATGGTAAACGGGTTGGCTAGTGAAAAAAAAATAACTATATTTATAATTCTATAATGCAGTTTTAAAGGCGGAAAATGAGAGATTTCTTATGAAAAATAATTCTAAATAACGTCATTGTGATTGTGGTAATTTAAACTATGGATAATTGCTATTATTGTAATTAAGTGGTAAAAAATTTAAAAAGTACTGATTATTTTTCAAAAAATATACCAATATTATAAATCCTTGATTTTTATTCGTATCTTAGTGTCATAAATACACTATACCAAAACTAAATATTTAAACGGACTTATGGAACAATCACAAGATAACCAAGGGTTATATGACCAGCGTTTTGAGCACGATGCCTGCGGCATCGGATTTGTTGCCCACATTAAGGGAAGAAAGTCGCAACAGATCATCTCAGATGCTATAACCATTCTTGAAAATCTTGATCACCGCGGGGCTTGCGGAGCTGAAATCAATACAGGTGACGGCGCAGGTATCATGATTCAGATACCTCACGAATTCTTGTATGACGAGTGTCTTAAAATAGGGTTCAGTTTAAATGAATCCGGGGATTACGGCGTTGGGATGCTTTTCCTACCCAAAGATGTGAAGGCAAGAGAAGAATGCAGGGAAATCATTTATCGTGCTGCTGAAAAATTAAATCTTGAAGTACTGGGCTTCAGAAAAGTATTGACCAATACTGAAGGTATTGGTGCGATGGCACTTTCTGTAGAGCCGGAAATGGAACAGGTTTTTATTGCACGTCCACATGCTGTTGCAGCAGGTGCTGATTTTGAACGTAAACTTTACGTATTCAAAAACTACCTTTTAAAAACCATCAATAATACTGTTAAAGGTATTAATGGTGATTTTTACATTGCGTCATTTTCATCCAGAACCATTGTTTATAAGGGTCAGCTGACTTCATTGCAGGTGAGGACTTATTTTACAGAGTTAAGCGATAAGCGTGTAGTTTCTGCTTTTGGCCTGATTCACTCCCGTTTTGCGACCAACACTTTTCCTTCATGGAGACTGGCGCAACCGTTTAGATATATTGCTCACAATGGTGAGATCAATACGCTTCAGGGTAACCTGAACTGGTTTAGAGCTAGTGTAAAATCTTTCGCTTCTTCTTATTTTACTCCTCAGGAGTTAGATATATTACTTCCGGTTATTGACGAGACCAATTCCGATTCGGGATGTCTGGATAACGTAGTGGAATTGTTATTGCATTCAGGCCGTTCATTACCTCATGTACTGATGATGCTGATTCCTGAAGCATGGGACGGAAACGACGATATGGATGAGCTGAAACAGGCATTCTATAAATTCCATGCTACTTTAATGGAGCCATGGGACGGTCCGGCAGCAGTGTCATTTACAGATGGTAATATAATAGGTGCTACCTTAGACAGAAACGGACTTCGTCCGCAAAGATATGCCATCACTGAAGATGATATCGTAATCATGGCTTCTGAGGCTGGTGCAGTAGCACTTAACCAAAGCAAGATCATTGAAAAAGGTCGTCTTACTCCCGGAAAGATGTTTGTGGTAGATATGGAGCAGGGAAGGATCATCAGCGATGCTGAAATTAAACAACAGGTCTGTGGAAATAAGCCTTATGGCGAATGGATCAATAAATACCAGATCAGACTGGAAGAACTTCCTGAACCAAGACTGATATTCAGTAACCTGTCGCATGAATCAATTTTCAGGTATCAGCAGGTATTTGGTTATACCAGGGAAGATGTAGATCTTTTGCTGAAACCAATGGCCCTGGATGGTAAAGAGGCCATAGGTTCTATGGGAACAGATATTCCATTGGCCGTGTTGTCGCAAAAACCACAGCACCTGGCTTCCTACTTTAAACAATTGTTCGCTCAGGTAACCAACCCGCCAATTGACCCGATCAGGGAAAAAGTGGTGATGAGTCTGGCCGGATTCATGGGTAACAATGGAAATATCCTGGAAGAGAATGCCATGCAGTGTCACTGCGTAGGCATTAAGCATCCGGTACTGACCAATATAGAACTTGAAAAATTAAGAAGTATAGATACCGGTGTATTTCAATCTAAGACTCTGCAAAGTTATTTCAGAGCGGATGGTAAACCGGGATCACTGGAAAGAGGACTGGACAGGTTGTGCCGTTATGCGGTAGACGCTGTTGAGGACGGATTCCAGGTCATTATATTATCTGACAGGGCACTGGATTCTGAACATGCGGCTATTCCTTCACTTTTAGCGGTATCAGCAGTACATCATCACCTGATCCGCAAGGGTTACAGAGGTGCGGTAGGTATTGTGGTAGAAGCCGGTGATGCATGGGAAGTTCACCACTTCGCTACACTGATCGGTTTTGGCGCTACGGCAGTAAATCCTTACCTCGCATTGGAAACTATCATCGGGTTTGAAAAAGAACTGGGCATGAGTACGGAGAAAATGATCAAGAACTATATCTATGCCATTAACAACGGATTGCTGAAGATCTTCTCGAAAATGGGAATTTCTACACTGCAATCTTATCATGGTGCACAGATATTTGAGATACTTGGTATTAATAAAGGAGTAGTTGATAAATATTTTACTGGTGCTGTATCAAGGATCGGTGGTTTAGGTCTGGATGAAATTGCCAGAGAAACCCTCATCAAACACAACAGGATCTTTAAACAAGCTAACCGTCCGGATGCGATCCTGCCTACAGGTGGTAATTATAAATGGAAACGCAAAGGTGAGCAGCATTTGTTCAATCCGCAGACCATTCACCTGCTGCAAAATGCAACCCGCAAAAAAGATTATAATACGTATAAGCAATATTCAAAACTGATCAATGAGCAAACCAACCAGGCTTATACCATCAGAGGCTTATTCGAATTCAAGTATAACCGTCCGGCTGTTCCGCTAAGTGAGGTAGAACCAATAGAGGGTATCTTAAAAAGATTTGCTACCGGTGCGATGTCGTTCGGTTCCATCTCTCATGAGGCACACTCTACACTGGCTATTGCCATGAACCGCATCGGTGGAAAAAGCAATACAGGAGAGGGTGGTGAAGATGAATTGAGATATGAATTACTGCCAAATGGCGATTCTATGCGCTCATCTATCAAACAGATCGCTTCTGCACGTTTCGGGGTAACCAGTTATTACCTGACCAATGCAGATGAATTACAGATTAAAATGGCTCAGGGTGCCAAACCCGGAGAAGGTGGTCAGTTACCGGGTCACAAGGTAGATGACTGGATCGCGAAGGTTCGTCATGCTACACCGGGTGTAGGTCTGATCTCCCCGCCGCCGCATCACGATATTTATTCTATCGAAGATTTGGCACAGCTGATCTTTGACTTAAAAAATGCCAACAGAGCAGCACGTATCAATGTAAAACTGGTTTCTAAAGCTGGTGTTGGTACCATCGCTGCCGGGGTAGCGAAAGCACATGCTGATGTGATCCTTGTTTCAGGATTTGACGGAGGTACCGGTGCGTCACCGCTTACTTCTATACAGCACGCAGGTCTTCCATGGGAACTTGGATTGGCTGAAGCGCATCAGACTCTGGTTAAAAACAGACTGAGAAGCCGTGTGGTATTGCAAACAGATGGTCAGTTGAAAACCGGCCGTGATATTGCAATTGCAACATTACTGGGTGCTGAGGAATGGGGTGTTGCAACTGCTGCGCTTGTAACGGCAGGATGTATCATGATGCGTAAATGCCACCTGAACACTTGTCCGGTTGGTGTAGCTACTCAGGATCCTAATTTGAGAAAACTATTTACAGGTGAAGCAGATCATGTGGTAAACCTGTTCCACTTCCTGGCTGAAGAGCTGAGAGAGACTATGGCTGAATTGGGTTTCAGAACTATAGAAGAAATGGTTGGACAGGCTGATGCATTAGGTGTTCGTGCGGTAGATGCAGCTGACTGGAAACAAAAAGATCTTGATTTCTCTAAAATATTGTACAAAGCACCAGACAATGGTCTGAGCTTATATCAAACTGAAGAGCAGGATCACGGATTGTCAGAGATCCTGGATCATGACCTGATTAAAGCAGCTCAGCCTGCATTGGCATCTAAAGAGCCTGTTTACGCAGAATTTAAGGTTAAAAACACCAACCGTGCTATAGGTACTATGCTTTCCAATGAAGTTTCCAAGGTTTACAAAAGCCAGGGACTGCCTCAGGATACCATCAACTTTAAATTCAATGGTTCCGCAGGACAGAGTTTTGGTGCATTTGCTACTAAAGGTATCTCATTACAGTTGGAAGGTGAAGCCAATGACTACGTAGGTAAAGGTTTGTCCGGAGCGCGTTTGTCTATTTACCCGTTTGCTGAAGTAAAATACGTTCCTGAACAAAACATCATTATCGGTAACGTAGCCCTGTATGGTGCTACAGCAGGTGAATTGTTTGTAAGAGGACAGGCAGGTGAGCGTTTCGCAGTCCGTAACTCAGGTGCTACAGCAGTTGTTGAAGGACTTGGAGATCATGGTTGTGAGTACATGACTGGTGGTGAGGTACTTGTTATCGGTGATACAGGAAGCAACTTTGCAGCAGGTATGAGTGGCGGTGTAGCCTGGATCTATGATGTGAAAGGTGAATTTGCAGGTAAATGCAATAAGGAGATGGTGGATCTTGATCCGCTTGATGAACAGGATGAATTGCGCATTAATCATTTATTGAAAATGCACGTACAACTGACAAACAGTAGTATAGCTAAATTTTTAATCAGCGACTGGGCTACTCAATCGGCTCACTTTATCAAAATATTCCCTAAGGAATATAAAGCAGTATTGTTGAGTAAAGCTAAAGCCACAGTTTAAGATCTGAAACCAAATGACTAGAAATAATAAATCAAACAGCATATAGAAATGGGAAAAGTAACTGGATTTTTAGAATATGAAAGGACTGCTCCTGGTAAAGAAGATGCTAAAGAGCGTTTAAAGCACTACAACGAATTTGTAAAGGCTTTCGAATTAGAAGAAGTAAATAAAGAAGCAGCCAGATGTATGGACTGCGGCGTTCCTTTCTGTCAGTCAGGCTGCCCGCTGGGCAATGTGATCCCGGAATTTAACGAGGCGGTATACAAAGGGGACTGGCAACTGGCAACTACCATTTTGCTGAGTACCAATAACTTTCCTGAATTTACCGGAAGGATTTGCCCTGCACCATGCGAGTCTGCATGTGTATTGGGAATTAACAAAGCTCCGGTATCGATTGAGGAAATTGAAAAACACATCATCGAGATTGCTTATAGCAAAGGATATATCAAAGCTGAGCCGCCCTTGCTGCGCACCGGTAAAAAGGTAGCCGTAATCGGATCTGGTCCTGCGGGGCTTGCTGCTGCTGCACAATTGAATAAAGCAGGCCACGAAGTAGTGGTTTACGAGCGTGACGATACACCGGGAGGCTTGCTGAACTATGGTATTCCTGATTTTAAACTGCAGAAAGATGTGGTTACCCGCCGCATCAGCCTGATGGAAAAAGAAGGTATCGTGTTTAAGTGCAACGCTAATGTTGGGGTAAATGTAGAGCTAAACACCTTGTTAAGAGATAATCACTCGATTATTCTGGCTGGTGGTTCTACCATTCCACGCGACCTTCCTGCTACGGGAAGAGAGGCTAAAGGTGTTCATTTTGCAATGGACTTCCTGAAGCAGCAGAATAAACGCGTTAAGAATTTCAAAGTTGAAGATGAAGCTATTCTGGCAACAGGGAAAGATGTAATTGTGATCGGTGGTGGTGATACAGGCTCTGACTGTATCGGTACTTCAAACCGTCAGGGTGCAAAATCTGTAACCCAGTTTGAGATCATGCCGATGCCCGGAACGGCACGTAATGCGAATATGCCATGGCCAACTTACCCTATGCTGCTGAAAGTAACATCTTCTCATGAAGAAGGCTGCGAAAGAGGCTGGGGGGTGAATACCAAGGAATTCATCAAAGATGAAAACGGCAACCTGAAAGCGGTGAAAGTGGTAGACGTGGAATGGGAATTTGATGCCGTTGGCCGCCCTGTGAATTTCAAAGAAAGAGCAGATACCGAACGCGATCTTCCTTGTCAGCTGGTCTTATTGGCAATGGGTTTCTTACATCCTCAGAAAGAAGGCTTGATTGAGAAATTGGGCGTTGAACTGGACAATAGAGGTAATGTGAAAGCAGAAGAAGGTAAATACCAGACTAATATCGCTAAGATCTTTGCTGCAGGCGACATGCGCCGCGGACAATCTCTGGTAGTTTGGGCGATTTCTGAAGGCAGGGAAGCTGCCCGTAAGGTTGATCAATACCTGATGGGACACAGTAGCTTACCTTCTAAAGATGGTATCCCATACGCATAGATAAAATAAGTATAAATCAAAAAGCACCATTCTGTAAAGAATGGTGCTTTTTAATTTAAAAGAGATATTAAAACTTTAATCTCATCCCGATTCCCAGCTGGAAGATATCGTAAATGTGCAGTGCGGAGGTGTTTTGCAAATAATTGATCAGATAGTAATCATTGGTATTGGTTTCGATATACAATCCGATCGCTTTTATTCCCGAATTCCTGATCAGTTTGTCTGCATTGACCTCAATTTCACTGCTGAAAGCCAGATGGGGCCGGAGTGCCTCTGACCAGTAATAATAATCATGGGCGTATTGTCCGCCGGGAAATTTAAGAGACAGGTCTTTGTGAAAAGTATAGGTTAGAAAAGCCCCGGGGTTAAAGGGATAGAATTTACCCAAGTCTTTCAATCCGATAGTCCAGGGTTTGTAAGACAATTTTGCTGTGGCGATGTGTAAGACCCCACCTTTATTGCCTGGTACAAAGCCGTACAGCAAATCCAGGTTCCCTTTTTTGTTGCCAAACAGTTCATAATTGACACCGCCGCTCAAATAACCTATGCTACCTGCATACTGTACAATGGCCCCGTCTGGAATTAAGAATTTTAAACTTTGAGCGGAAACCCGGGAACTTGCTGCCAATAGCAGAAAAACGATGAATTGAAATCTAAAAATATACACGCTCAAAACTGATTTTGTTATTAACAATTTGTACCAATAAAAATTCACTGTTCACCATTGCGCTGGTAATTACATAAGGGATTCCCGAATTATCCGGATAAAAGAGCTGATAATTGTGCGTGTGTGCGTTTAGTGAGGCCAGGAAACCAGGTGTCTGAGCGAAAGCACCCATATAATCCTTGGCCAGTTTTGCGTCAAAATCTTCTGAATTTACCGGTACATGAGAGATGGCAACATAGCCATTTACACCCACTGAAGGCTTTAATTCATTCCGAAGCCAGGGGACATCAGGTACATGACCGTTAAAGTTATACTCCCGGCTGTTGCTGTCGTGACAAATGAATTTTACTCCACCATAAACGAAGGAATAATTCAGCTCTCCAAACATATTCAGAAACACCTCTTTGCCTCTTGCAGTTTCATCGTGATTACCGATCACAGCTACATATGGCGCATGAAGGTCTTCAAGAGTCCTGGAAATCCAGAGCATTTCCTTGAGTACCCCAAATTCAGTAATGTCCCCGTCTAAAATTACGAAGTCAATGCCGGGTATGGCATTAACAGTTTTACAGAATTTCACGGTTTCATCACGGGACTTCTGCGTATCACCGGTAAGTACAAATTTTATGGTATCATCATTTGCACCGTCGCCGAGTCTCCTGAGGTTGTTTGCATTCACATCTTTTAAAGAGATGCGGTCGAAAGATTGGTTGGGGCTAAATTCAAAATGGTTGCAGCTAACTAAAGCCAGGCTTAAAAAAAATAGTAAAAATATTCTCATATCACCACAAAGAACATGGTTTTGAAAATATTGTTTGTCACTGCTGCTTCATAGTCGGTTTTTTTTTACCTGTCAGCAACATTTCTATAGTTTTGTCCAATCTTGATTTCCTGGTCTGTTCCTGTTTAGCCTTTAGGATATAGCCTTAATTTGGCAAAGAAATCCCAAAGAACAATACCTGCTGAGATCACAATGTTAAAAGAGTGTTTGGTTCCGAATTGAGGGATCTCTACACATTCATCAATCAGTGCCATGACTTCATCGCTTACCCCGTTTACTTCATTCCCAAAAATGAGTGCATATTTTTCCTCAGCGGCAGGTTTATATTGATTGAGCATGATGCTTCCCGAAGCCTGTTCAACAGCGATGATCCTGTATCCCTGTTCACGCAGCGCATGTACAGCCGTAATGGTATCTGTATAATGAACCCAGTCTACGGATTGGGTAGCACCAAGCGCTGTTTTTTCTATCTCCCGGTGAGGAGGCTGTGCAGTAATGCCACAAAGTATAAGCCTGGAAATAGAGAAACCATCAGCCGTTCTGAAAACGGACCCTACATTGTGCATACTGCGTACATTGTCTAACACAACTACGACTGGCAGTTTTTCCTGTTCTTTAAACCCGTCTATATCTACACGCTGCAGTTCGTCCAGTATTAACTTTTTCAAATTTATATCGCTGAAGCGCCATTACCAATGGCACTGAAGTAAACTTCCGGAGCATAACCAATACGGCTGGTGTAAAACTCAGTTATTTTATTGGTGAAATCCTCTTCCTGGCCGTTCTTAAGTAAAGCAATGGCACAACCACCAAATCCTGCTCCGGTCATACGCGCACCAATCACACCTTCATAATCCGTGCAAAATTCAACAACTGTATCCAGTTCAATGCCGCTTACTTCATACAGATCTTTTAATGACTGGTGTGAAGCATACATTAACCGGCCAAATTCCTGCAACTGTCCGTCGTTTAAAGCTTTTGCCGCCAGACCAACCCTGTCATTTTCCCTGATCACATGCGTAGCTCTTTTCAGTACTGTTTCATCACTGATCAGGTGACTGTGCAAAGCAAATTTCTCCGCATTCAGTTCGCAAAGATTATGAAGTTTGATTTCTTTGTTTAGCTCATCAAGTGCGGTCTGACATTCAGCAACACGTTCATTGTATTTTGATTCGGCCAGTTTACGGGGTTTATTGGTATTGATGATGGCCAGGTGATAATCACCCAGATTACAATCTACGGCTTTATGTTTTAAGGTGTCACAATTTAGCACCAGCGCTTTGTTGCTTTCTCCAAAAGCAACAGCAAACTGATCCATCACTCCTGAATTTAAGCCGATGAAGTTGTTCTCCACACTTTTTGCCATCAGGACCAGTTGTAACCTGTCATATCCCAGGTTGAAATAGTCATTCAATGCATAAGCCATCACCACTTCGATAGAAGCAGAAGATGAAAGTCCTGATCCTATCGGGATGTTACCGGTGAAGATCAGATCCAGTCCGGCAGGGATCTTATGGTCTTTCAGTATTTCATTGAACACGCCCAAGGGGTAGTTGTACCACTCAGGACCTGTCTTGGTATAGCTGTCTTTTAGTTCAATAACAGCTTGTTCTTCAAAGTTTAAGCTTCTGAACCGGATTACATGATCGTTGTTAGGTGACAATGCCAGCCAGGTTCCCAGAGTTACGGCGCAAGGCATCACCAGACCCCCGTTGTAATCGATATGTTCACCGATCAGGTTTACACGTCCGGGAGTAAAATAGTATGCTGCAGGTTCTTGTCCGTATTGCGCTAAGAATTCTTTGGTCAGTTCAGCTTTCATTGTAATATATTTCAGATTTATGTTTTAGTTTCGGTAAAGTATTAATAGTATTGTGGCTCAAATATTAAGCGGGCTAATATACAATTATGTACCGAATCCTGTAAGTTGAATCTCAGAATTAAGACATTTAATATAAAGAAATGAATACGAAGCTAATCAAGACCGGAAAGATTATAGACGGAAAAGAAGTGCTGGCAGTAGAACTGACCAATACCAAAGGCACTTACGTTAAAATTTACAACTATGGTGCGATCATCAACAAGTTTGTGATCACGAATAAATTCGGTGAAAAGCAGGATATTGTACTTGGATTTGATGATTTTGATCAATATATCAGCGATGATTACCTCGCCGGTTATCCCTATCTGGGCGTTGTGGTCGGCCGCTACGCCAACCGTATTAAGGACGGTAAGTTTGCCATAGACGGGAAGGAATATCAGCTTGCCCAGAACAACGGGCCAGATTGTTTGCATGGCGGGATCAGCGGATTTGACAAAAAAGTATGGGAGGTATTGTCTACCATAGACCCTAGTGTTACTTTACAATATGTCAGCCCTGCAGGTGAAGAAAACTTCCCGGGAAAACTTACTCTTCAGCTGACTTATAAGCTGACAGATGAAGATGAACTGATCCTGGACTATAAAGCCACGACGGATGAGGCTACAGCGATTAACCTGACACATCACGGCTATTTCAATTTATCGCCGGATGGAGGCTCTGTAAAAGACCATATCCACAGAATGCCGGCAAGCAATTATCTGGAACAGGATGACAACTATGTGGTTACGGGCAAACTGATCCCTGTTGAGGGCACCTATCATGATTTCCTGGCTCCTAAGGCCATCGGAAGAGACTGGGATCCTCAGGAAGGCTATGACCAGACCTATGTGCTGGATAAGCAATATGGCGAACTGACACTGGCTTCTGAAACCTCTGAAGAGAAAAGCGGATTGACCTTGTCTGTATACACTACAGAGCCTATCGCTCATTTTTACACTGGTAAATATGTAAATGTGAAAAATGCCAAAGGCGGCAGGGATTATCATGCTTTTGACGGTTTTTGCATAGAAACCCAGCACCATCCGAATGCAATCAATCTGCCCGAACTGCCCTCAACTGTATTGAGACCCGGAGAAACGTACAGGCAGACGACGATCTTTAAAGCGGAGCTTACTTCGTTTTAATCGATTTTATATATCCTATAGTGTGACCCTTCTCCAAAAGAGGAGGGTTTTTCTTTTTTCTATCTGATTATGGTAACATATCCGGAAAGTCTCTTGTGATCGGATGAGGGAGTGATCACATAATAATACACTCCTACAGGTAGCTGTTTGCCTTTTTTAGTTCCGTCCCAGGCGGTAGTATAACCTTTGGAATGAAACACAGGTTGCCCGTGCCTGGTATATACATCGATCGTACAATCCGGATAACCGGCCAGGCCCGGAATTTTCCAGGTATCATTGGAACCATCTTCATTCGGTGAAAAAGCATTGGGGACCAGGACCTCACAAACGTCTCTGCTCAGGATTTTTACAGTGATGCCATTTGAGGTTTCTACCGGATTTACGATACACTGACCACCTGTCGCTACCGCACATTTGACGATATCCCCGTCTTTTAGTGTGGAAATGGTGAGTTCGGCAGTATTGCTGCCGGCTGCCATGCCGTTTACCATCCAGGTATAGGTGGCGGCCTCCTGCAGATTCGTTACCACGGCGGTGAAAGTGACCGGAGTACCGGGACAAACGCCAGCGGAATGGGAGCTGGTTACGACAACAGCAATGGTTGTGTATGGACTGACTGTCGCTGTAGCCTGTGCTGATGGAAGGGAACTAAGGGGAATACAGTAGTCATTGTTGGTAACCACACAGGTAATGAGATCCCCGGTTTTAAGATCGGCACTGGTATATTCAGCGCTATTGGTTCCGGAGTTCTGGCCATTTAGTTTCCATTGGTATACCGGGGATTGGCCTCCGTCTGTTACAATGGCTTTATAGGTCAGACTAAGACCATCACAGCTGCTAAAGGTTGTGGGGTTTATGCTTACCGAAGGTTTGATGAGCTCATTTACGGTAAGGGTTTGCGAAACGGTTCCAGCTCCATCAGTAGCTGAAATCACAGTGGTGCCCGCACCAACAATATGAATCCTGCTGTTTACAATGGTGGCTACTAATAGATTGCTGCTGGTATAGGTCAATGGGACGGCAGCGGTTGCTCCGGCATCAAAATCAGGGTCACAAACTATTTTTACGGGCAGCGGATTAAAGGTGATGTTAGGATCTGTAACCTGAATGTTCACCACCGCACTGCTTTCGCCAAAGGCATTGTGGGCGGTAATGGTATAATCGGTAGGAGGAATGGCTTCGGTCGGTGTTCCCGAAATTTCACCGGTTACAGCATCAAATACCATCCCGTTTGGAAGTCTCTTGTCTATAGAAAAACCACCTCCTAATGTAATCTTTCTGATCTTATTATTTCTCTGATCGGCAACAAATAAATTTCCATTTTGATCAAAGGCCATGCCAATAGGATGAAAAAAGCTGGCCTCCCATCTCATCCCATCTGCAGATCCCTCAAGACCACTGCCAGCAATAGTAGAGACCGTTCCGTCCACTGCTGAGATTCTTCTGATCACATTTCCATCATCAGCAACATAGATATTGCCTTTGGAATCGATAGTTAGTGCGGTAGGTATAAAACTGGCCTGGTCTTTTGGACCATCTGTTCTTCCCCGGACACCGCTGCCGGCAAAAGTGCTTACATCGCCATTTGATTCCATTTTTCTGATTCTGAAGTTTTCCAGATCAGCTATATAATAATTGCCCGCTATGTCCCGTGTAAGAGATACAGGCTTATTAAATTGTGCCAGGGCTGCCGGCCCGTCATTGTAGTTGGGCGGGGTGTTGCTGAAAATTCCTGAATGTATGGTCACCTGGGACTGGGGGATGGTCATTTTCCTGATCAGCAGGTTATCGGTATCTGCTATATATAGATTTTGACCACTGGCATCAAATATTATCCCTCTGGGTTGATTGAACTTTGCCTGAGTTCCTGTGCCGGTCGAAGTACCTTCTCTTCCGTTCGGGTCACCGGCAAGCAGGCTGACATCTTTTGAGGGAGTAATGAGTCTGATCTGATGATTGTAAGTATCTGCTACATATATATTGCCAGTTCCATTATGGAAGATGATTCCTGAAGGTTGTCTGAATTGTGCGTTTGAACCGTTTGCATTTACGCGTCCGATCGCTCCGCTGCCGGCGATAGTAGTGACCACACCTGCAGGCGTAATCATTCTGATGGCATTATTAAAGCAATCGGCAACATAGACATTGCCGGAGGCATCCGTGGTAAGGTCTGTAGGTCTGTCGAATTTAGCTGCTGTACCAGTTCCGTTTATAAATCCCGGGTTGTCGCTGCCTGCAAAGGTAGTGACCTGGCCATATGGAAGCGGATCTACAGGCGTGCCGTTATTGTCGGGTCTGAAAGGGATAATGGTACCACCCATTACATAAACTTTGATGGCAGGAGCAGGATAGGATATGTTTGGGGTCTGGGCAGCAGCAACTGTAACCGAGAACAGAAAACTGAACAGACAAATTAGTTTTTGGAATGTGGCTTTAACTTGCTGCACTGGGTTTGGTTTGATGGAGGGTTAATCGTTGTGGTCGCATCTAAAGTTAATAAAAGATTTGATAAACGTGATCAGGAAGTTCAGCCATTAATGACGATAGACCACCAAATAGAAATGCTGTTGTTTGCGGGATTTGTATGGGAATTGCTAGATTTGGGTATGATGACAATTACCAGATTTCTGATAGTCTTTACTGTGTTTTGTATTTCAGGCCTTTTCGGACGCGCCCAGGTTAAATCCAGAGATGGATCTGTGATCGCGGCTAAACCTCCGATGGGCTGGATGACCTGGAACTATTTTGCGGATAAGATTTCTGAAAAGGAGATCATGGAGATGGCGGATGCGATGGTCAGTTCGGGAATGCGCAGTGCGGGATATGAGTATGTATTTATAGATGATGGCTGGCAGGGCGGACGTGACAATAAGAACAATATCATTCCTGATCTTCAGAAGTTTCCTTCGGGTATGAAGACTCTGGCTGATTATGTACACAGCAAAGGCCTTAAGCTGGGCATCTATTCAGATGCGGCTCAGTTGACTTGCGCTGGCTACACCGCCAGTTTAGGGTTTGAAGAACAGGATGCTAAAATGTTTGCCTCCTGGGGAATAGATTATTTGAAATATGATTATTGCGGGGCACCTGCTGATGCGGAAACTGCGAAGATCCGGTATAAAAAAATGGCGGATGCATTGCGCAGTAGCGGAAGGGATATTGCCTTTGGTATTTGTGAATGGGGTGAGCGCAAACCATGGCAGTGGGCAGCAGCGGCTGGTGGTCAGCTTTGGCGAACAACTGGTGATGTGAGGGATAAGTGGAAAAAAAGGGCTACGGAAAAACATGGTGAAGGTATAATGGACATTGCAGATGCCAATAAAGGACTTAGCGGGTATGCCGGCCCCGGAAGGTGGAACGACATGGATATGCTGGTGGTAGGTTTATATGGTAAAAAAGGTCCGTCAGGCGATTTAGGCGGTACCGGCTGTACGGATGAGGAATACCAGAGTCAGATGAGCTTATGGTGTATGATGGCTTCGCCCCTGGCGGCAACGAATGACCTGAGGAGTATGAATGCCGAAACCAAGCGCATTTTGATGAATACGGAGGTGATTGCCATTAGCCAGGATGAACTGGGTAAACAGGCAGCGGTATTTGCGGATAATGAAAGAATGACGATATGGCTGAAACCGCTTCAGAATGGTGAATTTGCTGTAGCGATATTAAACCGAACTGAGGTATCGCAGAAGATGGAGTGTGTTTTTGATGAGATGAAGCTGAAGGGTAGTTTTGAAATCAGAGATGTATGGAAGCATCAGGTTTTAGGTAAGGCCAGGCAGTGGAGGGGGAGTGTGAAGAGTCATGAAACTAAGGTATTTCGCCTGAAGGCCATCTGATCGTGATAGCTGTTTCCTGCGCCATAATTGTAAATTCGGATCAGCAGATTCTGGTTACGCAGCGGAGTGCGGTCATGAAGCTTCCGCTGAAGTTCGAGTTCCCGGGTGGTAAGATAGAACCTGGAGAGACTGCTTCGTTATGCCTGGTCAGGGAGATCAGGGAGGAACTGAACCTGGACATTCGTACAATATTTCAGATGTCTGCTCATGAGCATGTTTATGCAGATTTTAGCATCAGGCTGATTCCTTTTGTTTGTGAAATTATTGGCGGTGAAATAGAGCTTAGGGAACATGTTGCTTATAAATGGGTGGATGCCGGGGATCTTTTGAGACTGGACTGGGCGGCAGCTGATGTTCCAGTTGCTGAAAATTACTTAAAAAATATTCGTGACTAAGGGTTCAGGTTATTCAGTCATCCGAGGATGATGAGCAGCACGGATCAGTGATTATTCTCCTGCCGGATTTATTTGAAATTATACTATATTGTTCGTGTTTTTAAATCTCTCAGATCTAAATTATATGAACTTTCAATACCTGATCAGCTCTTTTCGGAAGAATGGTCTCTTTTTGTTTTTTCTGTTGCCGTTTACTGCTTTTAGTCAGCAGCCTGCTCTCTTTAAGATGACTCCGGTAAAGGGAATTGTTGGTGCTGAGAAAGTTCCGGCAACTTCCTGGATAGATTATAAGAACCCGGAGGGAGCTTTTTCAGCTAAACTACCCCTGGTGCCTGCCGGAAGTAAGAAGGAGGTTCCTAATCCGGCTTATCCTGATTATCCTCCTATTGTATTTAATATCTATTTCAGTGCGGATAGTGTGCGTATGATGAACTATGTAATCAGGTATAACGATTATCCAAGTGGAATGTATCTGTCAGATAAATCTGCCTCTTTTGCCGCCCTGATCAAGGAAATGGAGGGAAGGGGCAGGGTTGTAAAGCAACCTGCTGTCATTTTCAAAGACGGGGCTGAAGGAAGAGCATTGGATTTGATTACGGAGGGCTTTTACATGCAGGTTCAAATATTTATCCGTGGAAACAGAATCTACATGCTGTTAAGACAGAATTTGCAGGGTGATGAACTTCCGCAACCTGATCAGTTTTTTGATTCTTTTAAATTAGATGCTTATGCACCTCTTCGTAGTGTTCCTTTTTCGCTTGCAGGTATAGAGTTGACTATGCCGGATAAGCCATTGCTTATTCCAATGAAGGATGATGATGAAGCGTCATTCATATCAGATAACCAGGTGTATTATGCCGTTAATGTTAATTCAGGTGGATTGTATGGCATTGAGAAGGGGAAAATCAGTCCATATTACAGATCTGATGATCTGGATTCTATGTATACGGCGATCTTGACTGGTGTTAAACTGGAAAGTGACAGTGTGTATAAAACTGCTGATATAGCTGTTGAAGGGGTGAAAGGAAAAGAAAATTTTGTGGTCAATAAGTCTTCGGGTACACATAAAAGAGGCAGGGTCTGGATTCGTAATGATCAGTTTTATTTTCAGACTGTTAATGTAGATAAGGATGAAATGGGAGGCAAGCAAGTGGAAGATTTCTTTAGTTCGGTTAAGCACAAGTCTGCTGGAAGTAACTTCGATATACATGCTTCAAAAGCCTCATTAATCCTCAAAGATTTGAAAAGCTCAGATACTCTTGTACATCGCAATGCACGGAATGCTTTGGGTTTTTATAAGTTTAATCTGGAAGAGCTGACCATGCTGCATGCAGCACTTCGGACCAGCTATGCGGATGATGATACAGGAAAAGGTACAAGATCTATGCTGACAGATGTGCTAAAGACAACTCATGATAAAAATACAGTTGTTGTTTTTAAGGAGGTTTTTGAAGATAAACAGAATACGGATGAGGTAAGAGCTGAAGTACTTGCATCAGTCACTTCAATTGACCTAAATAGTTACGATTGGTATTTTAATGCATTATGCAGCAATAGTGCCTTAAAGATTTCTAATTACTGGTCCTTGTTTCGTCCTCTTAGTGATTCTCTTACCTATGTCGCCGGTAACTTTGAAAAAACACTGTCGCTATTGGAAGTGGAACCTTACCGGACAAGTATGCTGGGGCTTTTTTCTTCTATGTTATATGGAAAGCAAAAATCAGCATATAAGTCGCTGGTCGTTAATCATGCAAAGCAGATTACGGCACATGCCATGAAAGATCTGGGTGAATTTATCAGAGAGAACAATAATAAAGAGGAAGCAGCTACATCCGGGATATACGCTTACCTGAATATTTTACCTGAGGTTAATCTGACTGCGCTGACCGATGAGTTTACGAATAAACTTCTGGCCGTTGATTCTGTCTTTTACCTGAGGAATGCTGCAGTCGTAGCCAGAATAAAAGCAAACCTTCCAATTGATAAACATTTGCTTGCTGCTGAACTGGATAGTTTAAATATGCGTTATTCAGTTTTACAGGCTTTTAATGAGGTAGGTAAGCTTGAAATGGTACCACTCAAATACAGAACGCCACAGGAGTTTGCCAGGCTGGTTTTATATGGCTATGCGGAGGAAGAATACAATACGCCTGTTTCAATGAGCTTACTGGGAGAAGTTAAGGATGGGCAGAAGACTTATTATGCGTTCACTTTAGCGTATACTGAAGAAGGCGTCAAAAAGGAATACCTTGGAATAGGTGGAGGAGGCGATCATAAAGCCGGTAAGCTTGACTTTGAAGGCACTGTTGGCTATAGCAATTTTGACCTGAAAGAGCAGGATTGGAAAGCACAGGCGCAAAAAATGATTGCTGGTTTAAAAGAAAGTGAATAGATGCTTCAGAAGCTTTAAGATAGTTTATCAAGACTGATTCCTTATAGATAAATGTAGTTGTCAGATTATTGTAATCTATTTATCTTGTTTTATAATCTTTCTGATCATGCGCTACAAAAAAACGATTACCCTTTCTGTTCTTCTAACAGCAATAGTTATGCTGAGTGCATTTATGCCTCAGCAGCAACAGGAAAAAAAGAAACCTACTAACTTAAAAGTCCTTCCTAAAAACATTAGTCATGATGATCTGGATAAGGTCATGGATGGTTTTAAGGCTGCTTTAGGTGTGAAGTGTAATTTTTGCCATGCGCCAAGAAAAGACGACCCTAAGAAACTGGATTTCGCCAGTGATGAAAAGCATGAGAAGGAAATTGCCAGAGATATGATGCGCATGACAGCTAAGATCAATAAGAAGTATTTCCATAATAAGGATAAAGAAGGCATGGTGAAAAATATCACCTGTGCCAGCTGTCATAATGGTAAAGAGGAGCCGCAGACCATTAAGATTTAGGCTTTAATGTACCAGGATTTGGGTGTATTATGAATTACGTTAATGGCAGTGGTTTAATAGAGAATAATACTATTTATACCTGCGACGATCAAAATAATCGTTTGATTCAGGAGAAAAATGGCACAGAGATCACGGATTATACTTGTTAAGGATGATTTACTAATCAGACTCGTAAATAGTATGTGTGTGGTGCTGAAGGTAAGAATTTGCGAAAAAACAGGCATAAAAAAAGCATCCTTTTGAGGGGATGCTCTATTAATTTATAAAATGAGTTTAATTAACTGATCTTAACATTAATTGCGTTTAAGCCTTTTTTACCTTGCTCAACGTCGTAGCTAACAGAATCATTCTCACGAATATTGTCTATCAGGCCTGAACTGTGGACAAAAATTTCAGCGTCACCATTAGCTGGTACGATAAATCCAAAACCTTTTGTCTCATTGAAAAATTTTACTGTTCCTTGTTGCATTATATTGTAATTTAATTATATACAAACGTACAATTAATTTATTGAAAATCAGTAATTTATTATTTTTTATGTATTCTGCTGTAATTCAGAGCCTAATGTTCAGCGGTAATCTGCTACTTAGATCTGCTTAAAAAACCGACCAGATCCATAATCTCTGTATTGCTTAGCGTTTCAAATAAGCCATTAGGCATCATAGAAACAGGCATCACTTCTCTGGATTGAATGTTGGACTTGTTGATTACCGCAGATTCCTGACCTACAATACGCATGGTAATCTGGCGCTCATTTTCAGCGATAATATTACCCGAATATACCCTGCCATCACGGGAGGTTATGACCACAAGCTTATAGTCATCCTGGATCTCGCCGCTGGGTTCCAGTACATTGAATAACAGGTAATCAACTTTTGAACGGTTGGAACCGGTCAGATCCGGTCCGATAATGCCGCCTTCCCCGTACATCTTGTGGCAGCTGCCACAGGTACGCTTAAAAACCAGTTGCCCTTTACTCAGATTTGCTTTATCCAATGCCTTTGGTGTGAGCAGCTCACGATATTTTTTATAAGCCAGTTCATTGGACGGCAACTGATCGATCGGACCCCAGATCTCTACAAAGCCGCTTCCTACCACACGTCTTAGTTGCCTGGCTACACTGGCGGGTACATCACGTTTCTCAATAGTTTTGTTCTTTATGGCCTGGGCGAGTATCCAGCCCGATCTGGATCTGGAAGCAAGTGTTTCAATAGTAGCCGCTTTGTCCTTCTCACTGAACTGCGGATATTTTTTTAGCAGCAACTGTGCTATGCGCTCATCATCGAAATTGGCAATCGACCGGATCGCATCAGAACGGAGTTCATTGTCGTCCAGTAAGGCCGGGAAATCTTTTAGCAATTCTGTCCTTTGCTGTGCTGATAAAGCAAGCAGGGCTTTGCGCCGGTCACTAATGCCCGCGTTTTTATTTCTAAGCGTATTGAAATATTGGGAAGCCGCTTCCGTATCGCCAAAGTACTGCGCAATTTCCAGCGATAGCAATTTATTCCTTTCTCCCTGCTGCTGTAGTTTTGCATAGGTTGTTTTCCAGCCGGCAGGAGTTTTCAAGTCGGTCCGTCCTTCCAGTCCATCTCTCATTCCGGTAACCATTGCGGTATCTGCATTTTCCTGTGTACCCAGCCAGGTCACCAGTATATTTGTAGCGTCAGCATCAGTAGCTCTGCGGGCTGTGAACTTTTTGATCATACTGAGTTTACCTTCAGACGCCAGATCCAAAGCGCGTTTGGTATCTTTTGAAACCAGTGGTTCTATACCGTACCACAGCATTTTAGGCAGATTATGGTCCTGTTCATCCTCAGCATGTTTAACCAGACCAGCAGCCAGATTCCAGCGCTTATCTAAACTGATCCGCTGCAATGCGGAAGCCAGATATAAACGTACAACAGGAGAGTGCTCTGATTTTGCCATTTCTCCGAATTTGTTAATGACAGCATCTGATGGTTCAGCGTCCTGACTCAGAAACTGAATGGCCCAGCCGCGTATATATTCATTCTTGTCATTTAAAGCATGGGTAAGCTGATCGGTATTTAAGGCATTGCATACATAAAGTGCCCACATCGCTCTTAACCGATAGTTGGCTTCCTGGTTACCTGTATATATGTTGTTCAATGCATCAACGGTTCCCTTTTTGACTTTACCTTTAGCCGCTCGGTTCTGAAGAATAAGTCTTGCGCGCCTGGAATGCCAGTCGCTCTTACTCATTTGTAGTTCCACCAGTTGTTTGTCATTTAACTTATTGAGGTCGGTATAACGATTCCTGAAATTCTCTGCCCGGCTTTCTTTGGGCGAAATACGAAATATCCTGCCAGTTTCTTTGTTCAATACAGAACCACCGCAGATATCGGCATCATGCCAGTCTAATACGTAGAGACTGCCATCTGGTCCTACAGAAGTACTGAAACCTACCCATTGGGCGTTATTAGCCGCCATCAGGTCTTCCCCATGTGTACCTGTAAAACCAGAACCCTTAGGTTTTAAAATATCGGTAAGTATGGCGTGTTCATGGATGTTGGCCATAAAGATCCTGCCCTGCTGATCCTGAGGGAAGGCATCAGACTGGTAGATACTTGCGCCTCCGTGCGCCGAGCGGTGGCTATGGTCTGCAATGGTCTTGATATCGGTATAGGTATAAGGGTTAAAGTGCTGGCCGCCCTGTCTGTGGTAAATGCCGCCGGGAATCACGTACCAAAGGTGCGGTATCACACAAGCAGTAATAAAAATCTGGCCTTTTGCATCATAGTCAATCCCCCATGGGTTACTGAAGCCATGGGCCACAACCTCAAATTTATCTTTTATAGGGTGGTAACGCCAGACACCGCCATTGATATCGACCCCTTCACCTTTTAAGATCTCATCATCAGGAAAGGGTTCTTTGTGACTATAAAGTTTTCCCTTACCTGCAGGTTTGCGTATGCGGGAAGGCGTGGCGAAACCCTGACAGCCGTATAGCCATCCGTCCGGACCCCAGTGAAAACTGTTCATGGTTTCATGTCTGTCGCGGATCCCCCAGCCGGTAAGTCTTACTTCAATATCTTTCATATCGGCCTTATCGTCGTTGTCACGGTCAGGTATGAACAGTAAGTTTGGCGGTGCTCCGATGAATACCCCGTCAAAGCCTACGGCCATGGCTGCAGGGAAGGGGATTCCATCAGCGAAAACTTTTTTGGTATCGGCTTTACCATCATGATCAGTGTCTTCAAGGATCAGGATCCTGCTGTTGCCATCGTTTGAAAAGCCGGAGGAACGCGACTCATAATCCCGGTTTTCTGCCACCCATAGCCGGCCCCGGTCATCCCAGCAAAAAGCCATTGGCTGGGTGATCATAGGTTCAGAGGCGTAAACATTGGCCATAAAACCTTCTTTCAGGGTCATTGCTTTTACAGCTTCTTCAGGGCTTAGGAATTTGGCGTCCATCCCTTCTTTTTTAGCCAGCGCCCAGAGGTCTACTGTGGCCCATGAAGGATCTTTTCCGGCAAACTTTGCCCAGGCATTGTTGATTTGGATGTCACTGAATTCACTTGTATAGATGACCAGCTGATGTTTGATCGTTTCCGTTTCGCCTTTTTTGAGCATCCAGTCCGCGTCATGAACCCGTACAGGGCCAACACCCAGTTGTTCATCAACTCTCCATTTTTGCGGATAGCATTTGTTCTCAGGGTGATCCAATATGGCGATGTGTGCTTTGTCTGCTCTGCCTTCTATCTTTATACCTACATCCACCCATGTGGAAGGCTGACCTTCAGCTTTCTGGTTGTGCTGACGGGCGGCGTTGATCACTTCGCCGTCTATTCCAGGTTTCCAGGGCATTCTCAAAAACAAACCTCCATAAGGATATTTACCTACTTTGATGTCGGTTTTAGCGTCCCCCTTCCAGTCCAGACTTAATAGGAACCTGCCGTCCTCTTCCTGCACACTCCAGTTTTGCGTTTCAGTCATTACAGGCATTCCGGTTTCGTCCAGCAGATCATATACCGTCTGCCATTTAACTATAGTTCCTGATTTCTCTATGATTCTGGCAGCAACACGCTTCCAGTAGCCTTTCCCCGGATTGGCAAAATAATTACGTCCGTTTACATCTGTCAAGCCCCAGTAAAGCCCGGTCTGGTGCTTGTGATGCTCCGGACTAAACTCTGTCAGTATACTTTTACCATCAGGTGATGCGATAGGATGTATATATGGGCGGAAGTCCTCACCGGCATTTTGAGTTAGTATCGTTTGCCTGGTATCTGTCCTCAGGATGGTGATCGTGCCTGACTTTTCATCTTGTGTTGCTTCTAATCCGATCTCGCCGGTTTTTAGGTTCTCAGGACTCAACCATAAGATAAACAAAAGAGTTATGAAAAGAAATATAGATTTCAGCATGGTGTTGTCTGGTTTGCATTTGGTTATTCTAAAGATATGTATTTCACGTGATAACACAAGTGGGAAGCGGAATATTTGTATATACAAGTTGAATGTTTTCCGGAACTTTGCCTTATGGTTTTATGAAACCGATCAGAGAATGTCGATTTTTCGATTATTTTTATGATTTTGTGACCAATGAAGATCTTTGCAGAAACAGACCGCATTATACTAAGAGAGCTGGTATCAGACGATGCCCCTGGAATGTTTATCATGGATTCTAATCCCGAAGTCCATAAATATTTACAGAAGCAGCCTATTCAAACCATTGGTGAAGCCGAAGATCAGATTCAGTATATCAGGCTGCAGTATAAGGATTTCGGAATAGGACGATGGGCTATAGTGGAGAAATCTACTGGTCAATTTGTGGGCTGGGGAGGGTTGAAATTCAGAACCGATGAGGTAAATGGCCATACGAATTTTTACGATGTCGGGTACCGGTTAATGGAAACGGCATGGGGGAAAGGATACGCTACTGAATCAGCAAAGTTATCAGTCAGGTATGCGTTTGAAGAACTGAAGCTGGATGCTGTTTATGCACTGGCGCATGTTGAAAATGTAGCATCCCGGAAGGCGCTGATCAAAGCCGGACTGAAGATTACAGCACAGGTTATTCACGAGGGTATAACCTGTGACTGGTTTGAGGTTAAACGGGATGAATTTCTCCAAGAATCTTCAGCCTCGTAGAGAACGGTTCTAAATTGACATCATATTCCCTATTCCGTTTGCATTATTCTAGTTTTGCGGGAAATAAAACAACACATGTCTAAGACAAAACTTACAATTAACAATAACGGATCGGTGAAAATAGAGGGCGATTTTGAGATCGTTGACAGGAATGGTGATGCATATGGTTTACAGGGAAGAACCGTGCTTTCCATTTGCCGTTGCGGCCTCTCGAAGAACAAACCTTTCTGTGACGGAGCACATAACGGACATTTTGAACATGAGGCAGTTGCCTTTGATCTCCCTCCTAAAAAGGTTTAATTACCGTTGTCAGCGTTTATTGCGTTAGCATCTTGTAACACTGATGTGCTATCTCATACTCTTCATTGGTAGGCACCACCAGTATCTTGACTTTTGAATTAGGAGTATTGATTTCACGCAGCTTTTTACTTTTCTCCTGATTCCTTTCTTCGTCAAAAGATACGTTCAGGTATTCCAGGTTTTTGCATACCGCCGCACGCATTGCTACATCATTCTCACCTACACCGGCAGTAAAAATAATGGCATCGAGCCCATTCAATATAGCGGTGTAGGCACCAATGAATTTTTTGATCCGGTAGGCATACAGTTCTACGGCAAGCCTGGCTTCGGGATCACCCTTTTCCACGCGGCTTCTGATGTCTCTCATGTCTCCTGAGCCTCCCACACCCAGTAAACCGGATTGTTTATTCAGCAGATTGCTCAACTGTTCGAGTGTATACCCCGAATGCTCCATCAGATGAAAAATGACTGACGGATCAATATCGCCTGAGCGGGTACCCATCATCAGTCCGCTAAGCGGGCCAAAACCCATCGTAGTGTCAATTGACTTTCCTGATTTAATTGCCGCCATACTGCAGCCATTACCCAAATGTATGCTGATCAGTCTGACATCGGGCCTGCCCAGCCATGCAATGGCCTGTTCACTTACATATTTATGGCTGGTGCCATGAAAACCGTATACTCTTATCCCATGCTCCTTGTAATAGACTTTGGGTATGGCATATCTGTAGGCTACCTGAGGAATGGACTGATGAAAAGCGGTGTCAAATACGGCGATCTGAATGGCATTGGGGAAAGTCTGCTGAGCCACTTTTATACAAGTGTAGTTGGCAGGATTGTGAAGCGGAGCGAGGGAAAACAACTTTTTGATTTGCTTTTTCACTTCTTCAGTGATCACGACTGCATCTGAGAACAATTCACCCCCATGCACCACCCTGTGGCCTACTGCAGTAATGTCTTCGGTACTTTTAATCACTGCATGCTCACCTTCGGAAAGCAGTGCAATTACCCGGTTTAAAGCAAAAGCATGATCAGGGATTTCACTGTCTTTTTCGCCTATTCTTTCTACAATGCCACTGCTTACCGGTTTTTTTGCAGGCATTTTAAAGAGCTGGTATTTTAAGGAACTGCTTCCTGAATTGATAACTAAAATGTTCATGTATTAGATCTCCTGGCATTGGATGGCGGTAATCACCACTGTATTAAAAATGTCGTCAACCGTACAGCCGCGGCTGAGGTCATTTATAGGTTTATTAAGTCCCTGGAGCATCGGGCCTATGGCCAGCGCACCGGTCTCTCTCTGAACAGCCTTATACGTGTTATTTCCTGTATTCAGATCCGGAAATATCAATACACTGGCTCTTCCGGCTACTTCAGAACCCGGAAGTTTTTGTCTGCCCACCAGCGGATCCACAGCGGCATCATATTGTATCGGCCCCTCAATTTTTAGTTCCGGATGCTTCGCTTTTACCAAAGCTGTAGCTTCACGCACGCGTTCTACGTCTTCCCCTTCACCTGAAGTACCTGAGGAATAAGACAGCATTGCAATTCTGGGTTCAATACCAAATTTCGCACTGCTTTCAGCAGATGATATGGCGATCTCAGCCAGCTGTTGGGCAGTAGGATTGGGATTAACTGCACAGTCCCCGAATATAGCTACACGCTCGGGCAGACACATGAAGAATATAGAAGAAACTACTGATACTCCGGGTTTGGTTTTTATAAACTGAAGCGCTGGTCTGATGGTATGCTGTGTGGTATGAACCGCACCGGAAACCATACCATCTGCATCTCCTTTGTAGACCATCATGGTACCATAGTAGGAAACATCCGTCATCATATCTCTGGCCATTTCCATGTTTACATTTTTGGTCTTACGCAGTTCATACAATGTCTCTACATAAGCATCATAATTGTCTGAATGTCTGGGATTGTGGATATGAATGGCATTCAAATCGAGATTCAAACCCAGTCTTTTGACACTAGAACCAATTTCAGCAGCGTCACCAAGGAGTGTTATGTCTACAATATCCTGTGCAATGAGCTTTTCTACTGCTTTCAGGATGCGTTCATCATTACCTTCCGGCAACACGATATGTTTCTTTTGACGTTTGGCCCATTTGACCAGCTGATACTGAAACATATGCGGCGTAATTCCCTGATAGTTAAAAGTGATGATCTTATCCTCAAGGGCCTTTATATCCACATACTTTTCAAACATATCGATTGCAAGTGCTATCTTTTTTCTGTTGTCTATGGTGATCCTGGAATGAATTCCGCCGATAGTTGTCGTCGTTTCGAAAGTGCCTTTCTGTACAGAAATAATGGGTATAATGGTCTGAAGACCTTCAATTAACCTGATCATGGGTTCATCAGGTAAACTTCCCGCCGTAAGTACAATACCGGCTACTTTTGGGTAATTTACAGATAGATTGGCCTGCAATGAACCTATAATAATATCACCACGGTCACCGGGGGTGACTATAAGTACATTCTCTTTGATGTGCCTTAAGAAATTCGGGAGCATCATAGCCCCGGTTACGAAATTATCAACCTGGTTGTCCATCAGATCTGCTCCGAACAATACCTCGGCACCAAGTGCGGCAGTGATTTCCTTCATTGTAGGGCTCTGGAGTCCGTTTTCAAGCGGAATTACAGCAATGAGCAGTTCTGCGGGAAGTTGATTGATCAGTGCCTGTTTGATGCGGTCGGCCTCATCCGGATTCACCATATTGGCTACCACACCAAGCACCTGAACATCACGAAGCAGAAAATTACGGTAAATGTTAATGGCTGTTTTGAAAAGCTGACTGGCTGTTTTGTTCTTTCCTGAAACAACGATCAGGACCGGTGCACCCAGGTTTTTAGCCATTATTGCATTGGATTCAAATTCGAATGCAATGCCTTCACCCAGAAAATCGCTGCCTTCTATGACCGTAAAATCATAGTTGTCTTCCAGCTTTTTGTATTTACTGATGATGGTATTGATGATATCTGCAGTAGTATCTTCGTCAGGCTGATGGAGGATTTCCTGCCGGGTAAATGCAAATGCATCTTCGTAGTTTACCGGTAAAGAAAAGTAATCGAGCATGGCTTCGATGTGCGGATCCTTTTGTGTTGGGTCATCCTGTGCGATTATGGGTTTAAAATATCCTACCTTCTGTGTTTTGGCAAGCAGCATATTGATCATGCCAAAGGCGATCACAGACTTGCCGGTATAAGGTTCTGCAGAGGCTATAAATATGTTTTTAGTCATAAAAATGATGTCTGTGATAAATATACATACATTATTGAACTTTGCTGATTCATAATGTTTGACATCACTTCAATATCTAAAAGCTTAACTATTTTACTAGATTTATAACACCTAGATGCCAGATAAAATGAGAACAGCAAGAGGCTTGTGGATTTTTTATAGAAAATTGATTCTCCCTTCGCTGGTATTATCCGCTTTTTTGGGATTATTGATGATGCAGGGAAAGCAGATCATCGGAGGAGCAGGATTTGCATATATCTTTCTTACTCCTATGTTTCATTTCATGATCTATGACATGACAAGCCCAAAGGAATATTTCTTTTATTATAATCTGGGCCTCAGTAAAACCGTTCTGTGGATAAATACCATTGTGCTGAGTCTGGCAATTGGTTTAGTGCTGATCGCTGTATGAAGGAAGGATTGTATGCAGATAGCATTACCAGGAGTTTTGATCTGAGAAGAGTGTTGTCAGATGTATTCATCTCCTGTCAGATCGGAGAAGTCGTTGGATTTCTGGGCAGAAACGGGTCCGGAAAATCTACTTTGCTGAAGATCATTATGGGGTGTATAAAAGCTGATCATAAATTTGTGAAGGTGGGTAACAAATCTATAGGGAGTATTTACCAGGCGGCTGGTCTGATCCGCTATTTGCCACAGGATAACTTTTTGCCGGCTCACATCAGGATAAAGGACATCATATCGATTTTTTGTGCCAGAGAACAGGCAGAGGAATTATTGCAGCTTGATTTAGTCAGGCCGCATAAACTAAAGAAAAGCAGGCAACTTTCAGGAGGAGAAAGAAGAATCATAGAGATCCTTATGATGATTTATTCGGAAGCAGATTACCTGATGTTTGATGAACCATTTAATGGATTGGCTCCGTTACATATTGAGATTATCAAAGACCTGATCAAAGAAAATTCTCACAGAAAAGGCTTTATTATCACAGACCATGATTATAGAAATGTACTGGATATCTCTACCAGGGTCATTCTGATGCATGATGGGGCTACAAAAACAATAAATAACAAAACTGAACTGATTGACTGGGGATACCTGACTAAAAATAATTTATAAATCAATGCATACACTATTCAGACCCATATTTGCCTGTTTACTAATCATTCCCTGCATTACTTATGGTCAGGCTGGCCACCGGTGGGCATTCAGTGCAGATCAGGGCATTCAATGGACCGTAAAACCGAATGATCCTCATATGGATCATATAGAAATGAGCGGATTGCAGATGTCGGGCATCATACATTATGGAGTATCCGGCAGGGGTGAGCTTCAGCTTCGAAAGAAGATCATATTTCCCATGCTGCGTACCATTCCAAATGATACACATGCCAGTCTCACAGTAGACTTTAAGGATTACAGTAAACTGAGTATAAAGGTCAACGGAACAGAATTGCTGGAATATCCCAAAACATTCAGACTTAGAGGTAAATTGAGTATAACCAGTAATTCCAATAGTGCTTTAGAGGTAACCAGGATCTTATTCCCTTCAACTGATAAACCTGCCCTTATTGAAACAATAAAACTACGCAATACAGGGAGTGTAGCCTGTAAGGTTGAAATCAGTAACGGGAATGAAGTATTCAGATCAGATCCGGCAAAGAGTGTATATGGACAATATATTGTTGAGGCCCTGGCAAAAGATACAGTTTTGAATATCGCTCCCGGTGAAAACTACAGTTTTGGAGTCATCTATTCCGGTAGAAAATCATCAGATCAGCCTTATACCTATTCGGCCCCTTATGAGCTGAACAAAAGGGATCATTTTATAGATGGGCTTTTTAGTGATCTGGTTCTGGAAACGCCAAACGATACACTCAACAGGGCTTTTGCTTTTGCCAAGATCCGTGCTGCAGAAAGCATATATGATACCAAAGGAGGGTTGATGCATGGTCCCGGCGGCGGTGCCTATTATGCAGCCATCTGGGCCAATGATCAGGCAGAATATGCCAATCCCTTTTTTCCTTTTCTCGGAAATATAAACGGCAATGAATCTGCGATAAACAGCTACCGCCATTTTGCAAGATTTATGAATTCTGATTTCAAGCCAATCCCCAGTTCTATCGTGGCTGAAGGAGCAGATATCTGGAATGGGGCAGGAGACCGTGGTGATATGGCTATGATCGCTTACGGGGCATCCCGTTTTGCGCTGGCTTCAGGAAAAAAAGAAACTGCAAAAGCGTTATGGCCGCTGATTACCTGGTGTTTTGAATACCTCGAAAGACAGAAAACAGCCGATGGTGTATTCAAATCAGATAACGATGAACTGGAAGGACGTTTTCCGGCAGGAAAGGTCAATTTATCCACCAGTTCTCTGGCTTATGGCGGATATATCAGTGCGGCAGCATTGGCGGAAGACCTGGGGGATCAGCTGCGCAAAAAAGAATATCTCGATAAAGCGGCAAAACTGAGAATTGCTATAGATAAATATTTTGGAGCAAATGTTCAGGGATTCAATACCTACAGGTATTATAGTGAAAACAACAAACTGAGGGCCTGGATTTGCGTTCCGCTGGTAATGGGTATTACCGAGCGAAAGGAAGAAACGATAAAGGCACTTTTTTCTGATTACCTCTGGACTTCAAATGGTATACTGACAGAATCCGGGAGCAAAACTTTTTGGGACAGATCCACACTATATGCCTTTAGAGGATTGCTGGCATCCGGAGCGACAAACCGGTGTATGCCCTATTTAAATTACTATTCCGCCATCAGGCTGCTTGGAGAACATGTTCCGTATCCTGTAGAAGCCTGGCCCGAAGGAGATCAGCGTCACCTTTCTGCAGAAAGTGCTTTGTATTGCAGGGTCATCACAGAGGGGCTTTTCGGGATCAATCCTGCTGGTCTGAATAAGTTTACCATCACTCCATGGCTGCCCAGGGGCTGGAACACCATGAGCTTAAAAAAGATCAGGGCATTTGACCGGACTTTTGACATTCAGGTGGTTCGGCAGGGTGCAAAAGAAAGAGTAAGTGTAAGAATTGATAACGGTAACATAATCAGCAAAATATGGGATGGAAAAGCCGCCATAGAATTTACTTTACCTTAATACTTAAGATTAGGAAAATACCAAATGACGTTTTATCCCTTATTTGATTATTTATTTACACTATTGCATCTTGTGATCATAGGATTCAATTTACTGGGCTGGATATGGAAATCGACCAGAAGACTGCATTTCATATTCGTTATGCTTACGGCTGGTTCATGGTTGATATTAGGGATCTGGTACGGCATTGGCTATTGTCCGGTTACGGACTGGCATTGGCAGATTAAGGAAGCAATGGGTGAGACCAATCTTCCGAATTTATTTATAAAATATTATGCCGATAAAATTGCGGGGCAGGATGTATCCACAAATTTCATAGATGCCTTAACTGCAGGATGTTTCGCCATTGCGGTGATACTATCTGTATACCTGAATTTTTTTAAGCGAAACAAGAGCAGAGACTAATTCTTTTCCTTTTCAAGTGCCACCGCGAGCTCTGCAGATTTGTTGAATTGCGGGTTGTGATCTGAATTGAATATCAGGTATTTATAGCCTCTTTTTTTCGCACGCTCCCCATAAGCATAAAAGCCGTCACTTTCCGGTTTTGCGCCCGGATCAACAGTCAATATATACGTTGCGGGCAGCTTCAAAGCCAATGGGTTTTTTCTGGAAACAGGCTGAGTGAAGGTTTTGATAGACTGAGGTACATCTTTAGGCGCTGGCTGCTCAGGTTTAACCCATTCAGGAACCATAAAGCCGCTTTTAGGCGAATGCTCCGGACCACTAACACCAGATCCTCTTGATGTGGCAAGACTCTCTCCGTCATCAGGTAAAATTGCATCTAAAAATACCAGTTTTTTAATGCGTTCAGGAATGCTGTCCGCTACGCCGGTAATGACCATTCCACCATAACTGTGACCCACCAGAATTACATTTTTCAGGTCTTCATACAAAATCAGATTTACCACATCCTTGATGTGGGTATTCAGGTCAATATCCGGAGAACTCAGGTGTACGCGCTCACCCTGACCTGTTAAACTTGCTCTGTAAATGGTATTTCCATGGTCAGACATGATCCTGTCTACATTTTTAAACGCCCAGCCACCACCCCAGGCCCCATGAACAAGAACGTATACCGGCTTTTCCTGAGCAGAAAGGCTGGGGGAAAAGAAAAATATCAGAAAAGAGAAGCAGAGGTATTTTAAAATTGGTTTGATCATGCGATGACAGGTTTGCGATTCAAGTTAGCCGTTTATGTTCAAAAAAACAATGTTGACAAACAGGTTCTTATGTTTGGCCGGGGTAACTAATTCAAGCATCGGGTTGAAAGACAATCAGTTTTATAGTAACTTACTGAAAAAAAATACCAGTTTAATTATGAAGATCACATTTTTCTCAGCGAAGCCCTACGACAAAACATTCTTTAATAAACACAATGAACCTTATCATTTCGAACTCGACTACTGGGAAACCCACCTGGGTCCTCATATCGTCAGTGCGATAGAAGAAGGAACGGAAGCCGTTTGTGTTTTTGTGAACGATAAACTGACTGCAGATGTTATCGATGTGCTCGCGGCTAAAGGAGTGAAAATAATTGCCTTAAGGTGTGCTGGGTTTAATAATGTAGATTTAGAGCGTGCAAAACAGCATGGGATCAGAGTTTGCAGGGTACCGGCCTATTCACCTGAAGCTGTGGCTGAGCATGCAGTAGCGATGCTGCTGACACTCAATAGAAAAACGCATAAAGCTTACAACAGGGTCCGGGAGCAGAATTTTTCGCTGACCGGTCTTTTAGGTTTTAACCTGCACGGTAAGACTGTAGGTGTAATTGGTACCGGGAAAATTGGAAAAGCCTTTTGTAAGATTATTCTAGGCTTTGGCTGTAAAGTGTTAGCATACGATATTGTGGAAGACGAACAGTTAAAAATGGCAGGCGTTCAATATCTGCCCTTTAACGAGGTATTAAAGGATGCAGATATTATTTCACTGCACTGCCCGCTGACAGCCGATAATCGTTATCTGATCAACGATACCTCACTGGCTAACATGAAAAAGGGAGTGACCGTTATCAATACCAGTCGCGGCGGACTACTTCATACCCATCATGTGATCGACGCTCTAAAATCAGGGCAGATCGCTTATCTGGGGATAGATGTGTATGAACAGGAAGAGAAATTGTTTTTTAAAGATCTTTCGGGCACGATCATAGAAGATGATGATATTCAGCGGCTGATGAGTTTCCCTAACGTGCTGGTCACAGGGCACCAGGCTTTTTTTACTGAAGAAGCACTCGGACAAATAGCAGGGATTACCTTAAACAGTGTTAATGAACTGATCAATAACCTGGAACCTGAAGATCCTGCAGTGATACTTGTATAAAAAGAATATTTAAAGCGACTATACCATTACGATGAAGAAACTATCCCTCCCTTTGTGGACTATTGCGGCACCTTTGATTGCCTGGCTTGCTTATTTCGGTATCTCTCTTGGTATCGGCGAAATTTATAAATTTTTTCTGGGAGCTGCACTCATTGCGAGTGTACTTGCCGCTGTTCATCATGCGGAAGTAGTAGCGCACCGTGTAGGGGAACCTTTTGGTACCTTAATTCTCGCCCTCGCTATAACCATCATCGAGGTTGCGCTGATCGTCTCCATCATGCTTTCTGGCGGACCCGAAATTGCGATGCTGGCAAGAGACACCGTTTTTGCAGCGGTAATGATACTCCTTACGGGGATTACCGGCTTGTGTTTACTTGTTGGCGCTATTCGTTTTAAAGAACAGACCTTCACACTTCAGGGAGTAAGTGCCACACTCATCACCCTAACAGCGATACTGGTACTGACCCTTGTTCTTCCAAACCATACTACAGGAAAGGCCGGGCCTTCTTTTACACCTGTTCAGCTTGGTTTTGTCGCACTGATATCCCTGGTGCTTTACGGAGCCTTTGTATTGGTCCAAACGGTGCGTCACCGCGATTATTTTTTACCAAAAGAATCTCAGGACGATGAAGTTCATGCCGATCCGCCAGGCGTAACCACCGCGGTAGCCAGTATGCTACTGCTCGTCCTCTGTCTTGTGATAGTCGTGATCCTGGCAAAGTCACTTGCCTACGACATAGAAGTTGCTGTAATTAATGCAGGTGCACCCAAGTCACTTGTGGGAGTAATCATTGCTGCAGTCGTCTTGTTACCTGAAGGTTTGGCGGCTTACAAAGCAGCGAAGAATAACCGCATACAAACCAGTCTGAATCTTGCGCTTGGCTCTGCTTTGGCGAGTATAGGGCTCACCATCCCCGCAGTAGCCGCAGTTTCTATGCTGACTGATCTTACCATTACTTTAGGTATTGATGATAAAGCCACGGTTCTTTTATTTCTGTCTTTATTTACAGTAACCATTTCACTGGCCAATGGCAAAACAAATATCCTGCAGGGCATTGTCCTGCTGGTGATATTCGCCGTTTATCTATTCACTATAATTTCTCCATAAGCAAGGAAAAGAAAACAACCAGCTGGCACTTGATCCAACTGGTTGTTTAAATTATGGGTTTATCCTTTAAAGCCCTTCGTGTTCAAGAAGGGCCAGGCGCGCAAGCATTTCCAGGCATGCGCCTTCATGTATCACTTCCCAGCTATTCTGTCCTGAACCACCCCTAAAATCACCATTCAGCAGATTTGTAGATCTGTTGCGCGCACTGGATAGCCAGGCATTGGCCAGTGTTTTCTGATAAGCCGTCACATAGGTTTTATTTCCGTCCTGTTTATACAATTCGATGAAACCTCGGAACATAATGGCCTGAAACCATACGTGACCTGGTTCCAGAATTCTGAAAGATTCCCCCAGTGTATAGGAATTGAACGGAACAAACCATTTTTTATAGGCAGATCTGGCGATGTTCTGAGCCTCTGTTAAATACTGGGTTTGTCCCGTAATCTTATACAATAATGCTGCTGCCTGCATCGGCTGACCGGAATTATAGCTGTGTTTGGCTTTATCAATAACCAGGCTTGAATTGGGATTGCCCGCATCAGATAAATGTACATTATCCCAGTACAGATAGTCAGCAGGATCCTGCAAGGTGTTCTTTACCCAGGTATACAGATTTTTTGCGCTGATCAGGTAATTTTCTTCGTTGGTGGCCTGATACAATTTGGCTGCCAGAACAGCTGCCGGAGCTGTAGAACAGGTGTTTTTAGAATCGCCATATTCTTTCCAGTATACACCTCCACCCATCTTGCTGTCGGTACCTTCCAGTATAAAGGTCCAAACCATTTTTGCCCTGTTCAGATACTGAACATTCTTTGTCAGCATATACAGGTCAACCATATCAATGCCCACCCATATATTGTCGTCATAAAACCTTTCATCTCCATCACCGGGATAAACCGCATAAGCTTCAGCTTTACCATTTTTTGTATTGCGGAACTGATCTATACCGGTGAGCAGCCTGGTTTCATAATTGCTGGCATATTTGGTTTTATAAATGGGATAAGCTTCCGCAGCTTCCCTTAGTGCAGCATATCCTGAAAAAGCAGCACCATGCCCCCAGATCACTGCCGCACCGTCCCAATAACCGTCCGTATGCGGGTAATTCGAGCTCCAGATGTCTCTGGCTTTTCCATCCAGATATAATTTAACCAGTGCAGTCATTAATGTATCCGCTCTTTTCAGGAAAACAGGGGTTAAATCAACAGCCGCAGTGGTATAAGGCGTTGCCTGCACCGTAGCCTGTGCTGATCTGGCACCAGCTTTATTTATCGCCACTACGTGGATGGTGTACCGGGCAGGAGCGGGGACCTTTATGTTCAATTTTGTCTCAGCTGCCTTCGTTGCATTTATCAGGATTGGATTAGGTGCCGAAGCAATACCAGTACTATTCGGTACATAGGCGATTTCTACTTTTAATAAAGCATCATCATCGGGATTTGTCCAGCTCAATTCGAGTTCATTTTCTTCCGACGTAGCAACGGCCTTCAGCTTGGTTACAGGCGCTATGGATTTAGCAATGGAATCTTCAGGCAGAACAATTTCTTTAGTTTTCTTACAGGAAAGCATGGTCACAGAACAAGCAAACAAGAACAATAGTATTATAGATATTCTTTTCATTTCAAAAGTATTGGATAGGATTCTTAAAAAAATTAACAGTATTTAGTAAAGTTAAAAAGGTGCTAATTCGGGCAGCCCTTACTTACGAACACACTTTTTGGAGCTTTTACCTGGCTATAATCTCCACCAGACTTTGCATTGGAAATGATCAGATTAGTTTCATACTTGCCTCCGTTGCTGTCCTGGATATAGCCGGTTTCGGCTCCTGCTGTAAAATTCCAGCGTGCGAGAAGTCCGGTGTTAATTTGACCCGCTAACCCGCACATATTGTCTTTAATTTGCTGAGCTGTACGCGCAACAGTCCAGACCCTGGCTTCAGAAACTGATCCTTTCATGGCACGGAAATCCTGTCCGAAGGCACGACCTATTTCGAACCTGTTCCCGTCGCTGCTTGAGGTAAGATCCACTGCAGAATGGGTTTCTTCCTGTCTTTCAATGACCAGCACATCCTGCACCCCGTTGATGTACAGTTTATATTTTTCCTTTATATCCTGTTGATTGCAGTCTATGACCAGTGCAATATTCATCCATTCATTCAGGTTGAAGCTTTTTGTACTTTCCAGGATGAGCTTGTCACCCAACCCGGCGATCTGAATCGGATGTGTAGGTCTGTAATCATCATTCTTTCCTCTGATGATCAGTTTACCTTCCAATCCCATGAAGGTCTGCAAACCCCGGTAACCATCTATTTTACAGGTCATCTCAAGTGTCACTTGTTTCAGGGTTTTGACCGAAGCATCTACAATGGCAATATCTGTAAAATTGGCGTAGGCAAAGTACTGGTCGCTCAGGTTCATGGCATATGCAGGACCGTCTACCGTTACATTAATGGTCGATTTTTGGCCTTTTTTATCTTCAATAGTCACGGTAGTTGCTCCATTAACCTTTCCCTTGATTGTAACCACGTCACCTTTTACCGAAGCCTTAGCAATAAGCGGATTCGCTACCGTGGTTTTATAATCGCCATTACCTGTACTTATAGTTACCATAGCGCTACCCTGAACCGCGTCCAGCGTTACAGCAGTTTTATCCACATTTAGCGCATTTGGAGCAGTTATTAGCAGGTCTACCAAAGCCTCCATTCCCAGCGCATCCGTTACCTTTATTTTAGCGACCCCGGCAGCAATAGCCTTTACTGTAAATTTGCCATAAGACTCCAGTTTTGTATTATCGATTTCTATAAACTGACCGGAATTGTCGAGAAGTTCAGTCTTGTATCCAAAATTACCGGTATTGATGACTATGGTAATTTCGTTCTTTTTAGGTACACCGACTTCCAGTGTTGCCTGATTTTTATTCAATGACAGGTCAAATATTTTAGCGATTTCTACGTCGATGCTGGTTCTTTTAAACATCTTATCAGTGATCACAATAACCGCGTTGGCCCGTTCTTCTTTGGTCGTGGCCGTTATGGTAATCACATTTCCTGATATCACCGCTTTGGCTACATTGTTATCAGAAGATACAGCCGTATATTCTCCGTTGCCGGTTTCAATATTCAAACTGATACTGTTATCTGGCCTGAGCGCAACTTTTGATTTGTCGAGTTTCAGTTCGACAATATTAAACTCTGCGTCTTTTTTGGAACAGCCTGTAAGGGTTAACAGCAGTCCAAAAATTAAACTTAAGGATAGGGATTGATTTTTTTTTAGCATAATTAATTGGTTATTTGGTTAGTATAAAATAATAGGGAAATTTCATAGCTCTGCCAAACACTTTATAAGTGTTTGAGGTATTAATTATAAAGGCTGGCTATTTGCGCTTGCAGATTCCTGTCCGGATGAGAAGATTTTTAAAAGTCATTCAGATTTTGAAGGTCGTTAATAATATATTTGGTTCTGGTATTAGATTCAAGGTAGGAAATAATCTTTTACGAAACAATTTAAATTTATAATGTTGATAAAACGGTTTATCAGTACGTTTTGTCTATATTTATTTTTTTGACCACTAAAGAAAAATGAAGGTATTTATCAGGGCTTTTCTAATATTATCAATCTTTATATACGGTTGTGATACCAGTGGTGTAGATCATCGTACCGTTAACATGAAGTACCGGGCTATCGATAAAACGGATACCGCCTCACTGCATATTTCTATAACCGACTCTCAGTTTAAGGGACAGTTTGAAATCAAATATCATGGCGCGATTAAAGATTCCGGAGAGGTGAGCGGTTATGTAAAAGGAGACACATTAGTCGGGAACTTTCTTTTTCAGCATTATGGAATGGAACAAAAACATAGAATTCCAATTGCCTTGCTGAATAAGAACAACAAACTCATCATGGGGGTAGGGGCTATGGAAATTTATCTTCAGCGGACTTATTTTAAGAAAAACGTGCCGATCGATTATAAAAATGTCAAGTTTGTTTTTGAACGGATAAATTAGGAAGAAAGTTCACCCATATGTTTTCTGATGATATGCTGCTCCGCAGCGGAGTTTGCGAGGGTTAATGCCGTTTGATAATGTTGCAGTGCTTTGTTATGATCAATACCAGTATATAAATAACCCAGTAAGGAGTAATAAAATGGATTCCCCTCCAGCTGCAGTTTTTCTGCTTCAATAATGGCCTCTTTCCTGCCATTAGCTTTGGCTAATGCAAAGGTCCGGTTTAATGCAGCAACAGGAGCGTATTCTATCATCAGGAGTTGATTATACAGCTGTAAAATATTTTCCCACTTATCAATAGTATCTTCTTTTTGTGTATGCCAGTAAGCAATGCCTGCTTCCAGATGATACTTAGATAACTGACTTCCTGTAGAGGCGGCATTCAAATAACGAACACCTTCTTCAATCAGCGCTCTGTCCCATAATTCTTCATCCTGATCCTGGTATAAAACGAGTTGTCCATTATCCGCAACTCTCGCTTCAAAACGCGAAGCATGCAGACACATCAATGCCATTAGTGCGTTGACAGCAGGTTTGTTTGTACGCTCGTTATCGATAAGCTGAGTACAAAGCCGCATGGCTTCCATACACAGATCTTTTCTTAATACTGAATTTTGAGACGTTGAGTAATAACCCTCAGAAAAAAGCAGATATATGGCAGTCAGCACAACCTCCAGCCGCTCATCTATTTCTGGTAATGTTGGCTGGATAATTTTAATGCGTTCCTGTTTCAGTTTTTCCTTGGCGCGGTTGATCCTTTTATAGATAACCTCCTTATTGGTAAGGAAAGCATCCGCAATTTCCCGGATACCAAAGCCACAAAGTAAATTCAGTGCCAATGCAATTTGTGATTCAGCGGAGATGACAGGATTACACACGGTAAACATCATCGCAAGCTGGCTGTCTGTTATGTTCTTGTGAGAAAAATCTATTTGTATATGATCTGCTTTCTCACTGCTATAGGCTATTTCAGGAGAAAGTTTCCGCTCGAAAAGATTATTCCTTTTCAGGTAATTTCTCGTTTTATTTTTTGCAACAGTATAAAGCCATGCGGTAGGATTATCGGGAATTCCCTTTAAACTCCACAATTCAGTTGCAGAAAGAAAAGTATCGCTTACGATATCCTCAGCTACTTCAATATGCGCTATACCAAACAGAGAACAGAGCACCGAAATGATCTTCCGGTGCTCTGTTCTGAACAGGTGTGGTAAAAGTGTATTCTCCTTCATGTCCCTGAAAGGATGATTTACACAGAGGGAATGGCCATCCTTACTTCTACAACTGCTCCCCATTCGATAACAGGGCAACCCTTTGCGATTTCAACCGCTTCCTCATAATTTTCTGCTCTGATGATGAACAGGCCACCAATTGATTCCTTGATCTCTGCATAAGGACCATTAATGACGGTATTGTTTTGTTTTACCACCCGGCCATCCAGATCCCAGCGTTTTGGGGGACTTACCAGTTTGTTCTGCGCAGCAATGCCGCCTATCCAGTCCTGAAATGGCTTAATTGCTGCCTGCATTTGCTCAGGCGAAGGACTTGCATCTTTACTTTTGAGATCCCTGTGGATCGCTATTAAAAACTCGTTCATTTTATTTCGTTTTAAATTTAGTATTATCCGAATTGACCTGCTACATAAGTGCCGGCTGTAGTTGGAAAAGCAAGATTAATGCGGTTCCAGGTATTAATGGTGGTAATGGCAAGTGTCAGATCAATCAAATCTTCATCAGAGAACTGGGCTTTTGCCAGAGAATAGGCTGTATCAGTCACATCACATTTTGTGACGGCCTCGGCCCATGTAAATGCCGCCCGTTCGCGATCAGTATAATACGGCGCTTCAGACCAGGCTCCCAATCCATACAGCCGTTGCTCTGTTTCACCTTTGGCCCGGGCATCTTTATAATGCATGTCAAGGCAATATGCGCATCCGTTTATCAGGGATACCCTGAAAAAAACCAACTCCAGGAGATCCTGCTCCAATGGTGATTTTTTTAGATATCCGCCAATTCCGAAAAGTGTTTTTAATGCATTTTGTCCCTTTTGATGGACATTAATTCTTTGTTCCATAATTGTAATTCTTGTTATTTACGCTTATGACAACTGAGTTTTCAGGATTGGACAAATATTGAAAATATTTTTATTTTTTTTGATTGACTCCGGTACTTCGCAAAATATCGTGTCATCAGAATCGTAATATATCTGTGTCAGGCGGAGTATATCCAAGAAGCCTGCTCATCGTCATGATCTGTCCTTTATGATGAAATTCATGGGTCAATATATGAGTAAATATGCTAAAGGCATCAGTTTCAATATATTTATCCGGCCATTTATAACCTTTAACCGGTGTCATTGGTTCCTTTACAAATTCATCACTGAAGGTGTTCATGATTGCATCTACATCAAGAAAAATCTCCCTTAGGTCAGCAACATCAGTATCATCCTTTTCAGTGTAATAAGGTAAATTAGTCTTCATTGCAAAATTACCAGCCCAGGCAATATAGGTGTTGGCAATGTGCACCATCAGATAAGCAATGCTCTTATTGTTAAAAGCACTGATATTCGTACTAATATCCTCTCTGACCTGATTTTCAAGATAATCGAATACTACCTCTCTTGCTTCTTTTACAAGCAGATATTGCAGCTTAAGTAAGTTTTGCATAAGAATTACATACTGATTTCGTCCCGGCGCTTTTCCTTCTTCCATATCAGGAGCAGAGAACCAAGTAAACCCGCAAGACATAATTTCAACGTGGTAACACGACTCAGGGGATCATCTATTTTTGAACTTAAAAAATATAGCGCAATAAAGAAGACAGTTGAAAGCGCAGTTGTGAAAAATTTGTTGGATTTCATATCTTTTATGCTTAATGTCCAGTTAGTCTTAATGTTACACTTGTAATGTAGCTATTTTGTCTGAGTTTTTGAAATAAAAGGATCGATTTTTTAAGTTTTTTTTAAGCCTTCAGAATATTTTAGTACGTTTAGTTGTAAATCCTGACCAAATAAAATTTTTATGAATGAAAAACTTACCCGCCGGTCCTTTTTAGGTAAGGCAGCAGCATTATCTGCTTTTTGCATAGTCCCACGTCATGTTTTAGGAGGAATTGGCTATCTGGCGCCAAGTGATAGAATCTCCCTTGGATTTATCGGTTGTGGCAAGCAGGCTATGGGATTGAAAGGAGCCTTTCTGAATACCGGAGAGGCGCAGATTACTGCCGCCTGTGATGTGTATGGTCATAAGCTGAATGCTTTTACCGAACAGGTAAATAAGTTTTATGCAGATAAGGCTGGAAAAACAGCTTATACAAGCTGCAAATCTTATGACGATTTTCAGGAAATCCTGCAACGTAAAGATATTGATGCCGTAGTTATCGTTACTCCCGATCACTGGCATGCTGCGATGGCCGTAAGGGCAGCAGAAGCGGGAAAGGATATTTATTGTGAGAAACCGTTGTCCTTAACCGTTGCTGAGGGAAGGGCAATGGTCGATAGTGCACGCAAGTACAAACGGGTATTTCAAACCGGAAGCATGCAGCGTTCAGCTAAGGAATTCAGAGATGCAGTAGAACTCGTAAGAGGAGGAAAGATCGGTAAGATTCAAAGTATAAAGGTTAGTGTAGGCGGGCCACCTAAGCCTTATGACCTTCAAGCCCAGGAAATTCCAAAGGACCTTAACTGGGAAAGATGGCTTGGACCTAATGCCTATCAGCCTTATCACCGGGATCTGGCACCAACCTTAACAGATGAGTTTTGGGCAAAATGGCGGGAATATAAAGAATTCGGCGGCGGGTATATGACCGATTGGGGCGCACATATGTTTGATATTGCGCAGTGGGCTTTAGATAAGGACAACAGCGGTCCGGTCGAAGTCATTCCACCTGATGGAAAAGAGTACAAATTTCTAACCTATAAATACGCCGATGGTACGCCTGTAACCCATGAAGATTTTGGTATGGGCAATGCGGTGAGATTCATAGGGTCAGATGGGCAGATTGATGTGCAAAGAGGAAAGCTTACCCTGCCGGATTTCCTGAAAAATACTTTACCCGAAAACGGAGCCGGACTGGTATATAAAAGTGATGACCACTATAAGGATTTTCTGAATGCCATTCGCAAGCGCAGTAAACCCATATGTGATGTAGAAACCGGCCACCGCACGGCAACCATGTGTAATATTGGTAATATTGCCTACGAACTAAAGAAACCGTTAAAATGGGATCCGTCAAAAGAAAAATTCAATGATGCCGCTGCAAATGCATTATGTAGCCGTAAACTGAAAAAAGAATGGGCTATTAAAGGAGTATAGCCTATATTCCATGTTGCTTTTGCCAGGAATAATCAGGTAATTGCAGACCATGAAATCTCAGCCTAAAAAAGTACTGGCCATTTCCGGCAGTGTCCGGAGAAATTCAGTCAACAGGACCATTCTTGAATTCATTAAGGAGGATCAAAAAGACCTTTTAGATGTAGACATATGGGAAGACATTGAGCAGCTGCCGCATTTCAATCCTGATCAGCTGGATTCGTTGCCGTCCCGGGTACAGTCATTTTATGCCCGGATAGCCAATGCAGAAGGAGTGATCATCTGTTCGCCGGAATACGTATTCAGTATGCCGGGGGTACTGAAAAATGCCATCGAGTGGACCGTATCAACAACCCTGTTTGCTGATAAGCCATTGGCGCTCATCGTTGCCTCCTCTCTCGGTGAAAAAGCATTTGAATCACTTGAACTGGTGATGACCACACTGGAAGCCAGAATGACAGCTGATACGAAGTTATTGATATCGGGTTCAAACAGTAAAATTGATAAGATCAGTCATGTTTTACATCAGGAAGTGAGGAAAGATTTAAGTCATTTGACAGCCGCATTTGTCAGGCTGATTCCTTAAAATACGTATGGGTTTTGGTCCTGACAAAGGTGTTGTATTTTATTGTTTACAATGCCATTATTGGGGTGGAATTTGTGTAGTATTGATTACACACAAATAAAACTGATATGAAAAAATTACTCATTATCGTGATGGCTTGCTATGGCCTGAACGCCCGTGCCCAGGTGGACGAATCCAAAGACTTTCTGTACCTCTATTCTGATTCTGTTGTCTTTGCCAAAAAGGTCACCCTGCGTACTGATTTTTTTGATTCATGGCAATTGAGAGCCGATTCCAAACGGGTTCCCACAGCACAAGTGAAATTCTTTAACAACAAGGATGGTTTCTTTGCCAATACCAGGAAACTTACTTTTGGACGTGAATCAGAATTTACCGAACGGATTATCGAAGGCAGGATCAATCTTTTTCAGGAGTGGACTTATGATCCGCTCTCTTATGACCGGCGTTCAATATATAGAGCACGAAGAGCGCAGCAGATTGATTTCAGAATGTATTACAACAAAGGTTATGATGACCTTAAAAATGTCAGTTATACCAATCTTAAGGCTGATATGTCGGATAATAAGGAAAGTATGAATTTACTCAGCAGCTACCGGAAAAGCATAAATGCCAGCAGGGCAATGTATATAGCTGGCGGAGCGTCACTGGTGGCGGGGATCGTTTCACTCCTGGTTGCAACCAGCAGCAATGGTGATATGTCCGGCAGAGATCATTTCGGAAGTCAAGGTCCTGGTTTAAAAGACGTTAATTTTACACCGGGTTTTGTCCTTTTTGGCATAGGTGCCGGATTTGTCCTTGGCGGGTTTGCTGTGCAATCTTCAAGCTCAAGACACCTGGAGAATGCCGTAGATGCTTATAACAGGTAAAGCATATCATTTCATTATAAAGTCTTTGCTGGTATAAAGGCAAAGACTTTATCTTTCATATTATCGAATTGTAGCTCCTGCCATACTGATACCTTAATGTTGTTATATCCCTGTGCTTTTCACTCAATAGTCCCGGCAAGATTCTGAAAGGGTTGAAAGGTTCGGGGGCCTACCAAGGGTCATCCAAGCCTTGAGCAAGAGTTGAACAAGCGTCATGAAGATATGGTAGCAAAAAGGTGGGATTGGCTTAACAGAGGCTTTACTGAACAGGTGGTTATCTAATGTCCCAGTCTTTTGAATACAATATAATCAGTGACCGGTGGGTTCATGCCGCTTCTCTTCATTTCCTGAGCGATTTGTGCCCGGTGGTAGGTTCCGTGGTTGAAGACATGCAGTAAAATGTCCATCAAAGTATCGGTAAAGACTACATTTTGAGTGTTCTTATAGGTGATTTTAATCATTGTTCCTTTACGTTCATCATCCAGAGACTGCGCTATACCGGTAGAAAACAGTGCATGATTTTTTTCACAGACCTCCAGGATGTGCTCGTCCCAGACACCAACAGGAGATGGTACTCCGTTAATTCTGTTCAACCAAATAATTTGCGCATTGGTGATGTGACTAAGCAGACGTAAGCAGGATGCAGGTACCGGATCCTGATTTTGTTTTAATGAATCAATGACCGTTGTATTGGCCCATTTGTTGTAAAGCCATAGATGGTAAAGGGGATCAGACATCGTTCATTTTACTTTTAGCGGTCATAGACCAGATCAATTCAGCTATAAATTTTCCAGCTCTTTTATCAGTTGATTCTTTGTCTTTCGGTACCCCTTCTTCATCGTAATTGTTCTGGACCTGCGGCACCGGAAACATAGCTGGTACCACCCAGGCTCCAATTTTCCAAAGTGAAAACAGGAGAGAGGTCATTACCTGTGTTCCGCCAAAAGGCCCGGCGGAAACGGTGGCCAGTGCGATGGGTTTGCGCTGCCACTCTTTATACAGGAGATCAATTACGTTTTTTAAACTGGAAGGATAGCCTCCGTTATATTCGGGTGTAACCAGCACAATGCCCTCTGCCTGGTTGATTCTTTTCTGAAAGTCAAGTACATTGTCTGCAGGATCCGGCATGTATTGAAGCCGTTCATCGAAAACCGGGAAATTAAAGCTGGATAAGTCTACCATATCAACAGTTGCGAGATTATTTTCTGTAATATAGTTTTGAAAATAAAGCGCGACTCTGTGGCTGTTTCGGCCTCTGCGGACACTTGCTGAAAGTACTACGATGTGCATATGCTAAAGATTATAAGTCTAAATCTAACTAAAATTACTACTATTATTCCACTCTCATTCAGGTGGGGATAAAACATATCTACAAGATGACTAATTCAAGTAAAATATAGATCTTTACCAAAGAAATCCTCACTATATCTGGGAAAATGAAAAATAGACTGTCACCAATCCTGAAAGCGGACGAGCTGATCCGGCTGAATAAATCCGAAGAAATTGTAATTGTCGATGCCAGCGCCGGCTCAAAAGCCAGGTACGATCAAACGCATCTGTCAGGAGCGCTTTTTGCTGATGTAAACAGTGATCTGGCAAATATTGGTGACTTCGCGGTTGGAGGACGGCATCCCTTGCCAACTTTAACGCAGTTTAGCATTTTTTTGCAAAAATTCGGGATTACCAGCAATAGCCATGTAGTGGTTTATGATGACAAAAACGGCGCTAATGCTGCAGCCAGACTTTGGTGGATGTTAAAAGCGATTGGTCATGAGAAGGTACAGGTAATTGATGGTGGTTTTCAGGCAGCGGTACAAGCGGGTTTTCCAGTATCATCAAATACAGAAATACCGAAAGCTGCAGGACCTTATCAGATCAGTGCATGGTCTTTACCATTGTCAGATATAAATGAAGTCGAAAATGTAGCTCAGGCATCAGACTATGTGGTCATTGATGTTCGGGATGCAAACCGGTATGCGGGTTTAACAGAGCCGATCGATTTAATTGCCGGTCATATTCCCGGTGCCATAAATATTCCTTTCACTGAAAATTTAGCTTCGGACGGGACTTTTCTGGCACCGGAAGTATTAAAAGCGAACTATTCAAAAATACTCGCAAAGATTCAGCCTGATCATGTCATTGTTCATTGTGGATCGGGTATAACCGCATGTCACACGCTATTGGCAATGGATTATGCAGGTTTACCAATCCCCATGCTTTACGTTGGTTCCTGGAGCGAATGGAGCCGGAATAACAAAGAGATGATTCTGGCTGTGTAGTTCAAATTAAACCGGTCTAACGCCTGATCGTCATATTCCTGAACTCCCCGGCAGAATCGTTGCCTGTCCAGAGACCTATTTTTCCTGATTTATAAGTGCTTAAAGACTTGACCTGCAAGCAGGGACTATCTGCGCCATTGAGGTATACACTGATATTGCCATTCAGTAATACAAGTTTGACTTTGAACCAATCGTTAGGATCTGCTGCTGCGTTTATAGGCTGTTCATATTTCAGAGGTTGTTCTGCTCTGAGTTTTGGCCAGTCATTGCCTGGCAAACTGATATATTGTACCGCATGTTTGGCCCGCTCAGGATCCGAAGCACGAAAATTAAAAGGGCGAAAGTAGACGGCTTCATAAGTAGTCTCATTTTGCCCGTGAAATGCGATGCCTACAAAGCTTTTCTGAAACAGGTCTGCACCCTTTATTTCCAGTTCAATTTCAGCATTTGAAATATCACTACCTGTTCTCAACCAAACACCTCCCGCATCAGGGCCTTCATTGACCTTCATGACCGGACTTCCTTTTACAGAAGTAATACTGCGGTTGAAGGTGCCGGAAATTCTTCCTAGGTCTACTTTGGTTACTTTTTGGGCGTAGAGCTGGGCAGTACTGATGGTTAGTGCCACTACGCATAAAATTGCTGTATAACGTTTCATATTTTATAAATTATTAATTTTCGGTATACTAAGCAAATGCCAGAAAATAAAACAGGATCAAGGGTTTGATTTTCAGATACTTAATTCTTGTTGTTGTGGCGCTGGTGTTCATAATTGGACATATGGCTTACAATAATGAGCATATTACGGTATTAAGGTAAATAAATATCGCGGTCTGTTGGTTGAATTTATAACTAACTTTGTTCTTAAAAATACTTCGATCGAGCCACAGACCAGGGCAATAAATATAGCTATGAAATATCATTTACTCTTTATATTATTGCTTTGCAGCCTTGGATCAAATGCAGATTTTCTAATTGTAAAAAGAACGGGTAACCTGAGGGCTTCGTTTAACGTGGAGTCGGAGGTGCTGGAAAAGTTAAAGGTTGGCGATACTTTGGAAATAGTTCATTCCAAATTGCAAAGTGGTTATTACAACGTTGTTTCAATCAGCAGCGGACAACGCGGATGGGTTTACCAAACCCTGGTGACAAAAGTGACAGCAGCTTCATTGCTTATAAAAACCGGTAATCCGACAGGTGACCATGCGGTCGTGGATATCAGGGTATTGGATATCGGAGCGGGCCTGTGCAGTATAATCAAACTCCCAAATAACAAATATGTGATCTATGATGCCGGCGGTGACAGTGGCAGGGAAGTCTTTTCGCAGATAGAAAATGAGATAAAACCCGGTACTGAAATAGAGTTGCTTGTGCTTAGTCATACGGATCAGGACCATATCAAGGCGGCAGCGGAGGTGCTGGATAAGTATAAAGTCAAAAAGATTTTATCTTCCGGATTTGACAAGTCAAAGCTTGGGGAGCAGTCTACTCTGGCATTTAAAAAGCTGGTAGCTGCAATTGCCCGTCATCCGGAAACTGAAAATGTCAATCTCAACGAACTCGACAGTACGATCACGCCTGGTAATGGTTTTAAGCTTGGTCATGCCAGGTTTACTTTTCTATGCGGTTTTGGAAAGCCGCAACCCGACTGGATACTGAAGAATAATAGCGAAAAACTGAATTCGGTCAGCATTGTGATGAAACTGGAATATGGAGACGGATCTGTTCTTTTCTGTGGCGATGCCCTGGGCAGGCATCTGGATGATAAGACAGAAGACAATGTGATTGCTACGGAAAAGTTCATGCTGGATAATGCTTCGGAATATCTTCCTTCAAAGATCGTTATCGCACCTCATCATGGGGCCAGAAACGGAAGCACCATGGCTTTTGTGAAAAAGGTCAATCCGGAGTATGTGATTTTCTCTGCCGGGCATGACTATCGTCATCCGGACGAAAGAACGGCCAAAGTTTATCTTAAATATATGCCTTTAGGAAATGTATTTCGCACAGATCTCGGGGATGATGAAGGCGGTACGGAATGGAAAGAAGGCAGGATCAAGGGATCAAAGGATCCTTTGGGCGATGATCCTGTGCAAATCCAGTTAAAAGGCAATGGCGGGTACCGGGTTTTTTATGTAAGGGAATGAACTTTTAATCTAACTGCCGGGTTAGCATTTGACTGCCATTTCCTGTAACTTGCCCCGAATATTTTGTTCTAAGAATAGATGACCGAATATAAATCATTAAGTGATCTCCAATTGGTAAATCTTCTAAAGGAAGGTAATCAGGCTGCTTTTACGGAGATTTATATCCGTTATGCGGAGAACTTAACCGGGTTTGCCAGTTCTAAACTATATAGCCTGGACGACTCTCGCGATGTCATTCATGATGTATTCGTGAAATTATGGGAGGAAAGAAAGCTGTTGAAGGTAGACCGGAACTTAGAAGCCTATTTGTTTACACTGATCCGCTATCGTATCATTGATAAGATCAGGAAAAACATTACCCGTGAAGATTATGCAGAAATGGCGAAGGATCTGGGTACCCGCTATGAATCAGAAATAGAACAGCAAATAGCAGCCAAAGAGATAAAACAGCGTATTGAGGGGGCTCTTGAAAAATTGTCGCCGAGAGTAAAAGAGATATACCATCTAAGCCGTGAAGAAAACCTGAGTATTCCTGAAATAGCAGATAAATTACAGCTTTCAGAACAGACAGTAAAAAATCAGTTAACTTTTGCGTTGAAACATTTACGCCAGTCACTGACTTGTTTATCTGTATCTGTCTTGATCATTTGGTGCTCATATTAAGCGCTCCTAATTTTAAAAACTATTTAATTTTCTTATAGTACCAATTGATGGTTCAAACGGCTATTGTCAAATTCCGATAAAAATGGACCTGGATCAGACCAAACCTTTAATAGAGATACGTGTAAGTTTTATTATGTCATTATGTCTGTTAATTTCATTCCAGCTATTGATGTTTGTAAGGGTACTTGGTCAGGATATAACCAGCGCGAGGGTTACTGTTAAACTCGAAGGTGAAGATTTATTATCCGGTATAAAAAAGATAGAATCTCAAACTACTTTTCGATTCTATTATCGCAAAACTGATATCCGGGAGATCACTGGCATCCGTTTAACTCTGGATACGAGGACAGTAGAAAAGACACTGCATGAACTGTTAAAAAACACTGATTTCTCTTTTCGTCAGATTGACAATAATATATTGCTGGAAAAGCATCCCCCGCAAACTGCTTATACGATTAAGGGCAGGGTAGCAGGTGCCGATCATAAAGCTATTGAATTTGCCACCATACGAATCATAAAATCAATTAATCAGAAAATTATTTCCACAGCAATGGCCGATACCAGTGGTAGATTTATGCTTATGATTTATGAGAAGGGGGATTACCTGCTAAAAGTGTCTTCTGTAGAAACGGATAGCCTGATCCAAAGAATTACTGTGATGGATGAACAAACCATTGAACTGCCAGAGATTGTTCTTCGTTCTGCGGCCAGACAATTGAACAATGTTACCATTACCAGCCGAAGACCACTGATCACACAAGAAGCAGACCGAATAGTTTATGACCTTCAGTCGGATCCGCAGAGTAAGGTGAGCAGTGTACTGGATATGATGCGGAAGGTACCTTATCTTTCGGTTGACGGTGAAGAGAATATTTTATTGAAAGGCAGTTCAGGTTATCGCATTTTTATCAATGGAAAACCATCAGCGATGGTGGAAAGAAACCCTAAAGATGTGCTGCGCAGTATTCCCGCCTCAACCATCAAAAGTATTGAAGTAATCACTACTCCGCCTTCTAAGTATGATGCTGAAGGGTTGGCAGGAATTATCAATATTATTACTAATAAAGAAATAGCTAACGGTTATCACGGTTCTGTTAATGTCAGTGAAAAAGGTCCTGCAGGAGGACCGGGTACGGGCGGGGCCTTTAGGTTCAAAGAGGGCAAACTGGGCCTTTCGGCATTTGCAGGAATCAGCCGCAATAATGTTCCGGAAACCAGTGGGGAAATGAGTAGAATAACTACGGGAAGTAATCCGGGTAGTCTGGAGCAGCACAATACTGGTCTGTCCAATGGTCATACCGGATATGTCGGTCTGGAAACCAGCTACGAACTGGATTCGCTTAGCCTGATCTCCGGTCAGCTCAACTGGAGCGGCAGTAAATCCAACGGAACGGCAAGCCAAAATTCCGTTCAGACAGGGGCAGGTTTACAGCAATATCATCTTTTCAGTGACAAAAGAGGCGATGGTGACGGACTTGATGCCGCCCTCAATTATCAGTTGGGCTTCAAAAGGAGTAAGGATCAGCTGCTGACTATTTCCTACCGCTACATGAAGAGTAGTAATTCGCTGTTTAACCGTATAGATTTATCGGATCAGCTTAATGACGATAGTCCCGATTACCGTCAGTCCAACGCGGAAAGTATGGAAGAGCAAACCGTGCAGGCTGACTATGTACAACCGATCGGTAATCTGACTATTGAAGCCGGTTTAAAAGGAATTTTCAGAACCAATAAAAGTGATTTTCAATACAGTAATCTGGATCCTCTTACCGGTGAATATGACAAGGACCAGGACCGTTCCAATGTTTTTAACAATAATCAGGATGTGCTGGCGGTGTATAACAGTTATAACTATCAAACTGCGAACTGGCAGTTCAAGGCAGGGGTGAGGGCAGAGGAAACCACTATCAATGGGGATTATACGGAGGGCAGCGCCCGTTTACAGCAGAAATATCTGAATGTGGTACCCACGGTTATGCTCAATAGAAAATTTAAAGACCGCAATAGCTTGAGCCTGTCCTTTTCCAAAAGAATACAGCGCCCCGCCATTGCACAGTTAAATCCATTTGTCGACCGGTCTAATCCAAATTTTGAGAGCAGCGGAAATCCCGATCTGCGGCCGATTACTTCCAATGCTTTCCAGATGAGTTATCTGATATCGGGAAAAACGACAGTGAACATTGCACTGGGATATCTTTATTTCAACCGTGTCATCAACGCATTTTCTTCTTATGATCCGGAAACCAATATTACCCTTACCCGTTATGAAAATTACGGGAAGGGCAGGGTATTTAAAACCAACATCTACATCAGATATCCCATTCTTGATCACTGGGATGTATCTTTCAATAGTGATATAAGGCAGGTGGTATTTTATGGTATTGTCAATGACATCACCGTTAAAAATTCGGGTATAGATGCCTATGCTTATGTTTCAACTGGTTATGCTTTTAAAAAAGGATGGCGGGCCAATGCAGATTTAACTTACAGGAAGGGCGGGATATTACTGCCGCTGGGGAAAACCAATGGGTTTACGGCATCAAGTTTTAGCCTGAATAAAGATTTAATTCAGAATAAATTGTCGTTCTCGGCTGCGGTGAGTAATCCATTTACTAAATACAGATATGTGAATGAGCAGGTATTTGGACCCGATTTTTTGCAGACAAGCCATAATCAGACTTACCACCGGCGGTTTGTGGTAAGTCTGAACTATCGCTTTGGTAAACTGAAGGACGAGATCAAAAAGAATAAGAGAGGGATTAAAAATGACGATTTATCTAATTGAGGTGAATAGTTATAGCATCAAATGATTACCGACAGTGCAGGACGGTTTCATGGTAAATCTTGGTTAACTTCATTTGATTTTAACCAAATGTATAACCAATAAAAAACCGAGCGGCCAGCGTGGAATATAAATACTTATCTAAATCTTTTTTTTCAGGAATCTTTCTTTCCATAACCTGCCTGATCTCTGCGGATGCGCAGGTAGCCAAAGTGCCTTTCGTACCTTCACAGCAGGAAATCAATAGCCCCTTCGGCAAACATGATGAGGTATCTTTCCTTAAGCCTTCAAAAGTTTATCATCCAGAAACATGGTTCCACTATATTGGCGGAAACGTCTCTAAAGAAGGGATTACCAGAGATCTGGAAGCCATTGCAAAATCAGGGATTTCAGGGATTCAGTTGTTTCATGGGCAGTTTGGTGGTCCCTGGCCGGGAGTCGAACCGCAGATTACCAGTCTCAGCCCTAACTGGGATGATGCGGTGAAACATACCGCAATGGAATGCCGTAGATTAGGCTTGCGATTTTCCATGAACAATTGCCCGGGCTGGGCTACTTCGGGAGGTCCCTGGATTACCCCCTCGAACGCGATGCGTAACCTCATCTGGAACCGGACTGATGTGACCGGCGGTAAGCTCATCAATCAGATATTGCCGGTGCCGGAACCCAATACAGAAGAGTGGCGGGATTATAAAGACATTACCGTACTGGCTTTTCCTACACCAGCAGGCGATACCGGAAAACCACTTGTACCGTCGTCGGTAAAAAGCAATACCAGTTTTACCTGGGAGCCTTATTTTTTAGGAGAGGGTAAAGGACCGATACGTTTGTCCCCTTCCGCAGCAGATAAGCCCTATTGGGTAGAAGTTAGTTTTCCTGATGCTGTTGCTTTGCGCAGTGTGGAGTTTTCCAGCGTTCAGGCCTTCAATCATGGTCAGTCCTACGAACCGGGGGTGACTATTGCAATCCAGGGTATCTTAGCTGATGGCAAGATAAAAGACATCCTGCGTGCCGAAATGCCACAATCAAACTGGCAGGATGATCGTCCGATCACGTTTGCCTGTTCTGAACTTGCTGGTGTAAAAAAATACCGTATTTCTATTATCAATAAATACGATATGGCGCTGACCTCGCTTCGTCTGTTTTCTGCCGCAAGGAAAAATAGCTGGGAATCTGAAGCAGCCTGGACATTGAGGAGCATTGAACGCGCCGGTCAAAACCCAAAACAATCACCGGATGCATTCATTAAACCGGTGCAAATCCTGGACCTTTCAGACAAGATGGATCTGAACGGAAAACTAAACTGGCAGGCACCCAAAGGCAACTGGACAATCCTTCGAATGGGTCATGTCAATGCCGGAAAGACAAATGGACCCGCCCCGGCAGAAGGGACGGGCTGGGAAGCAAATAAGTTCTCCAAAGCCGGTGCCGAAGCACATTTTGCAGGCTACATCGGGCGGCTTTCCGGACAAAACGGGCCATTGGCGGGAGGACTCCTGAATGGAATGCTGATTGATAGCTGGGAATGTCATACCCAGAGCTGGACGCAGGATATGGAGCAGGAATTTAAGCGTGTTTCCAGTTATTCGCTTCGTGCCTGGCTTCCTGCCTTATTGGGGTACGTGATCAAAGATCATGAGACCACTTCGCGCTTTTTGACAGACTGGCGTAAAACGCTCAATGACCTGCTGGTCAACAACTACTATGGCAGGATGTCGTCGCTGGCAAAAGACAACGGACTTTCGGTGACCTATGAAACAGGTCCTGGTGATGTCGTGCCTGCCGATATTATGGAGTATTTCAAATTTGCAGATGTCCCAATGTGCGAATTCTGGCAGCCAATGAGTGATGGATTTGTAGGTTCGATCAACTTCAAGCCCATTAAACCCACCGCGTCTGCAGCAAGGATGTACGGGAAACCCCGTGTTGCGGCTGAATCATTTACAAATATATCACTGAGCTGGGATGAACATCTGGAGATGCTTAAAGAAGTTGCCAATATCAACAGTGTGCAGGGTGTCAGTCATTATGTATTCCATACCTATACGCATAATCCACAAACACCATTTCTGCCGCCGGGGACTTCTTTTGGCGCAGGGATTGGTACCCCATTTCTTAGAGGACAAACCTGGTGGAAATACATGCCTGATTTCACTGATTATTTGTCAAGATGTTCTTATCTTCTGGAGAGGGGGAAACCCGTATCGGATGTCTTATGGTATCTTGGCGATGAAATCAATCATAAACCAAATCAGAACGCAGCATTTCCGGAAGGATTTAAGTACGACTATTGCAATCCGGATGCGCTGCTGAACCGACTGAAGGTCGAGAATGGGATGCTGGTGACTCCTGAAGGAATTAGCTATCGTGTATTGTGGTTGCCGGATGTACCGAATATGCTGCCGCAAACACTGGAAAAAATAAGGTCATTTGTGCGTGCCGGTGCAACCATTGTAGGCAATGCACCTGAGGGTCTGGCTACACTTTCCGGTGGCGAAGCTGCAAAACAGCGTTTTAATACTGCGGTTAAGGAGATTTGGGGAACTGGAAAAGGCCTCAGGAAGGTCGGCAAAGGTCATGTGATTTCGGGTATGACGATCGGGCAGGCACTGGCTGCATTAAAGGTCAGCCCTGATGTTACAGGAGGTGAGGCATTGTGGTCACACCGCCGTACTGAAGGTGCGGATTGGTATTTTGTGACTGCACCAAGAGGGAAGGGGTTTAACGGTGAATTGAGTTTTCGGGTAGAAGGGCAGGCAGAACTTTGGGATCCGGTAACCGGAACTTCCCAGCCTGTTGAGAGTCTGCAAGGTGCTGAACGTACAAAGGTTAAGCTCGATCTGCCGAAAGGAAGCTCCTGCTTTATTGTCTTCAGAAAAAAAGGCAGTACGAAAATCACAACAGGCTTTAAAGCAACAGAAAGCATTTCTTCTGTGCCGGTCTCCGGAACCTGGAGTCTTTCTTTTCCAGCAGGCTGGGGAGCACCTGAAAATATACAGTTAACTGAATTGAGGGCCTGGAAGGATCTGGATATTTCGGCGGAAGGGAAGGCGTTTTCTGGTACCGCAACCTATACAAATACTTTCAATATCGATAAAATAGCGTCCGGACAGGAATATATTCTTGATTTGGGCAAAGTTGATATGGCGGCAACTGTAATTGTAAACGGTAAAGAAGCAGGTAGATTATGGGCGCCACCATATCGCGTTAGCTTGAAGAATCTGGTTAAAAAGGGTCAAAATACATTAAGTGTACAAGTTACGGGTACCTGGTTCAACCGTCTTGTTTTTGATGCCGGGCAACCGGAAGACAAACGCAAGACCTGGACAATATCAGGGCCCGGAAAAGATTCCGCTTTGCGTGTATCCGGTTTACTGGGGCCTGTAAAACTTGATGTTCAAAAGAGTAAATAGGCTTTAATGCGCCAATGGTGCCAGTACTTTTTCATAGGCCATTCTCGGACTGCCTCTGAAAAATACTTCGCCGCAGTAGATGTAGCCAGCTTTCCCAAATATATTTTGCATGGCAGGATTATCGAAATTGGTATCTGCTTTTACACTTGTTAAATTGTTTTCCAGTGCGAAATCCTCTATGAAGTTCAGCATGATCCGGGAAAGCCCTTTGCCAATGTAGTCTTCCGAAATGGCGACTCTGTGAAATACCGCAAAATCACCATTGGTCAGCCATTTTCCCTCTATCTCCGTATATGCTGGTTCGTCATTGATCAGGATTGCACAATATCCAATAGTGATATTTCCATCTGTCATGACAAAAGCCGCTTCCCGCTCTATGTCTTTTTTAATTACTTCGGGGTTGGGATACCCATCCTGCCACTGGTCGCTTCCGTCTTTTTTCCTTCGCAGGATTGCTTTTTGCAGAATCATCCAGATCTGGGGCAAATCCTCTGATGTAGCATGTCTGAAATTGTACTTCATAACTCGATATAAACGTTGTTTTCTTTTACAAATGAACGGTATTTTATGGGATTGCCCTGATATATATTGAACTCGCGTATCAGTTTTGTCATAAATCCAGTAAAATACTAGACTTTCTGCTCCGCTACTTATTTTTGCTTCGGTAACGGTAAAGTTTTAACAGATGATCATGGCTAAAAAATACAGTATTCTCGGAATAATGATGTTGTTCTTTTTTTCTGCTTCCGCTCAGGGCGATTTGAAACAAGGGAAATGGAAGGCAGCATTATTGCGCAAGGATGGGTTTCAAATCCCTTTCGGACTCGATTTTAAACGTGAAAGCGGAAAATTGGTATGCTATGTTCTGAATGGAACCGAGCGCATGAAAACTGAAGATATTATCAGTTCAAAAGACTCAATTCTGATCAGGATGCCTGTTTTTGAATCCTATTTCAGATTGAAAGCAGTGACAAAGGATAGTCTGAATGGGGTATGGATAAAAGGAGGATCGGAGAAGGATGTAATATTACCTTTTGTGGCTTCTGCAGGAAAAAGCCGTTTTCCGGATACCGGACCTGCTGAGGCGAAGCGGGTGGCAGGAAAATGGAGCATTGAGTTTACCAGAGCCAACCAAACCAAACGTCCTGCAGTGGGTGAGTTCATTCAGAACGGGTCGGCTGTTACCGGTTCGGTGCTGACCCCTGCTGGTGATTACCGTTACCTGGAGGGTATAGTTAAGGGTGATTCTTTGTTACTTTCTACCTTTGACGGAATTCATGCCCTTTTGTTTGCAGCAAAAATCAATGATGAAGGCATTACGGGTTATTTTTACAGCAGTGCATCTGTGCCGGAGCGTTTCAGTGCCATGAAGGATGACAAGGTCAGGTTAACTGCTCCTGTAACTACGGTTAAAGAAGGAAGTAACGGGAAATTGGACTTTAGTTTTAAAGATCTGGAAGGAAATGTGGTTGCCCTGCAAAGTGAGCGCTATAAGAACAAGGTTGTCGTTATACAGCTCATGGGATCATGGTGTCCGAACTGCATGGATGAAATGGCATTTTTGAGTGAATATTATCGGAAGAACAAAAACCGTGGTGTAGAAGTCATTGCCCTTGCCTATGAATTGACCACAGATGAGGCCAGGTCAAGAAAGAGTCTTCAAAAATTTCAGCAGCAGTTTAAAGTGCAGTATCCGATGCTGATTACTGGTGTTGCAGTAGGTGATCCCTACCGTACTGAAAAGACGCTGCCACAACTGACAGAGATCAAAGTGTTTCCCACAAGCATTATCTTGGATAAAAACGGGGTGGTAAATGAAATCAATACTTCGTTTTACGGCCCTGCTACAGGACAGTATTATATTGACTATAAAACAGCTTTTGAAAAACGTATTGATGCATTGCTGAACGCAAAATGATCTTTGGAGAAGGTTATCTATTATTTCTGCAAGTCTTCTATTTCCATAAAAGCATAGCAAATCATATGACAGATGTGCATGTGGCAATCTTCAACGCGGCCGTAATGTGCGGAATCTACAGCAATGACCTGATCGGCCGTTTCTGACAACTTGCCTTTGTTTCTGCCCAGAAGTGCAACTGTGCGGATATTGTTTTCCCTGCACCAGGAGATAGCTTTTACCAGATTTGGTGAATTACCGCTTACGCTCATGACCATGACCAAATCTCCTGGCCTTGCATAATTCTGAAGCTGCCTTAAAAAGATGTCATCGTAGCAATAATCATTGCCAATAGCAGTGAGCCAATTGTTGTTGTCGTTCAGAGAAAGACAGCGGAAGCGGCGGTAAGTTTTATCAGATGCTCCTTTTCCGAGATCTGTGATCATATGTGAGGCATTTGCTGCACTGCCGCCGTTACCGAACACAAAGATCTGCCGGTCTTCCTGCAGGGCATTCTTAAAGTGCTGGATAAGTGTTTCTACCTCATTCAATGGAATAGACTCCAGGGCGGACCGCTGCTCGCTGACATAATCTTTTAAAAAGGCTTTCATAATGTATAGGAGGTTTGTTTTAAAGCAAGTTTTGCGAGTTCAATTGCGCCTGTCGGAACTACGTTTTCTCCCAGTTGTGCAATCTGAACAGGAGGGGCGGGTAAAAATGAATGCATCAGATACCCGGGAACTGCGGCTGTCAGCGGAAGTCTCAAATCTTCACCAAGTAAAGACAAACCTCCCCCGATCACAATGATTTCCGGATGCAGAAGATGGATAAGATGTGAAAGCGCAAAAGCAAGATCGTCTGCTATTTCTCTGATGATTTCCTGTGCTGCGGAATCCTGTTGTGACAAAGCAGGTTTAAGTAGTGCGGCTGCGGGCGTACGATCCGATTTCTTCAGTCGTGCTAAAAGACTGTCCGGGTAAGCAGCGATGTATTTTTCTACTTTTTCATTCACCGCCCAGCCAGAACACCGGGATTCCAGTGTAGCTCCATTTTTATCGAGTCTGAGGTGCCCGATTTCCAGTTCACCTGGAGTTCTGCCATGATAGATAGTTCCATCCATGAACATTCCTCCGCCAATACCACTCCCCAAAGTCACGTAGAATAGCTTGCTGTATTGCTTGCCCCATCCATGAACTCCTTCTCCCAAAGCCGCTACGTTGGCATCATTGTCTATGCAAACCGGTTTGTCTGTAAGTTCTTCGAGCCAGTTCTTGATATCGAAACTTTCCCAGCCTTGTACCTGATGTGAGATTTGAATTTTCCCTGTAGCCCAGTCTACCGGTCCGCCAAATCCTACGCCAATAGCGGCAATCTCATTCAGGTAACGATCTTGCCAGTCCTGAAAACAAAGGGAGATATTTGCCCGGATGCCAGCTGCTCCCGCCAAAGGATCAATGGTGTAGCGCTTGTGCGCTTCAATAATACCCGAAGCATCTCCAATGACCAGCTGTAGTTTGGTACCACCGATCTCTATGCCAATGAATTTTTCACCGGCCATAGCATGCAAATTTCATAACAGTTTATATTTGGTTAATCCAATATACTTAAATGTTTGAATTTCAATGGTATGAAAGTGGGTAATGTTTTATTTACAAATAGAGCCCTTGGTATATATACCTATATTATAATCAGAAAAAGCAATGATTATCTCGTCGCATTTACCAACAGATCGATAATCTGTTGCTTATCCTGTAAATACTTATTGCAAATGAAAATTCCACCCAAACCAGTCTGGGGATTAAAGAAAAGATACGAACTTACGCCCGGATCATCACCATCATGACCAATTGTTCCGTTATTGTACAAATTCCAAAAAACGCCTTTGTTTCTGGTCGCCAGGCTAAAATTTTTCGGTAAATTTTCAGTACTGAACTGCGGTGTAAACATGGTTTTATAAGAGTTAGGGCTTAGTATTGAGCTATTACCTTTATAGCCCTTAATCATTTCAATCAGGTATTTACCCAGGTCCCTGGCAGAGGTTCTTAAACCGCCTTCAGGATAAGTGATCCATGAATAATATGGAAAACTTAGCTCAGGATTGTAGTACAGTCTGGCATGACCCGATATGTTTTTAGATGTCAGGCTCCAGCCGGATTGTGTCATTTTAAGCGGTTCTAAGATGTATTTTTTAGTAAAATCCGCATAAGAAATTCCTGATTTAATTTCAATCAGATGAGCCGCCAGTGCTGAAGCAATGTTACTATACTTTGATGTGCTCCCCGACTTACCAGGACCAAAATTATTGCTATTGTAGTATTTGCCGTTTTTCGAAAGATAATCTTTAAAGAAGTCTTTCATCGATTGGTCCTTTATTTTTTCCTGATAACCCAAATCCCGCAATATATTGAAAGCAGCCTGATCGTAATCAGCAAGAGTAGGATAGAACAGATAAGTATTAGGATAAGTCTCAGGATTGTCCACTATACCCGAGGTATGATTCGCTAATTCCCTTACCGTTATTTTTCCATCAGGATCATTTGGATTCGATATTCTAAACGGAAGGATATCATTAATATCAGTTTCAAGAGTAAAATAGTTAAGTTCTATTGCCTTCATCAGGGCAACAGCTATGAATGTTTTGCTGACTGAACCGATGTTTTGGACAGAGCCGGAAGTAAAAGGCAATGCATTTTTAATGTCTGCAAAACCAAACCCTTTTTCATAAATAATTCCTTTGTTATTGACCAAAACAACCGATAACCCCGGTAAACTGTCTTTTAGAAAGACCTGATGCAATTGACTGGTTAAAGAGTCGAATTTACTTTGTCCAAATGTGGAAATATGGATTGAGGTCAGCAACAGAAAGACTGACAAAGTCAGGCGAAGTGATTTTAGGATAAATGGCCGCATTTGAATTGTATCTCGAGTTTTCGTGCTGTAAATTTATCTTTTCACTACTATAATCTTATTGGAGCCATTTTCAATTCCAATATCCAGTTTTGTGCGCTTTATAAGACTTTCATTCAGAAGATTTAGATCTTCATCATAATGAGTATTGTTCTTATGGTCCAACTGAAAAGCCTGAGCCATGATGCCAATATGTATCATATAAACTGAGTCTGTTTCCTTTATAATCTGCTCAATGACTTGTTTCTTATGCCAGTAAACAGTGCTGTCCTTCAGTTGATTGCAGCTCCATAAAAACATCGTTGAGATCATCAGAAAAATAAATTTCTTCATATTTTTTAGTACACGTTGTGCTAAAGTTAAACATAAGGTTTTACAGAGGAGAAAAAACCTGTCATGTATTTACAGGGCTAATCTACCATCAATGGTGAAAAAGCTGTATTAAAAATAGATACAGGAAGTATTCTAAAATAAATTCTGGATAGCTTCGATAAAGTGTTTGTAATGTTTTCATCTTACGGATAAAGTCAAATAGAGCCTTGATGATCAAACCCACGGGCGATTGGTAGCCTGATTCAAAATAATACCTGCTAGATTCAAATCACCTTATACAAACAATCACTGAAAGCCTTTACTTTGATATCAGTAAATTATAAATAAGTAAATGCATAAACCGATCATATTCCTTTTTTTCCTTTTCATTCAAACTCTTTGTCTGGCACAAAGACTCGAGATGGACCTGGAAAGCATCAATCCGGTCATTCTACACGACAGTCATGGAGATTCGATAAGGAAATATTTTTCCTACACGTTTCACAGCCAGGAATACCGCATGTTCAAGGAAAAAAATCTAATGATGATGGCTTTCTTTTCCAATAAGTTAGCGGTTAATTACGATCACGTCATATCGAAAATACCGCAACTGGAGTTATACCGCAAGCCTAAATACCATGAAGTCATCTCAAGGCCCGTAAATGGTTATTCAGGTGCCTACGCTGTACCCATATTTGATTCTACCGGAATTATTTTAACCGTGAATGGCATCAATCCTCAAAATGCAGGTCAGTACCAGTTCCGTGTACTGGAAGACAATCAGAAAGTTCTGTTGCCCTGGACAAAACCAAAATTATTTACCAAAGCCTACATGATGACCAAAATTGCTGACTCCACAAAAATTGACGAGGTTGCAGCGTACCTTGGGCAATTCAAGGGAGATTACGGTAAAACATTAACTTTTCAGGTAAGAAGTATTGCCCTTCCTGACAGTGTGAATACTTCAATCAGTGCATATTGGGTAAAATGGAAGCCGAGGGTAGTAGGTGTATTCACCTTTTCGCAGCTCCCTGATTTCCTGACCATATTTAAGGAACAATGGAGGGACGTAAGGATAGGGGAGCTCGCTAAAGACTGGAGCAAAGATTCCACCCTACTGAAACTCAGGAAGAATTTCCTGCACAACGAAAATAATCTGATCTTCTATCTGGATGATATCATCAAATCCAGAAATATCATCGAGTATAGATTGCTGAAAGGAAATGACACTGCCAAATGGACCGTCAATGACTTTGACTTCAATCTGGTCTGGCTCAAAAACCTATCACCAGGTAAGTATGAACTGCAGACCCGCTATAGCGTACAAAGATGGAATATCTGTAAATATAGCTTCATGATCCAGGCAGCATGGTACCAGACATTATGGGCTAAAACAGGACTAACCTTACTTGGGATACTGGCTGTCGGTTTCGTTGTGCTTTTGTGGCGCTCCGGAAAACAGGCGGAAAGGCTAAAGGCACAAAATATACAAAAGCAATTGGTACAAACAGAACTTAAGTCTATCCGTTCACAATTCAATCCGCATTTTGTTTTTAATGCACTGAGTTCTATTCAGGGACTCATTACAAAAAATGATGCTGAAAATGCCTCCCGGTATTTAATAGAGTTTAGCAATCTGATGCGTGATTCTTTAAAGGCAAGCAATAGTGAATTTGTAAGTATCTATAGTGAAATCAGGATATTGGAAAATTATTTGAAACTTGAAAAACTGCGTTTCGGTTTTAATTATCAAATCACAGCCGGCAAAGAGATAGATATAAATGCGATAGAAATCCCAAGCTTATTCCTGCAGCCACTGGTAGAAAATGCCGTAAAACACGGAATATCTTCCCTCCAGGAAAAAGGAAGGCTAATTGTTTCATTTGAAAAAGTGGAAAACGATATGATTGTAAAGGTAACTGACAATGGCAAAAGTTTTAATCCGGATGAAGAATCTGCGGGATTTGGCTTGCAACTCACCAAAGAAAGAATCAAGTTGTTGAACCAAACGCTCAACGAACAACAAATTAGCTTTTCGGCAAACCGGGCAGACGAAAAAACACAAATAGCTATTCATTTTAAAGATTGGTTGATATGATCAGAGCTGTAATTATTGACGACGAAAAAAACAATATAGACAACATTGTGGGGCTGCTTCAAAAATACAATCTGCCTGTGACGATTGCTGGCATTGCAACTAATGCAGACGAAGGAGTTGCAACAATTTTATCTACTAAACCTGATCTCTTATTTTTAGACATACAAATGCCTGAGAAGAATGGATTTGATGTACTTAAAGCACTACCGCACTATCAGTTCGAAGTTATTTTTGTTACCGCTTTTGATCAGTATGGTATACAAGCTGTAAAATTCTCAGCTATAGATTATCTGCTGAAACCCATCAATCCCGATGAATTAAAAATCTCCATTCATAAAGTGGAAGCAAAGCTCCATCAAAAGAAACAAAATTTTCAACTCGAAAATCTGATGGAACTCATCAGGGATAAAGACGCCAGAAAAGAACATAAACTAGCTTTGGCTTCCACTAAAGAGATCCGTTTTGTTCAAACTGATGAAATCATCAGATGTGAATCCTCCAATACCTATACCCAATTCTATTTGGCTGATGGCAAAACTGTTCTTGTATCCAAGCCTATTTTTGAATACGAGGAATTATTGGCAAACTATGATTTCATCCGCTGCCATCAATCCCATCTGGTCAACATCAAATTTGTCAAAAGTCTGCTCAAAGAAGATGGTGGATACCTGTTCCTGACTGATGAAACCCGTATCCCGATCTCCAGAGCTAAAAAAGAACATGTACTCAAGGCATTACATACCATAAAAAAGTAAATCCATAACGCTATGAAAAAAATTAGAATATCATTCACCTTCCTATGCTGCTTATTCCAGATAACCACGCTATTTGCTCAACAAAAATTTACAGTTCAGGGCAAAATAGAATTGCTTACAAAAAGTAAGAATCTCCGTTTGGGCGATTTTACCATCCCCATTAAGCCCGATGGAACTTTTGAATTCAGCGGAGAGGTACCTGAACCTGGTAAGGTATTTATGCAAACGGATAGTTCTTCGATCTATGTTTTGTGGCTGGATAAAGGAAACTACGTCCTAAATTGCAAAGAGTACAAACAAGGTTCGGGTAAATTCATTTCATTTAAGGCAGTTTTGAAAAGTGGCCCTGGGGAGGCGAAAGTATATGATGATTTTCAGCAACAAAGCTATACCGGATTTACAAGTTATTTTCCGAAAGGGAATAAATCTCCCGGAGAGAACCAGCAACAAAAGGTCGTCATAAAATACACAGACAGTATTTTTAAACACTATCCGCGTATCAAAAGTCTGCCCGACATCGTGTCTTCTGCTTACCATTTCGTGGGTGATTCGGCAACAAAGAGATATATCACTATGCTGACTCCGGAAATGCAGAAAAATGAAGCAATACTAAGATTAAGAAATGATCTGGACAGAACGGATAAAATAGATAAGGAAGGTTTTTTTGAGGATTTCAGCATGCATACCGCTGATGGCAAAGATTTTAAACTCTCCTCATTAAAAGATAAAAAAATTATCCTGATAGATTTTTGGGCCAGCTCCTGCGGACCATGCCGGGCCGACCACCCTCAGTTCATAAAGATGTATGAGAAATATGCCGACAGAGGCCTTGAGATTGTGAGTGTCTCTCTGGATAACAACACAGATGCCTGGCAAAAAGCGATAAACCAGGATAAAATAAATAGCTGGGTCAATGTTTCTGATCTGAAAGGCTGGCAATCGGATTTGGTTAAGAGCTATTACCTGAATTACATCCCTTTTCGCTTTATGCTCGACGGCAACAGGAAAATACTCAAAGTACTTCCGGCAACTCAACTGCCATCAGAGAAAGACATTGAAGCAAGTTTATGACGACCTTTTAAAGGAATTTGCTGAGCAACAAAAAATAATTTTTGTGTAACTATCTTCTGATATAATAGTCCATAATTATATCTAAATATTTATCATGTCTAAAATCTTAAGGAACTTTTTGCTTATTGCCGTGATGTTAACCGTAAAAAGCAGCTACGGACAAACCAACCGAAACCTGGAAGAACTTGATAGTTTGTTAGAAAAGGCACATGGTCTTGGGGTTTTTAATGGCAATTTGCTGGTATCTGAAAAGGGGAAAATAATATATAAGAAAACGATTGGTTGGGCTGATGCCAGTCAAAAGATAAAGCTTACAGAAGATTATCGGTTTCATATTGGTTCTATTGCCAAAGAATTCAATGCATTTGGCATTATGATGCTTAAGGAGCAGGGGAAATTGAATGTTGAAGACAAAGTATCGAAATATTTACCAGAGCTCCCGTCCTGGGCCGAAAAAATTAGCATAAGGAATTTGCTGCAATACACCAGCGGAATTCCTCAGAGTCATTGGAGTGAAATTAAAGGGGATGCCGACAACATGAGATATCTTAAGACAGTTACAACACTTGTTTTCGAACCAGGCACAGCATATGATTATAACAATAATGACGTATTCTTACAGAAGAGGATCATCGAAAAAATCACAGGACTGTCTTACGCATCATTTGTAACGGAGCAATTATTCAGACCATGTGGTATAAAAAATGCTATTATTGATCCAACAGAAAAGGATAAGCTGGTTGCCAGGTCCTACAATGACCAAAAAATACAGGATGATCTGCGTTGGGAAATCGATGGCTGGCCAGCTTTAAATGTTCTCGATTTTTACAGATGGTCTGAATGTATTAATTCTTTTGGCTTAATTACTCCGGCGTCCACGAAGGAACTTGTCACTCCTTTCTCTACTGACGATCAGACGGGGCTGGGCCACGGAACTTTAGAAGGTAAAATACTCACAACACACAGACACGATGGTACAGCTAAAAACTATCAGGCATTGCTGATCAGTAATACGAATACATCAAGGACAATTATTCTAATGACTAACAATAAGCAAGGCAATTTGGATGCTATTAGTAAATCTGTTCAATTAATTCTGGAGGGAAAGCCATATATACCAGTAAGAAAATCCTTTGTTCATGATTTTGAAAAGCAACTTGCAAATATGAACGGGGAACAAGCTCTTGCATTGTATCAAAAAATTAAGCTTGAACATCCAGATCAATACAGCTTTGATGATGAAAATACTCTCAATCAAACAGGCTACTTTTTGTTGAATAAGAAAAAGGTCGGGGATGCCATTACCGTATTTACTTTTAACACCAAATTGTTTCCTCAGTCAGGCAATGTTTTCGACAGCCTGGGAGAAGCTTATTACGTTCAGGGTAGTAAGAGTAAGGCTCTGGAATACTATATCATTGCATTTAAATTAGATGCCAGTTTAGAATCAGCGAAGAAAATGATCAGGGAGCTAAAGTAAAGACGAATCGCTACATCAAGACAACCGGCAATTTCCAAATTGCCGGTTGTCTTGATGACACTCACTGTTACTTTTTGGTATAGTTTGAATATTCTGTAACTGTCTCTACGTTTACTTTCTGTCCCAGAAATTTTGCTTGAATATTCAGGTTATCATTGACAGGGAAGTAGCGTTTTGCCTCTTCATTCATAACATATTTTATGGTCAGATCTAATTGATCTGCATTTAGGATAGCAATCTTTACCGGCTTTTCATTCAGGGCCTGTACCTGCTCCAGTTTCCTGGTTTTGAGACTAACGGTCATGTATAACCGGCAGTCTTTCAAGAAGGCAGTCTCCTTAGAAAGCGATGTTGCATCTGGTTTATAACTCAGGACCAGCTGGTCTGCTGTTTCTTTTTCAATCCTGTAGCTTGCATCGTCGGTCTTCTCCGATGATTGCGGTTTAGCCTTGTTTTTCCGAAAGGAGTTGATATCACCTTTCGATGGGGATTTTCCATCTACGGAAACTACAGTCCATTGTTCCTCTTTCGGACCGGACGGATCAAATCTGGCTACAGTAACATTGGTTTTACCTGCGGTGACGGTAGTTTGTTTTAGATCGTAGGCATAATCATCGGGTGTACGGACATTGACCGGATTAAGGATGCCGGGATCAATACCGTGTTTAGAAAATGCATCCAGTACTACTGATTTTTGAGCTGAAGCACTGAGTGCGGATACCAAAAGAATAAAAAGAGTCACCAGGCTCATCATGAGACCGGCTTCTATTTCAAATGTTCTTTTTTCATTAATGTTTTTCATGTTTTTATGTTATTTATTGTGAATTGACCACGCAAAATTAGCGTGGACCCGGGCCCAATAATTTCAATTCTGAGTGAAGTATCGAAAATGTCTGGTGAAAGGTAAATAGCAACGATTGAAACGATGCCGGCGGTATCAATTATTAAACTTTTATGTTAAATTCGGATTACTGTTACTCTGCATTGCAAGTACCTGATTGGTTTGCTGCAACGATATTAACAAATGACAAAAGAAATGGCACTTCAGGAAATATTGAAGGAAATTGGAGAGTTTTCACCCTTCGATATGGAATTATTCGGGCTCTACACCTTAAGAAAAACCCTCGGCAAAAATGAAACTCTCTTAAAGGAAGGGGAAATTTGTAAATCGGTATACTATGTCTTCTCAGGATCTTTCATTCAATATCAAACAAAAGACATCACTGAAACAATTATTGACCTGCATACCCAAAATGAATGGGTTTTTAATCATCAAAGCCTGGTCGAGCAGACCACTTCAAATACGACCATCAAATCATTTGAAAAATCAGAAGTACTTGAGTTGACCTTAACCGGGCTTCATAGTCTTATTTCAAAGTCACAGGTGTTTTTAAAATTTGCTTCCATTCTTAATCAGGCAGGCAACCGGACGCATATTTTTGACAACTCACTTAATCCGGCGGAAAGATATGAGTATATCAAAAAAACCAAACCCAATTTAGTTAAAGTATTTCCGGTAAGGCTGATCGCGTCTTACTTGAAAATGGCGCCTGAAACTTTAAGCAGAGTCAGGGCAAAATATTGAATTTAATGATCTCAATCAACTGTCAATAGTTGAGGGAATTATCACATTTGTAAGAAAAAACTTATGCTGACAGCTATTCATCCAAAACTACCAATGCGCGACAAGGGCGCAACAAAAGAATTTTACATCAATAAACTGGAGTTTCGTGAAATTTCCGACTACGGGGATTATTTGATGATTGAAAAAGACGACATCGAAATTCATTTCTTTGAGTTCAAAGCGCTTGACCCCAAAGAAAACTACGGACAGGTCTACATCCGGACAAATGACATTGATAAACTGTATTACTCATTGGATACTAATGCAATACACCCCAATGGAAAATTAGAAACAAAACCCTGGGGACAGAAAGAATTCTCGATGCTAGATCCGGATAGCAATTTGCTTACTTTCGGGCAGGGTTTGTAACCTTTTGTTACATCCAGATAGCTAAAGCGTTGTTTCTGGAATAATTATGAAAGCATTTTGTAGTAGTTCTAAATGTTATAGGCTAATCATTCATTAAATGACGAAGGTATAATCCTGGATTATTGAGAAATGATTTGGTGAGATAAAAATGCTCGGTATCTTTATAACCAGTTTCATGAACCCCATCCTGATCGAACTGATAAATGATGGCGCCCGGATAGCAAATCAGCATTGGGGAGTGGGTTGCGATCAGGAATTGTGCCCGGCCGCTTTTTTCCAGTTCGTGTATTACTGACATAAAAGCCAGTATTCTTGCCGGAGATAGCGCTGCCTCAGGCTCATCGAGCAGATAGATCCCGGATTCGAATTGATTATTAAATAAAGATAAAAATGATTCTCCGTGAGATTGTTCATGCAATGACCTTCCACCATAGGCCTGCAGGATACTGCTGTCTTCAGCAGCCAGTTCATCGATGTACGAAGCGAAATTAAAAAAGCTTTCTGCTCTCATGAAAAACCCATTGTTGATTCTGCGCGGAGTCCAGGACAAACGCAGATGTGGCGCCAATACCGACTCGTACCCATCAAAAAGATCCTCTGTGTTCATTTTATGATTTCGGTTGCCACCCCTAAGGCTGAACCCGCATTGCCCTGCAATACCTTCAAGCAAAGTAGATTTCCCTGACCCGTTTTCGCCGACCAAAAAGGTTACATTACTTTTCAGAACAAGTTGCAATCCATCCTTAAGGCTTGGGATATGTTGCAGGTAACTATCTTCAGGCAAGGGTGGGAGAGAGATACGGGATAAAAATGGCATGGATAAATATATTAATTTATTAAGACAGAAGGGAAATTACCAGAGCCCAAACCTGCATCCCAGGTTTATTTATCCCTTAGGTTAACCCAGGTTTAACCATTTTTTCAATCAGTTCTTTGTTTGCTGTTACCTGATCCATGGAATAAAACTTTGCATAAACGCATCTACTTTCTATGTATTATTCATAGTTGTTTGGTGTTAATTGTCATGACAAATATTTTTGCGGGCAGGCAGACGCATAAACGACAAATGAAAGGGTTGATTACGACTAATAGGAGACAATCCCTAAAACCTTATTCAACTCTATCTCCGAAGAAAGCCCTTCATATCAATCTGGGCATCAAACGGATGCAGATAAGTATCTAATAATACCGCAAATTCCCTTCTGGTAATGGCCCGTTCAGGATCAAATGTCGATTTCAATTGCAGTTTGTCATTCCATTGCAGCTGAATTTTAGCACCGAAACTTTTATGGCTAATTACAAACAGCAAATCCAACGCTTCAGCAATGCTCATGGTTCCCATAGAATGTTTTTCAAACCAAACCACACTGCTTTTATAATAGTCAGTAAAATCATTTACTATATTTTTGATGTTTACGGTTTCTCCCGGAAGAGCCTTCATGCCCCCTGGTGAATAAAAATTTGGCCTCAATAATCCCGTGGCAAAAATCCGCTGAAACACCGTAAAATGGGGGTCATCCAGCTGGATATCATTGAAGCTGTCAAAATACAGACCTTCATTAATGAGCGTTTTTTGTATTGCTCTCACATCAAAATCCCTGTCGCTGCTGGTCACCGTATTAGCAGCCATAGCACCCACTATTTGTCCAATTGAAAAACTCTTGATTACAGCCGGGATGACCATCCAGTTTTCCTTTTCGGTTTTAACAAACCGCAGAAGAGGGTAGGAGTTCACCATGTTTTTACCCCGCGAAACGCCTACCTGCGTCCTATACTGAATGCCCGGCCAGTTGTCGGTGGTATTGGATATATCGAAGTCCTTTATAAACTTTCCCGGTGCGTATTCGACGGTTTGAGGGCCCTCATCTTCAAAAATCCAACGTGCCAGAATACGTTGCCCACTGGATAGCTTCAATTCCCAGCCATCGTTTCTTTTAACAAGAGAACTCACCCGCACTCCGGTCAGCAGTTTCAAATCTTTGCGCTCCTGTAGCCATTGCTTTAAAATCTCCTGACTCGTTTTTCCTGTTTTTCGGTCCCTTAAAAAACGGCCGTCCAATCCCAAAGTAAATGTTGTGTCTATTTCTTTAACATCAGTTCCCAGTACGGCTGTAGAATCTATAATTATTGTCTTAATTCCGGCTTTAGCAGCCTGGACTCCTGCACCAATTCCTGCTGCAGTGGTGCCGATCACCAGGAATTGTGTTTTGAAGGTTTTTTGCGCATTTACGAGGGTAAAAGAGCATAGGAAAGCGAACAGCGTTAATGTGTGTTTCATTTAGAGATTTTAATTAGGATGCACTCATACCAGAGAATCCATATCCTATATATAAATAAAACGATTTATTGCTTCTTGTATGCCAGGGTATTCTTCATTGTGCCATTGAAAAAATCCTCCGGAAGGCCAGCGAATTTGTCAGTGACTTTTTCGGCAATACGCTCCACAATAGATTTGTACAAAATCTTTTCTGCTGTTCTATGAGAACACATCCCTACAATAGTCAACTCACCGCTAATATCCAGCCGTCCTTCCAGATGTCTGACAATGCCATGGTGTGATGAGCTGTCATATCCATTTTCAGAAAGGGAAGTATTGGCCCTGGTAGTATATTTGGTTGATTTGTAAAGCGGAAACCACATCGGTCCGGATTCCAGTTTATCAATTCTGACTGTTATTGGCTTTAGTTTATTGATTTTCTTGTACAAAGTGTCTCCACCCGCCAGGATCAGGATCGACAGGTCGTCCCTCTTAACCTTTATGCGATCTCTATTCTTTGGCTCTGCAGTGTTTATGGCTGTCCAATTATCGGCCGCCGACAGTTGGTTATTTGATTTATAAACATCAAGTTCCAGCAGCCCTGTTTCGCGGACGACAACACTGATTAGAACTACAGCAGTTATTGTTAATAAGATAATAGTTCTGGTTTTCATTGAGATTCGTTGATTAAGATCTGAAAGTACATATAATTTTCATTTTCTCTGATTATTTGAGTACATCCGGATACATCATATTATAATATTCCTTAATGGTCATAATCTTTGAATCAGTACTATTTTCCATCCGCGTCCCTCTTTTTACAAAGATAAAATTGGTGTTAAAAAAGTTCTTATCATTTTTGTCAATCGAGATTCCCTGATATACAAAAAACCATGCATTAAGAGTTGGTAGATCCCAAAAAATAGATTCACCACTTCCTTTTGTATCTCTTTGCTCGTAATTTGGATAGGTCTTTTTTAAATAATGGATAATAGACTTTGTTTCTTCCTGATTAACAGAACTATATTTAAAACCCAGATAATTTGCTTTATCTGTTCCGGTAACAAAAAAATATAGATTATTGTAATCTGCAAGGTTTCCATCGGGAACAGAATACGTAATAAGTTCAACTCCACCCAGATCATAATTGTCAGGTTTATTTGTAGTATAAGCTCTTAATCCAAGATTAGGATCCTGATTCTTTTTCAATTGCTTGTCTTTTTGAACAATGCTTAATACATCTTCATCAAATTTCAATGCCAAAAGATCGGTTTTTGTTTGTGATTCACAAGAAATCACAGTCATTCCTATCAAGATTAAAAAGAAGTATTTCATATAGTTGATTTTAATTAATGGTATGTAGCTGTCTATATTTTTATGAGAACCAACAATCCGGCATTTTCAAAAACTCGACATGTTTGCTCTTTTGTGGGTATACGACCAGCTTTGCAACTAAATCAAATATATGTGAAAGTTTAAATAAAGGGAAACTCTTTGCAGGTAACAGTTTCCTGCATGGTTGAAAACCTGTAAAGAGCTATTCCCTAAAACTATTTTCGCAACAGAAGTTCCTTTATTTTGTTGGCAAGGAAGTGCCCAAACGGTGGGTTGCTGTTGGAGAGGATAATCACCATTTGATCGGTCTTAGGATACAGGTTTATTTCAACGCATTGATTGATAAACCCACCGCTGTGGCCTACTATATGCTCAAGTGATAACTGATTGTGCTCCGTACCGTAACCATACAGTCCATTTACCGTGTATTCCAAAAACATTTTTGTTGCGGTCGTGTTCAGCAACTTCCCGCTTTTTAAGCCGATTAGAAAGGTGGCGATTTCATCTGTGGTAGATTGCCCGCCTCCAGGGCCATTACCAGCAATCGAAGTATTCATTCCCAGCTTATTAAAAATATTTTCCCTGATATACTGCCTGAAAGGAACTGCTGACACTTTCTCAGTAATATCCCCCAACAATAAAAACCCAGTGTTACTGTATCTCCAGTCCTTTCCAGGGAGAAAATCCAGTTTGGTTTTCTCGATAAATAATTTTCTTGTTTCCGGATCGTTGAGGTCTGTTATATTTTCTTTATAATCCGGATCTTCGAAATAATCACCCATTCCTGAGGTATGGGTAAGGAGCTGCTCTATCGTAAGATCCCTCACCTGAGTATTTCTAAGCTCTGGCAGGAAACGCTTAACCGAATCACCAAGCGAAAGGAGGCCCTTTTCCTTTAGTTGCAGTATGGAGATTGCAGTGAACATTTTTCCTGAAGATGCGAGTCCAAACCGTGTTGTATCTGTATTAGGTTTCTTTTCATTGTCCTTTCCATAAGATTTTTTGAAAACCAACCTTCCTTTGCTCATAATAAGTACATTGCCACTGAATAAGTCCCCTAAAGTATTTTCAATGTAGTCATCAATTTGTTTCACAACTTCATCTTTTGCAAGTGCACCAGTTTGAAGCCCTGCTTCGGGAAGCTGTACGGGTAATACCCTGCGCTTCGAAAAGCGTTGAAGAGAATCCGTTTCGATGGAAAACTTCCACCAGAATCCAAACTTTTGTTCTTTTGCTAAAAATTCGATACCTCTCGGGCCGGTCGCGCGCATTTCCACCGCATTAACCTTTCCAATAGCTTTCCAGCTATTGTTAAATCCAAATACTTTGGCATCAAGGTCAGGGGAAGATGTATTCTTTTTCAAAAAAATACGATAGACCGAAGAGTCGCCTGTGTTGTGAATATTCAGGTATTCTTTAGCGGTTAACTCAAGTCTTTTAGTTTCATCAGCTGTTTGGGCCTTAGCAAGCACAGGAGAAATCAACAGTGCCGCAAGGAAAAAATTTAATTTTTGTTTCATAACCCGTTAGATGGGGCAGAAGGAGTTGAGGTTACATCCAGAGATATGCCGAAGCTCGTTGTATGCTATTAAATGCATGTAATGCTATGGTATAATAATGTTTTGAAGGTTGTCTGTCTTCAGTTTTAAGTTAACCATCCTGCTTGTTCGGTTTTTGATGCGTTCAATTGTGCTGTTTGACGATTTTTGCCTTTTAACTGTTTATTGTTCAAACAAAAAGTTCTTTCATTTTCATGATTGGTATTTGGGGTGGCTGAAAGAGGATTATTGCCCGATAGCAAATGAAAGATTAAAAAGGATATGCCTGCCCAATAACGATGCGCTGCTGGTAGATTTTACAACGTTGCTTACATAATTATTAACCTGTGTTTTTACATCAAAAAGATTTTTGCCTGTAATACTGTATGTGAAGCGCGTATTCTTAGGCTGATAGATCAGCTCAGAATTTAATATATAATAATTCGTTTTATTAAGCTGATAGAGGTCAAAAGAAACCAATTGTGTCAAGCCACCGCCAAATTTAATCCTTGAAGCAACAGAATATTTAGAGACAATGTTGTTGTTTATTTTATCATCGGTAATATAAGTTGCATCTCCTATATATTGAAATTGTCCTGAAAAGTTTAAGGGAAATTCAAACCCGGTAGATAGCTTAAAATCGAGTGCTTTATTAAAATTCGTATAGTTACTTATTTGGTTACCAACTGATGCGTAGTAATTTGTTTTGGACAGACCGAAATTTAAGGTGAAATCTGTAGAAATGACCGGGACAAATTTTTGGAAAACAGCATTTCCACCTAGTTTTTTTATTCCCTTATAAAAAGCCATTTGGGTATAAAAAAAGGTATTATCAAAATAATTAGTTGTAAGAAAGCCCGATGCACTATAGCTTCCATTTCCGGATAACTGAAATGAAAAATATTTATCGGAAAAAGATTTGTTATTGTAGTATGCCCGTATGACGTGGGTGTAAAAATAATATATGCGGTCTAAACCCCTGTTGATATTCCTGACATCTGTTAACAAACTGTTTTTATAATAATCAAAATCATCCGAGGAGGTATTCTGGATTTTGTAACTTAAAGATAATTGCTGGTAATCACTGAGCTTAGCATTGATGTTGAGTTCTGGCTGTACGTAAAAGTAAGTACTATCCTGCCTGTACACGCTAATCCGTTTAATGTTTCCCCTCAATAAACCCTGCACTTTGATCACTTTGTTATCAAAGGTATATTTTGCCGCCAAATAAAGTAACCGGCTATTCGTCACCACGTCATTTTGAAAATCTTTTCCAAAAAGGGTTTGAGTAGAATTATCTATCCTGTAAAGATTAGTAAAAGTTTGTGTTTCTCTAATATTGCCACCTCCATTTAAGTAGAAATAGTTGTATCCCGATTTTTTTAGCAACTGAGCATCAACAGTCACCGTGTTTAATGTATTAGCGGCATTTTGAAGCAGATTTTTGGCACCTTTAAATAAGGGTATTTGACTGTATAGATCAGATACTGACCCGTAGCTTTGCTCAGTTTTTTCGTTAAGGGTACGCACTGTAGCCACAAATGCAGTAGATGCATTGGCTTTCTGAACGTAACTTATTTCTCCCTTAAACGATTTAACCTGATCATCCTGACTTTGATTGACCAAATTTTCAGTTTCATTATTGAAAAAAGAAGTATCTACAGAGGTATAAGAGGAGGGTTTAAACGTATAAGAGAGGGCAGTGGATAAGCGGGAAGCCTTGCCAGTTCTTTGTTGTGCGCCCAATTCTATTTGATAGTTCTTGTCGTTAGAAGACCTTGTTTCCCGGTCTTCGGTAGTTACAGGTTCAGGCCCAAAGAAAACCTGCGTGTTAGATCGTTCATCAAAAAGTTTATTACGGATGGCATACATACCCAATGTAAGTTTAAGGTTTTTATTGGCATGGCTCACAGCCGAAAGACTTCCGGAAAGCGTGTTATTAAGACGAAAATTATTGCTGTCGAATGGATTCGTATCCCCGATAGCATGATTAATTAACTTCCCGTTTGAGTTGTAGGCTGTTTTATTATTCAGGCTTAACAAATCTTCCTGATATTTGCCCGTGTTATTATTGCTAATGTAAGAGAAGGCCTTAATACTTTTGTATAGCGAAACCACATTGGCAGACACATCGTTTCTTTCATTGAGACCAAAACCCAGATCCGCACTCCCTAAGATGCTTTTTTTGTTTTTTAGTTTAAGATTTAAGACCACCTCATCAGAGCTTATAATTCCATTCAACAGGTCATCTTCAATATAATTTTCTATTGCCTGTACCTGTTCTACAAGCTGGGGTTTCAAATTTTGGGTTATGGTTTTATAATTTTCACCCGTCATATCGTCCCCTTCTAATAACACCCTGTTAATTTTCTGTTGGTTATAGCTGATCGTGCCATCTTTACTAACGGACATTCCCGGCATTTTCCTGATCACACTTTCAATGTTCTTATCTTCCGCAGTTGTTAATTTGGCTACGTTGTAACTTGTAGTATCGTTATGAATGGTTACAGTTGGTTTTTCAGACTTAATATTTATCTGATCCAATTGTTTTGGATCATCTACTAATTCGAAATTATGACTAATTGCATTGCCATTGAGGGAACCTGATTCTAATTTTAATGTATCCGTTTTCAGACCAATATAGCTGGCTGTTAAATATGCAAATTTCGAGCCGGCTAAATTTGCTTCTAAAACGAAGCGTCCATCGGTATTGCTGTTGGTATACGAAAGGAGGGTGCTGTCTGCTGTTTTTAACTGCAAAGTTGCATAGGCAAGCGGTTGACCGCCAGTGGAAACCTTACCGTTTAAAGTAACTTTTTGCCCGAAAGCGGCGAAAGACAATAAAATAAATAAGAGCGGAAATACAAATTTCAAAACAGCTAAAATTTTTCCATTTTTGGTGGTAAAGTTACCGAGAAAGATGAGCTCCCCCCACTGCTGTTCTGTTGCTCACTAGCCCTTGATAATGCTGTATTATGGGCAATACGTTTTTTATAAGCCGTAATAAAATAGTCATGGCTTATTACTTTGTCTTTTGAATAGGAGTCAGGAATACTGACTATTTTCGGATCGAATGCTGCTTTAAGATTAATGCCCGTAAGTTCATAATTGTATTTTCCTTCTGAATCTTTTGCAGCAACGATTAAACCGGGTAATCCGCAAAACTTCCAGGGACCATTTGGTACCGGAATGGCATCAGTAAACCAGGCCTCAAATTGACGCCCCCTAAAGGTGGTGGTCGCCCGTGTACAGCTATAGTTTAATATTTTTTTCTTTTCTTTAGTTATGACCCATTTAAAATTAGCCAGGGTATCTTTAATTAAGTAAATTTTACCCTCTATAAAGTCTGAAAGCTGAAGTTCTTTTTTGCCGAAATCTTTATAAACAAATATGGGTTTGCTATTTTTTAGAACCTTAGTTTCCACAAAACTATTATCTCCATCCGCTATGATGGTATTAGATAAATTTTTTGGTAAATTTATCTCAACAGACTTATTTCCAGAAAAGTAAACTATACTGTTTATTTCTGCTGCGCTACTAACACCATCGTTTTTTGTTAGCTTGTAATTTATGGTTCCTTTAATCTGTGCGCTTATATTAAATGTTAAAAAGCACAATATAAGACCGAGGCTTAAAGCAATTTTGTTTTGATACATAAATTGTGAAGATAGGTTATGAGAATGGGAGAGGTGAATATCATTTAAAAAAAGATGAGTTCTCCTTTTTCAAGGTAAAACTCATCTTTTTTGTTTTCAATAGTAGAATTAAGCTTTCGTACCTTAATTAACGTGAATAGGACTTGATGGATCCTCATTTACCGCTGCTTCTACTGCAGATTGACGTGCTCTGGCAGCACCCATTGCAGCTGCGCAGCTTGAGCCACTACCGTAATAAGTATAAGAGCCATAAACAGAACCATCCGGATAAACATAAGTTATCGTAAGTGCTGCGTTACATGCCCTAACAGTAGAAATTAAAGGAGAAGCAAATGTAGCAATGCTAATTAAGCACAACGCTACGAAAGAAGAGATTTTTTTCATAAAAATAGATTGAGGATGTTTATATGAAAATTATTTACACTTATCATGCCAAATGAGCGGCTTTAAAACCTCAGGTTATTTTTTAATCCTCAAAACAGAAATAGATTTGGGTAAGTAACATTTCTATAATACTGATGGTCCAAGATATCTGTATGGTAAATTGTACAATCGCGTTCTTCATCAATGACGATTCTATAGTTAATATCCAAAATATCTCAAAGTAAATATAACAATGATTACTGCTGAAAATAATATGATCCCCCAGTATGGGGTACGAAAATACCAGGGCCGATTACTGGTAGGTATTTGATCCAGTTGTTTGAGTTCGTTATTTTCCATACTTGAATATAATAAAAAAAAGTATTGTTGTATTCAAGTATTACATTTGTAATTAATTCTAATTTAATCCGTTTTTCCAATCTGTCAACTGGCATTCAAATCTTATACTATTGAAAGTTTTCCTGACCATTTAAGAACGGCAATACCAAGTAATGCTCCCATGAATAAATCTTATTACCTAATTTTAACCGCCATTATCTGCCTTATCACATTCAATTTATCAGCAAGGCAAACCATATCCCTTAATGATGTAGCGAAGTTCGAATTTTCCAGTTGCAGATTTAATGGTTTTGGAGGTATCTTATCAAGATTTGAAATCATTGATGAAGATGGTTTCTGGAAATGTTATGACAGAAGAGATTCACTAACAAAATCATTCCAAAAGAATATAGCTGTAAATGAATTAAATCAGTTGCTGGAAATCATAGCTCTACAAGATACAGCTATCAAAATAAAGCAATTTCATGTACGAAAACAAGAGCTGACATTTACGGTTGATAGTTTGGAGGATACCTACTTTAAACCAGATCAAAGATCCATTTTTATGGCTTCCCTGCAAAATAAAGGCCGCCTGGAAAAATCTCTTAAGAAAATACTCTTGTCACATGAGTTCATGGATGATGGAACCCATTATAAAATAACAATCACCACAAAATCAAAGGAAATAAAGATCATTACTGCTTATTCATTTGCGAATTTATATAATTTGCCATGGAGAATTGATGGCAAACAAGTTTATAATCCTGACATTAGCAGGATATATGCCTCAATTTCCGGTGATAAACGATTTGAAGGCCAGCAAAAGAAGTTTCTTTACAACAGATTGCTTACTGAAATATACAGATCTGAATTTCAAACACCTTTCAACTGGTCAAATCTTAAGACAGATCATCCAGATGCGTTTGTCAAATTGAGCAGTACCCTAAAACTATGGAGATGTATAAAAAATAAGTTGGTATCTGGAGTTTATTTCACGTCGGCATTACTTCCGCAAAATATCCGTTTTGGTGGTCATTTCAGAAAACCAGATATCATTATGGAACGGATCACGAAAATGGAGAGAAGACTCGTAAATATGTATAAAAGAAATAGTTTTATTTTTAAAAATCATCCAAACACCGCTAAGTACACGATCTGCCTGAATGTTCCGGGGACACCCGACGATGATGCCTTTAGCCAGCAGGTTTACGATAAAGTAAAGGCAAAATACAAAAAAATGAATGCCATGATACCCGATCAGCTCATATTTTTTGACATCATTAGCGATGACGGACATTGGTCAAATAAGTGGGTTCTTTTACCGGATGACAACCTCATGTTGATTCAGTGCAAAAAACTGAATGTAAGATCTTCCGACGCTCCATTCGGAAACAACACACCTCCATCAAATCCGAACAAAGCCGGATAGTATTGTAATTGGGTGGAAATGATAGCGGTGAAAAAATGACGCTCAGTTGTCTGGTGTCTACAATCCGAATCGCTAAATTCGAAATTGTTTAGCGATCAGATTATAGCATGAAAAAAATAGGATTCTTATCATTTGGACATTGGTCCAACCACCCAGCCTATCAAACCCGTACAGCTGCCGACACCCTGCTTCAGTCCATTGAACTGGCTGTTGCTGCTGAGGAGATCGGTTTAGATGGTGCTTACTTTCGTGTACATCACTTTGCTGCTCAATTGGCATCCCCATTTCCATTACTGTCCGCTGTTGGGGCCAAAACAAGCAAAATAGAGATAGGTACCGGTGTGATCGATATGCGGTACGAAAATCCTATGTATATGGTAGAAGATGCCGGAGCTGCCGATCTGATCTCCGGTGGACGATTACAATTAGGGATAAGCAGAGGTTCGCCCGAGCAGGTAATTGAAGGCTGGCGCCATTTCGGATATGAACCTTTAGCGGGGGAAACCGATGCAGATATGGGACGAAAAAAAGCGCTTGAGTTTCTGGATAAACTAAACGGTATCGGATTTGCCGAGCCAAACCCAAATCCCATGTTTCCAAATCCTTCAGGACTGTTACGTTTAGAGCCTCATTCAGAAGGATTGCGGGAGCGCATTTGGTGGGGTGCTGCATCCAATGCTACGGCTGTCTGGGCAGCTGAACAGGGAATGCACCTGCAAAGTTCTACCCTAAAGTTTGATGAAAGCGGCAAACCTTTCCATGTACAACAGGCCGAGCAGATCAGATTGTATAAGGAAGCCTGGAAAAAAGCCGGACATCAAAGGGAAGCACGGGTTTCAGTTAGCCGTTCTATATTTGCACTGGTTACCGATCAGGACCGTTATTACTTTGGTCAGCAAGCTAAAACCGCCGATAGCTTCGGTTATATTGAAAGCGATAAACGAGCGATCTTCGGAAAGAGTTATGCTGCCGAGCCGGACAAGCTCATTGAGGAGTTGGCAAATGACGAAGCCATTCAGGAAGCAGATACGTTACTTTTGACCATACCGAATACATTCGGTGTTGATTACAATGTGCATGTTCTCTCGTCAATCCTGGAACATGTAGCTCCCGGACTGGGTTGGCGTTAGGTCCGCCTGGTCTGCGTCATAATTTTATTATACGATTTTTACTTTAAAAAGCTGTTCATATAAGACAAAATTAATGATGTCTGCGACATCAGGCTTACATGTCCCTGCGAAGGAACAATGGCCAATTGCGATTTTGGCATTGCTCCAAAATCCCCGGCTATACCACCACCAAGCAGCTGATACGTTTTTATCAGTTCTATTTTATCCAATCCGTCATTGTCTCCGGCTATGATCATTACCGGCGCCGAGATTTTAGAGATATTGGAATCACCCAAATCAAACGGTTGTCCGGCTGAAGCGATCATCTGTTCTAAGAACTTTGTCCATTTTGTTTTATCAGGGGCCACCAAGTCATATGCGGCTTTCATAGGAGAGTTCGAAAAAAGCTCAGGTTTCATTTGTTTAAACGCATTGTTTATTTCAGGCAACCAGCCATTGCTTTTATAAGTAGCAGAAATGATCACCAGATTTCCAAGCCGTTTAGGGCTTTGTATCGCAAACTGGTAAGCCACAGCACCACCAAAGCTGTATCCTGCCACATCCGCACTGTCAATTTTAAGGTGATCCATCACACCCTCCACATCACTTGCTAAAGTAGCGTGCGATAATTTTCGATCTGAAAATTGCGTACGACCATGTCCCTGCAATTCAATGGCTATTACTTTCCTGGTTTTTGAAAGTTCAGGGATCAACTGCCCCCAGTTCAAATCGATTGTCATAAAAGCACCATGCAGTAAAACTATAGGTCTGCCCTGGCCATATACTTCATAATAAACTTTAATTCCATTGACAGGGGCATAGCCGGTGTTAGCAGGTTTGATTTGACCGTTAGATTGAGATACCATAAGGATAATGATTGTAGTTAATGAAATTGACTTTTTCATAAAACAGTTTAAATTTAATTTGAATATGTCGACAATACAAAGATGGCAATCGCCTCAACATCTGAGCGCGTGTAAAAACGACTATTTAGAGGGGTGATTGTGTCAAAATAAAGTTGGTCGGAGTAGCAACGACTTCACCGATATATCAGTGATGATTTTGGAATTAATCATAAATTAGCACTATAATTTTTCAAAAAAACTTTACCCCACCTTACATCATGAAATTACGCTCCATCATTTTTGTAATCACAATTATCTCGAATCAGGTATTTGTTGCTTACACACATGCACAATCAACCGAAAAAGCAGCTCCCATTAAGCCAATAAACTACAACGAATGGAAAGAAGAAGCAAAAACCAATATCCGGCTTTTTCCTAAATATGGAAATCAGGCTAAAACTGAACAACAAAAGGAAGCAGACCAGAAACTGATCAGCGCCTATACACAACAATATGAATCAAGAGGCAAAGCTTCACAAATGATGATTAAACTAGGTTTTGACTATTTATATCGTGGAGATATCAAAACTGCAATGTATCGCTTCAATCAGGCATGGCTGCTGGATTCATCCAATGTAGACGTATACTGGGGCTTCGGTGCAGTATATTTCTCTTTAGAACAAGGGGATCTTGCCATCGCACAATATGATGAAGGCTTAAAGGTTGATCCGAAAAATGCCAGGCTGATCACTGACAAGGCAACAGTTTATATGATGGATTATCAGGTCAATAACGATACTGACAAACTCAAAACAGCGATAGATCTATTTTAGCAATCTTATGGACTGGATCCCAAAAATCAGAATACACTATTTAAACTTTCGGTATGCCATTTTTTAAATAATGATTGTAAAGCAGCTAAAAAGTATCACAAAGAGTGTATAGATCTCGGGGGTAAGCCTGTAACACAGGAGTATACTAAGGCACTTAACCAAAAGTGTAAAGGCTGAACATAAACTTCATGTATAGGTCTTCATCAAGTTTCTACAACACATATTTATGTGATAGATCCCAAAGGCAAGGTTTCAAGTGCGGTTATACAAAAGGATATAGATGTGCCGCCTGATCAGGAATTGTTGAGGGGAGTATGGTCTATTCCCCTTCAATCTGCTATTAAAGTAATTGGTGCAACCATTTTATAGGTTCCTGCGTCCTCTAAGAAATGGAATACCAATTTATGAGTACCAATTCGCATCGTTTTATTTACGCCTGTATCTTTGTTTTGTTACCAGTTATGTTGCGCGCGCAATCAGATCATGAAAATCAGAAGATCGACAAACTGGTAAAGGCCTTTGTAGATCTTGGCCAATTTAGCGGGACTGTTCTGGTGGCGAAGAAGGGTGAAATTGTATCCAGCAAAGGCTATGGTTTGGCAAACCGGGAATGGAGTGTAGCCAATACTGCGGACACGAAGTTCAGAATTGGTTCGCTAACTAAACAATTTACTGCTATGCTGGTTATGCAACTTTACCAGGAAGGGAAAATTGATCTGGGCGGGCATATCTCAGATTATTTGCCCTATTACAGAAAGGATATTGGTACAAAAGTTACTATTAACCAGTTGTTGAGCCATACTTCCGGATTTGGTGATTTTGGCAGCAGGGGCGATTTTTCGGAAATCTGCAAAACGGAATATACTTCCAGGGAATTTGTAGAAAAATATTGTAGTGAGAACCTCGAGACTGAGCCCGGCATCCGCTATCGATATTCAAACTCAGGTTACTATATCCTTGGAACAATTATAGAGTCACTGAGGTCTAAACCCTACAGGGAAGTACTTAAAGAAAGAATATTGGATGTTATTGGGATGAACAACTCCGGCATGGAGATGAAAAAAGAAGTGATCAGTCAACAGGCCTCAGGCTATAATCTGCAGTATGGGAATTATACGAAACCTGACTACATCAACCTTTATGCAGTCATCTTTTCCGCAGGGGGGATGTATTCAACCGTCGGGGATCTTTTGAAATGGGACCGGGCATTGTATACAGAGCAGTTACTGTCCAAAAAGAACCTGGAACTCATGTTTAAACCGCACATGGAAAAATATGCTTACGGAATTGTAGTAAATAAGATGAAGATCCCCGGACTTGCATTTACTTCCGAGTTTTCTTCACATAATGGGGCGATCAATGGGTTTCGCTCAGTAATTGTCAGGGAAAACCACGAGCAGCAAGTTATCATTATTTTAAGCAATATGGCACCTGGAAGTACCAATGTAGACCTTTACCCCATAAGCAACAAAATCTATTCAGTGATTAATGGTCTTGATTATGAAAAACCAAAGCCTGAGATTGTGCAGGCAATGGCTATTAAAATATTGAATGGGTCTGTTGAAGAAGGCATTTCATTTTATAGGAAAGAGAAATTGCAGGAAAACGGAAGATTTGATTTCAATCTGGCTGAGGGCGAGCTCAATACTCTGGGCTACTATCTCTTAGCACAGGACAAAAAAGCAGAAGCTTTAGAAATCTTCAAACTTAACACTGCAGAGTTTTCTCAATCCTGGAATTCTTTTGACAGCTATGCAGAGGCGTTGGAGGGCACCGGACAAACGAATGAATCGATAAGAAACTATAAACGGTCTATAGAACTCAATGCTAATAATTTTCATGCAAAGGAGCGGTTGAAGGCATTGACGGAAAAGTAATTGAGAAGCACCGGCCCGGCCTTCAAAAGATCTCTACTGCACAAACTGTCTCATCCTGCTGTAGCATACAGGGAATTGACTAGTCCTACCAACATAGTAATCAGGTTGTACAAAACATTTCTTTTATTTTTCATATCTTATCTAATCAATTCAGCGAATCTACTTTGATCTTTTCCGCTTGAGAAATTTGGATTGTAAATAAAAATGTAACCTTTGTAAATAAAAACTTGATATTATGTCTGATCGCCGAAATCTCCTCTCCGGGAAACGTAAGTACCTGTACGGATTGATACTACTCCCTTTTATCTCTGTGATCTGCGCGGCTTTCAGTACGACCGGTAGTGACGACTTTGATGTCACCAGAAGGGAAGTTTTGCTCCGCAGGATCGGACATGAACTGCTCTTACAGTCTGGCGACAGTACATCAAGAGTACTCCCGGTAAAAAAGATCTCGGAAAATGAATACCAGATCAGGTTTGAGAATGAGCTTACTTTTCAACCGGAATCCCTGGTGAATACTACCCGGCGTTTGTTGGCCAAAGACCCGCTCGCACGTGATTATATTGTCAATGTTCTGAACTGCGTCACCTCCAGTGTAGCCTATGGATACGCCATGTCCAAAAATGAAAAGGATGACATTGTAGCATGTATTGGAAGAGAACAACCCAGAGCGTGTTACATGATCAATATTAAATTCAAACCGACAGGCATATCTACAGCAAAGAATGGATATCTTCTGGGCAGCCTGCCATTTTTAGCATTTATTGGTTTTATTTTTTTCAGATCTTTTAAGCCACGGAAAACCTTACCTGAAGGTCAATTTACCAAAATATTCAACTTGGGCTCGGTTTTGTTTGATGCGCAAAAAAGAGAACTAACGGTAAACAAAGAGACCATAGGCCTGACAGGAACTGAAACGCGTCTATTACTCATTTTCGCGCTCTCTCCCAATGAGATCATACAGCGAAGCCGACTGCAAAAAGAGATCTGGGAAGATGAAGGTGTTATAGTGGGGCGCAGCCTGGATATGTTCATATCAAAACTTCGGAAGAAACTGGAGTTTGATCCGAATATCAACATCGTCGTTATTCGTGGTAAAGGATATATGCTTGAAGTTAACTCTTAAGATACAATTCTATAATCCATTAGTTTGTAGTTCTTTAGATGTTTCTGCAGTTTTTAACTATAACGTGAGGATCATATAGGTAAGGAAGTTTTTCCATTTCCTCAGGTGAAAGATGAGTATGTTTGCCGTTGAACTTCTAAAGAATAACCATACACGATTTCAAAGTATTAAAAAATCTTAGGAGCTATTTAAAATTGAAAAAAATTCGAGTCAAATTCCACGATCCATTCAATACCATATTTGTCTCTAAACATTCCGGCGTATGTACACCAGGGACTGTCGCCCATTGGTCCTTCAACCTCTCCTCCAGCAGATAATCCGTTAAATATTTTGTCGGCTTCTTCACGGCTTTCAGTGCTCACTACTATTTTAGATCTGTTTTCGTTTTCGTTTACTCGTCCCATAAATTCAGGAACATCATTGGCTATTAATATATTGTGCTTGCCGATAGGTAAACCAATGTGCATTATTTTATTTGCTTCGTTTTCTGCAACCTGAAATTCAGGACCCGACAGATCCCTGAAGCGAATGATCTTTGTGAACTCTCCGCCAAAAACTGATTTGTAAAAGGTGAATGCTTCTTCGGCGTTGCCATTGAAGTTGATCCACTGATTGATTGTTCTCATAATTTTCAAGTTTTTAATTTTTTCTGTTCACGCTATTCAGACATCTTAAATCCCCAGGTGAAACCCAATGGGTATGTCCATTCAGAACCTCATCTTCTAAGTTAGCAAAATCTGTTAAATCCGGAATACAGGTCAGTTAATTCTGCAAGAGTTTTTCGGGACTCTTATTAGGGGCATTGGCCAATATGGTTTTTAAGCCGGGCATTAATTGACGAACTGTCATTTATTTAACTTTTTTAAATTTTTCATTCCTGAAACCACGATGATATTCCAATTCAATAACTTTTCCTGTTGCATTCTTTACGAATATAATACCAACGTGGAATTCTCTCGAAAAGAAGTCATTTTCAGCACCGGCTAATAATTCAAATCAGTCCCAACCCGGCTCTGAATAAAAAACCGACCATTCGACCTTAAACTTATATTCACCCACATAGTTTTCTAATATATTTCGCTGAACACTAATGATCTTTGGCCTTTGCAGTGGATTATAAAAACCTTTCCATTTATAAACCTCTGCAGCACTATTTATTATTTCTTCTGTAATAGCTACATTATCGCTATTTACCATCGCAACTACTCCGTTACCGCCTTCCATGAAATTAAAATTTTGGCTATTTGCAAGAATATTCTATAATTTAAAAAATAAATGGATTTTGATCAATACCCTTCACATTCATTTTGAGTACTATTGATTGAATTTGCTGGAATATCCTATCCGTATTCAACAAAGATAACGGAAAGTCAAGCTATACGCTCTTCAGCCCGGATTACAAGGCCTTAGAGTTTCATTTAAAGAATACAATGTAAAAGTGATTTCTATAAACGTATTGACCTTAATGCTTCTTAAAGCTTTATAAGATTGTAACGATGAATAGTTTAAACAACCATCTTAGAAAAAACATCTATTCTTTTATACCTAAGTGTTCCTGCAGCATACTTACTTAACCATTGCCCGGTTGAATCTAAAAACATACTTTGACTCTCGACCGCTTTTTTCTTTTTTAAATTGTTATGAACCGCGCGGAAGTAATAGTGGTTAAAAATCCTGTTAAATTCAGTGAAATAAATATCCGCTACCCGGGTATCCCCCCTAATAATCAGCATGTTTTCATCATTCGAATTGGTCGAAGGCTTACTGAAGTTGGCGGATCCAGTAACCACCACAGGATCCTCGCTCAATACATTGACCAATAGAAACTTAGAATGGATGTAAGCCACATGACTATTCAACTGCATATGTTTAGTAGTCGTTTCTTTCGTCCACTGATAAAGATCATCCTCCAGATAAGCCCCCCAGGCCTTATAAACGTTTTGCTGAGCGCCGATATAAACAAACGGAGTTTTACTGTCCTTCGCCTTTTTATCCTCTTTTTCGAGCAGCATAAAGGTCAACGCATTTGCCGGAGTATTGTCCAAAACGGCATCTTTAAAGCCCTTGTTAATACCAAAAGCCAGCGTAATGCAAGACATAGAACTGGCCGTGTCAAACATTTTTACATAAGTATCCAGCATCGTAGACTTAGACCTCGGACTGAACACTGACGTTATTCCCTTCGGAATATCGTCCCAGGAAGAAAATGCGATATTGGGCTGAAGCGCTTCAACAGCTTTCTTTAAGGCCGCATTCTTAGATTTTACGGCAGCTGCCTCATCACCCTCCTTACCTCCTGGATCATCTTTCAGCAAGTCCCAATATGCCATGTACTGATCAGCAACCTTTTTGTTTCTCACCCAGTGTCCAACATTAGTCTGCCCATGAATCCCACCATTGGAAATATTAGTAGAGCCAGTCCAAACTTCAGAAGCATTTTTTTCCTCTTTTTTAATGAAAACAATAAATTTATTGTGTTGAATGGCGTTTTTTGCTGCCTCTCTTTTGAAAACAAAACCATCAGCCTCAGACAAAGAGATTTCAGCCTTTTCCAGGGCTTTTAAATTTGCAACCCTCGGAAAAGCGTCCTGAATATTGCCTTTATCGTCCTTTGTTCCATTATTCTTACAATCGACGATCAGTTTCACATTAACCCTTCTATCAATAGCTGACTTAAAAGCAGTAAGAACCGGCTCATAATGGAACTCATAAAAGCATCCCAATAAAGTATCACCTTCTTTTGCCTGCCCAATGAATTTTAAAATCGCATCATCCAATTCCCTGCTCAGCCAGGCCAAAGCACTTTTCTTTAATTTCGGATCTGTAATGTCATCTGGCTTTAAATTGAGGAATTTTCGGCTGTATGCCTGACTGCTGGCCACGCCGCGGTTAAAGAACACATCACTTTCTTTCCTGCTAAAAAGTGGTTCAGTGACAATTTCCAAACGAATAGGGGCCAGGGACCGGTCAATACGACCAGGCTGTCCTTTGAGCGGATAAAAGAAATATTCATAAAGGCTACCATCATAACAGGTAAAATCATCCCATACAAAACTTTGCACCGGATGATCATAGGTGCTCACCACCGTTGCCTTCGTTGGCTTAGGAATAATTTCTTCAAACACTTTATACCCAGTCAAAAATTTCTTCTTCCCGGTTTTCTTGTCTAGTCTTTCCACAGCAAAACCCAGCAGACCAGAAATGTCAGCTTCCCGAAAGTCAATGGCAAAGGAAATCGTGTTTGTGCCAGACACCGCATAAATGATGTACCCGTGTTGTTTTTGAGATATGGCCCTCATAATCTATTTGATTTAGAACTGTACAATTATTGTTTCTCTTCCTTATTAGTGAAAATATTCAAAGAATAACCCAGTTGTATCTGCGTAAAATTGTTGTTGAACGTATGGCCATCAAATAGCCAGCGAAACCTGAAAAACAGCTTAGCATTGTCATTGGTCTTCAAATGACCATCAATACCCGCCTGGAAAATGCCCGAATTCCGCAGAATCTTGAAGTTTTCATTCCACAGGTTTTGTTTGATATATGCAGCCGACAATGAAGCACCCCATCTGCTATCAGGGCGAAAGTTGACGCTTGTTGAAACAGACCAATAGCTGCTGTTCAGCGGAGTTGAATTTTTACTTGCCGTGTCTGATAGTGCTTTGGCCCTGGTTCTGTACCAGAATAATCCTAAATCGACCACCGTCCAGTTTACCTTGGACTGAGGGAATACCACTCTAAAAGTGTTCAGCGTAAATCCTAATGATGAAGTTTGATACTGATACAGATTTAACGAATTGACCTTTTTGTTAGAGAAATTTGTGCTGTCAAGCAACAAATATTTATTGTTCTCTTCCAGCTTAGAAAACAATAGCCTTGGTTCAATGCTGCCAAATATATTGTAGTAGGGTGCCCTGAAATTGGCATTTTCTATAGCAATATTGTCCCATGATGCCGAATTAACCTTACCCGGACTGGCCTTGCCGGAACTGGTCTTGACTGTCGTGTCACTGGTTCGTTTTTGCTTCTCTGTTGTATATTTATTATTGATCTTTGTGATATCCACAATATCCAGATTGTGCTGTGCAGATATATTTTCATTCTTGTTAATGCCGAAAAAAGGCCTGAACTTGGTATTAACATTAATCTTTCTTTTAGCTTCAATTTGTATCAAACCATTGGGCTGTTCCTGGTCCAGGCCTACAAAATCACTATAGGCCGCTATTTCAAGAATCCTTGACCTTTTTTCCTTCCTTAGTTCCACGATAGGCAGGCTGGGCGAAAGTTTTACGACCCGGTTCGAAGGACTGTAGTCTTCTTTATCGTTTTCCAGAACAATGTCCAATAGAAGCAGATCAGACAGTTTGATATACCTGGTCAACCCCCTTACACCGCCACAATTGAAACTATACAAATACACATTTGAAAATCTTTCCGGATCGTTTTTGCTGGATATGCTGATCGGATAGGCATTCCTGAATTCCAGGTAACGTCTGGGCGATTGGGCATTGGTGTTTAAAATACCAGGTTCGATCAACTTTACAAAAATATTTTTTATAGCACCATCTTCTGTTTCCACAGACACTTTATCAATTCTGTGAATGACCAACAGATCATGCAATCTGCCCGTGTAATCTGCGGGGACTTCACCTTTTAGTACACTCGTAATCTCATCCCTTCTTAGTATTAAATTTGCTGTTATCGGTTCATCATCAAGAAACTCCAGCTTAGCTTTTATTTCAAAAAATATTTGTGTTGCTTTTTTCTTTAACTCAGTAGTATCCGTCCTTTTAAATTTGTTTTTCATTTGGATCATGAACAGATCTTCAAATACATTCTGTTCAAAGTCGGAAAAGATATAATTGAGCGGTTTTCCTACTGTTGTGCTATCATTGGAGGCCTTAGCTGTTTTCGTTGTATCTTTTACAGCAGCATCTGTTTTTACCGTTTTAGTTACACTGTCTTTTTTAACGCTGTCCCTTTTACCCTGGTCTGTAAATGAGCTCAGCGTAAACGTATAATTTTGAATGCTCTCCATGTTAAATTCATAGTTGTATACGTTCTGCTTAGAAATGAAGGTTCCTAAAACGCGCTTGGGACTGACTTGCGCAGATAAGGTAGTGGAGAACAAAAGCATCAGGACAGCTCCTGAGTAAATTTTTAAATGATACATATCTGTATAGTTAAAATGTAAACATTATGTAATGCCAGATAGACTGTACTGAGAAGTTAGTTTAGAGGCATTTAATGGTTAAAATCCAGAAAACTGTTATAGGGAACGGCTAAATAATCTCTTAACTGTAATAGGAGCCAAGGTTAAGATTGATCTAATTATTAATTATAATGCAATATAATAAACCTATTTATATGAAACAAACTAAATTTTAAATTAATTTTTTGGTATTTTATTTCTGTTTATAGTTTTTATGTACATAAAAAGCTTTAATATTAATTTAAGGTTACTTGAGAATTATTTATTGGTTTTATACTTTATTATATAAGAAACTTTTGTTTTTAGTTATTTTTTACGAATTTATGATTGTATTATTATCATTAAACTTCATTCCATGTCTCTCTCCGTTGCTCCCTTACCATACTCTTTCAAATCCTCGAACATCTGGTCGTTATTTCAACTCATTACAGTGTCAAACAATATTGATAAAAGCGTAACAAAAAAGTTGGAAGGTCAAAGAGAGCCCATTAACTTCTTTCTTCGAAAAATGGAAATGGACACGGAATGAGCCTAATCTGGTGAACTCTGGAGTTTTCATACTTACCCTTCTCCTCGCGGAAAGCTCATCATTGCTCCAACCCCATAATCGCCAATTTCAACTAACATCAAGCTCTTGTATTGTATAATAAAATATCTGATTTAGTTAAAGGCTTTTGTGGTTCATTCAGATGCTATTTTTTTACTACGATTTTCATAAATAGTGATTTTTATTTATTGATCCTATTAGAATTGATTCAGCGAATCTACTTTGATATTTTTCGGCGCGACGAATTTGGATGGTATTCAATTATCTCGTAAGCGAGGCTCTTATTAAAAATTAGGATAAGTCATCATCCCATTAGGGCAACTTTAATCTTGTCGCTTAAAATAGATATGTTGTCTTGACTAAGGTTATCATTAACAAGTATCATGATTCCCACTTTGTCTTCAGGATAGGCCGCACAGAGTGTGCTAAATCCAATACCTGTCCGACCACTATGGTAAAGAAAGCGTTTTCCATCACTACTACCAATCATCCAACTTAAGCCCACACCCGTACTGTCTGTTTGGTGGTAAGTTTCCTTGTGTGATAATCTTATAGCAGGGTCAGTTTCTTCAACATTAGCTATTACATATTTAAGCATATCCGCCATAGTTGAATTCATACTTGGCCCCCCAGGATAAAAAAGGTTAGTATTAATCTCATTTGTTTTTTTATTCGTAAGATCATACCATTGTACAGGACGTGATGCATTTTTATATCCCTGAATAAAACGGTTTAACTGGTTCACAGGAATTTTCGTTCGTGTATCATCTAGCCCAAGATGGGATTTAAGGTAATTTGTTACTAACAGCTCGTAGGGCTGACTGTAAATACGTTCAAGTAAGAGAATAAGAATAGTCATGGCGTTGCCGTTATATTCGTACTTAGTACCTGGCATGGTGTCAAGCTTGAAATTATGCATATCCTTCATTAAGGTATCTTGATTATACATTGCAAAAAAATCGAGTTGTTTAGGCAGGCTAATGTTCTTTATGCTATCCATAATTTTTGCCGGAAAATTTCTGGATGACTTCGGTAGACCGGACGTATGATTGGCTATGTCAATCAACCTTACTGGGCGACCCTGGTATTGTAAATTAGGATATTCTCCCGGGAGATATTTACGGATGTCGTCCTCTAAGTCTGCTTTTTTATCTATAACAGCTTCTGCAAGCATAATCCCAATAAATGTCTTAGCTACAGAGCCTAAATTAAATAATTGATCTGCTTTAATCAGTTGACCTGTCCCTTTTTTTGATTCACCATAGTTGTACATTAAACTACGTCCATCTTGATAAATAGCGATTGAAAGACCAACCGTACCTGGATTAGCCATATAATCTGCTGCAGCTACTTGGACAGCCCTATCTAATTTGTCTCTGAAGGGATTGTCTGTAAGCAATTTTTCTGTTTGTGACCAGCACGGAATAGAAATAAAACAAAGGATTATAGCTCTAAATATCAAAAAGCATTTTTTCATAGTAAATATTTATACTATGATGCATAACATAGTACCTTGTTACATAAAATGGATTTTCTCTTATTTTTATTATAAACAAGATTCCACCCACATACCTCCAGTTTTATCTTCCAACATATGGTTAACCGACTTATGGTTAAGTCCATTTGACGGTGTGAATTGAGTAAACGGTTGGTTTGTATAAACACAACCTACTGTCTATCGTACACAAGCTTCCTTACATCCTCCCCGGCATTGACCTGGACAGAAATAGACTTACCATTATTCATCAACTTCCAAACCTCTCTTACTTTAACATCTGGTGCCTTACCTTTTGTATAGAAGGATTTAAACGAGTTAACTGTCATAGTCAGGCCATCATCTGACCACCTTGCGTTAGACTCTTTTCTTGGGCGTCCGAAAACAGTAGCTTCCCTTTCTTTCCCGTCGAAAATCAGTTTCTCCTTCGCTTTAACCGGCGGCCACTCCGGAGACGAACTTGTTACGTGTACAGTTAGAGAGTCTTTATATCCGGCTATTTTCATTGTATTAGAAAACACGCGATCACCTTCCCCGAATATACACACAGGAAACTTCCCCGCAAGTTCACTTTTCGACTTATTTAATTTCCAATCACCAGAAAAGTTAGCGTGATGAGCGTCATTTTTTTGCTGAGCCTGTACAGGAAAATAGATTACTCCTGCCAGCATGATAATCAGGCAGCATATAACATTTTTTTTACTTTTCATATCCTATTAAAATTAGTTCAGTGAAATTACTTCGATATGTTTCAGCCTGAGCAATTTAGATTGTAAATAAAAATGTAAACTTTGTAAATAAAGTATAAATAGTATCCCCATGCCACTACATGTTATCGTAGTTAAAGTTAGTTTATCTTAATAAAAACACTATTTTTAGCTACACACAAAACACACACAAATGAAAAAATTACACATTCTTTTGCCGCTTGCAGCCGTGCTGCTGGTCAGCTCTTGTAAAAAACAAGAAGCCACTGTAGCCGCTCCCGAGCCCCCGGAAGTAATTAAGAAATCACCTTTCCTCCAGGACAGCACTTCGTTTACGGTTAATGGAAAACACTACACAAATGAATTAATAAATCCGGGCTTCTCCAGAGGTTATGGGAATAGAGGTGTCAATTTGCAACTGGGTACTACTGATGGAGAATGGAGTATTACCACCGGGAATAATGAATATTGGGTTGGCTCTGCAGATTCTGTACAATATGCATCAGATTCCAGAACCATGCTAAAAAATAGTGAAGGAGTGATTAAAGTTTCATTTATCAAAAAATATAAAAAGGAAAAGACATTGAAGTTAGGTTCTATGTATTATCCCAGAACTGGAGATCAATTCTATACTTTGGGCGATTATCGCTATGCCGTAGATTTTGAACGAACTGGTAAAGATGAAGGTGTAGCAATAGCATTATCTGTAAATAACGAAACGTTGACCTCATATAGCCAGCTATCAATCTATAAAGAGTCAAAGTTGACTGCAGAGAGTCAGAGTAAGTCGAAATTCAAAATTTTAAAAATAGAAGAGATTAAGGGAACTGATTTTATAGTTCTTGAGGCTGCATTTGAAGCTACTTTGTTTGATGAAAATGAGAATCCTGTTAAGGTTACCGACGGTTTTTTTAGAATTACTACGCCGAAAACGGGTGAAAGACTGGACTCTTTTACGCTACTTTATTTATAAGAAGAAATTTTATTCTTTGGAAAAATACAAAAAGATGGGTGCTGGTACCCATCTTTTTTGTTTAGCCCAATTTACATCGATCAACTGATCTTGTCAACGAATTTATATATTTATAAAAACTTAACTATGCGCCTTCTAATTATCGTTACTTGTCTATTGTTCGCATCGTCAGCCTTTGCTCAGGAATCTTACTTTGATAAATCAAGAATTCCCGTCGTAGAAGGCCGAATAGAGTATTCCATTGTTGATACGGCAAAGAATTTATTGAAAGCTGATCTTTCTTCAGTGATAAACCAATGGACTGCCAAAAAGGTTAGTCAAACAACATCGTCTATCCAATTAAATGATAAAGATAGCGGTAAGCTAATCACTAAAGTAAGCGTACCATCAAGCTACTTTATAACAAGTGGAAGACAAAATATACCAGTAAATATCACGATAAATATGATTCTGAGTTTCACTGTTAAAGACTCAAAATACAGACTTCTCATCAATAATCTATCTGTAGAAACATCTGCCAGATTGGTTGGAAATAAGCTATTTGAGCGTACAGAAAATTCTTATGACAGCCTATTATCCAATTATCCAACTGCAGAAGAATATAAGATGAAACCAAAATCGGAGCAACCGATCTATCAACACCAAAGTAAATACCTAAATGCAATGCACACGGAAGTATTGAAAATACTAACCTCTGTCAAAGAGTTCATGAGAAAAGGTAATACTGTCGACGAATTTTAAAAAGTAAGGTCTTCCGGTCGATATTTGCAAGGGTTACCTGGTTAAGGAAATTTCTCAATTTCCTCAGACGACAGATGTTCCAATCTCCCCTCATACTCACCCTTCTCTTCGCGGAAAGCGAAAGCAGCCTCATTGTCCTCTCTACGGAAGCACCGACCTTCACCAGATCTCTACAGCACAAACCAACGAAAGAGTAGTAGCAGGAAGACCTTCTAGTCTTGTTTTAAACATTTTATAGGATCCGCTTTGGCCGCTTTTATTGCTTGCGTGCTTACCGTTAGCCAGGAGATGAGCAATGCCAGGAACCCCGCTGCAAAGAAATACCACAATTGCAGTTCAATTCTATAAGCGAAAGAATTAAGCCAATATTTTGTTAGCACATAACTAATAGGTAGTGCGACAACAATGGCCACAACTACAGGAATCGTAAAATCTTTAGACAGTGTGTAGATGATGTTTAATTCACTTGCACCCAATACCTTTCTAATGCCAATTTCCTTTAGTTTTCGTTCAGCAGTAAATGCAGCAAGGCCAAATAACCCTAAGCAGGATATCAGGATAGCAAGTACAGCAAAATACCTTGAAAGCAAACCTACTCTATTTTCAGAAACATATTGAGCCTGGTAATCCTGATCTAAAAATTTGTAATCTAATGTATAGCCAGGATTGAAATTCCCATAAAAACGCTGAAGAGAAGCTATGGTCGATTTCTCTTTACCTCTACTAATCTTCAACATAATTCTATTCGTCTGTTCCGGGTTAAACTTAAAAAACATAGGCTGAATAACTTGATGAAGAGACTCAAAATGAAAGTCCTTAACAACTCCTATGATCTGGTAGTCTTTACCCCATAAAGTAAACACTTTTCCGATAGGATCGGCTAAATGCATAGCTCTGATCCCCGCTTCGTTAATAATCATTTTAGAAGTATCGGAACCGAATTTAGTGGAGAAGCTCCTTCCAGCCGCCATTTCAATTCCGAGCGTCTCTAATAACCCCACATTTACCTGTGCCCGTTGAAATTTGATCACTTCTTTTGGATCCCTTCCTTCCCAGGAAAAGTCACCAAAAGTAGAGTTTAGGTCACCTAAAAAACCCCTATCTATGCTAGAGGCATTAATTACCCCCGGAATTTGTTTAATCATAGTTAACGTTTGGTCAACAGCGGTCTTTACTCTACCATCAGTTTCAAAATAGAGGACATTGTCTTTCTTAAAACCTAGATTTTTAGACTGAGCATAATCTATCTGTTTATAAATCACGAAAACCGCTACGATCAGGACTACAGACAGTGTAAATTGAAAAACCACCAAACCTTTGCGGGTAAAAAGTGTCGCTGCAGTCGGACTTAATTTTCCTTTTAGGGCATCTGAAGGATGAAATCCTGAAAGATAAATCGCAGGATAACTGCCAGAAATGAGACCTGTAAAAACAGTAATTCCTACTAACCACAGTATAACTGTCCCGTTAAAATTTAGCGTCAGCTCTTTACCAACAATATTACTGAACCCCGGAAGTAACATTTCAACAGAAACTAAAGCTATCAATAATGACAAAAAGGTAAGCATCATGGATTCAGCCATGAATTGCATCATTAAGGATTTCCTTTGGGCACCCATTACTTTTTTGATGCCTACTTCTTTCATTCTTCTGGATGCTTTTGCAGTAGAAAGATTCATGAAATTTATACAGGCGATTACCAGGATAAACACTGCAACCAAAGTAAAAAGCTTTACATACTCAATCCTTCCGCCTGTTAACTTACCATTTTCATAACTGTTGTACAGATAACCATCCGCAAAAGGCCTGATGAATAAAGTTCTGTGCTGTTGTCCCTTTGTTAACATGAAATTCTTGATCTTGCTGTTGAATGCACTTACATCAGTTCCTTTCTTCAATACGATAAAGGTATTGGGCCCGATATTCCCCCACTTAAGATAATTTGGCGCTGTTTGAAGAAACATTTCTTGTGATACTAAAAAATCAAACTGATCAGATGAGGCTGAAGGCGTATCTTTGAACACTCCTGAGATCAGAGCATGACTTTCTTTTTCCATATCTCCATTTCTCCAGGTAATCTCTTTGCCCAGTACATCGGTGGTTTTAAAAAGTTTTACGGCCATCCCTTCAGAAATGACAATGTTATTCAGACCTGAAAGCATTGAATTGACATTACCACTTACTACAGGGTAGGAGAAGATTTTCAAGAAATCACGTCCGGCAAATTTACCTCTTGCTTTCACGTTATTGTTGCCTTTAATGGAAATCTTTGACTCCCCAAGCCAATAGGTTGGAGAGGACATTACGGCATCTTCTACTTCGGGGAATTCCTTTTTTAGCGCTTCTGCCAAAGGAGCCGATGTTCCATCGGTGGTATTAATAGACGCTTGCGTCTTGTTGTTTTCCATGACCTGGTAAAGCTGGGCATCTTTTTCATGAAACTTATCCGTGCGAGTTTCATCAATTACCCATAAGTAAATTAGGATAGAACAAGATAGTCCTGCCGACAGGCCGATTAAATTTATGAAAAATGAACTTTTATGTTTTTTGAAGTTGCGGTAGAATAATAGAAAATGATGCTGAAACATAATTAATTGCTTTGAATTCATTACCCAAAGCTTGTGCCAGTAAAAAAAGGCCTCAATTTACAATTAAACCACTGTTTTTTGAAAAAGATGTTCATTCTTGAACAGCCCTAATGTTCACATATGAACAACATACATTTTAAGACAAGTCCGATTCCACAATCCATCAGGTCATCGACCATTAAAAGATGTTCCGGCAGTTTTCGGCCTTTATGCGAGTTTTATATCGCTAAGGAAGTTTTTTAATTTCCTCAGGCGACAGATGAGTAAATTTTGCAATTAGCTCCATAGGCATACCATCTGCTTTCATTTCTGCGGCAATCTCCCAATCCATACTTTTCTTTATACTAAAACATATTTAAGTGGATATAATCCAAAAGTGATAGCTAAAACAACAAATAAAATCCAAAAAAATGCATTTTTATTGATTATTCAACTCCAAAAGCAAACATAAAATCTTTAGACCCAAAGAAATACTCTCCTTTATCCAGGTTTTTTGCAATGAGGTAATAATATCCCTCTTTAATTTTTTTTACCTCATAATTGATTTTTGCTAAGGATGTTGTAGTACTCGTTGCTTTTGCCAGGGTGGTAATTAAAACCCGTTGATCTTTCCTCACTTCAAATTGAGCTAAATCAAAAATAGATGTCGGGTCTTGACCCGGAGTTATTTTTACAATGAATTTTAATTCATCCCGTTTAGGAAGTTTAACCGAGGAAGAAATTCCGTGTAATGAAAAACCACCCTCAGCCTTAAATATTCCTTTTGCCTTTGCCATGGTGTTGTATTGTGATTTTTCTAATTCCTTTAATTGCTCGGTTTTAGGATCTAAATAAGCCGGCTTGTCATTAAATTCTGGCAGATTTTGCGCTTGTACCGATAAAGAAATACATATAAAGAATAGTAAACCTAATAAGTTTTTCATATTAATTAGCGTGATTTGTTGAATACAAAGTTAGAAGTGATACACGCAAAACCCATTAACTTAAGTTAACAAATGAATTCTGTTCACATCTTCCCACAGGTACGAACTAAACCCGATTTTCTGCCTGCTTAAAAATTTAGTTATTACCCATTACTTAACTTAAGTTAAGCAATTCAGTTGTTCACAGTTCGTATTTTGGTTACTATGAACTTTAAGATAGCAAAAACATTCTTGTTAGTGTCATTAGTAGCCTATGGGACAGTGAATCAGTCTTGTAAAAAAAATAATCCAGTCGCTGATGAACCTGATTATAAGGTACCGAAAATGGAAGATGTATTAAGTGGCAATGACCAGAATTTAATCAACCTTCTTAACAAGGTAAGGGGAAGTGTTGGGAAAAGAGGCCCGGCGTCAAAGACGATATGGAGCAGAAAGAACGAGTATGGATTAGGTCTATATCTCAGTGCTAATCATGTATATGGTCTTTCAGGATGGAGTTCCAGATATGCTCAGGTGTTTGATTTGAATTCTGAAAGGCTGGGTGTTTTCGAGACTTCTCAACTGCCTCCTATTAATGGAGAAATAGCTTTAGGAAATACGTTAATAGCCGATTTTCCTCTTATGCACTTTGATATTTCCGATGATGCTACCAATACCACCATACTCCCGGAAGAGGATTTTTATTTTGGTATTATAGACAATCAGCGAACACAACAAGGACCTGTCGTAAAGCATCCCGATTTTATCCAAAATTCCATTCCATTGCAAATGTACGACCCTAATATGCGTACAAAGGCAAACCAGACTTGGAGTCTGCCAATTGCGGGTGAAAAAGTGATTGCCGTAGGATATCCTCAAGATAACATTAACTACCCAAACGGTGCGGTAGTTAATGGGAAAATATTATCTAATGCAGAATCGGTAAGTATTGTGCAGGAACTAAAAACTGCAGGAGATTCTGAGGGAGATATTTCCTATAATCCTACTGTCGAATTTTTTGTGGATGCCCAGGCCATAGCTGGAATGAGTGGAGGAGGTGTATTTAATTCCGAAGGACAACTATTGGGTATTATGGTAAGGGCCAGTGATAAGAAGAAAGCCCCTAAAATCATAAGGGTAGTCAAAATTTCGTATATAAAATCTAAGATGAATGCATTTTATGAAGAACTATCAGCTGCAAAAAAGAATATGATTAGGCCCTTTATAAATGGAGAGTTGTAGATGATTACTTTTTTAGTATTTATCCTGATCAACTATTTTCAACACAACATTCCCAACTTTTTGCTTAGAATCCACATATGTGTAAGCCTCAACTATTTGCGGCATTTCGTAGACCTTATCTATTACAGGCATAAACTTTCCTTGTTCAATCAAGTTACTTAAAAGTTGTATAACTTCCTGATTCATCACCGGTAAGGGAAATAGCACTTTTTTCCCCTTAAAAACCGGCGTTACCAGTGCTAAAAAAATATTTGCGGAGTACTTTCCTAATTCAGTAGAGATATAGATGCCTTTTTTGCAAAGCAATGCCCTGCATTTTTGAAATGAACTTTTACCCACCGCATCAAAGATGAAATCGAATTTTTTATCAGTTCTTGTAAAATCTGAGGTTTCATAGTCTATTATAAAATCTGCGCCCAAAGATTTTACCAGTTCCTCGTTTTTTGAATTACACACAGCGGTTACTATTGCACCATAATGTTTCAATAACTGAACTGCCGCAGAACCTATGGCTCCTGTAGCACCGTTTACCAATACATTTTGTCCCTCTTTTACTGATGCTGCTCTGATATCATTAAGTGCATAATGAGCTCCCTCAGTTATTGGTGCCGCCTCCAAATAACTTAATTGCCTGGGGATTGTCCCGATCGCATCTGTTTCTTTAATGGTCACAAACTCAGCATGACCACCATCACCCTTATCCTTAAACCCAAAAACCCTATCTCCAATATTGAACAATGTAACCTTATCACCAATTTGTTCAATGCAACCTGCAAACTCACACCCTAAAATTTGATTCTTTGGCTTTATAAATCCAGTAAAAAAACGTGAAATAAAATATTGAGCACTTCTAAACCCGGCATCCGTTCGGTTTACTGTTGAAGCATAGACCTTGACCAATACTTCGTTTTCTTTAGGTATAGGCTTTACTATATCGGCAAGTTCTGCAACATTTGGCGGACCATACTTTTTGTAAACTATCGCTTTCATGCCTTTATGTATCTTTAATCTGGAGGTCTAATTTGTTGAGACAAAAATAAGGTTGTTGAAATTATTAGTTTGTTCACTTAAGTTAATAAAAGAATTTTTAAAATTGATGTAATTGCTTTTAGGAAACTCAAACCCATTATTACTTCCAATCGTAATCAAAGGCCCGACATTACCTTTAAACCAATTCTTTTTTCGAATTTTTAAACCGATATGTAATTGGAGGAGGTACGCTGAACGACAATGGTTTTTATACCTGGAGATAATAGTACCACAGCCTATCGTCGTCCGATTCGACATCTTCAGGATCATCGTCAAATATATCTTTTTGAAAGCCTGCTATATGAGAAGTGATGGCTCTGAAGTTATTAAAAACGAAATCCCTTGTTATTAATTTTATCATTTACGCCGTTACAAACTAGGTCCTCAAATGACCTCTAAGAAAAATGTTTTGACAGTTTTCGGCCACTATGCGAGTTTTATATAACTAAGAAAGTTTCTCAATTTCCTCCGGCGACAGATGCGTGTATTTTGCAATTAACTCCACAGACATACCATCTGCTTTCATTCCTGCGGCAATCTCCCTGGAGTTTTCAATTTTCCCCTCATACTTACCCTTCTCTTCGCGGAAAGCAAAAGCAGCCTCATTATCCCATTTACGTTTTAAATCCTCGTCGTACATCTTTTGTTCCTGCTTGCTCATCTTTGAATATTCCGCTATGCTAAATAACCTTTCAAAAATAGTTTTCTTCAAATGCGGGGGAAGCTCATCCATTTCGTCCATATGCTTCAGCGAGTAAAGCCATGTATCCAACTGAGTCTCACATTCCTGTCCGCTCTTCACAAAGTTACTCAAATCAATATAAGTGTAGCCCAAACCATCGTAAAATATTTCACCAGTATCTCTGTAGCAAAGACATACATCATGGAAATATCGATTATCCGCTGAACTCTTTTCAATTGGTTTTTCAAGTATCGCAACAAAATAAACCTCCGTAATATCATAGAGCCAGCTTTTCAGTTTACCCTTTGGCGCCTGCCCGCTGATCAGGCGGGAAGTATAGTAAACTCCTCTTTTTTTAAAATTAATAGGATCACTGTGCTGCACCTCAATAATGAACTTTTCTCCCCGGTCACCCGTACAGAGCAGATCAAATACAGCCGCTGCTTCCTCTCTGTTCTCACCATGATGTTCGTTTTTATTATAAACAAGATCAACAATCGTTTTTCTGCCCTTAAAAATTTCATTCAAAAACGCAATCAAAAGATCCTTGTTAGGGCTGGAACCGAAGATCTTTTTAAAACTAAAATCGAGAAGAGGAGTGATGTATTTGCTATGTTTCCGCTCAGACATATAAAAGACAGTTTTTTATACCGCAAGTATACAAAGCCGGAGTTCAATTAGTCGGTGATTATCCGGTTAATTATGTTGAAGCCTTTATCAACAGGGATGGGTTCCAAAACGGATCATGAAATACAAAGGCATAAGGAACAAATTCTTCAACATAATTAACCGGATGAAACGCTCATCAATGCATTATCAATCGCCGAAAAAATAAGTAGCTTCACGTCTTTATTTATAAGCTCCATGAGATTTTTATTATTAACGTTCATTGTGTTTTTTGCCCCTGTTGTTAAATCACAAGTGTTTCTGCCCGGCTATTATATTGATCGTGACGGAAAGAAAATAGAGGGGGAGATTAAATATCATTTTAAATACAAGCATAAAGGGGTTCTGAAGGAATTACAATATTTCATTTTCAAATCACCAACAGTAAAGAAAATAACCGTTGATGCAGACATGGTTCAGTCTTTCTTCGTAGCTGGTGAAAAATATGTACCTCTCGGAGGCTCGGAAACAGTCTTTCTACATATTGTTCTTGATGGTCCTGTTAAAATATATGCCCGATACAGACAAGGTCGTCGTATGGGTTTTGGTGCTGGTACGGATTTTAATGGTTTGCCTCGCAGCACTTCCTATAAAGTTAAAATTACTGATTATCTGTACGGAGTCAGTACAGATAATGCTGCTGAAATTACCAAAGAGAATTTTCCAGAGATAATGACCAATGCTACATCAGATGTTCCTCAGATAGCGCAATTAATTAAAGATGGCAGCTATAATTTAGATAGGACGGATGAGTTAATAAAGATGTACTATGTGATTAAAAACCGAAAAACGCCTTGAATTAAACCCTGACTTTCCATATTTCATACCAAGAAACTCAAATCCATTGTTGATTGTGTTCGGAGAAATACTTATTACTACATGTAATTTTCTTTACTCTCTTTTCCAATTCGGTTGAGATATTAAGAATTAACATGTTTACAATTAATAATAAACTTTATCACTTGTAAGGTCAATGAAGGTATCGCGCATAAGCCCATAAAAGATCAGTTGGCCTGAATTCGTTTCAATGTAGCCAAACTCATTTAGAGGTACTACTTTTATTGGCACGTATTTGTGATTTTTTTTATTGGCAAAGAAAGACGCCAAATAGTCCGGACCTTCTTTCTTCAACAATGGAAGTTTATTCCGGTAGTTATTTAAAGCTCGCTTAATACCAATATTTTTCTTATCCCAATGAACAATTGAATCATCATATAAATTGTAATCGTAATTTTCAGGCTTACCTTTAAATAAGATATGGACAGTTTTAATATTACTTTTTAATAAAGGTTGATAGCTGGCACAACCCGATAAATAGATCAAACCACATATAAACAAAAAATATTTCATACTAATTATTTAAAAAATAAGCATATCTAATATACCAATGTTATGAATATGCAGTGAGTGAACACGGAAAATGAACATTAATAAAGATGTTAGATTTCGTTAATTTCCTATGCGATATAACTGGCTGAAGTTGAATTTCTGCCAATTTCGTTAAACCTTGGTTGGCGATCAAGTATGCATAATGTTAATCATTCAACTTTGTCAATTTAAAGGTCGAATCGTTTTTAAAACCAGATAATAAACCATTTTTTATCACGTAGATGGTCGAGTCAGTTGTTAAATGATATTCATTTCCTTTTTTTCTGAAGTTACCATCCAAAAAACTAGTTGAAGATCCTGACATGGTGCTTTCGCTCATACTAAAAGTACTGTCCAATTTCATATGAGTTATTATAAATGTTGTGTCTCTGATTTTGAAAGTCCAACTTTCGTATCTTATTTGTTGATGCCTCTTTATTCCTAAACCAAAGAGGATGTACATTATTACTCCTGAAATGAGGGTGTTAATCAAGAAAAGTTGCGACAGATGCCTTCTAATGAAGTATAGCAATAATGCAAGAAGTAAATTAATACCCACCACTAAAGGAACGACTAGAAGGATACCAATTGAAACACTAGGGTCTGGATCCATTTGTTTGACCCAGAGCCAAATAAGGATAAAATCAATTATTGTAAGGATAAGTAATTTTATAAATAACTTCATTTCATATAGGCTTTATTTTTAACGATGTTTGGTGCATCGAGTCTGGAGTCTCTGACTCAAATATAGACGAAAGTTTAAATAATCTAACGAGCAGATAATAATGCAATTATGGCCGAATAGAAATAAAGGAGCTTATTCCTAAATATCACAAATGATTCCTTTATTTGTAAATGCCCGTTATCAGATTAGAAACGCTTATCAATGCAGATCAGAAAACTGTATTTGACCTCTCCAGAAGCATCGACCTTCACCAGATCTCTACAGCACAAACCAACGAAAGGGCAGTAGCAGGAAGATCTTCCGGTCTTATCCAATTGGATGAATCAGTAACATGGGAAGCAAGGCACTTTGGAATTGTACAAAAGCTGACCGCCAAAATAACGCAGATGCAAGAACCAGATTATTTTGTTGATGAAATGGTATCAGGAGCCTTCAGATCTTTCAGGCACGAGCATATTTTTGAAGTAAAAGGAGAGGAGACACTAATGATAGATGTGTTTACCTATGTTTCGCCACTGGGAATAATAGGAAAGTTGGCAGATCTACTATTTCTCCAAAAATATATGACTAAACTGCTGGAACAAAGAAATAAAGTAATCAAAGAATATGCTGAAAAACGATTACAGATAGAAAGTAATATTTTAGCCAGTCAAAATCCCCCTACATTGGAATCAGTACTGTATAAGCTACGTAATAGTCCCTGGCACCTGGACGTGAAGTTAAATGCTCCAGCTTCAAAAGAAGATATAAACCAGCTCGAGCAGGTATTAAACAGAAAGCTGCCAGCAGATTTTGTTAATTTCTATTTGCAGGCAAACGGATTTGAAACAACAGACTATCTTTTCAGAGTATTACCAGTTGCTGAAATAATAGATTACCAAAAAGAGTTGGCTGCCAATGAAATCTATATAGCTGATTACATGATCTATTCAGATAGCTGGAGGATCGTTTTAGAGGATGACGATACAGAAAATTACAGGATTGTAAATGACAATCATGGTGCTGAAGAAACCATTACATTAACCAATTCTTTGTTCGAATTTTTAAACCGGTACGTGATTGGAGATGGTGTGCTGAGTGATAATGGTTTATATACCTGGAGAGAAGAGAAACTCCGAAATAGCGGGACTTTGTCAAATTAAGTCCATGTCTGAGCTTAAGTGTTGAGGTGGCTGATGGGGGTCGAACCCAAATACTTATGTTGTACCCAGCGCCGGAGTCGAACAAGGTTTAGTGGGCCCAGAAGGACTCGGCCAGTAGCACAATAAATCATTTAAAAGCATGATAAGAGCAATCTATCAAACTTTTGAAGGTCTTGATTTGCACCTCAGCGTTGAATAAAATAGGTTCTACTGGTTATTTAATTTCCCCTTAATAAGCTTTATTAATTCTTTATTCTTACTTTCTTTTGCTGCTGAAAGTGTCGTATTTCCTTGTCCGTCATTATCATTAATATCCGCTCCATTCTCTAATAGCAACATAACAATTTCTTTATTTCCATTTGATGCGGCATACATTAAAGCTGTGGTATTAAAGCCATCTTTCCATTTGACATCTGCTTTATTTGCAATTAGCAACTTCACAATGTTGATGTCCTTAATTCCTGTTATCAACATGCTTACTCTCATCCATGGGCCTACTGACACGATATAATTTGGGTCAGCTTTGTCGTTTAAAAGTTGCCTTACAGTTGAAGTATCGCTTTTGATAATTGCCTTGTAAAGTTTCTCATTGTTATCTTGTCCGTATACACAGATAGTCATACAGAAGATTGCTAATAGAACTATAATTGTCTTTTTCATTTTAATGCAAGCCGTTAATTAGCTCTAAACTATATGTTACGCTTCATATTTGCAAACGACATCGTTCACAGGCAGATCATCTACTATTTAGTTTTATATGTGTTTTATGCTTAAACGTTTTCTACCAGGCCTATCCATAACTGGAAAGATTACATTCGTGGTCGTTGTATTATCTATTTCTTTGTTATTGAGGTACTTTTTAAATAAGTAGTTTATGGTTGACTTTTCTCTGGTATTTTTACTGATAGCAGTATCCGGGGTAATAAAAAAACTCGTCTTCCAACCTAAAAGGGGAGATGAACCAGTAAAAATTGTAGGTAGCCGATGTGCTGTTAAAGCAAGAAGCGAGGAGGTTTATCGGTAGAGAAGGGTTGGAAGGGATCGGGGTCAGGAGCTTTCAAATTATTGATTGAAGATACAATAATCTGAACTTTTCGGTAAATCTTCCTGACACTTTAATAAGAGTGATATTATTGTTAACTTCAATCATATAGATAACAAATCTCGTATGGCAAATCGTAAAATCGCATTTCCTCCGATCTCAAATAGTAATAGTCGAATATTAATTCTAGGAACAATGCCTGGTGACCGTTCTTTGCAATTACAGCAATATTACGGTCATGGAGGTAATCATTTTTGGAAAATAATGTTTACTCTTTTTAATTTACCATTTACAAAAGACTATGAAGTAAGAAAGCAGCTTTTGCTCAATAACGGAATTGCCCTTTGGGATGTATTGCAGACATGTGAATGTGAAGGGAGTTCGGATAATAATATAATAAATGAGAAGGCAAATGACTTTCAGTCATTTTACAATAAGCATGCTGGCGTTAGGACGGTGTACTTTGGGAGCAGAAAGGCTGAGAATTTTTATGACAGATATATCGGTAAGTCTCCAAATAAGATATACAGAGTTTTGCCATCTCCCAGCAGCGCAAATACCTGGAAATCTTTTGACGAAAAATTGAGTGATTGGAAAGTCATATTAGAACGCTAGACCATAGGTGCAAAAAATGGCAGAACTGAATCTGGGAATTGATCTGTCTGTATTATCTTGGGGAGAATCTTTTAAATAACTTTCAAAACCGAATTTCCTTCTGCCTTCTTCAGTTGTTTTTTTGATGATCCTTGCTTTCACAATTATCAAATCGGCCATTTCTGTATACTATTTTGCATTATCTGTTAGTTACCAAGATATGGAATTTTCAATGGAATGACATCATCTGATAAACCAACAAACAGATTATGGCAGATCAAATTAGCAATACCAGATTAAGCTTTACATGTAATCAGAACTGGGACAAGATGAAGCCCGATAATGACGGACGATTTTGTACCGGCTGTCAAAAGAAAGTATACGATCTGACAGATAAAAACACAGCCTACTTCCTGAAGGTCATGCAGGAAAATAATAACGATGTCTGCGGACGCTTCACCACGGTACAAGTGACCACACCAGTACTATCAAATAAATCACCAAACTGGAAGACCTGGTTGATGACTGCGCTGGCCATCGTAGGCATTAGTAGTTGCAAACAAGAAGCCGGCGCACAGGTAATTACCTTAGGTAGCCAAGCTCCGAAAGTCGTGGAACCCGATTGCGAAATAAAAGACATCGTAGGCATTGTTATGCCCACCGGTCACATTGAGACTAACCATAAACTGCAACTGCAGAAATATCTGTTCGACCACTGCATCTTCCCAAATGCGTTTAGTGGGCAATTTGGTATAACTTTCAGTCTGGAAAATAAAAAACTAATCAATATGTCTATTACCGGTAGATTTTCAAAAGATTCAAAACTGAAGATCATGAAAGCGATGAAAAACGGAATTAAGCTAATCAGTGCAAACCTAAAAGGTGATTTTCCTTACCAGGCAAATATCATATTCGAAAAGGGGAGGGTCAGTTCAGTGGAGAGTTTGTAAATAGACGAGAAGTTTTCCACCATTGTGCGGGGGTACCTGATTAAGGAAGTTTCTCAATTTCCTCAGGCGACAGATGAGTGAATTTTGCGATTAGCTCAACAGACATACCATATGCTTTCATTTCTGCAGCAATCTCTATGGAGTTTTCAATCTTTCCTTCCAATTTTCCTTCCAATTTCCCCTCATACTTACCCTTCTCTTCGCGGAAAGCAAAAGCAGCCTCATTGTCCCATTTACGTTTTAAATCCTCGTCGTACATCTTTTGTTCCTGCTTGCTCATCTTCGAATATTCTGCTATGCTAAATAACCGCTCAAAAATAGTTTTCTTCAAATGTGGGGGAAGCTCATCCATTTCGTCCATATGCTTCAGCGAATAAAGCCAGGTATCCAATTGAGTTTCACATTCCTGCCCCGTCTTCACAAAGTTACTCAAATCAATATAAGTGTAGCCCAAACCATCGTAAAATATTTCGCCAGTCTCTCTGTAGCAAAGACATACATCATGAAAATATCGATTATTGGTTGAACTCTTCTCAATAGGTTTTTCAAGTATAGCAACAAAATAAACCTCCGTAATATCGTAGAGCCAGCTTTTCAGTTTACCCTTTGACGCTTGCCCGCTGATCAGACGGGAAGTATAGTAAATTCCTCTTTTCTTAAAGTTGATAGGATCACTGTGCTGCACCTCAATAATGAACTTTTCCCCCCTGTCACCAGTACAGAGCAAATCAAATACAGCCGCCGCTTCCTCTCTGTTCTCACCCTGATGCTCATTTTTATTATACACAAGATCAATAATCGTTTTTCTGCCCTTAAAAACCTCATTTAAAAACGCAATTAAGAGATCCTTGTTAGGGCCGGAACCGAAGATCTTTTTAAAACTAAAATCCAGAAGAGGAGTGATGTATTTGCTATGTTTCCGCTCAGGCATATAAAAGACAGTTTTTTATGCCGCAAGTATACAAAGTCAGGATTCAATTAGTCGGTGATTATCCGGTTAATTATCCGTTTGAGAAATCTTCTATAATATCGAAACTTTTATAGATCCATCTTTTCCGTCCGATTATCAGGGTGTTGTGTATATTGGTTTTGAAAAAAATGAGAGATGGAAACTTTCAGTATTAAAAGAAATGAAAGCAGTCGGACAATTCCTGCAATAGCGTTTATTAGGTTTACTGCAAGGGATAAAGTATCCAAACGTCATATCCTCTATGCCAGCTAGAATTTAAAACCGAATAATCATTACATTTAATCCATGAAATCATCGATTAACGTTCTCCCGATATCGTTTTGCTCTGACTTATTGCTTTTTACCGGATGTAAAGAGGATGAAACAGAACCAGATCTTACCATCAAGCTTCTTTCCTTGAAAAAATGGAAATGGACACTGAATGATCCCAATCCGGCAAGTAACCCTGACGGCAAGATCAAATATTTGCCCAACCGGGATTGTTCACTGAATGATGAGATCAGCTTTTCCGGAAATGGTCAATACACCATCACGCGTGGTAAGGTGTCCTGTGATCCAAACGAAATGTCGCCTTATATTACTGAGTTTAAAATTGATCTTATAAATAAAAAGTTCAGCGCTGGTGGTGATGAATACATCATTGCTGAGCTGACAGGTAATGTGTTCAAGTCTTATTCGGCCAGCCACTTCCAGGGATTTGATTACGACGTTTCGGTAATGGTACGTTGATCGGTACCTCAAGTAATGCTTATCGGAGCTGGTGTTTAATATATAGATTATGAATAGATATTTTTTAGGATTAATAACATTATTACTGTCCATTACTGCACAAGCTCAAAAGCCGGCTACTAAAGATGTTATAAGCTTTACCCTTCCAAAACACTCGAAGAACTTAACAAATGTAAGGAGAGCAGCCAACACAGTTATTAATAATAACTCCAATATTGAAAGAAGAAAAGATGGGACTGGCGAGCTATACGAAGTCGATAGCGTATTAATATTTGTTAATGCAATGGTTGGCGAAACCGAAAGTAATCACTTGGAAATGGGAAGAGCTGCCGATCTTCTCAATACTAAATTAAAATGGATCAAATGGACTGTTGGAGAAATCCAGACGCTTAATAATTATGAATATTACACGTCAACCTATGAATATCCGGAAGACCCAAAGACTTATGTATTATTTTATGCTGTTGACAAAGCTCATACAAAAGCATTAAGCGGATCTGCCGAGTATCTGCAAACCGATAGGAAAAAAGGGGAGAAGGTGCTCAATGATTTTCTAAAAAGTATGAAGTTTAAATAGATAAACTTTTAATTATTGCTTTTAAAAGCAGTGGCTATCATCATGAAAAACACTATGAATAGATATTTTTTAGGACTAATAATATTATTGCTGTCCATTACTTCGCAAGCTCAGAAGTTGGTTACTAAAGATGTTATAAGCTTTACCCTACCAAAACATTCGAAGAACTTAACAAATGTAAAGAGAGCGCCCAACATAATTATTAATAAGAGATCCAATATTGATACTAGAAATGAGGGAATCGGAGAGACGTATCAAATTGATAATGTACTAATATTTGTTAATGCAGTGGTCGGTGAAACAGAAAATAATTATATGAGCATAGCTAGAGCTAATAGTCTCACCCATACTAAGGTAAAGGGGATTAAATGGACTGTTGGAGAAATCCAGACACTTAATAACTATGAATATTACATGGTAACTAAAGAGTATCCGAATGACCCTAAAATTTATGTGTTATTTTACGCTGTTGATAAAGATCATACAAAAGGCTTAAGCGGATCTGCGGAGTATCTGCAAACTGATAAGAAAATAGGAGAGAAGGTGCTCAATGATTTCCTAAAAAGCATGAAGTTTAAATAGATTAATCTTTAAAGAAACTCAAACCCATTATTACTGGCAATGGTAATCAATGGGCATACGTTATCCTTAAACTTGCTCTTTAACACTTCGGCGTCCAGGTTGGCAAAATCAGTTAAGTCTGGTCATTTTATATTGATTTATCTTTTTTCTATGCTAACTTTGAAGATCAAATCTATGATACAGTGTTTATTTGTAGTTTCCTTTTATCTATTTATGGCTTTTAAAAGCAGTGACTATCATCACGGAAAAAACTATGAATAGCTATTTTTTAGGATTAATAACATTATTACTGTCAATTAATTCGCAAGCTCAAAAGCTGGCTACTAAAGATGTTATAAGCTTTACCCTTCCAAAACACTCGAAGAGCTTAACAAATGTAAAAAGAACGGCCAACACAGTTATTAATAAGAGATCCAATATTGAAAGAAGAAAAGATGGGACTGGCGAGCTATACGAAGTCGATAACGTATTAATATTTGTTAATGCAGTGATTGGTGAAACGGAAAGTAATCACTTAGGGATAGGCAGAATTAACGATCTTCTCAATACGAAATTAAAATGGGTCAAATGGACTGTTGGAGAAATCCATACACTTAATAATTATGAATATTACACGTCAACCTATGAGTATCCGGAAGACCCAAAGACTTATGTATTATTACACGCTGTTGATAAAGCTCATACAAAAGCATTAAGTGGATCGGCGGAATACCTTAAAACTGATAAGGAAAAAGGAGAAAAGGTGCTCAATGACTTTTTAAAAAGTATGAAGTTTAAATAGATTAACTTTTTATTTATTGCTTTTAAAAGCAGTGGCTATCATCGCGAAAAAAACTATGAATAGATATTTTTTAGGATTAATAACATTATTACTGCCCATTACTACGCAAGCTCAAAAGCTGGCTACAAAAGATGTTATAGACTTTACCCTGCCAAAGCAGTCGAAGAACATAACAAAAGTAAAAAGAGCGGCCAACACAACTGTTAATGAGCACTCCAATATTGATACTAGAAATGAGGAAATCGGAGAGGCGTATCAAATTGATAATGTACTAATATTTGTTAATGCAGTGGTCGGTGAAACAGAAAATAATTATATGAGCATAGCTAGAGCTAATAGTCTCACCCATACTAAGGTAAAGGGGATTAAATGGACTGTTGGAGAAATCCAGACACTTAATAATTATGAATATTACACGTCAACGTATGAATATCCGGAAGACCCAAAGACTTATGTATTATTTTACGCTGTTGATAAAGACCATACAAAAGGATTAAGCGGATCTGTGGAGTATCTGCAGACTGATAAGAAAATAGGAGAGAAGGTGCTCAATGACTTCCTAAAAAGTATGAAGTTTAAATAGATCAGCTTGTGGGCGTTGGACAAGACAGTAGGCAACTTATCTCATTTACTGAAATCCATCTCTCAATATCACAAATGATCCCTTTATTTGTAAATGTCGGACCTCCACCAGATCTCTACAGCACAAACCAACGAAAGGATAGTAGCAGGAAGATCTTCCGGTCTTATCCAATTGCATGAATCAGTAACATGGGAAGCAAGGCACTTGCAATTGTTCAGCAGCTAACTTCTAAAATAACCCTCATGCAAGACCCAGATTATTTTGTTGATGAAATGGTATCAGGAGCCTTTAAATCTTTCAGGCACGAGCATATTTTTCAAGTGCAATTAATCCACTCAAAAAAGTGACAGCTAAGACAATAGTACAGAGCGTCAATATTTTATTTACAAAGTTTACATTTTAATTTACAATACAAATTCTTCAGGCTAAAGGATGTCAGGGTAGATTTGCTGAATCAATTTTAACAAAAAATGAAAAATAAAAAAAATGTTTTGTATGGTCTGGCTGCCATCCTGGCTGGACTAATTTATTTTCCTGTGCTGGCTCAGCAAAAAAAGAACATTCATCGCGCTGACTTTTCCGGGGAATGGAAATCTAAAGAGTCGATAAGTATGGGCGGAAATATTGTTTGCACATATGGCGAGGGCGATCGTATGCTGTATAAAACGATGAAAATAGCGCAGCAGGCAAATTTTATAAGTATAGAAGTATCGGATCCATCTCCTAACTCAGGCCCGGCTAAAAGCCAGGAGAAACTGGCCTTTGACGGTAAAGCGAGAGAAATTGATCGTGCCCCGGGATTCGGAAAGAAGTTTACCGTAACATGGTCGGCTGACGGTCAAACCATGACAGTGAATACTACTGTACGCTTAACCATTGCTCAGAAACAAGAATTGGTGTACGTAACAGAGGTTTGGAAGTTGAGCAATGATGGCAACTCTATTTCTGTTCAGACCAATGCAAAATCTGGCTTATTGGGCAATGACCGTGAACGTTCCTGGACGACCGTATTCAATAAAGCCACCTGGTATTCAAAGCTTTTTTTCTAATAGATCGGCTTAGCTGGTCGGGCAGCGTAACTGGTGAATCAATTTTTTTATCTCTTTTCTTTTGTATCCAAACAAGTAATCTACTTGCACAAAATAAAACAACATATTCAGAAGAGGTACAAGCAAAAATCAAAATGCTTGAAAACAATTAGGCTTATGGGTGAAAATAGGGAATCAGCAATTCTCTCTTGTAGTTGTTAGGCATAGTTTTTTATTATCTCTTCCATATTATCCCACATTTTTATCAAAGTATTTGTATTTTCTGAAGCCCTGCTATAATCATTTTTTCCTTTAGAAGTCAGTTCGTATTTATCCCGATTCTTAGTCACCAATCTATTTTTTGATAACCAATTAAGTGAGGATTGTATTTCTTGATGTGTTGGCACTGCATGATTAATTCCATCGGCAATCATAGAGATACAGCGGAAATCCGTTGGTGCAGTTTTTGAAGCGATAGCTACTGATAAATAAATCCAAGAAATTGTTCTTTCCTCTTTCAAATTTTGAAGTGTGTAAATTTTAATGTTTTTTGGGACTCTATTTCTCAGAATGAAACCTGAGATTTTCTTGTCAGGTGTTAATTGGTTATATCTGTTTTTGATATATGGTCTCCCCCCGTCTCCAGGGAGGAAAGCAGTTTTTAAATATTCAACATCATTTTCGTCCAATTCATTTACCGTACCGTCTTCCTCAACATAAACATATTCTAACCCTGATTCTTTTGATCTCATTGGGATAAAGTGTCTTAGATAGACAAAAAGAGCAACAATGGCTATCAAGATTAATATACAGATTATGATATTGCTTGTTGTCATTTATTATACTTAACTAATATATATACCTTATAGTATAGCGCAAGAGTTCCATTTCACTTCACCAAATCTATCATTAGATTTCAATTGTTAAAAATGTCCGGGAGCTTTTATTAAACTTATGTGCTTAACTATTTATGAATACTAAAATTGATACGAAGGTCAATTTATTCAAAAGAAGCAAGGTTTACAAAAGATGTTATATTCCCCCCTAATTCACCCTCCCCAAATACACACTATCCGAAACCCGCTCCTTATCCGTCGAAACCATCGCAAAATACACCTCCATACCTTCCCCAATCAAATCCTCCGGAATCGGCAGCAACACCGTACCGTCCAACCTACAAGCACCATACAACCCATACACCACCCGATTCTGCTCCGGAAAATAAGCCAGAGTCAAAGTCTGATCAGTAGGAGAAGGGTAGAACCGCGGAACAGACCCATCCCAGGAAAACACCAAACCCACATCCCCCAAAACCACCGAAAGATCAATAGCCCGCTCCAGCTTACCCATACTCAGCATCACCTTACTAAAATCGACGGAAATATCAGGATAAACACCCATCAACCCATGAACCAGGTTGTACGAAACCGCCACATTAAACGGAGACTTACCACTCCCTGGCTTCACCCTAAACCCGATATTTAAAAACTCAGTCATCAGTTTCAAAAAACCAACCATCACCCTCATACCCATACGCGCTCTCAACTGAGCAGGCGAAGGCGGCGCAATCACCTTACCCTGTGTACGCACCCGTTGCTTGCCGTTCACGCAATAATACACCAAGTTGCCAACCTTACCCGTAACAGGACCAAAAGGCCCCCAAATTGCTTTTCCCATGATTTCTAAAATTGAACAGTACCCAAATAAACACTATCACTCACCACCTTGCCCTTCTCCGAAACAAAAGACATATAACAATGCAGCAGATCTCCTGCAAAAGCCGAAGGCAGCACTAAACGATAACCCAGATCGATCCTGCTCGCCGCATAAGCCGCAGTCGCCGAACACTTCTGAGCAGGACTATAAGCCAGAAAACAAGCCCGATCATTATACATATTCAAGCTATTCTGCGCCAGGCAAACCCAGCTGAACCGCAAACCATCCCCCTCAACCACCATCGCCGGACTATCCGGCCCGCAAAGCGAACCCCTGCTAAATGATACCTCCTCATATCTGATCCAATAATCCGGATACACCCCAGCCACAACCCGCTTAAAATTGTACCGCATCGCCAGATTCATAGGAAAAAACTTCCGGTCATTCCCAAACCCAATCCTGATCAAACTGATAAAAGTCGCCAAAAACCCGCTCACCAACGTAAAACTAAGCCTTTGCCTCCTCTGCAACTCCGTCAAAGCCTCAACCATCCGATGCGGCGGCGCCGACAATACATTCTTACCCTTGTAAACCTTGCCCACCACAGCACCGGTACGCTTCTCAAAGCCACCCAAAATTCCATTTCTTAAAATTCCCATTACCTTGAAATTTAATATTAATTGAAAAAACCATTAAACAAATACCCCTTCTTTTCCCTTTCCCCCAAGACAGTGTGCTTTGTTGGCTATTACTGTGGCGCTATAAAATTTGGCGCTTTGAAAAATGGTGTCTCAGAGAAGACCTAGCGCTGTTGTTGCGTAGCTTCAACAGATGCAGTCTTCGAAGAGAGCACCATTTTTAACAAACAGGCAAATTACTGCACCACAGTAGAACCAACGTAAACGCTGTCGCTTACCATTCTGCCACTAGCCGACACGAAACTCATGTACACATACACCGTATCCCCCGAAAAACCAGAAGGCAGCGCCATGTCAAAGCTCAGCGCACTTCGAACCACCACACCCACATTCGTCACAAAAGCCTCCTTCGTCGGATTGTAAACCACAAACATCGCTTCATCCGTAGCCGCACCATAATCCTTCAGGAAATACGGACCCCAGGTAAAATCCAGTTGCGCATCCTCCGTAGTCGCCATTGCCAGGTCATCCGGCTTGCTCCACCTGCCCCTGCTAAACAACAGCTCAGGATAATCGATCGTGTAGTTGGCAGCCGAAGTACCCGTAATCGCATTGCGGAAATTGTACACAAAAGCCGCATTAAAAGCACTCTGCTTTTCCTTGTGATCATTCTGAAAACCAATCCTCAAAATCGGACTGATCCAGCTCAAAAATGTAACCATCAAACCAAACTTGGCCCGCTGATTCAGCTGCGGTACCGAAGGAGGTTTTAAAGAAGGGTGGGGTAAAGGCCCTACAACGTTCTGACCCCCAACCCAGCGGCCAACATTGGCCCCGTTTTTACCCTGGAATCCGCCAGAAGTTCCCCAAATTGCTCTTCCCATAATTTTAATTTTTTAAGGAATAAAACATCAGTTAATTACACCACCTGCCCGCTGCAGCCCCGGCTTGTTCTGCAAGCCGAAAGACCTTCGCACCAAATGGTAAATCAAAACTAAAAACGAAAAATTAAATTAACCAATAGTTAGAACCAAACAGTGCGAGCCCGTACTAAAGCGCACCAGCCCGCACCTGTTTGTACCCTCAAATCAGAGCCTTTTTTTACCATGGTTGTTGATCTGGTTTAAAACCAGCGTCAGATCAAGGCGGTTCAATTCGCAGAATTCAGCGATTGTAACCGGTCCTCTCCTGGGAATACCATAATGTTTCCTGCACGAAGACAACCTGGCTTTAGCAGCAGTAATACCGAGGCCTGTCAATTCCTGCACATCCCCAGTGTAAATAATTAACCTGCTCATTTGCAACATAATTAAGTGTAACGATTGGTTGATTAACCCAAAATTACAACCCAGGTATTTAACTAAAAATTGATAAATGTTAATACTTTATACACCCGTTTTCGCTTCAACCAGCCCCGGTGATCGCCAGAAATGAGCCGATTTAAATGCTGCGGAGTATAGTTTAGATAAGAAGCCAGGCTTTTTTGAGAAAAGCACTGCAAAATCTTAATGCCGTAAATGTGGATCAGTTCGTAATAACGCTGATCGCCTTTGAGCCCGAGCAATGCGATATGCGTTTTGCTTTGCTTCTGCAATTCGGCCATGATGCAATTGGCAAGCGCATGGGCTTCAGGAGCTTCAAGCCTGAGTGCAGCAAAACTTTCCCGGCTAAAAGGCACGACAGTCGAACCCCTCACAATCTCAATAAAATCATTGCCTGGTACGTTGTTGAAGAAGCCATCAGCATCGAGGAGAACGCTTTTTGGCGGAAATATTTCCGAGATCTTTTTGACCGGAATACCATCCTTATCGGGTACCATTTTGTAGGAACAGCCGTAAGCATCGTCGAGCCAGTAGGCCGTAGTAAGTACCTCGCCGGGCCGGGCCACCTGCAATTTTTGGGTTAAAGTTTGGTCCAGCAGCATAGGCAGAATAGCCGGATTAAAAGCCGTGGATAGTTGCATCCTGGCATTCAGATACAGCAAAAGATTGCCTACCGGATCATGATCTCTGTATTGGGGATGATTCATACGAGATTGTTTTAATGTAAAAAAAGCTAGTTGATTACTAATTTATTCCTATTTGTTGTAAACTCCTAAATTTTTAGATAAAAAATTTTACCGTTGTTTAATTTGACGCTTTGTTTTGTACTGTTTTTATACTTGTCATATAGTGGTTTTGTTCATCGCCTGGGCCTGGTTTGGTCCTGGCCTGCATTAATCCCAATTCATCGGCTTATTAAAGGCGGAACATAGCCAGTCCAGAAGCATCGTGTATTATTCGTGTAACGTCGGTGATTCGTTTGTGTATAGACTGTAATACCGGTTAAGTGCGAGGTAACTGCAAGGTAACAGCGAGACCACTATAAGAGGAGGGCTAAGGATGGGAGAGGGCGCTGTTCACAAAATTATGAAAATGAACGATAAAATTTTATTCCAAAAAGTTGTTGGTATTAATTATTATATCAAAATTTGAATGAAGCAGGTAAATTAATATGAAGACGCTCTTAGGAAATCTATTCTTGGATCTGATTGGTGTTGATGGATTGACTTTATCATCCTTAAAAAATAAACCCAACATTTGGATTTTTATTCTTCTCGGAATTTTGATTGGAATCTATAAATTGTATCGGTCACGAATCAAGGGCTTAATAGGAGAAACAGCCATAGCAGTTAGATTGAGCAATTTGCCAAAGTCCAAATACAAAGTGATAAATAATTTGGTTTTAGAAAATGGAGATAGAACTTCACAGATCGATCATTTAATTGTTTCAGACTATGGATTGTTCGTTATTGAAACCAAGAATTTGAAAGGCTGGATTTTCGGTTTCGAGAATTCTGAGTATTGGACGCAGGTAATTTATAAACGAAAGGAGTATTTTTATAATCCTATCCACCAAAACCGCGGTCATATTATAGCCTTGAGGCAAGCACTTAGTGGTTTTCCAAGAGTTGCCATTATTCCCATAGTTGTTTTTTCTAGTAGTTCAACTTTAAAAGTAAAGACAACTTCAGAAGTCATCTATTCAAGTGAATTGTTACGAACAATTAGAACCTATTCTGACATCACGCTTTCACAATCATCCAAAATGATAATTTTTGAAACGTTATGTTCAGCTAACATTAGCCACAGGTTTAATAGGAAGGCGCATATCAGATCTATTAAGCGGCGAATAAATGAACGTCGGAATCTAATTAGTCAAGATGTTTGCCCGCATTGTAAAGGAAGTCTGGTCGTCCGAAATGGCAATTTTGGAAGATTTAAAGGATGTAGTAATTTTCCGAAATGTAAGTTTACGGTTAACATGGACTGATTTCGATGTGGGTATCATTTTTAGATTTTGGCAGCCTAATCGATTTTATGATATCAACGACATTTTTAGTTGGCTAGGGCTATCTTAACCTATGTTTTATTTAAAATTACTTGCTAACCGCAAATCGAAATTAACGTCAAAATGATGTGCCATAGAGGGCGTCTTGTAGCATTTGCTGCCGTTGAATCTGTTATCAGTAGGAAACATCTTCCAGAGCAGATTATGAGATATAAAACACAATCTTCAATGGTCAATTGCTTGGTAGGGTAGGTACAAATGACAGGCCTTTTGTGAAGAGATTATTAAACATTTGAAAACATATTCACAAAATTATGAAAATGAACGAGAAATTTTTATTCTAAAAAGTTGTTAATGTTAATTTAAATTGTAAAATTTGAATTAACCAAACAAATCTTGTATGAAATGCGCGTAGGAGGTGCATTGCTGAAGCTGATAAGTCGTGATGATTTTCAGAAAGGCAGATTAGATTAACGCTCGACTCACGTTATATTTTTGTTGTGATGCCGTTGTGGTATTTGTCTATTTTTTTTATAATGATTTTGTGCTTGGCTTTAGGAGATATAACCAAATATTAAAATGGACTTTAAAGACGAAGTAAAACAACTTGGGGTGAGAACTGTTAAAATGATTCCACAGATTCAAACAGAAGAGGCCACCAAAAATGCCTTAATAATGCCATTCATTCGGCTATTAGGTTTTGATGTATTTGATCCATTCGAAGTTAACCCTGAATTTATAGCTGACATCGGCATCAAAAAAGGGGAGAAGGTAGATTATGCTATTATGAAAGATGGTGAACCCATCATTATTATAGAATGTAAACACCATTTGGAGAAATTGGATCCTCACAATTCACAACTCTTTAGATATTTTCATGTAACCAAAGCCAAGTTTAGTTTATTGACAAATGGACTTCATTACCGTTTTTACACAGATTTAAATGATCCCAACAAAATGGATGATAAACCTTTTTTCGAATTTAATATTGCAGACATCAAAGATGCGCAAATTGAAGAATTAAAAAAGTTTCATAAATCCTATTTTGACGTAGAGAATATTTCGAACACTGCTTCTGACTTGAAATATACCAATGAGTTAAAAGCGCTCATTACTTCTGAATTGAGGGAGCCATCGGCTGTTTTCGTAAAACACTTCGCTAATCAGGTTTATCAAGGAAAACTGACCGAAAAAATACTCGCACAATTCACGGAATTAGTTAAGAGGTCGTCAAATCAGGTCCTGAACGATGCAATTACAGATCGCTTAAAAACTGCCTTAGGAAAGGAAGAAGCGAACAGTAACGAGTCTGAGGTTAAAAATACCACAGAGCCAGTTATGGCTGTGGAAACTGGTATTGTTACTACCGAAGAAGAGATTGAAGGTTATTTTATCATAAAGTCGATTTTGCGTGAGGTGGTTGACCCAAAAAGAATTGTGCATAGAGACGCACTTTCATACTTCGCTATACTGCTTGATGATAACAATCGTAAAACTATTTGCAGATTGTATTTAGGAAATAAGAAATATTTGGCCTTGCTTGACGATAATAAAAAAGAAATAAAACATGAGTTGACTGTAGTTGATGACATTTATTCTTATTCGGATTTACTGAAAGGAGCAATAGAAAAATTAGAAAAAAAATAATTTCCAAATGTTTGAATTTAATCAGATTAAAGAAGCTTATATAAAACTTAAGTCTTACATATACTACGACAATACCGATATTTTACTGAGGCGTCAATTAGTTGAATTTGAAACTAATAGAAGTAAAGACTCGCTTTTTAGGGCTTTTGGTGGGCCTGAACCGTACAAGAATTATCAAGATGATGACGATTATACCGCTGATACAGTTTTGGAATTTAAGTTAAAGTCGATAAATAATGCACTTAATATTTACCACAAGGACCCCGCGTTTTTCGATTTTTTTCTAAATGAGTTAGATGTTAATTTTTATCCAAAAGGAATAAAGGAAGAGGAGCTAGACGCTAATTTTATTACTAACGTTAGAGTTAAAGAAAAATATCATATAGAGAGAGTGACGGCTTTTGTACAAGCCCCAATAGAAATTCATATTATAAGTGTACTTTGGATAATGGAGTATGGCGTAGGTATGGATTCTGTTTTATCAGATGATTGCCATGGGAATAGGCTTCTTTTAAATCAAAATGGAAGCAAACTTGTACAGGGATCCAGTCTTTTTAAACCGTATGTCAAACAGTATCAGACTTGGCGCGATGAATCAGTAAAAGTTGCTCAAAACCTTTTAAATAAAAATAAAAATGTCCTATTTCTAAATTTAGATATTCGTGATTATTTTCATTCAGTTAGAATTCCTAAATTGACTCTATTCAATGGACGAAAAAGTAACGCTTCGGCTCAACAACCGAAATATAACTTAAAGGAGATTTTCCAGAAAATACATCATAATTATACTGTTATAATTGGAGAGAATTACCTACAGCCGCATGATTTTTACGGCTTTTTAAAAAGGGATAGTGACGATCAAATAACGGAGTATATTCTACCAATTGGTCTAGTGTCATCATATGTATTAGCAAATCACTATTTAAAGGATTTCGACACTAGAATAATTCAAAAAATTAAGCCCGCTTATTATGGAAGATATGTTGATGATATTCTAATTGTCATATCTGAAGCGACAGCGGATTATCATGATAATGAAACAGTAGAGGAAATAAAATTTTCCTTTGATGACTATAAAACCAAAATTAATGCACTTGGTAAAGATAAAATTTCTTTTGATAAGGATAAACTTACGAAACTTGAGAAATATGTATTAGAAACGTTTTATCCAGTTATCGACCTCGTCGATCTGCCAAAGCATTTAAATGTCAAAGCTAATAAAGAGATGGATCAAAAAATCTTTAGAATTAAGGGTTATGAATCTCTTTATTTTCAAAGTGAGAAGTCTGTTGTTTATTACTTTGATCACAAAGAGTCAAATCTTGTGATTGACAAATTGAAAAAAGATCTGAATGAAAGAACTAGCGAATTTAAAGACTTTCCAGAGGATGATGAAAATGAAGAAAGCTTAGAAAAAAGCGCTTATCATTTAATGTACGATGGGAGTGAAGGTAAAATACGAACATTAAAAGACTACAAAGAAGATCGTTTTGGCTTAACAATATATTTGTCAAATAAAATATTTAGTGCCTTAAGACATGATAATAGTATCACTGAAGATGAAAAAGATCAGGTACTTAAATTTTTTATGGGAGCAAATTGTTTGACCTTTTACAGACTGTGGGAGCGTATTTTTACACTGTTATTGGTAACTAAACATGCTAGAGGTTATGTAGATTTTTATCTTCACTGTTATGAACAAATAAAAAGATTAAAAGACGGAATACCCGGGACAAAGGTTACAGAAGAAATGATTAAGGGAACTCTTAATGAATATCTTGATTGTTGTCACGAATTATCAATATCTCTCAATCCTATGTTTATCCAAAAAACGAAGGACGCACTTGATCATTTTCACTTTAATTTGTCAAGCATAGAAGCAGAGATAACACAGTCTTTCAATCGGAAATTTGAACCCACTCGCTCAGATTCATATTGGATTACGAGATTTCGAGAGACAAACATGATAAGACAACATTATGTTATTCAACCTTTACTGAGTTTTACAGTTGATTCAAAGCTAAAAGCGTTAGATCTAACGTCTTTAGAATTAAAATTGGAGAATTATTCTTTAGACAAAGATTTGATTGAAAATTCTCCAAGGCCAGTTAAATACTGGGAATGTTGTATTGCTATTGCATTTGATAAAATCAAAAACTTTAAAAAATCGGCTGTTGATAGTGAAACTGGTTATATATTAAATGACTTATTGGATATTGAACCATTATTACCGGAAAATGATGAAAACCCCAATAATAAGCAGGATTATAAATTTTATTTAAAAGACGCTTTTGATTTGTATCTAAGGCTGAATCGGAACCATATACCCAAACATATTACCGAAGATCCTAGATATCGAGACAATTTTTTTATCGGTCATCAAGAATCTTTAAATATAGATAAAAGCAGGCCTACAACTGTTCATGAATTGCGGGTTGGGAATGGTGAAAAAAATGCGAATCCTAAAATAGCATTTGCCAATACACAGGTTGATGAAGTTAGCATTGTAAAAAGTATAAGAAAAACACCAGATCTCAGCATTCAACGTTACCGGAAAATAGCCTCGATATTGAAGAAAGCTAGAGTTGAAAAAGCAGACATATTATTATTTCCTGAATTTTTTATGCCAATTAACTTGCTTTCCAGCATTGCTCGATTTTCTCAAAAAAATGAGATGTTGACAGTTGTGGGTCTCGAACATCTGACAATAGATTCAGTGTCCTTTAATTTTGTTGTAACTTGTTTGCCAATCACGGTAAATGGTATACTAGATGCTGTAATAGTAATCCGACTAAAAAATCATTATGCCCCAATTGAAGAACTACTAATCGAAGGTAATCACTGTCTTGTACCGAAACCATCAGTTTATCGGTATGATTTATTTATTTGGAAGAACATTTATTTTTCGACGTACTATTGTTTTGAACTAGCTAATTCACTTCATAGAAGTTTATTGAAAGCTAAAATAGATTTGCTTATAGGTATTGAATGGAATAAGGATACGAGCTACTATTCAAACATTGTTGAAGCAGTTTCCAGAGATTTACACTCATATGTCGCTCAAGTAAATACTAGTCAATTTGGCGATAGCAGATTGACACGCCCAGTTGAAAGCGCACGAAAGGATCTGCTCAGACTTAAAGGTGGGATTAACGATGCTATTCTTGTTTCTAAAATTAATATAGAAAGCTTACGAGAGTTTCAACGAAAGAAATTCTCAATAACACACCATTTAAAAGAATTCAAACCACTTCCTCCTGATTTCGCGTTAGTGGATGTGTTGAAAAGAATTGAAAATAAAAGTATGATTGAATAGATATGGAATTTAGAATTGAGGAAATACTTAAAAATATAGTTCCAGGAATGCTTTTAATGTTAGCATTGATTATTTTTTTTGGGTATGATCCTATTAGATATCAAATGAGAACTTATGTGCCAGCGGATATCAAAGAATACTCATCGATAGTGCTCATAATTTTTTTGGTTCTATCATTCTTGATTGGTTACTTAAATGACAGCCTCAGTAGTTGGCTTGAACACTATCTAATTTATAGGGTAATGGGTACACCAACTTTAAGGTTGTTAAGAGGACGAGGGGACCGGATCTTTATTGCAAATGCTGACCTGCAAAAAATAAGATTTTTTTATTTAAGTATAAACCAAAATATTCGTTCTGTAAGAGCTTTACATGGTTTTTCGAAATCTAGAAGAAATGCTTTTAGTTTATTTAAGATTGCAAATTCCAGGAAAGATTCAATAGTTAGCGATTCTTATCACAGAAAGTTAAGCGAATGTTATAGGGCCTATATATTTGCCAGAAATATTTTTTTCGCGTATTGTATAAGCGCTATTCTAGTTACAATCTCAATGTCAGATCAATTTGATGTAAAATATTATATAGTAATGTTTTTTATTTTTTTGATTCTGATGCTACGCAGGAAGGATAGGTCATATTATTATTCTAAAGTTGTTTTATTATCGTGTTGCCATTAGCATAATTGGAGAATCAAGATAATGCTGTAAATCGTATTTAATTATCAGTGTTTTACGCGCTATTCTATTAAAAGTTTATAGTTGTTTAAGATCCCTTGATACACATAGATTAGATTCCCTTTGATTTATATAAGTGACTATAGGTTCATTTTCGGAAGGATTATAAATTTAGTAGCCTTTTTCTATTTTCAAAGTCTCAAGACCGTTTATTGAAATAAATATTTGCTCAATTAGTTTAACAATTGATGGAGGTAAAACATCGTACATGTCTGTATGAGTTAGCATATTGCGAATATGCCTATAGGTCGTTAACATGCTCTCTTTCTCTTTTAATACAGAACTCTCCAGTTCTTTTATTAATGAAGCCAGAACACCTTTAACTGGCTTTTTTTCAAATACAAAATAGTAGTGTTTAATACTTACTTCAAACATTGTCATTGTTATTCTCAAAGCCACGGTTATAAACTCATATTCGTAATAGCTGTAGTTTAGAAGGCGTTGAATTATATTAGCATAATCTAATATCTTTTTATCCACTGAGTTTAATAGTCTAGTTTTAAAAAGGTAATTGGCTTCAAATTCCTCAAATGTGGAGGCGTTTGAAATGATGTCCCATCTTATATCTGGTGTGAAATGGTTTGCGTTAATCATGAGAACTGGCTAATGTATATCGTGTTTGTAATTAAATCTCAATCAAAGTTAATTATATGGAAAATAAATCAATAATTTTATATTTCCTTAAAATTACTGAATAATATGTCAATTGTTGTAGACTTTGATCTTCTTGAACTGGGTAGTACTTATGACAGACCGACTCTTGCTGCATTATGGGGTTATAAGGCCCATCAGGCGTTAAGCAGAGGCGTAGTTACACCCGTCAATTCAAACAAAATAATTCTTTTTGTCACAAAAGAGAAGCAATCATCACTGCCTCAATACTCAGATTACATCATTGATGAATTCTTGTACTGGGAAGCTGAAGAAAAAGGTAGAAGTACTCAAAGAATTATAAATGCCGCAAGTGTCAATGACGAGATACATCTTTTTTATAGAAATAAACACCATCAATATTTTAAATATTTAGGCCTAGTGGACTTTATTCAGGCATTAGATAGTAAGCGTTCAAGCGAGTTTTTGTTTGAAATTATTGGTAAAAGAGAAGTCTTAAGCTCCGCTGTGCCTGAGCCCATTTTCAGTACAAATATAAAACCCACTCAAGCAACTTCTTTGAGATTGAGTCGTAAGGGACAAGGCAAGTATAGGACGAATTTAGTTGATTTATGGGATGGATGTTCGGTAACAGGAATTAATACTCAGGAATTATTACAGGCCTCCCATATAAAACCATGGAAAGACTCAGATGATGCAGAAAGATTAGATCCTTATAATGGTTTATTATTAAGCCCCCTTTATGATAAACTGTTCGATAAAGGATTCATAACATTTAATGATGACGGTTCGATGGTTATTTCAAAATCAATTAACAAAGTAATTGGGCTCTTGAAGCTAAATCCAGATACTAAATTATTAAAGGTTTATAATTCCAATAAAGAATATTTAAACTATCATCGTGACAAAATTTTTTTAAAGTAAATGTTCAGTGTTAAAAAATTTTTAAATGTCAAAGTTTTTTAATATGGAAGGTTTTATAGATATTGCTTTTTTTTGAGAAAAACGATAATTAAACCTATTTGCTTGATTTTATGAAAGTTAAAAAAGAAGATTCTCTGCTAAATTATAAATTGGTGGATTTTTTCTGTGGAGCGGGAGGAATGTCATGTGGTTTTGCACAGGCAGGCGTTAAAGTTATAGCTGGTATCGATATAGAAAAGCAGTTTGAAGCTACTTATTTAGCGAACCATAAGGATGCGAAATTTATAAATGAAAATATAATTCAGTATCAGCCTGAGACTTTAGTAGATAAAATTGGGATATCAAAAAGAGACGATCATCTGATTTTTATAGGTTGTAGCCCTTGCCAATATTGGAGCAAAATCAATAACAACCGACATAAATCTTCTTATACAAATAATTTGCTTTACGACTTTCAGAGGTTTATAAAATACTTTATGCCAGGACATGTAGTTGTAGAGAATGTGCCGGGTCTGTTAAAAGAGAAAAATAATCATGTATTACTTACTTTTTTAGATTTCTTAACCTTTAATGGTTACAAATACGAATATAAAATTGCAAGGACTGATCATTATGGCGTTCCCCAAAAGCGGAATAGATTTGTGTTAATTGCGTCTAGGGTAAAAGAATATATTTCATTTCCTGAACCAGAAGTAAGGGAAGACATGACAGTTAGGAATTTTATTGGCAAACATAAAGGTTTTCCAGTTTTACCTGCTGGTAACTCCGATCCTTTAAACTTCATGAATAACACTGCTTCGGTAAGTCCAAAAAATAGAGAACGAATTAAAATGACTCCTCATGATGGGGGTGACAGGATGGCTTGGAAAGATAATATAGAATTGCAAATTCCTGCATATCAAGATAAAGATCATTATTATCGCAGCATATATGGAAGACTATGGTGGGATAAACCATCGACAACGATTACTACAAGGTTTATAGCGACTTCCTGTGGCCGATTCACCCATCCTGAAGAGAACCGGGGTTTATCACTTAGGGAAGGTGCTACTTTACAGACCTTCCCTGATAATTACAAGTTTATTGGCGGGTTAGTTTCAATATCAAAGCAAATTGGTAATGCAGTGCCGCCTGAAATGGCTAGACGCATAGCTATGAGTATAATTACTTCGTAGATGGCAAAATTTAGGACCAGAGCAAGAGCATTAGACATGCTGGGTCGGCAGCAGATTGCCGGTCTTCCCACCGCAATTAACGAACTCTTCAAAAACGCCCACGACGCTTATGCTGACAATGTTGAAATAGACTATTTCCGTAAGGATAGGCTGCTAGTCCTTAGGGACAATGGATCCGGCATGAACCTTGACGACTTTGAATCCCGGTGGCTGACCTTGGGAACGGAAAGTAAGTTTATTAATAAAAAAATACCACTGCCGGCAAAGCCTGCTGGAAAACCTGATCGTAAGATCATGGGTGAAAAAGGGATAGGCAGGCTTGCAATTGCCTCAATCGGCCCGCAAGTATTGGTACTAACCCGTTCCAAAGGTGAGAATGGATTTAACAAAATTGTAGCGGCACTTATCAATTGGTCTGTATTTGAGTTACCGGGACTTGATCTGGACCAGGTTTATATCCCTCTTCATGAGTTCGACACGATGCCTGAACAGCATCAGATCGACGCTATGAAAAACGAGTTGATCATCTCTTTAGAAACGCTGGTTGATGGGGAGTACATTGATGATAAAGATGCGGACCCGATTATCAAAATGGTCAGATCATTCGACGTATCCCCCAAAGAGCTTGACAATTACCTTATCGGCGATTTCACCCTTGACAACGAAAGAACAGGGACCCAATTCTATATCTCATCTGTAGATACGGTATTGAACTCAGACATTGACGGTCAGAAAGATTCAGGAGAAGCCACTAAAATCGAAAAAATGCTCATGGGCTTCACCAATACCATGACCCCTGGACATCCCTTACCGGAAATTAATGTGTGTTTCAGGGATTTCAGAGGATCAGACGGGCTTTATTACGATATACTCGACAAAGAGCAGTTCTTCACGCCGGAAGACTTCGAACTGGCCGACCACCATTTTCAGGGGGATTTCGATGCTTTTGGACAATTTTCCGGTACGATTAAAGTATATAAGGAAAAGTCATACGATCACAAAATAACCTGGAACGGCAATCATTACAAGGAGACCGAATGCGGTCCCTTTACCATAAACCTGGCTTATGTTCAGGGACTCCAGCGTCAGTCTGTGATCGATCCAGAAAACTATGGTAGGATCACGGCGAAAGGTGATAAATTCGGAGGCGTTTATATCTATAGGGACAACATCCGGATCCTTCCCTATGGAAACTCCGACTATGATTTTATAGATATTGAGAAAAACAGAACCAAGAGTGCCAAGTATTACTTCTTCTCTTACCGAAGGATGTTCGGTGTCATCGACATCGGTAAAGACAAGAATTTCCGTCTTAAGGAAAAAGCGGGACGCGAAGGTTTTATTGAAAACCGTGCCTATCGTCAGCTGCAGGAAATACTCAGAAACTTTTTCCTCCAGCTGGTCGGGGATTTCTTCAGAGAAGGGTCAGGACCAAAAACGGAATTCTGGTCCCAGAAACGTTCCGAACGAGTGGCTTTTCACAAAGCGCTGGAAAGACGGGACCAGATGGCAACCGTCAGGAAGGAAAGATTTCAGACTTCGCTCAACAAATTCTTTGAGCATCGGAACTCAGGTAAAATTGAACAGGATATAGAAGAAATCATTGAAGGGATTGAAAAGCAGATGGGCTCTATTGCATACATAGAAGACCCAGAAGAAGCTGCGCAGGCTTTGCTTGATCAGGAATTTGCGGCAAGAAAGCTAATAGATGACTACAAGCAGAAGATTAAAATAGGAAACCCGAGAGGGTTTACCATTTCAAAGGAAACGACAAAAGATTTCGAAGCCTACCAGGCAGAAATTCAAAAATTGGAGAGTGGCCTGTTTCAAACCGTTTCTGAAAATATTGATAATATCGTTGAAGAAAATAGGGTTAGCCTGAACATTGAGATCAATAAACGCAGAAGGCTGGAAGTCGCTGTTGATTATATATCCATGGAGGCGAAAAAGACAGCCTCTTTAAAAGAGAAGGAGGCGAAAGAGGCGGTTGACGAAATCACGGCCAAGGTAAAAGAATTGTCCAACGACCTGATGATAGACCTTGACAATCAGATACGCGACGTTAAAGACCGGTTCAAGAGCTTGAATGTTTCTGGATCAGAAGATTTTGATCTCGTGGAAGAACGCAAACTGATGGAAACGGACATCACCAGAGGTAAAGACCGTGCGACCTATACATTAGAAAGGATCATCAAACAGTTGCAATCCATATACTGGGAGAAAGGGGAGAACAATGAAATCGTCACCAGCGACCAGATTGCCGATGCGATGTCAGAGGAACTGGAAGAGCTGAGGGATCGCGTTCAGGCAGATATAGAGCTGAGTCAGCTGGGTTTAGCAGTGGGCGTGATTCATCATGAATTCAACAGTACTGTGAAATCAATACGTGGAAGTCTACGAGACTTAAAAGCCTGGGCTGATGTAAATGACAAGCTGGATAACGTGTATAAAAACATTAAGGTGAATTTCGAACACCTTGATAAATATCTCAACCTTTTCACCCCTCTTAATAAGCGGCTGAACCGGCAGCGGGAACATATACCTGCCCTGGAAATCAAAACATTTTTAATTGATCTGTTCAAAGCCAGGCACCAGCGCCATAACATTAAGTTTGTCCACACCAAAGCCTATGCCCAGTATAAGCTGTATGGTTTCAGGTCAACCTTTTACCCGGTGTTTGTTAATATTATGGACAATGCCATACACTGGTTGAATGAAATTGGAGAAGATACAGAAAAAGTGATCAGGCTTCATGCTGATGATACGGGAGTGTACATTTCCAATAATGGCCCAGCCATCGGTATTCAGGATGCAGAGCGTATTTTCGAACTTGGGTTTACTCGTAAACTTAATGGAAGAGGAATGGGACTACATATTAGCAGGGAAGTACTGTCTGCTGAAAACTGTAAAATAACGGTAGATACCCCCAGGGAAGGCTCTACCGTTACGTTTAAAATCGAAATCGAACAACTAAATATATGACTGTATTCTTCGAAGAGTCAAAAGCAGTAGCGGACAAATTTTTACAGAGCATCATCTTTGTAGATGACAAGGCATTCAGTAACAGCGAGCAGAAGACCCATCACGATTTTGACGCTTACGAAGTGACCCGGAACTTTGCCGAAAAAAACAAAATTTGTGCATTGTATAATCCGCGGACTACCGCCGATATCGACATGATCGGTAGGCTTGCAAAAAAAGCGGATATTATCGTACTGGACTGGCAGATCAACCTTGACAACGAACCAGTCCAGACAGGAGAAGAAGAACAAGACGCAGAAGAAGAAGACCCACGGGGGCCGCATACCCTTAAAATCATCACTGAAATAGTGACAGATCCGGTTTTGGTGAAAGACGGACTGAAGCTGATAGTTGTCTATACCGGAGACACTGATCTGAACGAAATTGCCGATAAGATCCAGCGGGAGCTGGAACAAAAAGACATCGCACTCACCAGAAGCTTTTGTGAAATACTGGTAGGAAACCTAAAGGTCATCATCGTTGCCAAATCAAATGAGGAACTGGACGACAACGGAAAAGTGATAGAAAAGTTCAAGCATCTGCCGGATTATAACCAACGAGTTAAATCCTATGCAGAACTGCCAGACTACCTCCTGGGAGAATTCACTAAGATGACCAGCGGCCTGCTGTCGAACTTCGTTCTGAACTGTCTGGCAATCTTGCGGCAAAACGTTTCACGACTCCTGAAAATATATAATAAAGACCTTGATAAAGCCTTTCTCTCACACCGGCTGCTATTAACCAATGGCGAAGATTCCCGACAGCAGATGATTGAAATCTTTGCAGACTCCATTCAGGCACTCTTGTACTACAACCACGCTGATGACACATTAAAGGCAGAGAGCGTAAAAAACTGGCTGGATACGGTAACCATAAACAGGAACATCACTATTTTGGGTAATTCCACACCAGTGAATATGGAATTTTGGAAAACGTGGATCGATGACGGATTTAAAGGTGCTGTTACCAACCTATTAGGTAGGAGTCTAAATGATGCAGAGATCAAAACCCTTAAAAATAACTACGATAGCCTTTCCAAGGCGCCGTGTCTGCTTTCCGATACCCAGGAAGTTGATTCCAAAGATATAGAGTTTTCGATCCTGACCCATCATAAAAGTATTTTCAAACCGGTTGACATCGCACCAAAAATGTCACTAGGAGCAGTGGTGAAAGGGATGCGTACGGGGAAATATTGGGTTTGTATTCAGCAACGCTGTGATTCAGTAAGGGTATTAGGTGAACGTAGGTTTCTGTTTCTACCACTGGATGTGTCAACAGGAAAATTTCAGTTTGTTACGTCAGATGGTATCAAATTAAAACTTTCCAATAAAAGCTTTGACCTCCGGACCATTAAGTTTATGCCGGATAATGACGAAGACCTCATCAAGCCAAGACTTGAGGGAGAAATATTTGTTTTTGACCCTGTATATAAAGCAGGTCACGATGCCTACCACCAAGATAAAGATGAAACCTTTGCATGGATATTAGATCTCAAGGACCTCCACGCACAGCGTATCGCGCATGATTTCGCACACCAACTTTCAAGGGTTGGTCTGGATGAATCAGAGTGGCTTAGAAAGCGATATTCATAAATCACTTTATTATTTATTATGATTTTAAGATGGACCTATTTGTTATATCAGACTGAGGAATTTGGTTTAGATTTTTAATTGTTATCATAACCATTTGTTCCAATAAAGCATTGTCAAGATACCTGGCCAGTTCTAAGCATTCGTTAGCAGATTTCTTGGCGCTGTCTAGTTCTCCAAGCATATTATAAATGTTTGTTAGATTCAAATACAATTTACATAGCTCGTTATTATCCGCTATCATTTTTTTTATTTGAATAGCATCTAACATAATCGCAAGTGCTTTTTGGAATTGCCCCATTTCAAAATATATTCTGGATAACATTCCGAGTTGACTACTTTCGGCTTGTTTATTACCCAAATTTTGAGACAATTCAAGTGCTATGTCGACATAGTATCTGGCAAATACTAATTGATTAAGGGATATATAACAATTGGTAATATTTCCTGAGATATTACTTTCCGTAAATTTGTTATTATTCCTTTGGGCGATGTTTAAAGCTTCTTTGAAATAGATAATTGCCTCTTCATTTTTTCCAATGTGGTGTAGAATATTAGCATAGGATTGTGTTTGTGCAGCAATATTTTCGTCATCTCCTATTTGTCTTAAAATAGGTAGTGATTTTTGAAAGCATCCTAAAGCTTCCTCATATTTTCCTAATCTATTATATGCGAGTCCCATTGTACCTAATTCACTAGCATAGGCATTTGTGTTATTGTGTCTATATGCTATCTCTATCGATTGACTTGCATGTTCTATTGTGCCGTGATTGTCACCGATGCTATATAATAATTTAGCATTGACATGATGTTTAAAGCCAGGACCGCTATTTTCTATGTTATTTAAATACCATGTATCTATATCTTTTTTCCAACTCGTTTCTTCAATAGTAGTTGCATTTGAAATCTTAAGATTCAGAGTATCTGATAAAAGATTTACGATTTTGTCCGTAGACTCATTCATTCTAATCCCAGCATAGTTCTTAAAAGGATTCTTTTGCTCTTTAATATGAATAGGTTCTGCTTTTGACTTCTCGCTACTATGTTCTACAAAAAATATATCAGATGAAGGATCTTCTAAAGCCCCTATAATAGGCACTAAATCAAAGTCAGAACAACTGTATCCCAACACTAAAACAGAGGAAGATTCTTTAGTTGAAAATATCTGAGATAGAAGATTTTGACGAAGATCTAAATATCGATCTGAAGCAAGTTGTGATAATATAATAGCCATTTCTTTTCTCTCAGAAGCACATCCATGAATCTTGATTATTTTGATGAGGCTGTCTTTCCAATTAATATTTCTTAGTTCCTGCTCTGTTTTGTAAACTCTAAAGTGTTCTCCATTGACAAGACCTTCAGATTCCAGCGCCTTTTCTATTAACAGATCGAAATTAGTAGTATAGATAATTTTTAAAAGTTGAAGCTTTGATAATTTAGCTATGAATTTGTGATTATTATTTGGAGTACCCTCGAGAAAAATGTTTTGTATTTCATATATTTCTGATTCAATTAGTAAGGTTTCCATTACTCTTTCGAAGGGAATTTCGCTTTCAAAGAGTTTATATTTAGCAGTATCGTCTAATTCTAAAGTCTTATATAAATAATTTAACAGTTGATCCACGATTGGAAGCCCAGAATTAAAGGAAATACCAGCGCCACAAAATATGGAAAGTGTTTTTTGTTTTAGAGCTGTAGTCACTTCGCTAATGAAGTAGTTAATGTCCATAATATTCTGCTTTCTAATATTCCCCTTTGCCATCTACACAGTGCCTCACACCACCTCTTGGATTATCCATATCTCCGGTATACCTCGGTATCACATGACAATGAAAATGAAACACTGTCTGCCCGGCGGCTTCGCCGCAGTTCATTCCAATATTGAAGCCATCTGGTTGAAATCTTTGCAGAATAAGATTCTTGGCGGCTTCAATGGCCGTTGGAAGATGTAATTTCTCGTTATCGGAAAGCCCAAAATAATCTTGCCGAAGCTCATTTGAAATAATCAATAAATGCCCAGGAGAAACAGGAAAGGCATCTTCAATGATAAAGAAGTATGCGTCTCTGTAAAGAATTTTATCGTCGGGGACTGCTAAAAAATCATTCATTTAAAAAGTTCCTATTAATTCAATATTGGGTTTCCAGGTATGGATAGACCTTTCCAATGCTAATTTATATTGTTTTTTCAGGAATGCAATTCTATCTTCTTTTGTCCTGCCTGTCTGATTTATGATTGTTTCAGCTAAAGGGTGTTTGCTTTCTATGTAAAACTCATTTCTATTGGATAAGCGTTCCATGAAGCGTATTTCCGGTACTCTGGCATTTTTACCAATGTTAACGGAACTATCAGCAAGAACCAGATTCCAAACGCCATTGATATTTGCTCCCTCGTCGTGATGCGCTTGCTTTCCAATATGAGGTAGAAAATGATCAACAGCACACATATTATTCTGATCATTACGGACTATTGAGATATCCTGATATGAATAAAAACACTTGCCTTTCTGATAGCCGTTAAGCGAGTCACGAACAGAAGTTATATCCACTCTTCTCATAAAGCTGTTTTCTATAAAAAACAGAGAGCCCAGATCATCATACTTGACTTCAAGCAGGTTGGGATTAATATTTAAGTTCCATGCGGTTTCAACAAGTTTCCATCTGGCCTCAACTTCCTGATCAAAATTCCTGAATTGGAATGCCTCTTTAAGCTTCAATAAGTTGTCCGTTATAACAATCTCTTTTTTCCCAGCAATGAAACTCTTCTGGTAGAATCGTTCAGGTACGCTACCACCATTTACATTTTGAAAGGCATCAATCACATTCACGAAACCAAACTTCTCGGTATCACGATATAGTTGCTCTTTTCCAATTTCATTTTTGATGTATGCCCGGCACGTATTTAAAAATTTACTACTCAGAGAATTTCCCTGTTTGTCATTGAATTTGAGGTGTTCAACAATATGATGAGAAAAGGGGATGGCTAAATCTGCCAAACTAATGACAGTAGTTTCCTGATGAATTAAATCTATTAAGGACTTAGCAAACGCAAATTTATAAGTGGCTGAGTTTTTTCCGAAGAGAATTAAAGATCTCCATTGAGATTCTAGTGAGGGATCATTAATTTGAAACTTAATACTCATATCTGAATGAAGATACAAATATTTGGTTTTGCTTACAGAATGTTGAAGCTATTTGATTTCTTTAAGTTCCCCTTAAACATCAAAAACCTGCCGCCGCTAACAACCGTTTAGAAAGATCAAATACAATACTTGAATTCCAGTCATTTAGATAACTATACGTTTTATAAATCTTGGGATTGCTCTTAGAAAATAACGAATAATAGCTGGTATAATCTCTAAACCCTAAATCCTCATATGGCACATTGTGACCGATAAGTAGGACCGAGTCGCTTTTGAAAGTAGTTTCGAGGATTTCAACATAGGAATGCTGATTGAAAAGGTTTATATAGCTATTTAAAATATTGTCATAATGGGTTTTAAAGAAGGCATCCAGAATACTTAGATAATTTGTGCGCAACTCCAGATTCTTTATTTTATAGAGAGAAGTGAACCTGATTTTCATGATGCGGTTATTGGCACCCTTAATGTCTATGCAGTATCTGCGACCAATGGTAAAAGCGTACCCTTTAATCGGCTCTATACCAAATTTGAACCCTGTTACTTCATCCTTCTTTAGTAGAGTATCAGGAATGTCTTTCCAGTCAGAATCCTCGTAAGAAATAAATTCAGGATTAATGACAAACTTCCGTTTTCTGTCTAAGATATTTGGTTTAATGTCAATTTCTAACATTTGGAGATGCTTCTAAATCGGGTTATGATAGGTAATTGGAAGTAAGGCATATAAACTCGCTCCACCATCCCAGGTCATTGCATAAAACATTAATGGGATGCCAAATATAAATATCAGTGTACATAGAATCAGAAACACTGTTGGTTTATCCCTATACCTGTCTATAATTTTTTTTAACATATAATTTGCTGTAGCATTAACGTTGTTATTCCAAACTTACATAACTTAGCACAAACAAAAAGATTATGTAACAGCTGAAAATTATATTTTTGCGAAATAATCCAAGAAATTGGAGCATTTAGCACTTAAGAATCTCGCTTCAGAAACGTAGGAAATTTCAAGCACAAACGAGAGGATAAGTGAAAGGTGCTCGTACTTTGCAAAAAGTGCGGGCTCCGCTTATTCGTTTGTGGGCTCCTACGGCCTCTGAAGCGGTAAGCTGGGGTTCCGCGCTTTTTGCGTTTAAACGAGATGATTAGAATCATAAAATCAGTTTAATAAAGCAAAATCCTCAAGCCCAGCTTCCAGATTCCATTTATAATATCAGCATACCCGCTAATAAAATGGAAATACTAATTAAAATCCGCTACGCGCTGATCATCCGTCCACCAGACTGAGTCAAACTTCATTTAACAGCTTTCTCAAAGCCACCTCTGTGCTACCAACTCTGGTACAGCTCCGTAACAGCTTCGACAGAGCTTCGGGTAAAGGTACCCGTTTTCCGAAGCAGACCTGGATCTGAGCCGGATTTCCCACAGATTTGTCGAAGACAAGGAACTTATAAGAAACTAACAACTAATCCATAAAAAACAAACCATAAAACCGCCTTGCGGCGGCCTATAAAAAACTAACTATTATTCAATGAAAAAAACGACCCAAATGATCGTCATGGCAGCGCTTTGCCTGAACTTTTGCTACGGACAGGACAAGCAAAAAGCCAATTCCTGCGTCAACCAACCCTACAAATTCGACTTCTCCGGTTTCAAATCCGGATATCAGCCTGGCTACCGCATCAGCAATGACGAGTTTCTGAAAGGCAAAACCATTACCGTCCGCAATTACACCATCACCCAGCTCTTTGCCCTGGCCATGGGTGCGGGGCAGGCGGCCAAAGCGGCCATCCCTGCAGAAAACATTGTCATCGATGTCAGGGAGCCCAATAAGCTCAACCAGATCAAATGCTACCAGCTGATCGTGCCCTTTTACCTCACAGACAATTTCTACATCATCATGCGGCAAAACCTGCAGGAGGAATTTCCGGAATATTTAGTGAAAATGGAAAACCGGAACAATCAATCTTTCATGACCATCAAAGACAAGCAGTATTAAAATGAAAATTACGGTACGACCAACCAAATATGTCATCATAAGGGCGAAAACCGAAAGAGCTGGTGATCAGTTGATTTTTGCCCTCTTGCACCTCAGCGCAGAATGGGAACTGATCATGAGCCAGCGCCTGACCGCCCTGACACCCTTCAGATCAGACCCTTATCTTTATACTCATACCTATTGGGATGGGCCATTGAACTACTACACCTGCCCTCAGCAGAGTGATATCGGGCGCATCCTGATTTACCTGAAGATGGATCGCGAAACCTGGTCTTTTGTAGAAATGGATGATCCGGAAGAACCTGAGCGGCTGGAGCTGGCAGAAAGTGGTATGGCTACCCACATGATGATGATCCATATAGACGGTGCGGCATCTTATATGTGTTTTGGAAAAGATTCAGGTGACGAATATGGTACAGAGGGATTCAGTTTAAGGGAAATACTTCAGCAAAGGTTTGTAATATGACAGAAGAAGAGAAGGTATATTATGAAAAGATCAGAAAGGAGTATCTCGATCAGCTGAAGATTGCCAGGGCGATAAAGTGGGGGATCTATGTGATATTGATAGGAGGGGTGCTTTGCTGGATGTATTTTAAGTGTTGCGAGATTTATTGAAGGTGCGTGCTCCCCGAAAGGGGAGCGTGCTTTATTGTGTGTCGTAATGGGGGGTAGGTTGCAGCTATCATTTCAGGCGAGTTGTAAAAATGTAATTTTGGCTTCAGTACTGAGTTTCTATTTAAAAGAGTTGTATCTTGTATGGTAAAAAATATCAGGTACGACTCAATATAAAATCAGTCTTTTTGCATGAACGCTCAACTCTGGAAAAATATCCTGGATTTCAATATTGATCAGCCTTTAACTGAATATGGGTTTTCCACGCGTCTGGAAACTGAGAATTCCTGGACGGTTAATTTTGCGGCTGATGCAGTGCTTGAATATAAGAAGTTTATGTATCTGGCGGCAACTTCCGATTTCATGGTATCACCTTCAGAGATTGTTGACATTGTCTGGCATCAGCATCTGATCTTTACGCAGTTGTATGATGATTTCTGTTCTCTTTTGGGTAAGAAGATTGTACATGTTCCGTCAACGCACAATAGAGCTGATGTGAAGGTTTTTATGGAGGCAAAGGAAAATACGGCTAAATGTTATCTGGAACATTTTGGTGTACAGCCTTCGCACATTTGGGAGCACTCTGGTATTTACGGACCCCTATCGCTCGAAAAATCCCGGCTAAAGGTTTCGGGTATCATTTGTATTGGTGTGGCCTTGTTGGTTCCTTTTATGGTCTGCGCTTATTTTCTGCTTCGACCATTGTATGAGGTTTTAAATAACCCATATTTCTTGTTCGGCTACGGCGCTATTGTAGTATTGGGCATTTTATTTCTTCATTTTTTTAACCGCAATAAGTTCAGGTCGATCATTGGTAACTGGGATGATCGTTCGTTTGTCTTTAACCTGACGGCTTTGGAGTTGCTTTACTTGAGGAAGTCAGATTTGACTGAAGTTGTTCATGGTGTTGTAAATGAGTTGATTTCACAAAATAAGGTAGCTGTAATGGATGATGGAACATTGCGTGTGGTAAATACGGTTGGGGTGGCCAACAGTATGTGTTTTACTGTTTTGGATATGCTTAATCAATGGCCGGGACTCAGTTATCCGGAATTACTGGTGAAAATGAAACGTAAGCCCGTATTTACCAGCACAGCGAAGGCTATAGATGCATTTAAGAAGTATTTTAGCAGATCGAAGGTGTTTATTGGTCTTTTTGCTATAAATTTTACTGTATGGTTTGCGTTGCTTCTGCTGGGGATCACGAGAGTTATTACGGGTATAATGCGTGAGAAACCAATTATGATAATTGCAGTTGTTGTGGTGCTTGGTTTTATTGCGGCCTGCTTTTTTCTGTACCGCTTAATGATTGACATTGGACGGTCGGTTATTCCTGAGTATTATAATTTGCATATTGTTGAAAATAGAAGGTTGGAAGGGAATTGGGAATGGAATTATTATTTGCTGGGAAGTGCAGTGTTTGCCACATCATTCCTTCCTTTGGCAGATTCATCAAAGCAAAACTCTTATGATGCCAGTGGCGACTTTGGTGATTCAGGTTCTTCTGAGAGCTCTGGCTGCGGCAGCTCTTGTGGCAGTTCCTGCGGTGGTTGTGGAGGAGGAGGGGATTGATTGCTTTTTATATAACTGAAGATGAAGATGTATGGTTCAGTTATCGGGATTTCTGCTAATGGTTTGCAGTGTAGTCACAAAGATCTATTGAAGTTATTGAAGACAAATTTCAGTAAATGGAAGGTTGACTAATTCGATCACAAAATGGATATAATTAAATAAAAATGAAATTTAAATTATTGTTAACTCTTGTCACATTTTTTTGCTCCTGCCAATATATAGGAGCTGGTAGTTTAGGCGCTTGGAAAATAACAGGTTTCCCAATAACTGATAAAGAGTTGCTATTGTCCATCAAAGAATTATTTAAAGAATATCCACAATATCGAATACCCGACAAATGGAAATACGAAACAGAATATTGGAAGAATGAAGGGTTTGATACGACGAAGACAGTGATGTTTTATTTTAATAATAATCCGGAGGAAATGTATTTTGTGACACTTGTTGAACCAGGAATGGTTAAAAATGCAGAATTTGCGAGAATAGCGATTGCCGCTATTTATGATGATCAAGAAAAAGACTGGAAAGAGATCAAAAAGTATAATGATCATGAAAAACTTAGGACGGAGCAGCGGTTTCAAAATGAAATCATTTCAAAGTTGGAAAACTTAACCAAAACGAAAACATTCGATGAAAAGACTTATCCTTAATTGGAAATGTTGGGTAATTATTCATTCTTCAATACCATTATATTAGATCAAGACGCAACAAAAAGAGGCTCCCCAAATGAGGAGCCTCTTTTTAAGAATATCATATGTTTCGGTAAAATAATTCCCTAGAAAGCGGTATGATAGTAAGCTACTGTTTCCGGCGTTTGTATCCAGCTTGCAATAGTCCTGGGATACATGTTGTTTAAGGCAAGTAAATCATAGGTTGAAAAAGCTGTAAAAGAGAATCTTTGCTCACTGGTTACATCATTCCCTGTATTCATGTGAGAGAACTTCTCATACTGAATGGTACTGGGTACTAAAACTCCTTCTTGTGTGCCTGTATGTTTGAATCCGATGACATGTCCGAGTTCGTGGGTTATAACGAGTTCGTTCCATTCCGGCGAATAACCATTTCCAGCGGTATAAATTTCAACTCCTTTGCCAGGTTTCCCTATCGACCCCAGCAGACTTACTGGACCATCGCTGGCAGCTATCCAACCCTGTGAATGCATTTTGTTGCATAAGAGCTTTAACTAAAATTGGCAAAACTGCATGGATGCTAAAAATTATTAGTATTTTAGATAATGCTCCATCAACGCTCACCATCTGTAATTACAGGCCACCCAATCAAACAAAGGCTTCTGGCGAGGAAACAAAATAATACTGGCGCATTCTCAACTGTTGAAGAAAAACCGACTCTGTACAGTCTGTTTCATCCCTCCGTTTTTTATCTTGTGATATTGGTAGTAGTTGTGTTAGGCGGGCTATTGTGCATTGTAAAGGTTTTATGAAAAAATATAACTTAAGCAACTGCTAGTTTTAACCGATCTTACGAACATCAACCCAACTACTAAAATGGAGTTTTATATAGAAGCTGATAGCCAATCGAATGTCATAGCAGATTTGCTCACTGACCGCAAATGCCTGATCAATTTTAGAAAAGATATATAGTAAATACGATGCGCTGGCAAAAGTGCTGATTGAGGATTAAAAGCGGACATTAATGAAAAACCTACATATTTATTTATATTTGATAGTATCATATGATACTATCAAATGAGCTATAACAAACCCCCGTATCAGATTACACCAGAGGTTTTAGCCCTGTTAACAAAGGTGTCCGAGCAAATTGGGGCAGTAAACGCCCTGCATTTAAACAGGCCGCAAACTGAGCTGCGGAAGGCCAACCGTATAAAAACCATACAGTCTACTTTGGCCATAGAGGGTAATACGATGTCAGAAGAGCAGATCACCGCATTGCTAAATAACAAACGGATCTTAGCTCCTCAAAAGGACATTCTGGAAGTTCAAAACGCAATAGTGACCTACGACAAACTGCACACGTTTAAGCCATTTCAGCTAAAGTCGTTACTGAATGCTCACAAAACATTGATGAATGGATTGATCAAAGAGACTGGGGTGTTAAGAAAGGGTAATGTAGGCATCGTAAAAGGATCAGAAGTTACGCATGTGGCTCCCCCTGGCAATATGGTCATGCATCTGATGCAGGAATTACTGGATTATGTAAAATATGATAAAGATCCGATTTTAATCAAAACCTGCGTATTTCATTACGAATTTGAATTCATACATCCATTTGCCGATGGGAACGGGAGAATGGGCCGGCTTTGGCAAACAATCTTGCTAATGAAAACATATCCGTTATTTGAATACCTGCCGATTGAAAGCGTCATCAAGGCAGATCAGACAAAATATTATGAAGCATTGAATAAATCTGATCACCAGGGGCAGAGTACGGCTTTTATCATTTTTATGCTTGAACATATTTCCAAAGCACTCAACGAATTATTGGATAAGCCCCTCGGCTCACCAAATCCTGAAAGCCGTATTTTGTTATTTAAAGAAATAGCAGCGAAAGGAAGCTTTACCAGAAAAGACTACCTTCACCATTTCAAAGGTCTTTCCACAGCAACCGCCAGCCGGGATTTAAAAATTGCTACAGAAATGGGGATCGTTCAAAAATCAGGTGATAAAAATTCGAGCAGCTATCACTACACAGGATAATCCGCATGTAACGCTCTGCTTTAATGATGTTTTTCAAGGTGGAACTAGTTATGGTATCCACTATTAAAATTAAAAATGCTCATATTCAGTATTTTACGTATTCTAGTGTTTGTTTATTGTTTTTCTATTTAATGTTTTCATTGTTGTTGTTTAACTTGTATTTAGTTACGATATTTTACTAGCCGCTCTCTCAACTTTCTTTACGCTATTTTTCTTTTTTTAACACTCTCATAACACGCTCTAAAAAATGAATAGCTAGCCCCTGTTATGTCGGGAATGCTGTGAACCTGCAGGTTTTACTTACTTACTATGGAATGAAATACCCTTTGTAGAACTATAAAATATTGAACATTTATACTAAACATCATCCCAATATGTTTAAGCTCTCATTTCTTATCGCCACAATGGTGCTTAGCCATAGTACAATCGCCGGTTATGCACAAACGGATACCTCCAGGTCCTGGTTCATGTATTTACAGCCATTCGCCGGAGCGGGCCTGCAACGCTTCCATTATCATATCGCGGGAAACGAGCAGGGGCTCAATCCAAACATCCTGTCGGAACTCATCTGGCGAAATAATCTGACAAGTGAACTAGGTGCCAGCCTGGAAGTTAAGTGGCAGCGCCTGAACTTCAGATCAGGCTATTCAATCAGTCATAACCAAAGTGGAACCGTTTCTGATATCGATTATGCCGAAGACAACCGGCAATCTGTTTTTTCCGACAGAACCTTTAGCAATCATAAAGGTAAGGGTCATCAGCTGAGCATTTCTGCCGGTTACGACCTGCCTGTTCGAAAAAACCTCATCCTGAACCTGTTTCTGACCTGCCAGTTCCAGAAAAATACCCTTTACTTGTTGAACCAAAAACACCTCAGACAACAGGATGAGAACTATTTGCCCAGCCTGAACTCCTACTACCGTTACCACCTTCCGGGCTTTGGGGGCGGTATGTTGATTGACTATCATTGCAGACGGCTGATTGAATTCAACATCGAGGCCAGGCTCCAGCGCATTGTCTATAGCGCTACCGGCAGCTGGAATCTAAGAGAAGACTTCGCGCAGCCCGATAGTTACCTGCACCGCGGCAGAGGAATCCAGATCGCGGTTATACCGCAGATCCGCCTTCTGATCTCCAGGCACAGTAAAATAGGCCTCAGCTATTCCTATTCCAGTTTAAACGTCAGTAATGGCAGAGACCGGCTCCTGCTTGCAGACGGGATTGAACAGCTTACGAGGCTGAATGAAGTTGCCGGCCGAAAATCTGCATTGCACCTTACGATGAATTTTTCAATTCTTTAACCAAAATACAATCATTATGAAAACTCTATTGAAGCAAGGCCTCTTACTTGCGGCATGCCTGCTGTTAACCCAATCCTGTAAACGTGAAACGCTCCCGGAAAATCCGAATCTCAGCAAAAAAGAAGGTGTCACCTTTCACAAACTCGTTATCAACGGAAACACAACCTATGTTAAGGAAGTTAACGGCGAATATTTTTACGGCGAAGACATGGGCATCAGCCAACGACAGTTCAATTTACTGAAAAAGATGGCAAACGGTTCTTCAACCAGCGAGAGGAGCACAATCATTTCCGACTTTACTAAAAGATGGACTAACGGAGTCTGGTACTACACGATTCAATCCAGCAGAACTGCGGAAATCCTTCAGGCCATGTCGTGGATCAGTGCCGCTTGCAATGTACAGTTCGTGTCCAGATCTAACCAGGTCAATTATGTAAATATAGCAGATGAAACGTCGGGAAGCACCAGCAGTAGCAACCATCTCGGCATGGAAAGCGGCACCAAGACCATTAAAATCCACCCCTCTCAAGGCGTCGGAACGATAGTCCATGAGATCATGCACTCACTGGGATTCTTCCATGAACAGTGCCGCCCGGACAGGGACAACTACATTGACGTTTTCTGGCAGTACATTCCCAATGATCCGCAGACTCAGTATCAGTACCAGATTTCAGCGGGATCTCAGGGAATCGGAGCTTTCGATTACAATTCCATCATGTTGTACCCATCCGGCGGAGTGATGCAAACTAAAAGTGGAGGAACCTGGGGAGCACAAAGAGATTCCATATCCGGAGGCGACAGGCTGGGCCTGGGCACCTTGTACGGAGGGAAGACCAATGGACCGGACCGCCTATGCACCACAGGGATATATACAGTGACAGCGGGAACCCTGAGTATACAAAACGGCTCCGCCTTTGCGACCTTAACCAGTTTAGGCAACCGTCAATACCAACTCACAAAAACAGGAGACGGTTTGGTTTTTCTGCACTGTACGGTGGGCAGCCAGGTCACCTCAAAAATGGTCGCAGCCGGAGTACCTGCCCCAACCATCACTGGTCCGACTTCGCTCACTACAGTCGGAACCTACAATTATACCATCGAAAAAGGAGATCCCAACTCCTCCATTGAATATACCGTAATGGCGGGAGACGTTACCGTAAATCAAATCGATAACAATCACTTTAGCCTGCAAGTCTATAACCCCAATACCAGCGGCATGAATTTTACGATCAGAATCCGGGCAAGAGAAGTCAGCTCCTGCGGCACATCCGGTTACACCACCAAAAATGTCACACTCGTCACTGAGTAAGCCGGAAGCTTCAGGTAAATAATCTTAAATTTTAGAAGTGTAGTTAAAAACATGTATGCCCGCAAAACATTTATTTTGCAGGCGTACATGTTGTGCTGGAATCGAAGTATTAAAAAATTGAAAGGCAAGAAGCCATTACGACCAGGTGATAATCAGTTTTTTATTGAAGATCCAAATCGAATATCGATGAGCGGCTATTACCGATCCTGGAAATTGGTAATTCTGTTTATCGTTATAGGGTTTTCGTTGCTGTCTTGGGCTGGTGAACATTAAGGTAAGGATGAGTATGGGAAGATCATTGAGACGATAAGATTGTAAAAGTGCGCTCGAGTTATACTAAATTCTTATTTGTTAATAGTACTCATATAATCTAATCAATGTCTTGCTTCCGTTGTCTACAGCATATTCTTTTACTGGCAAGCCATCTGCGTTGTAATCGAAAGCAAAGATGTTAACTAGCTCATTGGGAATTTTATCATGCTTAACAGTTGTTTTTATATTGTTATTTGGGACGTAAATAGCCGCGAAATAGGGAGACATTGGATTCACCTTATCGTCATATTCATATTTTTCTGTGGTAATATAAATTGCGGCACCGGGACCTGTTGGATAAGTTTTCCTTGTTTTACCGGTAAGTATTCCCTTTGAATCTACTGTGTACTCATAGGTTTCATAAACATATAAGCCCTGAATTTCATTATTTAATGTAAGTGTACTTGATTCCAGGAAATTTTGATTGTTGTACTTGTATTCCTGATTGAATTGAAGTTTCCCGTCGGCTCTAAATTGCTTATATTCAATGAGCTTGTCTGCCTTGTATGTATAATTCACGGTAGCGTATTTTTCTAATGATCCTCCTGCTTTTGTTGCATAGATGAAAGAAAGTACTGGTTTTCCAACGCTATCATTGCTGAATTCATTACGACTATTGTTAATTGCGTTGGGATAGGTATGGTTTAAGCTGATTAGAAAGCCCTGATGGTCATATTGATATTCGCTTGTGTGTTTATCATGATCACTTACAAAATGAATGAATTTAAGTTTACCAGCTAAATTTGATGATGGCTTTTCCTTTACTGACTTACTGCAGCTGAGGATTGTAAGGATGACAGAACAGAGCAGGAGAGCTAAAAGCGTTTTTGAGTATTTCATGTGATGCGTTATTTGGCGAAAATAAGAAATTGTCCGGTGAATTCTGGATAAATGAAAGGTTGTTGCGCTACTTTACGTTTTTTGTGAAGTATAAGACGGAGCACAATCTTAAAATCTTCTGATTGAGTATAAGCCGATGATTGATATTTTCTACAAGAATGGTTTTCTGTCCTTGGGGGTTGAAAAAGAATTATGATATAATGCATTTTGAAATTGCAAAATGAGGAAATTGATAGTATTTTCATAGGAGGAGAAATATCAGATATTTAGCTCTTTAGAAAATAAAATCGAATAACTTATCAAATATGAAATATAAAATCTATTGTTATCTGTTGATTTCTTGCTTTGTTCCTTGCCTAAAAATACAAGCGGAACTCAGGCAATTCAAGGTAAGCGGTAAAATTTTCAATGGAACAGGTTTTAAAAATGTCTGCTTCCTAAGTCAAGGGTTGTCATTTTTGGGAAAGGCTGAGATTAATAAGGATAAATTTGAATTTCAGGGAAATTATGATACGGATGAATGGCCTTACTTTCAGGTGATTATGACAGATATGGATAGTATCTCTGCTAAAGATTTCAGTAAAGACAGATCACTCATCAGAGGCCTAAACAGGGTGTACTATGCATCAGAAATCCTGCTAAATTATGACGTTCAGTTGGCCACATGGTCGGCAAGCGGAAGCAATGAGAATGATTTATATAAAAATTATATCAAAAATCAAATCAAATACAACTCAAAGATCGATAGCGCAAATCGTGTAATAGAGGGTGAGAACGTGAGTGCGGCATTAAAACAGGAGAAAAAATACAAAGTCAGTACCTCCATGTATGAGATGGAGAGGGTTGAAAATTTGAAATTGATGAATAAAAGTCCGAATTCTGTCGTGACTTTGGTGCAGTTCTGGAATTATCCCGTAATGCGCTATTTGCCGGCAGCGGAATGTAGACGCATTTTCAGTACATTCTCTGACAGTTTGAGAAATACACCTTTTGGAAAACGCCTCGATGTTAAAATAAAGGAATATGAAGCAACAGAAAAACCAGTTTATCCTACTGCTCCGAAGCTGAATATTAATGACACCATGTACGTTTTCTCGCTTAAAAATGCAGAGGATAAGACAATAAAAAATACTGACGTCTATAAAGATTATACCTTGATTGATTTTTGGGCTACCTGGTGTATCCCATGCCGTAAGGAAATTCCTGCGCTGAAACAGGCTATCAACATGTTTGGTAAGAATGGGTTTCGGATCATCTCTGTTTCTATAGATAAAGCAGAGAGTGCTGAGAGGTGGAAAGCTGCAGTTGTGGTTCAGGAAATGGAGAAATTCGTCAATTTAATTAATCCGGAAGGTACGGAAGGAATCGCGAAGGAATTGAATATTAGCGCCATACCAGCAAATTATCTTGTTGATAAGCAAGGTAAGGTGGTTGGAATCAATCTCACCAGCAGTGAATTACTGACCTTGCTTACTGATAGATATGACAAATAGTTGAAGTTTACTTTTCTGACGCACCAAATGTAATATTCATGCAATTTATATGCTCATGATGATCAAAAAAATACATGACTGAACTTCTGGCTGATGAACCGCAGGTGGTAGCGCTTATTAAAGACAAGGCCTATACTTTTCGTGAGATTTGGGATATGGTGGATTTGTATAAGAAGCTGAAAACCAATCGGATGTCATAGTAGATTTGCTCACTGACCGCAAAATCCCATATATTTATTTATCTTTGATAGTATCATATGATACTATCAAATGAGCTATAACAAACCCCCATATCAGATCACACCAGAGGTTTTAGCCTTATTAACAAAGGTGTCCGAACAAATTGGGGCAGTAAACGCCCTGCATCTAAACAGGCCGCAAACTGAGCTGCGGAAGGCAAACCGCATAAAAACTATACAATCTACTTTGGCCATAGAGGGCAATACGATGTCAGAAGAGCAGATCACCGCATTGCTAAATAACAAACGGATCTTAGCTCCTCAAAAGGACATTCTGGAAGTTCAAAACGCAATAGCGACCTACGACAAACTGCACACGTTTAAGCCATTTCAGCTAAAGTCGTTACTGAATGCTCACAAAACATTGATGAATGGATTGATCAAAGAGACTGGGGTGTTAAGAAAGGGTAATGTAGGCATCGTAAAAGGATCAGAAGTTACGCATGTGGCTCCCCCTGGCAGTATGGTCATGCATCTGATGCAGGAATTATTGGATTATGTAAAATATGATAGGGATCCGATTCTAATTAAAACTTGTGTGTTTCACTACGAATTTGAATTTATACATCCGTTTGCCGATGGGAACGGGAGAATGGGCCGGCTTTGGCAAACAATTTTGCTAATGAAAACTTATCCGTTATTTGAATATCTGCCGATTGAAAGCGTCATCAAGGCAGATCAGGCAAAATATTATGAAGCATTGAATAAATCTGATCATCAGGGGCAAAGTACGGTTTTTATCATTTTTATGCTTGAAAATATTTCCAAAGCACTCAACGAATTATTGGATAAGCCCCTCGGCCCGCCAAACCCGGAAAGCCGCATTTTGTTATTTAAAGAAATAGCTGGGAAAGGGAGCTTTACCAGAAAAGACTACCTTAACCATTTCAAAGGTCTTTCCACAGCAACCGCCAGCCGGGATTTAAAAATTGCTACAGAAATGGGGATTGTTCAAAAATCAGGTGATAAAAATTCGAGCAGCTATCGCTACACAGGATAATCCTCCTGTGTATGGTATAGTAAGAGATGGCAGGGCTAAATAATTTTCATGTAATCGAGGACAGATGATTTATTCTCAGGAAAAATCCTAAACCATAAAAATCCCAATGCAATTCCATTGTTATACCCGACAAAAACCAAAGATATGAAACTACAAAAGACAACACTTATAGGATTACTAATTGTGATATTATTACTAAGTATTTTGTCGGGTCACTTTTTACCACCTGTGGGATTGCTGTTAATTCCTGTTACAATCTCACTAATGACCGCATTGATTATATTTACAGGCACTGATTTCAGTATACTTATAAAATCACTTCTGGCTTATTTGTTTATAGGACTGAATGATATTGGTATTAAACTTTTTGCCGGCGGCATACATGATCCACAGGGGCTGGGCTGGATACATATGCTACTATTTGTCGGATTAGTGCCTTGCTTTATTATGTTGGTCATCGGTGTTCTTGGAGATAAAAAATCTGCGAATTGGGTTAATGCAATCAGTATCCTGATATTCTTATTGCTGATTTTTGCCCATCTTCAGGTGTTTGAAACATTAGGAGTTCCAGAAAGTTAATTTAAAGAAAAGGTCACATGCTCATGATGATCAAAATTAATCGTTGATATATTGAGCAAGCTGAATTACCTTTGTGAAAATCAAATATTATGCGCTCTTTTATTACATTACTCTTAGTCGGGCTTTGTGTGGTCTGCAAAGCTCAGAAGTTTCAGGATGGGTATTATTATGATCTGGCGGATCGAAAGGTCAGCGGTAAGATCAAAAACCTGACCAGCATAGACAAGTCAATTTTTTCAGATAAACCACATATCGTATTTCAATCCGATTCTGTGAAGAAGACGGACCTTTATGCAGATATGATTAAATCTTTTGTGATTGGCACCGACAGCTTTGTTGTAAACTCTGAAAAAGAACCGAAGTTTATTCATGTTGTGCTGGACTGGCCTGTTAAGTTATATGCTTATTATAAACGGACTTCATCCTCCATGGGTGGCTTTGGAGCTGGTGGACTTTCGTTCTCGATGAGCATGAACGGTGATAAGGGCTATTACAGCTATGGTCCGGATTTGAATAATTTGACCCCGCTTACCAGGAAGAACTATGCAAAATACATGATTGGGCTTCTGGCTGATGAACCGCAGGTGGTGGCGCTCATTAAAGACAAGACCTATACTTTTGGTGAGATTTGGGATATGGTTGATTTGTATAAGAAACTGAAAAAAAAGAAGGGGAAAAAGGTGTAAAGTCTGATTAATCTAAGAATCTGATCTGCTTTGAAAGCGTATTTATGTGTTTCGCTAACTTCTTGTCTGAAACATCTGAGTTGTAGAAGAAATGCAGGCAAAGATCGGCCCGGTTTTCTTTATGTACAAACAGAACCTTGCACTTTTGGTACTTGCCCCGATAAGCGCCAGTTAATGGTATATCGTAAGTCCCCGCGGCATCAGCGTTGAAGGTTTTGAGCGCAAGCTCTCTTGAATAGTGATTTATCGGATTTTTCAATGTATCGCTACTCGTTTTTAAATAGTTCTTATTTGGATCTAAGAATTCTAAACCTAAAATTTTTAAACGCTTTTTACGGCTCAGGGAAGTGTCTATTCCATCCAGGGTGAAATAAACTACCAAGCTATCGGAAAAGCTTTCCAGTTGATGTTTGGATGATGACAACCTAAGTTTTCCAATGAGAGCAGTTTCTGCCTTGTAAACTTGCTTAAAACCTTTAGGAGGCATATAATCAAGTTTTTATTCGCTCAGGTTTTTTCCAAAACTAACTTTAATGGACGTGTCAGCGTCATCATTTACTTGTCCGTTGGTAGAAAAGAAGAAAAACACTAAGACTATTGGAAGGAAGAGCATTTTCATAAAATGGATCGTCTATTTAGTTGAATTTAGGTCTAGGTCATTTAATAAAAGTAATATTATCTTTAGAAAAGACCAACGCCTCATTCTATGAATAGAATAATTCCATTAAATTATGTTTTTCGAGCAAGGAAATTTTTACCAGAGCTCTATTATTGGTGATTCTAATTGCTTAACTTCATGTATCTGTTAACTCACTCAAATTCAGTATCATGAAATCTATTTTACGCTTATCTCTCTTATTAACCTTTTTGTATCTCAACGCCGCCGCCCAGGAGGTTCCGGCCCCCAGACGGATTGGGTTTATGTTTGAACAGGATGCGCTTGTCGGCAAGCTGAATAATGACCAGAATTATACGATGGGGCTGGGCATTTACTTTCCGCAAAATGATGTGGGCAAATTCATCTTGAAAGGAATCAACCTGTTCCGTAAGGACGGTGAAAAATATGAATTTATCCAGAACAGCATGGGTATAGCCAATTCTACATTTACACCGGAATATCTGGGCAACAATAAAACGGATAGTTTGGCTTTCATGATCAATGACCGGCCTTTTGCCGCCATCAATTATCTGAGTACGGTTCTCACTTACGAAAATGATCCAACAGGCAATTCCTTTCATACTTTTGGTTTTAATCTTGGGATCATCGGTAGTGACTTTTCTCAATGGGTGCAAAGCTATATTCACAGGAACCACTGGTTTGGTTCTGAGCGTCCAATTCCAATAGGTTGGGCAGATCAGATTTCTGAAAGTAAACCTGTGCCAACATTTCTGGTGTATATGCGAAGCAACAGGTTATTGGTTGGAAAGATGACTTCTGAGGATGATGAGGATAACCGCGGGTATTTCCAGCTGAGCCATATGTATGAAGGTAAGTTTGGTTATTATGTAGGGGCTAGCTATAGCCTAAATATGAGGTTGGGTTTACTGGACAAAAAGAATTGGGCAAATGATTTTTTCCCGCTTGCAAACGGTAATGGCATTATCCCTCGGGAGAATACAGGCGAACCAGTGGGTGCAACTCCGGCTGTGGCTGCTTCAGGCAATACGCGCAAGGCCTCGAATGAGATCTTCGTGTTTGGTAATGTAAAACCCAATCTATGGCTCTACAATGCATTTTTAATGGGGCAGTTTAACAATGATGATTTTCACACTTTTGACTGGAAGCAGATGAAGAAGTTTACGGTAGATTTTAACCTTGGGATAGGGGGGCAGGTCCGGCTCTATCGTAACCGGGCCATTAATGGGGCACTTACTTTTACTGCCCGTTCTCCTGAGTTTAAAACGACAGAGCAGTTCACCAGGTGGCATAAATGGGCGGGTATCCAGCTGTATTATGTGTATTAGAGATGAAGAGGTGTTTTCTTTTTATAGCCTGCCTTTGTCTCACGGTTGTATGGACAGGGTGTAGCGAGAGATCGGCAGAATCCAGTGATACTACAGTTGCCGATTCCAGTTATGTTGAACAGAACATGCCTGATGAAAGTCTGAATCTGGTATTGAGACCGGCAGATTCTATAGAATTCTGTATTGATATCCCTGTAATCAGCTTTGGTGAAAGCGGCGTGGAAAAGGCTGTGGGTATTAGGAATGGTTTTTGGCCGGCAGCTACAACTGAGCTAAAGGTCTTTTTTCTGGATGGCGATACGGCTGTGATTAAAAAGGTAATGGCTACTGCTAATTTATGGGCGCCTCACTCTGGTATCAAATTTATACAGGTAAATGGGAATGGTGCTGCTTCTATTACTGTTTCATTTAAAGCAAATGGTACCTGGTCTGTAATAGGAAGGCAGGCCTTGCAAAAAATCCCTTCCATGAACCTCAGGGGCTTAACCCGTTCAAGTAATGATGAAGAATACAGAAGAGTTGTTTTACATGAATTTGGGCATGCGCTGGGCCTGTTACATGAGCATCAAAACCCAATTTCGAAACCTATACCATGGAATGTTGATTATGTGAAGAATTACCTTAAGGAAGTTTATACACCGGATGAGATTGAAAGGAATATTTTTAAGCGGTACAACAAAAACTCTGTAAATGGAACTGCTTATGATTCTTTGTCTATTATGATGTATGCGATCCCGGCGGAATTTAGGCTTGACAGCGTTGCGACACCCTGGAATACGGTTCTGTCTGCTCTGGATAAATCTTTCATTGCCTCAAAGTACAGGGATAATCCGAAGCGATTGTCGAGATAGATGGGAGATATTTGAATTTAGTTTGAATTGTGTAACTTTGCCTCATGCCACATACAGAAACACTGGAAGATTTTTATAAGCAAAAGTTCGACTGCCTGCCTGATAACCTTAGTCAGGATATCGGGCACTTCAACGTTTTCAAATCTGAAGACAGTTATATTCCGGGAGCAAAGCCACTTCAGTATAGCAGGAGGGATTTTTATAAGATCAGCTTGTTCAGGGGGAAGGGGATTGTGCACTATGCGGATAAGAGTATCGAGATGGATGGATCGGCACTGGTGTTTTTTAATCCGGTAGTCCCGTATACCTTTGAGCGGTTAAGCGACACGCATCATGGCAGGTTTTGTATTTACAAGGAGTCCTTCTTTACGGAGATGCTGCGCAATAATGTACATCAGCTGCCGATGTTTTCTCCCGGTGCGAATCCTGTATATGTGCTCAACGAGGAGCAGGATGCCTATGTATTTGCTATTTTCGAAAAGATGCTGGCAGAGATCAATTCTGATTACATCTTTAAATATGACCTTCTTCGCAGTTATGTGACTGAATTACTGCATTATGCCATGAAGATCCAGCCTTCCGACCGGCTCTTTCAGCATCCTGATGCCAATTCACGGATCACGGCTATATTCACAGAACTTTTGGAGCGGCAGTTTCCTATTGAATCCCCGTCGCAAAGATTTGACCTGCGCTCTGCGAGTGATTTTGCCGACCGTTTATCTATACATGTAAATCATCTTAACCGGGCTGTCAGGCAGACGACCGGAAAAACAACTACCGATCATATCATGGAGCGTCTGGCGGGCGAGGCGAGGGCACTTTTGCGCCATACAGACTGGAATGTTTCTGAGATCAGCTATTGCCTGGGTTTTGAAGCGCCTACGCATTTCAATAATTTTTTTAAGAAACAGACCAGTACTACGCCTTCTGCTTTTCGGATTGTTTGAATTTCGTAACAATTGGTTTGATTGACGTATACGTTGCCGTGTTACTGCATTGTACTTTTGTATCATCAAAATTGAGATATGGAAAACATCAGAACATGGTTTATAACGGGCGCTTCTAAGGGATTTGGATTGAGCCTGGTAAGGCAATTACTTCAGGCAGGTCAGAACGTTGCGGCTACTTCACGCGATGTAAAGGCACTGGTAGCTGCTGTTGGGTTTAGCGGGCCCAATTTTCTTCCGCTGGAGGTAGATCTTGCTAACGAGGACAGTGTGGGCTGTGCCGTTCATCAGACAAATGTGGCTTTTAAGGGTATTGACGTGGTGATCAACAATGCGGGTTATGGCATTGGCGGCAGCATCGAGGAATTGAGTGATCGTGAGACGCGCGATTGCTTTGAAATTAACGTTTTCGGGACACTGAATGTAATCCGGACGGTGATGCCTTATATGCGGGCGCAGCTATCGGGGCACATCATTAATATCTCGTCCATTGCGGGTATTACGGGCACTAGTGGCTGGTCTGTTTATGCGGCCACGAAGTTTTCGATTGTTGGGCTATCTGAGGTATTGGCACAGGATGTGGCGGAGTTTGGGGTTAAGGTTACGGTTGTTGCTCCCGGGGCTTTTCGCACCAGTTTCCTGAATGCGGATTCAATCAATATTGCGCAGCACACGATACGGGAGTATACTGCCGTCCACAATGCCCAGGAGCTGCTGCTAACAAAAGACGGCAGGCAGGATGGTGATCCGGAAAAGGCTGCTGCTGCGATCATTGAGGTGGCGCATATGGAAAATCCACCGCTTTATTTGTTGCTTGGCGATGATGCTTATAACCGGGCAATGGCAAAACTGGACAGGTTGAGAGGGGAGTACTTGCTGAATGAGGAGCTTTCGAAGGCGATGGCTTATCATGGGTAAAGAAAAATATCCTTTCTCTGAGGGTAATGTTAAAATGTGTTAACTATTTTATAATTAGGTTGTTGATGATTAGGTTTGAGGATATCATTCGCTCACCTGATGCTCATGAAACCAATTGTATTGATTCTTTTCTTGCTTTCATCCAACCTGCTTTTTGCACAGGAGCTGAAGACGGATACTGCACTTGCACTACCCGAACTTAAACCAATTACCTTAAATAACGTTACAATTAAAGGGTTTCGCAATTACAAATTGGATTCCCTGAACAGGAGGAAGGATTTTGCTTCGGTCTTTGCTTACAAAGCTCCCGGAATCAGGGATATCTTTATCACGAGGTCACCCGGTACACCTCGGCTTTATTCTCCTTTTCAGAATTCTACTTCGAATTTGGTCAGTGTTAACCTTTTGGCAGTAGTGGGTTTGTTGAACAGGAACAATACGCCGGTCTCCAGATTGCAGAAGAAGTTGCTGCAGGACGAAGCGTCGGGTTATGTAGATCGGGTATTTTCAAAGGAAAAAGTACAGTCCCTAACGGCTTTAAGTGGGGATTCTCTCCGGATGTTTATGGATAAATATCGGCCAACGGCTGAACAGGCGAAGGAGATGACGGCATACGACTTGATGGTGTATATTAAAAAAAGCGGTGATGAGTTTAGATACAAGCCTTAACGATAAACCGGTATAAAAGATAGGTGCTATATATTTGAGACAACAGTTAACTGGATTTTTCTTATCTTATCGTCCTGATTACTAAATAACGTCTCATGAGAAATTTAACGCTACTGGTCATAATCCCGGCCATCTTTTTCGCTTGTCAAACTGCACCTGAAAGAATTCTGATTAAACTGAACAAGGGTCAGGAATATGAGCAGCGCGTGGTTTTGAAGTCTACGATCAATCAAACAGTTTCAGGAAAAAAAATGAGCACTTCCACAACTTCCGAAGGTGTAAGTAATTATAAGGTACTGGCTGTGGAGGATAGCATTTATACTTTTCAGGTGACCTATCAATCTATGAAGGTTCATATTGATGTAGATGGGGGTCCAACGATTCAATCTAAAAGTCCAACATCGGAAGTATTGGAAAAGCTTAATGGGTATTCTTATCGGATGAAGGTAAGCCATACTGGCCGGATCGTGGAGGTCATCGGAGCGGATAGTTTATTTTCAAAAGTGACGGGTAGTATCGCAGGTCTTACGGAAGAGATGAAAGCTAAGTTGTCAGATAATTTCATTAAGGCTTATGGAGACAGTGCCCTTAAAAGTAATAGTTTCCAGTATGCGAATGTCTATCCGCAAAAGGTGGTTAAAGAAGGTGACAGCTGGACCATAAATAGGGCGGGTAGCGGAAATATGTTGTCGCCGGCGATAAATGCAGTTTACAAAATGGATAAAATTACGGGTAAGGAATATCTGATCAGTATGAAATCAAAGGTAGGGGTAGGGAGTAAGGTGAAAACCAATCCGTTGTTTGGCCTGAGCATGTCTGGTACTATGGATTCAATGAATAAAATTGATAAGGAAACGGGGTTGATTACGGAGTCAGTAATAAAACAGGATATGGCCGGCAGCGCCAAGATACTGCAGGGAACTCCGGCTATGGTTGGAGATTCTATTTTGATGCAGATAAAGGCTGAAACTACGCTTACAAACAGGTTGTTGAAGTAGATTAATATTTTGTTCTGCGCTTCTTTTGCAATGAAACAGCGTTAATAGGTACTTTTAGCGCAGAACCCGCGCAGAAAGTATTGAAAAAGTATGCCTGGGATCATAACACACCCAATAATGAATGTAGCTTACTTGCTGTATGGAAAATTGCGGGATACCTTTCTCATCATACGGTCTACAAGATCATCGGTTGAACTCAACAACCCTTCGTTCATGGTTTTGAAAAATCTCCAGATTAAATCTCCATTCTCGCCATGGTTGATGACCATAGTCAATGAGCCTGTGCCGGTTTTGCTGGCGCCAAATCCGAAAAGGGCTGTGGTAATGATCGCACCGGCTTCAGACCTGGTTTGTTGTGTTTCAAACTGGCCTCCAATTACAGCATCTACACCAAGGGCTTTTGCGACTTCATCCTTGGTTACTTCTTTTAGTTTATCGAAGAGACCGGCTTTTTTCAGGAGGATGTTTGTCTTTTCCACATCCTGAAATTCTACGGTATAATTGCTGATTTTTCGCAGAAGGAAAGTGTACATGCTGGATTGGATAGAGGTGGACATGGCTTGTTCACGCTTGGTATGGGCTTCCAGATTAAAATCCTTTGGTTGTTTTCTAAAGGAAATTTTGGTTTCAAAGGGAAGGATAGCGACCGTTTTGTGGGTACTGACAACTTCCTTGAGCTTTGGGCTTTCAAAAACTTGTTTGGCACTTTCCCACTGCGCATATGTAATTAAATTACAGAATAAGAGAGTTAAAAAGATGAATGTTTTCTTCATTGTTTTGTTTGGTTGGTTTTTATACAATTATAATTAAAAAGTTACAATTGATTATGTAAGACTTAATAAAGTTCACGTTTTATGGTTATCCAGGTTCTGATATCTTATCCAGTCGTGTATTAAAGAGGAGCATGTGTTGAAGTGAGGTGAAGATATTCTCAATTATGCCCTGGTATAAAGAATTGACTGATGCTTTGTCTCAGGTGATTAATCAGGTTGGAATTATCGGGTATTACTGTGATATGCGGAATCATAATTTAAAGTGTGGGAACCAACGGGACAATATTAATGAAAATAGAGAATGAAATTTTATTGTTGTTGTCCTGAATTAACCGTAAATTCAAATACACACAAAATGAAACAATATGAAAATGTTATTTACTATGCTATTGGTACTGCCAATGGCTCTCGCCGTACAGGCGCGACAAACAGAAGGAGTGCCTTCGGCTGCTGATTCTCTGGCCAATCTGCAATATAAACGGGTGCTGGCATTTACATTACTGGGCTGTGAAGGAACAATTCCGATTACAACGGTGAAAAATGGGGGGATCACCACGATCATCAGAGCAGACGGAAAGGTCTCTACCATGGTTAGAAATGGCAATGTAACGACCTATTCATCGTCGGATGGGAAGGTTTCTACTGCTATTCAAAATGGAAACACGACTACGATTGTGAATCCCGACGGCTCTCATTCTACACTGGTCACAAATGGAAATGTGTCTACATTTATTACTTCTAAGGGGACCTCTACAATTATAAACAATGGGGCTACTTCACTGGTGGTCAATCCGGATGGTTCGCATACGGTGCTGATCAATCCGGGTTAAGGAAGATCATTTAGTACAGCACTTTGCTGCGCAGCCTGTTTGGCGGGTAGCTGTACGTTTGTTTAAATGCGGTGCTAAAGTTTGAAATGCTTTTGTAGCCGGACATGCTGCTGATCTGCTGGATGGTCAGGCTGGTGTCCAGTAAAAGTTTATGTGCCATATGCATCCTGGTCTCCTGCAAATAACCAAAAACGGTTGTGCCAAAAACAGCTTTAAAACCGCTTTTAAGTTTCGTTTGGTTGATGCCAAGCTGGCGTGCAAGCTCCATAATGGTAAATGGACTGTTCAGGTTTTCCCGGATCAGCAGGGCGGCATATTTGATCTTTTCCTCGTCTGCAGTTGTAAGCCGGTATCCCTGATCGCTGGATTCGGAGCCTTCGTGTACAAAGGCGATCAGTTCGTAAATTTTTGATTCTAAAAAGATCTTTTTGGTAAGGCCGTCAAATGTACAGTTCTTGATCGCCTGGATCGTACTGTATATTTTAGGGTTTACCTTGACCTCTTCTTTGGAAAGTGTAGCACTCAGGTTCTTTCTGGTGTTGTTTAGGAAGGTATCCATGGTGTTACTTTCACCGGAATAATTGGCCAGCAGCGAAAGGGGAAGATGAACGTCGAAGGTATGGTAGCTGATGTCTTTGTTGAAGGCGATCTTAGCCTTATTTTCTTCAGGAGAGAGGAAGGTGATGTTACCGGACATGGCGGGAGCGATCTCTCTCTTTATCGCATTGTTGTGGTAATAGATATGCCCTTCAGACAAATTGAAATGCAGTTCGAGCAAATAGGAGTCACCTTTTCCGTATATGGTAATGTCGTCATTGAGCTGATAGTTGCCCTGAAGGATGCTTAGGTTGTCTTTTACTGAATATTCCTCATAGGTGATTTCACCCTTTGGGGTGAGCAGCCGGGTAAGATTGGGTGTTTCCTGATCTGGCTGAGACCAATCGTTATGGGGTTTATCTGCAGCAGCAAGAAACTCACTAAAATCACTTCCCTGAAATGTAAAACCCATTATAAAACTTCCACTTTCAAAACAAACACTTCCTAATTCATAAATGCTTCCCATAGCAAATGGGATACCTTTGTCACGAATTTAATTATAATTAGTTTAAATAAAGAAGTTTTGCTCAGATTATTACTTACCTGTTTTTTGTTAACCTTTTGTCTGCTGGCTGCTGCTTGTCCGGTCAGTATATCTGTTAAGGATCAAAAGGGCAAGCCAATTAATAACGTAACAATCCTCATAGATGGTACGCTGCGCGGCCGTGCGGATGCTTCCGGAATGTTGAGGGTTGAACTGGAAGCTGGAAATCATACGCTTCAGTTTCGTAAGGATACGCTGCTGTTGAAAACGGTGGACATCAATGTGGATTGTACAAAGGAGAACTGCTTTGATTTTGAGTTGACTGCATCGGATGCCAATTCAATAGCGCTTCAGGAGGTTGCGGTTAAAGGATTGACAGCAAAGGAGGTGATTGCCCAATCTCCGTTTTCAGTTCAGTCTATTGATCTGAAGAAGTCTTATGACAAAGGTGGTGATGTAGGCGAGGTGCTGAACAGGGCCTCCGGTGTCAGGCTGCGCAGTGATGGTGCGCTTGGTGCTCCGGTTCAGATCAATTTGGGTGGCTTACAGGGAAAGGCGGTCCGGTTGTTTAAGGATGGAATTCCCGTCGAGTTGTTTGGTCATGGTTTTAGCCTGGGGACCATTCCGGTAAATATGCTGGACCGGGTGGAAATCTATAAGGGTGTAATGCCGTTATATCTTGCTTCTGACGCATTAGGGGGTGGGGTAAACCTGGTTTCCAGACAGGAATACAAGAATTTTGGGGAATTGTCTTATGAAGCGGGTTCATTTAATACACACAGGGTTACGGGTAATGGGTTATGGAAAAGTAAAGACCGGAAATGGTATCTGGGAACCAACAGCTCTTTTAATTACTCGGACAACAGCTATAAGGTCAATGCTCCTTTTCCATCTGGCACCAGCAATTTTAAAGAGGTCAAACGCTTTCATGATGCGACACGTACTTATTATGCGGAAGGTTATGCGGGCATTCAAAACAGGACCTGGGCGGACGATCTGAGGCTTACGCTGATCAGTTCCAGCTTTTACAAGGAGATCCAGAATGATTCGCAGATGGATAAGGCTTATGGTGAGGCTTTTTCTAAGGAGCGCAACTATACCAGTTTACTGACGTATAAAAAGAACTTTTGGAACGAAAAGCTAAAGGTGAATGCCATTGGTACATACAGTCTTTTTAAAACCAGGTTTATCGATACGGCTACGGTAAGGTATGGTTGGGACGGGGAGGTGATTGGGCGTAATCTGCGGCCGGGGGAGGTCAACCTGGGTAATAATCAGCAAATAGATTACCGGTTCTTTTCTTCCCGCCTGAATTTATCTTATGCGCTTTCGGATCAGCATGCGCTGGATTTTAGCGAGCTGTATTATCAGCAGAACAGGAAGGGCAGTGATCCGCTGGGTGCGATTTCGGCTATTGAGGCCATCGACGTGCTGAGTGTGCCGGCAGTCTATCGAAAGGACAATACGGCACTTGGGCTTCGTTCCAGCTGGCTGGGTAAGGAGATGGAGAGTATTGTGGCGCTTAAGTATTATCACTTTCAGACGGAAGGGTATACGACGGATAATTTTGGGATGGGCTACCGCTCTTCGGGCAGCGGGCAGCAACTGGGTTATCTTGGTGGCTTGAGGTGGAGCCGTGGGAATTACCTGCTCAAAGCTTCTTATGAGTATGCGACCCGGTTGCCGGATGAATACGAGATTTTTGGTGATGCCCGGCTGATCAAAGAGAATATGGACCTGCAGCCGGAAAAAAGCCATAATATCAATCTGAACGGGCAATACCGGCTGGAAAATGGTGAGCGCAGCCTCACATTATCTGCAGGACTTTTTTACCGGAGGGTGAAGGACATCATCTTTCTTCAGCTGGATATTCCCTTTAGCCGGTACATCAATTATGAGCAGGCCCGGGTGAAAGGTTTTGAGCTGGAAGCGAATTATGTGCCTGCAAAGCGTTGGAACTTTGGCGCGAATGTGACTTATCAGGATATCCGCCGGATCGGGATTAAGGAGGCGATGTTCAGAAATCTGGAGGATTCAAGGATTCCGAATGTGCCATACTTCTTTGGTAATTTTTGGTTAAACACTTATTTCTGGGATGTGCTCGGTAAGGGGGATCGTGTGGAATTGAGCTGGAATGGCAATTATACACACCGCTTCTTTTTGCATGCTATTCCTAAGAACCAGGAACCTGGTCTTTTTGAGAAGGTGGAAAATATTCAGACTTCTTTGATCATTCCGCGTGACGGGAGGCTGGGGCAGCTAACCAATAATGCCGGGGTTTATTATCATTTCGCAAAGCCTAAGGTGACCCTGGCGGGGGAATGCAGGAATATCGGGGATGTTAAGCTGTATGACAACTTCAATGTGCAGAAGCCGGGCAGGGCTTTCTACCTCAAACTATTGTATCAATTTTTTTAATCATTAATAATAAAAGTAAACACTATGAAACGTAACAAATTTACCGCGATGATGATCGGTCTTTCGGCACTGGTGCTGTTTGGTTCTTGCAGCAAGGATAAAGATCCGGCTCCGACGCCAACAGATAATGATCTGCCGGCAAATGAAACCTGGGTGATTTATAATGCTGCTGCAAACTGGAGCGGTGGAATCTATGCGTTGAAAAGCAATAAGGCAAGGGAGATTAATCTTTCTGGTGTTCCGTTTTTCCAGGTGAGCAGTTCTCTGGGTGGCAGGGTGAATGGAAAAACATTGTATAAAGTAAACAGTGCTTCTAATGCACAGGGAATTCTGAAGCTTAGCCTGAATTCATCAGGAAATGTAGTGGAGGATAAGTTCTTACCTTCGCTTTCAACGGCTTATATTTCTAATTATCTGGTGGCAAGTCCGACTGAGGGTTATTATTGGGATGATGTAAGGGGTGGTTTAAAAGTACAGAAGTTTAATCCTACTACAATGGAGCGTACAGGTGAGATTGACTTCAGCTCGCTGTCGGAAGGTTTGCCTAATGAATCAGCAGGGCAATTGATCCTGGCCAAGCGTGATGATAAGCTTTATGTAGATTTATTGCTGGGTACTAAACTGGCTGGAGACTGGCAGGTGTCACCGAAGGTTAAAGAGGCGGCTATTGCGGTTTATGATCTGACGAATAATAAGATTCTGAATGTAACTAAATTCGCTGGTACGACCAATCTGGGGGTATTTATTGATCATGTGCTTTGGAGCCTGGACGAAAAAACAAAAGACCTTTATTTTGTTGCGGTTGGTGACATGAAAAGACAGCCAACGGATTATTCTTCTAAAATTCTGCGAATCAAAAGTGGAGAAACACAGTTTGATCCGGCTTTTTCTATCGACATCAGGAACTACCAGTTTCCTGCTGAATTTAACAGGTTATTTGTGTACGACAGTAAAATCTATACCACTGTTCCATCACGTGGTGTATCTTATTATGGTGGTGCGCAGCATGGGGTGACTTACAGAAGCGATGTTTGGTATTGGACTCAAATTGATGCTGCAACCAAAAAGGCTACGCGATTGAGTATTCCTGCGGACAGCTTTTATGGTACACAGAATCCGTTCCTGCACAATGGAGAGATCTATTTCCTTTCTAACAATACTTCAGAGGGTTATTCTGGTGTAAATCAGTTAAATCCTGTTACCGGGACTGTTAAGGAAACTTTTCACCTGAAAGAAAGTGGAAGGTTAAACGGATTTAACATCATCACGGAATAAGCAGATTAGCTTTAGTCTGTTGGTAATTGAATGCAGGTTCTTGTTGATTGATCAGCAGGAACCTGTTTTTTTTTGTTATTCTCCTGGAATGGATTTGCTTTGAGAGACTGTGTTATTTTATCAGGATCCAAATGGCAGCGTAGTCAACCGGAATTTCTGCCTTTGTTAAAGGTTTATTGTCGATTTTCACGTTTTCTGCATCGTAGTTGTTCTTATTGATGTCAAAGCTTAGGGGCAAGGGCTCGGTGTCGCCAAAGCGAATGTAAAATTCGGTTTTACCCGAAAGTCTGAGCTGCATGATTCTGGAAGAATATATCTTATAAAATCCATACTTCATGTCTGCACCCGGACCATAGGAAAAAGGCGGGGTGATCGCGAAGTCCAGTGATTTTATCTTGCTGCCGTCTTTGTAAGTGATTTCGATCTGGTCTCTGGTATAGGCTCCGCTGGCATTTGGGGCTAGAAGGTCTGTATGGTCCGCACTTATTACCGACAGGTTAAAATAGTAGTCGACAGGGCTGCAACCACATAGCATGTTATCTCTTTTGCAACTGAATCCAATGGACAGGAATAAGAGGCATACCAGAAATTTTTTCATAGGAGCGTTTTTTTGTTATTGTTGTTGAATCATTTCCAAAACCTTGTCCAGGCGATACCTTACCGGATCTTTAATGCGGTCATTTGGATTGGTTTTAAGAATATGGATAGATTTACTGAGGAATAACTGTACGTCCGGAATATTTGTACCGGGGAATAATTCTAATGATTTTGGGAGGTCAATGCCATGAAAAGCTGCTTGGTAATCTTCTGCGGTCATAGGGCGAAGGTAAGATATGTGTGTCGGATTTACTATACCAAATATTTCAAATAATCTTCGATTTTAGTCCTTAATCTTTCTGCCAGATAAGGATTGCCGTCTTTTAACTCATCCAGAATGAGTTGTGCTTCTTTTGCGTAAGATCGTTTCTTATCCTGATTCCAGTAGTATGGAGGTGCAGTCAGGTTGCAAATCCTGTCTGCCATTTTTACTGCCCAGATTTCTTTGGGCTGTTCTTTAATTCTTTGGAGGCTATCTGTCATTTGGATTGCTTTTTCTTCAATCTGGTTGTTTTTTGTCAATGCAAGTACGCCATTGGCAACTTCATGACCAAACAGCGTTTTGACTTTGTCATAGCTGAAATCTGTATCTTCTATGGTGTCATGCAGCAAGGCACATTTTATGGCCAGGTTGCTGTTCATTTCTTCTGTATAACTGATGGCGGTAAGGATTTCAAATACTACTCCGCCGATGTGATTGAGGTATTCTATCTGCTGGTTTTGAATACTTCCGCCGTATTTTTGTCCATCGTGTAGCAGGGATACCAAATCCCAGATCTGCTGGATTTCATCGATAGATATGTCCTTTTTCAATTGCCTATTTGCTTTTAAGAGAGGTAGTAAAGCTCTGAAATTAAACGGAGATTTAATGTTCCTGCAGCACTTGTTTTAAGGCGTTACGAGAGGGTTTTTTGGAAGACAATATTGAATTTGGAAACGCTTACTGTTATATTTCTTGTGGTAATTCGCTATCCGGTGCGACGCGGATTATTTAATTTTAAAAAAAAATATTTTTGGAAAACTGAAAATTTGTGTAATATTGCAGCATGAAAACAGCAACAATACAGAGCTTTATACCCCAGCCGATTTATCGGAGAGGATAGCTATGTATTGAATAAAAATATTTAAAACAGAGAATCCTCTTAGATCAGTCTAAGGGGATTTTTTGTTTTCAAGCAATAATACTTTCCTGTGGTGCAATGGCAGCACGTCTGATTTTGGTTCAGAAAATTGTGGTTCGAGTCCATGCAGGAAAACACAGGTAAATAAGAATTTAATACAGTACAGCATGAAAAATATATCTATACAAAACTTCATACCGCAACCGATTGATCCGGGGGGATAACTATGTATTAAAGAATAATTTTAAAACAGAGAATCCCCTTAGATCAAATCTAAGGGGATTTTTATTTGAAGGTAATTTTTAGAGTAATATATCAATTGGCCAGATTACCTGCTTTGGGAGCAGGAGGTTCCCGGTTCGAGTCCGGGTTACTCTACAAAAAAAGGAAATATAGCTCAATGGTTAGAGCAGTACTCTTATACGGTACCGGTTAAAGGTTCGAGCCCTTTTATTTCCACCTATTTTCCTGTGGTGCAATGGCAGCACGTCTGATTTTGATTCAGAAGATTGTGGTTCGAGCCCATACAGGAAAACTTTATAGATTTTATAATGCAGGATTGGCTGTATAATCTGTCCATAGCTGATCAACTGTTTTTCCTGTATTGGCTGTCCAGAACGTTGCGGTAGTATATGTTCCGTTACGCATACTTTTATCAAGTTTGACAACGATTCCGTCTTGTCCGTGTGTTTCCAGCCATTGGAGGAAACGAGCGGTAACCCGATAGGCGTCTGTATAGGATTGATTTGATGAAAAATCGGGTAGTGACCATTGGGCGCCGGCATTGTCCAGTCCGAATTTGAACCTGACATAGTCTGCAATGCCTTCGGTAACCCATCCGGCATCTGCTACATATGGATAGGCTTGTACGACATGCATGAGTTCATGTGTGGCTACATCCAGATCTTTTGGATTGTTAAAGAACCAGTCAGGGTCGTAGCGAATCACCGCGCCACCAAATGCTGCGGCTACTCCTTCAAATGCTGGATCGATAACAAAAACAACTTTTTTCGTCGTATTTGGGTTGTAGGCATCGGCCATTTTCTGGTAATTTACTTTAAAGACATTGATCAGGCCGGATTTTACTGCCGGACTGAGGTTTTGGGTTTTATTGACAAAGGTTAGTGTGTTTGTCCCGGCGGTAATGGTTTCAATGGTACTTACCGGACTGTCGCGCTGCTGATCAGCAGGCATTTGAAACAGACGCCATTCGGACAACTGAAATAATTCGCCGCCACGGATGCTTTTGACATTGAGCCGGTAATATTTGAAGGGTTTTGGATTTTTAAAATAGTACCTCCTGGTTTGTTTTCTTTCCGGGAAAAACTCATAGTACTGGTTGTTTAATACGATCCATTCTTTTCCATCGGCTGAGCCGCTGATATTCCAGTTTTCCGGATCACGTTCGTCTGCATCATCACCTGAGATGAAGGAATAAGAGGCAATGAGTTTTGCTTCAGGAAATTCCATTTGCATGTAAAATGAGTCGGAGTAGGAGAAAGTCAGAAATTTTGTAGCGGGATCATTGTCTACCAGTTTTAGGGAGCCTTCCTGTGAAGATTGACCAAATTTGTTTTCTGCACTTACGGATAAGGTTCCCAGGCTGGTGATGTCCATTTCCGGTATGGGTTGGGGTTCTTCTTTGGCAGGTTGTTCTTTTTCGATCTCTTTAGACTGATCATTTTTTCCGCAACTTAGAATGGTGATCATCAGGATTACTGCAATGGCAACGGCGGAAGGTACAGATCTGAAGTTTTTCATAGGGGTAAATGATAGTCACTGAATATCTGCATTTTTGGAGCAATATGCAAGTCGGGGATTTGAGCAGGTCAATTAGGCTTGCACCAGGCAGTGGCGGTATAATTCAGGGCAGTTTTAAAAAATTATTGCCTTACTGGTCAAAAAATATTCCGCTCAATACGGCATTGTCACCTCTGACTATATTGATTCTGAACTTTGCCGATTTGTTATAGGAGAAAGTTAGGTAAGCACCGCCAGTGCAATTTTCCACAATCTTTACGGGTGCGATCAGTTTTGAGCTTGCTGCATCGAACATTTCTACTGCAATTTTTCTTCCTTTATGGTCCCAGTCTAGAAAATAGAGTGATACTTTATAGGCTTTTGTGCCTTTGATATCTATTGTAGTAGTAAAGGTATAACCAATCTGATCTGCATCCATGGCGTAAAGGCAAGCGGCTGTTCGGGGTTGGTTATTGGCTGAATCCGCAGAAAGTGCTCTGGGGTCATTGGTATTTGCTTCCCATACGATGTTTAACGGAAGGTTGTTACCCTTGACCTTATAGTAATTGATAGCAGAAACATAAGCTGGAAGGGATTGTTTGTCTTTTCCGTTTCCGCTGTAATTGCACAATACATAGCCATCTCTGCCGTAGACTTTTCCCCAGTTTCCGCTGGTTGTGGAGTCCATACCAATGAAACGGGCATCGTAAGTTTCTTTGATTTCGGAATATCCTGGAGTATTGCCCTTGTAGGTAGTCACGATTTGATATTTTCCTGGCTGGACATCTTTAAGGTAAACGAACTGTGCATCTTGGCTTGCTCCTCTGATACTGGAAATGGGGTGATAGCGGCCGTTCCATACCAGGACACCATTTACTTTGATACTGCTGATGTTTTTTTCTGCTTTAGGAATACCAATCCGTCCTATGGTTCCGGCAGGAGTGGTCACTGTAGTTAATCCGCTGGAGATGTTAAAATTAGCGCTGATATCACCTTTGGGTGTGGGTGTTTTTCCTGAGACCCAGGTTAGTGTCCGGCCGGGATGGGGCAGTATGTCAAATGTTGCAAATCCTGGTGATGTAGGCTTGATACCGAGGATCTCTTCGCTAAGCCATTTGGTAACGCCCGCGCCCCAGGGGTGACAAAGGCTGGTAAAACCGCACTGATTATTGGGTATGGCTGCATTTTTGCTGACTGCCTGGTTCCATGAAGGGCGGTAATCTTCAAAGAAGGTAGTGCCTCCGTATTTGATTTGTCCGCCCCAGAGGTCGTGTATGGAACTCAGCGCATCGTCATATTTATTCATCCGGGCAAATGCCTGGATGACGAAATATTGGTTGAAAGGAGAGTAGGAGATGCGGTTGATCTTGTCGGTAAAGTTCTTTTCGTAAATGACTTTTTGCTCTTTGGCATCCAGCAAGTGGGTATTGATGGCATCTGCGCCCGCATGAAGACCGAAATCCTGATACCAGTTGGTGTTCTTTTTCAATCCGGTTATTTTTTCTGTGGCATGCTGTTCGTATTTGTCTTGCAGGTCTTTCCGGCCAATGCTGGCCATTGTTGCTGAGAATTCTTTCCAGGCTCGTATGGAGAGCATTTTGTATGCATTTTGGGGTTCGGGAAGATTGGGGTGTTCAAATCCGGCACCCAGCCGTTCGTCCCAACCGAAAAACTCCAGATTAGGATTGGTGCCATATACATTGTAAGCGTCATCTAGTTTAGTGCAGGCATTATTAACGTATGTTTTTAAGGTTGCGGTGTCGCCTGTGTATTTGTAATAATCAATGAGACTCAATACCCAATACAGTGCATAACTCCGGATACCATTGCTCTGGGTAGCGGTGTAATCTATGTTTTTCTTTACAAAATCATAGTTTCCGAAGGCAACCATTGAAGCAGCCTGGGCCGGATGTGCATCACCTGTCCAGGAGAATCTGTCTCCACGGTTCATGAGGATGGCGCCCAGGTAATCTTTGAGCAGATTGAGTTTGACGGTATAGGCACCTGTATACCAGATACGGGTAAGGGTGGTGTCGCTGCATGAAAAGCTGCCCTGGTAGTTGACGGGTCTGGTCTGGCAGACGAGTCGTAATCCGGTAATTTTCCAGGGTTTATTGAATGACCGTATATGGATCCAGCCGAATCTTACTCCTTCATACAGATAGGGGTTCAGTTCCAGCCGGTAAGTGTTTCCGTTTTTTTTTGGGCTTAATGTTTTTGTGGGATAGTTTGAGGGATAATCAGGGGTTTGATTGTATTCGCTGATGCTCATTTCTACTTTTCCGCTCAGGTCCGGACTGTCAAATTCCAGCCAGCCTGCATTGTTTTGTCCGAAATCGAAGCGAATATATCCTTCACCGTTTATGGTTATGGTGTTGTTTGTTTTGAAGTCGCTTGTGTTGAAGCTGGCCGGGTTTGAAGTTGTCCAGCTCACAGGTTGCAGGGTATAACTCTCCAGACCATCTGTTGCCTTTGGATTGGCCCAGGTATAGTTGATGATGGGGTCCGGTGAGAATGGGTTTATGGTTCCGGTTTTTGTAGCGGTTATTGATGGATAGCCTTTGATCTGAGCTTGTAAGGAATGCCCGGAAACGGATAGTAATACTAAAAAGGCAACGATCCGGGTAAATTCAGTTTTGAAGTGCATGATGATATTAGGACAGGTATTATGGTTGATCACGAAAATACGCTGTTCTGTTCAAGTTGGTATTGTTGTAAAATGGCAATAATTTGCACTTTTTGATATAAATCAGGGTTTGCTTAACACAAACTTAACAGGATGACTCCGGTATTATTAAAAAATGCTCGCTAAGTTTGCGGTGTGAAACAGTGGGAGGACGCAGAACTTATTGCTTTAGTCAGCGAATCCGATGCTGAGGCCTTTACTGAGCTTTATCAACGTCACTGGAAGTACATTTATGGTATTGCCTATAAAAAGACCGGAGATAAGAACGACGCTTTCGACATCACTCAAAATGTATTTATGGAGTTCTATGACAAAAGGGAAATGCTGGAGATCCATATTCCGCTGAAGAACTACCTCCGTACAGCAGTCATTTATAAGCTATCCAATTATTTTCGGACCCGTGGCTTCCGCGAAAAGCATTACCGTAATTTTCAGCAATTCCTGGAAGAATCCGGTGAAAAGGCAGAGGTTTTTTCTGCTTTGGAATTGCAGGAAACGGAACTGAGGTTTGAAGAGATGGTGGAACTTATTTATAAGTCAATTGATGAAATGCCTGAAAAAATGAAGGAGATCTTTTTGATGAGCCGCAGTGAACAATATTCTATCAATGAAATTGCCGGTAAGCTCAATCTCTCCCCCCAGACTGTTAAAAACCAGATCAGCAAAGCGCTGGAAAGGATCAGACGTGAGGCAAAGGCTCATGCTGTCCCGGCTGCTTATTTGCTGTTTCTGGTGTGGTTAACGAAAAGTTAACGTATAGGTAACAATTTCTTTGTGGTACTTTTTCGATTCTGTGTTTAATGTATAGGAATGCAGAACAAAAAGAAATTTACAGCAGCCTTTAAAAGGATATTTCCGGAGGGGGCCGCACCGGCGGAGAGAGAACGCTTTGCCCGCTGGTTTACACAGCTTGACCTTTCGGCGGGGAAGATATTTGAAGATCAGGCTGAGGAGAATCAACTGGCTGGAAAGCTGGACCGGCGGCTTCAGGATTACATCTCAGGACAAAAGGCTGCGCCCAGGATCGGGTCCTTCCGCAAATGGTGGCCAGCGGCAGCGGCGGCATTACTCATCTTTACTGCGGCGGCATTGTTCTTTACTCCCGGCAGGCAGACACTGCACAAAACACTCGTTTATAACGAAACTATCACTCAGGCTGGAGAACGCAAGATCATAACGCTTTCAGATGGCTCGACGATCACCCTCAATAATTCCAGCCGGATCAAATTCCCGCAGGTGTTTGGAGATAGTCTTCGCGAAGTTTTACTTGACGGAGAGGCTTTTTTCGAAATAGCCCACCAGGCAAAACCATTTATTGTGCATAGCGGGAAATTGAAGGTTCAGGTACTCGGTACTTCCTTTAATGTTCGCGGCTACACGGGTGATCATCACATAAAAGTAACGGTGTCTACGGGAAAGGTTGGGGTGGTTGCTCCGGGTAAACAACCGGGTACCATTCTTGATCCGGGTGAGCAGCTGGCTTATGATACAGAAACAGGCAGGGGCAGACGGATCAGCGTTATTTCTGCAGAGGAGACGGGCTGGATGACCGGGCTGCTGATCTTCAAAAATGAACAGCTGAAAGAGGTTTGTAAGCAACTGGAACGCTGGTATGGGGTAAAAATCACGATACAGACTAAAGCGTTAAAGTCACAAAAGATGAGTTTGAATCTCAAAAATCAGAGTTTAAATAATGTACTGAAAGTAATGGGCATTGCCGGGGACTTTAAGTATAAAATTACAGGCAGGGATGTACTGATCTGGTAGCGGTCGAGCCGACTCAATATTCAGTTTACACATTAATCAGTTCACACATTAAAAAAGAAAGGAGCATATGTATTAAAAGATACCCGCCACACTAAAAAATATAGATCTTAAAAAGGAACAGAGGCCTCTTACACCTCCGTCCCGTTAAGCTTTACTGATCTATTGATTTTGAACACCATAAACCATTTAAAAAAGCTATGTACAATTCTACAAAAAGAAGTGCAATTAAACTATTATATTTTATGTCGCGAGTAGCCTTTCTTGTCACCGTAATTAGCCTGACCTTGTCGGGGGTAATTCTGGCGTCGGAGGTAAGATCTCAGAACCTCAGAGAGGTAAAGATATCTGTTAACGTCAGAGGGGCTTTGCTGAAGGATGTTTTGACTGAGCTGGAAAAAACTTCCGGTCTTAGCTTTGCCTATACCGGTGAAACAGGAGCGGTTTCCGGTATTAACCTTTCGGTCCGGAAGGGTACGATGTACCAGGTATTGAAAGACCTGGCTGCGGCCAAAGGATTACGCTTTGACCAGTCAGGCCCACTCATCGCGGTATCGGTGGTACCCCCATCGCCGCCACCGCCTGCTCCGGGAATTCTTACGGGAAAGATCAGTGATGAAAAGGGGGAGACCATTCCGGGCGCAGGAGTGAGGATCGTAGAGACGGGTGCCGGAACACAAACTAAAGTTGATGGTACTTATATCTTTAGCCTTTCGCCGGGTACGTATACCCTGGAGTTCAGCTACGTTTCTTATCAGACCCAGCGCATCAGCGGGGTACAAATTAAAGGTGGCGAGCAGACCCGGCTTGATGTGGTATTGAAAGCCGCATCAAATGCCCTGAAAGAGGTTACTGTAAATTCTACTTATCAGCGGGCTTCGGTTTCGGGTCTGTATGCCAGACAGAAGAATGCTGCCGGGATTACGGATGGGATTTCTGCTGCTCAGATTGCCAGAACTCCGGACAATAATGTGGGTGCGGTATTGAAGCGCATCAGCGGGTTGAACGTAGTGGATAACCGCTATGTAGTGGTGAGGGGATTAAGTGACCGCTACAATCAGGCACAGATAGACGGGGTCACGCAACCGAGTACGGAGATGAACCAGCGCAACTTCGCCTTTGATGCCATTCCTGCGGAAATGGTGAGTAGTGTGGTGGTCAACAAAACCGCTACTCCGGATATCTCTTCAGAATTTGCGGGCGGACAGGTGAGTGTGAACACCCTGGATATTCCGGTTCAGAATTTTACTCAGTTTCAGATAGGAACCGGCTACAACTCGGGTAGTATTGGTAAGAATATGCTGCAGGCCGGCGAGCGGGGCAAATGGGAAATGTTTGGTTTTACAAATGACAGGCATCATGTACCTCCGGGTTTAAAGGCATGGGTAAATTCTGACATTTCTACCGTACCGGATTATGTAGTACCGCAGGGGAGGACGTTTAATCCTGAGGGTTTCAGGATGTACCAGTACGGCTTTGAACCCAATCAGAATTACCGTTTTACCCTGGGCCGTACCTATAAATTGAAGAATGAACTCAATTTTGGGTTTATAGGTGGGGCGACGTTGCGTAACAGCCAGGAAATTAATGATTATATCAGTACCCGTTTGGGTTATGAACCTTTTCGTATCGATGAGGAAAATATCCGGCAGAATGGGACGGTGTATAAATACAATGCGACCATCAGTGGTCTCTTTAATCTTGGTCTTCAGGGGAAGTCATTTAAACTGAGCCTGAGGAATATGTATTCTCATGTCTACAAGAATAATTATTTTACATATACCGCTGCTGATCTGAATCAGCTGACCAAGCTGCTGCCGGAAGACCGGATTAAGTTTAACCTGCAGGCTCCTGAAAACACCACGGTGATGCAGTCCAAACTTGAAGGTGAACATACGCTTGCTGAATCGGGCTGGAAATTGCTTTGGAACGGGTCCTTTACCGATGTTGGACAGGGGATCAGCGACCGGAGGAAATTTCAGTCTACTGGTACGGGTTCCGTAAATGGAGTGCCTTATTACCAGCGGTATTATGTGCCGGGTGCGTCCACGAATGAAGCGAATCCTGATTATAGAATGTATACGGATACCAGGGAAAAAGATTACAACTGGGGGCTGAGCCTGAGTAAAGGTTTTGATTTTTTAAGGGACAAAACGTTGCTGAAGGTAGGGTACAATGGCTTTTATAAAAAAAGAGATCTTAAAAATATCACTGCGGAGATTTATAACAATTCTTTCGGCTCAGTATTTATAGGTCCGTATGAGAGTAGCCTGAGTCCTGAGCTTCTCGGAATCGGACCGGATCAGGCTTTTTATAATGTGCCTGCTTCATCGGGAGATCAGTTTAAGGGGCAGGCAAGATCCTTCAGTGCTTTTGCGATGCTGGACCAGCGCTTTTTTAAAAAACTGCGCTTGGTTTACGGCTTACGCTATGAATCTTATAAACTGCAAAATACGCAGTTCAAAAGTAAGGATGCTGACATTAACAGGGATGACAATACGGATTATCTTCCTTCGGCGAATGTGACGTACAGCTTAAATGAAACGATGAATTTTCGTGCATCGGTTTCTAAGACCGTGGTCAGGCCTGATTTCAGGGAGACTTCTATTTTTGCCATGTATGATCCGATCCTGGATGTGATTATTCAGGGCGCAAATTTAAAGAGTACAAAAATAGACAATGCAGATTTACGGTATGAGTGGTATCCTGCGCCGGGAGAGATTGTTTCTCTTTCGGGTTTCTTCAAGAAATTTTATAAACCTATTGAGCTGGTTTTCATTGCTGATGAAAAGGTGGACCGCTATGCTTTTCAGAATCAAAAATCGGCTGTAAACTATGGTGCGGAAATAGAGCTTAGAAAATCCCTTGGTTTTATTTCAGACAGAGCCTGGCTGCGCGGCCTTTCTCTTTTTGGTAACGGGACGCTGATCCGGTCTAAAGTGAAGGCATTGGTCTATTCGGGGACCAACAGGGAGACCATTACGGAAGTGGATAAGGAAAGGGCACTGTTTGGACAATCTCCATGGATTGTAAATGCAGGAATTGCCTACGACAGGACCGCCTATGGATTAAATCTTGTTTACAACAGATCTGGTTACCGAACTAGTACCATCAATGATTCGCCTGCATTAATAGAATATGAACTTGGTCGTGATCAGGTGGATTTACAGATTTTTACCCGTCTGTTTAAACAAAAGGGTGAACTGAAACTGAATGTCGCTAACCTGATGAATGCTAAAACCACTTTTTACAGAAATGCGGACGGTTATACTGGTGGCGGTGGGGTGTTTGCGGTTCAGGAGGGCAAATCTGACCAATACAAGAAGAGCGAGGGTGATTTTATTACTTATCAGCTCAGACCAGGGATCAATTTTAGTATGGCTTTTACCTATCGATTTTAACTGCATCAGAATATGAAAAAAATTATTATGCAAAGTACATTGGTGACTGGTGCAATGTTGCTCCTGTTGCTCAGCGCATGCTCGAAGGGCAGTATTGTTGATGAACCTGTATTTGGATTTATCTCTATCAATAAACTCGCGGCTACCGATATAAAGGTGATTAAAGGTGATACTGCGGTGTTTTCTGCGAATGGGTTGGTATTTAATGCGCTGGCCGGACCGAACCGGTTCAGGTTTTATGAAGGTGAAGTGCTTAGTCTGGATACGATGCTCGTCGCAACACCGAATTATAATCATCCTTATGTGTTGTTCAAACCCAACCGGAATACGCCGATCCGGATCTATGATAGTGAGTTCAGTGGATTTGACAAGGAGATATTGCCGGATACGGGTTTTATAAAGATCAGCATTGCTAATTTCTCGGAACAGTTTCCGGCGAAAGTAAATGTTTATATCACAACGAATACGATCATTGATGGAAGACAGCAGGAAATACAGATAGCTGAATTTTTGGGTGTTTCCGGTTCTTTTCCTCTGCTCAGGCTCGCAAGACTGGGTTCTACCACAAGCGGGATTTTTGAGCACAAGCTTACCCTGGTACTTAAGGATCCGGAAACGAATGTGGTACTGATGACTAAGGATCTGACTTTACCTACGGGGGCGGGTAAGGGGAGTAAAAACCTGCCTTATACGGTTTATATGGTGTACATCAGTGGTAACGGTACTGCCGAAATTATGATGAACAAATAATTTGAAAATATTTACAACAACGACATGAAAAAGATTTTAATATTTATATTCTTATGCTGTGCTATGCAGGTGGTCGGGCAGACCATCGATCCTAAAATGGAAATGCTCATTTTCCCGAAATATATGCAGGGGAACAGTGGCGCGCGCCTGGAGTCCGGATATGGTACTCCTTGTGTATACAGGGCTAAAATTACCGGGCTTAAGCCATTGACTACCTACAGGTATGAGAATAAAATGGTCAATGCATTAACGGCCACACCTGGTGGTGGCTCTAAGTTACACTACATTCTTCCTCCTGCGAATGTGCCTCCGGGGACACCCAATTATAACGCAGGTGATTTTTATAAGGCCCCGACAGCTTCTGGAAACAGCGGCGATACGAATGGTGGTATTGGTGATTTGAGTGGTTACTATGGTGTGTTAACAACCGATAAGGATGGCAGTTATACCGGATGGTTTATCCAGGAAACGGTAAAATATAACGGTAAGGAGGGCGCGTTTTTCAGGGTTTCCCTGAACAATCCGGATGCTGCACCAAACCAAATAGGATGGATTGCTTATATGGTTCATTCGCCAATAGAGGAGCCTGTGTATACACTGGGTACTTCGGCGAGAGAAAATACGGCTGATGCAATATTTTATGCTACTGCGATCAGGAGTACTCCGACAAAGGGTTCGGCAAAAAATATCGTGTTGCTTTACGACAATGTGGAAGGTACCGGCCGGCCGATAGCTACTACATTCCTGGAGAATGATGGTGTGGAAGGTGTGCCGTATTCTGACGAAGAAGGAATTTTATCGGGCCAGTCTGCTTTTTATAAGAATCATGTAGACGGTGTTGAGGGCACGTGGGGTGCTATTGTGGTCAATACAGATCCGAAAGGGATCCGGAGGATTGAACAGCGAAGCCTGGTTGACGGATCAATTGTCGGTTATAATATTTCAGCTGATGGTACCTGGCCTGACGGCGAAAACACCGGCGGTACAGTGAATACGGCAAATACGAGTCTTGGTGCTAACGCTGCAGGTACGGTAGCTATCGTAATTGATGGAAGCAAGGTGACCCTTGCTCCGGTAAAAGATCCGCAGACGGTAAATTTTACCAATGTGTTTCCGGCTGCTTATAAGGTGGGTGATCCGGATTTTGTTTTGTCTGCGGGCAGTAGTGCCGGACTGACTAATTTCGTGTATTCAGCTGCTCCGGCAGGGATTCTGCAGATCACGGGTAATACGGTAAAAATTATTGGCGGCGGTACGGCTATGCTCACAGTTACTCAGCCGGGAACTGCAACTGTTGCTTCCGCTACTGCGGAACAGACCATTAAGGTAGAGGGGATTCCGCAGGTGATCACTGGTTTTCCTTTAACTTTGAATACGGTATATGGTGACGCGGGTATTTCATTGAGCGCTGTGGGTGGAGCCAGCGGTAACCCTGTTGTCTATGCTTCGGGTGATGTAAGCATCGCGGAAATTGTGGATGGCAATCAGATCAGATTTAAGAAATCGGGAACAGTGGTGATTACTGCCAGCCAGCAGGGCAATGCGATCTATTCAAGTGCAGATGAATTAAAGTGTACACTGACTATTGGAAAAGCGGACTTGACTGTTACTGCAACGGATCTGGCGAAACCGCAGGGGAGTGCGAACCCCACAACAACATTCAGCTATGCTGGGTTTAAGAACGATGATGATGCGACAACTCTGAGCGGATCGCCTGTATTGACGATAGACGCTGGTACGGATGCTCCGGTAGGAATTTATGATATTGATGTAGATGTATCTGCTCTAATGTCAGATAAGTATACATTTATACCTGTAAAAGGTAAATTGACTGTTTCCGCAAAACAGGTTCAGACCATTACGCTTACAGGTATTCCGGCAGAAACGGTTTACGGCAGTCAGCCTGTTGTGTTCGGGGCTGTAAGTACAACAACCAATGAAATTGTTTTCAGCAGCAGTCGTCCGGATGTGGTGATAACGGAGAAAAATGCCTTAGGTGAATGGACTTTAAGGATCCTGGCAGCTGGTGAGTCGGACATTACGGCATCGCAGGCCGGAGATTCGGAGAGTCTGCCCGGAAATACGATACAGCATATTCGTGTTGCGAAAGCGCCATTACATGTCATCGCGGAAGATAAGTCTAAACTTACAGGTGAGGCAGATCCTGCCTTTACTGTTCGGTATGAAGGTTTTGTAAATGCTGAGAATGAGGGTAAGTTATCAGGGCTGTTACAATATTCCAAACAGGCACAGGGCAGTGATTTTCTGATCATTCCATCCGGATTATCTGCCGATAACTATGAACTGATTTTTGTGAACGGAAAATTAACGGTGGGTAGTATCGCGTTTGCGACAATGAACAAAGTTTATGGTGATCTGCCGTTTGATCCGGGCGCGACAAGTACCAGTGGTGTGCCAACGTATCGTATCGCAGACCTGGAGGTAGCGGTAATTAATGAAAACGGATTGCTGGAAATAAAGGGAGCGGGGACTACTGCGATAACAGCAAGCTTTGCTTCGGGAGCTTCGGGAACCGTTGCTCTTACTGTAGGACAAAAAGAAGTTACTGTCACGGCAAATCCGCAAACGAGAACTTACAGGCAGGCTAATCCGCTGTTGTCTGTTAATTATTCTGGATTTGTTTACAGGGAAACAGAAGCGGTTTTGACTGCTAAACCTCAAATTACTACTACTGCTGTTTTGAATTCTCTGCCCGGAAATTATGCCATTGTTCCTTCAGGAGCCCAGGCCCGGAATTATAAGTTCAGCTATCAGCAAGGCGTGTTGACTATAAATAATGAAGTACAGCAAATTACTTTTGATGAATTGCCGGTATTGACCTATGGGGATGCAGATTATGTTCCATCGGCTGCTTCAAATGCGGGCATCCTGCCAGTTTTTTCTTCGGATAATCCAAATGTTGCGTTGATCCAGAATGGCCGGATCAAAATAGTGGGTTCGGGTGCAGTAAATATTGTGGCAACCTTTGCTGCAGAGGGTTTTGCAACTGCTTCGGCAAGTAAACCCTTGCTGGTCAATAAAAGAACACTGATGGTAAGGGCTGAAAATATGATGAGGGTATATGGTCAGTCTAATCCTGCCTTAACAGCTTCTTATGAAGGGTTCGTAAATGGAGAGACGCTGGCAACGGCAGTCTCTGCACCGGCTTTGCTAACCACTACGGCTAATCTTTTATCTCCTGTGGGTACTTATGCGATTACGGCGGGCGCAGGTTCGGCACAGAATTACACACTGACTTATGAGTCTGGAATTTTAACGGTTAATAAAGCGCTTCTGACGGTAGCTGCTGATAACAAATCAAGAGTTTTTGCAACGGAAAATCCTGTATTTACTTTGAGGTACAGTGGATTTGTAAATGCAGAAAATGAATCGGTTCTTCAAAATCCGGCATTGGCAACTACGGCGGCTACCATTTTATCTCCTGCGGGAGTCTACCCAATTGTACCTGCAAATGCGCTGGATAAAAATTATGAGTTTAGCTACCTGAATGGGGTGCTTACGGTGACTGCAACGGGCAGAACCATCATTTTTGATCCTTTGGCCACTAAATTTATTGGTGATGCAGATTATGTTCCTTTTTCTGCGCTAAGCAGCGGGGAAACTGCGGTGCTGACCAGTGCTGATCCTACCATAGCCATGATTGTAGATAACAAAATTCACCTGGTCGGGCCGGGGACTGTGCTCATTACAGCATCAGCACCAGTCAACCCGAGCTATAACACCAGGCCGAGTTTCAGCAGATATCTGGTGGTGAGCAAAAAAGCGCAAACCATTTCTTTTGAGGACATTCCTGTGCTTGGTCTCGGAGTTGGGTATACCTTGAAAGCGAAAGCAAGTTCAGGTTTACCCGTGACTTTTACTGTTGCAAATCCTCAGTATCTTGATTTAAATGGTAATGTGATTAAGGGAAGCAGGATCGGTAAACTACAGGTATCGGCTACTCAGGCGGGTGATGGTCAATATGAGCCGGCTACCACCGTAGTTAAAGAAATACAGGTTGTGGATGCGGCTGGCGAAAAAATAAATGTCCATAAGGCGTTGTCGGTGAACGGCGACGGAGTAAACGATTTCCTTTCCATCGATGGGATTAAAGATTTTCCGATCAACAAAGTGACGATTGTAAATAAGAATGGTTTGAAAGTGTTTTATATAGAGGGATATGATAACGATCAGAAAGTGTTTCGCGGAAAATCAAAATCCGGAGTTAACCTTCCTCAAGGCACATATTTCTGTCTGATTGAATACCATGCAGACAGTGCTGTGAAAACCAAAACAGGTTATTTTATCCTTAAATATTAATTCAATTACATATGAAGTTTTTAAAATTAATTTCGGCACTGGTTGTATTGGTGCTGACCTACCATACCATTGAGGCACAGCAAACAGCGTCTTTTACACAATACCAGAACAACCTGGTTCCTTTTAATACCGCCTATTCATTGCTGGATAAGGCTGGGACTGTTAATCTGAATGGCCGCAGGCAATGGGCGGGGATAGAGGGTGCGCCTTCGACCCTGCAAATTAATGGCAGTTTACCTGTTGAAAGCATTAACGGTGCAGCGGGTCTGTCTGTTACCTATGACAAATTCAATATTGAGAGACTGACAGAAGTTTCTGCATTCTTTGCTAAGGCGGTACAGTTGTCGGAAAACAATTTCTTTGCGGCTTCTTTTAATGCAGGGATTAGAAACTATGTGGCTGCCTATTCTGAGGTTGATCCTAATGATGTGAGTTTTAGTACCGATATCAGGGAGACGGTAGGTACAGTTGGCCTTGGACTGATGTTTTATAGCCCGGAAAAATACTATGTTGGGGCTTCTTTGCCACGTTTGAGCCTGCGCAGCCTGGGTACTGCGTCTATCGAACAACAACGGAATTATAGCAATACCTATTATTTCAGCGGGGCATACCTGTTTACTTTAAATGCGGATGTAAAACTGAAGCCGGCAACCCTTGTTACATATAGCAGGAGTTATGATACACAAGCGGACATTTCTGCAACAGTCTATCTGAAAGATAAATTTGGTATTGGTGTAAATTACCGTACTACAGATGAGGTATCAGGGATTTTGTCTCTGTCTCTGAACAACAACATCAGGTTTGGATACAGTTACCAGACTGGAATCGGCAACCAGAATATTGGCCGGATCAGTAATGGTTCTCATGAGGTCTCTGTCGGGTTCAGGTTTGGTAAGACCAATTTGTTGCCTAAGCTGCTGTAATTTTATACGCTCTTATTTTTAGAACCCTGTTGTCATAGGACAACAGGGTTTTTTGATTATTTGGATGACAGGAGGGGAACCCCAGTCTTTACATCACTGAACACATCGCCGAATCTGGCAAAGGTTTCGTGGGCGCTTTTCAGGGCTTGTTCTGCTTCTTCTTCGTTTTGTGCGATGGTATTTAATACCTGCACAAATGTATTCCATTTTTGTCCTGAGGCTTCTCCGTAACCGCTGAAAAAAGAGAATCCTTTGGTCAGTCCGCTTTTCTGCAGCATTTGCACAATGTAAGGACCGCCCATGATGGAACCTTCCAGGACATACAGGGCTCCTATGGCCTGTACGATGTTGTTGATTTCCGGAGCAACAGCTAAGGGAAGCTCATCTGTACTGGCGCCCAGTGCTTCAATATCTGCTTTGATATAGGATGCGTTGCGGCGCCCGGCAAGATCCGGTAATATTGCTGAGGTAATGTAAGGAGCAATGGCTTTTTCTACGACGTTAAAATAGGCATAAAAGTGCTTGAGCAGATCGGCGTAGTCTGCGTCACTGCGAATGCTTTTGATGCGTGATACGACTTTCTTTTCTACTTCCTGATGTGGAACTTTAGTGGCTTCTTTGATTTTTGTACTTAGCATTGAGGGGAGTTCTTATTTAAATGACGCTGACAAATATAATGTATTTCGTATGGGTTCTAATTAATACAGGTATCTGCCGGCTTAGCATCCTGAGATATTGAAGATCATAGCGCGTTGGTAATTTAGCTATATTTACGGTTTTTAATTTCATATGCTACAGTTTAATCTTACCGAGGTACCTGTTATGGAGACGAACCGTCTCTTATTACGTGAACAGATTCTTACAGATGCACAGTCACTTTTTGAATTGCGAACGAATCAAGAAGTAATGCGCTACATCGATCGTATCCGGCCGGAGACAATTGCTGAATCGGAAGAGATGATCAGGATGATTCAGGAGAAGTTCAGTACTGGGGCTAACCTGGTATGGGCTATTGCTTTAAAGGAATATCCGGATCGGATGATAGGTAATCTGGGATACTGGAGAACCGATCTGGCCAATCACAGGGCTGAGCTGGGTTATATACTGCATCCTGAGTATTGGAGACAGGGGATTCTGACTGAAGCACTCTCAAAGGTCATTGATTTTGGTTTTAATCAGTTAAATCTGCATTCTATCTGCGCAAACATTAACCCTGGTAATGACGCCTCGAGGCAGTTACTGATCAAACGTGGCTTTGTAAAAGAGGCTTATTTTAAAGAGGATTATTACTTTAACGGCAAGTTTCTGGATAGTGAAATTTATGGGCTTTTGAAGTCTGCCTATTTGTATTCTGAAAATGGAAACAGGTAAAAGTAAATTTGAATTATCGCTGGAAAAAGAGGCTCTTCAGGAAAAGTTTCAGACTGCCTGGATAGACGTTTTCATATGGTGGAGCATCTAAAGATGAAACCGGGTTCTGGCCGACAGCTTCCAGCTCATGATGAAAAGCAATTGGTACAATTGCTGATTGATGAATATCAAACATCTGTAATTAGCGATATGCGGTACAGTTATCCGAGGAATGATAACAGATTGCTTATTGAATATGCAATCTGTTTTTACGATAGTGATAAACCCACTTTATTTTTTAGAAAAGCCCATAAGAAAAATGGAAAATGGGGATTGTCTCGTGATCTTAGGGTTGTAAGCGCTGGCGATGCTGATGTGACGAATATTATTAATGAATATATGGGAGACTAGTTAAAGATGGCTATTTCCTTATAAACCGGTAACCGCAACCTTCGATACAAGGGGGATTAATGGTTAGGGTACCGGAAGTAACTTTATACTGGTAGATGAGTGGCTTATCGTAGCTTTTTGTTGTTACCTCGATTTTTACGCTGTCTAATATTTTATAGCTCAGTATATCTGGGATGGCATCGCCTTCTACTTTGCCGGATTTGTCAATGACAATATATTTGGCTGCTCCTTTTACTTTAGTGTATACACCACTTCCATCTCCCGGATCGAACATAGTTTCTGTAAGTTTCCAGGTTCCGTAGAGTTCGCCCGGACCGTCATGGCCCTTTTTACAGGATAAATAGGTACCGCAAGTGGTGATCAGCAGAGCAAACAATAGTTTTTTCATAATTTATTTCTTTTCTAACCTAAACGGTTGGTGTTTAACAAACGCTACAGATGAATGTCTTTTATCCAACAAGTAGCACAGGGAGTAAATCATTCAGATTCAGGATCATATTCAAAAGGGAGTTGATCGCCAATGCGTTTACGCCCCCAGTAGCCCTGGATCAGAAAACTTTTGTAATCGATATAACTACCTTTTTCATCTACAACTGCTTCGTCTGCAAATAGTTGTAATGTAGATGAATTTTCTTCTTTTTTAGAGTTGTATAAGGTATAAAGACGTCCTGGAAATCTGAAGACCATAAAGATGCTGTCTATATGCTTTGTGATCTGACTGGCGGTAACCGGTTGTGGGGCGATATCTATAAAGGGAGATTTTGTATCTGAGGTGAGGTATGTTAAAAATCCTTCCTCTGTTAATTTGTCTTTAAAAAGAGCTCTGAGGTAGTGCATCAGGGAACCATGATAGGTAGCTTTTCTGTTTTCTTTCCATTTGTCTTGCTGCGTTGCTGAACCATTCATCGCTTCAAATATGCATTCACCGTCATAACTGGCAATTAAACTGGCATTGTTGAATTTAAAATTTCTGAGCAAATATTTGATCCTATAGCCAAGATTTGCATTTTCAATATTCAAAAAATCATCTGTAGTAGCTTCTATGAAAGTTGATTTGGTACTAAAGTCGATGATTTCCGGATTCAGGATTTTGCAGGATTTGGCGTTGTCGGATTCACCCAGAAAGTTCTTTATGAAGATTTTCATGAATTTAGTCCGGGCTTTGTTGTTGCCTATGACCACTTCCCTGAGCATGTTTAGTTTTTGTTGCATGGTAACCTGAGCAATAGCAGATTGGTCCTGTACAATTACAGTTTTATTGGAAGGATTAAAACCAACAAAATGCACGATCAGGCGGTATGTTCCTGAAGGTATGGCCGGGAAGCTGAACGCTCCGTTTTCATCAGTGACCGTCTTTTTTTGCGATCCGTCAAGAAATACCGTAGCTGCCGGAAGATTCGCTCCTTTGGCATCTGTTACTTTACCACTGATGGTAAATAACTTTTGGGCATTGGCTGTTGTTGCATTGAAAAAAAACAACAGCAAAGGGATGAAATAAACAGGTTTCATAGGAAGCGTTAGTGTTTGACTGTGTTTGAGAGATTGACGGTGATCACTAAAATAAACATTTTCCACGTACCTATTATAAAAAGGTGACTACGCGATAAAATTAGCGCATCGTCCTGCAGAACTTTGTTTCAAATTTTTTTACTTATGAATACAATTATTGAAAATGAAGTCTCTGTAGTTTCGGAGGTGTTCAGGGATTATCACGGAGGATATTTCAAGGTCCTTCTTAGTCCTGATCAGACAAATGGTGCAATGGCGATGATCGACATCACCTTGCCAAAAGGCGTTGAGCCGCCTTTGCATGTTCACCTGAATGAAGATGAGACCTTTTATCTTTTAGAAGGAGATATGTCCTTTAGGGTAGGGGATAATGAAATTAAAGCAAAGCCGGGTGACGCTGTTTTTGGACCGCGCGGTGTACCTCATGATTTTAAGATCGACGGGGATCAGGCCAGATTCATTACTTTAATTACTCCCGGCGATTTACTGGGTTATTTTATGGAATTCAGCACACCCACTGTTGGTGAGCCGGCAGTGATTCCACCTTCGGGACCGCCGCCTGCAGAGGCAATAGCTTATCTGCTTGGCAGATTGAAGGACCAATATGGTATTGGTATGCCGTAATTTAGATGAGCCTGTAATGTTCAACGGTTGGAAATGGGTGGTAGAAGTGATGCAATAATGACTTCCATTGCTGGTATTCTACTGATTGTCTGAATCCAATGGTGTGATCGTCTAAGGTTTCCCATTTTACCAGCAGGATATAGCGGTGGTCATTTTCTATACAGTGCTGCAGCTCGTGGTTGATATAGCCTTTCATCGATGAAATAATGGTCTGCGCCTGGTTGAATGCTTCTTCGAAAGCCTGGGTGCTTCCGGGGATAATGTTTAAAATGGCAACTTCTAGAATCATAAAGATAAAGATAGATTTTTTTTAAAATTTCAGAATTATTAAATATCTTTGTCCCGAGAGCGTTAATTTAATAGTCCGTATCCCTCCTGGGATGCGGGCTATTTCTTTTTTATACCTGCTTAGCGCCTTTGGGGTCATGAATTAAATTTGACCTCAAATAGTTATTAATATGTCATTTCTTTTGTTCGTAACGAAGTTTGTATAGAGAACTTGTTTGCCAGTATTGATGTAAATGTAACTTTGCCCGCTGAATCCTGTAATTCGAGCAACAACACACACTAAAATGATTAAACAACTAGGAGCGATATTATTCTCTACCCGTACGATGGGGACCATGTTATTGTTATTTGCCTTTTCTATGGCTATGGGCACTTTTGTCGAAAATGATTATGGTACTCCGGTGGCCAAAGCATTGATTTATAATTGCTGGTGGTTTGAGTTAATCATGCTGATTCTGGTGCTGAATTTTATAGGTAATATCCGCAGATACAGACTTTATCAGTTTAAAAAGCTGCCGTTGCTGGTCTTTCATCTGGCTTTTGTGGTCATTTTTATTGGCGGCTGCATTACAAGATACATCAGTTTTGAAGGTTCCATGCCGATAAGGGAAGGCGAGTCGAGCAACCAGATCATCTCAGACGCTACCTTTTTTAAGATGCAGATTGGAAAGGATGATCAGGCACTGGCTTATGATGACGTGCCCGTTACTTTGGTTTCGAATCACATTCCGGGGTATTTGAAACCTTTTAAAAAGACCTTTTCCGGGGAGTACGATTTTCATGGAGAGCGTGTAAAGGTGAAAGTGTTGGATTTCTATCCGAGAGCTCAGGATTCATTGGTAAAAGATGCTTCCGGTGTGCCGACCCTGCATATGGTGGTACTGGAAAATGGCAACAGGGTGAATAAGTACATTCCTTCGGGCAGTGTGCAACTGATCCAAAATCTGTTGTTTAGTTTTAATAAACCAACTCCCGGAGCGATCAATATTGATGATTCAACCGGAAGTTTTCAGATTTCTTCTCCTTACGAAGGTAATTATATGATCATGGCGACTCAGGAAAGAAAGGTAGTGGCAGGAAATGATCAGCAACAACCTTTTAATCTGAGAAGTTTATATACTTATGGAACGCTTGCTTTTGTGGTGCCCGAACCCGCTGTTCAGGGCCATATCATGTATTTTGAAGGAGATAAGAAAACTCATGAGCACGATCCTGATCTCTTAAAAGTGGAGATTGCGGCTTCAGGTCAAAAGGATACGGTTTCTTTTTATGGTGGAAAGGGTATGACCAATTTCCAGCACCAGAGTGAGATAGGGGGATTGAGGATTTCCATGGCTTATGGTTCTAAGATCTATCCGGCACCATTTTCACTGAAACTGGTTGATTTTAAAATGGAAAAATATCCGGGCAGCAGCAGCCCTTCGGCTTATTCTTCGGATGTGCTGATTCAAAATGATGGTAAGGAAATTCCTTATAAAATATTTATGAATCATGTTTTGGACCATTCCGGATATCGCTTTTTTCAGGCCAGTTTTGATCAGGATGAGCTGGGTACGGTGCTTTCGGTAAATCATGATGCATGGGGTACGAATGTGACTTATATTGGTTATACTTTGCTTTTCCTTGGGCTGTTTGTGACGTTATTCTGGAAGGGAACGCATTTTTCCAAATTGAATGAACAGTTGAGGTCGATTTCAAAATCCAAAGCGGTACTGTTGCTGCTGATGTTTTTGCCTTTAGGTGCGGCCTTCAGTCAGAAAATAGATATGCATGGTACGGATGGTCAGCATGCGCATGAGCACAAGCCTGGTGATGGCCACGATCATGGTGTGGATACCGGAACCGTTCCGGATCAGAAACATGATCATGGAGCAGAGGTGAGCAGGGTACTGCAAACGGCAACTGTTGAGGGGCAGCAGTTTGCTGCTACGCTAAAGATTGATGCTCAGCATGCGGATAAGTTTGGAAGTTTGCTGGTTCAAAATATTGACGGACGGATAGAACCCATAAATACACTGGCACTGGAAGTGCTGAGGAAATTATTTGGTAAGGAGCGGTTTTATAATTTGAATGCGAACCAGTTTTTACTTTCGGTGTCTACTGATCCGTTTAGCTGGGTAAACGTTCCTCTGGTTAAGATCAGTGCCAAGGGTGGCCCGGAAGTATTAAAAACTGTAAAAGCGGATGCAAATGGGTATGCTTCCATGGTGAATTTGCTGTCACTGACTCCGGACGGCTCAGCTGAGTTTGTCCTGAAGGATGACTATATGAAGGCTTTTGCGAAGAAACCTGCTGATCAGGGTACTTATGATAAGTTTGTGCTGGATCTGAATGATAAATTATATGCGATGCAGCAATTGCTGGATGGTCAGTATCTGAGGATACTTCCGCTGGCGGCTGATTCTAATAATACCTGGGTGGCGATGCCTTTTAATCCAAATGGTACGGAAGCATTGACCAATCCGGTGGCACTTTATTTTACCAGTATAGTGGAGGCACAGAAATCTGGAGACTGGACTTCAGCTGATGCGAAACTAAATCACATTAAAGCGCTTCAACTGAAGCATGGTAAGAGTGTTGTGCCTTCACAATCAAAAATAGACTGGGAGATCAGGTATAATTCATGGAATATCTTCCTGAATCTGATGATCACTTATGCCTTATTGGGCGTTGTGATTCTTTCTCTGGCATTTATTAAACTTTTCAAACAGGGAAAAATGCTGGACAGACTGGTGACTTTTGTGCTGATACTAATCAGTACGGCGGCTGTTCTTCAGGCTGTAGGATTGGGGGTAAGGTGGTATATCTCCGGACATGAGCCATGGAGTAATGGCTACGAGGCCGTATTGTTCATCAGCTGGATTGGGGTATTGTCGGGACTACTGATGTACCGGAACAGCAATGCTTTTATTCCTGCGGCCGGATGTCTGATTGCTGTAATTCTGATGGGATTTGCTCATGGCGGTTCACAGATGAATCCTCAGATCACTCCACTGGTGCCGGTGCTTAAGTCTTACTGGCTGATGATCCATGTTGCGATCATTACTTCAAGTTATGGTTTTTTTGGTCTGAGTGCTTTGCTGGGTACAGTAGTATTAGTGCTATATATCATAGACAGCGATAAGATCAGTGCAAAAGTAAAGGCTTCAGTAACTGAACTGAGTATTGTGAATGAAATGTCGCTTACTGTCGGTCTGTTTTTGCTGACTGTGGGCACCTTTTTAGGTGGTGTATGGGCGAATGAAAGCTGGGGTCGTTACTGGAGCTGGGATCCTAAGGAGACCTGGGCTTTTATTTCTGTGATCATTTATGCCTTTATACTGCATGTAAGGTTGATTCCTAAACTACAGAGTAAATATTTGTTTAACCTGTTGTCACTGGTAGGGTTCTCAACCATTATTATGACCTATTTTGGTGTGAACTATTATCTGACTGGTCTGCATTCTTATGCGGCAGGCGATCCGATACCTGTTCCTTCCTGGGTGTATATCACAGCTTCGGTTGTGTTTGTACTGGGGCTGGTGTCTTACAGAAGGTATGCGAAAAGAAACTCAAAACCTGCTCAGAAGTTAAAATAAAGTCTAATTTGACCTGGTATAGGTAGTTGTAAATCCATCATAGACATTATCGGCCATGGTAAGCGTTCTGTCTTTTATGCTGATGATGTGGCCCATGGGTGCCTGATCTGTTTGCTGGTTGAAGCGAATGGCGGGTTCTTCTTTACCGGAATAGATACTTTTTTCTGCAGTGATCTCGTAAGTACCGGTTTGTCTGGATTGTCCGTTGATTGATCTGACAAAGGTCATTCCTTTTTTAAACTCCAGAATTTGTATTTCATTTGGAGCTGCCTGTTCGCTTTTACCTGCAAAACCACCTGTTCTGCCAGTATACTGCCATTTACCGATGAGTTGTTTTTCAAAGGCAAGTACTGGGAACTGGTTTTTCTTGCAGGTTGCAGCGGTGGTAATGAAAAAAGCAAGCAGAAGATATAGTATGTTTTTCATAGGTTGGTGTTTTGTGTATAACGTATTAAGCAGATCAAATGCTACAAAATTCTTTAATTGATGCTGTTACTTGTGTAAATTAGTATGATGAAGCGCTATGTTTTGATTACCATTGTGTTGGTTCTGGCCGCACTGACGACATCTGCTCAGAAGAGGGACAGTCTTTATATTTATAAAACACCTTCGGCCAATGGAACCGGTAAGGTTTATATGGGGAGAGAGATTGCCGGAATCATGAGCTTTGACGGCGTGTCCTGGCTGGAAAGAAACAGCCGTTCTAAGGAAGAAAACACTGATCTTGCCATTTCAAAATTACCTGTGGGAAAGAATAGTGTGGTTGCAGATGTGGGTGCAGGCTCTGGGTTTTATACTTTTCGCATTTCGCCTAAGGTAGCTGAAGGTAAGGTTTATGCGGTTGAAATTCAGGATGATGCTATCGCTTATTTAAAGAATAAGGCAACAGAACTGAAGGCGAATAACGTGACAGTGATTAGGGGATCGGAGAAGTCTCCCAATTTACCGGATAATTCTGTGGACCTGATCATCATGGTGGATGTATATCATGAATTGCTGTATCCGAGTGAGTTTTTACAGGCTATGAAGAAAGCGCTGAAATCGAAAGGGAAATTATTGTTGCTCGAGTATAAGCAGGAGGACCCGGAAGTTGCGATAAAACCGGAACATAAAATGAGTGTGAAGCAGGTGGATAAGGAGTTGTCCGCCAATGGTTATCATTTGATTCAGAACGGACAATTTATGCCTATACAGCATTTCCTGGTGTTTCAGAAAGATTAGGCATTGTCTGCATTGATCTATCATTAGAAGGTAATCTAAACAGTCTTTTTGGGAGTTGAATCCTGTTTTTGGGAAATTTGCCTTATTTTCGAAGCATAAACATTCTTATTTATGTTGAAACAAATATTTTTCCTGTCCGTGGTGTTCACAATTGTAATTTGTGCTGAACTTCCTGCGCAGGAGACAATTGCCGGGAGCGGATCAAAGACAACTACAAAATATTTCATTAATCATCTTGAAATTGCTCCGCAGTCAATTCAGTTTCTGAATGAAAAACATATTGACTCAATAAGGTATTATCCTCATACCCGCAATGTCGACACTGCGGTAGTTTTGTATACACACAAGCAGGATAGTTTGATCACTTTTAATGAACTTATGGACGATTACTTCGTAGTGCCGGAAGCAAGACGTTTCAAAGTAAATACACCTAATTATCTTGGAGTTGAAGAACCTCTTAAGATGATTTTTTCAGAAAATAGTGTAAGTGGTGTGCGTGTTTACAGATCTGACGGTAAAACTCCGGGCATTGTGAATATTTCCAGTGAGTTTGAATATCTGGGTGGGGGGACGGAAATTCATAAAGCTCTATTTGTTTTGATCAATAAATTTAATAACCTTCCGAGGTCATCAGGGACAGATCGTAAATAATCTTTACCCCGAAGGAGATCTTAAGGCGGATTAATCCCTGACGGCTGCAAATCTGTTGATGACCATAGCTGCTGCCGTATCTCCTGTAGCATTGAGCAAAGTAGCAACAGGATCAATTAAAGTTCCTATGATAATGGCTGGTGGCAGGGCCTCAGGTGGAAAGCCGTAGGCAGAGATGAACAGCAGTTCGCCAATGTAACCGCCATTGGGTATACCGCCTTCTACTACGCTTACCAATACGGTGATTCCAAGTGAAAGGAGGATCACTTCGGCACTATTAAAGCTTTTTCCGAACATAGCGAATACCACGGTCATTTTTAAAATAGAGGAAATACTGGAACCATCTTTATGCAGAGTAGAGCCAAGTGGAATGGTAATGCTGGCGACAACATCACTGATCCCCATCTTTTTTGCAGCCGCAAGATTGGCTGGTAGGGTAGCAATGCTGCTGCAGGTAGCAACCGCAGTAACGGATGGTACTATATTGTTTTGCCAGTAACGGCGAATGCCTTTTACACCTCCTGCTATGAAAGCATATAAACTAAAGAAGATGATATAGTAGAAAATACTGACTCCGTAACCTATACCGAGGATGTGTGCATAAGTGCCAAAAAGTTCCGGTCCAAATACGGCAACCTGGTAGGCAAAGTAAGCGCCCAGGCCTACCGGACCTGCTTTCATGATAATGATAAACACATTTTTAAATACTTCATTGGCCGAGTTCAGGAAGTTTTTGAAGACAATTCCCTGTTCGCCCGATTTTAATGTGCCAAAGCCCACTAAAATAGCAATGATGATCAGGGCCAGCATGTTCTTGCGGGACAACAGGAGATAAAATTCACCGGTGGTGAATAATTGTGTAATGGAATCTCCAGAGAGTTTACCATTGGCTTCTTCAAGTGTTGGCAGGACTATTTTTGCTACTTCCTGATGTACCGGAAACAAAGTAACGGCTGTAATGGTGAGCAGTGCTGCGAGTATCAATGTTCCAAGAAATACCAGGCACATGATGGTCAGTATGCGATTCAGTTTCTGCCCGGCCTGTATATTGGCTATTGCAGAGGAGATGACAAAGAATACCAGAGGAATGACAGCGACAAAGAGCAGGTTAAGGAAAATGTCTCCGATGGGTTTGAGAATTTCTGCCTGTTTACCGAAAACGATACCACAGATACTGCCAAGAGTGATGCCTGTCAATAGCCAGGTGATACCGCTGTAGTTCTTAAAATAGTTGCTCATATGCTAACCTGGTTCCGGTAGTGTAACTGTACTAATTTAGCAAAGATTATTCTAAAATTGTGCCTAAACTACATACCGGATGCCAATACAGGTTTTTGTGTGTATTCCTGCCGGAATGCATGTGGTGTAAGGTTCTTGTGGGCCTTAAATTGCCGGTTGAAATAAGATATGTTATTAAAACCGCTTTTGTAACAGATTTCCGTAATGCTGAAATCTTCTTCTATGAGTAATTTACAGGCATAACCGATCCTGATCTCGTTCAGGAAAAAAGTAAATGTAGTTCGTGTTCTCTTTTTAAAGTATCTGCAGAAAGTTGAAGGGCACATGTGAATTAAACCGGAAGCCTCTTCAATGGTAATCGGCTCTTTGAAATGGTTCATTACATATTCATAGATTTTGTTGATGCGCTTAGGGTCATTGATATTGTTACCTACTGATGGTCCTTTATTGGATAGCAGGTTGTATTCTTCAGATTTAGAAATGATATTGAGGATGTTTAATAAATGCAGCAGTTTATCCATTCCTTTAAGACGGCCAATATCTTCCATGAGTTTCGATACTTTATCCGCCAGCTTGCCATAAATTTCAAGTCCACGCTGCGCTTTTTGCAGCATCTTATGGATATCGGACATTTCCGGTGCAAAAAGAAAACTTTCTCCAAGAAAATCTATATTGAATTGGATAACTATAGAAACCGCCTGCAGATCAGTATCGTTTTTGTAATAACTGGCTTCATTTCTATACCAGTGAGGCAGATTGGCACCAATCAGAACAAGGTTTCCGGGACCGAAATCACTTATACTATCGCCAATAAAGCGTTTGCCTTCGCCTTCTAATATATATACCAGTTCAAATTCCGGATGAAAATGCCAGGGAGCATCGAAATATGCAGATCTGAAATGCTGAATTGCAAATGAAGAGTCAATTGATTCAGGAACCTTTTGGAGAATTGCTTTCATAATTGTGTTTGCATGTCTGAATATATTAAAATGATTTTCAAAACAAAAATAATGTCAATATAGTATTGGTAAACAATTATTTCGTGTAGGTATTTTTTTCAAAATTAAAATAAGTTTGATCTATTCAAACCCACAAAAACATTACAGCTAAAATAATACTAAGAAGCGTTGCAGCCTGTACTTTTAAGGCTAAATGAAAAATGATATGACACCGGATTTAGATTTATCTTACAAAGTACAAATGCCTGTTACGCCAAGGCCAATAATGGTTATCGGTGCTGGTGGTATCATACACGACGCACATCTGCCTGCCTATAGAAAAGCCGGATGGGAGGTGTTTGGTATATACGATCTGAATTTGGATAAAGCATTGGCTCTGGCCGAAAAATTTAATATTCCGAAGGTTTTTAAAACTGTAGAGGAGATTCTGGAAGCAGTACCGGATAATGTTATATATGATATTGCTGTTCCCGCATCTGTATTACACCTGATCTTATTAAAGCTTCCTTTTAGTGCTACACTGATGATGCAAAAGCCAATGGGCGAGAATTTAGAAGAAGCATCCAGGATATTACAAATATGTAATGACAGATCCTTCACAGCGGCGGTTAATTTTCAGATGAGATTTATCCCGGCTGTTGCAGCAGCAAAACAAATCATTGAGAGTGGCCTGATTGGTGAACTGCATGATATTGAGATCAAGATGAATATTTATCATCCGTGGCATCTCTGGGAATTCCTTTTTAAAATACCGCGAATGGAAATGCTGTACCACAGCATTCACTATATGGATTTGATGCGTTATTTTTTCGGGAATCCAAAAAAAGTATATGCCAGAACGTTGAAGCATCCTAATATGATGCAGCTGGCTTCAACCAGGTCTCTGATCTTTCTAGAATATGATGATGTAATTAAATCTCATATTAATACCAATCACGGACATGACTTTGGATTGAAGCATCAGGAGTCTTTCATCAAATTTGAGGGGACAAAGGGCGCGATTAAAACCACTTTGGGTTTGAACATCAATTATCCTGAAGGTGTGGAAGATACCTTCGAATATGTAGTTTCAGATTCGGAAAATGAACCTGTATGGAAAAGCGCGGATCTTAAAGCCTCCTGGTTTCCAGATGCCTTTATCGGATCTATGGCAAACCTGATGTGTTTTGCTGAGGGCACGCAGGATGTACTCGTCAACGCCGCATCAAGCGCATACCAGACCATGGAGCTGGTGGAAGCAGCATATGAATCGAATGAAACTGGTGGCACATTGATAAAATATAAAAATCAAACAATCATAGATGAATAAGATACTGAATAAATATAGCCGGATACTTACAGAAAACGAAAGTCAGCCTTCCTCAAAAGCAATGTTGCATGGTGCCGGGTTTACTGCTGATGATTTAAAGAAGGCGCAAGTCGGTATAGCAAGTTCAGGATTTGAAGGTAATCCATGCAATATGCATTTGAATGAATTGTCTGTTCATGTAAAAAAAGGTGTGGAAGAAGCTGGATTAAAGGGGCTGATATTTAATACGATCGGAGTGAGCGATGCATTATCAATGGGGACGACAGGAATGCGCTTTTCCCTGCCTTCCAGAGATCTCATAGCCGATTCTATAGAAACTGTGGTAAGCGCACAGTGGTACGATGCTGTTGTACCCGTAATGGGTTGTGACAAAAATATGCCGGGTGCTATTATTGCCATGTGCAGATTGAACCGGCCATCTATAATGGTATACGGGGGTACTATTGTCAGCGGTGCCTATCATGATAAAAAGATTAATATTCTTTCCACACTGGAAGCATATGGCGAGAAACTGGCTGGCAAGTTATCACAGGAAGATTTTGAAGGCATTATCTTAAATGCATGTCCGGGTGCCGGTGCCTGTGGGGGCATGTATACCGCAAATACCATGTCGGGTGCAATAGAGGCTTTAGGTTTAAGTCTGCCATATAGTTCTTCAAACCCCGCGATGAGTGAAGAAAAGGTAAAAGAGTGTTTGCAGGTAGGGGGTCATCTGCGAAAGCTGCTCGAAGAAGATATTAAGCCGAGCGATATATTAACCAAAAAATCTTTCGAGAATGCGATAACTGTGGTAATGGCACTTGGTGGCTCTACCAATGCCGTTCTTCATTTGATTGCCATAGCCAGAGCGATTCACGTTGATCTTACGCTGGACGATTTTCAGCGGATTAGTGATCGTGTTCCGCTGATTGCAGATTTGAAACCAAGTGGCAAATTCATGATGGAAGATTTGCATCGGGCCGGAGGTATGCCTGCTGTAATGAAGGAGCTCCTTGAAGCCGGATACCTGCATGGAGATTGCATGACCGTGATAGGAAAGACACTGGGAGATAATTTGGCAGGGGTAGAGAGATTAGACAATAGTAATGGTATTCTGACTTCATTTGATCAGCCATTGAAAGCATCCGGACATTTGAGGATTTTATATGGAAACCTTGCTCCGGGTGGTGCTGTGGCAAAAATTACCGGTAAGGAAGGAGAAACATTCACTGGTCCCGCAAAAGTGTTTAATGGGGAATTTGAGGCAATAGCCGCTATTCAGAACAAGGAAGTTGTCCAGGGAGATGTCATTGTAATCAGGTATGAAGGACCTAAGGGTGGGCCCGGCATGCCGGAAATGCTTAAGGTCACGGCTGCGATAATGGGAGCCGGACTCGGAAAGTCTGTAGCTATAATCACCGACGGAAGATTTTCGGGGGGTACCCATGGTTTTGTGATTGGACATATTACACCTGAGGCATTCGACGGTGGCCCTATGGCATTGCTGATTAATGGTGATGTTATTGAGATTGATGCGATCTCAAATAGTATTGAAGTTCTTCTGTCGCCGGAAGAACTGGATGCCAGGAGGGCACTTTGGAAAAAACCGGAACCAAAGTATTTGAACGGAATATTGTATAAATACAGCCGGACGGTTTCCAATGCTTCTAAAGGATGTGTTACGGATGAATTTTTAAGTTGTAACGATGGACTTTGACGTTTGGAACATACCTGTTGTAGACAGCCATCTTCATTTATGGCATAATGGTCTGATGGAATATCCCTGGCTCAATGACTTGCCGGAGATCAACAAAACCTTTTTGTCAGAGGATTTTAAGGCTGCAAGCAGAAAGTACCAAATTGAAAAGATGATTTTTGTTCAGTGTGAATGCCGCCCTGACCAGTACCTGGATGAATTGAAATTTGTGGAGTCACAAATAAAAAAGGATGTGCGCATACAAGGAATTGTGGCCTATGCGCCAATGGAAAGAGGTGAAACGGATGTTTTAAAAATGTACCAGGAACATCCTTTAATAAAAGGAGTCCGCAGAATGTATGGCGAAGATCCTGGTTTATGCAGTCAGCCGGAATTCCTTAGGGGCCTAAGGAGCTTGCCTAGCTATGACCTGAGCTTTGACATCAGTATAAAACCAACGGAGGTTGGGGAGACATTGAAGATGATCAGAGAATGTCCTGAGACGGTATTTGTTTTGGACCATTTAGGCAAGCCTGATATCAGGAATAACAAGTTTGACGATTTCAGAGCGAATCTGGATGCTTTTGCTAAACTGCCGAATGTTACGGCTAAACTGTCAGGGCTTATTACTGAGGCGGATAAAGACAGCTGGACTGTTGATATCATCAGACCTTATGTTCTTCATGCTGTGGAAACTTTTGGGCCGGAGCGGCTGATGTTTGGGGGAGACTGGCCGGTCGTGTTGCTTTCTGGTAATTATGAACAATGGATGACGGCTTTAATGGAATGCCTGGATGGGCTTAGCCTGGAAAAACTACAACAGATATTTTCAGTTACAGCCACAAGAATTTACAAACTATAAAACTCATAAAAAGGAGGGATAATGAGAAAAACTTACCAGATCTGTCTATGATAATCAACTGATAACCTTACTAAACCAAACATAACATGAAATTTTTGTTTACTTTAAAAATTGTCATTATTTTAATGACAGTAGCGGTCCTGCGCGTTAATGCCGCGCCGGGAACGGAAAAAAAACACTACCTCAACAGAGAAATCAGAGGTACTGTGCGCGATTCCAGCGGCATTATGCCTGGCGTAACGATTTTTGTAAAGGGAAATCCTAAAATCGGAACACAGACTGATCCTAACGGAAAATTTTTACTGGATGTTCCCGACGCAAGTACTGTCCTGGTATTCCAGATGGTAGGTTACCAGAGTCAGGAGGTTTCTATTGCCGGAAAAGAAGTGATCGATGTAATCCTTAAAACAGATGATAAAGCGCTGGAAGAGGTGGTGGTCGTGGCCTTTGGAAAACAGAAAAAAACGGACCTTATCGGAGCGGTTTCTTCCGTAAATGTAAAGGACCTGAAAGTTCCCTCCAGCAATCTCACCACAGCACTTGCCGGAAAGGTTGCGGGTGTGATCGCTTACCAGAGAAGCGGAGAACCAGGGGCAGATAATGCTGATTTTTTTATCCGGGGAGTTACAACTTTCGGCTACAAGAAGGACCCGCTTATTCTGCTCGACGGAGTGGAGGTGAACACGACAACCCTTGCGCGTCTGCAGCCTGATGATATTGCCAGTTTTTCTATTGCCAAAGATGCAACAGCTACAGCTCTTTATGGGGCCCGGGGTGCAAACGGAGTAATTTTAGTGACCACCAAGGAAGGTAAGGAGGGTAAAATAAATATTACCGCCAGGTTTGAAAATTCTGTTTCTGCGCCTACGAGGAATCTGGAACTGGCTGATCCGATCACTTATATGAAGATGGGTAATGAAGCGGTATTGACAAGAGATCCCCTCGGCTTGCTGCCTTATACCCAGCAGCAGATAGAAAATACGGTTATCGGGAGTGGAAGCGTGCTGTATCCGAATACAGACTGGCATGAAGCACTGTTTAAAAAATACACAGTAAATCAAAGGATGAATCTGAATGCCAGTGGTGGCGGTAAAGTAGCCAGATATTATCTGGCCGGAACTTTTAACCAGGATAATGGTGTGCTTAAAGTCGATAAACTCAATAATTTCAACAACAATATAGATTTGAAAAGCTATTCACTAAGATCAAATGTAAACATCAGCCTTACAAAGACAACTGAGGCGGTAGTACGTTTGTCTGGCATGTTTGACGATTATAACGGACCTATTGACGGAGGAACAGGTATTTATAACCAGGTGATGAAGACGAATCCGGTTAAATTTCTTCCTTATTATCAGCCCGACGAACAAAATAGTGCAACAAGACATATTTTGTTTGGTAACAGCGGAACGGGCGCGCTGCTGTTGAATCCTTATGCGAACCTTCAGAGGGGATATAAGGAATATGCGTCGTCAAAAATGGATGCGCAGTTTGAATTGAAACAGGATTTGTCATTCGTTACTGACGGACTTTCATTAAGGGGGTTGTTTAATACTTCACGGTACTCGTATTTTGATGTCAACAGGGGATACAATCCATTTTATTATAATATTGCTTCTTATAATAAACAGGACAATACTTACCAGTTGATTGGTCTTAATGAAACAACGGGGACAGAGTACCTGGGATATAGCGAAGGTCAGAAGGATGTGAATTCTACCGTCTACCTCGAAACGGCGGCCAATTACAACCGTGTTTTTGCCAAGAAACACGACATCAGCAGTATGCTGGTATTTATCATGAGAAACAATCTTAAAGGAAATGCAGGAGACCTACAGCAATCATTGCCTTTCAGAAACCTGGGTTTATCAGGTAGAATGACTTATTCTTTTGACAGCAGGTATTATGCAGAAGTTAATTTTGGCTATAACGGTTCGGAAAGGTTTTTTGAAACCAGCAGATTCGGATTTTTTCCTTCAGCAGGCATTGCGTGGAATGTATCCAATGAAAAGTTCTGGACCTCAGTACAGCCTTATATTTCAAAACTGAAATTCAGGGCTACATACGGACTGGTAGGTAATGATGCGATTGGCAACGATTATGACCGGTTCTTCTATCTCTCCAATGTAAATATGAATTCCGGAGGCGCAACGTTTGGTACGGACAATACGTATACGAGGACAGGTGTTTTAGTAACCAGGTATGCAAACAATGATATCAGCTGGGAGCGGGCTAAAAAGACAAATATTGGATTTGAAATGAGCCTGTTCGGGAAATTCTCTATAGAGGCGGATTATTTTCATGAAAACCGTACCAATATATTGATGGATCGTGCATTTATTCCGCCTACAATGGGGTTGTCGGCGGTTGTAAGGGCGAATGTTGGTCAGGCAAGCGCGCAGGGTATTGATGGCTCCATTGATTACACCCAAAACTTTTCCAACAGCTTATGGCTGAAGGCGAGGGGAAACTTCACGTTTGCCACCAGTAAATACAAGGTAAATGAAGAGCCTGACTATGCAGAAAGCTACCGCTCTAAAGTGGGTAATTCTTTGTCGCAGCGCTGGGGTTATATCGCAGAACGTCTTTTTGTAGATGATGCGGAAGCATTGAATTCTCCGAAACAGAATTTTGGAGTTTACGGAGGAGGAGATATCAAATACCGTGACGTGAATAAAGACGGACAGATTACCCCTTCGGATATGGTACCAATCGGTTTGCCTACTGATCCCGAGATTATATTTGGTTTTGGAATTTCAGGTGGCTTTAAGGGCTTTGACCTCTCTTGCTTTTTGCAGGGTTCTGCGCGCTCTTCCTTCTGGATTGATCCTAAAGCAACCTCGCCCTTTGCTGAGGATACACAATTATTAAAAGCCTATGCAGACAGCTACTGGTCTGAACAGAACAGAAATTTATATGCATTATGGCCAAGGTTAAGCTCTACCAGAAATGAAAATAACTACCAGTCAAGTACATGGTTTATGAGAAACGGGTCATTTTTGAGATTGAAATCTGTAGAATTTGGCTATACGTTACCACAAAAGCTCACCCAGCGGATAAAAGTGGGTAGTGCAAGGGTTTATTTGAATGGTCTTAATCTGGCTTCTATGAGCAGGTTTAAGCTTTGGGATGTGGAAATGGGTGGGAACGGACTGGGATACCCTGTTCAAATGACGTTAAACGCCGGGGTTCTGGTATCATTTTAATTATAAGACCATGAAAAATTTTAAACTAATTATAGCCTTGTTGCTCCTCAGCGGTTCAATAGGGTGTAAGAAATATCTTGACGTAGTTCCTGATAATATAGCAACTATTGAAAACGCATTCAGCAGCAGGACTACAGCTGAAAAATATTTATTCACCTGTTATGGTTATATGCCTCAGCATGCAAATCCCCATGCGATGTCATTCACCATCAGTGATGAGTTCTGGCTGCCTTATCCACAGGTACCTCAATTTTTCTACAATGAACCTTTTGAAAATATAGCCAGAGACAACCAAAGTATGGTAGACCCTACGCTGAACTATTGGGATGGTTTAAAAGGGGGAAAACCAATGTTTCGTGGAATCAGGGACTGTAATATTTTCCTGGAGAATATTGGTGTAGTACCCGGAATGCAGGACAGGGAGAAAAAGAGATGGATCGCTGAAGTGAAATTTATGAAAGCCTATTACCATTTCTGGCTGCTTAGGATGTATGGGCCGATACCCCTTATCAGGGAGAATCTTCCGATTTCTGCCGGAGTGAACGAAGTGAAGGTAAAAAGAGAAACGGTAGATGCCTGTTTTGATTATATCGTGCAATTACTGAACGAAGCAATCCCTGATCTGCCGCCGGTAATAGACAATGAAACTTCAGAGAACGGAAGGATAACGGCAGCGATCGCACTGGCGGTGAAGGCCAATATTTTGGTAACTGCTGCGAGTCCTCTTTTTAACGGGAATGCAGATATGGGGAGCTTAAGGAATAAGGATGGACAGCAGTTGTTCAATTCTGCTTATGTGTCAGAAAAGTGGGGCACAGCAGCTGAAGCTTGTAAGGTGGCGATAGAGGCCAGTCATGCTGCGGGCCGAAAGTTATATTATTATCAGCCTGTTCTGAGTAATATCAATCTTTCAGATACGACCATCACTCAAATGAGCATCAGGAATGCAGTCACAGAGAAATGGAATGCTGAAGTAATCTGGGCAAATACAAATAGCATGGCTACGGAAATCCAGGGACTTTCGCAGGCAAATATTGATCCGGCGAGAACTTCGAATCTGGGTGTTCGTTCATTGCTGGCTCCAACCTTAAAAATGGCAGAGCTTTTTTATACAAAGAATGGTGTACCAATAAATGAAGATGAATCCTGGGATTACGCAGGCAGGTATGGTGTTAAGACTGTTCCTGTCGCTGATAGATATAACTTGCAAACGGGTTACAAAACAGCCTCACTGAATATGGAAAGGGAGAACCGCTTTTACGCAGATATGGGTTTTGACGGCAGCGTTTGGTATGGTCAGGGCAGATATGACGACAAACAACCCTGGTTTGTGGAGGCAAGGACGAATCAGACTGCAGGAAAAAGAGCCATATCTCTATATAGTGCTACAGGATACTGGCCTAAAAAACTGGTCAACTTTCAAAATGTCATTGAAGCCGGAGATGGAGGTCCCTATACCATCAAAGCATACCCATGGCCTGTAATCAGACTTGCAGATTTGTACCTGCTTTATTCGGAAGCTCTGAACGAATTTTCAGGACCATCTGCGGAAGTGAACAAATGGATTGATCTGGTTAGAAAACGGGCTGGTCTTGAAGGAGTGGAACAATCCTGGTCTGCGCATTCAAGAATAAAAGACAAGTATACCACTAAAGAAGGAATGAGGGCCATTATTCAGCAGGAAAGGCAGATAGAGACGGCTTTTGAGGGACAGCGGTTTTGGGACATTATGCGCTGGAAGAGAGGCAGAGAATTGCTCAACGAACAGGTCAAAGGCTGGGACATAGACCAGGAATCACCCGAATTTTATTACAGGGTAAGGGTGCTGTTCAATAAGAAATTCAGCAATAAGGATTATTTCTGGCCAATCAGTGAAAATAACCTCATCATCAACAATCAACTGGTGCAAAATCCAGGATGGTAGTACTCAAATTAAATAGCATAATTATGAAAACCATAAAATATTTATTAATTCTGTTCATTGGAATGATCTGTTCCTGTAAGGAAGAAGTTGCTAAGCCGCTCGATAGTGATAAGGGGGCACCAGCAAACATCAGCGGTATACTTGTAGAGAATCTGCCTGGCGCAGCCAAAATTACCTACCGATTGCCGGTTGATGAGAAGTTGTTATATGTGAAAGCCGAATGCATGATCAATGGGAAGCTTACTGAGGTTAAAGCATCAGCCTATACGAATGAAATGCTGATAGAGGGGTTTGGCAAAACAGGCGAACAGGAGGTAAAGATATATGCGGTAAGTCAAAGCGAAAAAGCATCTGAACCTTTGATTGTTAAAGTCAATCCGCTGACACCTCCGTATGAGAATACCTTCAAAAGTTTTGATCTGCGCCCTACCTTTGGTGGCGCAAATGTAAGCTTTGAAAATCCCGGAGAAGCGAATCTGGTGATAGAGATACTGGCCCAGAATGATGCCGGAGAATGGAAAACAGCAGAAACTTATTACACCAAAAAGGCAGATGGGATATTCTCTGCAAGGGGATTTGATCCTGTAAAGAGAAAGTTTGCAGTATACGTAAGGGATCGCTGGAACAACTATTCCGATACCCTGACCAAAGAGCTCGTTCCTATTTTTGAAAAAGAACTTGATAAGAAGAAATTTCAGGAAATTCATTTGCCTACTGATCAGTATTCAGCCTTTTCATGGAACATGCCTTATCTCTGGGATGGCATTATCGTAAATAACACCAATATCGATAAACCCGGTTTTCATACTTCACCAAACGGGGAATGGCCGCAATGGTTTACCTTCAGTTTGGGCGTGAAAGCTAAGTTAAGCCGTTTTAAGTTTTGGCAGCGTGGTTCATGGGTTGCATTTACGGACAGAAATATTAAAAAGTTTGAGATCTGGGGCAGCAATAATCCTGCACAGGATGGCTCCTGGGACAGCTGGACTAAATTAATGGATGGGGAATCTGTGAAGCCATCCGGTTTGCCAATGGGCCAGCAATCTCCGGAAGATCTTGCGCTGGTAGGAGCGGGTGAAGAATTTGTGTTTCCTGAGAATATTCCAGATGTGAAATACATCCGCATTAAAGTGCTCCAGACCTGGAGTGGTGCGAAATCTTTTTATGTGATGCAGGTCGGTTTTTGGGGCGCGGAATTATAAACACCCTTTTGGGGACGGTAAAATGAATTTTAAAGCAATTGGCATATGAAAAATATATTTAAAACCAGGATCAGCATTGTGCTGTTGCTGCTCGCATTTTCAGCTTGCAAAAGAGAAGATGCCTATAAAGATTTTGCAAAAGACGGGGCGATTATTTATCCCGGGAAACCTTTGGATATCACAGCCCAGCCTGGTATGAACCGTGCAAAGCTAAGCTGGCACACCATCGATGTAAAGGTGGCCCGGTTTCATATTTACTGGAATAATAAACAGGATTCCCTGATCGTTCCTGCAGTGAATACAGGGAAAACAGCTGATACTATGGATATAGTCATTCCGGGGCTTCCTGAGAATGATTATCTTTTTGAGATCATATCTTTTGACGGAAAGGGAAATAAATCGATTAAGGAAGAAGTCTCAGCTAAAGTATATGGTCAGACTTATTTGAGTTCCTTATTGAACCGGGCGTTAAAAAAAGCCACTTCCATGAGCGGAACCGCTGAACTGTATTGGGGGACACCTGAACAAACTGATGTGGGGCTGGAAATAAAGTATCAGGATAATGACGGTGCGATGAAGACTGTTAAGGTATCAAAAACAGATACACTGACTTTGCTGCCCAACTATAAGAACGGAGAACAATTTAGTTACAGGACCTTATTCTTACCCGATTCGACTGCTATGGATACCGTTGGTTCGGCTTTTGTTACGCCTGCTGCTCCGGTAGTTACTTATCCTATGCTGGACAGGTCAAAATTCGCCCCTTATATTTTACCTACAGATGCATTAACGGCATGGGGCTGGACCTTGCCTATGTTGTGGGACAATAATACAGCGGAGGGTAGTGGTTTTCATACCAGTGACCTTCCCCTGCCTTTCCATTTCACCATTGACCTCGGTGTAGCTACTTCACTCCATGAACTGAAGATCTGGCAGCGGCTGGTAAATTTATATGGTGGTGGTAATCTTCGTAATTTTGAGATCTGGGGAAGTACAAGTCCGGCTTCAGACGGAAGTTATACCGGCTGGACTAAATTACTAATCTGTGAATCGGTTAAACCCTCCGGTCAGGTATCAGGCTATACACCCGCAGATGAAAGCTACGCTAAAGCCGGAGAGTCTTTTATTTTTCCTGAGAGTACACCTGGGGTCAGGTACATCAGATTTAAAATATTCAAGACCTGGGACGGGAGAAATCCAACCTCGGCACACCTGATGGAAGTTAAATTCTGGAGTAAATAATTATTTTTAAATCATGAAAGTTTTATTGTCAATCTTATTACTTTTTGCGGCCATAACTGGCAACACGTATGCTCAGAAAAAACTCAGATCGGCAGGGCAGATTCCAACTTTGGCCTGGATCGGAGTTCCTGAAGAAGAAAGCACTATCGCCCGGTTTGAAGAGCTGAAGGAAGCAGGGATCACACACAATTTCAGCCTTTATTCAAATGCAGATGCTATGGAAAAAGCCCTGAGAATAGCGGAGAAAACAGGAATTAAAATGGTTGTATCCTGTCCGGAACTCAGAACTGATCCTGAAAAGATTGTCAGGCGCTTTATGAACAGCCCTGCTGTGGCAGCCTATTATCTGAAAGATGAACCAACCAGAGCAGATTTCCCCGAACTGGGTGCCTGGGCCAGAAGAATACAGGCAGCAGACAATAAGCACTTTTGTTACCTCAATCTTTTCCCCAATCATGCTGAATTGAGTATGCTGGGTACCTCCACTTATCAGGAACATGTAAATACATTTATCCGGGAGGTACCCCTGCAGATCTTATCATTTGATCATTACCCTGTAATTGGGGCAGGCAGTACAGATATCAGGGCGTCCTGGTATGAAAATCTTGAAGTATTTGCCGCAGAAGCGGCAAAGGCACATAAACCCTTCTGGGCATTTGCTTTAACAGTTGCCCATGGCCCATATCCGGTTCCTACTTTAGGTGCATTGAGGTTACAGATTTATAGTAATCTGGCTTATGGAGCACAGGGCATTCAGTATTTTACTTATCAAACACCGAAAGATCCAAGATGGGACTTTCACAATGGACCCTTAACCTTAGATATGAAAAGAAGTGAGGTATACGATAAAGTGAAGATGATGAACAGGGAAATCAAAGACCTCTCCGGAGTATTTTTTGGAGCAAAAGTAATTTCTGTGGCCCATACCGGAGAAAATATTCCGGACGGAACAAGACGCTTGGCTTCAGGACTGCCCAGGCCAATCAAGATGGTCGAAACCCAGGGCCTGGGTGCTGTAGTTTCAGTTTTAGAAAATGGAGGTGATAATTTTCTTGTGGTAGTAAACAAAGATATGGTCAGTACGATGAAGCTGACCGTTAAATGTGCCGCTAACGTAGAAAAAGTATTGAAAGATGGTACATTAGTCCCTGCAAGTGCTTATATGGATACCATTGTTGTGGAGCCGGGGGACGTACAAATTTACAAATGGGCAAAAGTTAACAATTAAAATAAACTGTAATGAATTTAAGGTTTTTTTCAATTTTATGTACTGCAATGGTATTGTCTTTTTCAGTTATTGCAAGAACAGCTGGGTTTGCAGGACTTATACCGCAACCGGTGAGAGTCGAACAGCTTCCGGGAAATTTTAAACTAAATAAAGCAACGGGACTGGTGGCGGATAAAGCAAATTTGGAAATAGCCGGATTGTTTGCTGCTATGATCAAAGCACCTACAGGTTTTGCGATGCCGATAACACAATCCGGGAAAACAGGTATACACTTGATCATTAACACAACTCAAAATACTTTGCTGGGAAATGAAGGTTATACGCTTAATGTGAAATCCGATAGAATTACAATTGCTGCCAATAAACCAGCAGGATTATTTTATGGGATGCAAACCTTGATGCAGTTATTGCCTAAGGAAATTGAAAGTCAGATAACCGTTCCTGGCAGAACCTGGATAATTCCATGTGTTAAAATCACTGATTACCCTAGATTTGGTTGGCGAGGCTTGATGCTGGACGTGAGCAGGCATTATTTCCCGAAGGAAATGGTTAAACTGTATATCAACCAGCTGGCAAAATATAAAATGAATGTATTTCACTGGCATCTGACTGATGATCAGGGATGGCGCATAGAAATAAAGAGTTTGCCGGAACTTACGGCGGTGGGGGCCTGGCGCGCTTCAAGAATGGGCCTCTGGTGGACGCGCCAGCCAAAGGCAGCGGATGAAGCTGCTGATTATGGAGGTTTTTATACTCAGGATGATGTGAGAGATATTGTTAAGTACGCACAACAGCGCTTTGTAACGATACTTCCTGAGATCGATGTTCCAGGTCATAGTCTTGCGGCACTGGCGGCCTACCCTGATCTATCCTGCACCGGCGGGCCATTTAATGTGAACGTAGGAAACCTGTTTTATACAAAAGAAGATAATGCATTATGCCCTGGAAATGAAGATACTTATTCCTTTATGGATAAAGTATTGGGTGAAGTTGCCGGATTATTCCCTGGTCAGTACATCCATATCGGCGGAGATGAATGTTATAAAGGATTTTGGAAGGATTGCGTAAAGTGTCAGAAAAGGATGAAAGAGGAAAACCTGGGGACTGTAGAGCAATTGCAGAGCTATTTTATAAAAAGGATGGAAAAGATTGTCCAGTCGAAGGGAAAGAAGTTGATGGGCTGGGATGAAATACTGGAAGGCGGTTTGGCTCCCGAAGCGACAGTAATGAGCTGGAGAGGCATGCAGGGTGGTATAGAGGCTGCTAAAATGAATCACCACGTGGTCATGACTCCTGCATCCAATTGTTATCTGGATCTTTACCAGGGCGATCCGGCTGCAGAACCGCCAACCTATGCTATGCTTACTTTGTCAAGCTGCTATAATTTTGACCCTGTTCCTAAGGAGATCCCTGACCCTGCTCTGATCCTGGGCGCACAGGGAAATTTGTGGACAGAGTCTGTCCCTAATTACCGTCAGGTGGAATATATGACCTGGCCTCGGGCATTTGCATTATCGGAAGTGTTCTGGTCCCAAAAGGATAGAAAGAACTGGGATAGCTTTATACCACGTATGGAAGAGCATCTTGAAAGGTACGATGTAGCCCGTGTCAATTATGCCAGAAGTGCCTATGACGCTAAAATAACTACGCAAAAAGATACTGCAAGCAAATCTGTACGGATTGAACTGGCTACTGAAATTAAGAATATAGATCTCTATTATACTTTTGACGGGACTTATCCGGATAACTTTGCTCAAAAATACAATCAGATCCTTTCTGTACCTAAGGGTGCAGATATGTTTCGGGTGCTGGGCTATCGCAACAACAAGCCTATAGGTAAAATGATCACTATTTCAGTAAAGGATCTGGAAAAACGGGCAGGTTTATGAGTACTCCTATTTAAAGGAGTTCCCATATCCTACCAATATAACTGAGAGTATAATTATCGCGATACCCGTGAGAATGGTACCAAGGGTTTTCCTGCTCACACCTTTCCATTCTTTGTAGAGAAAACCCCACATGTTTGAAACCAGGATGATAAAAGCCATATGCAGAATCCATGAACTTGCTCCGTTGCCCAATTTGCTTTCTCCCATACCATAGAAGAAATACTGCATGAACCAGGTCGTTCCTGCAAGCGCAGAGAAAATGTAATTTTGTGTCAGCGGAGTTTGTTTACTGGTGTAATCACCGAAGCTCTTATTTCTGTAGTTAAGAATCATACACCAGATGAAATTTGTAGTTAATCCACCCAGCATGACTACAATAAAAGTAGCATTGTTTCTAAATAGGGGATTTGCCCCGGCAGCCTCAGCTGCATCAGAAAGATCATGACCGGCAGTAATGGCAAAGCTCATGCAGGCACTCATGATTCCTGAAAATACAGCTACCAGCAAACCTTTTTTTAAGTTGAACTCTTTTACACTTTCCTGTTTCTGTGCTGTCGACAACTCTGCTTCTTTTCTGACACCTGCTTTTCCGCATATGGCAATTCCGATAAGGCAAACCACTACACCCAACAGTACGATTAAACCACCAGTATGACTCATCATATAGGTAAAGCTACCTGTCGGGTCATCGGATGTAATGTCTTGATAAACAGGTGGTATTAAAGCGCCGAAAGCAGAACAAAAACCTAATGCAACAGACATGCCCAGTGACATTCCAAGATACCTCATCGCCAGACCAAAGGTCAAACCACCTATTCCCCACATTGCACCGAGGAAATAGGTCCAGAACAGTGTCGATGAATTGGTATTGATGATGATATTTACGAAGCCGGGTACAGTAAGCCATGCGGAAATTACAGGTACAAAGAGCCAGGAAAAAATACCGCCTACGATCCAGTAACTTTCCCAGGACCATCCCTTCACCTTCTTGTAAGGGATATAAAAACTTCCGGAAGCGAATCCTCCGATAAAATGAAATATAAGACCAAAAAGTGCTTGCATAATTATAGTTTAATTTTTCTATAAGGTAGAAAAACAACGGAGAATCGGAACAATACTTTTGTTGCGATTGATGATACTATGTTGACATGTCAAAATAGTATCGGTAATAAATGTACTTGTATAGGTATTTACAGTACAATTGAAATACTTTTGGTATATGAGTAGATGTTATTTGTTTATAATCATTTTATGTTTTGGTCTGACCTCTTCTGTAAAAGCACAAAATAAAACGCTTCTGATTTCTAAGGAAGACCTGACATTCTTATCTGGAATGACCAGATCAGTTATGGATTCATCGAGAATTTCCCCGGGCCAGGTAATGCCGGTGCCGTATGGAAAAAATAATACGGGTGGTATTCTGATCAGACCGGGAGGAAGGGAGACTTATCCTTCATTTTGGATAAGAGATTATGCTATGTCCCTGGAGACAGGTTTTGTAAAGCCTGAAGAACAACGGCATATGCTTTGGCTTACCGCGTCGACACAATGTGATCAGACCTGGATTACCAAAGGAGGCAGTATGATTCCTTTTGGTTCTATAGCTGATCACATCAGGGTGGATAATTCTCTGCCCATATTTTTTCCCGGAACCTATGATTATGAAGGACAGGGAACAACCGAGTTTGGGACATTTCCCGCCTACTGCGACCAGTTTTATTTTATTGATATGGCTGAATATTATGTTAGAACTACTGCTGATCTTAAGTTTTTATTGAAGCAGGTTAATGGAACCAGATTGCTGGACAGACTGGAAAATGCATTTGCTATGCCCCCTGCACGCAATGATACGCATCTTGTTTTTACGACAGATGCTTTCAGAGGAGTAGATTTTGGTTTTAGAGACGCCATCGCAATAACAGGTGAACTTGCTTATGCTTCAATTTTGAAATGGAGAGCAGCTCTTCAATTGTCCTTATTATTTGACAAATTAAAAGATCAGCAGAAATCGGCAAAGTACAAGAAGATTGCAAATAGTATAAAAAGCGCTATGCCGAAGTTTATTAATGAAAATGGAATGCTTAAGGCTTCTGATGCCAGAAGCGCACAGGCAGATGTTTGGGCCACTGCCTATGCTGTGCATTTGGGTTTATTAAATAAAGAACAATCCCTGAACGCTGCAAAACATCTGAATGATGCCTATTCCAAAGGAAATCTGGCTTATAAAGGAGCAATCCGCCACATCATAAAAGGGGAAGACTTTAATGAATCAACGGCCTGGGAAACTGCGATAGTCCCCCGGAATCAATACCAGAATGGCGCCTACTGGGGCACGCCAACAGGTTGGGTAAGTGAAACCATCTCTTTGGTAAATCCAGCTTCAGCGGCCCGGCTGATCAGTGAGTACATTAACGAACTGAGACAAAGTGATTACAGAAAGGGTAAGAATTTTGGAGGCCCTTTTGAATGCTTTTATCCTCCTGATTATTATAGAGGGCCGGTGTATTTGACCACGGTTTCCTGCCCATATATTGTTTTTAAATCTTTAGATAAATAAGGTAACTCATAACATATGAATAAGTTGATAAATATTTTACTTTTGGTAGTTATGGTATTGGCCGGTCAACAATCATTGGCCTCCAAACCGGCTTTGGTATTTAATAAGCTTACCTGCGAGTATGTCAAAAATCCAATGGGACTGGAGGTAACACATCCCAGGTTCAGCTGGACATTGACATCGGATCTGAGGAACCAGGTACAGACCGCCTATGAGATAATCGTAAGTGAAGAGGCCAGGATCACAGTACATTCTAATGCAACTGTTTGGTCTTCAGGAAAAATCAGCTCAGATGAAAGTATTCAGATTATTTATTCCGGTAAACCATTACAATCATTCAAGAGATATTTTTGGCAGGTGAGGGTTTACGATCAAAATGGTGTTGCGTCAACCTGGAGTCGTCCTCAATGGTTTGAAATGGCAGCATTAAACCAGACCGACTGGAAAGGTAAATGGATTGGTGACGGGAGCAGGCAGTTTACAAAAGATGAGGATTTCTATGGAGATGATCCTATGCCGTTGTTCAGAAAAACATTTGAAACCTCAAAGAAAACCATATCCGCCAGATTATACATCAGTGGCTTAGGTTATTACGAAGCTTACCTTAATGGGAACAAGATCGGCGATCATATGCTCGATCCTGGATGGACCAGTTATCAAAAAGAAGTTTTATATGTAGTTCATGACGTCACCGGGCTGCTGAAAACAGGGAAGAATGTTGCAGGTATCATGTTGGGGAATGGATGGTATAATCCACTGCCTTTAAAGTTCTGGGGAGGTTTAAATATGAGAAATGCACTGGTTACAGACAGACCAAAGGTACGTGCTATGCTGCGTTTAACTTATGCAGATGGGAGCACCGAAAACATATTTACAGATGAAAACTGGAAAACAGCCCCCGGCCCTGTGATCCGCAATAATGTTTATCTGGGTGAACAGTTTGATGCCCGTGCGGAAATAGCCAACTGGTCAACTGGCAAGGAGAATGATCACTCCTGGAAAAATGCAGTGGTGGTTGCCGCTCCTGAAGGTGTTCTGGCCATTCAGAAACAACCTCCGGTAAAAGTGACCAGCACAATTAACCCGGTCAGTTTAAAAGAAATTAAACCAGGGGTTTACATCTATGATATGGGACAGAATTTCGCTGGCGTGGCGCAGCTTAATGTAAAAGGTCCGGCCGGAACAAAGGTGAAAATACGTTATGGTGAGGATATATATGCGGACGGCACTTTGAATCCTATGACTTCAGTGGCGGGGCAAATAAAAGGCGGCAACGGCGGTCCCGGAGCCCCTGCAATCGCCTGGCAGGAGGATACCTATACTTTGAGAGGAAAGGGTTCGGAGGTATGGTCGCCGAGATTTACTTTTCACGGCTTCAGATACGTGGAAGTCACAGGATGGCCAGGAAAACCGGTATTAAACAGCATCAAAGGACTCAGGCTGAGTGCTGATCTGGAACAAAGCGGTGAATTCAGTTCCTCTAATGAAATGTTCAATAAGCTGGACCGGAATATTCAGTATACTTTTTTGAGTAACGTATTCAGTGTACAGTCTGACTGCCCGGCAAGAGAGAAACTTGGTTATGGCGGTGATTTGTTTTGTACAACCGAGTCCTTTATGTATCACTATGATATGAGTAATTTTTACAGCAAGATTGTCAAAGATTTTGCTAATGAGCAAACTCCGCAGGGCGGCATAACTGAAACCGTGCCGTTTGTAGGCATTGCAGATGCAGGACCGGGCGATAAATCTGGTCCTTTGGGTTTCCAGGTTGGATATCCTTACCTGATCAGGAAAATTTATGATTTCTACGGTGATAAAAGAATTATAGAAGAAAATTATGCTTCACTGACCAAACACATCATGTTTTTGAAATCAAAAGCGAAGAATAACCTACTTGATACTGATTTAGGTGATCATGAATCGCTTGATGAACGCGCTATACCCTTTACTGCCTCGGTATTCTATTTTCTCCACGCCCGGCTAATGAGTGATTTTGCTGAAATATGTGGAAAACACAACGAGCAGGAAGAATATGCACAATTGTCTGAAAAAATAAAACTCGCCATACAAAACAAATTTGATCTGACCGGGGATGGAAAATTTGAAAAAGGCACACAAAGTGCGCAGGTTTTTGCCTTATGGGCAAAAATAGAACGGACAGACAGCAGAGATAAAGTATTCGAAATCTTTAAAAAAGAAATTGAGAATAAAAAATCACACCTTTCAACTGGAATTTTTGGCACTAAGATGTTATTTGATGTATTGAGGGAAGAAGGAAGAAATGATATTGCCTATACGATTGCAAATCAGCGTGACTTTCCGGGTTGGGGATACATGATCGCAAACGGAGCCACTACATTGTGGGAAACATGGGCAGCTTCAGATAACACTTTTTCAAAAAACCATCCGATGTTTGGTTCTGTAGGAGAGTGGTTTTACCGGTCGTTGCTGGGGATTAACGGGACATCAGCAGGTTTTAAAAAATTCATAATAAAACCTCAGCCGGAAGGCGACCTGACCTGGTGCAGGGGTAATTACCACACCATGTACGGTAAAATTAGCAGTTCATGGCGTATCTCAGAGGGAAGTTTTACACTGGATGTGGGCGTACCTGTCAATACGAATTCAGAAATATGGATACCATTGAAATATGGGAAACACATCACTGAATCGGGTAAACCTGTAGAGGAGATTCCAACGCTCAAAATGATCCGGAAAACAAATGACTATATAGTGTATAGCACAGGATCAGGTAACTATTCATTCAAATGTTTCTAAAATCCATATATGCAGTTCACTAAAATTTTTATCCTAAACTTTTTTTTTATGTTTTGTGTTAATGCATCTTTTTCTCAGAGCGTAATCCCCTTGTATTCAGATCAGGTACCCAATTCCAAAAATGTTGAAGAGAAAGAGGAGAATTGGATGGATGCCACTGTGGATTCGCTGACCAGAAATGTAACGACTCCAACCCTGACAGCATTTTTGCCTCCAAAAGGCACTGCAACCGGGCAGGCGGTGATCATTTGTCCAGGAGGCGGGTATCATGTACTGCTGACCAAACGAGAGGGATCTGATGTTGCGCGTGCCTTTAACAGGAAAGGAATCACCGCATTTGTTCTTAAATATCGTTTGCCTTCCTCCAGAATCATGAACGACCAGTCAATCGGACCGCTTCAGGATGCGCAGCGTGCTATTATGATCGTGCGAAAGAACGCCAAAAAGTGGGATGTCGATCCAAAACGAATAGGAATAATGGGATTTTCTGCAGGTGGTCACCTGGCCGCTACTGCCGGTACCCATTTTGATAAGGCACTTATTGACAATCCTGAGCGGATCAGTTTGCGTCCTGATTTTATGATCCTGATCTATCCGGTTATAAGTTTTACAGACAGTATTGGACATATCGGATCAAGGGATAACCTGATCGGATCCCTGCCTCCCGGTTCAGAGAAAAAACTCAAAGAAATAGACTTTTTTTCCAATGAAAAGCAAGTAACTGATCATACGCCACAAACATACATCATTCATGCTAAGGATGATACAGTAGTGCCCCTGGCCAATTCTGAAATCTTTTACAAGAGTCTGAAAGCTCATCACGTTCCGGCTGAACTGCATATTTATGCAAGGGGAGAACATGGTTTTTTAAAATACCCCGCGTTTGAAGATTGGTTTGGACGCTGTTTATTTTGGTTAAAGAGCATCTAATGTTTGGTGTTGCTGAAATTGCCTGTCAGATGAACGATATTCAAAGCAGGTTTCGGCTGTGCGCTTAAATTAACTGAAATGACGAATAAAATTATAGTGAAATAAAGAAGCATAAAATTTAAAAATTACAGAGATATTTTTTTTAGAATGATATCAGTGATTTCTGTTGCATTTGCATAAACCATAAAATGATTCCCGTTTTTTATGGTAATATCCGGCATATGGTATCTGATTGGTAATATGTTGTCTTTGGTTCCATGTATATGAGTCAGATTTACAGGACGCACCGTATTTCTCCAGTTAAGGATGCAGGTTAATGCCCATTTAATAAAATGCGGGTCACTATCGGTAACAAGTTGCTTCAGCAACAGCAGCTCATCTTTCGTTTTTGCTCCGAGAAATTTCAGACCAATGCGATTACCCGTTTTCAATAGCTGTAGAGGTACCAGTTTCTGTAGCCTTAATCTGCCCGCCGCCTTATAATACCAGGGAAGCTCTACCGACACAGGTGTACTCGAGATTAAGAAAGTATGAACGGGATTTAGTTTTTTGGTGATCTCTGTAGCCAGCATACCACCAAATGATAATCCGATAAGATAAAATGGAGAACCGGTATCTATTTTTTGGGAGAGCCTGCCGGCATAGCTGATCAGCGATTCATTTTGCTGCGCAGGTATCCAGTCAAGATAGACCAATTCAAACCCGGGTGGAAATATAAGTTTTCTGAAAGCTCTTCTGTCGGCACCCAGGCCACTTATGAAATATATTTTTGTTGTCATATATCATCTGCAAAATACTTTATAATTGTGAAAACGGCGATAATTCTATTAATATTGCCTGAAGAACTGTGCAACATGATGGCGATATTTCCGTTAGATCATGAAATTTAATTGCATTTGAGGTTTAGGGTGCTTAGTTTTACAAGACTTATTATTTATTGAATGAAAAAGAAATTAAACTTATTAGTATTAGCACTTGCATTCTGTGCATCTGCTTCCGCACAACAGCCTGGATGGCTGCACAAAGACTTAAAGACCGATACTATCTTTGGAATCAGCGCAGAAAAGGCTTATAAAGAGTTGCTGAAAGGAAAGAAATCCAAACCTGTAATCGTAGGCGTGATCGATGCAGGAGCAGATTATAAACATGAGGATCTTAAAAATATCATCTGGGTCAATAAAAAGGAGAAGGCAGGAAATGGGAAGGATGATGACAAGAATGGTTATACAGACGATGTATACGGATGGAATTTTTTAGGATCTGCAAAAGGGAGCGTAGCCTATGACAATCTGGAACTTACCCGTTTAGTTAAAAAGGATCCTTCATCTCCTCTAAAACAAGATTACGATAAAAAAGTTGAAGAGGCCACCATGAACCTGAATGGAACAAAAGGATTTCAGCAGGCCTTAGATGCTTTTGTAGCTAAACTTGGAACAGCTACACCGGACAGCACTGCATTTGCGAAAGCGGTGCCTGCAGATGGTCGTGAAGAAAGAATTAAAAGCGTAATGTTACAGATGATGCGTGAAGGGATGGATTATGCAGCGATTCAAAAGGAAATAGAAGGTGGTGTAAAGCATTACGAAGATGAACTGAAATATAACCTCAACCTGGATTATAATTCAAGAGATACTGTAGGTGATAACCCTAATAATCTGGAAGAAAGAATTTATGGTAATCCTGCTGTTGATGCATTTGATTGCGACCATGGTACCCATGTTGCAGGTATCATTGCTGCGCAGCGCGGAAATAGTATTGGTATCGACGGAGTAGCAGATAATGTCTTGATTATGCCTGTAAGGGCAGTTCCCAGTGGTGACGAACGCGATAAGGATATTGCAAATGCAATATACTATGCAGTAAACAACGGCGCTAAAGTAATTAATATGAGCTTTGGTAAAGGGTATTCTCCGAATAAGGATGTTGTAGATAAGGCCTTTAAATATGCAGTAAGCAAAGATGTTCTATTGGTTCATGCTGCTGGGAATGACGGTAAGAATCTGGACGTAGAAAAGAATTTCCCTACTGTGAACTATCTGGATGGCGGAAGTGCTGAAAGCAACTGGATAGAAGTTGGGGCTTCATCATTTAAAGACGATGAAACACTTCCGGCAACATTCTCCAACTATGGCGTCAAATCTGTGGATCTGTTTGCCCCAGGTGTAGCCATTTACTCGACAGTACCAGGCTCTAAATATGAAAATCATCAGGGTACAAGTATGGCAGCTCCTGTTGTTGCTGGTGTTGCCGCTTTAATCAGAGAATATTATCCTAAACTGACAGCAGCGCAGGTGAAAGAAATTCTGGTTAAATCGGTGGTTAAGGTAAATCATGATGTGAACTTACCTGGTGATAAAACAGGGGCTAAAGTACCTTTTTCAAGTCTATGTAAATCGGGTGGTATCGTAAATGCTTATGACGCACTCGTTCTCGCTGAAAATTATTCTAAAGGCAAGATCTCCAAATAATTCTTGTTTTCAAAAAAATCAAAAGGGTTCAAGAAATTGAACCCTTTTTTATTGTTTCAGTATATCGTTATTATTAGGGCTTTGAATAAAACATTCCCCCTCGGTTTTTGTAGTTTAATAACTAATCTTTCTAAATTTATTGCCATGAAAAATCTTCAATTATTTCCGTTAACGATTATTGTTTTCTGCCTGATCTTTTCCTGTTCTTCCTCAAGAAAATCTTCCGAAGAGCAAACAGGCAAGCGCAGGTCGACCTTAACCAGCGTAAAACCGAATGTGAAGAATCCGAACAGGGCAGTGCTCAATGCAAGCGGTGATGGACTTACCCCGGGAATTGCACAAAACAATGGCGCCGGATCTGAAGAAAATGCGGCCAGCATTGCCAATAATGCGATCAATAAAGCTGGTGCAGCAGCAAGGGCAGCCCAGCAAAAATCAGGAAATCTGAGTGATGAGGACTTTATAAATAAAGTCGCCGTAAGCGAGATGATGGAGATGCTGATCAGTAGAAGCATTCAAAAAACAACGGCTAATAAAAAGATAAAAGATTATGCTGCTGTAATCTTAAATGATAATTTAAAGATTCAGAGCGAACTAAAGATGATCACGGAAAATAAGCACATTGTTTTGGCGGATTCTGTCAATTCTGGTTTGCAATCAGTAAAGGCATCAGCGGAAAAAATGGAGACTTCTAATGCCAATGGTCAAGGTGATCTGGAATATGTTCAAATGATGATTGCAGATCTTCAAAGTACGATCAGACTCTTCGAAGCAGGAAGCCGTTCCAAAGACCCGGTGATCAATGCATTTGCTGTTAAACACCTGCCGCTGCTCAGAAAACATCTGGAAGATGCTCAGGAACTGACTATAGAAGTGAGTCCGAAACGTTAATTGACCTTTTGCAATATTACTGCACCGGATTTTTTTTCATTTACCTTTTTAGGATTGCCTTTGTAAAAGATCTCGCTTGATCCTTCAGTTTTTACATTTAACTCATTCAGGACATTGATATTGGCCTTAGCATTACCGGTGATGTCAATTTTGTATGAGCCTGTTACAAAATCGAATGCATTTATCTCTGCATTCCCCTTTATAATCAGTTCATGCGAACCAGACTGTCCCGATAGTTTCAGTTTGCTTATTCCTTCCAGGCTACTGATCACACTTGACGCATTCAGGTCGAGAGCAGCGTCTGACACTCCTGACAGGTTAATTTTTACATCTTCTGCATTGAGCCTTGCAGTGCTGAAGTATTTGACAGACCCGGAAGCAGTTAGTTCTTTAATTTTTCCAATACCCACCTCAACCACTATAGAGTCCTGTCCGCAGTAAGACAGATCTTTCTCTTTGATTACAAGTTTTGAACCGCTAACATCTATTTTAACATAGTCCATAAGATTGGAATCTGTGTTAACTTTGACAGCATAACTGCTGTCCTGGGTTAGTATCAGACTAATCTTTCCAGAAACATCTATTTTATCAAAGCTTTTTACGGTAACGCTTTTTTCAATATGATTGCCCGAATCTTCTACACATTTCGTTTTACAGGCAGTGAACAGCACAGGGAACAGTAAGGCAACAGGGATTATTCTTTTCATAGGTTATTTATTTTTTATTGGTCCGACATACTTTCTGGCCATTACCAGATTAGAGAATTTAATATGGTGCGATTGCCCCGGGGGAGTCGTATCATCATAGAATTCTATCCAAATGTAATTGATGTTCAGGTTTTCATCGGTTCTCCACCTGAAACCTTTAAATGGGCTTAGTTTAGGGTCATTGATCCATGAATCCGCATCCCAGTAACCATTTGGGAATCCTGGTCCCCAATGACCGATTTGTACACCATCCTGCCAGACTTTTAATTCACCGTTATAAGCCGTAACAGGATTGTTCATTTTGATCATCATTTCTATACACATCCATTTATCCCATTCCAGCTTTTTAGCCGTTGGACTGCCGTTAATCATATCGTTCCCATAGCACTTATTGCCCGCACTATTTTTCATATCCCCCCAATACAAATAAGTATCCATCGATGGGGCATTTACAGGTTCATAAGCAATAGAGATCCGTTTATCACCCAAATCACAGAAACTTGCACGTGGGTCAGGATAGGAAGTAGAAGGGTTATATCCTCCTATCCATACGGATTCATGGTGGATATATCCACTGGACGATAGGGGGTATTTTACATAATAACGGAGATATACAGTCCCGTCAAATCCAGTTTTAAATCTTTTGTACAGATGCCCTCCATCATTTAGCCCACCTTTATTAGTCATTACTATGGCAGGAGAGATGCCGCCCGAAGGTAAGTCAATGCTATCCAGTGACATGCCTTCCCCGTTTTTTATGTCAGTATAGCGACTGATAATACCTGGTATACCATCATTAAATTTCTCAGTATACAGTACTTCCGGGTCTTTTTCTATACCGTTATCGTTGGGATACCTGTCAGCAATACAAGATGGTTTAGTCCTGACCAGGGGCTTGAAACTGGTCATTAGAAATATTAAAGCAGTAAAGAATAAATACTTCAAATTCATCCTGTCAAATATATACTTAATTTACATACATAAGTGATTCTGTTGTTTTTGCCCGTTAACTGAATTCTTTTTCCAGAAATATTATGCTGATCTCCGATGTATTTTTACCTTGGCCGGGTAAGATCTATAAACTCATTTTCCGATTCGAAATAGCGCTGCAGCAGGGTCAGTTGGTTCACTGCACGGTTTAAATTGTGGTCCTCGTACCTTGCGCCGTAATAGATGTCATTTTGAAGATAATCTGTAAGAAAACGTATGGCCTGCATATAGATCAGAAATTTACCCGCATAGATGAAATAACCTTTTTCAGTTTCTGTTAGGGTATTTCCCATTTCAGACATATAACCCTGGTAAATGGACTTGAAGAAATCAGATCTGACCTTGATCCTGCTCATGTCCGTTTCTTCTTCATTTGCCGGGGATAAATAGGTACGCATCATGTCTCCAACATCACTGATAAAATATCCCGGCATGACCGTATCAAGGTCAATGATACATAATCCATGGTTTTCTTTGTCAAATAACACATTGTTGATCTTCGTATCATGATGAATCACGCGCAAAGGGATCTCTTTCGTATCAGCTATGTGTTTAAAGGTCTCCACAATATCATTGTGCTCAAGAATGTACATGATACTTACCTCTGCTTTTTCTTTTCTCAAATAAGAAGCATGATTAAGCGCGTTTAAAAATTGTTCATAGCGCAGCGAAAGATTATGAAAATCAGGAAGTGTTATATTTAATTTGGGGGCATCGAACTCACTAAGTATATGACTAAACCTGCCAAATTGCTTAGCCGCTTCAGATGCTTCTTCTGGTTTCTCCAGTACATTCAGGGAATGTGATCCTTCTATAAAAGGAAATATTCTGAAATATCCGTCTTCATTATGAACAAGCGAACTACCGGACAGATCAGCCAGAGGGGCTACAAAGAGATAGTCCGGATGATGAACATCCAGATACTGCTTAAGTATTGAAAGGTTTTCATCAATATCAAAAGGTTTATTAAATACAGCCTGGTTAACCTTTTGAACAATATATGCAGATGAAGGTGTCTCAATTTTCCAGGTATGATTGATCAGTCCATCCCCAAAGGTTTGTACTTTTGCCCCGGAAGGCATGATTCCATACAGCGCTAATATTTGATCGAGCATCTTTTGACAATTTGATTTAATATCGTAAACCTAAGCAATTAAAGAATTGGATCAATGTGCAAACGATTGTGTGAAATTAAGCGCAAATGCTATTCTATTTTATGGCTTCAATAAGTTGCGACTCTATAACAATATTGTAGAAAGCAGAAGTATTGCTGTCCCCCTTATCTTTTTTGTTCATCAGGTCAAGAAGTATTTCAGTAGCACGCTGTCCCTGCATATAAGGAAACTGTTCTACGGTCGCAACGGGAACATGCTCCATGTATTTAATCAGCGGAAGATTAGAATAGCTCACGATTTCCGGAGCCTCAAAGTCCGGCCTTTTAATAGTTCTCATTTGTTTCATAATAAAAAGAGCGATATAATCATTGAAAGTAACGATCGCAGTAACTTTTCGTTTGTGTTCCAGTAGTTCTTTCAGAACGGTATTTGTACCCTCTTCTGTAAGATCACAATTGATGACAAGACTGGGGTCAAATTTAAGTCTGTTTTTTTGCATCGCATTGATGTATCCATTTTTACGCTCGTCACTTGCAAAAAGAGTCTTAGGACCATTGATCATCCCTATAGCTCTGTGTCCCTTTTTTAAAAGATAATTTACAGCGGCAGTAGTTCCGGTTTCAATGTTACAGGATACACTGTGGATATTTGAAAGGGGAGGTATCCGATCAAAAAATACAACAGGGATATCGTAATTCTTTAATTTTTCAAAGTGCTCAAAAGTAGTAGTGTTCTTGGTAAGTGAAACCAGCAGGCCATCTATCCTGTTATTTTTCATTTTTTCGACCAGTTCCTTTTCTTTCTGCTCATTATCATGAGACTGGGCCAGCAGTACCGTGTAGTTTTTCTTATAAGCTGTTTCCTCAATAGCCGTAGTCACTGTAGAAAAGAAAGCTTCAGACAATTCAGGAAGGATAACCCCGATAGTGAATGTTTTTCCTTTTTGGAACAAAATTGCAGCCTGGTTAGGTTCATAATTCAGATCCTCAGCCATTTTTTTAACTTTCAATCTCGTGGTCAGCCCTATGGTAGGGTGATCATGGAGTGCTCTGGATACTGTAGAGACCGATATGTTTAGTTTTTTCGCGATCTCCTTTAAAGTAGGGGGTTTTGGCTGCATAAAGAGTAATAAGACTGGTTAGCTTAGGCCAATTTAGTGAATTCTATAATAGAATATGATTTTTATATGGTGATTTTTAGTTTGTGCTTTATAAAACGTTAAAAAGAGATCAATTTTTATAGGTACTCATTTAAAAATTAGATATATTAGATGCGCAGGACGTTTTTCAGCAATTTAATAGGCCTATGGATCATGAAAGAGGGTTTAAGAGTTTAAATGCTAAAGAGTGTGCCGAAGTCTTTCCTTCGGTAATTGATAATGCCGAACGCCATTTTTCTGTTGCCCATCACATATCCACAATCTATGAATATCCAAATGCAGTAGCTCACCTGATTTTAGGTGCAGAGGAATTGGTTAAAGCGACCATGCTGATCCTGAAAAGTAAATCAATCCCCATAAAAGATACCACAGGTTACGACATGCAGTTTTTTGCTCACGGTTCGGGTCATAAAGTCCTCAAAGATTTTTTTTCTGTCTGGTTTAGCATAAGAGAGATCCTGAGTGTACGCAGACCTAAGAACGATTATAGTTTGAAAGACATGTTCAATATGGTCGTTTCAGGTTTTGTTGGCATTGTAAAAGGCAAAGATCATTTTTATTGGTGGGAAAGGGCGGATGCACTAAAGCAAAAGTGTCTGTACGTTGATTTTAAGAACGAATTGGTATTGCCTGATATACAAATAGGAAAGTCTGACTATCATCAGGCTCACCACCACGTATATACTTTCAGATATGAATTTTACCTGCTCCACCATAAAATCATCAATTCGTCGGAGGCTGAGCTGGCAGAATTCCGTGAACAGCTGACAGACGGGGAATTTCACTTTATATCATAGTTCATCGAAACGCTCATTGCGTTGTTCCCCGGTCAATGTAATTTCCTGACCAATCTGATCTATCTTGAACTGAATTGTCATCGCATCTTTTGCAGTATAATCTATCGCAGCACAAAGCGAAAACTCGTTCAGTTCATATCCTGCCTTGAACTGTCCGCTTGTTTCATCATTTAAGATAAAGCTGTCTGGAATGATATGGGCATGCTGTAACTTTCCTTTTCCATATTCATATTCCAGGATCAGCCCTTCCAGTATACCTTTTTCAGTTATCAGCCGGGATAATTGTTGTTGCAGCGTATCCGGATTCATTATCAGTTCATTTTCAACTATAAATTTCTTGCTTGCTTTCATTTAATGCGGGTTATTCTAAATAGCATCATTTAAAGCCCCAGTTTTTTTCTGATGTTTTCTGGAACAGCCTCTTTCGGAAGCATTATGCTAATGGTATTGATGGCAAAGTAAGGTTCGGAAACCTCAATATATCCTTTTAAAGGATTATCGGTTCCCCATGAATTCTTAACCTTAAAAAGTGTTTTCCCCGCCGGGCTCTTGTCAATACCAATGATATGCATGAGGTGATCGTCCTGTGTTTCCAAACTGTTAAAGAGATCCTGTCTGATTTCCTGATCATAGGATTTTTCCGGTGCGTCTGGCGAAAAGCGATTTCTGTCAGCTGCATTGGCATGCAGTAAAGCCAGTCCCTTATCGTGTCTGAAATCATCATTGCTGACATCAGCATCCCACATCACCGTATAACCATTCATGACGGCTGTCTTTGTGATGTTCAGCAGTTCAGCCAACGGGACATTCCAGAACTGTCCGTTAGCAAAATTGTCTGGGATGTCAAGAACAAATTTTGTATAAAACGGATGATGTGTAAAAGAAGTAATATTAATGTAATCGTCAGCGTTAAATTTTAAAACTTCATCAGCAAAGGTTTTAGGAGTGTAGGATTTGCCTTTATAATTGAAGTTCTGTGGAGGAAGGCCAATTTTTTCATTAAGCAGTTTCTCATATCCTGTAAGCCAGTCTTTGTCAATTGGTTTTTTCTTTAAGACATTATCCAGGTATTTTTTTAATACTTCTTCAAGTCCTGAATGGTTTGGACTGTCTCCACTATATCCCTGAAAAGCTTCCTGTGGCATAGCACCGTAAGCAGTTATTGCGTTAAACAGATCATGACCCAGGCCTCCCTCGCCAAACTGCGCTTTTCCCTGTCTGCTTATGTAATTTTTTGCTTTAGCTATATAAACAGAACGGACCGTATACATTTCTGAAAGATTAAATTCTCCCAAACCTTTGCGTAACTGTTCTGATTCAAGAAGTGAAGTAGTGGAATAATTCCAGCAGGTTCCAGTTTCTCCCTGGCTCTTTACAGGGGTCGCTTTATTCTCTTTTACAGGGCTTAGTACCGGTTGCTGTGCAAAGGAGAGGAAACCGAGCAGCAGGAATGAAATTAATACCGAAAGTCTTTTCATAAATGTTCAATATTCTTGTTAGTCGCCTAAAGTTAAGTTTTTTCGGTCATATTAGAAACCCGGAATTAACGCGGTCAGCTGAATAAAAAACAATGCAGATAAATTTAACGATGGACAACCTTTAAGCAGTCCGCCGGTGCAACCTTTTTTACTTAACTTTCGTCAAGATCAAAACAAGTATATGAAAAGATCAATCATCGCTATAGCTTTCTTTTGCATCACATTCGGGTCATATGCTCAGGATAACCTTCAGCAGGACAGTATTCAGGTGCACTATCTGGCAGAACAAAAAGTCCTTGGCAGAAAATTTTCAGATGAATTTTATACAAAATATACCCGCGTGCACCAACTTTCCGAAAAAGCCTTTGTTGCAAAGATCGATTCGGCAGCCAAAGATTTTTACAACTTACTCAATTCCTATAAAAAAAATCTCCAGACAGTTTATGTAACGGCCCAACAATTCGAGATCAAAATGTATTTTGATAAGATACTGATAGAATATCCTTCAAATCATGAGGTCTATTCGCCGGATCGCCCCGGGAGTTATCCTCTCATAGAACAAAAAGTCAGCGATAATCAGCTGTTGTTTAATGATCCTGCTTTATTGGTGAACTCCGATCTGATGTCATTTGTCCAGAGTTTTCTTGGCTACAAGATCAATAAGGAACTACAGAAATCAATTTACAAAGGGCTTTATAACAAGCGGCTTAATGGCATGTGGAATCTATTGCCTCAATATTTCAAAAACGAACAATGTAAGACATTTCATCAATATCACTTGTTACTGGATCATATCAATCACAATGGATTTAAGCATACGGAGGAACTGTACGAAATATTTAAGAAAGAATGCCGTGATACTTTTTTTAAAGCAAAGCTGGAGCAGGTCTATCGCGACTCACGCAATGACCTGAAAGATCATCAGGTACTGGAATACAAAAGGATTGATAATTACGGTTTAGACTTACACATATTTCAGAAAGATATTCTGGCGGGTAGCAATAAAAAACCGGTGATCGTTTTTTTTTCATGGGGGGAGCTGGTCTGAAGGGCAGCCTTCCTGGCATTTTGAAGCCTGCCGTAAATATGCGGAGAAAGGATGGGTAGCCTGTTCGGTAGAATATCGCATTTATGGATCTCAGGGTACTTTACCTTTCGCGGCAGTTATGGATGCCAGATCGGCTATCCGCTGGATAAGAGAACATGGAGATGAGTTTAATATTGATACCGGAAGGATCGTCGCTACAGGGAATTCGGCAGGTGGTCACCTTGTGCTGGCTGCAGCGCTGGCAGATCACTGGAACGAAAAAAGTGATCACCTGAGATTTAGTCCGGTTCCCAATGTTCTTTTAGTTAATTCAGGTGTATATGATCTGACTGATGAGAAGACCGCATGGATCAGAAAAGATCTGAAGAATAAAGATTTGGTGAAGGAAATTTCCCCGAATGAACTGGTGAGGAAGCACCTGCCGCCAACACTGCTGATTCATAGTGCCACAGATCAGAATGTTCCTTATGTCTCTGTACAGAAGTTTGCCGCTCTGATGCAGGCGGCCGGTAATCCTTTTGAATTTAAAACCATGGAACAAGGCGGGCATTTTATATTTGCTGACCCCAAGTATGTTCAGATGGTCTTCGCCTGGCGAAAAGAGTTTTTGAAAGGCCTTAATTATCCTGATAGTGGAGGAGAGTAATCCGAATTAACTTATTTTGATCTGTACGGATGCCTGGTCACTGGTTTATTGTAATCGCAGTAAAATTTTGCAGGGTTTATGGACCAGACAAGCTGGGTTCCAGTGTCCGACAGGACCAGGACAGAACCGCAAGAGCAGCGTACCTGCTTCGGAAAACGGGTACCTTTTTCCGAAGCTCTATGGGAGCTGTCCCGGAAGTGAGCCGGAGCTGCTGGAACGTAAACTCGGACAAGGCCAAATCTAATCGTTGGTCAGATAAAGTGTAAAGCAGGTCTTTTCTTTATTTGAATCAACTAAAAGACTTCCATGATGGGCAATAGCAATTTCTGATGCAATATACAGACCTAAACCCAAACCCTGTTTGTCCTGGCTGATCTTACCCCTGGAAAAAGGTTGAAAAAGATGTTTCTGGATCGATTCAGGGATCATTTCACCCTTGTTGGTTACAGATAAAGTAAAATTGTCATTCCGGTTACCTGCACGTATATGAATTGGCGAATCTTTGTCTCCATGTATCAGTGCATTCCCCAGCAGATTTGAAAATAACTGGGCGATTCTTTTTCCATCGCAATAAACCGGTTTATTTAGATCACTATGGAGGTGGATCACACGTTCTGGCCAGGCGACCTGCAATTCTGAAATGATATTTTCGAGTATTCCCTTCATGTTTTCATGGCTCTGCTTTTCCAAAATAATTCCTTCTCCGAGTTTGCCTCTTGCGAAGTCAAGCACATTTTCTATCAGACCGTTCATTCTGTAGGAACTGTTCTTAACAATATTAGTAAGCCTGGTATGCGTATCATTAAGTGGCATTTTAAGCATCAGCTGCGCACTATTGGAGATTGCTGTCAGCGGATTTCGCAGGTCATGGCCCAAAATGGCAATAAATTGCTCACGGATCTCCGAAATTCTTCTTTCCTCGGCAAGTTCCAGTTCAGCCTGTGCGACTTGTTCAAGGGCATTAAGGTGAAAGGAAATCAGATCAGCAAACAGATTGAACATCTCAATTGTCTGTGGGTTGTTCAATAATGCAGGTTTGGGATCTATAGCACAGAGTGTACCGAAAAAACTTCCGTCTTTTTTATAAATTGGAATTGATATGTAACTCTGAAAGCCGTATTGGGCAGGGGTATGGTGTTCGCTAAAAGCCGGATCTTGTGCTACATGATCAATAACTACTGCTTTTCCGGTTTGCCGGATCTCATGGCAAATGGTACTTTCAACAACAAGCTCCCCTCCGGGTTTCAGTCCAAAATTGATCTGATCCAGCACTGCACAGGCCACCCATTGACCTGGTGTTACTCTTGCAACGGCGGCAAATCCCATCCCCGTAGTCCGGCAGACCACATCCAGAATATTTGGAATGACCGGGATTCGTCCTACAGCTATGATATCGGCAGTTATTTCGGAAGACAGACTACTTCTCATTTGTTGAGGTTTTATCTGTCAAATATAAACTAATTTAAAGAATTGAAAACTTAGTGCAGTCACACAGGAAATTTCATCCTGGTACTCTCTTACTCATAGATGAATCAGCCATTGCAAGGATTTATGAATATGCATTTTCTAAATCAGCAATAAATATTCTGAGGTTGTGTTTCGGTGTATTATGATAGTGCTTTTGATAAAAAAAGGGTTCCAAATATTTGGAACCCTTTTTTTGTGCCCGAAGAGAGACTCGAACTCTCAAGGATTGTACTCCAACGGCTTCTGAGACCGCAACGTTTACCAATTTCGCCATCCGGGCATTTGATATTCTTATAACAGAATCCTTTAGCAATGGCAAATATAATATTATTCAGGCAACCTTGAAAGCTAAATGATCGTACTTTTAAAAAAAAGGAGATGCAAAATGAGGACTTTTTATGTAATGGTCGCAATTACAGTATTTTATGCATTTGCAAGACTGATGTTCTAAAAGATTTTATTGCAATAGCTTTACCCAAATACTGGCTATGGCTTAAAAATCATTGCTAACTTTGCCAGATGAATAAAGAAATTGCCGTTATATTTGATATGGATGGAGTAATTTGCCATACTAATCCTTACCATTCTATTGCATTCAGGGAGTTTTTCTCTTTGCGAAACCTGAACCCGACTGATGAAGAATTCGCGCAGCATATGTTCGGTAAAAGTAACAGCTACATTCTCAGCCATTTTCTGCAAAGACCCGTTACGGGTGACGAACTCCTGCAGCTGGAAGACGAAAAAGAGAGTTTATTCAGGAAGATCTACGAGCCTCATGTTGAACCAATCAGGGGAATTGTGGAATTTATAAATGATTTGAAGAGTGATGGTGCTAAAATAGGCGTTGCTACATCAGCACCCCTGGCAAATTTGGAACTGATTCTGAGTAAAGTATTGATCCGTGAGCATCTGGGCTCTATCATGGCCAGTGAACATGTAAAACACCACAAACCGGACCCGGAAGTGTATTTAACATCAGCAGCTAATTTAAACGTCTTGCCTGAACAATGTGTGGTATTTGAAGATTCATTTTCAGGTGTTTCAGCTGCTATTAATGCCGGAATGAAAGTAGTAGGAGTGCTTACTTCACATACCAGCGAAGAACTTCCTCCCTGCGATTTATATGTCAATGATTATTCAGATCTGTCTTATGGTAAGATTCTGGAGTTGTTTTAAGAGCTGAGTTAGCGGGTACCATCACAAACTCCTCTGAAATAACCTACTGACTCTGCAATACCGGTTAAAGGATCTTTCATATCTTTCTCATACTCCAGTGCGCAGTGACCGGTATATTTTACCTTTCTCAGCATTTTTACAAAGGAAGGGATATTTATGATGCCACGCCCGAGTTCGCAGGTTGAGCCGGATTTGGTAGCAGCAGTGATGTTTTTCAGGTGCATGTCAAAGATCCTTTTGGAATATTTCTGCAGATCTGCCACAGAATCATGTCCGGCCCTTGCATTATGACCCATGTCAAAACAGATACCGACACGGGCATCGAGATCCTTAATTAGTGCATAGATACTTTCTGCAGTAGGGTAAAGTTCATCTTCCGGACCATGATTGTGGATGGCATACCGGATCCCAGTCTCTTTAACTTTCTGAGATACATAAGCAAGGTCCGCATGCAGGGGGATACCAACGATAAGGTCGACTCCAACGCGTTTGGCATAATCAAATGCATTGTCAATGTCTTTTACTGTTTTGGTATAGATTGGACCTACAGCATATCCGGTCACTCCGCTATCCTTTAATGTAGCGTGAAAAGCTGCGATTTGCTCAGCTGTACTGTTGTAAGGCAAATGAAAATCTTTGATACATAAAAAGTGGGCATCAACTTTCTTCATCATTTTTAATGATTCCTGCAGATTGAAATTAACAAAACTAAAGCCTGCTATTGCCAATCTGAACGTATCTTCTTTGTATTCGGTGTTTTCTGGTTTGCCAGACGCGGCAAAGACTGAGGGAATATTTAATGCCGTGGATGCGACAATTCCTACTGCTCCTTTGTATAAAAAACTCCTTCTGCTGCTCATAAATGTTGAAATGGTTAGAATTGATGATAAGCCAATATAAAAACAAATTGTCATACCCGATTGTAAAGATTATATGTAAATTTATATATAACCAAATACTTAAATCGTAATCATATGGAAGCAAATGAAATCAAATCGCTGCTTGAAGTAATTGATCAACAGGTAAGTTCATCCATCCTCGGTGGAATGGAAGAACAATATGAAGAACTGGAAGGGATGGGACTGATTACAATAGACCGTCATACGATTCAGCACTCTGCGTCTATTACCCCCGCTGGCCTTGACTATATAGGTCATAATTATTTATCTTAGCAGACAAAATCGCTGCATGCCCGAATTATTATTACTATGTGTTTTATTGATACCTCAGATAGTAGCGGGTATTTTTGCGAAAAGCATGGGCAGAAATTTCTGGTTTTGGTTTTTCATTTCCTTTCTAATGCCTATTGTTTCTCTGATTGTACTTCTTTTTCTTGATGATAAAACAGATAAAAAAGGATATGATTTAGCAGAACATGTTCACAATAGAGACTAGGTTCAGAATATTTTACTATTTTTACTTTGAGATCCAACTTGTATCTACAAGTTGAGTACTTTTAACCAGGTATAAGTAACGTAAATCCTTTGTTTGAATAGTCTTGTATGGCCGAAATTTTATATAGATCAAATTGTGTACTGGGTGAGGCGGTCGTCTGGCATAAGGATAAAAAAGTCTGTCTGTGGGTTGATGTAGAATCTAAAATCATATTTGAATATCATTGGGAAAAGAAGAAAGTTGAACAATATAAGTTCGACGACAGAATTTCGCTGGTTGTTCCTGCTCAGGGCAACAATTTAATACTTGCATTGCAAGGAGGGCTTGTTAAATTTAATACTACGTCAGGGCTGCTGAGCAGTCTTCCGTCGCCAATTGATGTAGACTGGAGCAATTACAGGTTTAATGATGGGGGCTGTGACGAGAATGGCAGACTGTGGGTCAGCACAATGGAACTTCAGCATAAAGAAGGGGCAGGATCTGTTTATTGTGTAGAGAACAGTGGAAGAGTCACAAAGAAAATTTTCAATATTTCAATCCCGAATGGGTTTATCTGGTCTCCTGATCACAAAAATCTATATTATACAGACAGTGTAAGACGTGAAATTTATTCTTATTCTTTCAACGCTGCTACCGGCCAAATCGGATTTGAAGGAATCGTGATCAGGGTGCCGGAGAATCTGGGACTACCTGATGGGATGGCTATGGATGCGGAAGGTAAGCTCTGGGTAGCGCTATGGGATGGATATGGTGTTGGCAGATTTGATCCTGCAAATGGCCGGATGATTGATTTTATTGATGTACCTGCACCTCAGGTCACGTGCTGCAGTTTTGCAGGTGATAACCTGGATCATTTGGTCATCACTACTGCCACATCCGGTATGACTCCGGAAGCCCTGCGTAATTTCCCTGAAAGCGGAAATGTCTTTGTCGTTAAAATGAATGTAAGAGGTATCGGAACTTATATCGCCGATCTATAAGAAAATATAATGGAAAAAGAACTAAGAAGCCAGCAATGGTTTGGTAAAAAAGGCAAAGATGGGTTTATTTATAGAGCCTGGATGAAAAACCAGGGAATTCCTGATGATGAATTTCGTGGAAAACCGGTAATAGGTATCTGTAACACCTGGTCAGAACTGACACCCTGTAATGCGCATTTCCGGGAACTGGCGGAATCGGTTAAGAGGGGCATTTTGCAGGCAGGTGGGGTGCCGGTAGAGTTTCCGGTGATGTCTCTTGGTGAAACGCTGATCAAACCAACGGCCATGCTCTACAGGAATCTGGTGAGCATGGATGTGGAAGAATCCATAAGGGCCAATCCGATTGATGGCGTAGTATTGATGTGCGGCTGCGATAAAACTACTCCTGCTCTCGTAATGGGTGCATGTAGTGTCAATATACCTTCAATTGTGGTGTCAGGAGGGGCTATGCTCACCGGTAAGTATGAAGGAAGAGATATTGGTACAAGTGACATCTGGAGATTTTCGGAAAATGTTCGTTCGGGTATAATGACTGAAGAGGAGTTGAATCTTGCTGAAGCGGGAATGTGCCGCAGCCGGGGACATTGCGCAGTGATGGGGACGGCTTCATCAATGGCCTGTATGGTAGAGTCTCTTGGACTTAGCCTGCCGGAAAATGCGGCTATACCTGCTGCTGATTCCAACAGAAAAGTACTTGCGCAGCTTTCAGGACGAAGGATTGTAGAGATGGTAAAAGAAGATCTGAAACCTTCAGATGTGCTGACAAGGTCTGCTTTTGAAAATGCGATAAAAGTGAATGCCATTATTGGAGGATCTACAAACTTTGTGATCCATTTGCTTGCCATTGCCGGCAGGGTGGGCGTGGATCTGTCTATAGATGATTTTGACCGCTACTCTGCAAATCTTCCTTTAATAGCGAATCTTCAGCCTTCAGGTAAGTATTTCATGGAAGATCTCTATTATTCCGGCGGTTTACCTGCTGTAATGAAAGAAATTGAATCACATTTAAATACGGATTGCATTACTGTAAATGGAAAAACTATTGGTCAGAATCTTCAAAAGGCGAAGAGCCTGAACAGAGAGGTAATTGCCTCTTTTGATCACCCATTTAAATATGATTCAGGTGTGGCGGTATTAAAGGGAAACCTTTGTGAGGGTGGCATTATAAAACCTTCTGCTGCAGACCCAAGACTGATGCAGCATACAGGCAAAGCGGTGGTGTTTGAGAATATTGAAGATTATAAGGAACGAATTGATCATCCTGATCTGGATGTCGATGAAAATAGTGTACTTGTGCTTAAAAATGTAGGACCTAAGGGGTATCCCGGTATGCCTGAGGTTGGAAATATGGGTCTTCCAAAAAAACTTCTGGATAAGGGGGTTACAGACATGGTCAGAATATCTGATGGCAGGATGAGCGGAACGGGCTTTGGTACGGTAGTATTACATATTTCACCGGAAGCAGCTGAAAATGGAACCATTGCTTTGGTCAGGAGCGGTGATCTTATTGCGTTGGATGTGCCAAACAGAACATTGAATGTTCTTGTTGATGAGGATGAACTGCAAAGCAGAAGAGCAGTATTGCTTAATCAGACCGAAGTGTTCAAAAGAGGATATGCAAAATTATATGTACAGCACGTTGAACAGGCCCATCTTGGTGCTGATTTCGATTTCCTGAAAGGCAGTTCGGGCAGTGAGGTATTGAGGGATTCACATTAATGTTATTTTAATTAAAGTTTATATATGTCGTCAGCAAATTTTAGCGGTAAAACAGCAATAGTAACAGGGGCAGGCCAGGGGATAGGCTTTGAGATATGCAGGCAACTGGCTTCTGCCGGTGCTGCAGTCATTTTAAATGACATAGATGAATCGCTGGCTGCAGAGGCCGCAGATAAAATAAGGAAGGAAAATGGCAACTGTATTGCCTGTGCAGGTGATTCCAGTAATAGGGATTTTATTCATAACATGATCGCATTGGCTGTGGAAACCACAGGCCAGCTTGATATTGCTATTGCTAATTCTGGAATTACCTTGTTTGGTGATTTCTTTACTTATCCGGAAGATTCTCTGAATAAAGTATTGAATGTAAATATTGCGGGAACTTTCCTTTTGGCTCAGGCGGCAGTCAACCAGATGAAAAAGCAAGGCAGGGGAGGTTCTCTTCTGTTCACCTCATCTGTAACGGGACATCAGGCGCATAAAGATCTGGCTGCGTATGGAATGACTAAGGCGGCAATTGAAATGCTGGCCAAAAACCTTGTACTGGAAATCTCTCCTTTTAAGATCAACGTGAATACCATTGCTCCAGGAGCTACGTTAACAGAAAGAACGATGGATGATCCTAATTATATGTCTGTATGGTCAAGGATTACCCCAATGGGAAGACCTGCTTATACCAGCGATATCGCTAACGCTGCGTTGTTTCTGGTTTCGGAACAAGCCAGGCATGTTACCGGTCAGAGCCTGATCATAGATGGAGGCTGGACTGTGATCAGTCCTTCACCAGAAGAAGGTTAGCAGATTAGATTATGCATAAGAGGTTACTTCTTCACAGAAGAAACCTCTTTCGTTTAACAGATGCCTTACCACTTCGACACAGGGTATCGAAGACATTACACTGAGTACTTTATCTTCAAAGGCAAACAGCCAGTTTTTTTCTCCGAACAGAATATTAAAAACAGGCGCTATGGAAGTTACATCGCTGTTGTCTTTTAATGAAGTCTTAAAAATTGCCATAACCATTTGTTTTCTGTCTTGAACACTTAAATAATTAAGGTAAAGATGATCAATGATCTGTGCGAATGAAAGTTCATTAAGGCCGGACAGTCTAAAAGGACGGTGAACTGCGAAAAATAGTCGGTGAAACAGGATGAGTTCGGCGACTATTTAGCTACATCTTTTACTGTTACTGTAAAGTCCAGCACTGAATTCGCAGGAATTTTTTCATTGGCTATGTTTCTGTACCCGTAATATGAAGGTGCAATAATACGTATGGTTCCTCCTTTTTTGATCAGCGGCACACCAAACTGCCATGAAGGGATGACCTGGTTTATCGAGAATGTCTGATTTGTTGCAGACTCAAATACTTTTCCGTCTAATAGTCTGCCTTCATAATCCGCAGTAACTGTTGATGTTTTGGTGATTACATCTTCTGTTCCGGGGTTAATTATCTGATAAAAAATACCAAGGTCTACGTCTTTTTCCACATTTTGCAAACCTTTCTCTTTGATGAAATTTCTAATCAGAACCGTATCAATTTCAAACTGAGCCAAATGGTCAAATTCAGCAACGTCTTTCTTGCAGGCTGCAAAGCATCCGGCAATGCAAACCAATAGTAAAATGTATTTTATTTTATTCATGATAAACAAAGATATAGTTTTTTTACTTTAGAGCATGATAGTAATAATACAATGTAAAGACCAGATTGGTCTTGTGGCAGACATATCCAAATTGCTTGCAGATGCAGGATTAAATATCGTTTCCATGCGCGAGCATGTCGACAAAGCTGAAGCTACATTCTTTATGAGACTGGATGTGGATGGCAATAGTGATGAAGTTTCATTGACGAGAGAATTGATAAGTATTTTACCGGAGGGAGCCGATGTGCATGTAAACCCTGTTCCGGATAAAAGGGTGGTAGTGATGGTCACGAAAGAATACCATTGCCTGGCGGATATTCTGATCCGTAATAATTTTGGAACGCTTGGAGCATCGGTAGCATGTGTGATTGGAAATCATAGCATACTTCAAAAAATCTGTGAACGCTTTGAGATTCCTTTTCACCTGGTTTCCTATGAGGACCAGCACAAAAATTCAGAGCAGAAAATAATTGATCTGATTAGTTCTTATACCCCTGATTATGTTGTGCTTGCGAAATTTATGCGCATCCTTTCAACTGAATTTGTAAAGCATTTCCCAAATAAGATCATTAATATACATCATTCATTTTTACCGGCTTTTGCTGGTGCAAATCCTTACAGGCAGGCATTTGAGCGGGGTGTTAAATTAATCGGTGCCACCGCACATTTCGTAACTGATGATTTGGATGAGGGTCCGATCATTGCCCAGCAGATCATCCCTGTAAATCATTCCTATACCGCTTCCGATATGATCAAATCGGGGAAGGAAATTGAAACGGCAGTGCTGGCAAAGGCATTAAGGCTGGTATTGAGCGACAGGGTATTCGTATACGGAAATAAAACTGTGGTTTTTGAATAGGTCATAAACAAAGAAAGGCTGCAGAATATCCTGCAGCCTTTCTTTAAAATGAGTTTTATCTGGATTTCGCTACTATTGCTCTGTTCATGCTGATGGCTGCGATAGATTCATTTGTCAAGCGCTCGGCCTTGTTGCATACAAAATCATTCATATCTGCTTTTGCATTCTGATTGGCAACGAAAGTATGATCATCAGCAGAACCGCTCAGTTTCAACTGCGCAGAATCATTGATTACGGTATATAAACTTCCCGTTCTGGCTTTGATGTTCGCAGATGCGCTGTGGCTCATAAAGATCTGCAGGTACTTCAAATCGAAATCTCCTTTTGTCGTTACGGAAGAGATACCTGAAATGTCTACCCTGTGAAGGTCTTTTACAGAAATGGTAACCGTAACAGGATTAACTTCTGTAGAGTTGATGAGCAGATTATAGCCGCTCTTTTTGATGCTTGTTTTGGCTGGATCAAAATCTTCACTCACCTGGATAGCCTCTTTGGATTTTTGGACCAGAACAACCTTAACATTACCGGATACTATTATTTTGTTGAAGGTCACCGGTGAGGCTTCTTTTTCTGTTTTTACAGGGATAACAGCAAATGTTGTCATTGCTGAAGCTGTCAGAACAATTGCGGTAAATACTGATGCGAATAATGTTTTTGTTAGAGTTTTCATAATTTCTTGTTTTTATTTGTCCGGAAACCCGATTAAAGATTTCCTGTTTTTTGTTTTTCTTAATTCTTTGTTAATAAGATGCTTGTTGCGGAAAAATGTTGCACCGTCTTTTATCGTATTATACCAGACAGATATAACTCACGACGAACTGCCCGTATAATTCGACGAACACTTGTCACATCCTGAACATAAGTGCCGGCATATTAAACCATTTCGGTATTCTGTTGTTGAATTCATGGAATACCCTCAAATCCAACACCTGACAGATAGCTATGGATACGATAAGATCAATGCACAATGACTTCTCAGTTTTTACTTACAATCTTTTAATTGCCCTGCTGGCCTTTGGCACAGGCATGCTCCTCAGTTTCCTGTTCAGAAAGATATTTATGATTTTGTCTAAATTCTGGCTTAGTTTTGTCATCAATTCCGTGGTAAAGAACCTGCAGGGACCTGTTAATTTTTTTCTTCCTTTGCTTTGTCTGAATGCCTCATTTGCATTCATGAACATTCCGGTAAAGTACTATGCCTCCATAGATAAAGCCATAGAAGTTTTATTAACCATTTGCATTGCACTGATCTTAATCAGAATAATTAAGGTAATGGAAGATTACTTCTATCATAAATATGACCTCAATAAGGTCGACAATCTAAAAGAACGTAAAATAAAGACCCAGCTGCAATTCGTAAGAAAATTCACCATTTCACTGATCATCATCATCACCGCCGCCATAGTATTGCTTAGTTTTGAAAGCATGCGAAAAATAGGTGCCGGTTTGCTTACAGGAGTAGGGATCGGCGGCATCATCATCGGTTTTGCGGCTCAAAAATCACTGGGTAATCTATTGGCTGGTTTTCAAATAGCTTTTACCCAGCCCATTCGGATCGACGATGTCGTTATAGTAGAAGGAGAGTGGGGCAGGATAGAAGAGATCACGCTGACCTACGTAGTAGTCAGCATCTGGGATCAGCGGCGCCTGATCCTTCCAATCACCTATTTCGTGGAAAAACCTTTTCAAAACTGGACCAGGGTCTCCGCAGATCTGCTGGGTACCGTTTTTCTGTATCTCGATTACACCGTTCCCATTCCTCCCCTTAGAGAAGAACTAACCAGATTACTGAACGCCCACAAACTATGGGACAAAAGAGTAAATGTAGTTCAGGTGACAGACAACAAAGCCGAAACCGTTGAAGTAAGGTTCCTCATGAGCGCAGCATCCTCTTCGGCCGCTTTTGATCTGCGCTGCGATATCAGAGAACATATGATCGCTTTTGTACGGGAACATTATCCTCAGTCTTTCCCGAAGACCAGAATCGAATACCAGGGGAAAGACTAATTTTCTTGTTAACTTACCCCGGTGAAAATATTACCTTTATATATAGCCGCAGCACTCTTTTTTACCTGCACCCTAACCGATGTACCAGCGGGCCGAAAAACCGGAAACGATACCATACAACACAGCCCGGAGATTATCTGGGACCCATCTACCCTGACCAAAGTCTCCGCAAGCATGGCAGGAGTAAGGTACTCAGGGTATGCCCGGATGATCCAGCTTACAGACAACTCCCTGCTGACCATTTATGAAGCCGGCGGAAACATCGTTTGTGTCAAAAGCGATGACCTGGGCAAGACCTGGTCAGCAGCGATTTCTGTTGCGCAAAAAGAAGAAGGGATCAACATGTCCGTGCCGGATTTACTCGAACTCAAAGATCATACTCTGCTCGCCAGCTACAACCCGAGGCCCTACCAAACCGACCCCAAAAGAAGATTTGCCATCCGTACCAAAAGAAGCGCAGATGGCGGTATGACCTGGACAGACGAACGCTCTGTCTATCAGGCGGGCTACCAGTTTGAGAACGGATGCTGGGAGCCCTCAGCTATACAGCTTCCTTCCGGAGAAATTCAGCTCTATTTTGCCAACGAAGGCCCTTACACCAGCAGCAGCGAACAAAACATATCCATGCTTCGTTCCTTAGATGATGGAATGAGCTGGAGTAAAACACCCGAAATTGTAAGTTTTAGAGCAGGGAAAAGGGACGGGATGCCCGTTCCGCTGCTTCTGAAAAACGGAAAAGACATCGCCTTTGCCATAGAAGACGATGGTACCGGAAATTTTAAGCCCTATGTGATCAGCAGTTCGCTAAAAGACAACTGGAAGAAAACAGCAGATGGCAACAGTGACCGCCGTAAATATGCTCTCAAAGAGCGAATCGAGGATAAACTGTATGCCGGAGCCCCCTTTTTAAGGCAATTGAAAACCGGGCAAACCATACTATCCTACCAGGGCACTGAAGACCGTACCAATAAAATGGAATATGCGGAAATGAAGGTCGTCATAGGAGATGAGAACGCTGCCAATTTCAGCCGGAAATCTGTTCCATTTGATATCCCTGCCGATAAACACGGCCTCTGGAACAGCCTCTGCGTGCTCAGTGACAATACCATCATTGCGCTGACGACCACCAATGCTTACGCCAAAAGCAATGAAGTCTGGATGATCAAAGGCAAGCTCAAAACTAATAAAATCACTCTTGCGGATCCGACTATATTTCCGGATCAGGGAAAATACTACCTCTACGGAACCAGTAGTAACAGCGGATTTGAAGTTTACCAGAGCGATGACCTCAGCAACTGGACCGGTCCCACAGGCAAAAGCGGGGGATTTGCGCTCAAAAAAGGCGATTCCTATGGCAGCAGCGGATTCTGGGCTCCGCAGGTCTTCAAATACAAAAGCACATATTATATGGCCTACACGGCTGATGAAGAGATCGCCATAGCCAAAAGCGACAGCCCGCTTGGCCCGTTCAGACAACAGGAACTCAAAGCCCTGTCGGGCGAGGGTAAGCAGATCGACCCCTTTATTTTCTTTGATCCCGGCGGCAAGATCTACCTGTATCATGTCAAACTCAAAGAAGGGAACCGCATCTACGTTTCAGAAATGAAGCCCGACCTTTCGGATGTAATACCAGGTAGTTCAAGGCCGTGCATCTTTGGCGATACCCCCTGGGAAAATACAGAAAAGACGACATGGACCGTTACAGAAGGGCCAACCGTCATCAAGCACAAAAACCTGTACTACCTGATCTATTCCGCCAATGATTTTAGAAGTAAAGACTATGCCGTAGGATATGCCACTTCGTCCTCGCCGCTGGGTCCATGGAAAAAATACGCAGGCAATCCGATCATCAGCAGAGCTAAACTCGGTGAGAACGGCACCGGACACGGTGACCTCTTCCGTGATAAATCAGGGAATTATAAATATGTGATGCACACCCATAACTCCTCAGAAAAAGTATCACCAAGACCAACGGCAATGATAAATATGCGCTTTGAAACTATAAAGAAAGGGGAGGATAGGCTCACTGCAGATAAACAGAGCTTTCATTTCCTGCAAAGGAAATAAAAATATGAACTTCCAGAAATAAATATTCAGGCTGCTAAATCGGTATAGGAGAGTTGTTTAGACAAGTAAGCCAGAGTTGACTAGACAAGCGAAATAATAATTAACTTTTTTATTTGCATAAAAGATTGATAGTTATATATTTGCCCCTGTTAACAATAGGGATGATTATAGAGGGAGCTAGGATTTATTCTTCTCCCTTTATTTATACTCAGGTGAAAACAAAACTCCTGTAAAAAAAGAAAGGGTTGCTCCATCCGGACACTTCCCTTTTCTAACCAAATATAAACCTGTATGAACGGTTTTTCTCTTTAAAGCAATCATCGTACCAAACTCCGATTGTCTTATTAATTTCTTTTCTGTTATCGGCTGATCAGCATCTGTGATCATTTGATAGAACAAATGTATAGAATTTTTCTTAGTGTACAAAATACACTAAGCTATATGACATTAAAATAACAATTCTGCCTTTAAAGTTGTTTAAATAGCATGTAATCACGATTTATTCTTCTATTTTCGCAATCTATAAGTATACAATATGAATTGGGAGAAATTATTATCGGCCAAGCGCTGGGGAAACGAAGACAGATTTGCAGGCAACCAGAAGGAGGCCCGGTCAGAATTTCAGCGTGATTATGACCGCATTATATTTTCATCCCCCTTCCGGAGACTACAGAACAAAACACAGGTCTTTCCGCTTCCGGGAAGCGTATTTGTACACAACAGGCTTACCCACAGCCTGGAAGTTGCCAGTGTGGGCCGTTCACTAGGTACGATTTTTTACAACCGGGTTAAAGACAATGACCCTAAAATAGATGACAGCTGTCCGTTATTGAGCGAAGCCGGCAACATCGTTGCCTCTGCCTGTCTGGCGCACGACCTCGGCAATCCGGCCTTTGGACACAGCGGAGAAGCTGCCATTTCCTATTATTTTACTGACGGAGCAGGCAGTATGTACAAAGACCAGGTCAATCCGCATCAGTGGAATGACCTCATCAATTTTGAAGGAAACGCCAATGCGCTCCGCATCCTTACCCATCAGTTTGCCGGAAAGGGTACAGGCGGCTTTGCGCTAACCTATTCTACCCTGGCCGCCATTGCCAAATACCCTTGTGCATCAGTAGCCGGACACAACAAACAGCACATCTTTACTAAGAAATACGGATTCTTCGAATCCGAGCAGTCTGGCTTTCAGAAAATAGCCGAAGAAATGGAACTGATCAGATTTCAGGACGACCCTCTGGTCTATAAACGACACCCCCTGGTTTACCTCGTAGAAGCCGCAGACGATATTTGCTACAACATCATCGATCTGGAAGACGCCCACAGGCTGAAGATCCTAAGCTATCAGGAGGTAGAAGACCTGCTAATCCCGCTCTGCAGAGACGAAAAAATGCGGGCCAGACTCGATGAAATAGAAGATCACGACGCAAGAATCACCCTGATGCGGGCAAAATCCATCAGTACCCTGATTGGTTTATGCGCCAATGTATTCTATACTGAACAGGAAGCCATCCTGAGCGGCAATTTCAACAAGAGCCTGATGGATGCCATAGAAGAGCCTTTTCTCTCTGTAATGAAAAAGATAGAAAGCATCTCTGTCAAAAGGATTTATAACTATTCATCCGTAGTACAGATAGAGGTAGCGGGCTATCAGGTGATGGGTGGTCTGCTCGAAGAATTCATCCCTGCCTACCTGCAAAACAGCTCCAAATACCATAAAAAACTGGTCGAGCTGATCCCGAAGCAGTTTCTGACCAGCAGTTCAGAGATGTATCCGAAGATCCAGACTATACTCGATTTTGTCTCTGGAATGACCGATATCTATGCAGTGGAATTGTTCAGGAAGATCAAGGGAATCTCTTTTCCCTCAATGAGTTAGTTAGGCTGTAACTGGTTTTTGGTACGTATTTTGACGGTAATCAGCATATCTCAATTAGCTGTTGTCAAATGAATTAAAGTAGTCAAAGAATCTTAAAAACATCCCGCTGTATGAACACTGCCGACTTTAACCGCCAACTAAGCTGTAACCAAACCGCTTTGGAAACATTTGCTTACAAATTTACCCAGGATTATGAAGACGCCCATGACCTCGTACAGGATACCCTGCTCAAAGCCATGCGCTATTCTGAACAATTTAAGGACGGAACAAATTTCCGCGGATGGTTATATACCATCATGAAAAACACCTTCATCAATGGCTACAGAAGGACCGTAAAAACCCGTTCACTGATTACCACACACGAAGAAATACCAGCTTCCCAGCTACAGTCCAGTGCTACAGGCAATTCCGGGGAAAATAAATTCATCAGAGAAGACATTCATAACGCTATGAAGAAGCTTCAGCCCGAATACCTTGTCCCGTTCATCAAGTATTTTGAAGGCTTTAAGTACCATGAAATTGCAGAAATGCTCCAGATACCGATCGGAACCGTAAAAACAAGGATTCACATAGCCAGAGGCATGCTCAAAAAAGACCTGAAAATCTATACCAAAGAGTTTACTTCTGATTTTTGATAAAATAGGATAAGATCAGCAACAACCATTTAAATTAAAGCCCCCTTATAGAAAATCCCGTTCAAATAGAAGCCGCTTTGGCTTCTATTTCTTTTTGTATGTCTTCAAAAGCAGAATGTGGAATAGGTCTTCCGCCATGACTTTCAATAGTCCAGACGCCTTCCTTACTGCGCCTCAATACAATAGGATCCGCCTCGCCGGTTACCAGTTCTATTTTAAAGCGATGCCCGCTGTCTGATTCAGTCACGATCGCATCCAGCTCCACGCATCCGATCTTAAATTGTATAGGGAAGATTTGCATAATTGACTATCGTTTATTTTATAACACCTTTCTTACTCATATCGTCAAATATCTTGTCTGAAAACTCTTTAGCCAGCGATTCAGGACTGGCAGGATTTACAGATTTAGTTTGTGCCGAATATACCAGCTTGTCATTACTGAGGTCATACAGATTTCCTTCCAGCATAAAATTATTGTTTACCGAATAATAGCCCGGCTCGTAAACCCTGGCATAAGTAGAGCGGTAATAACCCCAGAACCGGTACGGCATAGGATAGTAACCCACCATACCAGGTGTATAGGTTTTCTCCTTGGTTTTATCCAAAAGAGCCACAGTGATTGCACCATCGTATCCTTTGTTTTTCAAACGATTAAAAGCAGTTGTCTCATCTAACTCTTCAAATGTTTTCGGGCCATATTCTGCAAAAGCAGAACCAGCATTGATACCCTTAGCCTGGAGTTGCCCCACGATGATGCTTTCTACATGCTCCCTTAGATTTCTGTCTTTATTGCCCATCAGCCCGATCACCAGTACTTTGTTAAATTTCAGATCAGACACCTCAGGTGCTTTCCAGGACGATACCAGTCTGGTGGTACCGCAGGCGGTTGCAAGCATGAGCAGGAACAGAGTACCAGCCATCCTAATATTACCAATACGTTTCATGATTTAAATTAGTTTATAGCTATAACAAACTAAAAGTCTTTTTGTTGTAGATGCACAAGAGAAAGCCGGTTGTAAAACATCATGCAATTGTAATTGTTTATTGTGCTTGAAATCCGGTGAAGATCCACTATTGAATTGATCCAGGATTGAAGAAAAATTGATGTAGTTGAGCTATCCTAAAACTAATGAAACAATTATGCCTTCAAGCGTAATCGATAAAATAGCATACAATGCTGAAAAACAGATTCTGACCATTGTCTTTCAGTCAGGAAAGATATACTATTATAAGCAAGTGCCTTATGGTACTTATATATCCCTTCGGGCGGCAAGGTCAAAAGGAAGGTATCTGAATAAGAACATCAAAGGTGTGTATGAATACGAAAGTCCGGATCTGCACATTTAGTTCAGATCCGGACTTTTAAAGACTGGTATTTCAGCCAATAGTAATTTCTAGGATACTAATGGTTTGCCACGTGATCTCTCAAAGCTTTGATCTCATCATGAGATCCCCTGAGGTCAAATCTCTGCTCAGAAACCAGTGCCCTTAAATTTGCTGTCAGCGTATCTTCCTCTAACGCCATTTGATAAGCTTTCTGAGCGGCATCCTCACCAAACTCACAATTGTTCAGCACCGTTTCCCGGTCATGACCAGTAAAGACTGCTTTCACATCCATCCAGGCACGATAGATCTTACCTGAAGTGGTGGTTCCGGTTTCAGCTTCTTCTCCGAACACCTGTACTTCCTGTACCAGGTTTGATTTAATTTTGTGACTTTGTCCTACCATTTCTACAAACAGTGATTTCAGATCACTGTCTTCTGGTTTCAATTCGCTGATCGCTTTTTCATATCCTGCAATTCTGTCGTTATTGATCTGGATCAGGTCATTCAGGATTTCCGCATTCTCTTTATTATTTTCCATTTTCAAAGGTTTTGATGTATAAAGACAACAACACTAAAATTCAAAAGGTTTGTCAAATTATTTTTTTTTGACGGTGCAGGGAGAAGTAACTGCTTGTCTTTGTGAACAGATCTACTTTTCCCGGCTGAAGTTCTTACTTGTCTTTGGTAATGACTCCGCAACCAACTCTCGGGCCTGAATTGCCGGTAGGTTGGGTAGTATAATCATCCGTACCTCCGTGCACGATGATCCCACGACCAATAATGTTCTTTACATTATCGGTGTCAATGCTCCATCTGTCGGTAGTAACACTCAGTGTACCATGTCCTTTACCGTCGAGTTGTATGTTGCCTATATCACCGGAATGATAAGCGGCAGAGCCCCATTTTCCGTGATTTTCCTTAGTCGGGTTCCAGTGCCCGTGTGTATTTTCACCCATGTTGCTGCAGTCGCCATGCTCATGGAAATGAACCGCAACAGTGCTGTCTGCACGTTTAGGATAGTCGATTTCAAGATCCATCTTCATCTTTCCGTCTGCGAGCTGATAAAATTTGGCGCTGCCAATTTCCTTGTTATCGGCGGTGGTAAATAATTTTGCCGAAGCAACGGTGTCGGTTTCCTTGCTTCCACAGGACATCAGCAATGCTGAAGTACTCAGGAGTGCAATAGTCAGATAGTTTTTCATCATTTTAAGTATTTAAGTTGTGTTAAAAAATTTATACAGTTTAACAACAAAATTTAAGCGGTTTTAGTTTTCGCTGTGGCCTGTTGCTGGTCCTGATCCCTGTTTTTAGCGGTTTAAGATCAGGAAATTGTTTGCTGGTGATGTGTAAACCTGCTATCGGTGATGCTGCATTATATATTAGCTGTTTCAATTGGCAGGCCTATCTCGTAGAATGTATAGGTTTCTTTTATCCTGTTTACTTTACTTATGTTTGAAACTATATACTGACTTATTGCGTTTTATAATCCATATGAGAAAATACCTGATCCTCTTTTTGCTCAGCATCAGCTGCGCTGCCTTTTCACAGGACAAATACTGGCAGCAGAAAGTAAGCTATACCATTGATGTAGCTTTAAATGACAAGAATAACTCCCTTAGCGGTTCTGAACTGGTCATCTATCACAACAATTCGCCTGATACACTGGGTTTTATATGGTTTCACATCTGGCCCAATGCGTACAAACAGGAGTCTACGGCCTTGTTTCAGCAGATTAAGAAAGATACCTCCAGGGTAAAAAAACTGGACAAGTATACTTATGGGAGTATAGAAGGGCTTGATTTTAAGGTCAATGGGAAGAAGGCGGTGACTCAGCCGCACAGCAATCCGCAGTACATTGACATCATTAAAGTGGTATTGCCGCAACCTTTAAAACCCGGGGACTCGGTCAGAATTGCTACGGATTTTACCGTAAAACTGCCTTCTTATTTCTCCAGATCTGGCTTTGCCGACGGGGAATATATGGCTTGCCAGTGGTATCCGAAGCCTGCGGTCTATGACAAGACGGGCTGGCATGAGTTTCCGTATCTGGATATGGGGGAGTTTTACAGCGATTACGCCGCTTTTAAGGTCAACATCACGGTGCCCAGCCAATATATAGTGGGTGCTACCGGGGTTTTGCAGAATAAGGACGAGCTGGAGGCTTATAAAAGCATCGGTGCAAAGAATGTGGCCAACCGGGATGCTGCACCGGTAAAGTATAAACCGCTGAATGGCAAGCCGCTGAAGAAGCTGACTTATGTGATGAACAATGTACCTGATTTCGCCTGGTTTGCAGATAAAAACTTTGTGATCCAGTACGATACGGTCAAACTGGCTTCGGGCAGGGTCATCGACGCTTTTAATTATTACCACGATAAGAAACCGACGCTTTGGAACAACAGCATTGATTATACCAAGGACGCAGTCAGGAAATACAGTAAATGGATTGGTGAGTATGAATATCCTGTGGTACAGGTGGTTGAGGGGCCCGAAAACAATTCGAGCGGAGGCATGGAATACCCTACGATCACACTGATCACCAGCCCTGATGCGAAGAAAGAGTCGCTGGATGCGGTGATTGCGCATGAGGTTGGGCACAACTGGTTCATGAGTATGCTGGGCAGCAACGAACGCATGCATACCTGGCTGGATGAGGGCTTGAATACGTATTTTCAGTTCCGTTATGAGGCAGAAAAATACCGGACCAATTCTGTGTTCGGGGACGCGATTCCCGAGAATATCAAGGCTTTGCCTGAAAAGGAGTTTCTGTCGAGGCTGTATGGGGCAATGACACAGATCCCGATGAATTCGCCGATTGATATTCCTGCGGATCAGTTTGCTTCTTCGAGTGATTACAGCATGACTTCTTATGTAAAGACGGCTTTGTGGCTGTTTCTGCTGGAGAATGAGGTGGGTACGGAGCAGATGGACAAGGCTTTCCAGTATTATTTCAGCCAGTGGAGTGGTAAGCATCCTCAGCCGGAGGATATGCAGGCTGCTTTTGAGACTTCGCTGGGCAGGAAACTGGATGGTTATTTCCAGCTGCTGCACAAGGAGGGGGTTTTTAAATAGTTTCGTTTACCGCTTTTTTTATTGTTTTCACCGATGGCCTGCGGGCACAGGACGGTCGTCGATTGACTTGATTTGGTTTTGCGCGTAGTTTTGAAGAAAAAAAGCTATGGAAACTTTCGATTATAATAAGAAACAAAATCGCCGTTTAGGTCTGGGCATCTTTCTGCTGGTTGTGGGTTCGGTTTTTCTGATGAAAAGTATTGGTCTGCTGATCCCGTTCTGGGTGCTGAGCTGGCATACGATTGTGCTTGCGCTGGGTTTGTGGCTGGGATTAAGGAAGAATTTCAGGGCCGGGGGCTGGGTGCTGATGGTGCTGGTCGGCGGGATCTTTACGCTGAGGGACCTGGTGTCTTTCGATATGTCTGGTTATACGACTGCGATGCTCTTCATCGGAATGGGTATGTATCTGATCCTGAAACCTAAAAAGCACCTGCACTTCTGCGATTTTAGCGGGAGAAAGGGCAGGGTCGATTTCGGGGATCAGATGCCGAAGTCTGAATGATGGGGTGTTTAGGTTTGGATCATCACCTGTCTTGGTCCTCAGTATTTACCCTCAAGCAATATAGATCGTCTTGATGTTCACAAATTCCCGGATGCCGAACAGGCTGAGTTCCCGTCCGTAACCGGACTGGTTGATTCCTCCGAAGGGCAAACGGGCATCTGATTTGACAAAGGTATTCACAAAGCAGGAACCGGCATCGAGTCTGGTTCTTGCTATTTCTTCGCCCAGTTCAGCGTTTGCGGTGAAGACGGCGGCACCCAGTCCAAAAGAAGTGTCATTGGCGATCCGGATCGCATCTTCGGTATCTTTAGCGGTAATCACCAGGGCGACGGGACCAAATAATTCTTCTTTATAGGCTGGCATATTTGGCTTGATGCCAGTCAGGATGGTGGGGGTGTAGTAGGCATGGTTCCCTTTGAAGTCGGGGATATAGCCGCCAAGGATACACTTTGCACCGGCTTTGATATTGTCCTGCACTTGCTGGTGCAGTTGCTCCCTGAGGTCTTTCCTGGACATCGGTCCCAGCTGAATTTGCAGGTCAAGCGGGTCTCCGGTGCTGTAGGCCGCCATTTCTTCTTTAAAGAGCCTGATGAATTCCTTGGCAATCTTCTTTACCGGAATAAATCTTTTGGCGGCGATGCAGCTTTGGCCATTGTTGATGAGCCTGCTCTGGGCGCAGATCTTTGCTGCCTGTTTCAGGTCTGCATCTTCCAGAATGAGATAGGGATCGCTGCCGCCAAGCTCAAGAACAGTCTTTTTCAATTCTTCTCCGGCTTGTTTGGCTACTTGTCTGCCGGCTTCAGTACTGCCGGTCAGGGTTACGGCTTTGATCAGCGGGTGGCTGATGACGTTTTTGACCCGGTCACTGCTGATCAGGAGTACGCTGAATACATGTTTTGGAAATCCGGCTTCGGTAAGCAGTTCTTCTACGGACAGGGCACAGCCGCTGACGTTGGAGGAGTGTTTCAGTACCCCGCAATTGCCCGCCATCAGGGCCGGGGCAAGGAAGCGGAAGAGCTGCCAGAAGGGGAAGTTCCAGGGCATGACGGCAAGGATGACACCAAGGGGCTGCATACTGACATAGCTTTTTGAAGCATCGGTAGGCACAGTTTGGTCTGTCAGGAAGTCTTTTGCGTTTGCGGCGTAATAGTGGCACACGGATGCGCATTTCTCTATTTCTTCTGTCCCGGCTTTGAGGGGTTTGCCCATTTCAGCTGCCATCAGCTGCGCCAGTTTGCGCTTGCGGGTCTGGAGCAGGTCGCCGAGGTTGTGCATCAGTTTTGCTCTTGCTATAAAGCCGGTTTCTTTCCAGTCCAGCCATACTTTATGGGTGTTTTCTATCTTCTTGCTGAGTTGCAGAGGGCTATGTGCTTTGTATTTTTTAATGAGCTTTCCGCTGACGGGGTTGACTGACTGAATGGGCATAACTGGTAATTTAATGACTGGATCGTATGTGCTAATAACAAATGTTTAGAGCAATCGTTTTAGTGCCATGATGTAACCGAGGTGCATGCCTTCGTGAAAGAGCAGGAAGTCTACGGCGCCTTCGATATCATTCATGGCCACTTCATAACGGGTGGTCCATGGTTGGTAACTGACAAATTTGTTTTCCTGAATGTCTGCTTCGAGCTGCTCGTAGGAACTGATCAGCAGGGCTTTGATGTCTGCTATTTCTGCTGCTGTCAAATCTCCTGCGGGTTTGCTTCCGGGTTTGTAATTGCTGAAGTAAGTTTCTGAGACATGGGTGGGCTGGCCGGACCGCAGATAGCATACACCTTCCTGTGCCGCGACCAGGTGAGCCATGTTCCAGATGACGTTGTTGTTATAGCCTTCGGGTACTTTATTGAGCTGCTCTGCGCTGAGTTCTTTTACGGTTTGGAGTACAAAAACCCTGATCTTTTTGAGCCTTTGGAGCTGAGCGGTGATGGATGTGGTCATGGTGGTATAATTATATGTTTAAAATTGCGGGATTTTTGTTAAATGAACGCAATTTATTGAAATCAGATTTGTGTGTTAGGCGTAAAATTTGAATAGGAATCGTACTTTTGCACAAAATTTCAGAAATGACTCCTAAATACAGTAATACAGAAGAAACGGTTGATGTGATGTTAATTGGCGCGGGTATCATGAGTGCTACCCTGGGTGTTTTGCTTAAGGAATTGCAGCCGGATCTGAGTATGGAAATTTTTGAGCGTCTGGATGTCGCGGCAGCGGAGAGTTCTGATGCCTGGAACAATGCGGGAACGGGGCATTCAGCTTTTTGTGAACTGAACTATACACCCCAGCTGGCGGATGGTACGGTAGAAACCAAAAAGGCGGTCGCGATCGCGGAGTCTTTTGAGGTGTCTAAGCAGTTCTGGACTTTTCTGGTGGAACAGGGTATCGTGGATTCGCCTGAATCTTTTATCAAGAGTATCCCGCACATGAGTTTTGTATGGGGTGCAGACAATGTTGATTTTTTAAAAACAAGATATAATAACCTTCAGAAGAGCAATTTGTTTAAGGGCATGGCTTATTCTGAGGATCCTCAGCAGTTGGAAGAATGGATGCCTTTGGTAATGGATGGCCGGGACCCTGCTGAAAAGGTAGCGGCGACCAGAATGGCATTAGGTACTGACGTGAACTTTGGATCGCTTACCAGGATGATGTTCAGTCATTTGCAGCAAAAGGATGGGGTGAATATGCATTTTAGTCATGAGGTTCGTAAGCTGAAAAAGAAGAATGGTCTTTGGGAGGTGAAGGTGAAAAATGAGCTGACTGGTAAGAAGAGGATCGTGAAGGCTAAGTTTGTGTTTATTGGTGCGGGTGGTGGTTCTTTGCCTTTGCTGGAGAAATCGGATATTCCGGAGGGAAAGGGTTTTGGTGGTTTTCCGGTGAGCGGGCAATGGCTGAAATGTGTGAATCCGGAGGTCATTGAGCAACACAATGCGAAGGTGTATGGAAAGGCTTCGGTTGGTGCGCCGCCGATGTCGGTGCCTCACCTGGATACGCGTATGATCGATGGGAAGAAGGCGTTATTGTTTGGTCCCTATGCGGGCTTTTCTACGCGCTTCCTGAAACATGGTTCTTTGCTTGATCTTCCGCTTTCTATTAAGATCAATAACATCAGGCCGATGATATCTGCTGGTCTGGATAATTTACAGCTGACGAAATACCTGATCGATCAGGTAAGGCAATCGCCGGAGGATCGTCTGGTAGCCTTGAAGGAGTATCTGCCTACGGCAAAAATGTCTGACTGGGAACTGGAGACTGCCGGTCAGCGGGTGCAGGTCATCAAGAAGGATGAGGAACACGGGGGGATTTTGGAGTTTGGTACGGAGGTGGTGACTGCTGCTGATGGTTCTATTGCTGCTTTGCTTGGGGCTTCGCCGGGTGCGTCTACTGCGGTGTCTATCATGGTCACTTTAATGGAGCGTTGTTTTGCGGGTCAGATGAAAAGTGTGGAATGGCAGCGCAGGTTAAAAGAGATGGTTCCTTCTTATGGTCAGGAACTGAGCGGCAACGCCGGGCTGATGGATGAGGTGAGGGTGAGCACTACGGCTGCGCTAAAATTACAGGCATCTTAATTTAAGGTAAACTTTTCGGGTCTTTTTCTTATTGTAGTTATGAACACGTAAATTTAGATGTTGTAACATAAAACATTCGTAAAATGAACTCAGTTAAAGCCTATGCTGCCCAGAAAGCAGATAAACCGCTGGAGCCTTTTCAGCTGGATCGCCGTGAACCCGGTGCTGATGATGTAGAAATAAAGATATTATATTGTGGTGTGTGCCATTCGGACATTCATACGGCCCGAAATGAATGGGGCGGTACGATGTATCCTGTGGTACCCGGTCATGAAATTGTGGGTAAAGTGACGCGTGTCGGTGATCAGGTCAGCCGCTTTAAGGTAGGTGATACTGTCGGGGTGGGTTGTTTTGTAGATTCCTGCGGGCATTGCAGCAATTGTGAGGAGGATAATGAGCAGTATTGTGAGAACGGGCATTCGCAGACGTATAACTCTTTGTTGCAGGATAAGAAGACGATTACTTATGGCGGTTATTCTTCGCATATCGTGGTTACCCAGAAATTTGTGCTGAATGTGTCTGATAAATTGCCTTTGGAAAAGGTGGCGCCATTGCTTTGTGCGGGTATTACGACTTATTCTCCGCTGAAACACTGGGGTGTGAAGGCTGGTGACAAGGTTGCGGTGGTTGGTCTTGGCGGCCTTGGTCATATGGGAGTGAAGATTGCGGCTTCTATGGGGGCTGAGGTGACAGTGCTGAGCAGATCGAAAAGTAAGGAAAAAGATGCTGCTGAGCTTGGTGCGCATCATTTTGAGCTGACTACGGAGCCGGAAACCATGAAGAGACTTGCGAATAGCTTCAATTTTATCATTGATACGGTTTCTGCGGAGCATGATTACAATGAGTATCTTGCTTTATTACGTACGAACGGGGTGATGGTCTTGCTGGGTGTTCCGCCGAAGCCTTCTGATGTGGCTGCTTTTCAGCTGATTGGTGGCAGACGCAGTTTGGTGGGTTCCCTGGTTGGGGGCATCAAAGAGACTCAGGAGATGCTTGATTATTGTGCTGAGCATAACATTACATCTGACGTTGAGGTTATTGGTATGGACCAGATCAACGAGGCTTATGAGCGTACGCTGGCGGGGGATGTGCATTACCGCTTTGTGGTGGATATGGCTTCTCTATAGTTTATAGCTTATTTTTGTATTAAAAAAAGCCAGGCTAACCTGGCTTTTTTATTTGTTGTTATCTATGCTTGCTGCTGTAAATTATCCTTTTTTGAGGAATTCGGTTTTCAGGACGATCCTCATTTTTTCTACTTTGCAGTCTACTTCTCTTTCGTCTTCGGTAAGTTTGATGTTTTTGATGACGGTGCCTTTTTTCAGGGTTACTGAGGTTCCTTTTACAGGCAGACTTTTGATCAGTATGACTGAATCGCCGTCTTTTAGTTCGTTTCCGTTGCTGTCTTTTACAATTATTTTATCTTCCATGATGGGTTAAAGGTACTGATTCTTTCAAAAACCGGATTAAAAAAATAAACGTAACTGAGATAATAAGTGTATCTTAAAGGAGGTATTCGCTCGTGGGTATGGTCAAACAATTGTAATGGTTTAAACGTTTAGTCTGGAAATTAAGAAAATGCCTCGTTGGTCTAAAATAACGCTTAAAGTACTGGGGATTCTTGTAGGGCTGGTTTTGATCATTTATACTGCTGCTGCAATTTATGTCAGTGTAAACAGGAAGGAACTGCTCATCAGCATCACTAAGGAACTCAACAAGAATCTTAATGGTCACATGACCATTGAAAGTATGGATCCTACTTTTCTGAGTGGTTTTCCGGGGGTTTCTATTAAACTGAATAATGTTTTACTGAAGGATCAGCAATGGGCGCAGCATAAGCATACTTTGCTGACGGCCAGGGAGCTGGAGGTGGCTGTGAATACAGCTGGTTTACTGACCGGAACCATTGAGATCAAGAAAATAGGGATTATAAATGCTTCTGTTTATTTGTATACGGATAGTACGGGGTATAGCAATACGTCTATCTTTAAGAAGAAAGACAAAAAAAAGGAGCCTTCTGCTGAGGGTGGTTCTGATCTGGAGATTGGCAGGTTTACGCTGAATAAAGTGAACTTCATCATGGATAATCAGAAGGGGCATAAGTTGTTTGAGTTTGCTGTAGAGGAACTCAAGGGCAAGGTTGATTATTCCTGGTCAGATTGGGAAGCGGATATTCATTTGAAAACTTTTGTGAAGAGTCTTGCTTTTAATACCAGGAGGGGAAGTTTTGTAAAGGATAAAATGCTGGAAGGGCCGTTTAAGATTAAGTATACGGACAATAATGGCTTGATTACGGTTGCCCCGAATACGCTGAACATCGGGGAGGATCCTTTCATTATTGGGGCCAGCTTTGATACTTCTAAAGAGAATACGGATTTTAAGATCAATATTGAGGTTAAGGATATTTTATGGAGAAGTGCTTCAGCTTTGCTGGCTCCGAATATCAGTTTGAAGCTGAACATGTTTAACCTGGATAAGCCTATTCATGTGTATTGTACGATTGCGGGGAATATGGGGCCGGGCGGAGATCCTGCGATCGATGTGAAGGCGATTGTAAAGGAGAATGTTTTGAAGACTCCCGGTGGTGTGGTGGGTAATTGCAGTTTTACCGGAATTTTCACCAATAATTTTGTAGCGGGTAAAGGTACTACTGATGCCAATTCCGCGATCAAGTTGTTTGGTTTTAAAGGGAGTTATCAGGAGATTCCTTTTTCTATTGATACGGCTGCTATTAATGACCTGGATAAGCCGATCGCAACGGGTGTATTCAAATCTACATTTGATATCGCCAAACTGAACAATGTGATCGGGGACAACATGCTGAAGTTTGGTAAGGGCACTGCGGATGTAAAACTGGCATATAAGGCTGATATCGTAAATTTTGTACTGACCAAGCCTTTTGTAAAGGGTGTAATTGATATCAAGAACGGCGATGTTACTTATGTGCCGAGGAAGGTCAGTTTCAAGAACACGGCCATTTCACTGAATTTTACAGACCATGATCTCTACATTAAGAATATTCGTTTGCAAAGCGGTAAGAGTGTTGTGCTGATGGATGGAAGTATTCAGAATTTTTTGAATTTATATTATAATTCGCCTGAAAAGATTCTGCTGAACTGGAAAATCAGAAGTCCGCAGATTCACCTGGAGGAGTTTATGGGCTTTCTTGGTACCAGGAAGCCAAAGGCTAAAAAGAGAACACCCAAATCTAATTTTTCTGATAACCTGAATGCGGCATTTGAGATGAGTCAGGTCAATATGAATATAAAGGTAGATAAGGTTTATTATAATAAATTCCTGGCTACTGATGCGAATGCTGATCTGCTGCTTTCAGAATCGGGGATTGCCATAAAGAATGTAACGGTTAAACATGCGGGAGGGTCTTTGAAATTGAGTGGTGGCATCACCCAGAAAAGAGATATTAACAGGTTTACCCTGAATACTACCCTGGCGAATGTTGACGTAAAGCATTTGTTTTATGCTTTTGACAATTTCGGCATGAAGTCGCTTACCTCAAAGAATCTGAAGGGGTATCTGTTTTCTAAAACGAATATCTCCGGTTTGATCAATGAGCAGGGAAAACTGTTGCCAAAATCGCTCAGTGGTACTGTGGTTTTTGATTTGAAAAAGGGCGCATTGCTGAGTTTCGATCCTGTAAAGAATGTGGGGAAGTTTGCTTTTCCGTTTCGGGACCTGGATAATATTGCTTTTGAACAGCTGAATGGTAAGTTTGATATCAATGGTGAAAAGATTACGATCAATCCTATGCAGATCAATACGAGTTTATTGAATATGGATGTGTCCGGTGTGTATTCTTTAGGTTTGGGTACCAATATTGCGCTGGATGTGCCGCTAAGGAATCCTAAAAAGGATGAAGAAATTACTGATAAGAGACAATTAAAAGAGCGGAGAATGAAGGGAATTGTCTTACATTTACTGGCGACCGATGGTGAGGATGGTAAGATTAAGATCAAGCTGAACAAAAACCGTAATAAAACTTAATAATCTCTAAAAATTATGAAACGCAATGCAACAGCCGTTTGGAATGGCACAATTAAAGAAGGCTCAGGCCACCTAACCACAGACAGTAAAGTTCTTGAAAAGACGCAATATTCTTTCAACAGCAGGTTTGCAGAAGGAATTGGTACCAATCCTGAAGAACTGATGGCTGCAGCTCATGCCGGCTGTTTTACTATGAAATTGAGTTTGGATCTTACTGAAGCGGGTTTTAATCCGACTTCTCTGGAAACTAAAGCTACTGTGTCTTTGGATAACGGGGTGATTACCAGTTCACATTTGGTGCTTGAGGCCAGTATCCCGGGCATTGAAGATGCTCAGTTTCAAGAAATAGCTGCCGGTGCAAAAGCAACATGCCCCGTGAGCAAGGCTTATAATGTGGACATCCAGCTACAGGCGACGCTTTTATAGTTAAAACTCTAAAACATATAAAATCCTCCTGTTTTTAATTAAACAGGAGGATTTTTTTTATGTGTTCTTTGGGCGAACCGCTCTAATTTATCTAAATTCGGAATCTCTAAATCAAAATCTATAATAACGACTACAATGGCCAAGTCAATACTTGTCTTAAAATTAGGCTCAGCTTCTATAACTACACCAAAAGGTGAAATAGATGAAACAATAATTGCTGATATCACCCGTCAGGTAGCGCAGCTTGCGGCTGATCATCATTTGATTCTGGTTTCTTCTGGAGCGGTGGCTGCAGGTAAAAAATACATTAAGAACTATAGGGGAAAGATCAGTGAAAGAAAGGCGGCGGCTTCTATCGGGAATCCTTTGTTATTGGGTACTTATTCCAGGCATTTCGAGAAATATAAAATATCTATTGCCCAGAGTTTGTGCGAAAGACAGCATTTCTCCAATCGTGTACAATTCCTGCAACTGAAGGAAACTTATGAGGAACTTTGGAAGAACGGTGTGATCCCTATCGCAAATGAAAATGATGTGGTCAGCAATCTTGAACTCAAGTTTTCAGATAATGATGAGCTGGCTACACTTCTTGGGGTAGGATTCGGTGCTTCACTGATCCTGCTGGGTACTTCTGTTCCCGGTGTGCTTGATGCGGAAGGAAATGTGGTACCTAAGATTGAATCCATCAATAATGAAGTATTTTCCCTGGCTCATAAAAAGACATCCGAAGTAGGACTTGGAGGAATGACTTCTAAGCTGACATTTGCACACCTGGCATCTACTATGGGTATTAAGGTGGTAATCTTTGGCGTTCGTACTGAAGATGGAATTCTGAAAGCAGTCAGAGGTGAAACAGGTACGGAATGTACGCCGAAGAATAGTTCGGTTTCTTCCAGAAATAAATGGCTGGCCAGCGGCAGCCTGGTAACAGGCAGACTAATGGTGGATGACGGGGCGACCGAAGCCATAAGAAAAAGGAAGAGTCTGCTGGCGGTAGGTGTAAAATCTATCATTACAGATTTTGCAGATGGCGAGATCTTTGAGATCGTCGACGGAGAAAATAACATCGTAGCTGTAGCCCGTGCCAAGACAGCTTCTGATACCATTACTAAAAATTCAAAACAGCATAACCTGGAAATAGCCAATGCCAGTGATATCGTGATACTTTAAAAACATGGAATCTATCCAACATCAGTTAATTAACGCTCAGAATGCCAAAAAGTCTATCTCATTATTGAGTGACTCAGATAAGAAAAAAGTGCTTCAGCGACTTGCAGAAGTAATTGGTGCGAATACAGAGCAGATCATAGCCGAGAATGCTAAGGATGTGCAGAAGATGGATCCTAATGATCCCAAGCTGGACCGGTTACTCTTAGATGCGGAAAGAATAAAAGGCTTGTCTGAGAGTTTGATTGATGTTTCGAATTTACCTGATCCTACCAATGTATTGTTGTCTGAAAATACAATGAGCAATGGATTGTTTATTCAGAAGAAAACGGTGGCACTTGGTGTAGTCGGTGTGATCTATGAGTCCAGACCAAATGTCACTATTGATGTGGCCGCACTCTGTATCAGATCAGGGAATGTTTGTTTGCTCAGAGGGGGGCAGGATGCGCATTATACCAATCAATATGTTGTTGCTCTGATTCAGAGTGTATTGCATGAATTTGGTCTGGATAAATATATCGTTCAACAATTGCCGCCTGACAGGAAATACATTTTGGATATCCTTACCGCAGAAAAGTATATTGATGTGATTATTCCAAGAGGATCCAATCAGCTCATTGAGTTTGTTCGTAAAAACGCTGTTGTACCCGTGATTGAAACCGGAGCAGGTGTATGCCACACTTATGTGGAGAAAACGGCAATAATAGAAGATGCTGCGAGAATTGTTACCAATGCTAAGGTCTCCCGTCCTTCGGTATGTAATTCTCTGGATACTATACTGGTGGACAGGGAAGTAGCTGTTCAGTTTATCAAACAGCTGACCCCACTGCTTTTACCTTATCATGTGGAGATATTTGCTGATGAAGAGTCTTACTCCATATTGCGGGATTTGAATTATCCAAATCTGGACCATGCTGCTCCTGAAGATTATGGGCGTGAGTTTCTTGATTTCAAATGCTCCATTAAAATAACAGATAGTACAGAACAGGCATTGTCACATATTGCTGAATTCTCTTCAAAGCATTCAGAAGCAATCGTAACTCAGGATATGGATAAAGCAGAAGTTTTTTTAAATCAGGTAGATGCGGCAGCTGTCTATCTAAATGCTTCAACCAGGTTTACCGACGGACAGGTGTTTGGTCTCGGTGCTGAAATAGGAATATCAACGCAAAAGCTTCATGCCCGGGGCCCTTTTGCTCTTGAAAAACTGGTCACAGAAAAATGGATCATAAAAGGTGAGGGACAAACCCGATGAAACCAGCATCAATAAAGGATATAGCTACAAAGGCAAATGTTTCCATTACCACGGTGTCTTTTATACTGAATGGAAAGGCAGAACAGATGCGTATCAGTAAGAGTGTAATTGAAAGGGTTCAGGCCATTATCAAAGAACTGGATTTTATACCTAACCAGGTGGCCCGTAGCTTAAGAACCGGTAATACCAAAACCATAGGACTAATCGTCGAGGATATCTCTAATCCATTTTTTGGCAGTATAGCAAGAAAGATAGAAGACAAAGCTTATAAAAAGGGATATAAAATCAGCTATTCGAGTACTGAGAATGACCCAATTAAAGCTAAAGAGCTCATTGAAATGTTCAAATCCAGACAAGTCGATGCTTACATTATAGCCCCGGTTCCTGGTATTGAAGATGATATCAGACAATTATTGACAGAAAAAATTCCTGTTGTGATTTTCGACAGAAATCTTTCGGATATGGAAGTGAATTTTGTGGTAGTGGATAACTTTAACGGTAGTTATATTGCTACTAAACATCTTATAGATAAGGGTAAAAAGAACATAGCTTTTGTTACAGTTGATATTCATGTAGATCAAATGAATAATCGTTTTTATGGTTATGAAAAAGCACTTTCAGATCATGAGATTCCCTATAACGATCATATCTATTCAGAAATACCTTTTGACAGTACCGATGACAATACCAACGCTCAATTGATGCTCCTTTTTGAAAAGAATCCTGAAATTGACGCGGTCTTGTTTTCAACAAATTACCTTGCTATAAAAGGATTGGGCGTTTTAAAGCATATCAATAAACCAATAAACGATGATTTTACCATTGTTTCATATGATGATCATGATGTTTTCAGACTGCATACACCTCCGATCAGTGTAGTGGATCAGCCAATTGAAGAAATAGCGGAACAGATCATCGACATTGTATTACACGAATTGACCATTGGAAACAAAACCTCCGCTAAACACGAGATCAGCAAAGTAACTCTTCAGCCTCACTTTATAGAAAGATGATTTAGAGGGTTTAAACCTCTAAATCATTCATGATTGCTTTAACTTTATTACTCAGTGCAGTTTCTGTTTCTTTAAAAGCGGACTTATCTTTTAAAGATGTGTTTACACTGCAGTAAAATTTGATCTTAGGTTCTGTGCCTGAAGGTCTTGCAGATATGATGCTGCCATCAGCGGTAATGAATTGAAGTACATCAGACTTCGGAAGCTCAAGCTCTTTTTTCTCCCCGCTTATGATATCTGTTTCTATACCTAGCTCATAATCCTTTAAAGTAGCGACTTTTGATCCGCCGAGTGTAGCAGGAGGGTTGTTCCTGAATTTCTCCATTAATGCCTTGATCTCTTCAGCTCCTGTTTTGCCTTTTTTCGTAATAGAAACAAGTTCTTCTTTATAAAAACCATACTCTACATACATGTCTTGAAGAGCGTCGTAGAGGCTGCTGCCCTTATCTTTATAAAATGCGGTCATTTCTGCAATGAATGCGCAGGAAACGATTGCGTCTTTATCTCGTACAAGTTCACCAATAAGGTAACCATAACTTTCCTCACCACCGCCTATAAAGGTCTTTTTACCCTCAAGCTGTGTCATCAGTTGTCCGATCCATTTGAAGCCGGTAAGCGTATTATAGCAGGTTACGTTTTTTGCCCTGGCAATGGCATCTATCAGATTGGTGGTTACAATGGTTTTAACTATGTATTGATCTCCCGTTAGTTTCCCTTTCTCTTCCCAGGCACTCAACAGATAATTGATCAGTAAGCTTCCGGTTTGATTTCCATTTAGCAATACAAATTCACCATCATTATTCTTAACTGCAATACCAACTCTGTCTGCATCAGGATCCGTAGCCAATACCAGGTCAGCATCTATTTGTTCTGCTTTTTTAAGGGCCAATGTAAGCGCCTCTTTTTCTTCTGGATTTGGGTAAACAACTGTTGGGAAATTGCCATCAGGTGTACTTTGCTCTTCAACAAGCGTTACATTCGTAAATCCGAATTGCTCAAGTGCCTTAGGTACTAGTGTAATTCCAGTTCCATGAATGGGAGAATAAACTATTTTAAGATCTTTCTGACGTGCAATCGCTTCCGGTGATACAGAAAGCGCAGTGATCTTATTTAAATAAGACTGATCAAGTTCTTCTCCAATTAATTCAACATTGGCATCGATACGATTAAAATTAACTTCATCTATGCTCTTAATCTTGGCTACTTCATCCATTACCAGTGTATCATCAGGTGAGGTAAACTGCCCCCCGTCGGTGCCATAAGCTTTGTAACCATTATATTCTTTAGGATTATGAGAAGCAGTAAGCATTACTCCGCTCCGGCATCCAAGTTCACGAATGGCATATGATAATTCAGGTGTTGGTCTCAACGCTTTAAAGAAATAGACATGTATTCCATTGGCTGAAAATACATCTGCTGTTATGCCTGCAAAATAATCTGAGTTGTTCCTGCTGTCATGTGCTATAGCTACTTTGATTTTTTCTCCAGGGTATTTGTTTATCAGGTAATTACTAAGCCCTTGGGTTGCAGTACCTATCGTGTATTTGTTGATCCTGTTTGAACCTGCTCCCATAATACCGCGCAATCCGCCTGTACCAAATTCAAGACTTCTGTAAAAAGAGTCTGTAAGTTCAGTATATGCTTCTTTATCCAGTAATTGCTGGATTTCCGCTTTAGTTTTTTGGTCGTAATTTCCATTTAGCCATTCGTTGATGGTGCTTTGGGCAGCTGGGTCTAATTGCATAGGATTTGGTGTATGTGATAATGTAATTTACAGAGAAACAAATTAAATATTGTGAAGTTTTGTTGGGTAATTTTATTTAATTTCACGGCCTAATATAAGTATATAACCAATTTTACTAAAATATTTATTAACCTTTAAAATTAAACAATTCATAGTGAAGCCTGTAAAGCAAAACTAAATACAAGCGCACTATAAATTTAACTACAGTAGACGATGAAAATATTAAAGTTTGGAGGAACTTCCGTTGGAAGCCCTGAGCGGATGAAAAAATTGCTGGATATCATTAATCCCGCAGAGGAACAAATAGTAGTGTTATCAGCTGTGTCTGGTACTACCAACAGTTTAGTAGAAATTTCAGCCAAACTTTTAAAGGAAGATAAACAGGGTGCGTTAACTTCGATTAACGCATTGAATCAAAAATATAATGAATTTGTAATCGAACTGTTGCCCGAAGGAGATTTTCGTGAACAGGGACAGGAGATCGTAGATTATCATTTCGGTTTTCTTGCTACCCTTGTAAATGACCTTTTTACACCAGTTGAAGAGAAAGTAGTTCTTGCTCAGGGAGAGTTACTGTCCACTACTTTATACCATATCTATTTGAAATCAATAGGCGTGCCTTCAGTACTGTTGCCAGCGCTTGACTTTATGAAGATTGATGAAGACAATGAACCTGATGTGCCATTTATCACTGCTCATCTTCAACCTATATTAGATCAGCATAAGGCAAATAAATTGTTCATTACACAAGGTTTTATCTGCAGAAACAGTTTTGGGGAAGTAGACAACCTGAGACGTGGAGGGAGTGATTATACCGCTTCTTTACTTGGCGCAGCTATACTTGCAGAAGAGGTCCAGATCTGGACGGATATCGACGGAATGCACAATAATGATCCCAGAATTGTGAAAGGAACAAAGCCTATAGCTCAGCTTTCATTTGATGAAGCAGCGGAGTTGGCTTATTTTGGGGCTAAGATCCTTCATCCTCAGTCCGTATTTCCAGCACAAAAATATAAGATTCCGGTAAGATTGCTGAATACTATGGAGCCACAGGCAGCAGGAACACTGATCTCTGCCGAAAGTGAAAAAGGAAAAATTAAGTCTATTGCTGCAAAAGATGGTATTACTGCAATCAAAATACATTCGAGCAGAATGCTGTTGGCCTATGGCTTCCTGCGCAGGGTGTTTGAAATATTTGAACGTTATAAAACACCTATAGATATGATCACAACATCAGAGGTAGCAGTTTCTCTGACCATTGATTTCACAGATAACCTGGATCAGATCATAGAAGAGCTGCATGCATTCGGAAGTGTAGAAGTAGATAATAACCAGTCTATTGTATGTGTTGTAGGTGATTTTAGTGCCTCTAAGCATGGTTTTGCAGCAAGGGTACTTGACGCAATTAAGCATATACCATTGCGGATGATCTCATATGGCGGAAGCAACTATAATATTTCTTTGCTGATCAATACTGAAGACAAGAATGAAGCACTGAAGAGTCTTCATAACCGTCTGTTCGATTAATAACTGTTCATCGCTTTTTGAACCAGATCAGAATACCGATAAATATGAAGATGAGTACAAAAAAGAGTCTGATTCTCCTGTTGTACTCATTTGTACTGATCTTTTGATTTCTATAATCGATATAGTTGCCAAAATAGATCAGTCCAAGGACAATTAAAAAGAATACAATAAGAAATTTGAACATTATGTTTTCTAATAAAGATATATCACAATTCGCAAATTTAGAAACACCTTTCTATTATTACGACCTTACTTTACTTCAGCAAACTCTTAGCGGGTGTGCAGACGCTGCGAAAGTATATAATTTTCATGTTCATTATGCCATGAAAGCCAATTTCAATGTCAGGGTTTTGCAGAAAATAAAGGAATCCGGTTTCGGTGCTGACTGTGTGAGCGGCGGAGAAGTGAATAAAGCAATTGAAGTGGGCTTTGATAAGCGTAAGGTGGTATTCGCAGGTGTAGGTAAATCTGATAAAGAAATCAATGGGGCGTTGGATCATAACATTTTCTGTTTCAACGTTGAATCTATACAGGAGCTTGAAGTGATCAATGATTTGGCATCAGTAAAAGGTAAGACGGCAAGGGTAGCAATACGAATCAATCCAAATGTTGATGCGCACACACACCACAACATTACTACCGGATTAGATGAAAATAAGTTTGGTATCAATTCATGGGACCTGCCGCTTTGCGCAGAGACTTTGAAAAAATGTACTAACCTTGAATTTGTAGGTATACATTTTCATATCGGATCTCAAATTACCAATTTAGACGTGTATAAAAATCTTTGTGTACGCGTAAATGAATTTGCCGGATGGTTTGAAGAGAGAGGACTGAATATTAAGGTACTAAACGTTGGTGGTGGTTTAGGTATAGATTACCACAATCCTGATCAGCAGATTCCTGATTTCACCGCTTATTTCAAAATCTTCAATGACTTTCTGAATGTGCGTCCAAATCAGGAGGTTCATTTTGAGCTGGGCAGAGCACTGGTAGGTCAGTGTTCATCACTGATCAGTCAGGTGTTATATGTGAAAAATGGCAAAAAAAAGAATTTCATCATCCTGGATGCCGGTATGACAGAGCTCATGAGACCTGCCTTATATCAAGCCTATCATCAAATAGAAAACATCTCGAAATCTGGCAGCCCTGCTGTAAAGTATGATGTAGTTGGCCCGATCTGCGAAAGTACGGATTGCTTTGGTAAGGAAGTAGAGTTGCCTGAAACCCACAGGGGCGACCTGATCGCATTACGCAGTACAGGAGCTTACGGTGAGGTAATGGCATCCCATTATAACTTAAGAGACGAGATCAGATCTGCTTATAGCGAGTAACATTACTCGTCAAAAAAATCTGTTAACCCGCCAATATAATATTCATTTATACCGGAAGTAAAGTCATCGTAATCTGCTTCCGGTATATTTGTTTGTACAAATTCCAGGGAAGTACCTTTTTTATCTTCGTGAAGCTTTATGGTTACTATTGAAGGTTCATTGTCTTCACCAAAGTACCATTGCTGAACAATTTTCCTGCCGTATTCAAATTCCAGATTTTTGCCGGTGATGTCTCCGTCCCAGAAGGAAAACTCTGTTTCCGGTTCTTCAGTAAACTCAACTTCTGCACCTGTCCATAATTGGATGCTTTGAGCTTTGGTTAAAGCTAAGTAGACTTCTTCAGGAGACGCGGGGAGATGGGTGTATTTTTTATATGTTTTCATTATTGTGTTGTATAGTTTCTTTATCAGCAGTACTGCTTTGTGTTAGTTTATTGTTGTAAAATCTGATCATCGATTTTGTCCATTCTGATTCCGGATAGGTAAAAACGAAGGTCTGTTTCACACGTTCTGATTTTTTCAGATACCATATCCATGCAAGGCATATGACAATAGACAGGATGAGATATCCTAAGTCGGTCAGGAGCTCTGTTAATGATATGGTTTTCCAGTCTTTCAGCTTAAATATTAAGAAATTGAAAACAGATAACAAAATATCTGCTATGCAATATTTAATATACAATTCAGGAAATGACTCTCTTTTATTAAAGAACAAAAATGCGCATAATATAGAAAAAGAAAAAAGTAATGTGATAGCAATAAGGTCTAATCCAAATGTAAACACATGCAATGCATGTGCAAATCTACTGGTATTAGACCAAAAACTATTTTCAAAGAGACCTGACTCTATAGGAGTTGAGAAAATCCCTATTGGTGTTATGATAACCTGAATTGCCAATATGATTAGCCAGCCGCCTATCTGTTTTGCCTTTACTATTTTATCGATTTCGAAAGAAGTTCTTTTTTGGTAAATCCTGACAAAGAAAAAAGCTGAAATAATAACTGTAAGAATAGACACAATTATCGCGTATGAATTGGAGTCAACCGGTTCTTCAGAAGAGCCGCCCTCAGCTGTATAATAATAAGTAAGGTTCTCATCTATTTTCTTGTAATCCTTTACATATTTCTTTATTTCCGAACCATCGGTATAAGATTTTAAACTCCTGAAAGTATACTTGTATTTTGCAACTTTACCTTTAGCAGACCTGTTCAGTGTAAATTGGTAATCATCATTTCCGACTGCGATCTCTTCCGGATCATCGCGATAATTGTAAGGGAGATTCAGTGTGATTTCCTGTTCTACATTAACCGGATGTTTTAACGATAAAGGTTCTTTTCTGTTTTTAGCCTTAACCTTACGAAGTTCATTGCCGACAAGATCACCATACAGATAAATATGATGATTTCCGGTACCCTCAGTATCTTCTACCCATATGTTTTCTATATTGTAACTCTCGGTAAGCTCAAGGATGTTTTTTTTCTCATTGTCTTTGATTTTAAGAGGAGCTTTAGATTCAATATCAGTATAATATCTTCCATAATATTCAAGATAATCTTTTTCAAGACCATCAGTGCCCGATTCTGCAATCGCACTTCTGATATTATCAGCATAATTTCCCGTATAACTACTTTTGATAATCAGAGTTGATTTTTTATCTGATGCAGTATCAGCTACATTGAATGTCAGTTTGGAAACCAGCTTCCCTTTAGGAATACTGGTAATCTTTTCCATCGCATTTACTCCAGATTTAATCACAAGTGCGTAACCATAATCTGGTACGTAAAAATCTTGAAATGCCCCGCGTTGATAAGAAATAGTAGGGTCTATCCATGTTTTATGTCCTGCATATTCTATGGCTACAATTACATGATTAAAAATAAAAGGACTGGGCAGGAAATCATTTGTTTTAATAGTAGTTTCCGTATCTGTGTATGCCATATAAGCATCGATATTCATAGCTTTAAGTAGGTGAACAAGCAATAGTGACTTGTCTTTGCAATCACCATAGCGCTGCTTCAAAACTTGCTCAGGTGAATTAGGACGATGTGAATATATACCCATTTCAATCCCCATATACCTGATCTCGTCCTGTACAAAACGAACAGCCAGTTCCATATATTTTACTTTATTTGCAGCAGATAGCTTTTTTAGCTCAATTATTTTTAGATCCAGCAATGGGGATTTAAGATCAGGATAAGCATTTACTGATAAGCCCCAGTTTACAACTTCATTCCAGCTTTTGTATTCGGTTAGCTGTATCCGGTTCAAAGGATTATACCAGGAAGGTTCAAAATCCGCAATACGATGGGTCTTCGTCAACTTGCTTTCCCACTCATATAATTTGTAACCCTTATTTGTAGTTATTTTAGGTGGCAGGGGATTATTAAATTTTTTTGAATTAATGAGCCTATCTTTATTTATAATCAGGTTCATGTACAACTGACCCAAACTGCTTGATCCTTCAAAATACAATTGTGAAGCGTACTTGTTCCCGAATATTGGATTACTGCCTTTTATAGTATATGCGAATTCAATTTTATCACCCTTTCTTACATCTTCCAATAGCAAAAAAGCATCGTAAGTTCCACTATAGATAAATTTAGAGAGATCTTTCTCATTTTGCAGAACTTTAAATTTACGCACATTGAGCTGATCAATTGATTTATTGTCACGCCAAAGGAGAATCTTATGAAAGATTAGTTTTTGAAAACTAGGGTCATAAGTAATGCTAATTTGAGATCCGTTCTGAACTCCTGCATCAGATACAATTTCTCTTACGATATGTGTGTATTCTTCCTGCAATTCGGCATGGTTCTGGTTTTCATACACAGAGAGAAAATAACCATCTGAAATATCTTTTTCATCGGGACGGGCTCCTGATAGTTGCATCTTTACAATCCAGGACGGCAGAGTCCTGTCTATAAAAAAATTCTTGCCCTGAGCAAATGATAACATTTGACAGCATGTAAAAACAATAGAGAACAATAACGCTTTTGTATTGAGCGAATTCTTGAACCGGAGCGTGAAAGATTGCATAGATAATTTAGAAACTGCTAATCTATGAAATTATTTAAAAGCATTTATGCCAGTTACATCCATTCCGGTAATTAATAGATGAATGTCATGCGTTCCCTCGTACGTCACTACAGACTCCAGATTCATCATGTGTCTCATTATGGAATATTCTCCGGTGATCCCCATGCCGCCAAGCATCTGACGGGCATTTCTGGCAATATCCAGTGCTATCTCTACACTATTTCTTTTGGCCATCGATATTTGCTCCGCAGTCGCCCTGTTTTCGCTTTTCAGTACACCCAATCTCCAGACCAGCAATTGACCTTTGGTGATCTCTGTGATCATTTCCGCGAGTTTCTTTTGCTGCAACTGGAAACCACCAATAGGTCTGCCAAATTGAACCCGTTCTTTTGAATACCTTAAAGCCGTATCATAACAATCCATCGCGGCACCCAAAGCACCCCATGCAATACCATAGCGGGCCTGATTCAGACATCCCAGCGGACCTTTCAGGCCGCTGATCTCAGGAAATACATTTTCTTTAGGAATTTGAACATTATCGAATACGAGCTCTCCGGTAGCTGATGCCCTCAGACTCCATTTGCCATGAGTTTCGGGAGTAGTAAAACCTTTCATACCTCTTTCAACTACCATCCCTCTGATCTTTCCTGCTTCATCTTTAGCCCAGACGACAGCAATATCGGCAAAGGGAGCATTTGAAATCCACATTTTTGCACCGTTCAAGATATAGTGACTTCCATTGTCCTTAATGTTTGTCACCATTCCTCCGGGATTTGAACCGTGGTCAGGTTCAGTCAACCCAAAGCAACCCATCATTTCCCCGCTGGCTAGTTTAGGCAGATATTTAAGACGTTGTGTCTCACTGCCGTAAGCATAAATAGGATACATAACCAGAGAACCCTGTACTGAGGCTGTAGATCTGATACCTGAATCACCCCGTTCAATTTCCTGCATCAGTATTCCATAGGCAGTATAATCCAATCCCGCACCACCATATTCCACAGGAATGGTCGGCCCGAAGGCGCCAATCTCAGCTAGGCCTTTGATCAGATGCTTTGGGAACTCTGCACGCTGTGCAAAATCCTCTATAACAGGACTCACTTCTTTCTTGACCCATTCTCTTGCAGTTGCCCTGATCAGCTTGTGCTCATCGGTTAACAATTCATCTAATAAATAATAGTCCGGAGATTCGTAGAGGTCTTTTTTGGCAGATTTATTCATTGTTTACACTATATTTGGTCAAGGAATCAGCTGTACCTTTCAAAGGTAATCATTTACCACAAGGCAAGCTTAATAAGCACTTGATAATTTAATTTTGCTAAATGGCAGGCAATCAAAACTATATTCAAACAGTGGCTCTTAAGGATGTCAAATGTTTCGCGTTGCACGGATATTATCCGGAGGAGCAACTGACAGGTATATACTTTTTAGTGGATGTGGTGGTTACCTTTAAGGCAAATGATGATACGGAGGATTTACAGCGTACTGTAAACTATGAGGTACTAAACACCATTATACTGGAAGAGATGAAGCGTACGCAAAAAATGCTGGAAACCGTGGTCAGGAATATTCTTGATCGTGTTATTTCTAATTATCCATTTATATTGACTGCAAAAGCAGGAATTAAAAAACTTAATCCCCCGATGCCGGGCCAGATCGGTCATTCCTTTGTACAACTTAGTTATCAGGCATAAGAAACTGATCAGCTACTCAACTAGATTTATCTATAAAGAATGCAATACCAAAAGATCAGCTTAAATCTTCTTGACCAGATCAAAGCGATAGCCGGAACAGAAAATGTTTTTATCGATGAAGAATCATTAAGCAATTATGCTCATGACGAAACAGAAGATTTAAAATATTACCCGGAGGTGGTCGTAAAGCCCAGAGATAGTGCGGCTATTTCAGAACTGCTAAAACTCTGCAATACTCATCAATTACCTTTGACTCCACGAGGAGGAGGGACGGGATTAAGCGGCGGAGCGTTGCCTGTACATGGTGGTATACTGCTTTCCATGGAACATTTTAAAGCAATCATTGAAATAGATACAGATAATCTGCAGGCTACGGTAGAACCTGGGGTAATTACTGAAGAATTCATGAATGCTGTGGCCGGGCAGGGTCTGCTTTATCCGGTGGATCCCTCGAGTAAGGGTTCTTGTTTCATAGGAGGGAATGTGGCTCATGGTTCAGGGGGACCACGCGTAGTCAAATATGGTACTATCAGGGAATATATTCTAAATCTTGAAGTAGTTTTACCTACGGGGGAGATCATATGGACCGGAGCGAATACACTCAAATATGCATCCGGTTACAACCTAACACAACTGATGATTGGTTCAGAAGGGACGCTGGGTATCATTACCAAAATAGTTACCAAACTTATCCCTAAAACACATAATAGCGTATTAATGCTCGCGTCCTTTCCTCAAAATGAAAAGGCATGTGCCGCTGTTTCAGCAATTTTCAAAGCAGGTATAATTCCGTCAGCACTGGAGTTTATGGAAAGAAAAGGAGTAGAGTGGGTCATCAGATTTGACGATATCAAATTTGATCTAAAAGAAGGTGTAAATGCCTTTCTGCTCATTGAATTTGATGGTGACGATATGGATACCATTTTCAAAGACTGTGAAAAGACGAACATAGTTCTGGAAGAATTTGACTGTAGCGAAGTATTATTTGCCGATACTGCTCAGCAAAAAGAAGACCTTTGGAGGATGCGGAGAACCATGGCTGAATCTGTAAAATCAAACTCCGTTTATAAAGAAGAAGACACAGTAGTGCCCAGAGCTGCCCTCCCTAAGCTGATCAATGGTATCAAAGAAATAGGTTCCCGGTATGGTTTCGAAAGTGTGTGTTATGGACATGCAGGCGATGGAAATCTCCACATCAATATCATCAAAGCGGGGATGAGCGATGAGGATTGGAAGACCAGGCTTAAAGAAGGTATTTCAGAGATATTTATCCTTACCGCCGCACTGGGAGGTACAATTTCAGGGGAACACGGTATAGGACTTGTTCAAAAGGAATTCATGCCCATTAAATACAGTGAAGTTCACCTCAATCTGATGCGGGCCATAAAAAATGTATTTGATCCCAATAACATCTTAAACCCGGGTAAGATTTTTTAAGCAGTTATTCTTAATTATCAGATAACTGCTCAAATATTAACATCTTGTTCCTTTCATGTTCAGGTATCGGTGTAGAAGAGCGGGTGCTGTAATCGAACGCAACACAAACTGTTTTGCCCTTATTGCAAATGGTTTCCTTGCCATCTTTTATTTTTACCAATAAATATTCAAGATCAAAACTTGTTTTACCAATTCTTGATGTTCTTACATACATGCTGATTTTATCCTCTGTAAATATAGGCATGATGTAATCAAGTGAAGCATTTGCGATGACCACACCGGTCTTTTTCCAGTCCCAGTTAATCGCCTGCATCCAGTATTTACTTCTGGCGATTTCCATGTAAGTGAAATACACTGCATTGTTTACATGGCCCATCATATCAAAATCAATAAACCTGGTCTCAATAACTGTTTTATACTTAAAACTGTCTAATTGATGGAGGGTATCTGCCTTTTTGTCCGTTTCTTTTGAATTGTTGCGCCAAAGTGTCTTGAATATCATAAGGAAATTGATTGGTATGAGAGTTGAATATATGGTTAGTATAAAAAGAAAACTTAAAAAATAGGAGATTATAAAAATGACTTTAGTAAAATTTAACAACAGAACCAGAAACACAGCACCTTACTTTAACAATGTTTTCGACTCTTTGTTTAGCGAAGCTTTAAATAAAAACTTAACAGTGAATAAAGTACCGGGTGTAAATATCCTTGAAACAGAAAAAGATTATAAAATAGAATTGGCTGCTCCGGGTTTAACCAAGGAAGATTTTCAGATCAATTTAAAGAAAGACACCTTGTCCGTATGGGTGGAGAAAAAAGAGACGGAAACAGAAGTGAAAAAAGATTACACCCGCAGGGAATTCGAATATTCATCATTTGCAAGATCATTTGTATTACCTGAAAGTGTAAACGCAGAAAGCATAACAGCGGAGTATGTAAACGGAATTTTGAACATTACCATTGGTAAGGATAACGCTAAATCACAAAGCAAAGAAATAAAAGTTTCATAATAAGTTAGAGTTTGGTTTTAAGGTTGAGGGGTGTGTCGGGGGACATGCCCCTTTTTATTTACACCTTAAAAAAGGGCAAAAAAAAGAGGGATCTTATTCCCTCTTTTAAATCAATATTGTAAAGTCTAGGTGTAACCTAAGATTTTTAGCACCTGTTTACTGTTCTGCTCTTCTCCAAAAACTTCAAAATTGAAAGTTTCATCTCTGTTTCTGCGAATGATCACATGCTTTGGACTAGGCAGCAAGCAATGGTGTATGCCACCATAACCACTTAAAACCTCCTGATAAGCCCCGGTATTGAAGAAACCAAGATATTGAACTTTTCTTGTCTTAGGCATAAACACACTGTTCATATGTGCTTCCTGGTTGTAGTAATCCTGTCCGTCACAAGTAATACCCCCAAGATTTACCCGTTCATATTCCGCATCCCAGTTATTGATAGGAAGCAATATATATTTTTGATTCAAGGCCCAAACATCAGGAAGATTGGTAATAAATGAACCATCCAGCATTAGCCATTTCTCTCTGTCATTCTGTTGTTTACGACCCAAAACTTTATATAAAATTCCTGAAGCCTCCGCTACGGTGTATTTTCCGAATTCAGTAATGATATCCGGTTCCACTACATCGTGCTCAGCACAAATCTCTTTGATCCTTTTTACGATTTCATTAACCATGTATTCGTAATCAAAATCAAATACCAGTGAATCTTTGAATGGCATACCGCCACCAATGTCCAGTGTATCCAGCTCCGGGTTGATCTTTTTAAATTTGCAATATAAGGTTACATACTTTTCAAGCTCATTCCAGTAATACGGAGAATCAGTGATACCTGAGTTGATGAAGAAATGTAACAGCTTTACCCTGAAATTAGGGTTGGCTGAGATCTTATTGTTATAAAAATCGATCACATCTTCCATCCGCACACCTAAACGGGAGGTGTAAAATTGCGAATCAGGTTGTTCCTCAGCAGCTATGCGGATTCCCAGGTTGCAGGGTGTATCCATCTCCACCTCATCATCGAAAAGATTGAACTCTTCTTTGTTGTCCAATACAGGAATGATGTTTTTATAGCCATCATGCAGCATATCGATAATATACTGCTTGTACTGGTACGTTTTAAAACCATTGCAAATTACAGTAATGTCCTTAGTTAAGGAACCCTTTTTCTCGAGTGCCTCAATCATAGGCATATCAAATGCCGATGAGGTCTCCAGGTGAATGCCATTCTTAAGGGCTTCCTCAACAATATGCTTGAAGTGAGAGCTCTTGGTGCAATAGCAGTATTTATAATCTCCGCGGTAGTTGTTTTTGATGATTGCCGTCTGGAAAAGCAACTTGGCCTGCTGGATCTTTTTACTGATCATAGGCAGATAAGTGAAACGCAATGGCGTACCATAGGTTTCGATCATTTCCATTAAGTTCAGATCCTGAAAATATAGTTCATCGTCTATAACGCTGTAACCTTCCTGAGGAAAACCAACACTTAGATCAAGAAATTCCGAGTAACTCTGCATTTATAATTCAAATAATTTTTGCAAAAATGTAATTTTAAATTGAGAATTGGCCTTTATAAAAAATATTTTTACTGTCACAAAATCGCGTTTAATTCCGCATTGGCAGATGTATCTCAGCTAGCATACACCTTGCACTGCCTCCACCGTTCTTTTCTATGGTATACAAGGGAGAATAAATCAGTTTACTGTGTCGTTCCAGATTTTTTATCTGTTCCATTGATAAGGACAGATAAGCCTGTTCAGACATTACCAACAGACTTTGACCCTGATTGTTTTGGACTTCCAGCATATTACCTGCAAACAGGTTCATTTGATCAATGCTGATCGTTATAACTTCTTTACCTGAATCATGGAGGCTTCTGACCACTTTATCCCGCTCTTCAACATCTATAATTGACTCCAGACAAACAACAGCGAAATCAGTACCGATACACATCATTACATTGGTATGGTAAATCGGAAATCCTGATGCATCAGAAGCATTAAAAACAACCGATCTGTAGCCTGATTCCCTGCAAAAATCCTGCAAAACCATTTCATCAGTTCTGATGGATAAACAAGCGTAGACAATCTTATTTTCACGATCCAGCACCATACTGCCCGTTCCTTCAAGGTAGTTTTTTTTGCTTTCATAACCAGATAAATCTATTCTGAATCTGATCTCAAAATTCTGATCTAAAATCTCAAGTATATCTGCCCTTCTTTCCAAACGCCGGTTTTCCGAAAACATGGGATAGAGATAAACTTGCCCATTTTCATGAAAAGAGACCCAATTGTTTGGAAAGATAGAGTCCGGCGTTTCAGGATTCAGCGTATCGCTGATCACAATTATATCAACTCCGTTGTCCCTCAGTAGATTAACAAAATCATCAAATTCTTTAAGCGCTTTTTGCTGGATATTGTTTTCATCAGATTCTTTCTGAAATTTGTTATTGTCCGCCGTTTCAATATTGAACTTAAAATCTACCGGACGGATCATTAAAATATGATTGGTGGTCTGCATGTTAAAATGATTACTATACCTTAATTAGTTAAATTTAAAGTTCATCCCTCAGGACAGGCAAGCTCATGCAGTGAAAACCTCCACGGGCACGCGACAATTCTGCCGAAGGCATCAATATCAGGGTATCAGTGATGGTTTCAGCATTTGCTTTGCCATTTTCAAGATCATTCAGCAAATCCTTTACAGCTATCACACTAAATCCATTACTTTTAAAAGCCTCTATAGTCTTATCATTGCGGTCATAACCCAATACAACCCCTTCCTTTACGGCAAGTAAATTACAGGAATCGGTCCACTGTTCGCGGGCATCATATGGAAAAGAACCATTGCCGCTATACAGAAACTTAGTAGGTTCGGTACTTTTCAGGTCGTTTTGACTAATGTCATTCAACAACGATTCGATACTGTCAAAACTACGGGGAGTGGATATTCCTTTGATGAACTGCAGGATTTCAGTAACTTCTTTTTTGTCTGGTTCCACAAGAAAGCTGATGGGTTCATCAGGATTGCCCTGCTGGGTATTGGAAATGGAACTAAGCAGTGCCCATACATTGCGTTTCACTTGTGTAAACACCGTGTCAATATGCATGAAATCACGTTTATTCGGTATTTTCACCACAGTGATTTTTTTCACCACATTATTATCAAATAAAAGCTTAATTGCCTCATTAGCTCCATAGGCAGAGGTTCTTTCACTACAACCGATCAATACATGATCCGGGCTAACCATCATAACATCGCCACCCTCAAGTGTGGTACGGCGATCGTCTTCTTCACCGGGTCTTAAAAAATGCTGTGCAGGATCAGGTATTTCAAGAATGTTATCCGTATAATCCTTAAATATGGGATGGTTAAAAAAGATATACCGCATCAGCAAGGTTTCCCTGTTACGGGCTTTCTTAGCTGGTTTATTTAAGAGTATATGTTTGTTGATGGTAATACCGACATCTCTTGTAAAAATGAGATTTGGAATAGGGGCAAAGACCATGTGGTCATTGTTTAAGCTTCCTGATATAAAGATTTTAGCCAGCTCCTTAGGATCAGTTTCTATCATTTGCTGCTGAAACTTATAGGTGCATCCCTCTATGGCGCAAACCGCCGCCACCAGTTTTTTTCTAATGGAAGGGTCCTCCAGTATATCAGACAGTAAATTCTGTACTTCTATGACAGATAAAGAATTGTGAAAATCAGGATGGTCAGGTTTAAAAAAGTTCCGGTTTACATTATCTATATCATTAAGCTTCCCCTTAATCTTCTCAGGATCAAGAAAATACATTAGCAGCTTAACGTAGTAGTCATACTCATCCTTCCGGATGGTATCCAGATGGACAATATCTTCAAAAAGCCAGTCCTGCGCCTTTGAAGGAACCACTTTACCTAATCCGCTATCAGGACTATGGATGAGTAATTTTCGCAGCCTGCCGATCTCTGTAGTTACATTTACATTGAAGTTTTGGTTTTGCTCAGTCATAATAAGTTTGTAGTTAAGCAAAGCTATTTAAATTTAGATTAGTAGCAACAATATACTTTTTTATCTAAGTTTGTGCCTATGAATTTTATTATTACAGAGGCACTCAAGGGCATTAAGCAGCTTTACAATGAAGAAGTGGCTGAAAGTGTGATTAATATACAGGACACGCGCAAGGAATTTGAAGGACAAGTCACAATAGTTGTGTTTCCAATCGTGCGTTTTTCAAAAAAATCTCCAGAGCTAACTGCAATTGATCTGGGCAGCTATCTTCAGGAAAATCTAAAAGAAGTTACTGCATTCAATGTGGTAAAGGGTTTTCTGAACCTAAGCATTGCAGATGAATATTGGCTGAACCTGTTAAATACAGAATTGCTTGACCCTTCATTCGGCATAGCTAAGCCAAATGGTAAAAAGGTAATGGTAGAGTATTCATCACCAAATACAAATAAACCACTTCACCTTGGACACGTGAGGAATAACTTGCTTGGGTATTCTGTTGCCGAATTACTTAAAGCAAATGGTTGTGAAGTGTTTAAAGTAAATTTAGTGAATGACAGGGGAATTCATATCTGCAAATCCATGCTGGCCTGGCAAAAGTGGGGTAATGGCGAAACCCCGGAGAGTTCCTTCCTTAAAGGAGATCATTTGGTAGGTAAATACTATGTGATCTTTGATAAAGAATATAAGAAAGAAATAGAAACTTTGAAGCTTGAAGGGCAGACAGAAGAGGAAGCTAAGAAGAATGCCCCGTTGATAAAGGAAGCTCAAAAAATGCTGCAGGATTGGGAAGCCGGAGTTCCGGAAGTTATTGAACTTTGGAAGACCATGAATGGATGGGTATATGAGGGATTTGATGTAACCTATAAAAATCTTGGAGTTGATTTTGATAAATATTACTACGAAAGCAATACCTATTTGCTGGGTAAAGATACCGTAGAAGAGGGATTGGAGAAGGGTGTCTTTTTTAAAAAACCGGATGGTTCAGTGTGGATAGATCTTACTGCTGATGGTCTGGATCAAAAACTCGTTCTGCGTGCAGACGGTACTTCAGTATATATCACACAGGATCTCGGAACTGCTCAGATGAAATACGACGATTTCAAAATGGAAGAGTCAATTTATGTAGTTGGAAATGAGCAGGATTATCATTTTAAAGTGCTGTTTCTTATCCTTGAAAAACTAGGTAAGAGCTGGGCAAAAGGACTTTATCATTTATCATATGGGATGGTAGATCTGCCTAGCGGTAAAATGAAATCACGTGAAGGTACCGTTGTGGATGCGGATGACCTGATTGCTGAGATGGTAGAAACCGCAAAGCAGAAAACCGAAATGCTGGGTAAGGTTAATGATTTCGGCGAAGAGGAAAAAGCACAATTGTATTACCAGATCGGTATGGGTGCCCTGAAGTACTTCCTGCTGAAGGTTGAGCCAAAGAAGAGGTTATTATTTGATCCTTCAGAATCAATAGATTTTCAGGGGAATACAGGACCTTTTATACAATATACACACGCCCGGATCAAATCACTCCTGACTAAGGCAGAATTTCCGGGAAATAAAGGAGTTGACGTAGCTATTAGTGCTACAGAACTGGAAATGATCTTACTGCTGTCCAAATATCCCACAGAGCTTGCTGAAGCAGCTAATGCATTTAGTCCGGCTACATTAGCCAACTATTTATATGAGGTTGCCAAAATGTTTAATAAATTCTATCATGAAGTACCTCCGATCATAAAAGAGGAGGATATAGATTTAAAACAGCATCGTTTGAATCTGAGCGCCGTAACCGCAGGGATATTAAAATCCGGCATGAAAATATTAGGTATAGATGTTCCTGAAAGGATGTAGCAATTAAAAGCCGGCTACATAGCTATCGATGTAGCTGGCTCTGTTTTGTATCCATTGCAACAGTTTTAATGTATCCGCTTTAAAATCCCCGCTTCCCTGGTGCCATATGGTATAGTCTTTTTTCTGAGAGTTTTCAATCAGTGCGGCAGTACTACCAACATAGGCAATTAACTGAGGAAGTTGATTGTTTTTAAAAGCAATCCATTTTTGCTTGTAAAGTATCCTGATCCTGGAGTCGGTCAGAAGCTTAGAGAAAAAAGAAGTGCCTTGTTCTGGATTAGACCAGAGGGGAGGCCTTGTTGCCGAGCCAAAATGTACCTGCGTACTTTCGTAGCCATACGCCCAGTCAAAATCCCATAGTGGGCCCATTTTGTACTTTCCGTTTTTTTCTTTGTACATATAGACACTTTTAGGGTGGTTTAGTTCCTCGTTATCAGTAAGATTGTACACAATTAAGTAATTTACCAGTGCATCTATATCAATATAATCTGCATAATTGTTATTGGGAAATGCCGGCGAAGCTATTGCACTCTCCATTGTCTGGAATTGAGTTTTTATGGCATCCAACTCTGACTGAGCTTTTATGTCCGGATATTTTACCATTACAGGCAAATCAAAAGAAGCCGATTTAAACTTCCAGGGCTCATCGAAATAACTATCGAGTTCCAATAGTGTGCCTCCATCCGCTATATTGATGCGATTTTCACTAACCGCAACCTGTTCCGTAAAATTATAACAGCCAACATCGACTCCATTTATTGTTAAATCAACGGGGATAATATGGTTGGTATATGGCATTTTTAAAAGCTGACCCGCCTTCATAGCTACGCCATTGAGCATTAACGTCGGATCAATATAATTGGCCAATAATACCCAATCCTTTTCCTCCTCAAGACCCAGAAGCGGGGCTTTTTTATCCAGTTTTAACCGGTAAGGCTTTTTGGGATAATTCCAGGTAGAGTTTCCTCTGCCTTTTATTTTAGTGGTGCCTGTATAATCTTTAAAAGCCTCATTACCCTCAATTTTTATTGTAGCTGTTATGTAATCGTCTTTTGATACTACAGGTACACCGTTGGTAGTTGTAATATAGATATGCGGCATGCTGGATTCCCAGTTAATGGTTACTGTGAATTGCTTTTTTGAACCATATTCTGAAGTTAAAGTATAAGTGACAGGATTTGAAAAATCATTTACAGTCACTCCACTTTGCTGTACAATGTTTTCAACCGAGACATCAGCAGTCGTGGAAAAGGTAGCTTTGAATAATCTCCCGGTATTTTTTAAATTACCAGTTATTGTGGAGCTTCCGACTAAAAGATTCAGATCGGTCTTCAAATCCGGATTGTTTGATTGGAGGAAAGAAAAGGAAGAAATCATCAACCCGGGATCATCTATGTATTTGATGAGGACAGGGTAGTTATTTTGACTGCCGTCTTCTGCAACTATATTATAACTGATGGTTTTTGAAAAATCGTTTACGCTTATTTTCGATTGCTGCTCAATTCCTCCAATAAGGATTTGTTTTCCTGAATAGCTAAATGAAGCTTTAAGATGCGTCAAATTCAATCCGTTAGGAACAGTAATCGTTATTTTGTTATCTTGTATTACTCCAATGAGATCTTTTTTCAGGAAATCATTATTGTCCCCGGCCAGGATTTTAAATTCTGTTAATTCCTTAGCAGTACTGAGAACATCGTTTTTACGACATCCAAAGGTCGTAATTAAACAAATCAATAAAATTGACAACCTCATGTTAAATGTCATAGCGAATATTATTTCACTAAAAATAACATTTTAATCCTTCTCTTTTGTTTTCTCCGAACCCCCTTTAGTAGCTATGAGTTGTTTTTTCCTGAAACCGGGAAATTGCATCGGGCTTTTCGTAGGTCGCTCATCACCCAGCAGAACACCCCACTGTTTAAAGGTTTCAGTCCGGTCAAAGATGACTTTGAGTACAGCAATAATGGGTAGAGAGAGAAACATTCCGGATACACCCGCTATACTTCCCCCAATGATCACACCGAGAATAGCAAACAGCGCATTTATCTTAACTTTTGATCCCACTATTCTGGGCATCAGTATGTTATTGTCCAGGAACTGAACCACAGCGATAACAATCAGTACGGTAAGTACCGGCCATAGTTCGGTAGATGAGGTAAGCGTAAGCATTACCCCGATAATGTTTCCTATCAGTGCGCCAACATAAGGAATGAGATTTAAAATGGCGAAAATAACACCTATAAGCAAGGCATGTTTAATGCCTACGATCATCAAAATACCACCAAGTAGAATGGTCATATAGGTCACCTGTATCAGGAGTCCTACAAGATAATTTTTAATGATAGACTCAGTCTCATATATCGCATCTTTAACTTTAGGATGATGATCTGTCTTAAACCACATAAATACAAAACGCAGTAAAATATCCTTATAAAACAGCATCAGATAAATATAAATAGGAAGCAATCCTACAAAGACAAATACGGAACTCAGTGTTACTGCCGCTCCGCTGGCCGCTTTACCAGCCATACCAAGCATATCATTACTTTTATCATTAATAAATTTAACCTGTTCCTTGGTAGAAAAGTCACTTATACTGCTGATCCAGTTGCTAATTGCATTCAGATGAATACTCACATTTTCTTTAATCTGAGGAAAATCGTTCACCAGGGAGCCTATCTGCATTGAAAAAAACCAAATGATCAGACCCAGTATAATGGCGACCAATAATATGGGTATGATTATAGCCGCTGCTTCCGGAAATTTCTTTTTTTTAAGAAATCTGAATATCGGCAATAGCATAATGCTAATAAAAAAGGCCATGATCACAGGCATGATGATGTTATGCCCTATAACCAAAACGGCTACAACAAGAATCAGCCCAAGGAGCTCTATAGATCGGCGGACAGTAAGTGGCATAGCGTTCATGAGCAGAATTATTTGATAACAGAAAGGTAAAAGTATTATAATTCAATCAGTAACAGTAAAAGGTAAGAAATGTTTGGGTAATTTTACCGCTATGATAACAAACGAGACTATAATTGCCTTGTCTACACCTCCCGGAATCGGTGCTATTGGTGTGATCCGTTTATCCGGAAAAGATGCCATAGCTATCACTAATACTGTTTTCACCGGAAAGAATTTGTTAAAGCAAGATTCGCATACTATTCATTTCGGCTTAATCAAAGATGGTGATGTGGTGATAGACGAAGTACTCGTAAGTTTATTTGTTGCCCCTAAGTCCTACACAAAGGAGAATGTTGTGGAGATCTCCTGTCATGGTTCAAATTACATCATTCAGCAGATCATCACGCTACTGATCAGACATGGAGCATCAGCAGCGAAACCAGGAGAATTTACTTTAAGAGCATTTTTAAATGGCGGACTTGATCTTTCACAGGCAGAGGCTGTTTCTGATCTGATCTCATCTGATTCTGCAGCAGCTCATCAGGTGGCTATGAATCAACTAAGGGGAGGTTTCAGCACCGAGCTGAATATTTTACGTGAGCAACTAATCCACTTTGCTTCGATGATAGAACTTGAACTGGATTTTTCAGAAGAGGATGTTGAATTTGCCAATAGAGATCAGCTTCAGGATCTGGTTAACAAAATAACCATAGTATTGAATAAACTGATCCGTTCATTTGAATTGGGTAATGTGATTAAAGAAGGTATCAATACGGTAATTGCCGGCAGGCCTAATGCAGGCAAGTCAACCTTATTAAATGCGCTTCTTAACGAAGACCGGGCAATTGTCAGTGAAATAGCAGGTACCACCAGAGATACCATTGAAGAGATATTGAACATTAAGGGTATTAATTTCAGGTTGATAGATACCGCCGGAATACGAGAAGCTACAGACACTATTGAAGCTATAGGAGTAGAGAAGACCATGCAGAAAATAAGCCAGTCGGCAGTGCTTGTGTATCTATTCGATGTGATTAACCTTTCGGCAGAAGAGATTATGGAAGATATTACCCGTCTTCACAAACCAGGAATGGCATTTCTGGCGGTAGCAAATAAAATGGATCTGTCTTACAGCGACCGCCTGAAAGAACTTAATTTGCCTGCAGATATCAGGTTTATTTCTATCTCTGCCAGAGAAAATCAGCACATTGAAGAGCTTAAAGAACTACTTTATGAAACAGCGATAGGAGACAAGCTATCAGATAACCACACCATGGTCACAAATATCAGGCATGTTGAGGCTCTGCAGAAAACTCAGGTTGCATTAAGTCATGTTTCTGAAGGCCTAAGTAATCCGGTTACCTCTGAGTTCCTGGCTTTAGACATTAAGCAGGCATTACATTACCTGGGAGAAATCACCGGACAGGTGACCACAGATGACCTGCTGGAGAATATTTTTAGTAAATTCTGTATTGGCAAATAATCGGTGATAATTACTACATAATTACGCTAAGCAATGACAATTAAATAGCTTATTGTTATTGAGTTATGTTAAAATATTTTGTCCAATTTTTTGGAAATATCCTTTTGTTATTCTGACTTTTGTTACGCGTTTGTAACTTTTCTCTCCTAAAAATCTGGTGAAAAATTTATTTGGTAAATGATGGCGACTAACGACATCTAATGACACTTAATAACACTTATTGACGCTTAATGACACTTAAAAAGGCGAGATAACGACAGATGTTTTTGAGTAGAATTTGATGGGAAAAGACATTGCGTGGACTAAAAACAAACTTAGGATGAGTTCGAATATTGCCATAAAAAGAATTTGTGAATTCTGCGGAAACACTTTCATAGCTAAAACCACCGTAACCAGATTTTGTACCCATATCTGCAACAGCAGATTCGGGAAACGAAAAGCCAGAGAATTGAAAATACAATCTTCTGAAAAGCAAGTAGCGGAGATCATGGCTGCGTCTGTTTCGAGTACAATAGTCGCTGAGTTTTTAACGGTTAAAGAGGCTGCAAGATTATTGAATACTTCAGTCAGAAGCATTTACAACATCATTCATAGTGGTAGGATAAAAGCCGTTAGATTAACACCAAGAAAAACATTGATTAAACGAGCTGATCTTGATCAGATGCTTATACTTCCGGAATTTCAGGCACCTATTCTTAAGGTCCGTACAAAGAATCCGCATCCGAAGTATTGTTATACTACGGCTGAGGCCCAAGAAGCGCTTAATTTTTCAGAGAAAGCCTTATGGGAGTTTCTTAAGAGAAATAACATCCCTAAATACCGCGAGAGAAAGTACAGCTACGTTTTGAAGTCCTATCTAAATAAATTTTCTAACCAAATGGGAGGTGATTGAACGTAAGCTGGAAAATGGTTTTACGCCTGGCCTGTGGTTACGGTGGAGAAGGAGGGGCAGTCTTTGAAGGTGTTGCTTGAAGCCTCTCCCAGGTATAGTAAAATGAATTTTTATAACCTGGATGGTAGGATGGAGAAAAGGGAGCAGTTTGAGGCCAGACTGGCTCCTGAGCTAAACCGTGTGGCGGAGATCTTTCCTAAAAAAGACCAGATTAAGGGTGCTGAAAAATCTGAGGAAATGGGTATTGGCAGGTAATTAAAAATGTTTTAGTTTAACTTAAGTGCTAAAAATCTATACTATTCAATTCACTTAAATATTAATAAGAACATCATGGAAAAATTTGAAAAGCTTAAGCAACTGGTAGCTTCTATTGATGTCCTTCTGACACCTAAGTGTTTTTCCAGAGAGCGTGGGGAATTATATTCATGAAAAGATTATAAAATAATTAAGAGAAAGCATTAATATAATAAAGTATTATATTAGAACACTTTAACTGCCGCTCTATGCCCAACTTTTTAATCGACTCTGTAACTGCTGAATTACTTATCAATGTTCCGGATCTTTTAACAGGTATTTTAGGGGCTATTATCATAGGCTTGTTTGTGGTATACAAAAAGAAAATACTTTACGGCTTCGATAAGTATAAATATATTTCCAAACAGGTTGCAGGCCAAATAGAGGAACGCCATAGCCTGAATTTTGTTCCTAACCGGCTAAGTGTCAATAATGAAATTCATACAGATGGGGTCAAGTATTTCTATGATAATGTATTTACGAAGGATGGCCCACCACTACATATTATCATAGCACCTACTGGTGTAGGAAAGACCACATTTCTAGCCAATCTTTACTTGAAACGTAATCAGTATAATAAGGGTGTTAAGGTGGCTTTCGGTATTATGTATCATGCGGATACTATTAAAGTTATCCAAAAGCTGATTGATAACGGTTATGCTAAGGATACAATACTCCTTATAGATGCCCTGGATGAATTGACTATTCCTGCTGCTGATTCTCCGCAAGCCTATTGGTCACAATTTGTTAAAGATTATCATAAGTTTATTAATGAGCAAGCAATACACTTTAAAAAAGTTGTGTTGACCATACGTGAACAGTTTTTGCAGACCAATGAGCTATTTAATAAATCAATACAGATAGGGATGGATAAACATCCACCAAAATACGTACACCTGCTTCCGTTTAATGCCGAACAACAGGACGAGTATCTGAATCTAAGATATCGAAAAACAGAAGAAAATACCTTGCTGGGTAATTTAAAATGGCTGGCAGATAGGATGCGAAAACGCAATTTATCCTTTGTCGAAATCCCCTTGGTACTTAATTATCTAGAGGAGGTTTTTAAAGTATACACACCAAATAATCAGGAGTATTTTTTTACTTCTTATAATATCCTGAATATTATTGTTGAGAGCTGGCTATCACGGGAGGAAGGCAAGGGAGTACCAAAAGAGCAGCTAAGAAATTTCTGTAGTCGGCTTGCATATGAAATTGCTAGGCAAAGTGAACCAGGCTTTTCGAAACTCATTTCAGCAAAAGAACTGATTGCTTTCGAAGCATCAATGGGGGTACTTGATGACTTTTCTGGTTGGGGAGATCGTTCGCTGTTAATTAAAGATGTTGTTGGTGCAGGAATAAGATTCGGTTTTGTAAACGATACTATTTTGGAATTTTTTCTCGTGGTATATCTAAACGCTGCACCGGAAAAAGAGCTTGATGTACCTTTGGAGCATTTTGATATTGCCATACAACTTCTGGTCGCGCAGCGGTGGCCTGATTTAAAAAGAAGGGGTGTTCCTGAAATTTCGGGTACTATTAAGAGTCTCGGTATTCCTAAAAATTCTAAACTGGCAAATATTTTTATTAGTGCGCTTAACTTGGAAGGTGACGAAGACGACAATCTTTTTTTTTCCTATGAAGATCTTATTAAATGGGCTAATTTTTTCGATAGCTTATTTCAAAGTGTAAAAGTGCAGGATCGAATGAGCAGGGGAGGATTCTTGACTAATGTATTGAAGGTTGTTGATCCAGAATGGCGGCCACAAATTGACGAAATAAGTGGATTAGGAGTTTTTAATATTAATTTTTGGGACGATGAAACTCAATCGCCCAAAGAAGGAGTGGAAAAAGCATATCGCTATTTGTCAGATTATATAACTTCTGTTTTTTTATATGAAATTAATATCCGTGAGGAAGATTTGTCTTGTATTAAGGATGCTATGAGCATTTCTGATTTAAATCTATTTGAGTGTAATATTGCCAGTGGAGCATTAAAATATATTGCAGCATCCAAAAATAATTTGGAGCGCATTATTTTATCTAACTGTAATGTGTCCGATGAACATCTCTTAGTATTTTCCGGATTTAAAAATATTAGCAATTTAACTTTGCCTCAAAATAACATAATTGGTCAGGGACTACGTAGTTTTTCTCATTCAGCAAAATCTTTAACTGACATTATCCTTACTGAAAATCAAATACAAGATGAATATTTAGACGCCTTTTATGGATCTGATAAAATTCAATTTATTAACTTAGAATCCAATAAGATTAGGGGAAAAGGACTTGCTAATTTTAGAATGTCGAATAGCACCTTAAGAGATCTAGTTCTCTCTCATAACGAGATTGAGGACGAATATATTGAGATATTTTCTGGGGCAAATAAACTTATAGGTGTAAGTGTAAACAACAACAAATTAACGAAAAAGGGATTGATGACATTCCTGGCGTCAAAAGATACGCTTACATCATTCATTTTGTCTGGCAATAACTTTTCTCAATTAGATTACGCTGATCTTTCGTCTAAATTTCGCTGTTTACATACTCTCTAGTGTCTGCAGCAACTAATTTTTATGGAATAGATTGGTCGATTACGGCGGTTTTTTTAACTTTTGATTAGGCAGAGTAAAACAATAACCTTGGATACTTTATCGTTGGTTAGTATTGATTAAAAAACTTCTATATTTTGTAATCAGGCTATCTAAATTTTGTTTAATCTAAACTTTCTCTGTTTGCCCGTTGTTCTGGATAGACAAAAATCTATATACCTATGGAAACAAATAGTGAGATCATTAGTGACCTGAAAGGATTGATATTAAACAGGCGTTAAGCAGTAAGTAAGGAAGATGCGGCGATATTAGGTGCTATTGAGACCGGAGAAAAGGCGGCCATTGAAAAGTACGATCAGGCATTGGTGGACTATCAGTCTCATGCGGATCATATTGAATTGCTGCAAAGACAGCGTACCGGAATTCTGGAAGCACTTAAGGAAATTGAAACTTATCATCAGCGGCTGGTCAGATAAGTTTGCTTAATTTTACATTCAGGCTTCGGCTTGATTTAGGCCCGGATTGATCCGGGCTTTTTAGTTTTTATGATATGGCTAAGCAAAGCTCAGGAATATTGTTGTACAGGTTTTCTGGAAAGGAATTGGAAGTGCTACTGACTCATCCGGGCGGTCCGTTTTTCAGAAATAAGGATAAAGGTTGGTGGACAGTGCCTAAGGGGGAAGTGATGACAGGTGAGCTGCTCCTGGATACTGCATTGCGGGAGTTTAAGGAAGAGACTGGTTATTTGCCGGAAGGGGAATTGCTGGCTTTGAAACCTGTTGTGCAAAAGGGTTTATAAAACTTATACGTGAACTGTTTTGTTAATTTTTGCTTTCTATATTTACCGCAAAACTAAGGATAAATGGAGGAGCTAAAACAAATACTTACGATTAAACTTGGCGAATTGTTTGGGCGACTTTCATCAGGATTAAACAGGGAACTACCGCATGATTACCTGCTGGAGCATAGTATATCTCAACAGCTTACTGTAGAAGAGTTTATGGTGGATCACCAACCTTTGATCTTGGCCAGAATGGACGATGATTATGAATATGGGCTGTTCGACAACCTGCTCAGCGATCCGGGGCTGGACAAATTTTATCATTATACTTCCTTTGAAAGTCTATTCCATATCCTGAGCAGCGGTAAGCTTCATTTGAATTCACTTGTTGGACTCAGTGACCGTTCTGAAATTAATTTCATCAATAGCCACATGGGCAGAGTTTATACTGATCCCTATAGTGCGGTTACGCTGGATTATCACAAAAATCACTTTGTTTTTTGCTGTTCGGAGATGAAGGACCAATTAACCAATGGCGGTTGTACGGTGATGACGGAAAGGGAGTAATGTTGGAGTTTGAGGTGCAGCCTGGGGAATTTCCGGATCAGAATTTCCGGGTTTGCAGAATACGCTATGAAGCTGGACTTTTTGATCTGCTGAAGGAGTTTCTTACTTTTTGTAAGGACGAGCTTAAAATTAGTTTTGGTTTTTACCAAATTGACCGCTGGAAATTCTTTTATAAGCACCAGGATTACAAAGAGGAGCAAGAGGTGCGCCTGTTGATCAAAAGGAGCGGAAGCACCCAGGAGCAATACCTGAAGGAAGGGTTTAAAATGAACCGGTATGGAATTATCGTGCCTTTCATCGAGTTGGAATGTATTGAGTATGACTATGGGGTCATCCGGTTAAAGGTAATTACTTTTGGTCCTAAATCTCATGAAGCTGATCTGAAAATTGCCCAGCTCCGCTACATGATCGCCAGGAAATACCCTGAGCGGGAAATTCATTTGTTCCAGTCTGGTATCACCTATTACCGTTAACGATATCCGTTGCGCTTGTTGTGTAAGCGGCTAGCCTCTGCTTTTGGTAGTATTCTTAAAAGTGATATTTTCCGAATTATAAAACATTCCGAAGCCAATGTGGTTATCCAGACTGTATATTTCGCAGATAGTAGACACTCGATTCCGAGCCAAACTGTGCACCCGAACTTCTACCT